>Ga0209578_10000022_pt1 | contig 526593 bp, 392 predicted proteins | sample tdAd472_FD_187127 | JGI IMG/M metagenome (GOLD analysis project Ga0209578, IMG submission 187127) | Marine sediment microbial communities from the Atlantic coast under amendment with organic carbon and nitrate - tdAd47.2 (SPAdes)... | ecosystem: Environmental > Aquatic > Marine > Coastal >... | reverse complement strand
CGGGCGGGGTCGAATCCGTCGCGTCGCTCCGGCGGCGGCGCGGCCCGCGCCCGGGGTAGGGAGGGGGGGACTCGAACCCCCACGACCTCGCGGCCTTCGGATTTTAAGTCCGATGCGTCTACCGGTTCCGCCACCTCCCCGGGAGTGTCGGGGGCGATTCTAGTCTCTGGCGGCCCCAGCCCGCCGGCTCTCGTCGTGTCGGGCTCGTCTCCGGGAGCGTTGCTTGACCCGAGGCCGGCGGGGGCTAGACTCTTCCGCCCGGAAGGCGGCATGGCCAAGCGGCTAAGGCGACGGATTGCAAATCCGTTATCACCGGTTCGAGTCCGGTTGCCGCCTCCACTTCAGCGCGTCCCGCGCGCACTCGAGGTCCCTGCGAAGCCCGGCCTCAGAACTCGTAGGAGAGGCCGACCGTGAGCAGGTAGTCGTCCTTCTGCGGCAGGACGTCGTCGTCTCCCTCGACCGGCTTGCCGACGCGATTCCAGGTGAAGCGCACGTCGAGGTCGAGGTCTCCCCAGAGGTCGACCGAGACGTCGAGGCTCGTGGTCTGGTTCGTGTCCTGGGAGTCCTCGAGGCTCATCTGGGCCGAGTAAGAGAGCTCGACGTCCACGTCGGAGCTCGGCTCCCAGGTCAAGGTCGACGTCAGGACCCCGATCGGCGTGTCCTCGTTGCTGTTCTCGCCCGCCTGCACGGACTCGAAGCGGATCAACCGCCAGCCTAGGCCCACGACGTTGTCCCAGGTGACCCAGCCGCTCTCGATGGGTTGGTAGCCGACGGCCGTGAAGGGCGAAAGGCGCCAGTCGATGTTCTGGAAGGGGTCGCTGTAGGCCTCGAGCCCCACGGGGGTGACATAGATCTGGCTGTCGAGGAAGTGGTCGTATTGGGTCGTGAGACGCTGGTTTCGCGCCGTGCTCGAGCCGTCGACCTCGCCGTAGGAGAAGGCGTAGTCGAGGGGCAGGCGGCTGCGCGCGGTGCGCCGCATGACGGACAGGGCCGCCGTGGAGTCAACTTGGTCGGTGTTCCCTTGGCGTCCGGTCCCGCCGATGGAGAGCTTGCCGCTCCACGCGACCGAGTGTTCCGCGTCGCCCGGGATCAAGCGCACCACGTCGTCGCGGGGGATCTCGAGGGTCCCGGCCACCGTGCCCAGGTAGAGGTGGTCGTCGAGGACGTGCACGACCCCGAACAGTTGACGGCGGTCCTCGAGCAGGATCGCGAAGGGCCGCCGCGTGCGCAGCTCGACGACGTCCTCCCAGTCGAGCTTGAGCTCGTCCAGCTCGTCCGAGTCGAAGAGCAGGGCGTCGCGATCGAGGGCCGTGACCTCTCCCTGCAGCCACTCGCCCGACTTCAGCCGAACCCACTCGTTGCCGTCCTCGGTGTCGACGACCGGGGCCTCGCGCTGGTGCGTATCGACGAAGGCGTACTCCTGCGGGGCCTCGTCGTCGCGAAAGTGCGGCAAGGCGGTGGAGCGGCACCCCGTCAGGCCGAGCGCGAGGGCGAGGGGCAGGGCGTGGACGAGCGGGGGGCGGAGCATCGAGGGGAGGGAGAGAGGTGGCGCGCGACCATAGTCGATCGAGCAGGGCCTCCATAGGCCGCAGCCGGCCCATCCACCGGCCGAGCTCCGGTCGAGTCGCGGCCCGGGTTAAGCTCTGTCCCGCGCCCCGGACTGCTCGACCGTCGCCAGGGGCCTCCGCTCGCAGCAGCCGCTCAGCCCGCTCGACCGCCATGAGTCTCCGCACGATCTGGTGCATCGCCCTGTCGCTCCCCCTCTTCGCCGGAGCGCTTCCCGAGGAAGAATCGGCCTTCGCCGCGAGCCTGCGCGCGGCGGAGCGAACCCTCGACAGCGGGAACCTCGAGAAGGCCCGGGAGCAGATCCAGCGCCTGCTCGAGCGGGACCGGCGCTCCGTGCCGGCCTGGGACCTGCGCGCGCGCTGGGCCGTGGCCGCCGAGTCGCGCGACGAGGAGGTCCACGCCCGCCACCAGGCCCTGCGGCTCTCCATCCTGCAAGGTGTGCCGAAGGCGGAGCTCGAGGCGATGCGCGCGGAGCTCGAGGTCCTCGACCCCATCGCGCGCGACCTATTCGCCCTCAAGGGCGACTTCCAGGCCAAGCTCGTGCCCCTCGCGGAGCAATACGAGAAGCAGGGACGACCTCACTCCGCGATCCGGGTCTACAAGCAGATCCTGGCCCTCGATCCGGAGAACGTCGCGGCCGAGACGGCCATCGAGCGCATCGCCTCGACGCCCGACCCGAGCCTGGCGGGGGACGCCAAGCCCAAGGACCTCTTCGAGGACGTCACGGACGAGTGGATCCGCGAGCACGACGAGGCCCACAAGACCTGGGACGAGCGGGCCGAGCTCGAGCGCGAGAACTACATCACCTACACGGACGCCGGCTACGAGGTGCTCGTTCGCTCGGCGGAGGCGATGGAGCAGATGAACGCCTTCTACCGGGAGTTCTTCCGCTACGGAACCGAGGAGCACGGCGGCAGCGTGCCGCGCATCGGCTTGAACATCTTCAAGAACCGCGAGGAGTACCTCGAGAAGGGCATCGGCCCGCCGGTCGAGTGGTCGGGCGGCCACTTCACCGGCAACTTCGTCGAGACCTACATCCCCGACCAGGGGGGCTTCGAAGGCATGGTCGGGACCCTCTTCCACGAGGCTGCCCACCAGTTCGTGAGCCTCGCGACCTCGGCCTCGGGCTGGCTGAACGAGGGCCTGGCGTCCTTCTTCGAGGGGACCCGCATCCTGCCCAACGGCACGGTGCTGATGAACATGCCCGCCACGCACCGCCTGATCCCCCTGGCCGATCGCATGGAGCGGGGCTGGATGGGGGACCACGAGGACGGGCTGAGCGGCGACGATCCGAACCAGACGCCGGAGACGGCCCCGACCTTCCGCATCGTCCTCGAGAACAAGTACACGTGGGGACCGCCCTGGTACGCACCCACCTGGGGGGTCGTCTACTTCCTCTACAACTACCAGGACCTCGTCGACGGGCGCTTCGTCTACCGCCGCGCCTTCCAGGAGTTCATCAACAAGTCCGGGGGGCGCGTGGGCGACGGCGCCGTGCGCAACTTCGAGGAAGTCGTGCTGCAGAACCCGCTGCGGCCGCTGAAGGTCGACCGCCCCGAGGACGCGGTCGAGATCCCCTTGCCGAAGACGGTGGAGGAGCTCGACGAGGTCTGGATGGAGTATTGCCTGAGCCTGCGCGACGAGCTGCGGGGGACGATCGAGGTCGAGCGGCCCTACCTGCGCTGGGGGCGCTACGCCACCGAGGCCAAGCTCTACGAGGAGGCCAAGGAGCACTTCGAGAAGGGCCTGGCCCAGACCCCCAACGACCCGGACCTGTTGCTCGCCTTCGCGGAGCTCCTGGCGGAGGAGTTCGACAACGAGGACCGGGCCTCGAAGCTCGTGCTGGAGGCCTTGCACGCCCTCGAGTCCGCCACGCCCGTGGACGAGGAGCGCGTGCGCGACGCCGAGCGCTACCTGGGCAAGCTCGACAAGAAGCAGAAGAGCTTGGCCAAGGTGCACGAGGAGCTCGCCCAAGGCGCGCGGGCCGTGGTGGCGCGCTACGCGGCCGCCGGCCTGGACGCGATGGTGATGGACGTCTCCTGGCGCATGGGCAACCAGCTGGCGCTGCCCGACCTCTTCGCGGAGTACGAGGCCGCCGTGCGGCGGCGCGGGGGATCCCTCGCGATCTGGGACCTCGCCTACAACGAGCGTGATCTCGAGGGCTGGAGCACGCCGGGCACGGACAGCAACTTCAAGGCGAACGGCATCTTCCTCGACGTGGACTTCGACCAGTACGAGGAGGGCGTCTACGACTACCAGTTCCTGACGCTCGACCGCGTGACGAGCGGGGACTTCTCGATGGAGGCCGAGGTCCTCGCCGATCGCGGGCGCGTGGCTTTCGCGGGCTTCGTCTTCGGCCAGAAGGGGCCCTCGACCTTTCACGGTCTGCTGTACATGCCCGGCCGGCGCGAGGCGCGCGAGGGAATGGCCAACGTGGACTACGTCGACCTGATGAGCTCCTTCGGGGGCGGCACGCCCAAGATCTGGCGGCACGTTCCCGCTCCGGAGGTCCAGCTCTCCGGGGACACCGCCTCCGAGACCTGGCGCACGCTGCGCCTGGACGTCAGCGGCCGGGTGGTGGACCTCTACCTCGACGGAGAGCTGCTCGCGACCCACGAGTTCGCCAGCCGCGACGTCCTGCGCGGGAGCTTCGGCCTCATCACGGGCAAGGGGCGCTGCCGCTATCGCGACGTGCGCTACCTGGCGCGCGATCCCTCCGACCGCGCCGCGGCGATCGAGCGCGAGGTGCGGCTGGAGAGCCTGCGTGGCGACGGGGAGGGCCCGGTCGGCGGCTCCTACCTCGGCCTCGTGCCGCCCTTCCCGAAGGTGGGCGTCTGGGCCCAGGGGCACCGCGAGTCCTGGGACGAGCTCGGGCCCGTGCCGCAGCTCCTGCTCTTCATGAGCATCCGCCAGAACGAGCTCGTGCCCGTGGACGCCTGGTTGCGGGGGCTCGGGGAGAAGGGCGAGGAGCTCGGCCTGGCGATCACGATCGTCACCTCACCCAACGACCGGGACAAGATCGACGACTACATGGAGAGCCATGGCCTCCCCGGGGACGTCGCCGTCGACTTCCGGGAGGGAGAGGGGATCGGCGAGAGCTTCGAAACCTTCTTCATCGAGCGTTTCAACCTGCCGCGGGCCCTCCTGCTCGACATCGACCAGCGTGTGGTCTGGGAGGGCGACCCGGGCGTCATCCTCGGCACGGGCTTCGTGGACGGCTTCGAGACTTACGTCGACACGCCGCTCGAGGACCTGATCGAGAAGCGCCGGCTGCGGGAATTCGGCCGCTGGGTCGTCGAGTGGGAGGAGCGTGGCGCCCCGCTCCTGCACGACGGGGACTTCGCGGCGGCCCTCGAGCTGCTCGACGCGGCCGGCAGCTTCGACCCGGGCGTCTTCGCCCTGGTGGACCAGGCCGTCAGCCAGCGGGCGGCAGTGGAGGCCGCGATCGACGCCCTCGAGCCGACCGCCAAGTCGATCCAGGCCGCCGGGGCCGACTCGGCCTTCGCGGTCTTGCTCGAATGGTCCGCCCTCTTGGAGCGCTCGCCGAGCAAGAAGGCGCTCAAGACCTTCAAGAAGATCCTCGAGGGGAAGTCCGCCGACGACTGGGCGGACGTGGGCAAGGCGCTCAAGCGCTACGAGAAGCGCCACAAGCTGCCCTTCGGTGAGCGGCGGGACATGCTGCTCGCGGAGCTCGACGAGCTCGAGGGCCGCTTCGTCGAAGGGCTGCGCGACGAGCTGCGGTCTGCGGCGGAGGTGGAGGCGGACTTCGACGCGCTCCTGGCCGGGGCGGAGTCGCGGCCCGCGCTCTGGCTCGCTCGGGACTACTTCGGGTGGTAGTCGGGGGAGCCGGGATCCAGGAGCGCCTCCCCACACCTGCGACCGGCAGGCCCGGTCGTCGGTGTGGGGTGGTGGAGCGGCTCCCGGACCGCCGCGGCTACGCGTCGGCGGCCGTGCGGACCCGGCGCTTGACGAGGGCCTTCTCGTAGCGCTCCAGGGGTGCGAGGACCTCCGCCTCGCGCCCCGAGTCCCGGGCCAGCTCGACCGCCTTGCGCTGCAGCTCGACCGCGCGCTCGACGTCGCCGCCGCGGAACTCCGCCAGGGCCAGCGTGTCGAGCAGGGCCCAGCTCGAGTGCGCGTCGAGCTCGTTCGAGCGCCGGGACACCGTCAGGGCGACGTCGTCCAGCGCGCCTCCGAAGCGCTCCTCCGTCAGGAGCGCCCAGGCCAGGTCGTTGAGGGCCACGGCGTCCTGCCCGAGCTGCTTCGCGTGGACGCGGGCCAGCTCGCGCGCCGCGGAGAGATCTCCGGCGGCCAACAGGTCGGCGACCCCGTCGCGACCCGCGGGCGCATTCGCCGTGACCGGCGCCGCGGGCGCGGGCGCGTAGCGCGCGACCGCGCCACGCCGCTCCTCCATCCACTGCACAAGGAGCGGCGAGACGTCGGGCACGTTCGCCACGCGGGCCGAGAGGGAGAGTCGCGTGTCGGTCTGTCCCGCGCCGAAGCAGAAGACCGTGTCCTGCAGGACCTGGGCCGCGCGATCCAGCTCGGCGCGATCGTGGGCCGGGGCGTGGGCGCGGGCCATGGCGGCGCAGCGGGCGGGGCTCACCAGCACGACGAGGTTACGGTCCCGGCCGAGGGCCTCGAGGCTCTCGCCGTACATCGGGTCGTCGAGTACCGAGCTCCCTCCTTCACGCGCGGCGAGGGTTCGCTCGAGGGCCGAGCGGCTGGCGGTCAGGAGCAACTCGTGGTCCCCCGTGTGCAGGTAGACCGGGACGCCGTGGATCGAGTAACGCTCGACGTCGACGCCCGCCACGCGCTCGTGGCTGGGCTCCGCGGCGGCGCCGTCGCTGGACTTGGAGACGAGCCCGAGGACGAAGTCCCAGAGGGCTCGCGAGCGCTGCCCGTCGTTGACGTGGATCGAGGCCACCACGTCCGGGATCGGCGCGCCATTCGAGCCCTTCGAGGGGGGCAGCCCGAAGACGGTCACGTCGACGATGTTGGCGAAGACCTCGCGCCCGAAGTCCATTGCCGTCACGATCGGCCTCTCGGCGTCGCCACTGGGCGGCGCCACGGCGCCGGGGCGGTTGAGGGAGGAGGCCAGGAAGAAGGCCACGCCCCCCGGGACGCTGCGCAGGCTGCGCTCCTCGAGGGCGGGGGTGCGCAGGAGATTGAAGGCCAGGTTCTGGTGTCCCTCCTCGAGCTCCAGGGCGACGTCGAGGGCGAGGCCCGTGCGCCCGACCCCGAGGCGTCCCGTCACGCCGGCGAGGCTCTCGGGGTCGAGGAAGGCCATGGCCATGCCGACCTCGGGGTCGCGGCGCGCCTCCTCGGCCAGGGCCTGCTGGATCCAGGGCATCACCGGCTCGGCGTTCAGGTGGAAGAAGAGCAGGTCGTCCCCGCGCAGGTCCGCGGCGCGCTGGAGGCTCTCGGCCTGGGCGAAGGAGGCGCTGCGGTCCCCGCGCATCTTCGAGAGGACGCCGGCGATGGCCTCCCGCTGGCGGCTGGCGACGACGAGGCGCCGCGTGAGCGTGACGAAGGCCTCGCCCTCGATCGACCAGGTGGGGGAGTCGCCGATGGGCTCGACGGGCTGGCCGCCGTTGCCCACCGCGGTCTCGATCAGGCCGCGCAGGGCGTCCTGGTTGCCGGGGTGCAACAGCAGCACGCCCTCGGGGGGTCCGCCCTGCGGGTCGATGGCGGTGATCGCGACGGCCGCGCCGCGCAGGTCGAGGGCGGCCTCGAGCAGCCGGGGGCTGATCCCGAGCCCCGGGGTCTCGCCGTCGGCCAGGAGGCCCAGCTCCTCGAGCAGGCCGCCCAGGCGCTGACCCGGTCGGTCGAGCTCGACGTAGAGGATCGTCTCGGCGGGCATCAGCCGCGTGAAGTCGGCGCAGGCCAGGTCCTCGCGGATCTCGGCCGCGGCCGCCCGCGCCTTCGAGCGCAGCTCGCGGGACAGGCCGTCGTCCTGGGCGGCGCGGCGGTAGAGCTCGAGGGCGTCCTCGAGGCGCCCCTCCTCGTTGTGCAGGTAATGGGCGCGGTAGAAGGCGTCGGCTCCTCCCTGGGCGTGGGCCGAGGCGGTCAGGGCGAGGGCTGCTGCGCAGAGGCCGAGGGAGCGCAGGGGGCGGCGGAGCGTGGGGTGCATGGTGGCGGAGGATGGGGTGGACAGGGGCGGGAGGGCGCCAGGAGGGCGTCAGGAGGGGCCGGGGCCCCGAGCGCGTGGGGCGGGTGCTGCGCCTGCCGGGGGGCCCTATTTGCTCCTGGGGAGCCTTTTCGCCGCTGGGCGAGAATCCCCGTGCTTTCTGGATTCCCGTGCGGGCGGCCGTTCGTCCATGACGATGAAATCCCGAGGCCGGAACTCCCAGGAACCCCTTTTCGCCTGGCCGGTTTGGAGCGACACTTCCCTGGTGCGGGGTGGCAGGCCCCGTCCCATCCCCGGACCGCGTGCCCGCCCGCCGCGAGACCGGCCCATGAGCCCGAGAACTCCCCCCAGAAAGCCCCGGCGCAAGCTGTCCGCCCTCTTGGCGGCGGGTTTGGCGTGGAGCTCCGTCGCCCTCGGGGGACCCGCCCTCCAGGAGACGGGAGGCGAAGCGGAGCCCTTGCCGCCGGCCTTCCAGCGCTTCGACCTCGACCAGGACGGGGTCCTCTCCAGCGAAGAGCTCGCAACGGCTCGGGAGGCGCTGCACGGGGATCGGGAGTCCGCGCCCTCCAACGCGCCCGTGCCCCGCTCGAAGCGGGAGCGCGAAGCGGCCAAGGGCACCGAGGAGCGAAAGCCCTCGCCGGCCGCCGGACGCGGCGCCGCCAAGCGGGCGGGAAGGCGGGCGGCCAAGGGAGCCCGGGGCTCCACCGATCCGCGGGCGGATCTCGATCGAGCGAAGGAGGCCGAGGCGCCGAGCACCGAGACCGGAGAGCGCGAAGCGAGCGCCGCGAAGCCGAAGGGACAGTCGTCGCGAGCGGAGCGGGCGAATCCCCCGAAGGCGGAGAGTGTCGAGGTCGACGAAGGGAAGGAGCCGTCGACCCGGGCCCGGGACGCCAAGGCGCGCCCGGGGAAGACACGCGACGGCAAGACCGGGAACGGAGGCCAGGCAGCGGGGAGCGAGGATTCGGAACGAGGGAACAAGGCCCCCACGAACAAGAAGTCCGGCGACAAGAACTCCAGGGACAATGCCGCCCGGAACAAGAACGCCGGGGGCAAGTCCTCCTCGAACAAGGCGCCGGCGAAGAAGAACAAGGGCAAGCCGACCTCGAAGAAGGACGACGCGAAGGCCAAGGCCGCGCAGGAGGCCGCGGCCAAGCGAGCCCGGGCCCTGCGCGCCCAGCGCGAGCGCGAGGCCGCCGAGGCGGCTCGAGCCGCGGAGGCCGAGGCCGCGCGGCAACGACAGGAGGCGCGACGCCTCGCGGTGCGCGAGGAGCTGGCCCGCCGGCGCAACGTCCAGCACGTGCGACAGGCCGAGCGCCACAGCCAAGAGATCGAGCGCCAGGCCAAGATCAGCGACAAGCAAGCCTGGAACTACGTCTCCAAGAAGAAGTCGAAGCCCATCTCGGCGCCGCGGCGCAACTTCCGGCCGAAGCGGCGCAACGGCGTCATGCGCGGCAAGAAGCGCGGCAGCCAGTACTACTCCAAGCAGATCAAGCGCGCCGCGGGTGGCGGTCGTGGACGGGGTCGGCGGGGTAGGAACAACCGGAATCGGAATCGCTAGGCCTTGGACCGGCCCCTGGCCTCGATGGGTCGAAGGTGATGAGCGCGCCGGGGAGTCCTGCCCGGACGTGGGCCATTGGCCTGACGCTGAGCTCGCTGGCCGGCTGGCTGATCCTCGTCGATGCGCCGCGGGCCGGACTCTCGCCCTGGATCTGGCTCGCCCTGTGGGCGGCGCCCGCGGGGGTGCTGGCCGGAGCTCGACTCGGGATGGTCGCCATGCTCCTTCCACCCCTGGTGGGCGGCATCTGCACCATGTTCGTTGAGTCGCCGGTGGGCGCGGCAGGGCCCGCGCTTGCGGCCGTGCTCGCGCTCTACTTCGCCGGCGCGAGCCTCGGTCGCTGGACGCGGCCCTCGTCGCTCGGTGCCCGCCCTTGGGCCCTCGCGGGCCTGGCGCTCTTCGCCGTCGGCGCCCTGACGGCTTTGCCCTCCATGGGGGGCGCCTTGGCGCAACCCTGGCCGCCGAGCTCCACGGCGCTGGCGCTGGACCTCTCCCCGGTCGCGTGGGTCCTGGAGTCGGGCGGCGTCGACTGGATGCGTCACCCGTCGGTCTACGAGCGCGCCGGGGCGGGAGACCTGGGCCCCGAGCTGCGCGTGCCCCACTCCGGCTGGGTCGGGCCCCTGGCCGGGCTGGTCGCCGGCCTCGTCGTCCTCGGCGTGGCAGCGACGCGCGGGCGCGCATCCCGGACGGCCTGAGGCAGCCGGCCCTTGCGGGCGACGGGGCGGCTGTGGTCCGATGCCCGCTTCCCGACCTCGGCCTGCCCCTTCCCGGGCCCGGAGTCGCCAACCCCGAGCCCGTCATGGCGCGCAAGAAGTACTTCTGCACCTTCCCCCAGGCCCTGATCTCCGAGCCGATCATCAGCCACACCCTGGGGGAGAAGTTCCCGGTGATCCCCAACATCCGCGCCGCCAGCATCAGCGACACCATGGCGCTGGTCGCGGTCGAGATCGAGGGCGAGGTGGAGGCCATCGGCTCGGCGGTGGAGTACCTCCGCGAGCGGGGAGTGAAGGTGGAGGAAATGAACGAGTCCGAGGAGTTGCCGGGCTCGTGAGCGGTGCGCGGCCGCGCCGCGCGGCGCCTCGGGTTGCGGCCGCCCTCGGGGTCGTCCTCCACGGCAGCGTCTTTCTCGGGGCGGGCTGTCAGCTCCCGGACCTCCCGGGACCGGAGTTGCCCCCCGTCCGGCGCGGGGCGGTCGCCTGTGAGCATCCCCTGGCCACGGCGGTCGGTCTGGACGTCCTCGCGCGCGGCGGGAACGCCGCCGACGCCGCGGTGGCGACGGCCCTCGCCCTGGCGGTGGTCTACCCCAAGGCGGGGAACCTGGGCGGCGGGGGCTTCGCCCTCTGTGCCGGGCAAGGGGACGAACCCCTGGCCCTCGACTTCCGCGAGGTGGCGCCGGCCTCCACCCGGGCCGAGGCCTACCTCGACCCCTCGGGGGCCTTCGTGCCGCGGCGCTCGATCGCCGGCCCCCTGGCCGTCGGCGTTCCCGGGAGTCCGGCGGGACTGCACGAGCTCTTCCTGAAGTGCGGCTCGGGGAGGCTCTCCTGGGCGGAGCTCGTGGCGCCGGCCGTGCGGCTGGCCGAGGAGGGCTTCGCGGTCGATCCCTGGCTGGCCGAGGACCTGGCCAGCGAGCGCTACCGAGACCGGATGAACGCGGCGGCCGAGGCCCTCTTCTACCCCGGGGGCGAGGCCCTCGCGGCGGGAGAGCCCCTCGTGCAAGCGGAGCTCGCGCGCACCCTGCGACGCTACGCCGCGGAGGGGCCCTCGGGCTTCTACTCCGGAGAGGTCGCGCAACGGATCACGGAGGCCTTGGCCCGCGAGCCGGTCGAGGGCCTCGGGCGCGTCGAGGCGGGCTTCGTGGACGAGGAGGACCTCGCCGCCTATGCCCCGGTCTGGCGCGCGCCGTTGATCGGTCACTTCGGGGGGCGCGAGGTCGTGACCATGCCGCCCCCGAGCTCCGGGGGCATCGTGATCCTGCAAGCCCTGGCGATCCTCGACGGGCTGCCCCTCTCCGGCGAGCTCGCCCGCTACCGCGATCCGCACAGCGGAGGGCGCCCGGGCGAGCTCCTGACCCACTGGTGGATCGAGATCCTGCGGCGCTCCTTCGCGGACCGGGCCCAGCACCTGGGGGACCCCGACTTCCATCCCATTCCCGTCGAGGAGTTGATCTCGAGCGAGTGGATCCTCGCCCGTCGCGTCTCGATCGGTGAGCGAGCGGACCTCGAGGTGGGGGCCTGGGTCGCGCCCACGCGGCCGGAGTCGAGGGAGACGACGCACCTCTCGGTGCTCGACACGGAGGGCAACGCGGTCTCGATGACCACCACGCTCAACGGGGCCTTCGGCTCGGGGATCCTCGTCGAGGGCGCGGGCTTCCTCCTGAACAACGAGCTCGACGACTTCGCGATCCAGGCTGGCGCGCCCAACCAGTACCAGCTGGTCGGCTCGCGGGCCAACGCCATCGAGCCGGGCAAGCGACCCCTCTCCTCGATGTCCCCGACGATCGTGCGCGACGCGGGCGGCTCCGTTCGCCTCGTCGTCGGGAGCCCGGGGGGACCGCGCATCATCACGGCGGTCTTCCAGGTCCTGGTGCGGATCCTGCTGCTCGGCGAGGATCCCTACCGGGCCGTGCGCGCGAACCGCCTGCACCAGCAGTGGAGCCCGCGCGCGACTCGCTTCGAGGCGCGGCAGGGGGGCGGCCCGGACCCGGCCTTGCTCGAGGCCCTCGCGGTCCGGGGGCACCCCCTCGAGGTCGTCGAGAAGGCCTTCGCCAGCGTGCAGGCGATCCTCGTGGGCGAGGACGGGGAGCCGGTGGCGGTCAGCGACCCGCGCCGCGGTGGCGCGGCGGGGGTCGTCGGTCGCGGGGTGCAGGCGCCGGCCCTGCCGCGAAGCGGCTCGCCGGCCCCTCCGCCGCCCTAGAGGTCGTCCAGGTCGTCCAGGGCGTCGAGGGCCTCTTCGGTTTCCGCCTCGGCCGCGGCGCTGTCCTCGGCCGGCGTCTCGACCTTGTCGAGCTTGGCCAGCTTGGCCCAGGCCGTGTCGCTGTCCTTGGCCTGGTCCCAGGCCTTCGACCAGGAGACGATCACCTTCTTGTCGTAGTAGTGGAAGGCCTCGGGCTCCTGGCTCGGGTACTTCCAGCCGAAGTTGCTCCCGTTGCACAGGTCCTGCAGGGCCTTCTGGCAGACGTCCGCCGAACGGAAGCCGTCGTCGTCGGTGAGGTCGAGCCCCTTCATCGCGTTGAGGATGACGGGGAAGGCCTCCTTGCCCGCCTCGACCAGCTTGTTCCGCGCGCGGTTGCCCGCGGCGCCGGCCAGGGGGTCGATCATCGTCGCGGCCAGCTCCTGCAGCTCGAGGAAGCGCGCCTCGCTGCAACCGGCGATCGGACCGTAGTCGGGGATGGCGGTCAGGTCGACGGAGGCGGGGTCGCCCGCGGCCTTCTTGGCGGGCTTCTCGGCCGGAGCCTCGCCGCCGGCGGCAGCGGTCGCCTCCTCACCGGCGGCGTCACCGTCCGCCGCGGTCTCGGCGGGGTCCTCGGCCCCGGTCGTCTCGTCCTCGACGGGATCCGAGGACTCGCCAGCCGCTTCCTCGCCGGAGCCCTCTTCAGCGGCGCCGTCGGTCCCGGCTTCCGCGCCGGCCTCGCCGCCGTTGGAGGCGGCCGCAACGCCTTCGTCCGCGGCGGCCTCGTCCTGGTTGAGGAACCACCAGGTCCCTCCACCGACGCCGATCAGGATCACGACCAGGGCGATCAGGCCCAGGACGGGAACCGGCTTCTTCTCCTTCTCCCGGCCGCCGCCGCGACGGCGGGAGCCGGAGCCGCGACGCGAGCTGCCCTCGTCCTCGCCGCCGCCCCGGCGCTTGGAGGCGGCGCCGCGGCTGCTGCTGCGCCTCGAAGCCGAGCGGCTGGAGCCGCCGGCGGCGGGCTTGGCCGAGGCCTTGGCGGCGGGCTTCGCGGCCGGCTTGGCCGCGGGTTTGGCCGTGGGCTTGGCCTTCGCCGGCGGCGCCGACTTGGCGGGGGCCGCGTCTTGGTCCGCGGCGGCCTGCCGCTTGGCCAGGAGCTGCTCCTTCATCGAAGGGCCCTCGCGCTTCTTCTTGGGGCGCGTGACCTCGACGGGACCGGCGGCCGCCGGGGCGGCGGGGGCCGGCTCGCCGGGCTTGCCGATCTGGACGGTGCCGCCGCAGTTCTTGCAGCGCGCCTGGTCGGCCTCGAAGCTGGCCGGGAGCTTGTAGTTGGCTCCACAGGTGGAGCACACGCCGAGTCGAGAAGTCATGGACGGGGTCGTAGGGGGAGAGCGGTCTGGGGTCGCGGTGTTTTGGTGGGCGGGAGCGCGCGGCGCGCCTCGGGGTCACTCGGGCTCGTCGTCGGCCTGGGCCTCTTCGCGGGCGCGTCGCTCGGCCTCTTCCTGTTCGATCTGCTTCTTGGCGCGCTCGTAGTCGCGGCGCTCGCGCTCGCTCGTGAACTCGATCGCCTCCTCGAGGCCGTCGGTGCCCTCTTCGCGGGCGTCGAACTTCTTGAAGTGCTTGTGGTACCAGCCGTACCACTGGCGCACGCCGCTGTCACGGCGCTCCTTCGTCGAGCCCAGGACGTCGTGGGCCTTGAAGCTCGTGACGTAGCCGGTGATGTCGGAGAGCGACTGGTGGACGAGCTGCGCCTGGATGGCCGCGTCCATGTCGGCGAAGCCCTCCTGGTTCATGTGGTAGAAGCGCGTGAGCAGGGCCGGGATCGCGTGCTTGCCGTGGATCTCCAGCTCGGCCTTGACGCGCGTGAGCTCCTTGGCCGGGAGCTCGAGGTCGATCAGCTTCTCGATCAGGGCGTCGATCTCCTGTCGCTGGGCGACGGGCGTCTCGTCCATGTAGGCGATCGGCGCCGGCTCGGCCTCGATCACGACCGAGCCATCGGTCAGCGTGGTCTGCTCGTAGCTGCGGCGGCGCGCGGTGCGCATCGAACGGGCTTCCTCGGGGGAGATCCAGCGCTCCCAGGACCAAGCCTTCCACTTGCCGTCGACCTGGGCCAGGCGCCACTCGATGTTGCGCGTCCCGACGCCGTACGCCTCGTCGCGCGGCTTGATCGTCAGGCGCAGGCGGGCGCTGGTGTCGGTCTGCTCGACGATCTCGCCGTCGAAGGGCGACCAGTTCCCCGGGAGGTTGGCCGGCTCCTCGGAGTGCAGTGCCTGCAGGACCCCGTTGCGGAGCTCGTCCACCTCCGATCCGGAGAGGGCCGCGAAGCCGGCGATGTCGAGCTCGCTCGGAAGCTCCTCGCCCTCGGCCAGCTCGAGGCGCTGTTTGGCCCAGACGTGGGGGAAGGAGATCGAGTTCGAGAGGTCGAAGGTCTCGCGCTGGAAGGCCAGGTCGTGCAAGCCGCGGGCGAAGACGACGACCTCGGACTCCCAGGGGTCGCTGGTGACCTGGCCGCTGGGCTCGTGGAGCTCGGGCTCCTGCTCCAGCTCGGGCGCGCCCTGCAGCTCGTCCCCGCCGCGGCTCATCAGGACGGCCACCACCACGATCAGGAGCCCTGCGCCGATCACGATCGGCAAGGTGGGGCTGCTCCGCTGGCGGCTGCGGCCCTTGTTGGCCGGGTCACGCGCGACGTAGACCCGCGAGCACTCCGCGCAGCGGACCTTGGCGCCCTCCTGGCTCTCGGGCAGCTTGGCGCGCGCGCCGCAGGCGGGGCATTGGATGATCATGCGAGGCGGGGCCGGAGGGTCGGTGGGGCGGTCGACGGGGCTGATCGACGGGGCCGATCCACGGGGCCGGCCGCGCGGCGCGCCGGGGGGCTCCGCGGGGGCGCGGGAGGGCCGGGCGAAGCTCTGGAAGATAAGGTCTGGCCCTGAGCCGCGCAAGCCGAGTCGGGGCCTCCGGCGGGGCCGGCGATGCGCGCGACGGTGAGGGGTTAGGATCCGGGGATGAGCGACGCGCAGCGAGCCGCCGGGGCCCCCGAGGGGGGCTTCCGGCTGGAGTGTCCCTTCGAGCCCGCGGGGGACCAGCCGCAGGCCATCGCCGAGCTGGTGGCCGGGGTTCGCAGCGGGGCGCGCGATCAATGCCTGCTCGGCATCACCGGCTCGGGCAAGACCTTCACCATGGCGGCCGTGGTCGAGGCCCTCGGGCGCCCGACCCTCGTGCTCTCGCCCAACAAGACCCTCGCGGCCCAGCTCTACTCGGAGTTCAAGGAGCTCTTCCCGGACAACGCCGTCGAGTACTTCGTCAGCTACTACGACTACTACCAGCCCGAGGCCTACGTCGCCTCGACCGACACCTACATCGAGAAGGACGCCAGCCGCAACGAGAACATCGAGCGGCTGCGCAACAGCGCGACGCGTTCCCTGCTCGAGCGGCGTGACGTGCTGATCGTGGCCTCGGTCTCCTGCATCTATGGCCTGGGCTCCCCGAGCAACTACCGGGAGATGGCCTTCGACCTCTCCGTCGGCCAGGAGATCCCGCGCGACGACCTCCTGCGGCGGCTGACGCAGATGCAGTACGGCCGCAACAACCTCGACTTCAAGCGCGGGACCTTCCGGGCCCGCGGGGACGTGATCGAGGTCTTCCCGGCCTACGAGGAGGACACGGTCATCCGCGTCGAGCTCTTCGGGGACGAGGTCGAGAGCATCCTGGTGGCCAACCCCTTGCTCGGGACGGTCCTCGGCGAGCGCCAGGCGGTCACCCTCTATCCGGCCAACCACTACGTCACGCCCCAGGAGCGGGTCGACCAGGCGGTCGAGGGGATCGAGGAGGAGCTGGAGCTGCGGCTGCGTGAGCTGCGCAAGGCGGACAAGCTGCTGGAGGCTCAGCGCCTGGAGCAGCGCACGCGCTACGACATGGAGATGCTGCGCGAGACCGGGGTCTGCAACGGCATCGAGAACTACTCCCTCTACATGGACGGCCGCCGGACCGGCGAGCCCCCCGCGACGCTGCTGGACTACTTCCCCGAGGACTGGTTGCTGTTCATCGACGAGAGCCACGTCTCGGTGCCCCAGGTCGGCGCGATGTTCAAGGGCGACCGCTCGCGCAAGGTGAACCTGGTCGAGCACGGATTCCGGCTACCGAGCGCCCTCGACAACCGCCCCCTGCGCTTCGAGGAGTGGGAGAAGGTCCTCAACCAAGTCGTGCACGTCTCGGCTACGCCGGCGACCTACGAGCTCGAGCGCAGCGCGGAGCGCGTCAGCGAGCAGATCGTGCGCCCCACCGGCTTGCTCGACCCGGCGGTCGAGGTGCGCCCGGCGCGCACCCAGGTCGACGACCTCCTGGCGGAGATCCGCCAGGTCGTGAAGTCGGGTTGGCGGGTGCTCGTGACGACGCTGACCAAGCGCTCCGCCGAGGAGCTCACGACCTACTACGAGGAGCTCGGCGTCAAGGTGCGCTACCTGCACTCGGAGATCGACGCCCTCGAGCGCGCCGCCATCCTGCGCGACCTGCGCCTGGGGGAATTCGACGTGCTCGTGGGGATCAACCTCCTGCGCGAGGGCCTCGATCTGCCCGAGGTGGCGCTGGTGGCGATCCTGGACGCGGACAAGGAAGGCTTCCTGCGCTCGACGACCTCCCTGATCCAGACCTGCGGCCGCGCGGCGCGGAATGCGCAGGGGCGCGTGATCATGTACGCGGACCGGGAGACCGCCTCGATGCGGGTCTGCATCGACGAGGTCCAGCGACGCCGCGTCCTGCAGGAGGCCTACAACGCCGAGCGCGGAATCGTCCCGGAGACGATCATCAAGCCCGTGCGCGACGGCATCGAGGCCATGTACGAGATGGACTACACGGAGGTCGCCGCCGTGCCCGCGGGCGGCGCCTCGAAGGTCGCGGAAGACCCCGCCGCGAGCTGGGACACGGCGCGCCTGCGAGCCGAGATCGAGAAGCTGCGGGCCGACATGCTGCGTGCCGCGGGGGAGCTGGCCTTCGAGGAGGCGGCCAAGGCGCGCGACCGCCTGCGGGAGCTCGAGGCCCTCGAGCTGGGGCGTTGAGCGAGCCGCGCTGGTCCCTGGAGGGCGTCCCCCGGCGTCCGGGCGTCTATCTCTTCCGCGACGGAGGAGGGAAGGTGCTCTACGTCGGCAAGGCCCGCGACCTGCGCGCGCGCCTCGCCAGCTACCGCCGGCCGGGGGGGGACGGGCGCCTGCAGCTGCCCTTCCTCGAGCGCGACGCGCGGGAGGTCGAGACGATCGTCACGCGCACCGAGGCCGAGGCGCTCTTGCTCGAGGACGCCCTCATCAAGCAGCACAAGCCGCCGCACAACGTGCGCCTCAAGGACGACAAGTCCTTCCTCATGCTGCGCCTCGACAAGGACGAGCGCTTCCCGCGCCTGAAGCTCGTGCGGGCCCACAGCCCGCGCGCCGGCAAGGCCGGGGGACGCTCGCGCTTCTTCGGCCCCTACGCGTCGGCCGGCGCCATCCGCCGCACCCTGTCGGACCTGCACCGCCTCGTGCCCTTGCGCGACTGCCCCGACTCGGTCCTCGAGAACCGCAGCCGCCCGTGCCTGAAGTTCCAGCTCGGCCTCTGCTGCGCCCCCTGCGTGGACGAGGTCGACGAGGCTCGCTACGCCGAGCTCGTCGAGCGCGCCGTGCGCGTCCTCTCGGGGGAGACGGAGGAGCTCGAGCAGGACCTCGAGGCGCGCATGCGCGAGGCCTCCGAGCGCCAGGAGTACGAGCGCGCCGCGGCCTGGCGCGACCGCCTGCGCGCTCTGCGCCGGACCGTCGAGGGGCAGGGCGTGCGCCCGCGGGACAAGGTCGAGCGCGATGTCCTCGGCCTGGCGCGGGTGGGGGACGAGGCGGTCGTGCACCGGCTGGCCTTCCGCTCCGGCCGGCTGAGCGAGAGCCGCTCGCACCGCTTCCGCTCCGAGCTCCCGGACGAGGAGCTCCTGCACAACGTCCTGACCGCTCTCTACGCCGGCGGTCGCCGCGAGGTGCCCACGGAGATCGTCGTGCCCGCGCCGGCGGCCGACGAGGAGCTTCTGAGCGACTCCCTCGGTGGCGGCGTGCGGCTCGTGAGGCCCTCCGGCGGAGAGCGCGCGCGCATGCTGGGGATCGCCGGTGAGAACGCGCGCACGACCCTGGCTAGGCTGATGAAGGAGGAGGAGACGGGGGCCTCCCTCGTGCGCGACGTCCAGCGCCTGCTCGACCTCGATCAGCCGCCGGAGGTGATCGACTGCTTCGACGTCTCGAACCTCCAGGGCCGTCATGTCGTGGCGAGCCGTGTGCGCTTCCGCCGCGGACTGGCGGACCGCGCCGGCTACCGGCGCTTCAAGGTGCGCGAGGTCGAGGGGCAGGACGACTTCGCCTCGATGCGCGAGGTCGTGCGCCGCAGCCTGCGGCGCGGCCTCGACGAAGACGACCTGCCGGATCTCGTCGTGATCGACGGGGGCCGGGCCCAGCTCGACTCGGCCCTCGAGGCCCGCGAGGAGGCGGGGGCCTGGGACGTGGCCTTCGTCGCCCTGGCCAAGGCCCGCACCGAGCGCAAGGTGGGCGGCAAGCGCAAGCAGGCCAGCGAGGAGCGCCTCTTCCTGCCCGGCGCCCTCGAGCCCCTCGAGCTCGAGCGCAACAGCGCCGTGCGCCACCTCTTCGAGCGCATCCGCGACGAAGCGCACCGCTTCGCGATCACCTACCACCGCAAGGAGCGCGGCAAGATCCGCTCCCAGCTCGACTCGATCCCCGGCGTCGGCGACGTCAAGCGCAAGGCCCTGCTGCGCCGCTTCGGGAGCGTCGCCGGCCTGCGCCAGGCCAGCGTGGAGGAGATGGCCGCCGTGCCCGGCATCGGCGCGCGCCTGGCGCAGGTCATCCGCGAGGCCCTGGCGAAGGACTGAGGATCGCCCGGGGGGCGTGATAAGCTCGACGCGATGCGAGCCCCCGACTCCCTCCTCGTCCTGCGCGTCCTCTGCGGTTTGTGCGCGGGGGCCGGCTTCATCGCCTGGATCGGGGTGGCGTGGAAGATCGTCACCGACCTCGACAGCGTGACGCCGCAGAGCGAGGAAGGAGGGAGCACCCTCACGTGGGCCTTGAGCAGCACCCTCCTGCTGATCTTCGGGATGATCATCTTCCACCTGGTCGCGCACACGGCCGAGGAAGAGGAGAGCGAGGAGTCCGGGTCCCGCTGAAAGGATCCCCGTCGCGGGTCTCTCCTCAGCCGCGGGGGTGGTAGAGCCGGTGCAGGCTGCGCAGCTCGTCGCCGTCGAGGTGGGTGTAGACCTCGGTCGTGCGGATCGAGGCGTGGCCGAGCATCTCCTGCACCGCGCGCAGGTCCGCGCCCCCCGAGAGCAGGTGGGTGGCGAAGGAGTGGCGCAGGGTGTGGGGGGAGATCGCCGGGTCGAGGCCGGCGCGCAGGGCCGCGGCCTTGACCCGACGCCAGGCGTTGGTGCGGTCGAGGGGCCGGCCGCGCGCGCTGAGGAAGACTTCGGGCCGCGAGGGGGCCGCCGGGAGCTCGAGCCGCCCGCCCTCGATCCAGGCGCGCAGAGCGTCGCGCGCGCGCTCGCCCATGGGCACGAGGCGGGTCTTCGAGCCCTTCCCCGTCAGGCGCAGGACCCGCAGGGAAGGCTCGAGGGCGTCGGTGCGCAGGCCGACGGCCTCCGCCACCCGGGCGCCGCAGGCGTAGAGCACCTCGAGCAGCGCGCGGTCGCGCTGGTCCCGCCAGCTCGGGCCGTCGGGGGCGGCGAGCAGGCGCTCGACCTGCTCGACGGTCAGCGCGTGGGGCAGGGCCTTGGCGAGCACCGGCGAGGGCAGGAGCTGCGTCGGGTCGCGGGGGCAGAAGCGCTCCAGGACGAGGTGCGCCATCAGGAGCCGGATCGAGGTCAGGTCCTGGGACAGGGTCGCCTCGGCGAGGCCTTCGCGGCGGCGGTCCGAGAGGTAGTCCACGACGATCTGGGCGTCGATCGCGGTCCATTCCTCCAGGCCGCGGCGCGAGGCCCAGCTCAAGAAGCGGTCGAGGCTCCCGCCGTAGGCCCGCAGCGTGTTGCGCGATAGGCCGGCCTCGACCCGCAAGGCCTGCAGGAAGTCCTCCAGGCCCTCGGCGAATCCCGGGTGGACCCCGGGCGGCTGCGGGTCCCCGTCCACGACGCGATTGCAGGGCGCCGCGCCGGCCCGCGCAAGGGCCGTGCGCCTTCTTGTGAGCCCTCCGGAGCCCCCCTATACTCCCGCCGCCCTGTGGCCGCCCGCGGCCGCGCCAGGGCGAGGGAGACAGCGGTCCCGCGTGGACCGAGGCAGCGCAAGAGAGTCGACAATGCCCGGCAAGAAGCTATCGGCGAAGGACTTGGAGCACTTCGAGGGTCAGCTGAGGATGATGCTCAATGTGCTCCAGGGCGACATGCAGCACCTGGCCAACGAGGCCCTCGGGGACGGCCAGCGGCCGGACCTGCAGGGCGACGAGGGGGACGGCTACGCCGCCGAGTTCAGCCTCGAGCTCCTGCAACGAGACGAGGAGGCGGCGCAGGACGTCATCGAAGCCCTCGAGCGCCTTCGGAACGGCAGCTTCGGACGCTGCACCGAGTGCGACCTGTGGGTGACGAAGGACCGGCTGCGAGCCATGCCCCACGCTCGGCGATGCATCGACTGCCAGCGCGCAGCTGAGGCGGCGGGGCCCTGACTGCTCCCGCCGGCCAGCCGCCCGCGCACTCGCCGTCCGCGGTCACTCCGGGCGCGACCCCGGAAGCGAGCTCCGCCGCTGCGCCGGCGGGGGAGCGGCCGGACCTGGCCCTGGTCCTGCGGCGCTTCGTGGTCGTGGGCGCCCTGATCGCCCTCGACCTTTGGAGCAAGGCGGCGGTCTTCCGCTGGCTGACGGAGAACGAGCACGAGCTCGTGCGCGACGCCTGCGGTCACTACCGCCACCACGTGCTGGGGGAGGGCGTGGGCTGGCTGACCTTCATGAAGATCGAGAACCCCGGGGCGGCCTTCGGGAAGTTCGCCAATTCCCCCCACATCCTGGTCGGCCTGCGCGTGGCGGCCGTGCTCGGGCTGGGGTGGATGATCGCCCGGGCGCGCAAGGGCACGCCCTGGTTCACCGCCGCTCTGCTGCTCGTCCTCGCCGGGGCCCTCGGGAACCTCTACGACAACCTGTTCCTGCCGGCGGCCGACGGGCACCCCTACGGCAAGGTGCGCGACTTCATCGACGTCTACTTCGGCGTCTGGGACTGGCACTTCCCGACCTTCAACGTGGCGGACTCCTGCATCACCGTCGGCGCCGTCGTGCTCCTCATCGGCTCCCTCCTCGGGGGCGACCGGGATGCGTCGGAGAGCGAGCCGGAGAAGCGCGAGGACGCGGGCGCTTCGGGGAGCTGACGTCGGAGTCGCCGGCGCCGCCCCGCGGCCCGCGGGAGGGGGGCGCGGGGGCCGGAATTCCCCCGCGGAGGCACATTGCCCGGGGGAGGGAGGTGGTCTAGTTTGAGGCGACCGTGGACCTCTCCACCTCCCTGGGACCGCTGCGCCTGAAGAATCCGATCCTGTCGGCTTCCGGTTGCTTCGGCCACGGCCTCGAGATGGAGCCCTTCGTGCCCCCCGAGCGGCTCGGCGCCTGGGTCAGCAAGACGGTCACCCTCGCGCCGCGCCCCGGCAACGCCGCGCCGCGCATCCACGAGACCGAGGCCGGCTTCCTCAACTCGATCGGGCTCGAGAATCGCGGCGTCGAGGACTACCTCGAGCGCGTCCTGCCGACCCTCGAGGGCGTGGACGCGGTGATCGTGACCAACATCGGCGGAGAGAGTCCCGAGGCCTTCTGGCAGGTCGCCGAGCGGCTGGCGGACCAAGAGCGCATCGACGCCTTCGAGGTCAACCTCTCCTGCCCCAACGTCGACCAGGGGCGCCTGCCCTTCGCGACCGACCCGCCCGTAGCCGAGTCCATCCTCACCGGCCTGAGGCAGGTGACCGACAAGCCGCTCTTCGCGAAGCTCTCGCCCAACGTCTCGCGCATCGCCGACATGGCCCGGGCGGTGGAGGCGGGCGGCGCGGACGGGATCACGGCGGTCAACACCCTGCTCGGGATGCGCGTGGACTGGCGGCGAGGGGAGCCGGTGCTCGCGACCGGGGCCGGCGGCTATTCGGGCGTGGGCGTCAAGCCCGTGGCGCTGCGCTGCGCCTGGGAGTGCGTGCGCGCGGTCTCGATCCCCGTCATCGGCTGCGGCGGCATCGCGACGGCGGAGGACGTGCTCGAGTTCCTGGCGGTCGGCTGCCGCGCGGTGCAGGTGGGGACGGCTTGCTTCAGCGACCCCGGCCTGCTCGACCGGCTGCCCGCCGAGCTCGAGGCCTGTCTCGCGGAGGCCGGCCTCGACTCCCTCGAGTCGGTCATCGGCCGCGTGGGCCGCAGCTGCACCCACGTCTGAGGAGCAGGCGGAGCCGAGGAGATCCAGAGACGTGCGCCTCGACGAGCTGACCCCCGCCCACGTCCGCCTGGCGGTCGCCGCCTACATGGAGTGCGCCTGGCCCGACCCCGAGAAGGCCAACCCCTGGTTCGACCCGGCGGCCCTCGAGGGCATCAACACGATGGAGGAGCTCTTCGGGCTCTTCACCTGCTCCAGCGACCAGAAGGACGGCCCGGCCAGCAAGTGCTACTCCCTGCGCTTGGGGAACGCCTCCTACCCCTTCATGAAGTTCGTGCTCCAGGAGTACCTCGTGGATCACGAGTACTTCTTCTCGGTCGACACGCACGACGACCTGGGGATCCCCCCCGAGAGCCCGGACTACCCCGCCTGGGTCGAGCTGCGGGAGAGGAATCGCGTGCTGAAGCGCGAGATCGAGTCCCGCTGGCAGGAGCTGGGCCTGCCCACCAGCGAGGCCCTGCGCGAGCTCGCGGAGGACCTGGCCCAGGTCGAGGGCAGCGGGACCGAGCGCGGCCGGCTGCTGGTCGTCGACGACGAGCGTGGGGTGGCCCAGGGGCTGGACGCCCTGCTGACGGCCCGGGGCTACAACGTGGAGTGCGCCTACGACGGGCAGCAGGTGCTCGACCGCCTGGCCACCGATCCCCTGCCGGACCTGGTGCTCCTGGACTACTCCATGCCCGAGCTGGACGGCGAGGAGGTCCTCGACCGCATGCGGGCGTCGGAGCGCCTCAAGGACGTGCCCGTCCTGCTCGTGACCGCCTCGAACATCGACCTGGGGCGCATGAAGCGCATCAGCGGCCTGCTGCGCAAGCCCTACCCCCGGCAGCTCCTCTTCGCGATGATCGAGCCGCTCCTGACGCACGCGGGCGGGAACTCCCAGGGCTCCGGCGGGGGAGGGACGCCTTGAGGCCGAGGGGCGCCCTCGCCGGGAGCCGAGCGATTCAACCCGGAAGGGCCTCCCGACCGACAGGGGGCTTCTGACGAGGACAGGGACCTTTCTACCAAGAAAGGTCAGGGACGCCTTTTCGCGCCGCGGCCGGTTCGTGAGAATGCCGGGCTTCGGGATCCGGCCTCCGGCGGAGGGGCCCGGCGGCCACGGCGAGCTCAGGAAGACGCAAGCAGCGAGAGCAGACGGCGACGATGGATTGGGACTCAGTATCTGACAGGCTGGGGGACTTCGGGGAGAAGACCGGGCGCTTCCTCAAGGGGGTCTTCGGCTCGCGCAACGAGCGCGTGGTGCGCACCCTCCACCCCCAGGTCGAGGCGATCAACGCCCTCGAGTCCTGGACCGAGGGCCTCAGCCACGAAGAGTGCCTGGCGAAGACGGACGAGCTGCGCAAGGCAGTCCAGTCCGGCGAGAAGGAGCTCGACGACGTCCTGCCCGAGGCCTTCGCCCTCGTTCGCGAGGCCTCCAAGCGCACCCTGGGCCTGCGCCCCTACGACGTCCAGCTGGTGGGCGGCATCGTCCTCCACCAAGGCGCCATCGCCGAGATGATGACGGGCGAGGGCAAGACCCTGGTCGCGACCCTGGCCCTCTACCTCAACGCCCTGAGCGGCAAGCCCTGCTACCTGGTCACGGTCAACGACTACCTGGCCCGCCGGGACGCGGCCTGGATGGCGCCGATCTTCGAGTACCTCGGGCTGACCGTCGGCGCGATCCAGTCGGACATGGGCCCCTGGGACCGCCAGCCCATCTACGCCCGGGACATCGTCTACGGCACGAACAACGAATTCGGCTTCGACTACCTGCGCGACAACATGAAGACGCGGGTGGAGGAGCAAGTGCAGAAGGTCCTCAACTTCGCGATCGTGGACGAGGTCGACTCGATCCTGATCGACGAGGCGCGGACGCCCCTGATCATCTCGGGACCCGCGGAGGAGGGCAGCGACAAGTACAAGCTGGCCGACAAGATCGCGCGCTCCCTGGAACCCGAAGAGCACTACGAGGTCAAGGAGAAGGAGCGCGGAGCGCACCTGCTCGAGGCGGGCATCCTCGTGGCCCAGGAGATGGTCGGCGTCGACTCCTTCTACACGCCCGGCAACGAGGAGTGGCCGCACTACATCGAGAACGCACTGCGGGCCCACAGCCTCTACACGAAGGACAAGGAGTACGTGGTCGAGGACGGGGAGGACGGCCCGGAGGTTGTCATCGTCGACGAGTTCACGGGCCGCAAGATGAGCGGTCGGCGCTGGTCGGACGGCCTGCACCAGGCGGTCGAGGTCAAGGAGGGCCTGACTCCGCGCCAGGAGAACCAGACCCTGGCCACGATCACCTACCAGAACTACTTCCGGATGTTCGAGAAGCTCTCGGGCATGACCGGCACCGCGATCACCGAGGCGGGCGAGTTCCACAAGATCTACGACCTGGACGTCGTCTCGATCCCGACCAACCTGCCAATCGCCCGCGACGACGCCAACGACCTCGTCTACCGGACCACGCGTGAGAAGTGGAACGCGATCGCGGACGAGATCCAGCGCATGCACGAGAAGGGCCAGCCCATGCTCGTCGGCACGACCTCCGTCGAGAAGTCCGAGCACCTCTCGGGCCTGCTCGGCGAGCGGAAGATCGAGCACGCCGTGCTCAACGCGAAGGTCGGCCACTGGGAGCGCGAGGCGAACATCGTCGCCCGCGCGGGCGAGCGCGGCGCGGTGACGGTGGCCACGAACATGGCCGGCCGCGGCACGGACATCAAGCTGGGCGGCAACTTCGAGTACCGCCTGGGCAGGGCCCTCGAGGAGAAGGGGCTCCAGGAGGGCGACGAGGAGCACTTCGCCCAGATCGACGCGATCCGCGAAGAGGTGCGCGCGCGCTGCGAGAAGGACGAGCAGGAGGTCCTGGGCCTCGGCGGCCTCTACGTGCTCGGCACCGAGCGCCACGAGTCGCGGCGCATCGACAACCAGCTGCGCGGCCGCTCCGGCCGCCAGGGCAACTCCGGCGTCTCGCGCTTCTTCCTCTCGCTGGAAGACGACTTGATGCGCATCTTCTACCGCGACTGGGTCACCCGGGCGATGGAGAAGCTGGGCATGACCGAGGGCCAGGAGATCGAGTCCGGGATGGTCACGCGCGCCATCGCCAAGGCGCAGAAGAAGGTCGAGGACCGCAACTTCGAGATCCGCAAGAACCTCCTCGAGTACGACGAGGTGATGGATCAGCAGCGCAAGGAGGTCTACGGCACCCGGCAGGACGTCCTCGAGGGCGTCGAGCTGAAGGAGAAGGTGCTGATGATGATCGAGCGCGCCGCCGAGCGCGCCCAGCAGATGTTCGCGGAAGACGCCCAGGGCTTCCAGAACTGGATGATGCGCACCTTCGGCATCGAGTTCGACGAGTCGAAGGCCGTGGCGGTGACCGAGCACGGCGGAGTCCTCGAGCCGGCCCTCGAGGCGATCGAGGCGCTCTACGTCGAGCGCGAGGAGGCCGTGGGCGAGGAGCTCATGCGCCGCATCGAGGAGTACGTCCTGCTCAACGCGATCGACACGCGCTGGAAGGACCACCTCAAGGCGATCGACGCCCTCAAGGCGGGCATTGGCCTGCGCGGCTACGGGCAGGTCGACCCGAAGATGGAGTACAAGAAGGAGGGCTTCCAGCTCTTCGGCAAGCTCTACGAGGCGATCGAGGACGAGGTCGCGAGCATCGTGCTCCGGATCCGCGCCAAGGGCGAGGACCAGGGGCAGGCCCAGGCCCCCGAGGCCCGCGCCCAGCCCGGCGCCGACGCCGCTGCCCGGGCCGCGGCCCGCGCGCACCTCGAGAGCCAGCAGAAGGCCGGCGCCGCGGCGGGCGGTCCGCCTCCAGCGCGGGTGACGCCGGTCTCGAAGCGCCTGGCCGAGCGCTTCCAGGCGGAGTACGAGCGCAGCGGTGAGCTCCCGCTGCCCGAACCCCCCTCGGCCGAGGAGGTCAAGAAGCGCCAGATGGCGATGCGTAGCCTCCAGAGCCAGCAGCAGGCCAGCCTGCGGGCCGAGCAGCAGCGGCGCGCGCAGGAGGCCGCCCGCCAGCAAGCCGAGACGGCCGCCCTCACTAAGCAGATGCAGGCCACCGGCCGCAACGATCCCTGCCCGTGCGGGAGCGGCAAGAAGTTCAAGAAGTGCCACGGCAAGGCGGCGTCCTGAGGGGCGCCGCGGCCGCGGAGGTCACCTGGCCCTCCTCGGGGGGTAGGGCGGGCCCCGAGACGATGGACGCTCCTCCGCCCCCGCCGATCCGTGCCGACCCCAACCCCGGGCTCCGACGCTCGGTGTTGCACGCCTTCTACGGCGCGGTCTGGTGGGTCGCGATCGTCCTCGGGAGCGTGTGGTGGCTCTCGCGCTCCCTCTGGGACCGCCCCTTCCGGCGCATGGTGCGCGGTCGCCTGGGCTTCGACCTGCCGCGGCCGCCGGCCCCGGGCGAGCGCCGGCGGGTCCTGATCCACGGCGTCTCGGTGGGGGAGGTCAAGGCGGCCCGTGACCTCGTCGCGCGCCTCGAGGATCGCCGGCCGGACCTCGAGGTCCTGATCAGCACCGTGACCGACACTGGCTTCGAGGTCGCCCGCGAGCTCTTCAGCGGCCACCGCGTCGTGCGCTTCCCGGTGGAGCCTGGCTTCATCGTGCGCCGCTTCCTGCGCCGCGTGCGTCCCGAAGCGGTGATCCTGATCGAGCTGGAGATCTGGCCCAACTTCCTGCGCGCCTGCAACGTCCACGGCGTGCCCGTGGCGGTGGTGAACGGGCGCATCACCGAGCGCAGCTATCGGAGCTATCGCCACTTTCGGAACCTGTTGCCGCAGTTCAACCGCATCAGCCTCTACTGCGTGCAGGTTGAGGAGTACGGCCGACGCTTCGAGCGGCTCTCGGGCAACCGCGAGCGCATCCTCGTCACGGGCAACGTCAAGTGGGACAGCCTGGCCGAAGGGCGTGTCGAGGCGGGGGAGGAGCTGCGCCGATTGCTGGGCGGGGCGCCCGGGCAGGTCGTGGTCACGGCCGGGAGCACGCACGACGACGAGGAGCTGCGTATCGCCCGGGCCTGGCGCGAGAGCTTCGCGGCGACGCGCCTGATCCTCGTGCCGCGCCACCCCAACCGGGCGGCGGAGGTCGCCGCGGCCCTCGAGCGGGAGGGCTTCGCGCCCCAGCGCCTGAGCGAGCTGCGCGCCGGGGCGGAGGCCGACCCCGGACGCCCCGCGATCGTCGACACCATCGGCGAGCTCGAGCGGGTCTACGGCCTCTCGGATCTCGTCTTCGTCGGCGGGAGTCTCGTGCCCCACGGGGGGCAGAACATGCTCGAGCCCGCCTCGCAGGGGCTGCCGGTCGTCTACGGCCCTCACGTCGCGAACTTCGCCCTCGAGGCCCGGCTGCTGGAGGAGGCGGGGGCCGCCCGGCGGCTGGTGCGTCCGTCGGAGCTGGGCGCGGTCATGTCCGAGCTCCTGGGGGCCGCGGAGCGGCGCGCGGCCATGGCCGCGGCGGGCCTCGAGGTGGCCCGCGCCCAGCGCGGCGCGACGGAGCGCACGCTCGCCGCGCTCCTCGAGCGTTGCCTTCCGGAGGCCGCAGACCGGAGAGGCGCCGGCGCGAGCGTGGGGATCGGCTGAGGGGCCCCGGAGCGCGGAGAACCCCGCCCCGGGCTCGACGGATCCCGGGGAGGGGACCTATGCTGTGCGGTCTCCCTCGACCCACTCGGGCTCGCCCGGAAGCCGTCCGATAGGACCTCCGGGGCGGGCCCGCGACGCGCGAGGGCCACCCCCCCCCGATCCGACGCACCCCCCCGCGCAGCCCCAAGACGCCGCAAACCCATGGTCCGACGCTTCTTCACCTCCGAGTCCGTCTCGATGGGTCACCCCGACAAGGTGGCCGACCAGATCTCGGACTCGATCCTCGACGCCCTCCTGGCCCAGGACCCCGAGAGCCGCGTCGCCTGCGAGACGATGATCACCACCGGCGTCGCGGTCGTGGCGGGGGAGATCACCACCGAGGCCACGATCGACTACCAGACGATCGTGCGCGACGCGATCCGGCGCATCGGCTACACCGACGACGCCTTCGGGATCAACGGCGACACCTGCGCCGTGATGGTCACCCTGGATCGCCAGTCCCCCGACATCAGCCAGGGCGTGACCGCCGGCGAGGGCCTGCACGAGGAGCAGGGCGCGGGCGACCAGGGCCTGATGTTCGGCTACGCCTGCAACGAGACGCCGGGCCTGATGCCCTTCCCGATCCACTACTCCCACCGCCTGGTGGAGAAGCTCGCCGAGCTGCGCCAGAGCGGGGCGATGCCCTGGTTGCGACCCGACAGCAAGAGTCAGGTCACGGTCGAGTACGAGGACGACAAGCCGGTGCGCGTGCACACGGTCGTCATCTCCACCCAGCACGACGAGTCGGTCAACGGCAAGACGACCGAGGCGGAGGTCCTCGAGGAGATCCGCCGCGAGGTGATCGAGAAGTGCGTGCGCGAGGTGATCCCCGCGGAGTTCCTCGACGCCGACACCATCTTCCACATCAACCCCACCGGCCGCTTCGTCATCGGCGGGCCCCACGGGGACTGCGGCCTGACCGGGCGCAAGATCATCGTCGACACCTACGGCGGCATGGGCCGCCACGGTGGCGGCGCCTTCTCGGGCAAGGACCCCTCGAAGGTCGACCGCTCGGCCGCCTATGCCGCGCGCTGGGTCGCCAAGAACGTCGTCGCCGCGGGCCTGGCGGATCGCTGCGAGGTGCAGCTCTCCTACGCCATCGGCGTCGCCGAGCCCCTCTCCCTGCGGGTCGACACCTTCGGCACCGGCAAGGTCTCCGACGACGTGCTCGACAAGGCGGTGGGCGAGGTCTTCGACCTGCGGCCCGCGGCCATCCTGAAGGAGCTCGACCTCAAGCGCCCGATCTACACGCAGACGTCCTACCACGGCCACTTCGGCCGGGAGGAGTTCCCCTGGGAGCAGGCCTCCCGCACGGCGGAGCTGACGAGCGCCGTCGGGGTGCACGCCGGCTAGCCCGGCCGCCCCGCGAGGGGTGGAAGCGCACAGGCCGCGGCTCCTCCTCGGGCGGGGAGCCGCGGCCTGCTGCGTGGAGGCGGGTGCGGTGTGCGCTTTCGTCCATCCTCGGCAGCCGTTCGTGACCGGAGAGGGCTCGCAGGTGACTCCCCGGCGCCACCCTGGTAGAACCGGGGCCGCGCGTCCGGATCCCCACGAGCCGTTCCGCGCCACCCCGAGCCCGCACTCGACCCGCCCATGACTCCTCAGCCGTCCTCCTTCCAGAGGCCCTCCCGCGCGAGCCGGGTGGCCCGCGCCGCGGGCTTCACCCTGATCGAGCTCCTGGCCGTGATCCTGATCATCGGGATCCTGGCCACCTTCCTCTTGCCGAAGATCCCCGAAGCCATCGACCAGGCCCGGGTGACGAGCTGCCAGAAGAACCTGACCGAGATCTACAAGGGGCTCCTGCAGTACCAGACGAAGTTCGGGCGCCTGCCCAAGCGCGAGAACTCGGGTGTGCGCTTCTTCGCCATTCTGATCGCCAGCGAGACCTGGGAGAACACCCCGACCAGCGCGATCAAGCTCACCTGCCCCGGGGTCGACGTCGGCGCCTTGACGATCGGCGACATCCCGGAGGAGGAGTGGTTCTACGACCTGGAGCTGATCGACGGCAGCTACTCGGCCTACGCCGGCCGCGACACCCTGAGCCACCCGCTCAAGAAGCTGAGCGGCAAGGACGTCCTCATCGCCGACGACAACGACGGGGGCATGAACCACGCCTCGACGACCAACGTCCTCTACGGCGACGGCGCCGTGCGCGGGGTCGAGCTCTTCACGATGCGCGAGGAAGGCGTCATCGACCAGGAGCAGGACATCCTCTACGTCGGGCCGGACTCGCCCGTGGAGGAGCTGCAGGTCCTGAGCCTGGACTGAATCGACTGAGCCCGGCCTGAATCTAGCCGGCGATCGAGCCGCGGCCCGCGCGCCTTTTCCCTGGCGCGCGGGCCGCGGCTTTCCCATGCTCACGCGCCGCGAGGCCTCCGCGGCCCGATCCCCATGAGCCCCAGCGCCGTCCTCCGCGCCCTCCGACCCCACCAGTGGGTCAAGAACGTCTTCGTCCTGGCCGCCCTCGTCTTCGCCGGGGGCGAGGGGCATACGATCGGGACCTTCGAGGTCTTGGCCACCTGCCTGGCGATCGGGGCCCTCTGTCTGGGCTCCTCGACGATCTACCTGGTCAACGACATCCTCGACGTCGAGAGCGACCGCCAGCACCCCGAGAAGTGCAAGCGCCCGATCGCCGCCGGGGAGCTCGCGATCCCCGCCGCCTGGGCGACCTCGGTGGCCTGCCTCGTGGGCTCGATCTCCCTGGCGATCGCTGCCGGCGGCGAGCCGATCGGCGTCGTCTGGGTCGTCGTGGCCTACGTCGCGATGAACTTCGCCTACAGCGCGAAGCTCAAGCACGTCGTGCTCGTGGACGCCTTCTGCATCGCGGCGGGCTTCCTCTTGCGGGTGCAGGCCGGGGCCTTGGCCATCGGGGTGCCGGTCTCCCACTGGCTCTTCCTCTGCACGCTGTTCCTGTCGCTCTTCCTGGCGCTGTGCAAGCGCAAGGCGGAGACGGACCTGCTCGGGGACGACGCCGGGGCGCACCGCAAGATCCTGCAGGAGTACAACGGCGCCTTCCTGGACCAGATGCAGACCCTGCTCGCGGCCTGCACGATCGTCGCCTACACGATGTACACCGTCTCCGAGGAGACGACGAAGAAGTTCGGCGAGGACCACATCCTGGTCTGGACGGTGCCATTCGTGGTCTTCGGGCTGGGGCGCTACCTGCTGCTCGTCCAGACCCAGCGCGGCGGCGGGAGCCCGACGCGCATCCTGCTCGGCGGGGACCTGACCTTCCTGCTCAACGGGCTGGGGTGGCTGATCGTCGTGATCCTGTCGATCTACAAGCCCTTCAGCTGAGCGGGGCGCGGCGCAGGGTGGGGGCCAGCGGCGGTTGACCCCTCGCGCGGGCTGGGCGTACCCTGGTTCGCCCCCTTCTCGACCCTCGTCCCCCCCCAGAAGCCGTAGAGACGCCGGAGGAGCCCCCTTGCAACTCAGTCACCGCATGTCCCAGCTGGGCACCGAGACCGCCTTCGAGGTCCTGGCCAAGGCCAAGGCGCTCGAGGCCCAGGGCAAGGACATCGTCCACCTGCACATCGGCGCGCCGGACTTTCGCACGCCGGAGAACATCGTCGAGGCGGGGCGCAAGGCCCTGGCGGACGGCTACCACGCCTACACGCCCGCCAAGGGCATCCCCGAGCTGCGCGAAGCGGTCTGCGAGGACATCGCCAAGTACCGCCAGGTCGAGGTGCACCCCGACAACGTGGTGATCGTCCCCGGCGGGAAGCCGACGATGTTCTTCGCGATCCTGATGTTCGGGGAGCCGGGGGCCGAGATCCTCTATCCGAACCCGGGCTTCCCGATCTACGAGTCGGTGATCAAGTACTCGGGGGCGACTCCGGTCCCGATCGAGCTCGAGGAGGAGAACGGCTTCTCCTTCAGCGCCGAAAAGGTCCTGGCCAAGATCAACCCCAAGACGCGCCTCCTGATCCTGAACACCCCGGCCAACCCGACCGGCGGGGTCGTGCCGCGCGCGGAGCTCGAGGCCCTCGCGAAGGGGCTCGAGGCGCACCCGAACGTCTTCGTGCTGGCGGACGAGATCTACTCGCGGCTCCTCTACGACGGGGAGGAGCACGTCTCCTTCCTGCAGTTCGAAGCCCTGCGCGAGCGCACGATCTTGCTCGACGGCTGGAGCAAGACCTACGCCATGACCGGCTGGCGCCTGGGCTACGGCGTCTGGCCCGCGCAGCTCGTGGCCCACGCCGAGCGGCTGCAGATCAACTCGAACTCCTGCACGAACGCGGCCACCCAGGTGGCCGGGATCGAGGCCCTGCGCGGCCCCCAGGAGACGGTCGAGCGCATGCGCTCCGCCTTCGACGAGCGGCGCAAGATCATCGTCGAGGAGCTGAACAAGATCCCCGGCTTCCGCTGCACCATGCCCAAGGGAGCCTTCTACGCCTTCCCGAACACCAGCGGCACGGGCGTCTCCTCGCGCGAGCTCGAGGAGCGCTTCCTGAACGACGCCGGCGTGGCGTCCATCTCGGGGACGAGCTTCGGGCACCTGGGCGAGGGCTACGTGCGCTTCAGCTACGCCAACAGCATCGAGAACATCCGCGAGGGCCTGCGCCGCGTGCGCGAGTGCCTCCAACCCGCGTGAGCGACTTCCGGAGCGACACGGTCACGCGGCCCAGCCCCGCCATGCGCGAGGCGATGGCCGCGGCCGAGGTCGGCGACGACGTCCTCGACGGCGACCCGACGGTCGAGGCCCTGCAGGAGCGGGCGGCCGAGTGGCTCGGCAAGGAGCGCGCGCTCTTCGTGCCCTCGGGCACCATGGCCAACCAGGTGGCCCTCGGGGCCTGGACCGCGCCCGGGGACGAGCTGATCGCGGAGGCGGGGGCTCACGTCCTGAACTTCGAAGGGGGCGCGGCGGGCTTCTTGCATGGGCTGCAGACGCGCACCCTCGCGGGCGTGGGCGGAGCCCTCGATCCCGAGGCCGTGAAGGCCGCCCTCCAGCCGAGCTCCGTGCACTGTCCCCGCACGGCCCTCGTCTGCAGCGAACAGACCCACATGAGCTCGGGCGGCCGCGTCGTTCCCCTCGAGGCGCTGCAGGCCTTGCACCAGGTCGCCTACGCGGCCCGGGTGCCGGTCCACCTCGACGGCGCTCGCCTCGCGAACGCGGTGCTGGCCTCGGGCGTCCCGGCGCGCGAGTGGTGCGCCACGGCGGACTCGGTCTCCCTCTGCTTCTCGAAGGGCCTCGGCGCGCCGGTGGGCTCGGTGATCGCCGGCGACGCGGACTTCTGCGAGCGCGCCCTGCGGGTGCGCAAGCGCCTCGGCGGCTGGATGCGCCAGGCCGGGATCCTGGCCGCGGCCGCCGCGCTGGCGCTCGAGGAGAACGTCGAGCGCCTGGCGGAGGACCACGCCCTGGCCCGGAAGCTGGCGGAGAAGCTCGACGCCTTCGACGACCTCTCCTGCCCGCCGGAACGGGTCGAGACGAACCTCGTGCTCGTCGAGGTGGGGAGCTCGCGCCTCGACGCCGCCCAGCTCGGCGAGGAGCTCGCCGAGCGCGGCGTGCGCGTCCTGCCCCTGGGCGAACGCGTGCTGCGCTTCGTGACCCACATGGACGTGGGGGAGGAGGATCTCGCTCGGCTCGACGCCGCCCTGCTCGAGATCCTCGGCTAGACTCCCCGCCCCGCCACCCGCCGCCGCCCAGCCCCCGCGCCACCCCCGATGGGAGTCTTCAAGGCCTACGACATCCGCGGTCTCGTGCCCTCCGAGCTCGACGCCGCCCTCGCCCGCAAGATCGGCTTCCACTTCGCCCGGCTGCTGGAGGCGCGCCGCCTCGTCGTGGGGCGCGACGCCCGCGTGCACTCTCCGGAGATGGCCGCGGCGGTGATCGACGGCATGCGCGCCGCGGGGGCCGACGTGACGGACATCGGGCTGGCCTCGACGCCCATGACCTACTACGCGATCGGCTCGCGCGATTGCGACGGGGGCCTGGTGGTCACCGCCAGCCACAACCCGGGTGAGTACAACGGCATGAAGCTCTGTGGAGCCGGGGCCACGCCGATCTCCGCGGCCAACGGGATCCTCGAACTCGAGCGCCTCTGCCAGGGCCCCGACCCGGAGCCCGTCGCCGCTCCGGGGGGAGTCGAGGAAGTCGAGTTGCTCGAGGCCTACGCCGATCACGTCGCCGGCTTCTCCTCCATGGGCGGGGCGCTGCGGGTCGCGATCGACGCCGCCAACGGCATGGCGGGCCACACCCTGCCCGCGATCCTCGAGCGGCTCTCGCGGGTCGAGGCGGCGACCATGCTGATGGAGCCCGACGGCAGCTTCCCCAACCACGAGGCGAACCCCCTCAAGGAGGAGAACCTCGACCCGGTGCGCGAGCTCGTGCGAGAGAGCGGGGCGGACTTCGGCGTGAGCTTCGACGGCGACGCGGACCGTTGCTGCTTCGTCGACGAGGCGGGCCGCACGGTCCCGGCCGACCTGATGACCGCCCTGCTCGCCCAGCCCTTCCTGGCGCGTGCGGCGGGGACGCCGGTCGTCTACGACCTGCGCTCCTCCTGGGTCGTGAAGGAGGAGATCGCCCGGGCGGGCGGCCGCCCCATCCGCGACCGCGTCGGTCACTCCTTCATCAAGGCCACCATGCGCGAGAACGGCGCGGCCTTCGGCGGCGAGCTCTCGGGGCACTTCTACTTCGGCGACAACTTCACGACCGACTCCGGTGTCCTGGCGCTGATCTCGGCCCTCAACGTCCTGAGCGCCCCGGAGTCCGGCGGCCGCAAGCTCTCGGAGCTCGTCGGCGACCTGCGCCGCTATCACGCGACGGGGGAGATCAACTTCCGCGTGGAAGACAAGGCCGCCGCCATCGAGCGCCTGAAGTCCACCTTCTCCGACGGCCGCCAGGACGAGCTCGACGGCATCACCGTGGAGTACGGGGACCTGGACGCGGACTCCTGGTGGTGGTTCAACGTGCGGCCCTCGAACACCGAGCCCTACCTGCGGCTGAACCTCGAGGCCTCCTCGGCGGAGCTGCGGGACGAGCGGCGGGACGAGCTCGTCGGCCTCCTGGGCACGCCGGAGGCCTGAAGGCCTGGCGGCGGGCTGGGTCCGTCCCACGCGGGGGCCCCGACCGGCCAGGGAGCCGGAACCCCGCTCCACCCCGCCAGTTCCCCCTGGAGGGCCCCGGCCGCCGGGACCGATAGTCTCCCATCCGACCATGTCACGCCGCCCCTTCCTCGCCGTCCTCCTGGCCCTCTTGTTGCTACCGCTCCCCGGCGCCCCCCTCCGGGCGGGCCAGGAGTCGTCCCCGGCGCGCTCCGAGGCCGAGCGCGGGCAGGCCGAGGGAGAGCGGGCGCAGGAGTCGCTGCTCAGCTGGACCGAGCTCCTGGAGCGCAACGAGCGCCTGGCCTTCACCCGACTCTCCGGGAAGGAGGCGCGGCGGGCCGCGGCCGCGGGAGAGCTGGACGAGGAGGAGCGGGCCGCGGCCGTGATGGCCGTCGGCTGCACCGAGCCCCAGCCCGTGCGCGAACGTCCCTGGCTGGAGGGCTTGGCTCGCGGCGGCAGTGAGCTCGAGCGGCGGGCCGCGGTGCTGGCCCTGGGCGAGTTCGGCGAGGGGGCGGAGGCCGTGCTCGAGGAGTTGCTCGAGGACCCCGACCCGCTGCTGCGCGGCTGCGCCCAGCTGGCGCTGCTGCGCACGGGCCGTCCCGCGGGCCGCCGGGAGGTGGAGCTCGTCGCGGCGCAGGGCGGCGAGGCGGGGCGCCAGGCGAGCGAGCTGCTCGTGCTGGTGGGTGACCCCGCCGGCTCGCGCCCGAACGAGATCGCCGAGCTCTGGCTGGACCTGCGCTGGCGCGCCGCCCGGCGCTACGGTCTGGTGGACGGCGCCTCCTGGTCGACGCGTCTGCTCGAGGGCTTGCTCGGGGACCCGCGCTTCCTCGAGGCCGTGATCCTCGGCTCGGTGGCGGACAGCACCGTGCACGGCGTGAAGGACTTCCTGCTCTCGCGCCTGGTCGAGAAGGCCGGGCCGAACGAGATGCGGGCCGCGGTCGTCTCGATGCCGGACGAGATCGCGTCGATGGTCGAGGCCGGGCTGTGGCAACCCGATCCCCGGCACTGGCAGCTCCTGCTCGAGGAGATCGACCGCCAGCACAACGAGGACGACAGCCTCGCGCTCCTGAGCCTCGCCCTCGACGTCCCGGCGGTCGAGGTGCACGCCCTGCTCCTCATCGCCCGGGCCGGCCTGCCCGAGCCCCTGCTCGGCTTGGAGGAGCAATGGCCCGACCTGAGTCCCCGCGAGCGGCGCCTGGCTCTCGAGGCCTGGGCCCTGGTCGGCGACTCGGAGGCCCTGGGGTTCATGAAGGAGTTCGAGGACGAGCCAGACCCCGAGGTCCGCGCCTGGATGCTCGTGGCGCGCGCGCGGCTGGGGGACCTCGCCTCCCACGCGGAGATGAAGGAGCGGCTGCTCGACTTCGAGCACGAGGAGCACGCCGCGACGCTGCAGGCCGTCCTGGAGCAGTCGGAGGCGCCCCTGGCGCAGACCTACCTCGAGCAGCTGCTCGAGGTCGCGACGGGGGAGGAGCACCTGCGGGTGGCCCGCGCCCTGGCCGAGGCGGGGGTGGCGCGGGGGCGCGCGGCCCTGGCGGAGGACGTGGCGGGGGGCTTCCCTCCGGGGATGGAGGGCGCGCGCTGCGTGCGGGCGCTGACGGGGCGCGACGCCTCGACCCAGATCGATCTCCTCCGCGAGCACTTTCCCGTCGAGAACGACCTGGTGCTGAACATCGCCCTGGCCCTGGCGATCGTGGAGGCCGAGGACGACCTGGCCCTGCGCTACGTGCGCCACGCCCTGTGGAACTCGCCCTTCGACATGAGCGTCCTGGCGGGTCTGGTGATCGTCCGCATGCAGGGGCTGTACGGCTTGCGGGACGAGCTCAACCGGGCGCCGGTCGACGCGACCGTCGAGGACCTGCGGCGGGTGGGCTTCGCCTTGGGGACCTGGGGCGGGATCGCGGAGGTCGACGACCTCGTCCGTCGGCAGGGGCTCTTGCCCAAGAGCCCCGTGTTGCAGGGCGCCCTGCTGGGGGCCCTCGGTCGGCGCACCCACTGAGGCCGGGAGAGCCGGCCTGGCGTCTTCCCCCGGCGGCCCACTCTGATAGGGTCTCGGGGCCGACCGGAGGCCAGGTGGCCCCGGCGCCGCGGCAGGAACCAGGTGACGGACGAGAGATGCAGAAGGACGTCGGGCTGATCGGAGTGCCCATGGACCTCGGCGGTGGCCGCCGGGGCGTCGACATGGGGCCCAGCGCCCTGCGGATCGCGGGCATCGAGCGCGCGGTGCGGAAGCTCGGCTTCGGCTTCGAGGATCACGGCAACGTACCCGTCGAGCAACCCGAGTCGCGCACTCCCGAGAACACCCAGGCGCGCTTCCTGGAGGAGATCGCGGGCTCCTGCGCGACGCTGCGGGACCGGGTGCTCGAGACCCTGGAGGCCGGCAAGTTCCCCCTGGTGGTCGGAGGGGACCACTCGATCGCCTGCGGCACGGTGGCGGGGGTCAGCACCCACTACCACCGGCGGGGGGAGAAGATCGGGCTGCTGTGGTTCGACGCCCACGGCGACATGAACACCCCCGAGTCCAGCCCCAGCGGCAACATCCACGGCATGCCCCTGGCGGCCTGTCTGGGGCATGGACTCGAGGAGCTGACGAAGCTCGGGGAGCGCCACCCGATGGTGGACCTCGAGCACACCTGCGCCATCGGGGTGCGCAGTCTCGACGCCCGCGAGCGGCGGATCGTGAAGGAGACGGGCCTGCGCATCATCACGATGCGCGAGATCGACATGCGCGGCATGCACGACGTGATGCTCGAGGTCCTGGAGCTCGTCTCCGGTGGCACGGCGGGCTTCCACCTCTCCTTCGACGTGGACGGCTGTGACCCGGACGTGGCCCCCGGGGTGGGCACGCCGGTGCCGGGCGGGCTCGACTTCCGCGAGTGCCATCTCTTCATGGAGATGGTGGCGGAGACCGGGAAGATGCTCAGCCTCGAGCTGACCGAGATCAACCCGATCCTGGACGTGCACAACAAGACGGCCCAGGTGGCGGTCGACCTGACGCTGTCGGCCCTGGGCAAGCTGGTGCTCTGAGCCCCCTGACGAGCGGCGAGCCTTGATCTCCTTCCTGCGGACCCTCGCCTCGAACCGCCGGCTCCTCAAGGAGCTGGTGGTGCGCGACCTCAAGGCGCGCTACGTGGGCTCGACCATGGGCTTCTTCTGGTCGGTGGTCTTCCCGCTGATCAACTTGGTGGTCTACACCTTCGTGTTCCGGACCCTGCTCAGCGTGCGCTTCGGCGACAAGGCGGGCATCCCGGAGACGGCGGTCTGGATGCTGGCCGCCATCGTCGTCTGGAGCGCCTTCGCCGAGACCCTGACCCGCGCGACGAACTGCCTGGTCGAGAACGCCAACCTGATCCAGAAGGTCGTCTTCCCGGCGGGGGTCCTGCCCGTCTACCTGACGATCTCTTCGATCGTGAACATGTCGATCGGGATCCCGATCGTCCTCGCCGCGGTCCTCTACTTCGACAACTTCGGCGGTGACGCGGACGCCGGAGCGCAGGAGGTGGGGCAGGTGGCCACCCTCTCGGCCGAGCTTCCCAAACTCCCCGACCTGCAGGAGGCGCAGAGGGAACCGCGTTTCGCGGCCTGCAACGAGTGCGACTACGTGCACGTGCTCGTGTGCCCCACGCATGGGGACAACATGCGCATCGTGACGCCGCGGGAAGGGCCGGACCTCGAGGAGCGGAGCCCCAAGGAGCTGGGCCTGGGTATCACCCTGTTGGCGCTGCCGCTCCTGATGCTGCTTCAAGGGGTCTTTACAGTCGGGCTGGGGCTCTTCTTCTCGGCCTTCAACCTGATCCTGCGCGACACGGCCCACGTCATGGGCGTGCTCGTCATGGTCTGGATGTTCTCGACGCCGATCTTCTACCCGCCGAACCTGATCACGGACCCCAAGCACAATGGGGCCTACGACTTCATCCTCGACTACAACCCGATGTACTGGCTGATCGACAGCTACCGCGAGGTGATGCTGTTCGACAACTGGCCGAACTTCGGGCTCCTCGGGCAGTTCGCCTTGGTCGCCGTCGTGGTCCTCTTCCTGGGCGCGACATTCTTCGAGTCCCAGCGCGAGCGCTTCCCGGATCTGCTGTAGCGATGAGCGGTCGAACGACCTCCGAAGGCAGCGCGATCCTCGCCGAGAACCTCGGCAAGGCCTACGAGATCTATCGCAAGCCGGTGCACCGGCTGTGGGACATGATCCTGCCCGGCAAGAAGCGCTGCCGGGAGTTCTGGGCCGTGCGCAACGTCTACCTCGACATCCCCCACGGCAGCACGGTGGGGATCATCGGCGAGAACGGGGCGGGCAAGAGCACGCTCTTGAAACTCCTGACTGGCATCAGCCAGCCGACCACGGGCCGCGTCGTGACCCGCGGGCGCGTGGCTTCCCTGCTCGAGCTCGGCGCTGGCTTCCACCCGGAGTTCAGCGGGCGCGAGAACATCTTCCTCAACTGCTCGATCCTCGGCATGAGCAACGAGGAGATCGAACAGCGCGTCGACTCGATCATCGCCTTCTCCGAGCTGGGGGAGTTCATCGACCGACCGGTCAAGACCTACAGCTCGGGCATGTACGTGCGACTCGGCTTCTCCGTCGCTGCGAGCGTGGACCCGGACGTCTTCATCATCGACGAGGCCCTCTCGGTGGGGGACGAGCACTTCAAGGGCAAGTGCACCAACCGCCTCAACGAGTTCCGCGAGCAGGGCAAGACGATCGTCTTCGTCTCCCACGACATGGGCTCGGTCAAGAGCATGTGCCAGCGCGTCGTGCTCATGGACCAGGGCGAGGTCCTCGAGCAGGGCAGCGCCGAGAAGGTCGCCGACGAGTACCTCAAGCGCGCCCACGCCCGGGGCAACGAGCGCCTCTCGGCCCTCAACCGCGGGACGAGCGAGTACCCGCGCTGGGGCAGCGGCGAGGTGGAGGTCATCGCCGTCGAAATGAGCGACGCCGCGGGGACCCCCGGCCACGTCTTCCGCACCGGCGAGCCCTTTCGCCTGACGATGCGCTTCGAGTGCCACGAGGCGGTCCAGAGCCCCGTCTTCGGCATCGGCATCTACCGCTCGGACGGGACCTACGTCAACGGCTCGAACCACCACTGGCGGGACACGCCGATCGAGCTCGGGACCCTCGCCGCGGGCGAGGACGGGGAGGTCGTGATGGACTTCGAGTCCCTGCCGCTGCTCCAGGGGCAGTACTACGTCACCACTTTCCTCTACGACCACAGCAAGGCCGCGCCGACCGCCATCGACCACCAGGAGCACGCCTTGACCTTCGAGGTCATCGACCCGCGCAGCCACCAGCACGGGATGCTCTACCTGCCGACGCGCTGGACCGTGCGCACCGGCTCGGGCGGCGGGCGCCGCGAGGAGGTCTCCGCCTCGTGACGGACGCGACCCTGCGCCTGCCCTTCGACCAGTACCAGCGCTACCGGCTGGTATCGGACGTCCTGGCCGAGCTGCGCCGCGGCGACGAGCGGCTGACGGTCCTCGACGTGGGCGGGCGCACGGCCCTCCTGCGACAGTTCCTGCCCGGCGACCAGGTGCACCTCGTGGACGTCGAGGCCTCGCCTGAGGCGGGGCTCGTGCTCGGCGACGGCAGCCGCCTGCCCTTCGCCACGGACGCGGTCGACGCGGTCGTGACCTTCGACACCCTCGAGCACGTGCCGCCCGCGGGCCGCGAGGCCTTCCTGCGCGAGTGCCGGCGGGTCGCGCGGCGCTGGGTCGTGGTCGCGGGCCCCTACGACACCGAAGGAGTCGCGGGCGCCGAGCGCATGCTCGAGGCCTTCCTGCAGGGGAAGATGGGCGTCGAGCACCGCTACCTCGCGGAGCACATGGAGAACGGCTTGCCGTCCCTGGAGACGACCGAGGCCGTGCTCGCCGAGGAGGGCGGGCGCGTCAAGAGCGTCGGCCACGCAGGGCTTCACCGCTGGCTGGCGCTGATGTGCCTCGAGCTCTACATGGACCGCGACCCCCAGCTGCGGGCACTCGCGGCGCGCTACTACGAGTTCTACAACGCGGCCCTCTACGCCTCGGACCACGCGCCCCCCGTCTACCGCCACGCCGTGGTGGCGGTCTACGACGACGCGCCCCTGCCCAGCCCCGAGGCCCTCTTCGCTCCGGCCGCGGCGCCCCCCGGCAGCTTCGAGCCCTTCCGGGCCCTGGCCCAGGAGCTGCTCGACTTCGACTTCGAGCGCGAGGTCGTCAGCGCCGAGTGGCAGCGCCTGGAGGGCGTCAACGCCGACCTGCACCTCGACATCGAGGGGCACCGGGCGACCCTGGGCGTGCTGCAGGAGAACAACGAGGAGCAGCAGCGCGTGATGGCGGAGCTGGAGCAGCGGGCGATCGACCTGGTGGGGAACGAGGACCTGTTGCTGGCGCGCATCGAGGAGCTCGACGGACAGGTCCAGGCCCACGAGGAGCGCGCCGCGACCCTCGAGGAGCATGCGGCTCGCCTCGAGGCGGCGCTCCAGGAGCTGCGCGAGACCCTCGAGGCGGCGCAACGGGAGATGGGCGAGCTGCGCGCGGACCTCGAGGCGCGCACCGCGGAGATCGCGAGCCTCGATGCGCACCGCGCCGAGCTCGAGCAGGTCCTCGATGCGACCCACGTCACCCTGGGCGAGAAGCAGCGCTCCCTCGACCTGGTCCGCGGAGAGCTCACGAATCAGCGGCACCAGAACGAGCTCCTGCAGGGCGCCCTGCGCGACCGCTGGGCGAACCTGCTGCGAGCGATCGGCGTGAAGTGATCGGGTCCCGGCCTCGGGCGACCGGCGCGGGACCTCAGGGTTCGAGCAGCCGGAAGACGAGGGCCTCGCCGGGGGGGAGCTCCGCGACGGGCCCCTCGCCGGCGCCGGGTGGGTGGATCCACTCGACGTCCCAGCCCTCCGGGAGCGCGAGGCGCGCCTCGAGCACACGCAGCTCCGCGCGCTCGCCCCGCGCGTAGGCATTGGGCAGCGCGGCGCACAACCAGGCACCGTCCTCGGGCGCGGGGCGAGCGGCGCGCAACCAGGGCGGGGAGTTCCCCGTCAGCTCCACGCTCCAGCTCGGACCCCGCCGCGCGGGCGCGCAGAGCTCCGCGAGCTCCTCCCGCTTGCGCCTCGCGTAGCTCCCTGGAGCGCCGCCCGCCCAGCGCTCCGCGAGGTAGCGCGCTCCGTCGACCTCGAAGCTCCGCGCGCCGCTCGCGGCCTCGCCCAGGGAGGCCAGGCCGCCGGGTTCGCGGCGTCGTCCGCGCCGGTCGAAGCGGTCGAAGCCGCCGACGACGACGAGCCGGCCACCGGCCTCCAGGTACGCGCGCAAGCCGGCTCGCCCCTCGGGGCCGGGCAGGAGCAGGTGATTGGCGACGAGCACCGGGAAGCGCTCCACCGTCATCGCGCCCACGCGCTCGAGCGGCAGCGCCCCGGGCAGGAAGCCGGCGTCCTCGAGCAGGCGCAGCAGCGCGCGCAACGCCAGCTCGCGCGTGCCGTGCTCGTTCTGGTAGCTCGCGTAGCGTCGCATCCAGGTCGGCCCGTCATTGAGGGCGTCCCGCAGCCAGCCGAGGGCCAGGGAGTCGGGGTCGTGGATCACCGCCACGCCTTCCGGAGCGGGTCGCCAGCCGGGGAGCTCGCGCCGCAGCTCACGGATGTGCGCGACGGCCCCCGCCAAGCTCGCGCGGTACTCCTCGTGTTCGTCGAGCACGCGGTCGGCCCAGATCACGACCCCGTCCCCGCCGCGCAGCCAGTGCTCCCAGGCGAGCCAGGTGGCCGCCCAGGGCGCCTGCTCGTCGCGCTGCAGGGTCAGGAGCGAGAGCTGTTCCGGTGTCCTCAGGGTGTAGAGCAGCTCGCGGGCGTCGAGCACGCGGTAGACCTCGAGGAAGTCGAGGAATTCCAGCACCGCCTCCACTCCGACGTCGCCGAAGGGCGTGCGTCCGCTCTGACCGAAGAGGCCGACGCGGGTGCCGGGGGCCACGGACCGCAGCTGCGCCGCGAGCTGGGCCAGCACGCCTTCGACCTGAGCGCGGTGGAACTCCCGGCGGGCGAGCCAGGCGCCGACGTGCCGCGCGTCGCCCTCGAGCCAGGCCAGGCGCGTGACGTCGGTGTCGGGATAGTCGAGCGCCTCGTCCGCTCCGGGCCGCAGGAAGGCCCAGCGCTCGCTGCGGGAGAGGAAGTCGCCGTAGGCCTCGCGGCAGGCCTCGGACTCGCAGAGGTCGAGGGGCGCGCCCCAAGGCGTCAGGCCCACCTCGTCCCCCAGGGAGACCCCGAGGCCCCGGTCCCCGTCCCGGGCGGCGAGGGAGGCAGCGAGGTGCCGGCGCAGCTCCTCGAGGGTCGCCCCCTCGCTCAGGCAGGGTCGGCGCAAGAGCTGCGCGGGCTCGCGCTCCTCCCAGTAGCGCTGCCAGAGCTCGGCGTACCAGGGGCGGTCGGCGTCGATGTGCAGGGCGTCGCGCCCCGGGCCGTGTCCGACGAAGAAGTCGAGCCCGCGCTCGCGGGCCCAGTCGTCCTCGGTCGTGCCCTCGACGTTGACGCCGCCGAAGGGGGCGACGAGGGCCTCCGCGAGAGGCTCGCCGGGCTTCTCGACGCGCCAGACGAAGGCCGGCCAGTCCGGCCAGGGAGGCGGCGCCGCTGCTTGGGCGCCGAGTACGGGAGCCGCCGCGAGCGAGGAGACGAGGGCGGCGAGGAGGGCGCGCGCGCTCACTCGGGCTCAGAAGGGGAAGAGTACGGGCAGCAGCAGCGTGGAGACGACGATCAGCAGCGCCGTCAGGGGCGTGCCCACCCGCAGGAAGTCCCGGTACTTGTAGTCCCCCGGTCCCACCACCATGGCGTTGGCCTGGTGCGCGACGGGGGACATGAAGGCCAGGCTGCAGCCCGCGAGCACGGCCATGATGAAGGGCCGATCGTCCACCTGCATGCGCTCGGCGAAGGAGAGCGCGATCGGGGCCATGATGCTCGCGGCGGCGATGTGCGTCGTGAGCTGCGTCAGCACCACCGAGGCGAGGATCAACAGGCCCACCATCAGGGTCGGCGAGCCGGCGATGCCCTCGAGCTCGAGGAGCTGGTCGGTCAGGTGCTGGTCGAGGCGGCTGACGCGGAAGGCGTGCCCGAGCGACAGCATGCCGCCGATCAGGACGAGCGCCTGCCAGTCCATCTGGTTGTAGACGTCCTTGCTCGGAACGCAGCGCGTGAGCAAGAGCACCAGGGCGCCGGAGACCGCGACCACCGAGAGGGGCATCCAGCCGAAGAAGGCGACCACGAGCACGGCGACCAGGGTCAGGATGCTGACCAGGGCTCCGCGGCCCAGGCGCTCGCCCTCGAGCTCGCCGAGGGTCAGGAGCTCGCGGCTGCGGCGCACGCGTTCGATGTCGCGCGTGTGGCCCTGGATGAGGAGGGTGTCGCCGATGTTGAAGAGCGTGTCCCCGATGCGCGCCGGCATGACGTCGCCGTGCTGGGAGATGGCGAGGACGTTGAGTCCCGTGCGCTCTGTGAAGTCCGAGTCCTTCAGGCTGGAGCCCTCGAGCTCGGAGTTGGCGGGCACCACCGCCTCGACGAGCTGCACGTCCCCCGAGAAGATCTGCGCGTCCTCGACCCGTGCCGAGGGCACGACGTGCAGCGAGAGCTCGCGCTGCAGGCGCAGGAGGTCGTCGGGCTCTCCCTGGAGGATCAACGTGTCGTCCCGGCGCAGGCGGTTGTAGGGCCCCGGTGCGAGCACCTGGGAGGAGTCCGGCCGCACGATGCCGATGACCGTGACGTTGTACTCCTGGAAGAACTCCGAGTCGGCCACCGAGCGGTTGATCAGGGTGCTCGAGGGCTCGATCAGGACCTCGGTCACGAAGCGTCGCACCTGGTAGTGCTCGGTCAGGCTCTCGTCGACGCGCTTGGCCGGGAGCAGCTGGCGCCCGGGGAAGACGAAGTAGAGGACCCCGACCCCCAGGAGCAAGAGGCCGAAGTGCGTGAACTCGAAGAGCTCGAGGGGCTCGTGTCCGGCGGCCTCGATGATCCCGTTGACCGCCAGGTTCTTGGAGGTCGCGATGACCGAGAGCAGCCCGCCCAGGAGGCTGCCGTAGGCCAGGGGCATGAGCAGCTTCGAGACCGGCAAGCCCTGGCGCCGGGCGACGCCGCTCAGCACCGGGATCAGGATCGCGACGACGCCGGCGTTCGAGAGGATGCCCGAGAGGAGGGCGGAGAGGACCACGACCTTGATCACGAGCGTGGTCTCGCCGACCTTCTCCGTGCTGCCGAGGAAGCGCGCGCCGAGGCTTTCGGCGATCCCCCAGCGGGTGAAGGCCGCGCCGAAGACGTACATCGAAGCGATCAGCATGACCGCCGGGTCCGAGAAGCCCCCGAAGGCCTCCTTCGGCTCGAGCACCCCCGTCGCCGCCAGGACGACCGCGACGCCGATGGCGATCAGGTCGTAGCGGACCGACTCCGTCACGAACAGGAGCAGGCTCACCCCGATGGTGATCAGAACGATGGTGGCGGGCTCGAGCTCGGGCAAGGCCGAGAAAGAATGGCAGCCGACCCAGGGGCCCGCAAGCCCGGCGGGGCGAGCCCGCCGGTGCCCGGGGATGACGCGCCCGCCGGCCGAGGGAGCGCTTTTTTCGCTCGCCGACGCCGACGGCGCCTCCGCGCTAGGCTATAGACGGGGCGCCGCTTCACGGATCCCCGCTCCTCTCTCGACCCTCGGGCCTTGGACCCCACCCCGATCGACCCCTGCGAATTCGCCAGCCAGGTCAGCTCCTGGCTGACCGGCGGCGCCGACGCCGACGACGTCGTCGTCTCCTGCCGCGTTCGCCTGGCGCGCAACCTGGCCGAGTTCCCCTTCGCCGCGCGCCTCGAGGAGGAGCGCGCCCAGGAGCTCTGCGAACGCGTGCGACCGGTCCTCGACGCGGCCGCCCTCGACGGCGAGACGCGCTGGCTGCCGATGGAGCAGACCGAGCCCGTCCTGCGGCTCGTCCTGCGCGAGCGCCACCTGATCAGCCGCGACCTCGCTCCGGTGGAGGAGGCCTGCCCCGTGCCCGCTGGGCGCGCCGTGGCCTTCGGCGAGACCGAGGGCACCTCGGTCATGGTCAATGAAGAGGACCACCTGCGCATCCAGACGCTCGAGTCGGGCTTCCAGCTCGACTCGACCCTGGCGGCGGCGGTGGAGCTCGACCGCTTCCTCGAGGAACGCCTGGAGTTCGCCTTCACGCGCGAGCTCGGCTACCTCACGGGCTGCCCGACGAACGTCGGTACGGGCCTGCGCGCCTCGGTGATGCTGCACCTGCCGGGCATCAGCCTGGTGCGCTCGGAGCTCGAGAAGGTCTTCACCGCCGCCCAGCGCACGGGGCTCGCCGTGCGCGGCCTCTATGGCGAGGGCAGCCGCGCGGCCGGGGACTTCTTCCAGATCTCGAACCAGGTCACCCTGGGGCGCGACGAGGAGAGCCTGATCGACGACTTGCGGGCCCTGGTGCCGGTCATCGCGGACTTCGAGCGCAAGGTGCGCGCCGCTCTCCTGGACGACCAGCGGGCGGCCCTGACGGACCGGGTCACGAAGTCCCTCGGTGTGCTGCGCACGGCGCGCTCGCTGGCGACCGACGCGGCCCTGGCCCACCTCTCCAACGTCCGCCTGGGACACACCCTCGGGCTCGTCCGGGGGCCGGGACTCGAGCTGCTCAACGCCCTGGGGGTGCAGGTCCAGAAGGGGCACATCCAGGCCCTCAACCCCCGGGCGCCCGGCGAGGGCCTGCTCGACCCCTCCGAGCGCGACAGCCTGCGGGCCGGCCTCCTGCGCAAGCACCTGGCCTAGCAGCCCGTGGCAGAAGTCATTCCGATGTAGACCGCCGCCCTCCACCTCGGATCGACACGTTCCTGGCTGATTCGAACCAGACAGGTCGACGAATCCACCGATTCGCCTGCCCCTCGGATTCAATCAGGCGGGGCAGTTGCCGATCCGAGCCGGATGCCGACGATCTGCATCGAAAGCACTTCTACAACGGACTGCTAATCGGGGCCCTGGACCGGGAGCCGCGCTTTGGCTCAGGAGCGACCCCCGGCGGGGGACGATAGGGGCTTCGTGATCCCCTCCACGAGCCCCCGGAAGCGCTGCCGGGCCGTCCCGACGGCCCTCCTCGCCGCCTGTCTGCTCCTCCTCGCCGCCCCCGCCGCGGGCGGTGCGCCCGGCCCGTCCCCGGACGGGCTCGCGGCGCGGCTGGAGATCGAGCGCGGGCGTGGCCTCTTCGTCGGCCCCGAGGGTCTGGTCGAGCTCGGCCGCTCCTCGACCCCGTTGCTCGTCCAGGCGCCCGCCCACCTGGAGCTGGCGGCCGGCGGGCGCGCCCGTCTCGCCATCCCGGGTCTCGGGAGCGTCGAGCTCGAGGGCCCCGCGGCCCTGGCCTGGAGCGACCCCGGCGGCCCCCAGGAGGCCCGCATCGAGCTCCCGGACCTGCACCGGGCCCGGATCGAGCTGCGCACCGGACGGCTGCGGGTCGACCTGCCGGACGCCTGGCGCCTCGAGCTGCGGGCCGGGGCCGTGGCCCTCAAGGAGCTCCCGGGAGGCGGCACCGAGCTCGAGAATCTGGCCGGCTACCCCGCCCGGGCCTCCTGGCTGGGCGCGGCGGACCGGGCGCGACCGGGACGCTGGATCGCCCCGGGAGGACGCGCCCGACTGCAGGGCGGAGAGCCCGCGCAGCCGATCGACGACCCCTCCGCGCGGGCCCCGCGCTGGGCCGAGTCGGAGTGGCCCTGGGGCGACGGCGGGATCTCGGACCCCCCGGACATCGCCTTGGCGCCGGTGGAGGACTGGGAAGCACCGAGCTGGCCCTGGGGGACGAGCCCGGAGGACGCGGAGCCTTGGGAGAGCTGGGGCTGGCCCTGGGGAGGGGAGAGCCCAGCCGGGAGCGAGACACCGCCTCCGGGCGAGTCTGCCCTGGCATCGGCGGAGCCGGGGCTGCGCGCGGCCGAGGAGGCTCCGATCCCCGATTCCCGAAAGCCCGCGCCGGAGCCGCTCGGGGTGCCGCACGAAGAGCCCGTCGGCGACTCGACCGCCACTCCGGCTACCGGTGGAGACGTCCCGGCGCCGGCGGAGGAGCTCTCGGAGATCCTGGAGGAGGCGCCCGCGCCGAAGGAGAGCGTCCAGCCGGAGGGCATCGAGCCAGACGTCATCGAGCCAGCCAGCGAGCTCCCCGCGCTCGGCGGAGCCGCGGTCGAAGGGCCCGTCGAGGTCGAGCCTCGCGGCCCCATCGTCACGCTCCCCGAGCCTGAAGCCGCGGCCCCGCCGTCACCGGCAGCGGTCCCCGAGGTCGCCCCGCAGGAGCCGGAGGTGAGTGGGTCGCTGGTGCCGGACTCGAGCGAGCAAGAGGCGACGGAGGCGGAGCGCCACGTCCACGAGCCAAGAGACGTCGAGCCGGTCGACACCGAGCCGCGGGAAGCCGAGCCGAGCGACCCCGAGCCCCTGGGCGCAGAAGCGGGGGGAGACGAGGATGAACATCCGGCCCCGCCGGCCGGCCCCAGCGACGCCGAGCTGGGCTTCGCGGGCAGCCCGCCCGCGGGCTTCCGCCCCGAGTTCTGGCGCGGCCTCGAGGCCCGGGAGCTGCGCTGGGGGGAGGCCTACGCCCTCGAGCGCGACGACGCTCAGCTGAGGATCGAGCACCTGCCGGACGGCGTGCGCCGCTTCCGGCTCGCGAGCGAAGCGACCGAAGGCCGCTGGTACTTCAACTCCCGCTTGGACCTGCGGCTGCTCCCGGGAGCGAGCCTGACGGTCGCGGCGGACGGCTCGGTGCTCGAGCGCTCGGGCGACGTGCGGAGCTTCTTCCGCCGCATCCGACGCGACCTCTGAGGCACGCCGCGATCCGCGAACCGAAGGGGCCGGGCGCCAGGCGCCGACTCAGCGGTGCGCGGCGCGGGCGAGCTCGAGGATCTCGTCCAGCACGGCGGCCAGGTCATCGGCCACCAGCTCGACGTCGGTCTCGAGCTCCTGGTCCGCGAGCCCCAGTCCGCTGCGCACCCCGGCGGTGCGACAACCGGCGCGCCAGCCGGCGGCCAGCTCCAGGGTCGAGTCGCCGATGACCCAGCTCGACTTGAGGTCGATGCCGTCGTGCTGGCGGGCGTGGTACATCGCGCCGGTGTTCGGCAGGAGGAAGACCGAGTCGCGCAGGTGGGCGCCCTTGCCGTGCTCGGGGTGGTCGAGGCAGGCGTAGCAGCGCTCGACCCGCACGCCGGCCTTCGCCAGCTCGGAAAGCATTTCCGACTCGAAGCGCTCCCAGCGAGCGGGCTGCACGTGGCCCCGGGCCACGGCCTCCTCGTTGCCGAGGAGGTAGACCCGCCAGCCCGCCTGGGTGGCGCGGAAGAGGGCGTCCAGGGTGCCAGGGACGAAGCTGAGGCGGGAATAGGCCCGGCGGGGGTCCGCGGGCGGGGGTTCGAGCAGGGTTCCCCAGCGATCGACGAAGAGGGCGCGGCGGGGGGCCGAGGTGCCCGGGAGGGGGGCCAGGGGGGGGCGGTCGAAGTCGTCGCGGAAGCTCATGCTGCTGGGTCTCGGGGCTGGGGAGAGTCCGTGCCTGAGTTCTCGGCCGCGCCGAAAGCGGCTTGAGCGGTGAATTCGGAATGCCAGGGAAAGGCCTCTTTGAGCCGATGAAGGACCCACCTACCCTCCGCACCGTGGAACGAACCCTGCGCATCGCGATCCTGCTCAATCCCTTCGACCTGGCGGTCAAGGGCGGGGAGTACGCGCCCCAGCTGGCGCGCGAGCTCCTCGGGCGGGGTCACTACCTGCGAGGCTTCGGCGCGCCGCCCGGCGTGATCCCGCGCTCGGGGGGGGACGCGGCCCCGGGGGGCGGCGAGCTGAAGCCCGAGGCGCCGGGCGTCGTCGGCTTCCGGCCGGACGTGGTCGTCGCCTACGACGCCCTCTCCCCGGCGGCCTTCCTCGGCGCGCGGGCCGCGCGCAAGCTCGACGCGCCGCTCGTCCTGATCGAGGCCGGGAGCTCGGCCGGGGGCAGCCGCACGACGCGCCTCCTGCGTTGGATCGGGGAGCGGCTGTGGGGCGTCTTCGTGCGTCGCAGGGCGAGCGCGGTCGTGGTCCTCGACCCCGTGGCGCGGGCCCAGTCCCTGGGCGAGGGCTTCGCGGAGGACCTCATCCGCGTGCTGCCCGCGGGCGTCGACCTCGGCTCCTTCCGACCGGGGCTCACCTCGAGCTTCGTTCGCCGCCACCGGATCGTCGGGCGGCTCCTGCTCTACGTCGGCAAGCTCTCCCAGGACCGTGGCCTGCAGGAGCTGATCGACGCCTTCGCGCGCACCGTCGGCCAGGCGCACGACTGGAACCTCGTGCTGGCGGGCGACGGACCCACGCGCTCACGCCAGGCCCTCCGAGCCCAGGTCTCGCGCCTGGGGATCGGCGCCTCCGTGCACTGGCTGCCGACGCCGAGCGTCGAGGAGCTGCCCGGTCTGATGGGCAGCGCGACCCTCTTGGCCGTGCCCGCGGTGGACGACCGCGTGCGCGGCATCCACATCCCACGTGCCCTGGCCTGCGGCCTGCCGGTTCTGGCCTCGCGCCTCCCGCGCTTCGAGGGACTGCTCGAGGACGACGGCTCGGGGCTCCTGGTCGAGCCGGGATCGGTGCAGGCCTGGAGCGCGGCGATCGTGCGCGCCGCGGGGGCCCCGATGGCCCGCAAGCGCTGGAGCCAGCGGGCGCGTGAGATCGCGGAGGACCGCCTCGATTGGGCCGTGGTGGCTGAGGGCTTCGAGGAGATCCTGCTCGAGGCCGTCGACGGTCGGCCTCCCGGAGCCGGCGCCGGAGAATCGCCGGCCGCCGCACTCGCTTCGCCGCCGGAGGCGGCTTCCCTCGGGGACTCCCTCGGGGGCGACCTCCACCAGGGCCGCTCGGCCTGAGGAGCGTCCGGCCTAGGCGTCCGTCGCCTTGCGCAGCTCTTCCTTCAGGTACGCCATGTCGGCGGCGTACTGTCGCACCGACGCACGGGTCTCCTCGTCGATCTCGTTGAAGGTGGCCTGGACCTTGATGCCGTCGGCGCGCTCCTCGACCTCGCTGATCGTGGCGACGGCCTCGCAGTAGCCCTTCTTGAGCAGGGGCAGGCGGAACTTGATGCGCCAGTCCGTGCCGAGGGCCAGGAGCTGGGCCATGGCGAAGGGCTCGAGGTTCGTCTTGCCGCCCGACCATGTGAAGCGGACGCTCGCGTCGTCCAATCCGGCCATGCGGCCGATGCCGCTCCAGCGCCCGCCGAAGCTGTGGCCGTGCACCGGGTTCACCGGGGAGCTGCTCTCGGAGATGAAGTGCGCCACGCGCTGGGCGTCGACCGGGCTGAAGATGACCGAGGACTTGTCCTCCTCGAAGATGGCGTCCTCGGCGGCGTCCGCAGCCGGGGCGCTCTTGTCGAGGTTGGCGGCGGCCTCCTCGTCGGTGTCGTAGATCGGGACGACCCGGTCGAGGCCGACCTTCTCGAGAATGTCGCGGCAGAACTTCGAGGGGTGGGCGATGACCATCCGCCCGCCGGCGTCCCCGAACTGTTTGGAGGCCTTGATGATCGCCCCCAGCGCCGTGGAGTTGATGAACTTGACCAGGCGCAGGTTGAGGACGGCGCTGTTGACGTTCGCCTTCAGCAGCCCGTCGACCTCCTCCTGCAGGGCCGGGACGTAGTAGGTGTCGAACTCACCGGCCAGGTAGAGGATGGCGTAGTTCTCGCGCGGCTCGACGGTGATGTGCATTCTCAGCAGCTCCGGAAGGTGACTCGGGCGACCGGGGCGGGTCGCGAAGCGGGGGGTAGATTGTCGCGGCGGGGAGGCCGCTGGCAAGGACTTTTGGCCGCCCCCCGGCGCGGTCGATCCGCCGTCGCCGGCCGCTTGGGGCCGCTGGGGGTGGAGGTCGGTGAGGACTTCGGGCTAGACTCCCGCCCATGGTGTTCTGGAAGAAGCGCTCCAAGGGCAAGTCCAAGGACGAGGGCAAGAAGGCCGGCACGGCGGCCTCCGGCGCCGGCCAGGGGGTCGATCGGCGCTCGTCCACGGAGTTCCTGACAGGGGACGCCCGGGAGGACCAGCGGCGGACGGACAGCCTGCTCCAGGAGTACGCCTCGATTGCCGAGCGCGTGGTCAGCTTGAAGGGCAAGGAGGAGCTCGACCAGCTCCTGACCTACATCGTCGACGCCTCGATCCGACGCACGGCCTCGGAGCGGGGAATGCTGATCCTCGACCAGGGCGAGGAGAACTTCACCGTCCGCATCGCCCGCCAGAAAGGTGGCGAAGAACTGCGCGGTGACCGGCGCTTCTCGACCAGCGTTGTGAAGAAGGTGCTCGAGACCGGCGAGCCCTTGAAGGACATCTCGAGCGCCGAGGCCGGCGACCTGGGAGCCAGCGTCTACGACCTCAAGCTGCGCTCGCTGATGTGCGTGCCCTTCGAAGCCGGCGAGGCCTCGGCCTTCCGGGGCACGCTCTACGTCGACTCAAAGGCGGCGACCCGCGAATTCGGCGCCAGCGACCTGGCCTACTTCTCGCGGCTCTCGACGCAGATCGTGTCGGCCCTCAAGACCATGGCGGCGCACCTCGACGCGATCGAGCGGGCGCGCCTGGAGGAGTCCCTCGAGAGCGCGAGCATCGTCCAGGACAACCTGATGCCGCAGATCCCGGAGGACTTCACGGGCTGGGACGTCTTCGGCTGGTACCGCGCGGCCGAGCGCACGAGCGGCGACTTCTTCGACTTCTTCAAGACCCGCGACGGACGCTTCGGCGTGGTCGTCGGGGACGTGACGGGCCATGGCCCCGCCTCGGCCCTGATCACCTCCCAGGCCCAGGCCAGCCTGCGCTCGACGGCGCGCGTGATCCCGGACCTGCGGGAGGCCGTGACCTCGGTCAACCAGGACATCGCCGACCGCGTCGAGGTCGGGAACTTCGTGACCCTCTTCGTCGCCCTGCTCTCGGAGTCCGGCGAGGTCGAGGTCGTCAACGCGGGGCACACCCCGCCCTGCATCTTCAACCGCAACACGGGCGAGGTGCGGCACATCGCCGCCCATGGGCCGGCCCTGGGGATGATGGGGGAGTTCGAATTCGCCGAGAGCGACGTCTTCACCCTCCAACCGGGCGACGTCATGTTGGCCTTCACGGACGGATTGACCGAGGCCCGCCATCCTGACGACCTCGAGAAGCTGCTCGGGGAGGAGGGGCTCGAGGAGCTCCTGAAGCGCGAGGTGGGCGACGCCGAGAGTGCGCGGATCCTGACGGAGAAGGTGATCGCCGGCGTGCTCGAGTTTTGCGGGGACACCTGCGAGGACGACATGACCATGGTCGCCGTCCAGCGCACGGGCTAGGACGGCGGACCCCTGACTGCTGGGGATGGGGCTGCAGGGAATGGGACTGGTGGGGATGGGGCTGCAAGGGATGGCACCGGCCGAGCGCAGCCTGCCCGCCGCCGAGGTGCGCTTTCCGGAGGACTTCCGGGCTCGCCTGGCAGCCCTCGAGCTGCGGCTATCGGCGGCCCGCCGGCGACGCGAGGGGCAGGGCACGGCGGGGCCCGCGACCGGGGGCACCGACGTGGTCGGCTTTCGGCCCTACCGACCGGGGGAGGACCTGCGCCAGCTCGACTGGAACCTCCTCGCGCGCCTCGACCGTCCATTCGTGCGAGTCACCCGGAGGGAGGCCGGCGAGAGCTGGGTCGTGGCCCTCGACACCAGCGCGTCGATGGGGGTCGGGCCGCCGGGCAAGTTGCAGCGGGGCGCGGAGTGCGCCGCGGCACTTTGGAGCCTGGGGCGGCGCCTGGGGGCGCGGGTGCGCCTCGCCCTCTCCCCCGGGGCCGGGAGCCGGGCCGAGCTCTTCGAGGGTGGCGGCCGGAACGGCGCGGAGGGGGTGCTGGCCTTCCTCGAGGGCCGGCGTGCCGCGGGGACGGCCGGGCTGGACGAGCTGCTCGAGGCTCCCGCCTGGAGCCGCGACGCCAGCCGCCTCTTCGCGATCGGCGACCTGGGCCTGGGCGCGCCCGAACGCCTCTTCGCCCTGCGGCGGGGCGCGCGTGAGCTCTCGTTGCTGCAGCTCTGCGCGCCCCAGGAGCTCTCCCCGCAGCTCGGCGCGGTCGAGTGGTGGGACCCCGAGGACGGCGAGCTCCTGAGCATCGACGTCGGGGAGGCGGAGTGCTCGCGCTACCACGCCCTGCTCGAGCAGCGCCTCGAGAGCTGGCGCGCCCTGGCCGCCCGGCATCGCGTGGCCTACGCCTGCCGCTCGAGCGCGGAGGACTTCGAGGAGCTGGTGCGCGACCTCGTCGCGGCCTGAGCCGGCCCGTGTCCGCTCTCCTCCTTCTCGACGGTTGGGGCGCCTGGGAGCGTCCGCTGGCGCTGTGGCTGCTCCTCCTGCCCCTGCTGCTCCTGCTCTGGCTGCGGCGGCCCCGGAAGCCGCAGGCCCGCGCGACCGGGACCCTCGCGCTCTGGCGAGAGGTGCTCTCCGAGCGCAGCCAGCGCGCTAGCGGACCCTCGCGCCGCCTGCCCCCGCGCATTCTCTGGCTGCTCCTCGCCCTGGTGGCCGGGACCCTGGCGGTCGCGGGACCTCGCGGCCGCGCGGTCGCGGCGCCGGAGCTCTGGCGCTTCGAGATCGACCGCAGCCCCTCGATGTTCCTGCCCGTGGAGGCGGACGCGGCGCGCACCCGCTACGACGCGGCGCTCGAGGCTTGCCTGGGCTGGCTCGAGGAGCGGGGCGTGGCCGAGCCAGCGCGGCTGTGGCGAACGGAGGGTGTCGCCGAGCTGCGCGCCGCGGCGCCGCCGGCCGCATGGAGTCGCGCGCCGCGAGCGCCCCGCCCGGAGCCTTCGCCCACTCTCGGCCGACCGGATGGCCCGCGCTGGAACCTCGTCACCGACACGGAGCCGGCGGGCGGCTGGCCCGGGGCGGGGGTCGTGGCCTCGGGAGGCGCGGCGATCCCGGGGCCGGTGGGGGAGGTCGCCGGTCGGCTGCTCCTGTGGGACGGGAGTCGTGTGCTCGAGTCCGACGAGCGCGCCGAACGACGGTTGCGGCTCGACCCGTCGTTTCCCCCGGAGCTGGCCGAGCTGGCGCGGATCTGGGCCGACGAGCGGGGCGTCGCGGTGATCCCCGCCGGGGCCGCCGAGCTCGAGCTCGCCGTGCGCGGCGGCGAGCCGGGGGCCGTCGCCCGGGGCGGCCGGGACGGCTGGACGCTGGAGGTCGCCCTGCGCGCCGGAGGCCGGGCCGCCGAACCCGAGCTCCGGCCCTGGCTGACCGACTCGCAAGAGGGCGTGCCCCTGGTCGAGGCGGGCCCGGGACGGATCCTCCTGGGCTTCGATCGCATCGTCGCCCGGGGCGGTGACGAGGGCGCCTTCGCCCTCTCCTGGAGCGAGCTCTTCGACCGCTGCCTCCCGCCACCGCCGGGGGTCGTGTCCCTGGCCGAGCGCCGGGCGGCGGGAGAGCCCGCCCTGCGCGCCCCCCGCCCCAGTCCCGGCGGGGCGCCGCGGCCCGAACCGGCCGTGCCGCCCGCGGCCTGGCTGGGGGCGATCGCGGCCCTGGCGGCGCTGCTGGCCTTCGCGACGGGCCGGGGGAGTCGCGCGCCCTAGGCAAGCTTAGGAAATTGCTTTATGGTCGGAGGCGAGGAGAGGCGGAGGACTTGGAGCGTGGAGGAAGAGCTGCCGGTGTGCGACGCCGGGCACCCGGGAGGGCACCGAAGCGGACCGTGCGGAGGCTCGGCGCGCTGGCGCTCGTGAGCCTGGGCGCGGCGGCTCCCGCCTGGACGGCCAGTGCGGGTGGACCGACGGCGGAGGCTCTGGAGCTCCGCGCCCGGGAGGCGAGCTTCGAGGACTGGCGCCCGGGTCGAGGCGCCTGGGAGGCGCGCGGCGACGTCCGTCCCGCGGACGCCGGGCAGCGGGGCTTCTTCGGCGCCGGGGCGGCCCGCCTCGGACCGGGGGGGCGCCTGGCGCAGGAGATCCGGACGACGGTCGAAGTCGCGGGTGAGCGCCTCGAGGCCGGGATCTGGGTGCGCTTCGAAGAGGAGACCGGTCTCCGCGTGGGGCTCGAGCTCTCCCTCTCGGCCGTCACGGAGAGCGGCGGCGAGCGCGTGCTGGCCCGCGCTCGCCTGCGGGAGTCCGCGCCGCGGGCGGGTGATTGGCGCTACCTCGAGACCGAGCCCTCGGCGCTCGTGGGGCTCGACGAGCGCGCGCTGCGGCTGGAGCTCGTGAACCTCGGCGGCGGGGCCGTGGCGGTGGATTTCGTCCAGCTCGGACGCGCGGGGACCGTGGACGGTCACCCTCGCCGGCGGGTTGGCGCGAACTACGTCGGCCGCTACCGCTCGCCGCGCTTCGGGGGCTGTACGACCGAGCCCTCGAGCTCCGGCGAGCGCTGGCGCAACTGGTCGTGGACCGCGCCCCCGGCCTGCGACCCGGACTTCCTCGAGCTCGCCCACGATCCCGACGGCGGCCCGGCGGTGGAGCGCCCCGGTGGCCGGCGGGACCTGGCGATCGGCACGTCGCGCTCGTCCCACGAGCTGCCCCTGATCGGCGCCTACGATTCGCGCGACCCGGCGGTCCTGGAGCTGCACCTCGAGCTGGCCGCGGCGGCGGGGATCGACCACCTGATCTACGACCACCAGGGGCTGGCCCTCGGTCTGCAGACGCGCGCCCAGGGACGCGAGGCGATCAACCTCGACACCTTCGACGCCCTCGTGGAGGTGGCCGAGGTCTCGCCCACCGACGTCAAGCTGGCCTTGATGGTCGAGCCCAAGGTGCACCTGCTCGGCTGGGTGCAGGGACAGCCGACCTTCGAGGCGCGGCTGCTCGGCTTCGCGGAGGACCTCGTGGCCCTGGCGCTCCAGATGCGCGGCAAGCGCTGCGCCTTGCGCCACGACGGGCGGCTGGTGGTCTTCGTCTTCCGCAGCGGTCTCTGTCAGCCGGGCGGCGCCTGCCTCGACACGGAGGCCTGGGCCTTCGTGCGCGACCACGTCCTGGCCCGCACCGGGGAGGAGCTCTTGCTCGTGGCCGACGCGCCCACGGAAGTGGGCTCGGTGCTCGAGGGATTGACGCGCTGGCAGCTCGTGCGAAGCGAGCTCCTGCGCTACCGCCGCTTCGAGGATCTGCGGCTGGGCGTGCCGAGCCTGCCCGCGCCCGAGCTGGCGAGCCTGCGGGACCACGCGCGGGCCCTGGCCCAGGGGGTCGAGGTCTGGCGCGCCGAGTCCCCCGCGGAGCGCATCGCGATCCACACGGTCTGGCCGGGCTTCGACGACTCGGGCGTCGCCGGCTGGGGCCAGCCGAACCTCACCGGCGAGGACGGCGAGAGCCTGTGCGTGCGGGTCGCGTCGGACTTCGAGGGGGCCTTTTACGCGACGACCGTCGACGCCGCCCTTGAGCAGGGCGCGGAGTGGATCCAGGTCGCGACCTTCAACGACTGGAACGAGGGCACGCAGATCGAGCCGGCCTGGCATCCCGAGCTGCACGCCCTCCTGCCGCGGGACGCCACGGGTTCGGCGGCCGCGGACTACGCCTTCGCCCGGTTGCGCGCAACGCGCCAGTGGGTGGAGGCCTTCAAGGGCCGGCCCTCGGGCGGCCGCCCCCTGGCCGCCATCGTGGCCGACTATCTGGGTCGCGCGCGCCTCGACCCGGCGCTGGCGCTCTACGACTGAGGGAGTCGCGCGGCGCGCCTCTCCAGCCGCCCGTGGACGAAGAGGGCCGCGCCGCCCAGGACGACGGCCCACCACAGGGTGCAGAGGCGGATCAGGAAGGTGGCGGAGAGGGCTTGGGCCGCGGCCGCGGAGGAGGCCAGGCCGAAGGCCTCGAAGCGCGCCGTGAGCAGCCCGCCCATCGAGGCCTCCGTCACCCCGAGGCCGCCGGGGAAGACGATCAGCACCGCGCCGACGATGGCCGAGAGGGCGAAGGTGAAGGTGGCGAACTCGAGGTCCACCGCGCCGGGCACGAGGGCCTCGGCGATGAGATAGAAGGCGCAGCACTCCAGGCCCCAGCCGACGGTGGAGAGGAGGGTCGGCAGGAAGAGCTCCTGGAATCTCAGGAGCTCGCGGCTCGACTCGAGGGCGCTGCGCGCGTGCTCCGCGAAGGAACCGACCCAGGGCAGGCGCGCCCAGAGCGCGACGCCGGCCTCGCCCGCCTTGCGCGAGCCGACCAGAACCAGGAGCACGGCGCACAGGGCGAGGGTGCCCCAGAACACCCACAGGTAGTCGGGCTGGCTCGCGATCCCGCCGACGGCGACGAGCAGCAGGAAGCCGAGCAGGTCGGTGAAGCGCTCCGCGACCACCATCGGCGCGCTGCGGGCGATGGGGGTCCCGTCCTGGCGCCGGATCAGCACCGAGCGGAAGGCCTCGCCCATCTTGCCCGGGGTCACCGTCAGGGCGAGGCCGGCGAGGTAGATGCGGAAAGACACGATCGCCGGCATGCGGATGCCGAGGATCGCCCGGTAGCGCTCCCAGCGCAGGAAGCGCACGCAGTAGTTCAGGGTGGACAGGCCGCAGGCCGCCGCGATCCAGCGCAGGGGGAAGCCCTTCATGGAGCGCGCGATGCCTGGGCCGTCGGCCCACAGGGCGAAGGCGGCGTAGACGACGACTCCGAAGAGGACACCCGCGAAGAGGCGCCGCTTCAGCTTGGGACCCAGCAGGCTGTCGCCCGCCGCCGCGTCTTTCCGGCTCTCCTCCACCCCTTCAGTCGCCGCCCGCGACCGCGCCGGCCGCCGCTTCGGGGGCGTCCTGCGCTCGAGCGGCGTCGGCCCGCCGGCCGAGCAGGCGCAGCCCCAGGGCCAGGACCGCCACCCCGGCGAGCAGGCTCCAGGCGGGGTGCAGGCCGAAGCCCGCCGCCGGCAGGTAGCCGACGGCGATGGCCGTGACCATCGTGAAGACGGAGTAGGGGATCTGCGTGCGCACGTGGTCGATGTGGTCGCAGGCGGAGGCCACCGAGGAGAGCACGGTCGTGTCCGAGATCGGCGAGCAGTGGTCGCCGAAGATCGAGCCTTCGAGCACGGCCCCGATCGAGAGCACGAGCAGCGCCGCCCCGCCGATCTCGACCCGCTCCCCCAGGCCGAAGGCGAGGCCGACGACCAGCGGCAGGAGAATGCTCATCGTCGACCAGGAGGAGCCGGTCGCGAAGGCGATGGCCCCCGAGAGCAGGAAGAGGATGACGGGCAGGAAGAGGGGGAACTCGAAGTCGCCGAGCATCACCGTCAGGTACTGGGCCGTCCCGAGGTCGCGGCAGACCGCGCCGATCATCCACGCCAGGTAGAGGATCCCGAGGGCGATCGCCATCGAGGAGAGGGTCTTCCAGGCCGCGTCGAGGATCTCCATCCGCAGGCCGGCGAGGAGCGAGGCGACGACCGCCACCGAGAAGCCCAGGCTCGAGCCCCACCAGAGGGCGGCGTAGCTGTCGCCGTCGCCCAGGACCTGGGAGAGGCCGTCGACGGTCAGGAGCGACGGTGCGTCCGCCCCGAAGGCGCCCCCGGTGTGCAAGATCCAGAAGCAGGTCACCCCGATGAAGACCGCCAGGGGCAGCAGCGCGCGCCAGGCGCGGATCGTGATGCCCTCCGCGGGCGCCATGGCGGTCACGACGTCGCTGACCATGGGCCGGCCCCCGCGCCGCACGACCTCGCCGCTGCGGCGGGCGCGTTGCTCCGCGCCGAGCATCGGCCCGAAGTCACGCCCGCTGAGGGTGACGAGGCCGACGAAGGCGAGGGTCAGGATGCAGTAGAAGCGATACGGAAGGGTCGAGATGAAGACCTGGTAGCCCTCGTCGGGGCTCATCCCGGCCGCGGGCAGCTGGGCGCTGAAGGTCGAGACCTCGAAGGCGATCCAGGTGCTGAAGATCGAGAGCCCCGCCACCGGGGCGGCGGTGCTGTCGACGATGTAGGCCAGCTTCTCGCGCGCGATCCGGTAGCGATCGGTCAGGGGCCGCATCGTGCTCCCGACGAGGATCGTGTTGGCGTAGTCGTCGAAGAAGACCGCCAGACCCATGAACCAGGTGGCGACCTGGGTCGATCGCGCGCTCCGCGCCCAGCGGGCGACGATGTTCATCAGGCCGCGGATCCCGCCGTTCTTCGTGATCACGCCCACCATGGCGAGCATGGCGACGACGAAGCCGACCACCTGGACGCGCCCGTTGTCGTTCTTGTCGAGCAGCTCGTCGAAGAAGTAGACCCGGAAGACGTCGACGAGGCCTCCGCCGCCGCTCACGACGAAGCCAGCGCCCAGGGCGTTGCGCAGGAGGAAGGCCCCGGCGAAGACGCCCAGGAAGAGGGAGACGACCGGCCGCCGCAAGAGCACCGCGAGCAGGATCGCCACCAGCGGCGGGAGCAGGGAGAGGTTCGTGGCCGGGCGCCAGTCGACCTCGGCCGTGACCGACTCGCCCGGCGTGGGCGAGTAGAGCAGCGCGAGCTTTCCGTCGCCCACCGCCTGCAGGAAGTGGACCCCCTCGTGCTTGGGGTCGGGGGAGGGCACGACCTGCAGCTCGCGGCCCCGCTCCTTCTGGACCTTCTGTCGCAGCCCGCGCACGACCGCGTCCTCGAAGGCGGAGTGCGCCGGGTCCAGGGCGTCGAGGTCCGCCATTTCGAGGCGCGCGTAGGAGAGGGTCAAGGTGCCCCGGCCGGGCACCTCCTCGCTGTAGTGGGGCGAGGCGAGCACGAGCTCCCACAGGGGCCGGGCCGCGCCACCGTCGGGTTCAGGCAGCTTCCGATCGGTCCAGCCCGTTCCCTCGAGGGCCGCCAGGTCCGCGGTGCGGGCGGTGGGCAGGAAGAAGACGCCCACCAGGGCGGCGAGGGCGACGAGGGTGCCGAGGACGCGAGTCATGAATGCCGGGCGGGGGGGCGCGGGGGCCGCAGGATGCTACCTTGTCGGCCCGCGCGATTCGCCTGCGCGCGTCGACCCTCATGCTCGAGACCCTGGCCCTGATCCTGCTCGCGACGATCACCGTGCTCCTGTGGGCCCTCGTGTCCCGCCTCAGCCGCCTCGAGAGCCGCCTCGACCCCTTGCGCCGCCTGGACGAGATCAAGAGCCAGGTCGTGCGCCTCGCCGAGGCCGGCGGCGACATCGAGCTGCGGCGCCTGGAGCACGTCCTGATCGACATCCGTGACGGCCAGAAGCGGCTCGAGGAGCGGCTGCTGCAGCTGGCCGAGAGCCCGCGCTCGGCGGAGGGCGACGACGCCGCGCCGACCCGCCCGCGGGACCTCGAGCGTCCCTCCGCGGCGGGCCTCAGCGAGCGCATCACCAACCGGCTCCTGGCGATGGGCTACGAGCGCATCCAGGTCCTGACGCCCTTCGAGGAGCTCACGCGGCTCCAGGCGGAGGCCGGGGATGGCGAGGTGCAGGTCGAGGCCCGGCGAGCCGGAGCGGTCTGCAAGGGCCGCGTCGCCGTGCGCAAGGGCGTCATCGCCGCGGTCGAGCTCAAGGCCTCCCACGCCATGTTCCCCTGATCCCGGCCGGCGGCGACAGCTCGGCCCCCCTCGAAGAAAGAAGGCACCCTCGTATGCCCACCATCACGACCGTCCAGCACCTCGGCGAGCACGTCGGGGAGACCGTCACCCTGCGCGGCTGGCTCTACAACAAGCGCTCCAAGGGCAAGCTCCACTTCCTGCAGTTGCGGGATGGCAGCGGCATCGTGCAGTGCGTCGCCTTCCAGAAGAACGTCTCCGAGGAGGTCTTCGAGTCTCTCGGCCACCTCGGACAGGAGTCGAGCCTCGAGGTCACCGGCGAGGTCAAGGCCGACGAGCGGGCGCCCGGGGGTTTCGAGCTCGGCGTCAGCGACGTGCGAGTCCTGCAGACCGTCGACGGCTACCCGATCACGCCCAAGGAGCACGGCGTCGACTACCTCCTCAGCCAGCGCCACCTGTGGCTGCGCTCGAGGCGCCAGTCGGCGATCATGCGCCTGCGCTCGCGGGTGATGATGAGCCTGCGGCGCTTCTTCGAGGAGCGCGACTTCGTGTGCATGGACTCGCCCATGTTCACGCCGAACGCCTGCGAAGGGACGAGCGAGCTCTTCGAGGTGCCCTACTTCGACCGCCGCGCCTACCTGACGCAGTCCGGTCAGCTCTACGCCGAGGCCTCCGCCATGGCCCTCGGCAAGGTCTACACCTTCGGGCCGACCTTCCGCGCCGAGAAGTCGAAGACACGCCGCCACCTGACCGAGTTCTGGATGCTCGAGCCCGAGGTCGCCTACGCCGACCTGGGGGACGTCTGTCAGCTGGCGGAGGACATGATCTGCCACGTCGTGCGCGACGTGCTCGCGAACAGCGGGCGCGAGCTCGAGGACCTCGAGCGCGACCCCGCCAAGCTCGAGTGCATCCAGCCGCCCTTCCCGCGCCTGACCTACGAGGAAGCTTCGCAGATCCTCCTCGAGCACCCGGACTCCGAGTTCGTCGCGGGCGACGACTTCGGAGCGCCGGACGAGACGATCCTCTCCGAAATGCACGACCGCCCGGTGATGATCACGCACTACCCCGCCGCCGTGAAGGCCTTCTACATGAAGCGCGACCCCGAGGACGCGACCAAGGTCGCCTGCGTGGACGTGCTCGGCCCCGAGGGCGTGGGGGAAATCATCGGCGGCAGCCAGCGCGAGGACGACCTCGAGCTGCTCGAGCAGCGCATCCGGGAGCACGACCTCCCGATGGAAGCCTTCGAGTGGTATCTGGACCTGCGCCGCTACGGCTCGGTGCCCCACGCGGGCTTCGGCCTCGGCCTCGAGCGCTTCGTCGGCTGGATCGCGGGGGTGGAGCACATCCGCGAGTGCATCCCCTTCCCGCGCACGATCGTTCGCCTGGAGCCCTGAGCCCGCGGCGAGCGGCGCCGCGCTAGCCGTCGAGCAGCTGCGCCGCCGAGCGCATCCAGTCCTCGCGCTCGATGCGCTTGCGGGGGATCTCGATCTTCTTCGCCAGGCGCTCGACCGCGTCGCCCTCGAGGGCGGAGAGCTGGGCGTAGGTGCGCACCCCGGCCGAGGCCAGGCGCTCGGCGACCTTGGCGCCGATGCCCGGGATGGCGGTCAGGTCGTCGGAGCGGCTGCGCGCGGGGCGCTTCTTGGCGCTGCCCTGGGAAGGGATCTCGTCCTTGGCCTTGGCCTTGGGTGCCTTGGCTTGGGGGGCGGCCTTCTTCGAGGACGCCTGGGTGGCGGGGCTCTTCTTCGCCGAACTCTTCTTTGAGGAGCCCTTCGCCTTCGCCGACTTCTCGGTGGCGGGCTCCTTCGAGCTGGCCTTCGTGGCGGAAGCCTTCTTCGAGGGGGACGGCTTTGTCGCGGTCTTCTTGGCCGGGCCCTGCTTCGACGAGCTCTTCTTCGACGATCCCGCCTTCGAAGCCGTCTTGCCCTTCGGGGCTTTCGTCGGTTCGCCCCGCTTCGACTGCGGCGGCTCCGCCTTGGTGTCGGCCTTCGCGGCCGACTCCACCAGCTCGGCTGGCTCGGCCTTCGACGCAGATTCGGAGACCGCCTTCTTCGCCTCGGCCTTTCTGGACTCGGCTTCCTTGCGGGCGGCCTCCCGGAACTCGGCCTTCACGCGCTCGAGCTCTTGCTCGGCGCGCTGCTTCGCGGCGCCGAGCTCGGCGCGGGCCGTCTCGGCGTCGGCCTCCGCCTTCGAGGCGCGCGCCTCGAGCTCCTCCGTGCGAGCGGACAGGGGCGTCAGCTCCTCGACCCGGGTCTCGGCCGCGGCGAGCGCCCGCTCGGCCTGGGAGCAGCGCACCTCCAGCTCGGTCACCCGCAGGTCGCGCTGGACGGCGCTCGCGCTCAGCTCCTCGAGCTCCGCGCGTGATCGTTCCAGCTCACGCGCGTGCTCCGCGGTGGAGGCCGCCGCCCGGCGCTCGGCCTCGGCCCGAGCCTCGTCGCGAGCGTTGCGCAGCTCGCGCGCCTCCGCGCGGGCCTCCTCGAGCTCCTCGTTGCGCCGCTGGAGGGACTCGCCCAGGGGCGTCAGCTCCGCGATCCAGTCCGTCAAGCGCACGATCTCGGCGTTCTTCTCCTCGGAGACCGCGGCGAGCCGCACCTCGACCCGGGCCAGCTCCGCCTCGCACTCCTCGAGGCGTCCGGGGAAGGGCTCGAGGCTCTTGAGCCGCCGCTGGTGGCGAGCGAGCCTTTGCTGCTCCTGGGCACGGGCCTCACGCTCGGCCTCGAGGCCGCGCTCGACCTCCGCGGCGCGCGCCTTCAGGGCGGCCTGCCGCGAGCTCCCCGCCTCGAGCTCGGCGCGCAGGGCTTCGTTCTGCTGCTCCAGGTCCCGGGCCGCGCGCTCGATGTGCACGGCGCGGTGCTCAGCGTCCCGTTGGCGCTCCTCCGCGTCCTGCAGGGCGCTGACCGCGTGGGTGCGGGCGGACTGGGCCGCGTCGGCGGCGGTCTCGTAGCTCTTGATCTTGCGCGTCCACAGCTCGTCCATGATGACGCGCCGGGACCAGTTGTAGCGCCCGCGCAGCCACCAGCCGACGCCGCCGCCGCCGACCACCGCCGCCAGGGCCACGAGCCCGAGCTGGACTTCAGAGGTTTCCAATCCGCGATCCTCCGCCTTGCCCCCCTGCCTGATCGATCGAGGTCATGCCTGCCTCACGAACTTGTTGTAGCGCTCCGAGGGACGGGAGCGAAGAGAATTGCCGCCCTCAGGGCGTGACGCCGAGCTCGCGGGCGAGGGCGTCGGCTTCTTCCATCTGGTGGGCGAAGGAGCCGTCGGGGCGGAAGCGCGAGGGGTGCCCGGCGCGGCGACTGAGGGCCTCCGCGGCCCGACTCTTGGCCCAGGCCAGGGTCTCGGTCGGGGGCCAGTCGCCGGGGTCCTCCAGCTCGGCGGGGGTGCCCGCGTGCAGGACCCGCAGGAGGAAGGGCACGACGCTCGTCTCACCCAGGTCGAGGGCGGCGGCGGCGCACTCGACGCGCACCTCGAGGTCGGGGTGGGGGGGCGTGCCGGCCGCGAGGCGCGCGAGGGGCGCGGCCAGGGCGGGGTCGCCCCAGCGTCCGAGGGCGGCCGCGGCCACGACCTCCGCGGCGTCGTCCGCGCGCCGGGGCTGGGGCTGGCGGGACTCGAGGTGCGCGAGGAGCAGCTCGCGCGAGGCGTCGGCGCCCCAGGCCAGGAGCAGCGCGGCGCGCACCGAGCCCGCGTCCTGCTCGTCGAGGGCGGCGGCGAGCACGAAGCGCGAGCCGGCGGTCCACGGGGCGCGCTCGAGGGTCGCGACGTAGGCCTCGAAGTCCCAGGCTCCGCGTTCTCTCCAGTCGGCGGGCAGCCTGCGCTCGGCCGGCGCGACCTCGTCGACCCGAGGCTCCTGGACCGGGAGCTCTCGGACGGCGGGTTCCGCCGGGGGAGGCGGAGCGGAGGACGTGCGGCAGCCGAGGACGGCCGCCGCGACGAGGGCCAGGAGGGGACGCGCGCTCATGGGGGCGGCATCCTAGTGTCCGCCCGCGTCCGGAGTCACTCGCTGTAGGCCGCCAGACCCCCGCCGTCGGAGATCCACAGGCGTCCGTCGGGGGCGGCGGGACCCGGGGCCTCCCAGGCCAGGTAGCTCCAGTCCCCCTGCCGCTCGACCGCGAAGCCGCCCTCGGGGTCGTCCTCGCGGGTCACGCGGTAGACCTCTTCCTGGAGCTCGACGCGCCAGTCGGTCCAGGGCGACTCGAGCAGGCGCCGGGCGCCCTCGGCCCGCAGGAGCACGGACAGGCCCACGGTGGTGCCGTGCCGGCTCTCGTCTCCGAGGTCGACCCCCTGGCGCTCGATGGGCTTCACGCGCTCGTCCCAGTACATCACTCGACCGTCCTTGAGGCGCGCGAGCACACCCTCCGGGGTGGGCACGGGTCCCTCGACCGGGCCGGAGCCGAGCACCCACGGGCCCGTGAGCTCGCCGTCGCGGGTGTCGATCAGCCAGGCCTCGCCGTCCTCGGTCAAGAGGAGGCAGTGATCGGGGCGCTGCGGCAGGAAGACCGGCGCGCGGCCGATGCCGCCCAAGGAGCGGATCTCGGTCTCCCAGGCGGCGGTCCCGTCGGCGCCGAGGCGCGCCACATTCCCCTCGCGGTCGGAGACGATCTGGTCGGGGCCGAGCCCGACGGGCAGGGCGTCGATTCGACCGCCGGGACTCCAGCTGCGGTCGGGCAGCTTGGAGAGCCACACGAACTGGTCGGCGGGGGAGTCGATGCGCAGCCTCCAGGGCCGGTGGCCGGGAGCCTCGAGGACGAACTCGACCTCCTCGCCGCGACGGCTCTCGAAGACGAAGGGCAGCGAGCGCGTGCTGCCGTCGGCCAGGCTGACGAGGGTGCTCTCCGGGAAGGCCTCGAGGGTCCAGGGCAGGGGCAGCTCGTCGGGCGCCTCGAACTCGACGTCGAGGACGGCGAGGGCCGCCTCGTGATCGCCGGAGCCGGCGAGCTCCCGGGCGCGCGCGAGGCCGGCGTGGCGGCGGCGCACGTCCGTCAGCTCCTCGGCCAGGATCTCCTGCAGTCGCCCGCTCTCGTCGGTCGCGATCAGGTTCTCGTAGACCTCGATCGACTTGCCGAGCTCGCCCACCAGGTCGTGGGAACGCGCGGCCGCGAGCATCAGGTCCTGGCGCTCGAGCAGGTTCTCGCGGTCGCGGGCGTCGATGCGCTCGACGCGGTCCCGTACGCGTTGCGCGAGCTCGAGCCCGAGGGCCTCGACGCGCTTCGGCAGGTCGCCCGTGCGATCCGCGTCCTCCAGGGGCGCGAGGACGTCGGCGACCTCCTGCACCACCGCGCTGAGCTCCTTCTCGCGCTCGACCTGGCGCGGATCGTCGAGATCCACCGGCCCCAGGGTCTCGAGGTCGTTCTCGAGGCGCGCGGCGAGGCCGTTGAAGAGGTCCGAGAGGAGCGGCCAGGGCTCCTCCACGGTGGTCAGGATGGGCGGGGGCGGCAGTTCGAGGGCGCGCTCGAGGCCCTCGGCGGGCTCGCCCAGGGAGCAGGCGAGCTGGGCCTCGCGGTAGGCCTCGTACCAGTCGTTGCGCGACTCGTTCTCGATGAACTTGCGGCGGTCGTGGATCACCTCCCGCAGCTCCTCGACGCGGGTCGAGCCGTCCTCGGGGAAGTAGGCCTCGAGCAGGGCCTGGGCCGCGGCGGGCTCGTCGATCTTGCCGGCGATCTCGGCCAGCTTGAGCTCCCGCGACTGCTCCTGGCTGATGCGCACCCAAGCCGTCGTGCCGAGGATGGCGACGATCGCGAAGCCGATGGCGGAGTTCTTGCGGATCAGCTGCTTGCGCACCGTCAGGTGCTTCAGCCGGCCCAGCATGCGCCGCGCCTCGCGGATGCTGCCGTCGGTGTCGAGCAGCGTCCGCAGGGGGGTGACGGCCTTCTCCGCGTGCCCCGCGGCGATCAGGGTCTGGCAGGCGTCGAGGATCCAGGCCGCGGCCTCCTCGATCATGTCGGCGTGGAGCATGCCCAGGCCGATGTCGAGGCGCGCGCTGGCGTTCTCGGGCTCCTGGCTGGCGGCCATGCGCAGGAAGGCCGCGGCGCGGGCCGGCGAGCCGTCCTCCCGCAGGCGCCGGGCGGCGTCGAGCAGGTCGCGCAGGCTCGGCACCTCCTCGTCCTCCTCCCAGCGGAACTCGGCGCCCAGGCGGTGCACCTCGGCGATCGCGTCGGAGCGCTTCAGGCGTCCGAGCTCGCGCCAGCGCTTGACCTCACCCTCCGCGTCGCCGAGGGCGTGGTCCATGCGCCGCAGGAGGATGCGCATCTCCTTCGCGGGCATGAGGTTGATCAGTGGCCCCATGCGATCGGCGCGGAACTCCGCGGCGAGCAGCTCGGCGTCGCCCTCGTCGAGGGCGCCCGGGGCGGAGGCCTGGATCCAGCCGGTCAGGCGGGCCGAGGCGCGCATGACGTGGCCCTGGGAGAGCTCGTGCTGCGCGAGGGCGAGCATCTCGCGGCACTCCGCGAGGCGCACCTCGCCGCGCCCCCAGTGCTCGAGGAAGACCAGCCGTACCTGGCGGATGGGCCAGCCGAGGCGGTCGCCGACCTCGGCCAGGGTGCTCGCCCCGTCGCACTCCTGCAGGAAGCGGATCTGCTTCTCCTCGGCGCCCCCGGGGTCGAGAGTGCGGGGCACGACGAAGTTGCTGAAGCCCAGGCGGTCGCCGGCGCCCTCCGTCTCGTCGCTCATGCGAGCGTACTCGAGCAGGAGGAACTCGACCGGCATGCCCTCGCAGTAGACCTCTCCCAGGCGTCCGGCGCCGGGATCCTCCGAGCCGCTGGTGACCGGGCCCGTCGGGCCGCTCGGGATCTCCCCGGGCTGAAAGCGGAAGTGGGCCCCGTCGCTGTCGAGGATGCTGAAGACGCGCTCGATGCGGTGGGCCTTGGCGACCTCCGACATGCGCATCGCGATCAGGCGCTCGTCGAAGTCGTTGATCCACGCTTGGCGCACGCGGTCGCGCCAGATCTGGGGGTCCTCGTCCTCGTCCGGGAGGAAGATGACGACGCCATCCGAGAGTCCCAGGGTGCACGTCAGGCCGTTCTTGGCGTGCAGGCGCAGGACGCCCTCGCGCCGGCCGCGCGTCAGACTCTGCAGGAGTTCGGCGAGGCCGATGCCGCCAACGTCGCCCTGGAAGCTCATCTGGGAGGGGTGTCGCCTCGGTGCTGCCGCACCCGTGGGAAGCCGAGTGGATGGGGATCGCCCGCGGGCTGCCCCGGGGCTCTTCGGGCCCCTATCGGCTCGCGACGCGCCCCAGATGGAGCGTCATCCGCCTCGGATTCGCCGCCGCAGCGCCTCGAGGTCCGCGGGCTCGTCCAGGTCGTCCAGGACCGCCGTGCAGGGGGTCTCGAGGGCCCAGATCGGCTCCGCGCGGCGCCGGAGCTCGCGCAGGGAGCGCGCGGGGGGCCAGCCGGCGAGCTCTCGGGCGAGGTCGCGGCCCAGGAGGAGCGGGTGGCCGTGGCGTCCCTGGTGGCGCGGGCTGAGCCAACCGCGGGCAGGGCGCCCGGCGCTTTCCCAGACCTCGAGCAGGGCCGAGAAGACCTCCGCGGGGACCAGGGGTGTGTCCACCGGGGCGATGAAGAGGTCGAGGCCCGGGCGGGCGGCGGCGGCCAGCGCGAGGCCGCCGCTGCGGCCCTCGCTCCAGCGGGGGTTGTGGAGCAGCTCCGCGCCGGGCGGCAGGGCGGCGCGCAGGGCCTCGAGGTCGGCCCCGGCGAGGACCAGGGGCGGGGGGGGTGCGAGGGCGGCGCCGGCCTCCAGGAGGAGCTCGAGGGGTGTGCGGCCTCCGAGGTCGACCAGGGCCTTGCACTCCCCCAGGCGGGAGCTGGCCCCCGCGGCGGGGATCACGAGGGCCGGGCCGAGCGGACGCCCCACGTCCTCAGGAGCCGACGTAGCGGTCGTAGACCGCGAGGGCTCGGTCGATGTCGTCGGTGCCCTCGATCAGGGCCCGGCCGTCCTCGAAGACGGTCAGGGTGTGCTCCTCGATCTCGCAGCGCAGGATCGGGCCGGCGCGGCGCAGCGACTTCGAGAGGGGCTCGAGGGTACCGGCCAATCGGTCGAGGTCGGGGCGCCCCGAGGTGCCCCGCACCTGCACGGCGTTGCGCCCGCAGAGGATCGTCGCGCGCCGTCCCATCGGCTCCTCGAGCCAGGTGAAGTCGCGCTCGCCGCAGCAGGGACAGCCCTCCTGCCGAGCGAGGGCCAGGCGGCGCAGGCTCCCGCTCCAGACGTCGAGCTCGAGCAGGGCGGGCTGGAGCTGGCGCTCGGCAGCATCTCCCTCGGCCCGGGGAGCTTCCGCCAGGATGCGCAGCGCGAGGCCGGCTTGCAGGGAGGCGATGGCGCCCACCGCGGGCAGGATCACACCCGCCGTGTCGCAGGTCTCGAGGGTCCCCGCGGGCGGCGGGTTCTCGAAGAGGCAGCGCAGGCAGGGCCCGCGCCCGGGCAGGACCGGCAGCACGAGCCCCCCCGAGCCCACGACCCCGCCGTAGACCCAGGGAACGTCGTTCTGCACGGCGTAGTCGTTGATCAGGTAGCGCGTGCCGAGGTTGTCCGTGCCGTCGAGCAGGAGGTCACAGCCCTCGGCCAGCTCCTCGATCGTGTCCGCGTCGAGGTGCTGGGCGTGGGCCTCGAAGCGCGTCGGCCCGCCGATGCGGCCGAGGGTCTCGCGGGCCGCAACCACCTTGAGCTCGGCCGTCGCCGCGTGGGCGTCCTCGAAGAGCACCTGGCGCGCGAGATTCGACTCCTCGACGACGTCGCGGTCCACGAGCACCAGCTCGCCCACGCCCGCCCGGGTCAGGCTCTGCGCGAGGACGCCGCCCAGGGCCCCGCAACCGACCAGCAAGACGCGCGCCTCCTCGAGCCGCGCCTGGCCCTCGGGCCCCAGGGCGGCGAAGCGAACCTGCCGGTCGAAGCGTCTCGAGGGCTCTTCCACGGGGTCGAGGATATGGCCCGGCCTCGCTTGACTTCCACGTCTTTCCAATCGATGCTCTCGCACCCTCCGCCCGGGGGAGGCGCGGGTCTCGCGACCCGCCGGCGATCCCGGCGGCCAGGCTGGTGGATGTAGCTCAGTTGGTTAGAGCGCCAGATTGTGGTTCTGGAGGTCGGGGGTTCGAGACCCCTCATCCACCCCAGCTCGCGGCTCCGTCGCCGAAGGCCTCGGCTCAGGGCGCGGAAGCGCCGCGGCGCACGACGGCGAGGTCGTCACGGCGTACCCGCACCTCCACCAGGATCTCGTAGGGCCAGGGGACACCGCCTCCGAGCTGCTCGAGCTGCCGCGCGTGGACCAGCGCCGCAGCGCCTTCGGGGAGCGCCCGCAGGTCGTCGAGGAGCACGAGCCCGTGCTCGAGGTACAGCAGGGTGTTGAAGTTCGACCAGCGGGCGACGTGCAGCGTCTCCCCGGGCTCGAGGGCCGCGTCGATGCGCGCCGCGTGGATGGCGCGGGCGTGACGCTTCGCCTTGGGCGGCTCGACCTGGCTGGTGAGGATCTGACCGGCGAGGAGCGGGATCAGGAGCAGGCCCGCGAGCCGTCTCGGTGCGCCGCGCCCGGCCAGGACGGCGAGCCCGGTCAACCCGGCCAACTTGCCGAGGAGGAGCCCGAGGCCGTCGACCTCCACGTCGCCCAGGGGCAGGAACCAGCCGACGACCACCGCCAACCAGATCAGGAGCCCGAGGACGCCGAAGCCGAAGGCGGCACGGTCGAACCGTCCCGCGAGGGGCGCGGCCGCCCCGTCGAGGAGCTCGCCCGCGACGAGGGCGACGAAGGGCAGCGCGGGGAAGACGTAGCGCGCGCTCGTCCCGGGGAAGAGGAAGAAGAAGAGCCAACCCGCGGCCGCCGCGCCGAGGAGCGCCCGAGGGGCAGGCGCGCGCCAGAGCTCCTTGCCTGGAGCGTCGCGGAACGAGAGCACGAGCACGAGGGAGGACGGGAGGAGCGCCAAGAGACTCCCGAAGAGGAACTCGACGCGCTCGCCGGCGTAGGTCCCGAGGCTGCGACCGCCGCCGCCCTGACCTCCGATCTGTCCGCCCCAGTGCCCGGCGGCCGCCGCGGGGTCGATCTCCGCGAGGAGGGCGCCGACCCAGAGGGCCGGGAGCGCGAGGCCCAGGGCGAGGGGCACGAGCAAGGAGGGGGCGAAGAGGCTTCGAGCGCCGCCCACGTCGCGTCGTGAAGCGAGGGCGAGGGGGGCGCCGAGGAAGAACACGAGGGCCACCGGTCCCTTGAGCAGCAGCGCGGCGGCCAGGGCCAGCCCCGCGCCGATCCGCCAGCCCCAGCCGCCCTCCCGGCCGAGCCACCAGCAGGCGACGGCGGCGAAGACGGCGCAGGCGAGAGGCGCCTCGATCTCCGCCAGCCGACCCTTGGCCAGGGTCTCGGGGGCGGCGAGCCAGAGCAGGGCCGCGAGGAAGCCGGCGCGCAGGCGGAAGAGCCGCGCGCCAAACAGCAGGATCCCGATCGCCGTCGCGAGGGTCGCGAGCACCGAGAGGGAGCGCGCAACGAGGACCCCGTCGCTCCCCGTGAGCCGGAAGAGGCCGGCCAGGGCCCAGAAGATCCCGGGCGGCTTGCTGAGGTAGGGCTTGCCGACGAGGGTCGGCGTCACCCAGTCGCCGCTCGCGAGCATCTCCCGCGCCGGGAGCACGCGTCGCCCTTCCTCGTGGTGGAAGTCCATCCGGTCGAGACCCGGGAGGAGCTGCAGCAGGGCCACGGCCGCGACCGCGAGGAGGCAGGCGAGGAAGAGGCGCCGGGGGGCGGGAGGGGCGGCCGGCATCGCGCCCAATGTCGGGGCGCCGGCCGCGGAGTCAAGCGGCGCGCACCAGGTCTCGCGCTCGGCCGAGCTGCGCGAGCAAGGCGTCCTCGAGGTCGGCCAGCTTGGTGGGGGAGAGCCCCGCGAGCCCGAGGGCCCGCCCGGAGAGCTCGTAGGCCAGCTCGCCCAGGCCCTCACCTCGCGCGACCGCACGGGTCACGGCCTCCGCCAGGTGGCAGATCGAGACCAGGCGCGGCTCCAGCGTCGCGGCCTCGGGCTCGTGGTGGTGCTCGATGACCTCGACCAGGGAAGGGGGTAGCTGCCAGCGGCGCGCCAGTCGCGCGCCGATCTGCGCGTGGTCGAGGCCGTAGACCGCGCGCTCCGCCTCGCGCCGGCTGGCTCCGACCTGGCGCTGGGCCCGGACTTCGTCTTCGAGGTCCTCGCAGGCGGTGAGGATCACGAGCTGGCCGATGTCCTGCAGCAGCGCGCCGGTGTAGGCCTCGTGACGGTCGACCAGCCCCGAGGTGGCGGCCAGGAAGCCGGCGGCGAGGGCGCCCATCAGGGAGTGCTCCCACAAGCGCCGACCGCGGGCGTCGTTGCGGCGGGGGCTCGCGGTGAAGGAGCGTTCGACGCAGGTGGTCAGGACCAGGCCGACCAGAGCCCGGCTGCCCAGGCGCACGCCGGCCTCGTGCAGGCTGGTGACCTCACGCTGGAATCCGTAGTGGGCCGAGTTGCAGAGCCGCAGCACGCGAGCGGTCAGGGCGCCGTCGGTGGCGACCACGGCCGCGAGCTCGCTGGGCAGGACGTCCTCCCGACGCGAGAGCTCCATGAGCTTGAAGGCCACCGGGGGCCAGGGCTCCAGGGTGCGGATCCCGTCGACGATGGCCTTGAGACGTTGCGCTTCCATGACTCGCTGTGGGGCGAGGGCCCCTCCGGCACTTCGACCGCGGCGGGGCCCGCTCTCAAGGCCCTCCGCGAGATCCTCCGCCTCTTGCGGGCGGCTGGGCCGCTCCGCGAGGGGCCTTTTCCACTGCGGGGCCTGGACGGATTCTAGGAGATTGCTTATTGTGGGGTCTCTCGGGTCGAGGGACGGACGGAGACTGAGGATCCCCGGCCGGCGGCGACCCGGGATGAGGACCCGTCCCTGCCCCAGGGAGGGGAGAGTGTGGAAGCCCCCGGGTACGAGCGGTCCGGGGGCCTCGAGGCGGAGAACTCTCCGTACCCATGGAGGACGCGTCCCGTTCGCGGGCGCGTCCTCCACCTCCATCCAGGCCCTGAGTCCCCGGGGCCGGAGGAATCGGGTAGCGTGGATCCCGGAGGTCCTGACCCATGCACCGCTCTCGGCGACTCGCGCTCCTCGCTCTCTCCGCCCTCGCGCCCTCCACGCTCGCGCTCGGCCTCGCTGGGACACGAGCGCCGGCCAGCGAACGGAGTCTGCCGCCCGACCCCGGGGCCGCCTCGGGGACCTTCGTCGAGAATCGTGGGCAATGGGCCGGGGAGCTCCGCTTTCGCCTCGGCCGGGGTCCCGTCGGGGCGGCGGCCTTCGCCGGGGGATTCGCCCTGGGACTTCCGGCGGAGACCGAGTCCGGCGTCCGAGCGACCGCCGGTGGATGCCTGCGCTTCGAATTCGTGGATCACCGCGAGGGCCTCGAACCCCGAGGGGTCGACGCCCGCGAGGGGCGGCTGAACTTCCTGCTGGGCCCGGATCCGGCTGGATGGCACACGGGCGTGCGCCGCTTCGAGCGCGTGCGCTACGACGAGGTCTGGCCCGGGATCGACCTGCTCCTGCGACAGGGCGAGGGGCTCTTCGCCTACGACCTCGAGCTCGGGCCGGAGGCGGACCTGCGCCAGGCCGTGATCGCGGTGAGCGGGGCCGAGGGCCTCGACGTCGACGGCGGCGGGAATCTCGTGCTGCGCACCTCCGCGGGCGAGCTCGTTCACTCCGCCCCCGTGGCCTGGACTCGGGACCGCGAAGGCCGCCGCCTGCCCCATCCGATCGCCTTCCGGCTCCTGGGGGACGAGCGCTTCGGCTTCGCGGGCCCGCCGGTCCCCGCCGGGACGAGCCTGGTGGTGGACCCCGGCGTGCGCTGGTCGACCCTGGTCGGCCACGAGGACCACGACATCGCGCGCGACGTCGCGCGCACGAGCTCGGGCGAGGTGCTGGTCACCGGCACCACCCTCTCCTTCGACTTCCCGACCGACGTCGGGGCCTACGACGGGAGCTGGAACGGGAACTACGACGCCTTCGTGATGCGCTTCAGCGCCGACGGCTCGACGCTCGTCTTCGGGACCTTCGTCGGAGGTGCGGGAGGGGACTCCGGGACGGGGGTCGCGGTGGCGGAGGACGGCAGCGTCTACGTCGGCGGGGACACGAGCTCGCCGGGCTTCCCGGTCACCGCGGGGGCCTACGACACGAGCTTCGCCGGAGTGCTCGACGCCTTCGTGCTGCGCCTCGACGCGACCGGCTCCCAGCTGCTCGCCTCGAGCTTGCTCGGCGGGAACCTCATCGAGCGCGCGACCGACCTCGAGCTCGACGCCGAGGGTCGCCCCCTGATCTGCGGCGGGACGGCCTCCTCCTCCTTCCCCGCGATCGGCGGCTACGACACCACCTTCGGCGGAGGCGGCGGCGACGCCTTCGTCGTGCGCCTCTCGGCGGACCTGGGGAGCCTGGACTTCGGGAGCTTCCTCGGTGCGGAGGGCAACGACGGGGCGGAGGCCCTGGAGATCGGGGCGGACGGGCGCATCACCCTCGGGGGCTGGACGCGCTCGGAGGACTTCCCCGTGACCTCGGGAGTGGTGGACCGCTTCCTGACGGGGACGGGCAGCGCCCAGGACGGCTTCGTCAGCCGCCTCTCGGCCGGGGGCGGCTCGCTGGTCTGGTCCACCTATCTCGGCGGCGCGGAGCACGAGGCCGTCCTCGACCTGGCCGTCGACGAGTCGGGCGGGGTCTTCGCCGTGGGCGAGACCGAGTCGAGCGACTTCCCCCTCGACGCCGCGCCTCAGCAGGACCAACTCGGCGGCGGCACGGACGCCTTCGTGACGCGCCTCTCGCCCGCGGCGGACGCGCTCCTGAGCTCGACCTACTTCGGGGGCGGCGCGGACGACCAGGCCCTGGCCGTGACGCGCCTCGCGAACGGCTCCCACGTGGTCGTGGGCACCACGGGCTCCGACGACCTGGACTACCCGCCCTGGAGCTACGACTCCCACTTCGGCACCTTCGCCTCGGGCGGTCTGAGCGACGTCTTCATCAACCGCTACGACGCGGCCGGGGACATGGACTACGGCTCCTACCTCGGTGGCCGTGGGGAGGAGCGAGCCCTGGCCGTCGTCGGCGACGGAGCGGGGGGCGTGCTCCTCTGCGGGGAGATGAACTCCTTCGACTTCCCGACGACCGCGGGGGCCTTCGACGTGATCTACGACCTCACGACGATCCCCGACGGCTTCCTGACGAGCTTCGAGTTCCTGCGCTTCCCCTTCCAGTACGGCGAGCCGAAGATCAATTCGCTGGGCGGCTGGGCCAACCTCTCGACGACGGGCTTTCCCTCCTTGACCGAGGGGGGTTTCACCATCTGGGTCGACGGCGCCTACTACAACACGACCGGTCTCTTCTTTTGGTCGGAGGCGCCCGGGGAGCTTCCACTGGCGGGCGGGCTGCTGCACATGCGCGGTCCCTTCCACCGCACGCCGGTGGTCCAGGTGGGCATCTTCGGCTCGGCGAGCCTCGAGGTCGAGGTCGACCCCGCCATGGTCGGCCGCACGCGCTACTACCAGTTCTGGTACGAGGACGGCGGCGACCCCTGGGGCGTCGGGCTCTCGGCCGGCCTCGAGGTCGTCTTCTACCCCTGAGGTTCGCGCGGGCGCGGCGACCTCAGAAGCCGCGCCGTCGCACGGGTCGGGACGGGCCGCGCGCGGCGCCCTCGTCGGCGTCGTCACCGCCGCCGCTCTTCCCGCCCATCGTCTTGCGGCCGCGCATGCGCTCCTCGCGCGACGGCCAGGGCTCGTGAATGAGGGGGTCGCGCTTGTAGCGCTTCTCCTGCTCGATCTCCTCCAGCTCGCGGGCGGTCGGCGGGCGCCCGAAGAGTCCGCCCTCCTCGGCCATCGAGTCGTTGAGCTCCTCCCAGACCGCCTTGAGGAAGGGGTACCAGGCGGGAGCCGTGACGAGCATCAGCACGGCCTTGAGGAGCAGGTTCTGCCAGGTCTCCATGACGGATCGGGGCGGAGCCCCAGGGCAGTATCGGCCGGGTGGGCCGAGGTCGTGACCCCCGCGAGCGCGCTTTCCTGACCCGCTCTCGTCGCGGGGGGCCTCGCCTCGCGCCCTAGCGGGAGGAGCTGCTCAGGCCGTCTTCCAGGGCCGCTCTTCCCCGCAGCGCACGCAACGGCGCAGGAAGCGGACCTCCGCTTCCTCACCCTCGGAGCCCTCCACGACCTTCGGAAAGAGCTCGACGAGGCCCTTGTCGTTGTTCCACTGGACCTTCGGGCCCTCCGTGGCGTGGATCCAGGTGTGTCCGAAGATGCGGCAGAAGAAGTTCATGGGCGGCGGGGAGTCGCGCAGGTTCTACGCAGCCTCAGACGGGCTGTCCAGGCAGGGCGGGCGTTTTTCCCGCCGCGCGTCGCCGCGCGCTGGCCTCGCCGGCCAGCCGGATCCACTCGAGGGCCTGGGGCGGGGAGGCCCCGAAGCTCGAGAGCAGCTGGGAGTAGTAGACCGTGGCCTCGGTCAGGGCGCAGAGGGTGTTGACCTCGAGCACGTAGAAGCGGTCCTCCGCCCGGTCGTAGAAGCCGTCGAGGCGGGCGTAGCCCTCGACGCCCAGCGCGCGGGCCACGGCCAGGATCCGCTCCCGGAGGGAGGCGACGCGCTCGGGCTCGAGGAAGGCGTCGAGCTCGAGGTTGGTCCCCACGCCCTGCTGGAACTTCTCCTCGAGGGAGAGCTCCGCCGCGCGGGCCACGGTCAGGCTGGGAGTGGCGGCGGCGAGGCCAGCCGCCGAGGAGCCGCCGGGGGGCAGGTCGCAGACGGCGCAGGTCAGCTCGACGAAGCGCTTGGCCTCCCACCAGCCGCGCAGGTTGCGGGCGTTCCAGTCCCCGGCGGGCAGGGGGGGCTCGTGCTCCTCGACCAGGGCCTCCTCGAAGACCCAGCGGGCGGGGGGCGGCTCGGGGAGCTGCAGGGGTCGCGAGCCGGGCCCCAGGGCGCCGGCCGGCAGGAAGGAGCGCATCTCGACGACGGCCCGCACGAAGGCCGCCAGCTCCGCGCCCTTCGCGAGGAGCTTGACGCCCGTCGAGCAGCCGTCGCAGGCGGGCTTGGCGACGACCTTCGGGCGGCCCAGCTCGCGCGCGAGTCGCGCGAAGCGTCCCTCCCAGTCCGCCTCGTCGAGCCAGTCGCGCAGCTCCTCGAGGGAGACCTCGAGCTGCTGCGGAACGCCCACGCCCTCGATCCCCGCCCGGGCCACGGCTTCCACGGTCGCGACCTTGTCGCTGCCGCGGCGGGAAGCGCGCGGGCCGCAGCCGTTGTAGGCCTTGCCGAGGGCCTCGAGGGCCGCCTGGACCGTCCCGTCCTCGCCGGGGCCACCGTGCAGGGCGAGGAAGACGAAGTCCGCCTCGGCCACGGCGGCGGCGAGGTCGCCGGTGGGCCCGACCTGCAGTTGCCGCGGGCCTCGGGCTCCGTCGAGGAGCCCCGCGCCGAGCTCGCCTGCGAGCTCGGCCGCGACCTCCTCGAGCTCCGCGCGCCGCGCTCCGTCCGCCGCGAGCTCCTCGATCTCGGCCACGTCGTGGTGCAGTGCCAGGAAGAGGCCGACCTCGGTGAAGCGACAGGCGCGGTCCATGAACACGAAGCGCACGTCGTGGCCGAGGGAGGCGAGCCCCAGGCCGACGAAGATCCCGCTCTGGCGCGAGACCTGACGCTCGCTGGTCGGCCCGCCGAAGAGCACGTGCACCCGCCGGCCCTGCCCCGCGCCAGGCCGCGGGGCGGGGAGCAGCTTCCCCGCGCGGCGGGCCGCGCGGTCGACGAGGCGCCGGATCAACTGGGAGTGGGGCAACCCCGCCAGGGCGGTCTGCAGGAAGCCGAAGCTCGAGAAGCCCATGCCGCTGATTCCGTTGACGTCGGTCACGGCGACGCGGCCGTCGGCGAGCAGGAAGCCGTCGAGGCGCGCCATGTCGCGCAGGCCGCAGAGCTCCCAGACCTTCCGGGCGGCCGCGCGGATCGGCGCGCAGTCCGACCACTCGCGGAGCGGGGTCGTCAGCCGCGCGCCGGAGCCGTGGAGGTATTTCGAGCGGGTGTCGTAGAGGCGCTCGGGGACCTCGACCTCGGTCGGCGCGAGGGGAACGGGGCCGGCTTCGGTCTCGAGCACGATCACGGAGAACTCGCGGCCGAGCAGCGGGGCCTCGACGAGCACGTCTTCGTCCTGTTCGAAGGCCAGCTCGACCGCCGCTTCGAAGGCCTCGGGGTCGTCGGGCACCAGGGAGACCCCAAGGGAGGAACCGCCGCGGTTGGGCTTGACCGCGCAGAGGAAGGGGGCGTCCGGACGGCCCAGCTCCCGCGCCGCCTCGAACAGGGCTCGCGGCTCGGCGCTCCAGCGCGCGCGGTCGAAGCGGAAGTGCGCGGGGACGACCCGGCCCGCGCCGGCGAGGCGACCATACGTGGCGGCCTTGTCGAAGGTCAGCGCCAGGGCCTCCGGCGAGCTGAAGACGAAGGGGACCCCGACCTCCTCGAGGAGCGCTTGCAGGCGCCCGTCCTCCCCGAAGGCCCCGTGAATCAGGGGCACGACGACGTCTTGCTCGGCGAGGAAGGCGCGCAGCCCGGCGTCGTCGAGAGCCTTGTCCTGCGGCAAGCGCCCTTCGAAGTCCTCGCAGGTGTTCGTGAAGTAATAGACCTCGGGAAGAAGCCACGGGCGCTCTTCGCGGTCGAAAAAGAGGACCGCGAGCTCGACCGAGGCGTCGCCCCCCAGCCAGCTGACCCAGGGCTTGAGGGAGCCGGCGGAGATGTTGCGCTCGTCGCTGGGGCCGCCGAAGCAGAGGGCGATGCGCGTCATTCGAGCCGGGATACCATTTCGCCGCCTCCGATTCACGGGGCCAGTCCGCCCAGCGAGCCGTTTGGTCGAGGAGGCGCGGGGAGACCTCGACTCAGAAGCTCAGCCCGAAGGTGATCGCGAGGTTGCTCGAGTCCTCGGCGAAGCCCAGGTCAGCGCGGAAGGTCGCCGCGCGCTCGAGGTTGAAGCGCAGGCCCGCGCCGTAGCTCGACTTGACGTCCGCGTCGTGCAGGGCCGAGAGATCCTCGGCCACGGTGCCCAGCTCGTAGAAGAGGGCCATCCCCAGGCGCTCGACCCGGACGCGCTGGTCGAAGGCGAAGCCCCGGGGCACGAGCACGATTCGCCACTCGGCCCCGGCGAACCAGGAGGCCGCGTCGACCCAGCGGCCGGCGATGTAGCCCCGCAGGCGATTCGAGCCCCCCAGGCTCGGCAGGGCCCAGAAGGGCAGGTCGCCGCTCGAGTCGCGCAGGTCGAAGGCCAGCGCCAGGCGGTCCGTGGGCGGGTTCTCCTCGCCCGGATCGCCCCCTTCGTGGACGAGGCCGGGCAAGGGCACGATCCAGCGCCCGAAGAGGTCGTAGACCCAGCCGCTGCGCCCGTCGGTCATCCAGGGCGTGCCGGAGACTCCCAGCCCGATCGCCCCGCCGCGGTAGGGGTTCGTCTGGCTGTCGCGCGCGTCGTAGCGCAGGCCGCCGGAGAGCCACAGGCTGTCGAGACTGTCGCCGGCCTCGAAGAGCTCCGGAAACTCCTCGGCGGTGTCCCCGGCGTCCTCGACGAATCCGTTGGAGAGGTTGCGGTGCTCGGCCCGGGCGCCGACGTGGGCGACGAAGTCCGAGCCGGCGCGCGGGAGGGAGCGCTGGAGGCGGAGCTCGAGCGCCGTCACCTCGTCCGTGAAGCTAGTCTCGTCCTCCTCGCGGGTGTCGGGCCCCAGGCCGAAGAAGCGCCGCGTCAGGGTGCGCCGGTAGCCGCCGAAGGCCTGCAGGTAGCTGCGCTCCTCCTGGATCACGCCGCCCTGGTCGAGGTCGCGCTGGTCGAGCCAGCGCCGCCACAGGAAGGTGTACTGCTGCTGCCCCTCCGTCGTGTAGGTGAAGGTCGTGTTGGCGAACTCCTGGCGGCGCTGGTTGCGGAAGTCGATGTCGGTCAGGGCGAAGCCGGCCCCGGTCCCCACGTCGCCCGCGAAGAAGAAGATCGGCGCGAAGAAGGTGCTCGTCAGGAAGCGCTCGAAGACGTTGCCGTCGGAGATCCGCCCCTCGGGCTTGTAGCGCCAGCGGTCGGGGTGCTCGAGGTCCGCGGGCAGCTCCGCCTTCGGGATGCGGCCGTTGGCGTCGATGCCTTCCAGGGCACTCTCATGGCCCTCGTCCAGGGGTGAGGTGCTCTGGCAGGCAGCCAGCACGAGGAAGGCGGCCGTCCAGGCGAGGGGACGGAGGGCGGAGGGGGAGCGGCGCATGGGGGAGGGGCCGGGGGCGTCCCTCTCCTATCGCACGACGCGCGCCATGTCCTCGGTGAATCATCGCGCCTGCGCCGGATTCGGGATCCCGACGCCCACCCACCGGAGACGAAAGGGCCGGAGGGCGGCCCATGGGAACCGCCCTCCGGTAGAGAGGACCGGGCGGGGGAATCTGCCCGAAGGCCTGCCCGGTCATGGCTCGAGCGGACCGCCTCTCCCCGCGCTGGGGCACCGGTTCAAAGCCCATCGTCCGATCGCTTCACCGAGTCACCGCAACCTGGGAGCGTCCGTCCCGCCGGGGGAAGAGCGAGGGCTGCCGGTGCGCCCGGAAAGGCGTTCCGCTTTCGAAGCCAACGAAATCTACCCCCGGATCGGTGGGGGGGCGGGAAAGGGCAAGGATTTCCGGATTCGGTTCGACGGGCTTCGAGAACGGCCCGGAGTCCCCGGTCCTACTTGCGACGGCGCCGCTTGCGGCGGCCTCGCCGGCCCCGCCGGCGCTCCTCCTCGACCTCCTCCTCGCTCATCGCCCGGGCGCTGGCCCAGCGGTCCTCCCAGGCGCGGTAGATGTCCCAGCCCTCGCCGCGGGCCTCGGTGCGCAGGCGGAAGAGGTCGAGGGCCTCGGGAAACTCCTCGGAGAGGCAGAACAGCCTGGGGCGGAAGCGGCGGCGCTGGGGGCCGGCGAAGTTGCGCTGCTGAAAGATCAGACGCCGGGCGCGACCCGCGTCGCGGCGCGAGACCCGGGCGTTGCCGGCCAGGCCCTCCATGACCTCGCCCGTGACGTAGTGGTACTCCCCGGGCGGACCGGGGAGGGTGCGGGTCTCGGGGTCGGCCTGGCGCTCGGCGATGTCGTGGAAGAGGATCGCGAGGCAGACGGCGGTCGTGGGCTCGAAGCCGTCGTGGACGTGGGCGTCGAGGGCCTCGAGCAGGCCGGCGAAGCGCGTGACGCGCTTTTGCTGCTCCTTGCTCGCCCCGTCCTGCGGCCCCAGGTGCTCGTCGAGCTCGGGCAGGATGACCGCCAGGGCCCCGCACTGGCGCAGCTTCTGGAAGGCCCCCAGGGCCGAGCCCGAGCGCAGGAGGCGCAGGATCTCCTCCAGGACGCGCGGCGGCGCGGAGCGCGCCAGGTCGGGTGCATGGGCGCACATGGCGGCCCAGGTTCCGTCCTCGATTCGGAAGCCCAGGCGCGTGGCGAACTTGATCGCGCGCAGGATCCGCACCGGGTCCTCGGGGATGCGCACCTGGGGGTCGCCGATGGTGCGCAGGAGCTCGTCGTCGAGGTCCTCGAGGCCGCCGACGTGGTCGACGATCTCGGCCCGGTTCGGGTCGAGCAAGAGGCCGTTGACCGTGAAGTCCCGCCGGCGCGCGTCCTCCTCCGCGGTGCCGTAGGTGTTGTCCTCGGTGATCAAGAGGTCTTCGTCGGGCCCCTCGCTCACCGCAGGCTCGGCCCGGAAGGTCGCGGTCTCGATGATCGTCTGGGCCCCGTAGCGGATGTGGACCAGGCGGAAGCGGCGCCCGATGATGTGGCTGTTGCGCGGGAAGAGGCGGCGCACCTGCCGGGGATGGGCGCTGGTGGCGACGTCGAAGTCCTTGGGCTTGAGGCCCACCAAGAGGTCGCGCACGCAGCCGCCGACGAGGTAGGCCTCGTGGCCGTTGCGCTGCAGGCGCGAGATGACCCGCAGGGAGTGCTCGCCCTCGATCTCGTCGACGAGCTCCCGAGCGTCGATGATCAGGGCCTCGTCGCGCTCGGCGGGGGGCTGGGACGGAGGAAGTCGGTCGGGGGTCATGGGGGGACGGGCCGACTCGCGGGGGACGGAGGGGACGGCCCCTCCCGAATCGTGCTCGTTCGCGGGACAACTGTAGTGGCAGGTGAGCCGGGGACAAGCCGTAGGAAGGCCCCGGCCGGCCTTGCGGGCCCCGGAGGGCGCCGCTACCCTGCTCCGGCTTCCGAGGGCAGTAGCTCCAATTGGTTAGAGCGACTGATTCCAAATCAGTAGGATCGGGGTTCGAGTCCCTGCTGCCCTGCCAGCCCTCCAGCCGCCCCGGCGGCTCGCCTCGCTGCCCCCGAGCCCGGCCCCGCGCCGAGCCCCAGCCTCGCACCCCCGCGTTCCACCCCCCGGTCCGCACCTGATGAGCCCCACTCCCCAAGACGACCCCGACGAGCTGGACGAGGCGGCGACGGGCGGGGAGGAGCTGGAGGAGGAGGCGCCGGTCGGGGATGAGTTCGACCCCGAGGACCTGCCCTCGCCGCCGGACCTCGAGGAGCTCGAGGCCTTCGACGACGACGAGGGAGACGAAGAGGAGGACGAAGACGAGGGAGAGGACGGAGAAGCCGACGGGGAGGACGGAGGCGAGGCCGAGCCGAGCAAGAAGGCGGCCACGAAGGGCAAGAAGAAGGACGAAGAGGACGAGCCCCCCGGACCGGACGTCCCGGCGCCCCCGAAGAAGAAGCTGCGCGCCGCCCTCGACTGGGCCTTCCAGAACGAGGAGATCGAGCCCGAGCTGCTCGACCGCTTCGCCGACCACGCCCACCTGGTCCTCGACGCCAACCGGCGCGTCAACCTGACGGCGATCCTGGACCCCCAGGAGGTCGCGGCCAAGCACTACCTCGACTGCTGGCGGGTGACCCAGATGATGTCGCTGATGGCGCGCACGATCGTCGACCTGGGCAGCGGCGCCGGTTTCCCGGGCCTGCTGCTCGCCATGGCCGAGCCGCACTGCCGGGTGATCCTGATCGAGTCGCGCAAGAAGAAGGCGGACTTCCTGGCGGAGGCGATCGAGAAGCTAGGCGTCAAGAACGCCCAGGCTCACTGGGGGCGGGCCGAGGAGTACCTCGCGACGAACCGCGTCGACGCCGTCGTGGCCCGGGCCGTGAGCTCGGTGCGCGAGAACGTGCGGACCCTGCGCAAGGTGCGCCACTCCCTCAAGGACTACGTGATGCTGAAGGGCGCCTCCTGGTCGCGCGAGGTGCGCGCCGGAGAGCGCGAGGCCGAGCGCCTCGGCTTCACGCTCGACACGGTCTGGGAGCACGAGCTGCCCGAGGAGATGGGCAAGCGGGCGATCCTGGTCTACCGGGCGCCCGGCGCGCTGTAGGGCGCGGTCGAGCTCCTAGGCGCCGGGGCCGGCGCTGGAGGACTCGCGAGCGCAGCGCGAGACCCTCGCGAAGAGTGGTGCCCGGGGGGGGAGTCGAACCCCCACTCCCTTAGCGGGAACATGGACCTGAACCATGCGCGTCTGCCAATTCCGCCACCCGGGCCGAGTGGAGCGCAGGAGGGTACGGAGGGGTCCGGGCGAGGTCAACGACGGCGGCCGGGGAATCCGTCCCGCCCGGGCCTCCGCCCGCTGTCCCCCGGGCTCGCCCGTCCTACACTCCCGGGATGCCCGGCAAGGCCCAGGAGTACCGCAGCGTCACGCGCAACAAGAAGGCGTACCACGTCTACGAGATCCTCGAGGAGCTGGAGGCCGGTCTCGTGCTCGTCGGCACCGAGGTCAAGAGCCTGCGCGCGGGCCACTGCTCGATCCAGGAGGCCTACGCCCGCCTCAAAGACGGGGAGCTCTTCCTCGTCGGGGCCACGATCCCCGAGTATCTCCAGGGCAACATCCACAACCACCCGCCGACCCGCGACCGCAAGCTCCTGCTGCACAAGCGCGAGCTCGGGCGCTGGGCCAAGAAGGTGCGCGAGAAGGGCGTGACGATCGTGCCCCTCGAGGTCTTCTTCCAGGGGAGCCTGGTCAAGTGTCGCCTGGGCCTCTGCCGCGGCAAGAAGCTGCACGACAAGCGTCAGACCCAGCGCGACCGCGACGACCGCCGTAGCGTCGAGCGGGCCCTCAAGCGGCGGCGTTGACTCCCCGCGGCACTTCCTCCCTTCCAAGCGGCGGGGGGCGTGCTAGAGTTCCCCGTTCAGATCCCAGGCCTGGGGGCGCAATGGTTTCGACCGGTTTCCATCGCCTCCGTGCTGCGTGTCGGGGATCCCGGGTCACCCCGCAAAACCCTCCCGGGACGGCAATTCAATTGCCAACAACTACTCCCTCGCGGCCTAACTAGAGGCCGCCGTTCTCGCGGGGAATGCCCGCGGCCCCGCGAGAACGTACACAGCGGGCTGGCCGGCTTCGCTCCGCCCCCCGGCGGACCGGCGAGACTTCAGGGGAGCTGGCTCGACGGCAGCCCGTCCACGGGCGGCCCGAGGGCGAGAACCAAATCGTGGACTACACACGTAGACGCACGGTGCGCGGCGACTCCGGGACGCGGGTTCGACTCCCGCCGCCTCCACCAGGTCTGGGGATCGGGAGTGGGGCCGGAACGGGGCCAGCTCGAGGGGGTTGGCTGCAGCCATGATCCACCTGCTCCCCGCACTGCCCCTGCTCTTGCCTCTCCTCCAGGAGGCCCCTCCGGAGTCGCCCGCGGAGCGAAGGACGGTCTGGAGGGATGTTCCCCGGAAGGACGTTCCGAACCTCCGTGTCCTTCCTCGCTGGAATCCCTCCGGCCCCGATCCGGTCCCGTCACCGGAGAACTGGGTGGCGGGTATCGGCGGAGTCGGGATCAGCGTCGCAGCGATCCACACCGATCTCGAGTCGAGGGCTGGCGTTCCCCTCCTGGCATTCGGCCTTCCCACGGACGGTTCGGGATCCGTCTGGTTCCTGACCGAGTCGGGAGTCGATCCGCAACCCGTCTCCGTCGACCAGGCCGGCCTGAAGGGCTTCGGTTACCGCGTCGAGAGTGTCCCGGACATGGACGGCGACGGCGTCTCGGACTTGGCGATCGGCGCCTCGGCACTGCGCTCCGAACCCCGCATGGTGTACGTCGTCTCCACCATGAAGAAGGCCGTACTCAACGCCTTCGCCCTGCCCAGCTCGATGAGGGGACAGGAGATCGAGCTCTGCTCGGTCCCCGATGGCTACGGAGGCCAGTGGATCGCCATCATGGGGGTCAGCGCCGTGGAGTGGCCAGCGACGAGTCTCGCGATCGTCACCGTCGCGAATCCGTCCACGGGAGAGATCGTCCACCTGTTCACGAGCGAGGAGGCGCCCCAGTACTGGTCGGATCGTGGGGCGGGCAGGCCGGCCTTGAGCTGGATGGACTCGCTGGAGCCTGATGGCCCGGGCTTCCTCATCCTCTCGATTCCAGCGGCGACGAGGAACCGGCTGCGTGGCCTCGCCCTGCCGTCGGGGAGGGAAGTGTGGAGCGAAGCCATGGACCCGGGAATGAGGCACACGGCCTGCTCCATGATCGCGGGTGCTGACGTCGACGGCGACGGCGCTAGGGAGCTGTGGGTCGGGGACGTGGGGCCGGGCGCGGACGGCAGCGGGTTCGAACGAGGTCAGGTGCGCGTTTTGTCGGGTCGCACGGGGGAGCTCGTGCTCGGTATTCGGGGGATGGATGCCGACAACAGCCACGGCATCGCCGTCGCCTCCTACCCGGACCAGAACGGTGATGGCATCGACGAAGTCCTCGTCACGGACTCCTGGCCGTTCTTCTCGTCCCGGCTCCTCACTCTCTCGGGTCGAGATGGCAGCGTGCTCGGCGCCATCCAGTTCAATCAGGACTTCTGGAGACTGGGGGAGTGCCTCGAAGTCGGGGACGACTGGGACGGCAAGGGCCAGCCCGACCTGATCGTGAGCAACTACAACCTCGAGGCGGGCAGCCAGCACGGCGCCCGGGCGATCGGAGTGGTCTCGATGGAGGATGCCCGTCTCCTCTACTACCTCACTCCCGCGCGCATGATCGGCACTATCCGGGAGCGCAACGCGGCGATGTCGCCTCGTTAGGGTGCCTTCAACGGGCGTAGGGCTCCGTGGTGGCTTCGCGCTCGCCGAAGCCCCCAGACCCGTCGGTTCAGGTCAAAAAACCGCATCGGGCGTTGGAGGGCGGCGTAGGGCGAGCCGCTAGACTCCCCCGGTGCACCGCTTCCGCTTCCTCCTGATCCTCGGCGCCCTCCTCGCCAGCCCCTCCTGCAAGTTCACGCAGCGGCTGGTCGAGCTCGACTTCTACGACGCGCCGGAGTCGCGCCTCGAGAACCTCGAGCGCCTGCACACGCCCGGGACCGGGCACCACTACAGCGCCCGCTTCGTCGGGGACGTGGAGCACGCCTTCTCCCTGGGCAAGGGCACGGTCGGCGGCATCACGATCGGCTCCCCCGGCAAGGGCGGCGGGACGGAGGATCGCGCGCCGACGGCCCTGCCGAACCCCGCCGAGACCTGCCTCGAGCTGCTCGCGGAGCTCCTGGCCTTCGACTCCAGCGACAACCCGCGCCTCGAGGCCCTGCAGGTCGCCTGGTGCGCGCGTATCATCGACCAGGATCCCGCACATCTCTCCCGCGAGCGGGCGGTGTTGGGACTCGGCCCGATCGGTCGCCGGCTCGGCATCGAGGGACCCGTGGCCCTACCGCTCGACGCGCCACGCGCCGACGCGAAGCAGACGGCGGACCTCCTGGCGGACCTCCTGGCCGTCTGGCGCGTGCGGCGCGAGGGGATGTTGCGCGGGGAGGAGTGGGACGCCGCCCTCGAGGCCCTGCGGGCGACGACCTTCGACCTCGACGGCAGCCGACGGGTGCTCGTCGCCCTGGCCGGGGTCCTCGGCGGCGTGCCCGAGGCGGACCCGAGTCACGCCGAGCTCGTCGAGCTGCTCGAGGACTTCGAGCGGCGCACGATCCAGTTCAGCTTGGCCCGCGCCCTGGTCGGTCGCCCGGGGCCCGAGAGCCGCGTGCGCGCCGCGGTCGTCTCGGCCTGCGCGGAAGCGGGGGGCAGCGAGCTCGTGGCGCGCTTCCTCTCGGTGCTCGAGCAGGAACGGGGGGCCGGCCCCGAACGGGACGCCCTGCTCGTGGTGCGCATCTTCGACACGGTGGCGGCGCTCGGCCTGCCCGCGAGCTTCGCGGAGCTCGACGAGGCGCGCTACGCGGTCTGGCGCGAGCGCTGGTACGAGGCGATGGTCGGCTACGCCGTCGAGGACCTCGACGGTCGCGTGCGGGTCGAGGCCATGAAGGCGCTCTGCCGCACCGCCGGCGGCCCCGGCTCCCTGCGCGAGGAGGAGTGGGAGGAGTGGTACTACACCCGCGTCGAGGAGCGCCGCGCCCGGGAGGGCCTGCCGCCGACCCTGCGGGCGACCGACGAGCTCGAGGGCGCGGACACGTGAAGGCCGGTGCGCGGCGCGGGCTGCTGAAGATCCTCGTCGCCGTGGCCCTCCTGGCCTGGGTGGCGAGTCGTCTGCCCTGGTCGGACCGGCTGGCCTACGTGGCGGACCCCGGGCGCCCCGAGGCGGCGGCGGAGGTCGAGGGGCGCATCGTCGGCGGCTGGCGGGAGGAGCGCGTGGGCTTCGAGCTCGCGGACGACGCGACCTCGGGCTCGGACTGGCCGGAGCAAGCGCGGCGCGCTGCCGGAGCGGGCGAGGCGCTGGACGTGACGCGTCGTGCCGAGGAGGAGGCAGGCTTCGAGTGGCGCCCGGGCATGCCGCGGGTCTTCCTCGACCTCGAGCCCCTCGGGCTCCTCGGCGCCTTCGCGGGGCTCCTGCTCGGTCTCGCCTTCGGGGTCACGCGCTGGTGGCGCATCCTGCACCTCGCGGGCTGCCGCAGTTCGTGGTGGAACACCCTGCGGCTCTCCTCCCTGGGCCTCTTCTTCAACCTCGTGCTGCCCGGGATCACCGGCGGCGACCTGCCCAAGGCCCTGCTCGTCGTGCGCGAGAATCCCGACCGCCGCGCCGACGCCCTGGCGACGGTGGTGATCGATCGGCTGGTCGGGCTGTGGTCCCTCGTGTGCATCGCGAGCGTCGTGATCTGGTGGACGGGGGGCGACTTCGGGCCGCTGCGCCTGCCGGTGGCGGGGGCCTTCGCGCTGCTCTCCCTGGGGCTCGTCTTCGTGATCGCGCCCGGCCCGCGACGCGCCCTGAAGATCGACCGCCTGCTCGAGCGGCTGCCGCAGGCGGAGCGGCTGGGGAAGCTCGAGCGCGCCGTGCTCCTCTACCGCGGCCGCCCGGGGGAGCTCGGCCTGTCGGTGCTCTTCTCCTTCGGCAACCACCTGTCGGTGATCGCGGCCACCTACGCCATCGGGGTCGCCTTCGGCACGCAGCTCGGCGTGGGGGAGTTCGTCGGCATCGTCTCGGTCGCGAACCTCGTCAGCTCGCTGCCCCTCTCGCCGGGGGGCTGGGGCGTGGGGGAGGCGGCCTTCGGGACCCTCTTCGCGATGATGGGCTCGGTCGCCGCCCTCGGCGTCGCGGTGAGCGTGACCTACCGCCTGTGCACCGTCGCGCTGGGGTTGGCGGGCGGGCTCTTCCTGCTCGTGCCGGGGGCCACGCCGGTGCGCGAGCTGCTCGAGGAAGAGGCCGCGGCCGCGGATTGAAGGCCGTCGGGGCGGTTGACCTCCCGCCGGGCAGCGGTTGTCATGCCCGGCGATCCTCGATCCTCTTCCCCCGCCCGACTCCATGAGCCTCCTGGTCATCGGCACCCTGGCCTACGACGACATCGAGACCGCCCACGAGAAGCGCCAAGGCGTGCTCGGCGGTTCCGCGACCTACTTCGCCGTGGCGGCCAGCCACTTCGCTCCGCCGCGCCTGGTGGGGGTGGTCGGCCAGGACTTCGCCGAGGCGGACCTCGCCAAGCTGCGCTCCGCGGGGGTCGCGACGGAGGGCGTCGAGGTGGCGGACGGCAAGACCTTCCGCTGGGGTGGGCGCTACGAGGCCGACTGGAACACGCGCCACACGACCTTCACGGACCTCAACGTCCTCGAGCACTTCCAGCCCAAGGTGCCGGAGGGCTTCCGCGACTCGAAGTTCGTCTTCCTCGCGAACGCGGCCCCGGCGGTGCAGCTCCAGGCCCTCGAGCAGGTGGAGCACCCCGACTTCGTGATGGCGGACACGATGAACCTCTGGATCGACGTGGCGCGCCCGGACCTCGAGTCGCTGCTGCGGCGCATCGACGCGATCATCCTCAACGACGAGGAGGCGCGCATGCTGACCGGGGAGTCGAACCTGATCCGGGCCGCGGGGGCCGTGCTGGGCCTCGGCCCGCGGCTCGTCGTCCTCAAGAAAGGGGAGCACGGCGCGTTCTTGATGGGCGGCGACGTGCACTTCTCTCTGCCGGCCTACCCGGTGCAGGACGTGGTCGACCCGACCGGGGCGGGGGACTCCTTCGCCGGCGGCTTCATGGGCTACGTCGCCTCGCAGGGCTCGAGCGAGCCTGAGGTGCTGCGACGGGCCATGCTGCACGGGACGGTGACGGCCTCCTTCTGCGTGGAGGACTTCGGCATCGAGCCCTTGGCGGGGCGCGAGGGCGACGAGCTGGCAGCGCGCTTCGACGACTTGCTGGGGATCGTGACGGTCTGAAGCGAGCGCGCGCTCGAGAGAAAGCCCGCTGACGGGGTGACCCGGACGGCCGGGACTCGTCTGGAAGGGGCCCGGGCGGCCCCCGGAGTCCCGTTCGGGAAAAACCCGAACAAAGGCCGAACGGGTGCTTGCTCCGGCCACCGAGACGGCTAGGATCGGCTCTCGAGGCCCCTGGAGGGCGTCCCGGGCCGATTCGAGGCTCCCTCACGCCTCACCCACAGACCCCACGCCTCTTCTTCTGTACCCGAAGCAGGGCGCTCCCCACTCCGAATCCTAGCGACATGAGTCGATCGAAAGCCGCTTCCAATGCTCCGGCCCCTGCCGGCGGCGCAAGCACTCCCGCCGCCAAGAAGAAGGCCCTCGACGCCGCCATGGGTGACATCGAGCGCTCCTACGGCAAGGGCGCGATCATGCGCCTCGGGGACGAGGCTCAGCTGGCCAAGCACCTCGAGTGCGTCAGCACCGGCTCGATCGCCCTGGACCAGGGGCTGGGGGGCCGGGGTCTGCCCCGGGGCCGAATCGTCGAGATCTACGGCCCGGAGAGCTCGGGCAAGACGACCCTGACCCTGCACGTGGTCGCCAACGCCCAGAAGACCGGCGGCATCTGCGCCTTCGTGGACGCGGAGCACGCCCTCGACCCGGCCTACGCCCGCAAGCTCGGGGTCAAGCTCGACGACCTGCTCGTCAGCCAGCCCGACACGGGCGAGCAGGCCCTCGAGATCGTCGAGACCCTGGTGCGCTCGAACGCCGTCGACGTGGTCGTCATCGACTCGGTGGCCGCTCTGGTGCCGCGGGCCGAGATCGAGGGGGAGATGGGGGACAGCTTCGTCGGCCTCCACGCCCGCCTGATGAGCCAGGCCCTGCGCAAGCTGACCGGCGCCATCGCCAAGTCCGACTGCCTCGTGATCTTCATCAACCAGATCCGCGAGAAGATCGGTGTCATGTTCGGCAGCCCCGAGACGACCACCGGCGGCCGGGCGCTGAAATTCTACTCCTCGGTTCGCCTCGACATCCGTCGCATCGGCCAGATCAAGGACGGGGACACGCCGGTCGGCAACCGCACCAAGGTGACCGTGGTCAAGAACAAGGTCGCGCCGCCCTTCCGCAAGGTCGAGTTCGACATCCTCTTCAACCGGGGGATCAGCAAGGAGGGTGAGCTGCTCGACATGGGCATGAGCGCCGGCCTCGTGGCCCGGGCGGGGACCTGGTACTCCCTCAAGCACCCCGAGGAGGGGGAGATCCGGCTCGGCCAGGGGCAAGAACGCGCGCGACGCTTCCTGATCGACAACCCCGACCTCGCCTCGGCCCTCGACGGCTGGATCCGCGAGAAGGACGCGGCGCAGCGCCGCGAGGTCGAGGAAGCCGAGGAGGCTCAGCGCGCCGCCTCGCAGGCCGCCGCGGGTGGCGATGGCGCAGGCGGGACCGCCGGGAAGGCCTCGCCCCCGAACGGTCAGGTCGCGAAGGGCTCCGATTCGAAGACCGCGGCCTCCAAGGCAACGGCCTCGAAGACAACGGCCTCCAAGGCAGCAGACGGGGGGTCGTCCGCCAAAGCCGAAGCGGCCAAGAGCAAGGCCTCCCCGGCCGCGGCCGGCCGTCGCTGAACCGCGCTCCATCGCGGCCTATACTCGCGCCCCCCGCGCCCGGGTCCAGCGACCCGGGCGCGGGGGGCGCCGCTCCTTGGGAGCGGTCCCTCCGTTCCCTCTCCCATCTCGCCGCACCCTCCCGGGCGGCGCCCGCGATGCCCTCCACCCGTTCCACCTTCACCGCCGAGCGCGTTCGCCGCGAGTTCCTGGACTTCTTCGTCGAGCGCGGGCACCGCGAGGTCCCCTCGGGGGGGGTCTTCCCGGCGGACGACCCGACCCTGCTGTTCACGAACGCGGGGATGAACCAGTTCAAGGACGTCTTCCTGGGCACGGGCAAGCGGGACTACAGCCGAGCCGTGGACACCCAGAAGTGCCTGCGGGTCTCCGGCAAGCACAACGACCTCGAGGAGGTGGGGCGCGACACCTACCACCACACCTTCTTCGAGATGCTGGGGAACTGGTCCTTCGGCGACTACTTCAAGGAGGACGCGATCGTCTGGGCCTGGGAGCTCCTGACGAAGGTCTGGGGGCTGCCGACGGATCGCCTGTGGGTGACCGTCTTCGAGGGCGACGCGGGGGACGGCCTGGCGGCCGACGAGGACGCCGAGCGCATCTGGATCGAGAAGGCGGGCGTCTCGCCCGACCGCGTCCTGCGCGCCAGTCGCGCGGACAACTTCTGGGAGATGGGGGACACCGGCCCCTGCGGGCCCTGCACCGAGATCCACATCGACCGCGGCGGGCCGGAGACCGACCGGGCCGACGGCGCGAACCCGGAGATCGGCGTCAACGCCGGCAACGAGCGCTTCATCGAGCTCTGGAACCTCGTCTTCATCCAGTACAACCGCCTCGACGACGGCAGCCTCAAGGAGCTGCCCGCCAAGCACGTCGACACGGGGATGGGCTTCGAGCGCATCCTGTCGGTGCTCCAGGGCAAGAGCTCGAACTACGACACCGACCTCTTCACGCCGATCTTCGAGCACCTCGGCAATCGCGTGGGCCAGGCCTACGCCGACTGCGACGAGGCGACCCGCGTCGCCTTCCGGGTCATCGCCGACCACGTGCGCGCGGTCTCGAGCGCCATCGCGGACGGCGCGCTCCCGTCGAACACGGGGCGGGGCTACGTCTTGCGTCGCCTGATCCGGCGCGCGGCGCGCTTCGGTCGGCAGGTGCTCGGCGTCGAGGAGCCCTTCCTCTTCGAGGTCGCCGAACCGGTGGCGGACATCCTGGGCGTCGCCTTCCCCGAGATCCCCGGGCGCCTCGAGCACATCCAGCTGATCCTGAAGGAGGAGGAGCTCTCCTTCGGCCGCACCCTCGGGCGTGGATTGGTCGAGTTCGGCAAGCTCGCGAAGCAGGTCGAATCCCAGGGGGAGCGGGTCCTGCCCGGCGCGGAGGCCTACGAGCTCTACGCGACCTATGGCTTCCCCCAGGACCTCGTCGAGCAGATGGCCGAAGAGCTGGATCTCGAGCTCGACCAGGAGGGCTGGGCGGCCTCCGAGTCGCGCCACCAAGAAGCCAGTCGCTCGGCGGGCAGCTTCCAGCAGCTGCTCTCGGGCGAGGAGTCCGAGGGCTTGCCGGCGACCGAGTCCACTTGCCATGCCCGGGACGGCTCCGAGCTCGGGCTCGAGGCCCGCGTCGCGGCCTTCTTCTCCGGCGAAGGGGGGGCGCCGGACAGGCTTGTGCTCGACCGCACCCCCTTCTACGCCGAGGCCGGCGGACAATGCGGGGACCGCGGGACGATCGCGGCCCCTGGCTTCGACTTTCGGGTCGATGACACGCGCAAGGCCGGCCCCGTGACCGTGCACCTCGGCCGCGCCGAAGGCAGCATCGCGACCGGGGGGGTCGTGCGGGCCGAGGTCGACGCGGAGGCGCGCCGCGCCACCTCCCGCAACCACACTGCGACCCACCTCCTGCACCAGGCCCTCAAGGAGGTCCTGGGCGAGCACGTCGTCCAGCAGGGTTCCTACGTCGGCCCCGATCGCCTGCGCTTCGATTTCAGCCACCCGCGGGGCGTGACCCCCGAGGAGCTGGAGGAGATCGAGTCCCGCGTGGGTCGCCACGCCTTCGCCAACGCCACGGTCGAGACGACCCTCGAGGAGCTCGAGGCCGCCAAGGCGCGCGGGGTCACGGCCCTCTTTGGCGAGAAGTACGACGAGCGCGTGCGGGTCGTCGACGTCGGCGGCTGGTCGACCGAGCTCTGCGGCGGCGTGCACGTGCGCGCGGCCGGGGACATCGGTCCCTTCGTCGTGCTCTCCGAGCGCGCGATCTCCGCGGGCGTGCGCCGCATCGAGGCGGTGACGGGGAGCGCGGCTCTGGACGAAGTGCAGCGGGCGCGCCGCACCCTGCGCGAATCCGCCGCCGCCCTCAAGACCCAGCCCGAGGAGCTGGTCGGCCGCATCGAGGCCCTGCAGGACAAGCTCAAGGAAGCCAAGAAGCAGAAGAAGCAGGCCTCGGGCGGAGACGTCACGGCGGCCTTCGAGCGGGCCAAGACGACCCTGAAGGAGTCGGGCGGCGTGCTGCACGGCGTCGGCGGCTTCCCCGATCTCGACGGCAAGGCCCTCGAGGACCTGGCCGGGAGACTGGCCGGGCTCTCGGAGTCGGTGGCCCTGGTGCTCGCCGGCCGCGACGGCGATCGCGTCCCCTTCCAGGTGCTCTGCACGGGTGGAGCCCAGGAGCGCGGGCTGAAGGCGGGCGAGCTGGCCAAGACCTTCGGCGGCCGCATCAAGGGTGGCGGCGGCGGTCGCCCGGACCGAGCGCAGGGCCAGGGCAAGGACGCCTCCGGCCTGGAGGGCGCCCTCGAATGGGCCGCTGGTGCCCTGGAAGAGGCCCTGGGGGGCTGAATCGGCCTCCTGGCCGTCGTTGACACCCCCCTGTCCCGGGGCTAGCCTCTCCGGCTTCCCCGGGGGCCTCCGGGCCTCCGCGCAGGCCCGCCGGCCTGCCGTCCCCGCGCCCCACCTTTCCGAACAACGGAATCGACCCACGCCCCGACCCGGGCTCCTCGGGTCGAACTGGCCATGGCCCATCCCAAGCGTCGCATCTCCAAGCACAAGAAGCGCATCCGGCGCTCGCACCTCGCCGTCGCCGTCCAGAACCCGCACCACTGCGCTCGCTGTGGCTCGGCCGTCCGGCAGCACCGCGTCTGCGACAACTGCGGCTACTACGGCTTCGACAAGGGAGGCGCCAAGGGCACCGACGTCCTCCAGAAGGACGAGTTCTAAGCTCCGCCGGGCTCCGCGGTCCCGGACCGGCCCTGCCGTCCGCGACCGAAGGTGGAGCCGCTCCAGGCGTCCATGGAAGCCAAGCGCATAGCCCTCGACGCGATGGGCGGTGACCACGCCCCGGAGGCCCTCCTGCGGGGGGCCCTGCGCGCGTGCTCCGATTCCCTCGACGAGCCCCTGGCCAGCGAGCGGATCCTCCTCGTGGGGGACTCCGAGCGGATCGAGCGCGGGTTGGCGGAGCTCGGCGGCAACCCGGGCTTCGAGGTCCGGCACGCCTCCCAGGTCGTCGAGATGCACGACCCGCCGGCGGCGGCCCTGCGCACGAAGCGGGACTCGTCGATCGCCGTCGCGGTCGGGAGCGTGGCCGCGGGCGAGGCCGGAGCGGTGGTGTCCATGGGCAACACCGGAGCCCTCGTCGCCGCGGCCACCCGCGGCTTGGGGACCCTCGCCGGCATCAAGCGCCCCGGCATCGCGGTGACCTTCCGGCTCGGCGGCGCTCCGTTGACCCTCCTCGACATGGGGGCCAACATCGCGCCCAAGCCCGAGCACCTGGTGCAGTACGGCCTGATGGGAGCCTCCTACGCCCGCGTCTGCCTGGGCTGCGAGAAGCCCAAGGTCGGTCTCCTGAACATCGGAGAAGAGGAGAGCAAGGGCACCGACCTGCTGAAGGAGGCGGGCGCGCTCTTCCGGCGCACCAACCTCGACTTCGTCGGCAACGTCGAGGGCAACGTTCTCTTCCACGGCGTGGCCGACGTGGTCGTGATGGACGGCTTCACGGGCAACGTCGTGCTCAAGCTCCTCGAGGGCTTCTCGGGCTTCATGCTCGGAAACGTCCTGGGAGAGCTGAAGAGCCACGGCGTCGAGTGGGGCGGCGACGTCCTGAGCAGCGTGAAGAAGAAGATCGACTACGCCGAGTACGGGGGCGCTCTGCTCTTGGGCGTGGACGGCGCCGTGGTCGTCGGCCACGGGCGCTCGGACGAGGTCGCCGTCGCCAACGCCCTCTCCCTGGCGGCCCACGACCTCGACGCCGGGGTGAACGAGAGCATCGTGCGCCGCGTGGCCCAGGCCCCGCAGGACACGGCCGAGTCGCCCGGAGGGGCGGCGACGTAGCGCCAGCGCTTGAACGGGGCTCGGGCATGGTCCATGCTCGACCCCGCTTCGCGCCCCCACGAGGGCCGGCTCTCGACCCCGGGCGGCGCCGCCGAGCGAGCCCCCTGCCCCCTTCCCCGATGACCCGCACGAGACCCACAGGAGCGATCGCATGAGCGCAGACCGAGCCGTCGGAATCGCGGGCGTCGGGCACCGGGTGCCCGATCGGGTCGTGCCGAACTCCTGGTTCGAGCAGTACGTCGAGACGAGCGACGAGTGGATCCAGCAGCGCACCGGGATCCGCGAGCGGCGCTTCGCCGCGGAGGACGAGGCCACGAGCGACATGTGCATCGTGGCGGGCCGGATGGCCCTGGAGCAGGCCGGCGTGGCCCCCGAGGACCTCGACCTGATCGTGGTGGGCACCGTCTCTCCCGACCAGTTCCTCCCCGCCTGCGCGCCCCTCGTTCAGGAAGGCCTGGGCGCCAAGGGCGCGGCGGCCTTCGACGTCAGCGCGGCCTGCACCGGCTTCATCACGGCGCTGTCGGTCGGCGAGTCCACGATCCGCGCCGGGAGTGCCCGGCACGTGCTCGTGATCGGCGCCGAGACCCTCTCGCGCTTCATCGACCTCCAGGACCGCACCTCCTGCATCCTCTTCGGGGACGGAGCGGGGGCGGTCGTCTTGAGCGCCCAGGAGCCCGGCGGGCCGGCGGAGCTCTTGCGCACGAGCCTGGGCTCGGACGGCGCGGGCTACGAGTTCATCCAGATGGTCTCCGGCGGCTCGCGCAGCCCCGCGAGCGCCGACAGCGTCGAGGCGCGCGAGCACTACATCCGCGTGCGCGGACGGGACGTCTTCCGCTTCGCGGTGACGACCATGGCGCGCTCGGTGGGGGAGATGCTCGAGGGGCACGACGCGGACGAGCTCGGGCTGCTGGTCCCGCACCAGGTGAACGCGCGCATCATCGACGCGGCCGCCGAGAAGCTCGCCATCCCTCCCGAGAAGGTGATGGTCAACATCGAGAAGTACGGCAACACGAGCGCCGCCAGCGTCCCGATCGCCCTCAGCGAGGCCGTCGCCGAGGGGCGCCTGGAGCGCGGCAAGCTGCTGGTCATGTGCGCCTTCGGCGCGGGCCTGAACTGGGGTGGCGCCCTCGTGCGCTGGTAGCGAGGAGGAGACGACCGCATGAGCCGAGGGATTTTGCTGCCCGGTCAGGGCGCACAGTTCGAGGGCATGGGCCGCGACTGGTGCGAGGCCTTCCCCGTCGCCCGCGACACCTTCGCCGAGGCCGACGAGACCCTGGGCTTCTCCCTCAGCAGCGCTTGCTGGGAGAGCGGCGACGAGGTCAACCGCACGGACGTCGCCCAGCCTGGGATCTTCACCACGAGCGTGGCGATCCTGCGTGTCCTGGAAGAGAAGGGTCTGGTGCTGGCCGACGCGGCCCTCTGCGCCGGGCTGAGCCTGGGGGAGTACACCGCCCTGTGGGCCGCCGGTTCCCTCGAATTCGCCGACGGCCTGCGGCTCGTGCGCCTGCGCGGCGAGGCGATGCAGGCCGCCAGCGAGGCGATCCCGAGCTCGATGGTGTCCCTCATGGGGGCGGACGAGGCCACGGCACGCGAGCTGGCCGCGGTCGGCGCCGAGGCCGGCATCTGCTCCGTCGCGAACATCAACGCCCCGGGGCAGGTCATCGTCTCTGGCGAGCTGGCGGCCCTGGAGCGCGTCGAGGCCCAGGCCCGCGACCACGGCGTGCGCCGCGCGCGTCGACTGGTGGTGGCCGGGGGCTTCCACTCCGAGTGCATGCGCCCCGCCGCCGAGCGCCTGGCCGTGGCCCTCGAAGAGGTCGAGCTGCGCGCCCCCCGCGTGACCTTCCTGAACAACGTCTCGGGCGGGCCCGTCGAGGACCCCGCGACCATCCGCCAGCAGCTGGCGGACCAGGTCTGCGCGCCCGTGCTCTGGGAGAAGTCGATGCGTTGGGCCCTCGGCCAGGGCGTGAACCACTTCCTCGAGCCGGGTCCGGGCCAGGTGCTGGCGGGGATCCTGCGCAAGATCGACGCCGACGCCCGGGTCGACTCCGCGGCCACGGCGGCGGAAGCGGCGGATTTCACCCCCTGAGCGATGCCCGGGACCGGACCTGTGGTCGGCCCTGGCCCCGAAGCCTTAACCTGAGCGCCACGGCACCAACCCCTCCCTCGCCTTGAGCTCCTCCCCCGACACCCCCCTGGCCGGCAAGGTCGCCCTCGTGACGGGCGCCTCGCGCGGCATCGGACGCGCGATCGCCGAGCGCCTCGCCCTGCGCGGGGCGCGCGTGGCCTGCGTGGCCACCCGCGCCGAGAACTGCGCCGAGACCCTGGCGGCCTGCAACGAGGCCGGTCCGGACGCCGACGACGAGGGGCGGCACGCGGCCTACGGCGTCGACGTCTCCGACACCGAGGCGGTCGCGCAGCTCGTCAAGCAGGTCCAGGAGGAGCTCGGCGGCCTCGACGCCCTCGTCAACAACGCCGGGGTGACCCGGGATCAGCTGCTCCTGCGCATGACCGAGGAGGACTTCGACCGCGTGATCGAGGTCAACCTGAAGGGGGCCTGGAACTTCATGAAGGCCGCCAGCCGGCCGTTGATGAAGGCCCGCGGACGAATCGTGAACATCGCCTCGGTGGTCGGGATCACGGGCAACGCCGGTCAGGCCAATTACGCGGCGAGCAAGGCCGGCCTCCTGGGGCTGTCCCGCTCCCTGGCCAAGGAGCTGGCCGGGCGCGGCGTCTGCGTCAACTCGGTGGCCCCCGGCTTCATCGAGACCGACATGACGGCCGCCATCGAGGGCGGAGCCGCCGACGAGCTCAAGCAGTCGATCCCCCTGGGCCGCATCGGGCGACCCGACGAGATCGCCGCGACGGTCGAATTCCTGCTCGGTCCCGGAGGGGACTACATCACGGGCCAGACCCTCGTCGTGGACGGGGGCCTGTCCATTTGACGCCCAGTTCCTTGTAATGGGGCCCTGCCTCTCGCGAGAAGTTCGAACAGAGCGGGCCGCGCCAGCGGGCGCCCGGGTGCGCCCGGCTCCGGCCCTTCATCCCTAGAACCCAGAAACCGCAGTGAGTAACAAGGTGAGTGATTCTTCGATCCACGACCGCGTGATCCGAATCGTCTGTGACCAGATGGGGGCCTCGGCCGACAAGGTCACGCCGGAGACGTCGTTCATCAACGACCTCGGTGCCGACTCCCTCGACACGGTCGAGCTGGTCATGGAGTTGGAGGACGAGTTCGAGGTGTCGATCCCCGACGAGGACGCCGAGAAGATCCAAACCGTCGGCAACGCGATCGAGTACATCACGTCCAAGCTCTAGAGAGAGCCGCGGAGCGAACCTGTCCGAGCGGAGCCGGCAGCACCTCGTCGACCCCGGGGGCCGCGCGTCGACGCGCCGGGCCGCGGGGTCGGGTGTCGAAGGCTCCGCTGGAGACGCCGCGCGGTCGCGCGGCGGACGGTCAGCCGCGAGTGGACGACTACCACGGAACCCGACGACTAGGGAAGGATGGCCATGCGACGTGTCGTGATCACCGGACTGGGGACGATCAACCCCCTCGGGTTGGACGTGGAGACCTCATGGGCCGGCATGCTCGAGGGCGGGAACGGGGTAGGCCCCATCACGCGCTTCGACGTCAGCGGGCACTCGACCAAGATCGCCGCCATGGTGGAGTGGGACCCGGACGCCCACTTCGAGAAGCCCCAGCAGCGCAAGCTGGATCCCTTCACCATGTGGGCCCTGCTCGCCGCCGACGAGGCGCTTCGGGGCGCCGGCCTGGAGGGCGTGCGCGACCTGCCCGAGGAGCGTCGCGAGACCTACGGCAGCATCATCGGCACGGGGATCGGAGGTATCACCGGCATCGAGGAGCAGCACATGGTCCTCGAGGCGAAGGGGCCGCGCCGGGTGAGCCCGCACTTCATCCCGCGCATCATGGCCAACGCCGTCAGCGGCCAGGTCGCCATCGCCCACGGCCTGCTCGGCACCGCTTTCACCACCTCCAGCGCCTGCGCCTCCTCCGGCCACGCCATCGGGATGGCCTTCCTGTCCGTGAAGAGCGGGGAGTGCGACCTCGTGGTCACCGGCGGCTCCGAGTCGGCCACCACCCCCCTCGGCCTGGCGGGCTTCTGCTCGGCCAAGGCGCTCTCGACCCGCAACGACGACCCCGGGGCCGCCTGCAGGCCCTTCGACAAGGACCGAGACGGCTTCGTGATGGGGGAGGGCTGCGGAGTCCTGGTTCTCGAGGAGCTGCAGCACGCCCGCGACCGGGGCGCGCCGATCCTGGCGGAGGTCAAGGGCTTCGGCTCGACGGACGACGCCTTCCACATCACGGCTCCGAAGGAGGACGGCCGCGGCCCCGCCCGGGCCATGGCCAGCGCGATGCGCCAGGCCGGAATCGCCCCCGAGGAGGTCGACTACATCAACGCCCACGGCACCAGCACCGCCTACAACGACGCGATCGAGTCCCGGGCGATTCGCCGCGCCTTCGGTGACCACGCGGACCGGCTGGCGGTCTCCTCGACGAAGAGCATGATCGGGCACCTCCTCGGGGCCTCCTCGGCCGTCGAACTGGTCGCCACGACCCTCGCGATCCACCACGGAGTCGTGCATCCCACGCGCAACTACACGACGCCGGACCCCGACTGCGACCTGGACTACGTGCCCGGCGCGGCGCGTGAGCTCCCGATTCGCAACGCCCTCTCCAACTCCCTCGGCTTCGGGGGCCACAACGTCTCCATCTGCGTCGGGCAGCTCGGCCCGGACGCCTGAGAGGCCGGTCCCCAGCCCCGCAGTCGCCCCCGCGACCCAGCCACCCCCACGCCAACGCCAGGAGCGTCACCTTGAAAGAGCAGTTCAAGAAACTCCTCCACGACTACAAGAAGGAGGTCTTCCACGCCACGCACGACCCCGCGAGCGTGGAGGAGATCTCCGCCGAGTGCCTGCACGTCACCGAGGACGTCCTGCAGCAGAAGTACCACTACCACTTCCACAAGCTGCCCGACGCCCCGCGCGCCGAGATCATCAACATGATCAACAACTACACGCGCGAGGCGATCCTCCCGCCTCTCGTCGAGGCCATCGTCCGCCGGCAGGTGATGCAGGACCGCAAGATCGACGCCCTCGTGCACCTCGTCGAGCACCTCTTCGAGTGCCTCTCGTCCGACACGCAGTCGGTCGGCTCGGATTGATCGCGGACCCCTCGAGCACGGACGAGCCCGAGCTGCGAGCGCGGGCCGCGGCCCACGGCCAGGAGCACCTCTTCGCCTTTTGGGAGGAGCTCGACGCGCCCGGGCGGGAGCGCCTCCTGGGGCAGGTCGCGGCGGTCGACTTCGAGCTGGTCGGTCGCCACGCCGGCTTGCTGCGGCCCGATGAGCCGGACGCGGGCGCGGTCGAGCTCGCCCCCCCCGACCTCTTCTCCCTCGAACGCGGGGCGCCTGAGCAGGCGGAGGCCCGCGAGGCCTCCGAGCGCGGCGCCGAGCTCCTGTCGGCCAGGCAGGTGGCCTTCCTGCTCGTGGCCGGAGGCCAGGCCTCGCGCCTGGGCTACGACGGACCCAAGGGGGCCTTCCCGGTGGGCCCGGTCAGCGGGCGCAGCCTCTTCGAGCTGCACGCGCGCCGGCTCCTCGCCGCCCAGGCGCGCCACGGAACTCTGATTCCTTGGTACGTGATGACGTCGGCCGCCAACGACGTCCGGACCCGGGAGATCTTCGCGGAGCAGGACTTCTTCGGCCTGGACCCCGAGCAGGTCGGCTTCTTCTCCCAGGCCATGGTGCCGGCCCTCGACCTGGAGGGGCGCATCCTGATGGCGGAGCGCGACGCGCTCTTCCTCGCCCCCAACGGACACGGCGGGACCCTCGCCGCCCTCGCGAGCTCGGGCTGCCTGGCCGACGCGCGGGAGCGGGGCGTGACGACCTTCTCCTACTTCCAGGTGGACAACCCCCTGGTGCGGCCGGCGGACCCCCTCTTCCTCGGATTGCACGCGGCCCGCGGGGCGCGCATGTCGAGCAAGGTCGTCGCCAAGCGCGACGCGGCCGAGAAGGTGGGCGTCATCGGGCGGATCGACGGCCGCCTGGGCTGCATCGAGTACTCGGACCTCCCCGAGGAGCTGCGCGAGGCGCGGGACGAGGCGGGGCGCCTCCTCTTCCGCGCCGGCAACATCGCCGCGCACCTGATCGAGCGCGACTTCGTCGAGGAGTTGACGCGCGAGGGCCTCGAGCTCCCCTGGCACGTCGCCCGCAAGCGCATGCAGTGCGTGGGACCCGACGGCTCGCGTAGGGAGGTGGAGGGCGCTAAGTTCGAGACCTTCGTCTTCGACGCCCTGGGGCGCTCGCCGGCCAGCGTGACCCTCGAGGTCGAACGCGGCCTCGAGTTCAGCCCGGTGAAGAACGCCGAGGGCGAGGACTCCCCGGCCACCGCCCGTCGGGACCTCTGCCGGCTCTACGCGGGCTGGGTGCGGGCGGCAGGCGCGGAGCTCCCCGCGCCCGACGAAGCGGGTCTGCACGCCGTGGAGGTCGACCCCCTGCTCGCGGAGGACGCCGCCTCTTTCGCGGCCAGCGGTCCGCCCGCGCCCAGCGTGGACGAGGCGGGACACCTCTACGAAGAAGGCTGAGGGGAGCGAGATCCGTGGACCCGCACGCGCACTCGACGGGCGGCCCCTTGCGGGTCGTGGTCTGCGGCGCCGGCGGGCGCCTGGGCCGACACGCCTCGGGGCTGGTCGAGGGGCACGACGGCTTCGAGTTGGTCGCGCGCCTCGGGCGCGGTGAGTGCAGCGAGCAACGACTGGCTGCGACGGGTGCCGAGGTGGGGCTCGACCTGACCGTGGCCGGACGCGGCGCGGACCACGGCCTGCGCATGCTGGCCGCCGGACTGCGCCCGGTCATCGGAACGAGCGGCGTGACGCCCGAGGAGAACCGCCAGCTCGACAGCGCGGCCCGCGAGCTCGGCCTGGGGGGGCTCGTCGTCCCGAATTTCTCCGCGGGGATTTGGCTGCTGCAGCGCGCGGCCGAGGAGGCGGCGCGCTTCTTCGAGCGGGCGGAGATCGTCGAGCGTCACGGGAGCGCGAAGAAGGACAGCCCCTCGGCCACGGCCCTCGACCTGGCGGAGGCCGTGAGTCGGGCCCGCGGCGAGGATGCCGTGGGGGAGACGCCGATCCACGCCCTGCGCCTGCCGGGGCTGCTCTCGAACCACGAGGTCGTCTTCGGCGGCCGGGGCGAGGCGCTGCGGCTGGTGCACGAGACCTACGGGCTGGACTCCTTCTCCGCGGGGATCCTGGCCAGCCTGCGCTACGCCCGCGTCGCGAGCGGGGTCGGGCGTGGGGTGGGGCTGGCCTTCGAGGCCTGCGGCATGGGCTGAGGTGGCGCGGCTTGCATCCCCCCGGGGGGGCACTACCCTGGGCCGACGATCCGCGCCGAGCGCGGGCGGACGGAGGCCAGGGTGGCGGAATTGGTAGACGCGGTGGATTCAAAATCCACTTCCCGCAAGGGAGTAGGGGTTCGAGTCCCCTCCTTGGTACCACCCGCCGCGGGTGTCGACCCGCGCGGAGAGTGGGCTTGAGCGCTCCCGGTCCCCAGGCCGAGGGCGGCGATCCGCTCGCCCCGCTCCTCTTGCCGGTGCTGGTGCACCGGCTGAACAACGCGACCCAGCTGCTGTCGAACCTCGACGCGGTGTTGCGGGTCGGCGGAGAGCGGGACTGGCTCGCGGAGCGGAGCTCGGACCTCGGCGACTCGGCGCACGACGTTCACGAGCTGGGCTACGTCCTGGCGGTCCTGGCCTCCGCTTCGGGGGCGGACCTCCTGCTGGCCCGCCGGGAGCCGGCCGGCCTCGCCTACATGTTGCGCGTCGTCGCGAGCTGCGCCGCCCGTGAGGGCCGGGGCTTCGAGCTGCCCGGCGAGCTGCCTGAGCTGGCCCCGGAGGTGCACGCGGGCTGGGAGCTGGCATGGGCCGCAGCGGCGCTCCTCTGCCTGGCGACGCTCGCCCTGCCGGAGGGAGAGGGCCTCGACTGGTCGATCGCCGAGGAGGGGTCGGGCTGGGCCCTGCGCTGCTCCGGGGAGTTCCCTGCAGCCTGCAGCGAGCTGCGCCCGCGCCTCGCCGAGCGCCTGCCGGGCTCCAGGATCGCGGTGGGGGAGGGGGAGTGGAGCTGGTGGATCCCCGGGGACTGGCTGCTTCGACCCTCGGAGCGGGCCCGGGCCTAGGCTAGGAGCTCCCCGTGGAATTCCTGGAGCGACTGTTCGGAGGCGGAGAGCCCGAGCCCCCGCGGGGGGAGCCGGGCAAGGTCGCCGAGGTGGAGGCCGTGCTCGAGCGGCTGCGCCCGATGTTCCTCGCCGACGGCGGAGACATCCGCCTCGTGCGCGTCGACGAATTTGGCTGGGTCGAGGTGCGGATGGTCGGGGCCTGCAACGGCTGCAGCGCGAGCTCGATGACCCTGAAGGGGGCCCTCGAGCCCGCGCTGGAGAGTTCCCTCGAGTGGTTCGAGGGAGTGCGTGCCGTCTGAGTCGGGCTCAGTTCAGCAAGGAGTCGGAGCTGCCGATGGGCGTGCCCGACTCATCCATGATGAGGGCCTGGAAGGCCAGGGTTCCGGCGATGTTGCCCGGATCGAAGTAGCTGAAGCTGCCCGTCCCCGTCGCGTCGGTGGGCTGGTAGAAGGGACCGCTCCGGCGCAGGCGGGAGAGCGGGGATGTCATCGCGTGGAACTGGAAGCCCGTGCCGCCGAGGATGGTCGTCACGGAATTCGGCTCGTAGAAGTTCAGGGGGGTGTAGACGACCAGCATGGCGGCGTTGGGCTTGGCCCCGGTGACCGTCACGGTGACGGCGCTGCCGATCTGGGAGATGCTGGCCACGGGCCGTTGAGGTCGCACGGTGACGATGTCGCCGTTGTTGTAGTGCATGAAGACGCCGTCGGCCGGCTGGTAGGCGTGGAAGTGGCCGATCCCGGCGTCCTCGACGAGCTCGATCTTCGTCAGGTAGGACAGGCTCTCCACGACGACGTCGACCTGGTCGCCAGAGTCGGCATCGAACTCCAGGATGCGGCTCGTGTCGCCGAAGACCGACTCCGCCAGGAAGACGTTGCCGTACTCGGGGCAGATCTCGAGGGAGGCGGCGGCGCGCAGGCCCGCGTGCAGGACGCTGGCGTCGCTCTCGTCCAGCGAGGAGCCGGAGTTCAGCTGGGCCTGGGTCCAGGAGATGATGTCGGTGTTGTCCGGGATCGTGGTGTCGACCGTCGCGTAGAAGAGCGAGCCGTCGTCGGCCAGGGCGACCGGCCCCGAGGGGCCGTCGACGTGGGCCAGGAAGTCGGTGGCCCCGGTCGTCGTGTCCAGCCGCACGATGTCGTTCCCGCAGTTGAAGCCCCCGCAGGTCGCGGCGCTGACGAGCACGTGGTTCGCGTCCTCGAAGACCGCGTCGTAGTTGAAGACGAGGGTGGCGAGGGTCGTGTATCCGCTCCCGTCGAGAGCGACTCGGAAGACGTCCCCGTTCGAGCTCTCGCCGACGATGGCGAAAGTGGAGCTCGGGTCCGCCTCGACGAAGGAATTGAAGACGAAGCCCGGCAGGGTCGCCAGGTTCATCACGAAGACGCCGGCGGCGTCGTAGAGGTCGATGTTCTGGCCGTCGAAGACGACGCGCTCACCCGAGGGCAGGGTGTCGTAGGAGGCGAAGGCCACCGGAGTCGGCTGGCTGGCCGTCTCGGCGAATCCGTCGCCGATCGTGTCCTGGGCGAGGCCGGGGGCGACGAGGAGCGTGAGCGCGGAGGCGGCGCAGAGAACCCGCAAGCCGCGGGCAGGGATCGAAGCGTTCATGTCGGATCGGATCGGGGTAGAGGTCTTCTCTCGAGACCGACCCCGCGTGGATACGCGACAGGAGTGTGCGCGGCCCGACGGGCGTCCCGATCGGGCGGCACCGCGACCGGGTAGGGCGAACCCGCCGGAGGCGCGATGGAGCTGGAATCAGGACCCTGTCCACGGGGTCGTCGGTTCCACGAACGCCGCGGGTCTCCTGACTCGTCGCTGTCTCCGCGGCACCCGGCCTTCCCGGAGGCTTCGCCTCCCGTGGCCGCTCGCTGGCCGTCCTCTCGAGGGCGGCAGGAGCCGGTGTCGCGGCGCACGACTCACAGTGGCGGGACCGTGCAGGACTCTCACCTGCTTCCCCGGGTGGCGCTCGCGATCCAGTTGTCAGGGAGACAGCCTGCCCCGACGGTGGGAGGGCGTCAAGGGTGCTCGACGGCCTCGCCCGAATCCCCGGCCTCGGTCCCCAGCCACTCGAGCAGCCGATCGGCCGCGTGGGTCTCCCGCTGGGTCAGCACCGGATAGCGCGTCGTGACGGCCTGCAGGAGCCCCCGGCTGTAGGTGCCCTCCAGGCGGTCGGCGGTCCAGGGCTGGGGCCCGACGTGCGCCAGGACGACGAGCCAGGCGACGTGCAGCAGGGCGCCGGTGGCGAGGCCCGCGATCAAGCCCCCGAAGCGGTCCACGAGCCCGAGCTGCATGGCCTCGAGGCTCTTCTTGCCCAGGGTGCCCAGGAGGGCCGTGATCACCAGCCCGAGCAGGAACAGACCAACCCACACGACGCCCGTGGCGACCTCGTCCGAGAGCTGGGTGGACTCCGCGAGGGTCTCGCCCCAAGAGGCCGAGAAGGTGCGCGCCAGGGCCACCGAGGCCACGATGCCCAGCAGGCGGATGACCTGCCACCAGAGCCCCCGGAGGATGCCGAGGAGGGTGAACACCCCGACGAGGGCGAGCCCGACCCAGTCGATCCAGCTCAGCTGGGAGGCCGCGTCCTGGAGGGCGGTGGCGGTCTGGCCGGAGGAGGCCTCTTGGAGGGGGGCGAGGAGGGCGAGTCCCATGATCGGTGGTGTCGGCGGGGGGTGCTGGGCGGCGGGGGCGCGGCGCTTCCAAGGGAGCACAGCGGTCTGCGCACATCAAGGATGCCCCAGGGCGCGGACTGCGCTGCCAGACGCTTGGGAATCTGGCTTAGAATGTTCCGCTCGAAAGGCGCCCCGACCCTGCCCGACCCCCGACATGGAACCCCACGACCCCCAGGAACAAACGGCCCGCTGTGAGGCGGGGCTGAGCCTGTTCCGCGAGCTGGTCGAGACGGAAGACGGCCTGGCCGCCGAGCTGGAGCAGGCGCGGGACGAGTTCGAGGCCCAGGCCTCGGTCGTCCCCGAGGAAGCCCTGGCGCGGGAGCTGCGTGAGTGGCGCTGCTTCGAGTGGTTCCTCTTCGAGCGGCCGCTGGCGGGTTTGGGGACCCAGACGGATTCGGGAGACCTGCTGGCTTCGGCGGGCTCGGCAGGGCTGGCGGTCGACGGCCTCTGGGAGCGCTGGCTCGCCCTGGCGGCGGAGCGCTTCGAGGGGGGCGCTGGCCCGCAGGCCAGCCGCCGCTTTCGCGAGTCCCTTACCGGGGTCTTCGAGGTGCTGGGGGAGGGCGATGCGGGGCTGAGCGCGCGGGACCTGGCGGGGCTGCGCGAGCTCGAGATCAAGTCGCCCGTGGGCGCCACCGACCTGGCGGTGGGGGACCTGATCGTCGGGCGACTCTACCCGGCGGCGGACGGGGCCCATGAACTCTCACCGGCCGCGGCCTCCTTCCGCAGCGCAGAGCTGGCCGAGGCCCTTCGTCGCGACCTGGACGCCCTGCGGGGAGAGCGTCCCCACGCGATCATGCGCCTCTCCCAGCTCGAGCTCGAGCGCATGTTCTGGGGACCGGCCGCGGCGCCGGAGGATGCGGCCGGTGAGCTACGGCGCTTCCTCGCCGCGGGTGGCCTTCCGGAGGAGTCGATCGAGGGGTGGTGCCGTATCCTGGCCCGCACGCCGCGAGACGCGGAGGCCTTGATCTCCGGCGTGGACGACGCCGCCGGGAGGATTCTGGAGCAACTCGCCTTCCACTCCTCGGTGGACCTCGGTCGAGCCCGGGAGCTGTTGCTGCAGGCCTGGAGCGAGCTCTCGGGCGCCACCGGCGAGGCGGGCGCCCAGCCGCCGAGGCGCACGCCTGCGGGGGACCCCGACGTGCGCGCCTCCCTCGAGGAGTTCGACCGCGACCGCGCCGCCGGACTCGACGTGGAGACCTCGTTCCGGGAGCTCCTGAAGCGCCTCGAGCTGGACGACGAAGAGGGGGAGTTCGACTCCGAGGCGCCGGACTTCCCCGGGGTCGTCGGCGCGATGGTCGAGGAGTTCCTCTGGGAGACCGAGGCGAGCCAGGGGCCGACCGAGCGACGTTCCCACGAGGGCCTGCGGGTCTTCGGCCGCTACGCGAGCCACGTCGGAGTCTTCGAGAACCTCGGGCAGCGCGAGGTCCTGGCCTTCGCCGCCTTCTGGCTCCCGGAGAGCCGTGAACTGGCGACCGTGGGCGAAGCCCGCCGCATGGTGCGCGCCCTCACCGCCTTCGCGGCCTGGAGCGACGAGCAGCAGGGCCTGGAGCTGCTGTCCGGCGACCTGGGTGATCGCTTGGAGCGCCTGGAGCGCAACCTGCCGCGGGCCGTCACGGCCAACGCCGCGCTCCCCGGGGTCTCCGGTGAGGAGGGCGAGCTCTTCGAGTACCGGGGTCCCGCCGGCCAAGAGCGTGCGCGGGTGGGAGACTTCCACGGGAGCGAGCGCGAAGTGCGCTTCGAGCCCCGGCTGCTGGAGCTGCTCGAGCCCGGAGACCTCTTCCGCGGACACACGGCGGAGGACGGCAACTTCGTGGTGAGCTGCTGCTACCCGCCGGAGGCCCTCGGGCTGCGACCGGGCGCGGGCTGAGACCCGGCCGCGGAGTGGCGCCTCAGTTGCCGTAGGTCACGGGCACCTGGACCTCGGTCAGGAGCGCGTCGAAGCTCTCGACGGACTCCGGCGCCACGAGGTAGGTCTCGCGGATCGGGCCGTTCTCGACCCAGCCCTGGGCTCCGAGGTAGGCGTAGATCCCCGGGTAGGACCTCGGCACGTCCGGATAGGCGCCCGCGACGAAGGCGTAGACCACGGTCGTGCTCGGGAGCACGTCGAAGTCCAGCTCGCCCTGGGGATCGGCGACGTCCTCGACCGGGACGCAGGCCCGCGAACGCAGCTGCTCCACGGGGGTCGTCCCGGGGTCGTCGTAGAAGAGCGCGAAGGGCGGGCCCGCGGGCTCCAGGCCTTGGTCGACCATGGCCCGGTGGACCTGCGGCAGGAGCCGGCCGGTCTCGGTGTAGGAGCCCTGGAATTCGACGTAGACGTAGGGTTGGTCGATGCGCTGCTTCCAGTTGGCGTGAATCGACCGGAAGGGCGGCTGGCTGACCGGCAGGTCGGGCTGGAACTGGTGCCAGGAGTCGACCGGGCCGTGCAGGGACTGTTCCGAGGCCTGGGGCGGGACGAGGCAAGCGCTGCCGCCGAGGATGAGCGCGGTGGCCGCGAGGAGGTCGGGTCGCATGGAGAGTCGGGGGTCGGATCCGGCCGCCGGCGGATGCAGGCGGCAGGCCATGTTTCGACCGGGGGGACGCGTGGCTTGGCACCCCGTTCGGCGCGGGGTCCCGGTCTGGGTCCAGGACTGGACGTCCCGGGAGCCAGGGGTCGCCAGCGGCTGGAGCGGCCCTCCAGCCCCATCGATCTAGGGCGTCTGATAATGTACGTTATGTTGCACAATGGATAGCTTGCCGGGGCCGCGAGGCCCGATTCGGTCGAGCCTGGACCTCGTCCGCCTTCTCGACGAGGCGCCCGGTCTGCGAGGCAGCATCCGCCGCGGGGTCCTGTACCCTACGCGCCCACGTCGCCAGCTCAGCTCCCCCCAGGCGACGTCGCGCGAACTGCCGATGCCCAAGAATTGCTTCATGGACAAGGACCGCCCCTGCGACCTGACGTGCAAGGCGGCCTTCGAGGTGGACGACCCGGTCGACAACATCGACTGCTACCTGATCTGGTTGGCCTACCACTTCGGCGAGGGCTTCTACGAGATCAAGCGGGCCCTGGAGGGCGGCGGCAAGGGCGGACCGCCGCCGATGCCGGGCGGCAGCGGCCCGGGGCCGGGCCCGCCGGCGGGCGGCGGTCCGAAGAAGCCCAAGGGCTTCCCGAACAACTGAGCCGGAGCCTGGGCCGGGCAGGGCTCGGACGGCAGGGTTCCAGAAGCCTCTTGTCCGGGTCCCAAAAAGGACGCTCGTCGTATTGGTGGCCGGGCCCGGGCGCATTAAGGTCCCTCGCGTGACCGTCCGGCCTGTTGCGGACGCGCTCCGAGGCCCGCGGGATCGTCGAGGGCCCTGGCGCGAACTCCCCCACCTTCCCGATCGGGAAGCCGTCTTCTCCTCGTCTCCGAACCCCGCGAGAGCATGCTCAGCTGGCTGATCCGGATCGCGCAAAGCTCGATCGGACGCAAGGCCGTCGTCGCCCTGACCGGGCTGGCGCTGATCGGATTCCTGATCGCTCACCTGGCCGGCAACCTGACCTACTTCGCCGACAGCGACGGGGCGGCCTTCGACGCCTACGCCGAGACCCTCGGCTCGAACCCGCTCTTGCCCATCGCGGAGGTCGGGCTGACCCTGCTCTTCCTGGTGCACATCGGCCTGGCACTCCGGCTCAGCATGGAGAACCGCAAGGCGCGCCCACAGGGTTACCAGGTCCGCGGGAACAAGGGCGCGCGCACGCCGGGCTCGCGCACGATGGTGCTGACGGGGATCCTGGTCCTGCTCTTCCTCATCCTGCACATCTTCCACTTCCGCCTGCAGAAGGCCGACGGAGTCAGCATGGCGGCCCTGGTCGAGTTCGAGCTCTCCAAGCCTCTCGCCGCGACCGCCTACGTGGTCGGCATCCTGGCCCTGGGCTTGCACCTCTCGCACGCCTTCCAGAGCGCGCTGCAGACCCTCGGCCTCAACCACCCCAAGTACACGCCGATCGTGCGCGTGGTCGGCCTCGGCCTGGCGGGCGTTCTCTGCCTGGGCTTCCTGCTCTTCCCGCTCCTCGTGTTCTTCGGAGGGCAACAAGGATGACGAAACTCGACTCCAAGTGCCCGAGCGGGCCCATCGAGGATCGCTGGCGCCAGCACAAGTTCGGCCTGCCGCTCGTGAACCCGGCCAACCGCAGAAAGTACAGGGTGATCGTCGTCGGCACCGGGCTGGCCGGCGCCTCGGCCGCCGCCTCCCTGGGCGAGATGGGCTACGAGGTCGTGAACCTCTGCATCCAGGACAGCCCGCGTCGCGCCCACTCGATCGCGGCCCAGGGCGGCATCAACGCCGCGAAGAACTACCCGAACGACGGCGACAGCATCTACCGGCTGTTCTACGACACGGTCAAGGGCGGCGACTTCCGGGCGCGGGAGTCGAACGTCTATCGCCTGGCCGAGGTCGCGAACAACATCATCGATCAGGCCACGGCGCAGGGCGTCCCTTTCGCGCGGGAGTACGGCGGGCTCCTCGCCAACCGCTCCTTCGGCGGCGCGCAGGTGCAGCGCACCTTCTACGCCCGGGGCCAGACCGGCCAGCAGCTGCTCCTCGGCGCCTACAGCGCCCTGATGCGTCAGGTGGCCGCGGGAAGCGTCCGCATGCTGCCGCGGCGCGAGATGGTGGACCTGGCTGTGATCGACGGCCAGGCCCGCGGCGTCGTGGTCCGCAACCTCGTCACGGGCGGCTACGAGCGCTACGCCGGCGACGCGGTGCTGCTGTGCACGGGCGGCTACGGCAACGTCTTCTACCTCTCGACGAATGCCAAGGCCTCCAACGCCAGCGCCGCCTGGCGTTGCCACCGCCGCGGCGCCTACTTCGCCAACCCCTGCTTCACGCAGATCCACCCGACCTGCATCCCGGTGTCCGGGGACTACCAGTCCAAGCTCACGCTGATGAGCGAGTCCCTGCGCAACGACGGCCGCGTGTGGGTGCCCAAGGCGAAGGGCGAGGCGCGGCGCCCCGCGGAGGTCCCGGAGGAAGAACGCGACTACTACCTCGAGCGCCGCTACCCGGCCTTCGGCAACCTCGTCCCGCGCGACGTCGCCTCGCGCGCGGCGAAGGTCGTCTGCGACGAGGGCTACGGCATCGGCGGCACGGGACAGGCGGTGTGCCTCGACTTCCGCGACGCGATCGAGCGGGACGGGAAGGCGGTGATCGAGGCCAAGTACGGCAACCTCTTCCAGATGTACGAGATGATCACCGGCGAAGACCCCTACCGGGTGCCGATGAAGATCTACCCCGCGGTCCACTACACGATGGGCGGACTGTGGGTCGACTACAACCTGGAGAGCACGATCCCCGGGCTCTTCGTCCTGGGCGAGGCGAACTTCTCCGACCACGGCGCGAACCGCCTGGGCGCGAGCGCCTTGATGCAGGGCCTGGCGGACGGCTACTTCGTGATCCCGGCCACCCTCCCGAGCCACATTGCGGGGCGCAGCCGCGAGCCGGTCACGACCGACCACGAGGTCTTCGAGGAGGTCGAGAAGGAAGCCCGCGAGCGCAACAGCCGCATCCTGGCCATCCAGGGCAGCCGCAGCGCGGAGGAGATCCACCGCGAGCTGGGGCTCCTGATGTGGGACAAGGTCGGCATGGGCCGCAACGCCGCGGGTCTCGAGCAGGCGGCGCGCGACGTCGCGGCCCTGCGCGAGACCTTCTGGAACGACGTGCGGGTCCCCGGCGGCAACGACCACCTCAATCCCGGCCTCGAGCACGCCGCGCGCTTGGCGGACTTCCTCGAGCTGGCGGAGTTCATGGCGGTCGACGCGCTGCATCGCGAGGAGTCCTGCGGCGGGCACTTCCGCGAGGAGCACCAGACCCCCGAGGGCGAGGCCAAGCGCGACGACGAGAACTTCAAGTACGCCGCCGCCTGGGAGTTCCAGGGCGTCGGCCAGCGCCCGATGCTCCACGAGGAGCAGCTCTCCTTCGAGTACGTCGAGCCGAGCACCCGGAGCTACAAGTGATGAGCGCCCAAGACCACCCCGAGACCATCCGGATCAAGCTCCACCTCTGGCGGCAGGAAGGCCCCGACCAACCCGGCTCCTTCCAGGCCGTCGAGCTTCCCGACGTCTCGACTCACATGTCCTTCTTGGAGATGCTGGACGTCGCCAACGGGCGCATCGCGGCCGAGGGCGGTGAGCCGGTCTGCTTCGACCACGACTGCCGCGAGGGGATCTGCGGCATGTGCAGCCTGGTGATCAACGGCCAGGTGCACGGACCGCTCGAGGAGATCACGACCTGCCAGCTCCACATGCGTCACTTCGCGGACGGGGCCGAGATCTACGTCGAGCCCTTCCGCGCCGGAGGCTTCCCGATCGTGCGAGACCTCGTGGTCGACCGCTCGGGTCTGGACCGCATCGTGATGGCGGGGGGCTTCGTCTCGGTCAACACCGGCAATCCCCAGGACGCCAACGCCCTCCCGATCGCCAAGCCCAAGGCCGATCTCGCGATGGACGCCGCGGCTTGCATCGGCTGCGGTGGTTGCGTCGCGGCCTGCCCGAACGCCTCGGCGATGCTGTTCACCGCCGCCAAGGTCTCGCAGCTCAGCTTGCTGCCGCAGGGTCAGCCCGAGCGCGGGTCGCGAGCCCTGGGCATGGTGCGCGCGATGGACTCCCTCGGCTTCGGGAACTGCACGAACGAGTACGAGTGCATGGCGGCCTGCCCCAAGGGCATCGACGTCAGTCACATCGCCCGCATGAATCGCGAGTTCCTGCGGGCCTCTTTCTCCGAGCCCGAGCAGGCCTGAGAGGCGGAGCGCGCCTCTCCCCCAGCGCGCCGAGCTCACTCTCCCGTGAGCACGACCTGAAAGCGCGTCCCCTGTCCCGGCGCGGACTCGACCTCGAGCTCCGCCGCCAGGGACTCGAGGCAGGCGAGCACGGAGCTGGTGCCGAAGCCGGTGCCGCCCCGCGACTCGCCCGCGCGCAGGAGACGCTCGAGCTCGCCGGCTTCCATGCCGCGGCCCTCGTCGACCACGGCGAGCTGCACGCGTCCCGCGGCGGCGCCCGCCTCCAGCCGCACGCGGGCTCCCGCGGGGGAGGCCGAGATGGCGTTGAGCAAGAGGTTGCGCAGCACCCTCCGCAGGAGCTCCGGCTCGCCTCGAGCACGCAGCTCGGGTCGGCAGCGCAGCTCGAGGCGCACCTCCCCGGCGCGCCCGGAGAGGGCGTCCGCGGCCTCCAGCTCCTCGACGAGGAGCGGGCGCAACGGGACGGCCTCCTCGCTCTTGCGGTGGCCGTCGGCGAGGAAGCCGCGACAGAGCTCGATCGAGCGCGCGAGGCCGCGGTCGATCTCTGTCGGGAGTGGGCGTCCGAGGGCTCGCTGACGCCTGCCTTCGAGCTCCACCAGGGTCAGCTGGTTGCGCAGGTCGTGGGCGACTCCCGCTGCCCGCTCGCCGAGGCAACGCAGGCGTCCGCCACCGCGTTCCCGCTCCCGGCGCTCGGCGAGCTCCTCGAGGTGCTCGAGGGCCTCCAGGAGCTCCCCCACCCAGGCCCCCTCGACCCGCAAGGTCGAGGGGGCGTCGATCCACAGGCGCCCGCCCCCCCGCTCCGCGCCGGCGACCAGGGCCCAGCCGAGGCCGCCGGCGAGGGCCCGAGGGTCACGCGCGAGTTGGTCCGGCCCGAGCAACCTGGCCCGGCCCAGGGGCGGCGCTTCGAGCCAACGCGGGGGCAGGCCCGCCGGCAGCTCGGCACAGCGACTGCGGCGAGCCGCCTCGCAGAGGGCGACGGCACGCGGGCTCGGCAGAGCCGCGAGCCACAAGGCGCGCGCGGCCCTGAGCTCCAGCCTGGCCGCCTCGAGTCCCGCGAGCAGAGGGTCCTCCCCGACCCGCAAGGCGTCGAGGCCGGCGAAGAGGCACTCCCGCACCGATTCCTGGGCCGTCCCCATGGGGGCCAGTCTGGCGCCCGGAGGGGCGAGCTCCAAGCGGCTTGCAGCCGCCAGGAGCAGGGCCGGGAGGGGCTCTCCCTCAGGGAAGGAGCCGCTACGGGGAGGAAACATCGCTTGCGGCGGCGCGGGAGGCGTGGACCTGGGAACGGCCCCGGAGATGCCCTGGCGTTGCGCCAGGGGCCCCAGGGCGGTTCAATGGGCCCGCGCGCCCTGGTGCGGTACGGCACTTGCGGCTCCCGACCCCGCGTACGCACCAGCCTGTGGGAATCCAAGTCGGTCGCTCCGACGACTCTTCGAAGAACTCGAACCAGCACATCATGAAGAAGCTGCTCATGCTCGGCGCCCTCCTCGCCGCGGGCGCCATCGGCCTCCAGGACGTGTCCACCGGTCACGGCGGGACGTACCGTGGCCCCGGCGACACCGTCCCGCCCGGCGGGGGCGGCGGCGGAGGCGGCGGGGGTCCCTCGACCCCTGGTCCCTCCGGACCGTCGGCTCCGGGCCCCTCCGGCCCCTCGACCCCCGGCCCGGCCGGTCCCGCGGCCCCCGGCAACAGCGGTCCGAAAGGCCCGACCACGGCCGGCAGCTCCGGCGGCGCGGACCTGACCCTCTGGCAGTTCTGGTGGGGCTTCAACAAGGACCCCTACCTCAACCTGCGAGGGCACATCCACTCCGACAGCACCCTCACGGGCTCGGACGACTTCTTCCTCGGCCACGGCCAGAAGTCCCAGGCCAAGGACAGCATGGCTCCCTCCGAGGAGCAGATCCGCGGCACCATCGTCCCGGCGCTGATCGAGGCCCTGCAGAACGAGCGGCAGAACGACATCGTGACCGGGGCCATGATCGCCCTGGCCAAGATCGGTGACGAGGTCACCGAGGACGGCACCTCGCCCTTCGAGGAGATCATCCGTCCCTTCCTCAATGACGCCAACCAGGAGATCGCGGAGACCGCCGCGGTGGCCTTGGGCATCCTGGGCAACCCGAAGTCGATCGACACCCTCGAGCACCTCCTGCGTGACGACGCGACCGGACGGAGCCTGACCGGCAACGAAGCGGGCGTGATGTACCGGACGCGGGCCTTCGCCGCCTTCGGCCTCGGCCAGATCGGCTACTACACCGAGGACCCGGAAGTCCGCAAGCGCATCGTGGGCATCCTGTGGGACATCTGCGAGTCCCCGCGCGGACGCACCCGCGACGTCAAGGTCGCCGCCCTGATCGCCATGGGCCTCGTGCCCCTGGACATCGGTCCCTCCGCCGAGCTGGCCGAGGGCGAGGAAGACCCCGGCCCGATGGCGCCCCAGACGCGCAACGAGCAGGTCGAGTACCTCCTGGGCTTCTTCTCCGCGGAGAACGACAAGGACAAGCACTTCCTGGTGCGCGCCCATGCTCCGCGGGCCATCGTCAAGCTGATGGAGGACATCGACGACGACGAGTTGAAGAACCGCGTGGTCGAAGTCATCGCGCCCTACGTCACCAAGCGTGGCAACGTCGGCGTGCGCGAGCTGCGCCAGAGCGCCTCCCTGGCCTTCGGCATGCTCGGTGACCTGGACAACGACAAGGCGGATCAGACGATCCGCGAGCACCTGATGGACGCCTCGGGCAACGCCGACGCCCAGGTCAAGAACTTCAGCGTGATCGCCATGGGTCAGGTCGGCGGCCGTCCCGGCCAGGGCGAGGATCCCCTCGCCGGCGCCAAGGACGTGCGAAAGTACCTCCTGACCCAGCTCTCGAAGGGCAAGACCCAGGTCAAGCCCTGGGCGGGCCTCGCGATCGGCGTGATGGAGCGCGGGATGCTCGACAGCAACATCGAGCCTTCCTCCTCCTCCCTCCAGGCCCTGCGCCTCGCCCTACAGGACACCAAGACGGTGATCGAGGTCGGCGCCTACGCGATCGCCTGCGGCATCGCCGGCGACACCGACTCGGAGAAGATCCTCCTCGACAAGCTCGACAACATGTCCGACGACACCGTTCGCGGTTACGTCGCCGTGGGCCTCGGGCTGATGAACTCGGTGGCGGCCATCGAGCCCATCCAAGAGGTCGTGCAGAAGTCGCAGTACCGCGGCGAGCTGCTCAAGCAAGCGGCCATCGCCCTGGGCCTGCTCGGGGACAAGACCCTCGTCACCCAGCTCGTCACGATGCTGGAAGAGGCGAAGACCCTGACGACCCAGGCGGCCATCGCCTCGGCCCTGGGCTTCATCGGTGACGCTCGCTCGGTCGACGCGCTGGTCGCGATGCTGAAGGACCAGTCCAAGACGGGGCCCGCGCGTGGCTTCGCGGCGGTGGCCCTCGGCATCGTCGCAGAAAAGGAGATGCTCCCCTGGAACGCGAAGTTCTCGGTGGACATCAACTACCGTGCGAACACCACCACGCTGACCGGTCAAGAAGGGACCGGCCTGCTCGACATTCTCTGATCGGGGCTTCCCCCGATCGAGCCCGACGCGCTCCCGCGCCGGACTCCCACACGCCAAGCCGCCCGCGCTCTCCCCGAAGCGCGGGCGGCTCTCTTGAGTGGGCCTCGAAGTTGCATGTCGTATCCACGGGCGCGTCCGACGCTTCCTCGGGGGCTGCGGGCGGGTCGGCGTGCGGCCTGCCACGGCGCGCCGACCACTTCCGCACACCCCCCGCCGGTCGGTAAGGGATGCGTCCGATCGTCGCGCCGCGCGTGCACCGCGCGCCTTCGAGGGGTATCCCGCATCAACACTGCCTTGAACCTCCACCTCCCGCGACTCCTCTCCCCCATCGCCTGGGGCTTGCTGGCTGCCCTGGCCCTTGCCGGTCCCCACGGGGGGGTCTACCGTGGCCCCGGCTCGACCGTGCCGCCGGGCGGAGGCGGCGGAGGTCCCTCGACCCCGGTCGGTCCCGGGGGCGCGCCGGTGACCGACTGGCGGGTGTGGTGGTCCTTCAACCGCGACCCCTACCTGCGCCTCCGTGAAGCCGTCCTCGCCGGGGACAGCCGCACGGGCGACGACGAGTTCTTCCTCGGTTTCGGTCAGCGACGGCAGTCGGGTCACGGGCGGCCGGCGGACACCCAGCTCCGGGACGTGGTCGTGCCGGCACTCCTGCGGCGGCTCGAAGGCAGCCAGAACCAGGACCTCGTGACCGCCTGCCTGGTCGCCCTGGCGAAGATCGGGATCGACCCCGCGGAGGGCCCGCTCGAGCCTCGCCTGGCCGCCTTCCTCTCCGCCTCCAACCAGGAGATCGCCGAGACCGCGGCGGTCTCCCTCGGGATCCTCGGACGTGAGAGCTCGGCGCCGCTCCTGGCCGCCCTTCTCGACGACACCCACGCCGGCCGCCGGCGCGTGGGACGCGATGAGGTCCCCTACCGAACGCGTTCCTTCGCGGCCTACGGCCTGGGCCTGCTGGCGGCCGGCAGCGAGCGCGGCGACGTGCGGAGCTTCGCGGTCTACCACCTGGCTCAGGCACTGGAGAAGGACACCACCGCCACGCGCGACCTGGCGACCGCCTGCACCATCTCCCTCGGGCTCGTGCCTCTCGAGGTCCACGGGGAGTGGCCAGTGCCCGAGACCGAGCTGCGGGTCGCCAGCACGCGGCAGCATCAGGTCGCGTGGTTGCTGCAGTGGTTCGAGGAGACCGACCAGAGCGACGCCGTGCGCCTCCACTCCCCGGTCGCCCTGGCGCGCCTGTGCGCCGGCGCGGGGAGCGAGGCAAAGCGCGCCGTCTGCGAAGCGCTACTCGAGCGCACTGCCCAGCACAGCTCCACGAACCGCGAGGTGCAGCGTGCGGCCCTGATCGCTCTCGGCCGCCTCGGGGACGACGACATGGACGAGCTCGACGGCCGCATCCGCGCCAAGTTGCGCAAGGCCTTCGCCTCGGGCGACGCCATGAGCCGGGACCTAGCGCGCATCGCCCTGGCGCGCGTGGCGACGCGACCCGGGAGCGGCCCCGACCCGGGCGCGGCCCTCGAGTCGGTCCGGCACTGGCTGCTCAAGGACCTGGCCACCGGCCGGAGCACGGCCCGCGCCTGGACCGCCCTCGGGCTCGGCGTACTGGCCTACCGCCGCGTCGAGCAAGGACTCGAGGTTTCCCCCGCGATCGGCATCGCATTGCGCGAGCGCCTGCGGAGCACGCGCTCCCCGCGCGACGCCGGGGCCCTCTGCACCGCGCTGGGGCTGGCCCAGGACGCGGAGTCGGCGGAGCTGCTCGCGGGGCGCTTGAGCGACGGCTCGGCGGTCGAGGTGCAGGCCATGGCGGCGGTCGCCCTGGGACGGATCGGGGACCTCGGGAGCGTCGAGACCCTGCAAGAGCTGGCGCGCAAGTCCACGGCCCAACCCGTCTTGCTCCGAGAGCTCGCGACGGGCCTCGCGCTGATGCGCGACGGCTCGGTCCTCCCGGACCTGATCGCGGCGCTGCGCGAAGCCCGCACCCTGGCCTCCCAAAGCGCCTTGGCCTTCTCCGTCGGTCGGGTGGGCGACGCGCGGGCCGTGGATCCGTTGCTCGGCCTGCTCGAGGAGGAGGGCGTCTCCGAGGCCACCCGCGCCTTCGCCGCGGCCGCCCTCGGCGTCGTGGGCGATCGAAGGACGCTGCCCTGGAACTCCCCCATCGCCGTGGACCTGCACTACGGCATGCCCCCGGCGAGCTTGACCGATGGCCGGCGCGGCGTCCTGGACCTCCTCTGAAGCCTCAGCCCGGCGGAAGGGGGCCCGACGGCGAGGGCCGCAGACCGAAGGCCATCAGCGCCAGCGCGGCGAGGGCCGCGACGAGGACGACGGTCTGCGCGCGACCGAGGGCTCGGGCCTCGGCCTCCCGCCTGTCCTCGAGCTGCCGGGCCTCGGCGCGCAGGGGCGCCAGGGCCTCGCGGCGGTCGGGAACCAGCGCTTCCAACCGACCATAGAGCTCGTCGGCCAGGCCGCCGTCGCCCAGGCTCAGGGCCAGGTAGGCGCTCCGGTCGAGCAGCCAAGGATCCTCGGGGAAGCCCGCCAGGCCGGCGAGGCCGACCTCGAGGGCTGCCTCCAGGGCGCCGCCCTGGTGGAGGACGTAGAGCTCCGCCTGGGCGCGGTCGAGGGGGCTCGGGTCTCCCCGAGCGGCCTCCAGGGCCGCGGCGAAGCGCCCCTCCCCCACCCGCGCCACGGCGGCGGCGAGACCGACCTCCTGCTCGACGGGCGCGCCCGTCGCGGGAGCCGCGAGCAGGAAGACCCCGAGGGCGAGGGCTGCCGGCTTCACGGCCGTTCCCCTCCGCCGAGCCGTGCCAGGCGCCGGGCCGCGAGGGCGATCGACTCGCGCTGCAGGACCTCGATCGGATTGCGGTCGTCGGTCAGGTGCTCCCCCGCCCCGCTGCCCAGGTGCCCCGAGGCGCCCTCGAGCTCCAGCGGACCGAGCAGCCCGGCCAGCTCCGGGTTTCCGTGGATTGCCCAGCCGGAGTCCCCGGGGCCCGCGGGCTCGGCGTCCCGGCGCAGGTAGGCCACGCAGTTGCGGGAAAAGGGGACGCGCAGGACGAGGGCCCGGCCTCCGAAGGCCTCGGCCGCCGTGCCCGCGATGGCGCGTACCACCGGGTCCTCCAGGCCGAAGCCGCCGATATTGATCGTGAGCCAGCCGCCGGGAAGCAGGTGCTCGCGCAGCTCGCGGAAGAACTCGATGGTCGAGAGGTGCGCCGGCACCTCCATCTGGTGAGCGTAGGTGTCGAGGACGAGCTGGTCGTAGCGCTCCTCGCTGGTTGCGAGGACGGCGCGGGCGTCCTGGCCGACCCAGCTCCTGTGGCGCGCGTCGTCCGCGGGCAGGTCCATCCAGCGCCGAGCCAGCGCGACCGCCTCGGGGTCGAGCTCGACGCCGTGCAGGACGAGCTCCAGGCCCGCGGGCGCCACGCCTTCGAGAACGCGCCAGGCGCTGCCGGCACCGAGCCCCAGCACCATCACCCGCCAGCCTTCCTCCGGCGCGCTCCACCCCAGCGGAAGGGCGAAGTAGTCGTAGTAGTAGCCCGGGCCCAGGAGCCCGGGCTCAGGCCTCCAGACCGACTGGAAGGAGTCGAGCCCCTCGTCGACCTGCAGCTGCCGGAAGCGGGCCTCGCCCTCGCCTCCCTCGACCACGCGCAGCGCCTGGTAAGGCGACAGCGCCTCCTCGAGGACCTTCAGGCCCTCGGCCGGTCGGGGCGGCTGGAAGCTCCCGAAGCCGGCGGCGGCGGCGCCTCCCAGGACGAGGACGAGCACGAGCGCCGACTCCGGTCCCCGTCGTTCTCCGCCCGCGAGGGCCAGGGCACCCAGGCCGGCCGCGGCGAGGGTCGCCGACGCGAGGTAGAAGCTCAGAGCGACGCCGAGCTCGGGGACGAGGACGTGGGTCGTGCCGAAGGTCCCCGCGAGGCTCCCCAAGGTCGAAGCGAAGAGCACCGCGCCGCCGGCGGTCCCGGCGTGGACCTCGGTGCGTTGCTGCACGCACTCGACGGCCAGGGGCCCGACGCAACCGAGGGCCACGGCGCCCGGGGCGAAGAGGGCGAAGGCCGCGGCCAGGCTCCCCCAGAGCAAGAGGTCCGCCGCGCGGTCCAGTGTGCCTCCCGCGGGCCGGAAGGCCTCGGCCACCGGGGCGGCGGCCGCGGGGAGGCAGGCGATCACGGCCGCGGCGATCAGCAGGGCGAGGCCGAGGGAGCGGGCCGGGGCAGGACGCGCAGCGAGTCGCGACCCGAGCAGGTAGCCCAGGGCGAGCGCGAGCAGCACGACGCCGATCACGTTCGTCCAGACCGCGGCGGAGGTGCCGAACCACGGCGCCAGCACGCGCACCGCGGCCAGCTCGACCACCATGGTGCCCGCGCCGGCCAAGGCCGCGATCGAGAGCAGGGCGAGGCTCCCTCGCCGGCGCGCCATGTCCGCGCTAGCGGGGTCCGACGGCGGCGTCTTCCTCGGCTTCACCCTCGCTCGGGGCGAGGTCGTAGGAGCGCGAGGCCGTGTAGAGCTTGCCCGGGTCGCTCCGGGAGGTGTAGATCGAGGTCATCATGAACGCGAAGCTGCGCGGGATGACGTCCTCGTTCACGGCCCCGTTGCAGACCACCTTGACCGGCTTCTCGAGGTCCACCAGCGAGTCGTTGAGGAAGACCTCGACCGACGTGATGCCCTTGGCCTCGATCGTGATCGTGTTCGAGGCCCGGTCGGCCTTGGCGACCAGTCGCGCGTCCTCTCCGTAGGCAATCGGGGGCACGACCACCCAGTAGGCCTTGTTCGGGAAGGGCTGGCCGGGGCGGAGGACGACCTGCTCGGGATTGGAGCGCCGGCGCGTCTCCTGCATCCAGGCCCAGATGTCGGGAAGCTTGGCGTCGGCCTGGACCTGGCACTCGGCGTAGCCGCCATCGGCGGCCTGTTCGGAGTACTCCGTGGCCCGCTTGCCGCCCCCCGCGAAGAAGCAGGGCAGGTTGCTCATGTTCTCCGGGGCGATCGCCGCCGCGTCCCCGGAGCGTCCGACTATGGCGCAGAAGCGGTCGGGGAAGGAGTTGGCGATCAGCATCGCGGCCTCCACCCCCGCGCCGTGCCCGGCGAGGAAGACGCGATCGAAGTCGACGGCGAAGCTCTGCTGGCAGTGCTTGAAGGTCGAGAGCAGGATCCCCGTCCCGCCCGCTTCCTCGGGCTTGTTCTGGGTCCCGAGCGCTCCCCAGTTCTCCGTCTTCTCGGGCATCCCGAGGGCGACGAGGATCGCGCCGTCGCGCACCTCCGCCTCCGCCCAGTGCTCGTTGAGGGTGTCCTCGGGGCGCTCCCCCTGCGCGGGGATGATCATCACGAGGGGGTACTTCTCCTTCGCGCTGTACTTCTTCGGGATCCAGACCGAAGAGGTGCTGACGAAGTCCTCCCCGTAGAAGGGCACCGGGATCTCCAGGTCCTCGATGCGACCCTTCTTGATCCCCTTGACCTTCGTGTAGTCGGTGGCGTACCAGAGGGCGGCGCCCAGGTCGTCCGAGAGGCTCAACGGGCTGCGGCCCTCGGCGCCCTTCTTCCACTTCTTGTCGAGGTACTCGCTGAGCTCCGCCTGCGCGTCGCGTTGGCCGTCGCGCTTGACGTAGGCCTCGATGCACTCGGCCATCAGCTTCCCGACCTTCTTGTGCTCGCTGTCCTTCTGGACCAGCTCGGGGGAGGCCGAGGCGACGCTCGAGGGGGCCGGGCTCGAGTTGGCGGGGGGCTGGGTGCTCGAGAGGAGGGCGGCGCCCAGGAACGAGCATCCCAGGACCTGCAGTCGGGTTCGCGTGGACATGGGGGTCATAGCCATCGGGAGGGAGGCGGTTGACGCGGCGTTTGCGCGGGGAATCCGGAGCGGGGGCTGCGGCGGGGCCTGAGGCCCGCCCCTCAACGAGATCCCGCGGCGGGGGGCAACATGCTAAGCCCCCAGCCCCGCAGAGCCCAGGACTGCGGCGGCTCCTGTTCGAGCAAGGTACGGAAGACGGCCCGAGCTTCGCCGAGGCGTCCTTCCCGCAGGGCGATCCGCCCCAGCACGACCCCGGCGTTGGAGGATCCCCTGGCGAAGGCGCTCCCCAGGGGCCCCAGGGCGCCCGCCTCCTCCCCCGCTCCCAGGCGGGCCAGGCCCAGGCGCTCGAGCAGGGCGTGTCGGTCGGGTCCCTCGGGGGTGCGCGCGAGCTGGAGGGAGAGCACCTCGTAGGCGCGAGGCGTGTCCCCCGCGCGGGTGGAGACGAGGGCCAGGCTCATCGCGCTCCAGGGCGCGTCGGCCCGGTCGTGCATGCCCTCGGCCAGCTGGCGAGCTGCATCGAGCTCGTAGCCACGCACGTGCGCCATGAATTCTCCGAAGGCCGCTTGCAGGACGGAGCCGAGCTCCTCCGGAGGAGCGTCGCGGAGCTGCACGAGGCGTGCCTCGAGCGCGGGCGGCGCGGGGTCTTGCCGGGCGACTCGCGGAGCGCCCACGAGGAGCGCGAGGCCGAGCCCGAGGGCGAAGCTCACGTCGACCGCTCCCCTTCGAGCACCACGCCCCGCGAGCCCTCCCCGACGAGGCCGATCCGGTGGGCGCGCTCCCCCGCGCTCGCCAAGGCGTCCAGGACGGAGGGCGCGCGCTCTTCCTCGACGATCAGCACCATCCCGATGCCCATGTTGAAGGCGCGGTAAGCCTCCTCCCGCTCGACGCGGCCCGCGGCCACGAGGTAGCGGAAGAGGGCCGGCGTGCGCCAGCTCGCGAGGTCGATGCGCGCCTCGAGCCCGCCGAGGATGCGCGGCAGGTTGTCGAGCAGGCCGCCGCCCGTGATGTGCGCCATGCCCGCCACGGCCTCCTGCTCGACCAGCGGCCAGAGGGCGTGGAAGTAAGAGCGGTGCGGAGCGAGGAGCGCCTCCTGGACGCTCGCGCCCTCCAGCTCGGCGGGGCGATCGGCGAGCTCGTGCCCCTGGCGCTCGAAGAGGATCTTGCGCGCCAGCGAGTAGCCGTTCGTGTGCAGGCCGTCGCTCTCGAGGCCGATCAGCACCTGCCCGGCGCGGACGGCGCTCCCGTCGATCAGCCGCTCGCGGGGCGCGGCGCCGACGATGAAGCCCACGAGGTCGAAGTCCCCCTCCGCGTAGAGCCCGGGCATCTCCGCCGTCTCGCCCCCGAGGAGCGCCAGCCCGTTGTCGCGGCAGGCCTCGGCGCAGCCCCGGATCAGGTCCGCCACGACCGCCGGCTCGAGGCGGCCCGTGCCGACGTAGTCGAGGAAGAAGAGCGGTCGCGCGCCCTGCACGAGGATGTCGCCGATGCAGTGCTGGACGAGGTCGCGCCCCACGCCGTCGTAGACCCCGGCGCGCTTGGCGACCTCGAGCTTGGTGCCCACGCCGTCGGCGCTGGCGACCAGCACCTGGCCGCCGCAGCCGACGCGCTCGGGGTCGAAGAGCCCGCCGAAGAGGCCGACGTCGCCGAGCACGCCCGGGGTGAAGCTCTCGCGGATCGAGGCCTTGGCGCGCGCCAGGGCCTCCTCCTGGGCGCCGATGTCGACGCCCGCGTCCCGGTAGGAGAGGGAGCCCTCGTCGAGGGGGGGGCGTGGGTCGCTCATGAGGGCACTGTAGCCGGAGGGCTGGCGTGTGCCTACGCCAGTCCCGGGTCGGGGCGCAGGTCGAGGCTGCCCTCCTCGAGGCGCCGGAAGAGCGGCAGGAGGATCCGCTCCCGGTTGCCGAAGCCGATCTCCAACGGCAGCTCGCCCTGCCCGAACCAGGCCACCTCGCAGGCGTCGTCCGCGGCGCGCAGCTCGCCGCCCAGGGAGCGGCAGAGGTAGACGGAGAGGTTGGCCGGCTTGCGCGGGTCGTCGGGGATGTGGATCAGGTCGACGAGGCGCAGCGGCTCGATCTCGAGCCCCGTCTCCTCGCGCACCTCGCGCCGCACGGTGTCCGTCGGGCTCTCGTCGATCTCCTGGTAACCGGCGGGCAGGGCCCAGGCGCCCCGGAAGGGCTCGATCGCCCGGCGGATCAAGAGCACGCGCCGGGCTTCGTCCAGCACGAGGCCGGCGGCGGCGGAGGCCGGGTTCGCGTAGAGCACCACCCGGCAGGGAACACAGCGCAGGCGCTGCCGTCCGGCCACGGGCGCCTCCTCCAAGGGCTCCCCGCAGACGGGGCAGTACTTGGCGCGATTCATCCACATGGCGGCGGGGGGAGCTCGTAGCGGCCGGGGGAGCCGACCCTTTCCAGGGCGGCGGAGCTTCGTTCCCCGGCGAGCCATCCTAAACTCGGGAGCCCCCGGGCCCGAAGAGTCCACCTGCGGGTCCCCCTCCTTCCCCCATGAACGTCATCGCCCTGCTCGGATCGACCGGCTCGATCGGCACCCAGACCCTCGAGGTCGTGCGGGGGTCAGGGGGAGCGCTGGGCGTCAGCGCCCTCGCGGCGGACACCTCCTGGGAGGAGGTCGCGCGCCAGGTCGAGGAGTTCCGCCCCCCCTTCGCGGCCATGAGCGACCCCGAGGCCGCCTCGCGCCTGCGGGCGGCGGTGGGCGAGGCCTGCCACGTCTTCGAGGGCCCCGGGGCGGCCGTCGAGCTCGTGCGCGCGGCCGAATTCGACACCTGCGTGCACGGCATCGTCGGCTCCGCGGGCCTCCTGCCCTCGGTGGCGGTGCTCGAGCGGGGCCGGACCCTGGCCCTGGCCAACAAGGAGTCCCTGGTCGTCGGCGGCGAGCGCCTGATGGAGGTGGCGCGCGAGCACGGCGCGGAGATCGTTCCGGTCGACAGCGAGCACAGCGCGATCTTCCAGTGCCTGCGCGGCGAGGACCTCGGGCGCGTGCGGCGCGTGCTCCTGACCGCCAGCGGGGGTCCCTTCCGGGAGCGCTCGCTGGAGTCCCTCGGCGAGGTGACGCCGCAGATGGCCCTGCGGCACCCGAACTGGGAGATGGGGCCGCGCATCACCGTCGGCTCGGCGACCCTGATGAACAAGGCCCTCGAGGTGATCGAGGTGCACCACCTCTTCGGCCTCGAGCGCGAGCGCATCGAGGTCGTCGTGCATCCCCAGTCGATCGTGCACTCGATGGTCGAGTTCGTCGACGGCTCGGTGATGGCGCAGATGGGACCACCCGACATGCGTGGGCCGATCCACTACGCCCTGAACCATCCCGACCGCCAGCCCGCCCCCCTCACGGGCTTCGACTTCGACCTCTTCCGGCGGCTCGACTTCGAGCGGCCCGACCTCGAGCGCTTCCCGGCCCTCGGCCTCGGCTACCGCTGCGTCGAGGAGGGAGCCGACGCCGGCAGCGTGCTCAACGCATCCGACGAGGTGGCCGTGGCGGCCTTCCTCGACTCGCACATCCCCTTCACGGACATCCACCGCGTCAACTCCTCGGTCCTCGACCGGCGCCCCGGCCTGCACGGCAGCCTCGAGGAGCTCCTCGACGCGGACCGCCAGGCCCGGGAGCTCGCGCGGGGCGAGGTCTCGGCCCGCTCGCAGGCCAATCACACGGAGGGGGCCCGCACCGAGGGCACTCGCTGACCCCGAATCCATGGACCCCATCGCACTCTGGCGCATCCTGCAGGTCGTGCTCGGCATCGGCCTGGTGATCTTCGTGCACGAGGCCGGGCACTACTTCGCCGCGCGTCTGTGCGGCGTGCGTGTGCACGTCTTCAGCCTCGGCTTCGGCCCGCGACTCTTCGCGTGGCGGCGGGGGCACACGGACTACCAGATCGCGGCCGTGCCCCTCGGCGGCTACGTGCGCATGGCCGGGGAGGAGAGCCACTACTCGGGGCAGCCCGCCCAGGACTGGGAGCTCGGCTCCAAGACCGTCGGCCAGCGCTTCTTCATCTACTCCGCCGGGGTGCTGATGAACGTCGCCTTCGGGCTGGTCGTCTTCCCGATCCTGTTCGCTGTGGGCATCCCCTCCACGCCGCCGGTGGTGGGCGTGATCGAGAACGGCTCGCCGGCCTGGTTGGCGGGTGTGGAGCCGGGAACGCGAATCCTGGCCGTCAACGAGGAGGAGATCTACGACCTCGACCAGGTCGCGCCGGAGGTGGCCTACGGCGGCACGGGCCCCGTCCGCTTGCGGGTGCTCACGCCTGGCGCGGTGGAGGCGAGCGAGGTCCTGCTCGATCCCGTCTTCGACGAGGGCTTCGGCATCTACAGCATCGGTCGCATCCTGCCCCCCTTCGAGGAGGGCCTGCCCCTCAGCGTGGACGAGGCCGGCGCCGCCTTCGAGGCCGGCGCGCGGGACGGAGACCGCCTGCTCGGGGTCGCGGGACAAAGCCCCGAGCTCAGCCCGGATCGCCAGCTGACCCGCGCCGTGGACGCCGGCGGTTCCTTCCTGCTGCGCGTCGAGCGCGCCGGGGAGGAGCTCGAGCTCGAGCTGGCCCCGCGCCCCGGCGAGCTCTCGCCCCAGGCGTTGATCGGCTTCACCAGCCCCTGGCAGCACCTGGTCGCCCTGCGCGAGACGCCGCTCGCCCGGGCCACGGGCCTGGAGCCCGAGGATCGGCTGGTCGAGGTCGAGGGCCGGCCCGTGATGGAGCCGGGAGACCTGCTCACGGCCCTGCTCGCGGCCGAGGGCCCCGTGGATTGGCGCGTGCGACGCTCCGGGCGAGAGCTGGAGCTCAGCTCCCCCGCCCTCGAGCCGGGCCAGGCCGTCGCCCTGGCCGACTCCCTGGCGGTCACCTACGACCGGGAGAGCACGCGCATCGTCGTCATGCCCGGCTCGGCCGCCGAGGCGGCGGGGATGCGGAGCGGCGACGAGGTGATCGAGGTCGACGGCGAAGTGGTCAGCGTCTACCAAGACCTGGTGGACGCCTCGCGCGCGGCTGCGCGCACGGATCGGGCCCTGGCCTTCTCGCTGCGGCGCGAGACGGAGGAGGGGGCGCGCTACCTCGATGTGCGGGCGAGCCCCACGCGCCTGCGGCTCGAGGGCGTGGGCCTGCAGCTCTCCCTCGCCTCCTACACCTACCGCGTCGACGACGTCGGAGAGGCGGTCCAGCTTGGCGTGACTTCCTCCTTCAAGATGATCCGCGACGTCGGCCGTCACCTGCGCGGGATGATGCGTCAGGAGGTCGGGAAGCAGAACGTCGGCAGCATCATCAAGATCAGCATCATCGCCCACCACACGGCGGAGATGGGCTGGGTCAAGTTCTTCTGGTTCCTCTGCCTGCTCTCGATGAACCTGGCCTTCCTGAACGTGCTGCCGATCCCGATCCTCGACGGGGGGCACCTGTTCTTCCTGATCATCGAGAAGTTGAAGGGCTCGCCGGTCAGCGAGCGCATCTTCAGCTACAGCCAGCTCGTGGGGCTCGTGTTGATCGTCTCGATCTTCGTGTTCGTGATCTACAACGACCTCTCGCAGCACGTCTTCAACTGACCCCACCTCACCGAGCGCTGCTCCAACCCAGAAAGCCCGCCGTGCCCGACGCCCTCGCCGCCTGGGGCCGCTTGCTCCGCGTCTCCCTGGCCCCCACCGCGGTCGCGGACGTCGTGGCGGGGCTCGTGATCGCGGGCGCGGCGCTGCAACCCACGGCGCTCGTCCCCCAGCCGGGGACCGCGGGGCTGCTCGTCCTCGCCTCCCTCTGCGTCTACCACGGCGGCATGGCCCTGAACGACTGGGCGGATCGGCGCCACGACGCGGAGGTGCGCGCCGATCGCCCGATTCCCTCCGGGCGCATCCCGGCCGGGCTGGCCCTCGCCGTCGCCCTCGCCCTCCTCGTCGCCGGACCGCTCGTCGCGTGGCAGATCGCCTGGCCCGCGGGTGCCTGGGTCGCAGGCCTGGCCGTGGCGGCCGCCAGCTACGACCTCTTCGGTCGCGGGCCCTGGCTCGGTCCGCTGTTGCTCGCCCTTTGCCGAGCCGGCAACCTCTCGATCGGCTTCCTCGCCCTGACCGAGGCGCCGGGCGATCTCGGCGGCGCCTGGTCCTTGCCCGCGCTCTACGGTGTCTACGTCTTCCTGGTCTCCCGCCTCGGGCGGCTCGAGGACGGGGAAGAGCGGCGACCGGGCGTGCTAACGCCGCCGCGGCTGCTCGGGTTGCTCGCGGGGGCGTTCTGGATCCTGCCCTTCGCTCCCCTCCCGGGCGCAGGCCTCCTCGGCCGCGGCGTGGCCCTCCTCCTGGGGATCGGCGCGAGCGTCGAGCTCCTGCGTCTGGCGCGCCACCTGCGCGTCTGGACGCCCCCCGAGCTCCTGCCCGCCATGGGCTGCGCCCTGAGGCGCCTCCTGGTCTTCAGCGCCGCCGCGGCCGCCTTGCCCGCCTCCGTCTCCGGCGGGGCGACGAACCTCGTCGTGGTGGCGGGCATCCTGGCCCTCTACCCTGTCTCCTACTTCCTGCGCGGGATCTTCCCGCCCTCCTGAGACCGCGAGCCCGGAGAGCTCCATGTTCAAGCGACTGATCCGACGCTTCCTGCCCGGCGGTGGAGCCGGCATGGCCGTGCGCGTGGGCGACCCGGCGCCGGAGTTCGACCTGCCGGACCACCGCGGCGGGCGCGTCAGCTCGGGGCAGCTCGGCGGCCAGCGGTACCTGCTCTGGTTCTACCCCATGGCCGACACGCCGGGGTGAACGCGCCAAGGCCAGGGATTCCGTGATCGAATCTCCGACTACGACGCGCGCGCGATCCAGATCTACGGGGTGTCCTTCGACTCCCCCGAGAAGAACCGGGCCTTCGCCGAGAAGCACGACTTCCCCTTTCCGCTCTTGAGCGATACGGACCGCGCCCTGGCGAAGGCCTACGGCGCCGCCGCCGGGCCCGAGACGAAGTTCGCCGCCCGCTACACCTTCCTCGTCGGCCCCGAGGGGACGATCGAGATGGCGATCGACACCCAGGACCCCGGCGGTCAGGCCGCCGCGATCTTGGGCGAGCTGGGCTGAGCGCGCCCTCCTGCTAGAGGTCCTCGCGGTCGAGGACGACGACCCCCTGCTCCGCGCCGTTGGCGCGGATCTCGGGCACGTACATCGCCTCCGCCATGAGCGGCAGGGCGTGGAAGCGCCCGGGGACCTCGGCCCGCAGGTCGTAGCGGATCTCCCAGACGCCCTCGGGGCAGCGGTCGAGGAAGAAGGCCACCTGGCGGTCGCGCAGCTCCTGGTGCAGGGAGCGGGTCCGCCCCGTGGCGCCGTCGTGGAAGCTCTCCCCATGGCTCCGGGCTCCACGGCCCGTGCGCGCCGCGCCGGTCGTGTCGAAGCGGTGACGCACCTCGTCCGCGCGCAGCTCGCGCGCGAAGCTCGGCTCGCCGCTCTTGACCCCCGTGGCCTCGAAGCCCGCGGGCTTCAGGTCCTCGAAGAGCAGGTACTCGAGGTGGTTCTTGGCCTCGAAGGTCAGGACGACCTCGACCCGCTCGCCGCTGGTGATCGCGTCGCCGCCCTCCAGGGGCACGCGCTCGTAGGTCGTGCCGCGCAAGAGGGTCGGCCGGGCCGCCAGCCGGAAGTACTGCCGTCGCACGAAGATCTCGTTGCCCCGGGGCGGCACCGGCTCCTCGCGGCTGAAGAACTCCGCGCGGGCGGAGAAGTAGAGCGGGCCCTCACCGGAGAGGAGCTCGATGCGCAAGTCATTCGTGCCCGTGCGCAGGAGCTCCGGCGGCACCTCGACGAGGGCCGGGGCGCTGAGGATCTCCTGCGGCTCGAGATCGAAGCGCGCGAGCTCACGGCCGTTGACGGTCAAGGCGTAGGCCACGCGCCGCGCGAGCTGCCCCGTACGCTCCAGGTAGTCGGACAGCGCGAGCACCACGATCGCCGTCGTCTTGGTGTTGCTCCACTGGGCCCCGCGTCGGTTCGAGAGCAGCCACTCGGCCGCGGGCTGCACGAGCTCGTGCTCGGGGTCCACGGAGACCAGGGCGCGCAGGGCGAAGGCCGTGGCCTCCACGCCGCCGTCGGACCAGCGGTAGCCGATCCCGTCCTCACCCCAGTGGGCGCGCGGGGCCTGGGTGCCGCCGGCGGCGCCGCCGAGCGGGATGATCGAGGCGTCGGGCGCGTCGTCGCGCTGCACCCCGTCGATCAGGTTGTCGACGAGGAGGCGCGCGTCCGCCTCGCGACCCAGGGCGTGGGCGGCGAGGGCCGTGAGCGCGCGCCCGTAGGCGTTGAGCGCGACGCGCCGTTCGAGCAGCTCGTCGCAGGCAGCGTCGGCGAAGGCGCGCTGCTCCCCGGCCCGCTGCCGGTCGCCCGTCCCGGCGAGCCAGGCGGCGTGGGCGTGGAGCATCCAGGCTTGCAGAGCCGGGTCCTTGCGCGCGCTCACGAGCTCGCGCCCGAGCCATTGGCCCCCGGCGTCGAGCTTGCCCCGGTCGACGTCGACCCCGGCCTCGCGCGCGAGGGAGAGACCCCAGACCACGTAGGCCGTCATGAAGCGGTCGCCCTCGCCGTGCTTCCACCACGACCAGCTCCCGTCGGCGTGCTGGAAGTCGTCGAGGCGTCGCAGGCCCTCGCGCGTGACGCGCTCGAGCTGGTGGGGCTCCGCCTTCGTCGGCTGCTGCGTCCTCTCCGCGTACTCTCCCTCGACGCCACCCCAGGCGCGCCCCATGGCGAGCTCGGGATCGAGGCCCAGGCGCTCGAGGGTCCCGCGCACGACCACGGCCGGCACGAAGCGCGACAGGGTCTGCTCGGTGCAACCGTAGGGGTAGTCCACGAGGTAGGGCAGGGCGTCGAGCATCGTCACCGCGAGGCTGGGCGTGACCGAGACCTGCATGCGCGTCGTGCCTTCCTGGCGCGCATCGGGGAGCTCGAGGGCGAGCTCGATCCCCTCTCCGTCGATGCGCCCGGCCTTCACCACCAGACTCGGAATGCCATGGGGCTCGACGGGGATGCTGCGCTCGACGCCGTCGGCGTGCTCCCCCGCGCGGACGCGGGCGACGAAGCGAGCCGTGCCGGTTTCCGTGGCTCGCACGCGCCAGTCGAGGCGCGCGCCGCCGCCCGCGGGCAGCGGGACGCTCTCGGGGAGCTCCGCGCGTCGCCCGTCCGCGTCCAGGAAGGCCAGCACCTCGAGGCCCTCGACCTCGAGCTCGCAACGGGCGGCGAGGGCTCCCTCGGTGCGGTTGTCCACGTTCAGGCTCACGACGGCCTCGTCGCCCTCGACGAGGAAGCGCGGCAGCTGCAGGCGCGCGACGAGCGGCAGGCGCGTCGCGCTCTCGCCTTCGCCCTGGCCGAAGTCGGCCCCGCTCGTGGCGGCCCGCGCGCGAGCCTTCCAGCGCGTGAGGCTCTCGGGATAGGTGAAGCGGGCGCTACCGCGTCCATCCGCGTCGGTCACGAGATCGGGGAGCCACAGCGCCGTCTCGCGGAAGTCGCTCCGCACTTGGACATGCGTCTCGCCGCCGACTCCGGCGCCGTCCGCGAGCGGGACGCCCGCACGCTGCACCTCCTCCCCGAGGCCGAGGAAGAAGCCGTCGGCCTCGGCGGCGGCCATGCGACCGCCCTTCGCCATGGCGGAGCTCGGCGCGATCGAATCGCTGGGCCCTCCGAAGCCGCCGGACGGACCCCCGCCGGCGTAGCCCAGGCTGCGTAGCTGTTCCCTGACCTCGCCGCGCAGCTGGCCCGCGGAGCGCTCATCGTCCTCGAGCCCCCGCCAGGCCTCGCGCTCGTCGACGAGCTTGCCCTCGGCGTCGCGCACGAGTCGGCCGTAGGCTCGCCAATCGGTCGACGACTGGGTCGCCACGCTGTAGGGCCGCCTGTCCCCGTAGAAGAACTGGCGGGGGTCCATGGCGTAGGGACCCTGGATGGCGTCCACGGAGGCGTCGACCAGGCTCAGGCCGACCTCGGCGCGCACCGGGCGACCCTCGTGGTCGCGCGCGACGACGCGCAGCTCCCCCTCCGCCCCCGGCAAGACCTCGTCGGGCACCAGCTCGAGCTCGAGCTCGAGGAAGTGCTTGCGTGGCGGAACGATCACCTCCTTCCAGTCCTGGCCGCCGCGGCCCTCGTGAAAGGACGCCAGGCCCAGGCGCACGTTCGGCAGCCAGCGCTCGTCGACGTCGAGTCGCAGGAGCTTGACGTTCCCGGGCACATGGACGACGCGCTCCTCGAGCAGACCGTCCGACTCGACGGTGAAGAGCACCCAGCGTCCGCTGGCGGGCGTCGAGATCATCACCAGCCCCGGCTCCCCCTCGCGAAAGGTGTCGCGGTCGAGGATCAGGCGCGCGCTCTCGCTGTGGAGCCCGATGAAGTCCGTCCCCTCGTCCGCGCACTGGAGCGCGAGCTCGGCGGTGACCGCCGCGCCGTGAGAGTCGGTCGCCGCGTAACGCACCACGTAGTGCCCGGCGCTCGGCAGGCGCGGGCTCCAGAGCGCGCGCCCCCCGTCGTCGGTCACGAGGGCCGCGGTCTCCAGCGGCACCTCTTCGTAGTCGCGGCGGACGGGCCGCCAGGGGAGCTCACCCGCCTTCGCCACCGGCGGGAACACCCGGGCGTCCGAGCGCAACCGGCGCAGGGCCTCGCCCTCGAAGCGGCGCCCGCGGGGGTCGATCCAGACCTCGCGCCAGACCAGACGCAGGAGGGTCACCTCTCCCTCCACGGACAGGGGGAGGTCGTCCGCATCGCGGGTGCTGAGCTCGACCTCCGGGGTCGTGCCCGGCGCGTGGATCGCGTGCTGGCTGGAGAGGTGAGCGAAGAAGCCCTGGTGCGTCACCCGCACCGTGCCGGAGCCCGTGACCTCGCGCCGCGAGGAGTCGGTGACGCGGGCCTCGACGCGATACTCGTAGTCCTGGGACTCGCCGCTCGAAGTCTCGAAGCTCACCCGCAGCTCGCCCTGCGCGTCGACGCGCAGGGTCTCCTGCTGCACGAGCTCCCCGGGCCCGCGGTTCCACTGCCAGGGGCCCCAGGGCTCGGCGTGGAACCAGGGGAACTCGCGCGGGGTCGAGAAGCGCTTGTAGAAGGGCTTGCGGTAGACCCGCACATCGGCCGTGGCCTCGCTCACCGGCCCTCCGAAGTAGTAGTCGGCCGAGACGACCATCTCGACCACGTCTCCCATGCGGTAGCGGCGGGGCGCGCCGTCCTCCCCACTCGGGCGCGCCACGGCGACCTGGAACTCGGGCAGCTTGTACTCCTCGAGGCGGAAGAGGCGGTCGCCGCCGTAGGACTCCCCGCGCTCTTCGTCGCCGCGCGGCTCGAAGAAGCGCAGCTGATACTCCCCGAGGGGCCAGGTCGCGTCGGGCTCCAGGCTCCCCCACGCGCTGCCGAACTCGTTGAGCTGCGCGACCTGGGCCGCGTGCATCTCGCCGGTCGGCCCCCACAGCTCCCAACGCAGGGACGCCCTCGCGGGCGTCGTCGTGCGCTGCTCCTCCCGCACGCGCGCCGTGAACTTGAAGGAGACGGTCTGGCCCGGCCGGTAGGCGCCGCGGTCGGCCGTGGCGTAGATCTTCCAGTGCCGACCCAGGCGGTGGCGCCAGGGCTCCCAGGCGAGGGCGAAGGCCTGGCGCGGACCGGCGCCCGCGGAGAGGAAGTACTGGTGTCGGCGGCTGCCCTCGCGCTCCAGGCTGAGGCTCGCCAGGCCGTCCTCTCCCGTGACCGCGGTCTGTCTCACCCAAGGCGTGTCGCGCTGCTCGCGCTCCCACAAGACCAGCTCGGCACCAGCGGCGGGCTCGCCGGTGTGGACGTCGGCGAACCAGGCGAGGAGCCGGCCCTCTTCGGCCTTGACCACGAGGGCCGCGTCGCTGACGAGGATCAGCTCCCGGGAGCGCGCCTGGCCGGCGCGGGCCTCGATCACGTAGGCGCCTGGCGTGAGCTCGACGGGCGGCTCGAGCTGGGCGTGTCCGCGCCGGTGCAGGCCCTCGTCGCCCGTGGCGTGGGTCCAGCGTTCGCTGGCCGGGAAGCGGGCCAGGTCGATGGTCTCGAGGTACTCGTCGTTGTCGCGCTTCTCGCCCTCGAAGGCCACGGCCGCCCCCAGGTCGACGGGGTGCAGGGCCAGGCCGACCTCCTCGAGATTGCGCCAGCGCAGCCCGAAGCGCACCTCCGAGCCGGGCAGGAAGACCTGATCGACGGTCAGGGAGACCTCCTCGGAGACGATCTTCCGCACGCGGTGTTCCGCGTCGTTCCAGTGCTCGTGCGTCCCGCGCCGGTACTCCTCGAGCAGCCGGCGATAGAGCCCTAGGGCGGCCACGTAGTCGGGCTCGGTCCAGGCGCCGCGCTCGGAGTCCACGTGCAGCTCCCCGCGCTCCTCGAGCCAGACGCCGAAGGTGTAGAGGGCGTCGGCGTAGACCGAGGTCTCGCGCCCCGCCGCGAGCACGGCCTCGAAGGCCTCCCGCGTGCGGCTGTGGACGCGCTCGCTCGGCGCTTGACGTTCGCCCCGCAGGGCGAGGTAGTAGTTCGCCCGCGCGCGCTCCTCGGGTGAGCTCGCGAGGCGCTGGGCTCCGAGCAGCGCGTCCTCCGGCAAGGACGCGGCGTTCTGGCGGAGCTCCCAGTCGCTCGCGTCCGCGGGAGCGACCATGCGCCACACGAGCTCCAGGTAGCGCGCCCGCGCGGTGTCGAGATCGGGCGAGGAGGCCCAGAACTCGAGGGCCTCGCCGTAGGCGGAGAAGGCGAGCCCCCGGTTGCGATCGTTGCGCCGCAGCCAGCGGGAGTCGCCCTTCGACTCCTGCGTCCGGGCCCAGAGCTCGTCCCGTTGCTCGGGGCGCTCGTAGGTCGAGAGGAAGGCGTCGAGCGCCCCGCGAGCTGCCTCGAGGGCGCTCGGATCGGGGTCCTCGGAGGCGGCCAGGTCGCGCCAGCCGAGGTCGGCGCGGGCGAAGTCCACCCAGCGTTCCTCCCGCGGACGGAGCTCCAAGGCGCCAGCGGCTTCCAGCTCGCGAAGCGCCAAGGCGTAGGACTGCCGCGCGGCCTGCTCCTCGACCCGGGCGCGCAGGGCCTCGAAGTCCTGGACCAGCGCCTGCTGCGCCGGCGCGAGGGAGGGAGCGAGCAGGAGGGCGAGGCCCAGGAGCAGGGCGAGGGTGGCTTTCATGGGTGGCGTCTCGTTCGTGGCGGCGGGGGCCCGGAGCTCTGTCGACCACGCCCTGCCCCCTGCCGGAGTCTAGAGGCCCGCGCTTCCCCACGGGCGTTCAACGGGGAACGCCGGGGGACTCCGTCTTCTTGGCGGGAATCCCGGGCGAATCGACCCGGGGGACCGAGAGGATCCAGACGGCCGGCCGTTGCCCCGTCTCGCGCGCCCTCCAAGGAAGCGGCAGCGCTTCGGCCAGCTCCGCGGCCAGCCGGCGGGAGAGATCGCGTCGCGTGTCGAGCACCACGAGGTCGACGCCGTCCGCGCCGGCGGCCTCGAGGAGCCATGCGAGGTCGAAGTCCTCCCCCCGGGCTTCGGCCCGGATGCGATAGCCCCAGATGCCGCGCAGGTCCCGCCGCGGCAGCTCGTCGAAGGCGTAGGTCAGGTCGGTCACGACGGTCTCGTCGCCGGGCAGCGAGCGCAAGGCCTCGGCGTGACGCGCCGCGACGTCGAGCCGCCCGTGGAAGTAGCGCCAGCTGCGGGAGGCGTGGACGGCGAGGACCGCCACGAAGAGCGCCGCCCCCGTCCGCCGCCAGACGCGCTCGCGCTCCCGCAGCTCGCGCGAGCCGACCGCGACGAGACACAGGAGCCCGGGGAGCAGCGGCAGGAGGTACTTGGGAGTCTTGCTCTGGGCCAGGAGGCCGAGGGCGCAGACGGCCACCGCGACGTAGACCAGCAACGGGCGGTGGTCACGCCACAACCTGCGTCGCGCGATGAGCAACGAACCGCCGACGAGGACCGTCGTCGCCACGTCCTCGCCGTGGCGGATCCAGCGCTGGGGCTCCCGGAGAAGCTTCGTGAAGGCGCCGGCGATGCTGAAGTCACCCTCGTCGAGGGCTGGGTCGCCGCGCAGCTGGCGCCAGAGCGTCTCCAGCTCCGCCGCGTTCCAGGCGTCCGCGAGGTAGAGGCTGGCCACGGCCAGGGAGAGGGCGAGGAACTCGAAAGCGCGCCCGACTCGCCCCGCGCTCGCGAGGAGCGCGGCCCCCGCCGCGACGAACACGAGGCCGTCGAGGTGCACGAGGACGCCGAGCCCAGCGAGGAGCGCGCCCCCGCGCAGGGCGGCGGGCGATGAGCGGGCGAGGCCACGCTCGAGGGCCAGGTAGCTGGCGAAGCCCAGGCTCGCCAGGCACATCTCCGGACGGAAGGTGTAGGCCCCGTCGACGACCAGCGGATGGGCGAGGAAGAGCAGGGCCGCGAGGAGCGCCGCGTTCTCGCCGAAGGCCGCGCGTCGCGCGCGCAGATGTCTCACGAGCAAGAGCAGGAGCAGGGCGAACCAGGGGAGCGAGACCGCCTTGAGAACGGGCAGGGACCAACCCGCGGCGAGGATCGCGAGGCTCCCCTGGGGAAGGAAGAGCTTGTGGTGCACCCAGATGCGCTCGCGCCAGTCGGCGAAGCCCGCGAAGAGCTCGGAGCGCACGACGCCGTCCTGGGCAAGCCAGTAGGCCTGCTCTCCCAGCCACGCATCGTCGAGGTGCGGAGCGCGCCAGGGCAGGCTCCAGAGGAAGAGGGCGCCGAAGGCGAGGAGCCCGGCCAGGAGCAGCCGGCGTCCTCGACGGGAGGCGGGCGCGTCCGGGCTCAGAAGGGCAGCTCCCCGGGGCGCGCGGCCCGCGGCGCCTCGTCCGGATCCTCCCCACGCACCAGGGCGCGCAGCTCCGCGGCCGTGGCGGGACCGTGCCCGGCGTAGTGGTTGTTGGCGTAGGCGAAGATCTCGTCGACCGCCTCGGAGAGCCGGTTCAGGACGGCCGCCCAGCGCAGGAGCCGCGGCCGCTGGTCGAGCACGACGCGGTCGAAACGGTCGGTCAGGGAGTCGAGCTTCTTGCGGTCCCCGATCAGGCGCGCGTACAGGAAGTCGGCGGTCACCAGATCGTGCTCTTGCGCGAGCGACTCGGGGTGGGGCATGTAGGCGAGGTCGAGCAGGCAGAAAGCCACGCCGTGGGAGCGCAGAATCCCGAGCAACTCGTCCCCGACCCAGGCCTTGTTGCGCACCTCGACGACGAAACGCATCTCTCGCGGGAGGCCGCCCAGGAAGGCGTCGAGGCGCTCCAGGAAGGGCCCCGGCTCCGCGAAGGCCTGGCGATTGAAGTAGGGGAACTGCAGCACGAGGGGGCCGAGTCTCTCCCCGAGCTCCGCCATCACCTCGAGGAAGGCATCCCGTTCCCCGGCCACGTGCTCGGGGCGCAGGAGCTTCCCCGCGTCAGGACGCGGCCCCTCCCCGGCGTGAACGATGCTGCGCGGGAACTTGGCCGAGAGGGTGAAGCCCTCCGGCGTCTTGCGCCGCCAGCCAGCGACCATCGAGGGACTCGGCACACGGTAGTAGGTCACGTCCGCCTCGACCGTGTCGAAGCGGCGGGCGTAGCAGCCGAGGAAGTCCGCGGGGCGCGTTCCCTCGGGATAGAAGCTCCCGACCCAGCTCTTGTCCGACCAGCTCGAGGTCCCGAAGCGCCAGCGCGTCGGCTCGGCGGATCTCGGCTGCAAGTCGCTCACCCAGCCGCGCTCAACGCCCCTCGAGCCGCCGCAGGCGAACGAAGTTCGTCACCAGGCGGAAGACGGAGTAGTCGAGGATCTCCTCCGCGGCCTTGTGGTTCGAGCCCCAGAACTTGGCCTTGCGCGTCTCGCGGATGCGCTGCAGGGAGGCCCCCAGGTGATCGACGGCGAAGGCCTGGCGCTCCTCGGCCTTCTTGAGGCCCTGGGCCGACTCGAAGCCCTGGGAGTGGAAGTGGTTGGCCGAGTCGAGGATGGTGCCGTGGCCCGAGCGGAACCAGCAGGCGAGGTTGCCGCCGCCCCACTTCTCCGCGCATTCGGCGCTGTCGACCAACATCTCCACGCGCTCGGGCTGCAGCACGCGCACGAGGTGCGAGCCCTCGAGGTGGTAGAGCGGCACGACCTCCTCGCCGAAGACGCCCCGCAGGTAGGGGCTGTCCGCCGAGCACGGGCTGGCCTCGACGTCGTCGAGGACCTCGTCGCGGGTGACGACCTTCGACAAGACCCCCGGGGCGATGCGCTCGATGGTCTCCGTCAGGGCCCAGCAGGAGCCGCAGAGGTAGCCGCCGACGGCGACGAACCACTCGATCCGCTCGACGTCGCCGGGCTCGAGCTCCCCGGTGCAGTTGGCGACGAAGACCCCGGCGGCGTCCAGGCCGTCCTGGGCGACGCGGCTGGACATGGTCAAGCGGTGGTCGATGCCGAGGCGCTCGAGGAGCACCTGGATGCGGTCGCCGCGGCTCTCGAGGACGACGACGTCCAGGCCGCGGTAGATCACCTCCGGCGGCGCTTCGTAGTCGTACTTCCGGTTGCGCTCCTGCTGCGCCAGGGGGTCGAGCAGGCGCAGCTTGGGACCCTCGCGCTCCCACCACTCCGTCCAGAGGGCGACCTCGGCGGCGAGCTCGGCTCCGCGGGCGATCGAGAGCAGGTAGGTGTGAGCGCTCTTCGCGACGAGCGGCTCGGTGTCCTCGAGGGCCGCGATGACGGCCTCGACCGCGGGCTTCTGGAAGGACTTGGCGAGGCCCACGACCGCGGCGCCACGCAGGCGCCAGTCCTCGGCTTCCCGGGAGAGCTTCGCCAGGGGCTCGACGGCGGCCGGGCTGCGCGTGATGCCCAGGGAGACGGCGGCGCAGGCGGCGACACGCCACTCGCGGTCGGCCAGGGCCGCGATCAGGGCTTCCGCGACGGCGGCGTCCTCGGCGAGCTCGGGGTGCCCGAGGGCGACCACGATCTCCTCCCGCAGCTCGCGGCTCCCCTCGCGCTCCAGGCGTTCGACGAGCCAACCGCGGGTCTCCTCCTCGGTCACGGGGCGCAGGCGCAGGCGGGCCTCCAGGGCCGCGCGGCGCACGCGCTCGCTCGCGTCCTGTTCCGCGACGATCCGCGCTGCTTCGGCGGCCCGTCCGTCCTGCAGGAGCCCGAGCAAGCGCGCGGCCCCCGCCCGCACGCCGGGCTCGTCGTGGTCGCGGGCGCCGGCGGTCAGCTCCACCAGGTCGAGCTCGCCCGCCCAGCTCCGGACGAGGGTGGCCTCGGCGAGGAGCGGCCCTCGCCGGGCGACGCGCGCGGCCTCCGACGTGCAGAGGCTGGCCAGGGCCTCCTTCATCTGCTCCGCGCGGGTGCTCGCGTCGAGGTCGACGCCGGCGACGAAGGCGGGGAGGGCGCGCCGCAGGAGGACGTCGTCCAGCTCGGAGCGTCCGAGCAGCTCCAGGAGGGGCGGCACTTGTTCGGCGTGGGGCTGCTGCGCGCAGACCTCGAGCGCGGAGGCTCTCAGGGCGAGGTGCTCCGAGGCGAGCAGCTCCTGCAAGAGCTCGCCCCGCCCCGCGCGCATCAGCGCCACCCGCGCCGCGCCCGCGGCGGCGCGCAGACGCAGGTCGTCGTCGTCGCAGAGCTTGGCCAGAGCCTTCGGAGGCTCCACGGCCTCGCCGAGTCGGGGCGCGACGCGCACCAGGGCCTGGCAGGCCGCGCGGGCGCCGTCCCGCTTGAGCTCTTTGCCCAGCTCCTCGACCGCCTCGGCGGGATCGAGGAGCGCCAGGGACTCCGCGGCGGCGGCGCGCAGGAGGCGCACCGGACCTTCGCAGGCCATCTCGACCAGGGGATCGAGGGACTTGTCCGAGCCGTGCCGGCCCAGGCCCCGGGTCGCGACGAGGGCGACCTCCCAGTCGTCGTCCTTCAGGGCTCGCAGGAGCGTCTTCTCGGCGTCCTCGCCGCCGCCCTCGACGATCGCCTTCACGGCGGCGAGGCGCGCGACGGGGTCCTTGGACTTCAGGTCGGGCTGCGGGTCCTGGAGGGGCAGCGCGCCCGTCGCCAGGGCCATGAGGGGCACGGCGAAGAGCGCGCGGAGGCGAGACGGCGCGGTGAGGCGCGGGGGGCGAGGTCGACGCATGGCGCGGCGCGAATTCTATCCTAGACTCGCCCCCGGCCCGCCTGGCCCTCGCCCATGCCTTCGTCCGCCCGCTGCTCCCGAGCCGCCCCCCGTCGGCACGGACTCCGTCCTCTGCTCCTCCTGGGCGCGGGCGGCGCACTGCTCCTCGTTCCCGGATGCCGCGGAGACGAGGAGGCCCCCGACCCCTGGAGCCGCGAGTGGAACGTGCTGCTCGTCACCCTCGGGTCGGTCGGCGCTGATCGGCTCGGGTGCTACGGCAACGAGGAAGCCCACACGCCGCGGCTGGACGAGCTGGCGGCCCGGGGCGTGCGCTTCGAGCGCGCCCTGTCCCCATCGGCGCTCGCGCCCGTGTCCCAGGCATCGCTCCTCAGCGGAGAGCTCCCGAACCAGCACGGCCTGCGCGGACTGCGTCCCGCGGAGGGGCACCTCCCGCGGCCGGGGCTCCAGCCGCTGCCGCATCGCTTGCAGGCTCGGGGTTGGCGCACCGCTGCCTTCGTCAGCGCCTACACCCTCTCCGAGGACTTCGGCCTGGATCGGGGCTACCAGCACTTCTCGAGCGGCATGCGCGGGGACGTGGTCCGCCGGGCGCAGCGGCGCGGGGACGAGACGACCGACCAGGCCTTGACCTGGCTCGAGGAGTACGGCGACGAGGGACCCTGGCACCTGTGGGTGCACTACTCCGACGCGCACGACCGGGCGCTCGTCCCCCCCGACGACTTCCGCCCCGAGACCGGGGTGGATCTGGACGAGGCGGGCCTCGAGCTGGCCTTCGTCGACCAACAGGTCGCGCGCCTGCTCGAGCATCTCGAGACCTCGGGGCAGGAAGAGAGCACGGTGGTGGTCGTGGTCGGGCTCCACGGGCGCCGGCGGCTCGACCTCGCCGGGGATCCCGGCTGGTCGCCCGCGGACGCCCTGGCGGAGGAGGCCCTGCGCGTGCCCTGGATCCTGCGCTGGCCGGAAGGGCCGCGGGGCGAGGTGGTGCCCGAGCTCGTCGGCACGGTCGATCTCCTGCCGACCCTGCTGGAGGTGCTCGAGCTGGAGGAGACGCGCACGCGCGGGGGCTCGAGCGTGCTGCCCCTCTTGCGCGGGCAGCTGGACGAGCCGCGGCTCGTCCACGCCGAGGACCCGGGGCCCACCCCCGCGACCTCCGACGATCGTCGCTGCCTGCGGTCGCGGCGCTACGAGCTCGTGCAGGAGTCGGGGGATCCCGAGTCGGCCGTGCTCTACGACCGCGAGCTGCGGCCCGGGGAGCGGGTACCGGTGGAGGGCGAGGAGCCGGCGGAGGCCGCGCGTTTGCGACGGGCCCTCGTCGGGCGCGGAGCTTCCGCAGCGGAGTCCCGGAGGACGTCCGGCGACGCCCCCGACCGGGAGCTCCTCTCGGAGCTCGGGTACGGGGGTCCGCTCGTCACGGACTAGCCGGCCTAGAGCCCGACCAGCTCCTTCAGGCGCGATTCGAGGCGGGTGACGCCTGCCGCGCGGCCGAGCTCGAGAGCTTCCTCGGGGCTGGCGCCGTCGACGTAGAAGGCCTTGGCGCCGAGCAGGGCGCCCACTCGATTGGAGCTGCCGCAGTAGAGCACCGTCGGTCCGCGAACCGCGTCGAGCAGCCGCGCCAGGTCGTGCGCCTTCGCCTCGGAGATCTCCCCGGCGTTCGCGATCGGTAGGTTGGCGTACTCCACGCCCAGGCTCCCGGCGCGGGCGCCCTCCCAGCCCGTGCCGGGCTCGCTGGAGAGCCGCAGGTTCACGAAGGAGCGGTAGCCCGCGCGCACGAGGGCATCGAACTGCGCCTCGTCGATCTGGCCGGCGCACAGGAGACCCGGGACGGGGACCGAGGCGTAGGGGATGTCGAGCTCGGCGACCGCCTCCAGCTCGGCTCGCGTCTCGGCGCGTGTGGCGGAGGGGGTGCTGCAGGCGAGGAGGCTCGCGGCGACCAGGCAGGCGCCCAGGGTGGGCGCGATCCGTTGCAGGTGTTTCTGCAGGCGTTTCATCACGACAGGAGAGCAAATGCGCGAGCCCTGCGCCATCGCGTACCCTGACCCCCCCATGCCCCGGCTCTCGGCCTGCATCATCTGCCTCGACGAGGAGGCCAAGATCGAGGACTGCCTGCGCAGCCTCGAAGGGGTCGTGGACGAGATCGTCGTCGTGGACTCGGGCAGCCGCGACCGCACCCTCGAGATCGCGCGGCGCTACACGCCGCGGGTGATCCACCAGGACTGGCTCGGCATGGGGGCGCAGAAGGCCTTCGCCTACGCCCAGGCGTCGCACGACTGGATCCTGAACCTCGACTGCGACGAGCGCCTGACGCCGGAGCTGGCGGAGTCCATCCGCTCGGCCATGGAGCGCGAGCCCGAACACGCCGCCTACGAGCTCCCGCGCAAGACGTGGTACGTGGACCGCTGGCTCGAGCACTGCTGGTACCCCGAGTGGCGCGCGCGACTCTTCGACCGCCGTCGCTGTGAAGTGCGCGGCGAGGACCCCCACGAGTACGTGCACGCGCTCTCCGGCCCGACGGGACGCCTCTCGGGGGACCTCCTGCACTACTCCTTCGACAGCCTCTCCGACCACCTGCGCACGATCGACGTCTACACCACGGTCGCGGCGCGCGGCCTGCACGAGCGCGGTCGTCGCGCGGGGATCCTGACGCCCTGGACGCGGGGGGCCTGGACCTTCCTGCGGGTGCTGCTGGTCAAGCGCGCTTGCCTGGACGGCTTCGCCGGCTGGACCGCCGCCATGCTCTCGGGGGTCCACAGCTACCTGAAGTACGCGAAGCTGCGCTTCCTCCAGGCCGCTCCGGGCGCGCCGGCCCCCCGGGCGAAGCCGACGGCGAGCCGGGACCTCGCGGCTGGGGAGCGGTTGGAGGAGCGGGGTCCCGTCGGTCGATGAGGTGCCCCGGAGGGCCCGCGGGAGCTGGGCTATACTCCAGCTCGCGCCCGTCCGCACCCTTCCCTCCCTCCATGGCTCGCCCCCTCCACGCCCGCACGCCGCACGCCCGCCTCACCCGGGTCCTCCCGCTGGGGCTCCTGCTCGCCTGGAGCGCCGGCTGCGGTTGCGGCAGCTCGGCCCCGACCGGCGACGGGCCCCTCCCCCAGCGGGTGCTGCTGATCTCTCTCGACACCCTGCGAGCCGACCATACCGGTTTCGGGGGCTACTCGAAGGACACGACCCCCTTCCTCGACTCTCTGGCGGAGCGTGGGGTGGTCTTCGACAACCACTTCTCGAACTCCCTCTGCACGTTGCCCTCCCACGCGACGATGCTGACGGGGCTGCACTTCCCCAGCCACGGGGTGAAGCCGACCGGCGAGGGGGAGCCGATCACCGTCCTGCCCCATCGCGCGAAGACTCTGGCGGAGAAGTTCCAGGAGGCGGGCTACTTCACCGCCGGATTCACGACCCACGGGGCCTGGCTCAACGAGCTCTACGGCTTCGACCGCGGCTTCGACCACTTCTACTCGAGCTGGGACGGGGCCGACTCGATCATCGAGAGGTACCTCGACCTGCTCGACGAAGCGCCGCAGGGGAACAGCTTCACCTTCCTGCACTTCTTCGACATCCACTCGGACAACGCCCAGGAGGGGCCCTGCCTCCCCTACCGCTCCTCCGGGAAGCTCGTGAAGGAGTTCGCCGGCGAGCGCCCGCCGGACTTCACCGGCTGCTCGAGCCGCCCGGGGCGCGAGGGCGTCTGCGCCTCGAACTACCTCAAGGACCTCTCGAACAAGGTCGAGCCCCTGCCCGAGGACCACCTCGTTTTCCTGAAGGGGCTCTACGACGCCGGAATCCGCTGGCTGGACGGCCGCCTCCAGGGTCTCTTCGAGGAGCTCGAGCAGCGCGGGATGCTCGAGGGCACGCTGATCGTCATCACCTCGGACCACGGAGAGTCCTTCTTCGAGCACGAGAAGATGCTGCACGACACGCACCACGACGAGGTGGCGCGGGTGCCTTTCCTGGTCGTCCTCCCCGAGAGTTCCGGCGTTGCGCCGCACCGGGTCGAGGCCTTGACCCAGTCCACCCAGCTGTCCGCGACGATCCTCGACCTGATGGGCCTCGATCCGATCGGCCAGGTCGACTCCCTGGCGCCCGCGATCATGCTGGGTGAGGAGCCGGAGGACGGCCTGGTGCTCTTCCAGGGGCACATCCTGATCGGGACCGACGAGCAGGGGGAATTCAAGTTCGTCAAGACGGGCCGCAACCGCGTGCCGGTCTTCTACGACCGGACTCAGGACCCCGGCGAGCTCACCGACCTCCTCGGCGGCGACGAGGGCAGCGTCTACAAGCAGGAGAATCGCGAGCGGCTGACGGCGATCTATGCCCGCTTCAACGAGCTGATCGACGAGTGCAAGGACCTGAACAAGCTCGTGCGGAGCGGCGATGGCGGAGGCGGCGACCTCACGCCGGAACAATACGCGGAGCTGCGCGCCCTCGGCTACCTGGGGGACGAGGAGGAAGAGGGCGCTCAGGAGCCCTGAGGGGCCCCCTCGAAGGGGGTCGCGGGCGGGAGAGGTGGGCCGGGAGAGGGCGGGCGCCGCGCCTCCCCCGAGGCGCGGCGCCCTACGAACTCCCCCGGCCCGGTCCGCTGCGCGCTCTCCGTCGCGGCGGCGCTTCTCCGCGCGGGCGGAGGAGCGACCGGGCCTCTCTCCCGAAGGGCTTCCCCCTCCACTCAAGGGACGAAGGTGGAACCCCTGGGGCCGCAGCCACGCTTTCGGGGAAAAACTTCCCATGCAGCCGGGGGGGCAGAACGACCGATAGAGGCCCCATTCGCTCCGCTCCAGCCGGACGGCCCCCCGCCGCGACGCGCGTCCCCCCGAGGCGATTCCACCCGCCCCGTCGCATGACCCGACTCCAAGATTGGCTCCAGCGCCTCCGCGCCCTCCTGGCGTTCGCCCCGAGGTTGCGGCGCCGCACGCCCGCCGAGGCGCGCAAGGTGCGCCTCGAGACGAGGCCCGACGCGCGGATTCCCGTGCGCAAGGAGGCCGAGCCCCGGAAGGAGGCCGCCGGAGCGCATGCGGCGGGCGCGCAGGCGCTCAACCTCGACTGCCGCAGCCACCTCCAGACTCCCCTCGCCAAGCGCGAGACGGAGCTCGTCGAGCGCATCGGCGCGGCCATCGAGGTCGGCCGCTTCGAGCTGCCCCAGCTGCCCGCGACCAGCATGGCCCTGATGTCCCTCTCGGGGCGGGCCGACGTCGAGGTGGACCAGGTCGTGCGCCTGGTCTCCTCCGACCCCTCCCTCGCGAGCGAGCTCCTGCGCCTCTCCAACAGCGTGGTCTACGCCACCCACGTCCCAGCCCAGACGCTCAACGAGGCGGTCATGCGCATCGGCCTGCGGGGCCTGCGCTCGCTGATCTTCTCGGTCTCCGTGCGTGGCAGCGTGATGCGATTGAAGAAGCTCGAGGCCTTCTCCGAGGAGATCTGGCGCCAGGCCTTCAGCGTGGCGAGCATCGCCCGCGCCATCGCGCCGGCGCTGGGCATGGACCGCGAGCGCGCCTTCCTGGTCGGCCTCCTGCACGACATCGGCAAGATCGCCCTGCTCGCGATGCTGGCCAAGGAGACCCGCGGCGGCGACCCGCCCAGCCCCGCCACGGTCGGCCGGGTGTTCTACGTGCACCACGAGCGGGCCGGCCGGGCCCTCGCCTCGCGCTGGCGACTCGACGACGAGATCGTGAGCGTGGCGGGCAACCACCACGACTTCCAGTCGAACCCGGACTTCGGACGCAGCGCGGCCCTGGCGAGCTTGGCCCACCGGCTGGAGCTGCACCTCTCCTACGAGGACGAGGACCTGCACGAGCTGACGCAGGCGCCCGAGCTCGAGTTCCTGGGGGTCCCCGAGGAGCAGCGCCTGGGGATCGTGGACCTCGCTCGGCGGGGCAAGCCCCGGCCGGCCGGCGCGGACGGGGACGACACCGAGGCCGCCTGAAGGCCTCGGAAACGGGCTCGGCCGGAGCGGATCCGCACAGGAGGCCCGAGGCGGGGGCCGCGCTGGGGACGGCCAGGGGGTAGGAGTGCGGAATCGCCCTCCCCGGGGGCCCGTTCCCAACCCGGGAGGCGGAATGGGGAACTCCGGAGGGGCGATCCGTGTCTAGTGATCGTCTTCCGTCGGCCCGGGATCTCCGCCCGCGCCACCGGTCGTCCTCCTCCCCAGCCCCTCCCCCATATCGATGAGACTCCAGCTGCTCTCCGGCCTGGCCGGCCTGCTCGTCGGCGCCAGCGCCTTCGCCCAAGTCCACCGCACCTTCCCCGCGGAGATCACCGACGTCGACTCGGTCTCGCGCACCGTCACCGTCGCCACCGACCTCGGCGAGCTCCCCTCCCTCCGCCACCAGGGGTCGGCCCAATTCGCCGGGCTGCTCCTGCCGGGCGGGGAGGTCGTGGACCTCGACCTGCGCCAGCTCGACCTCGCCAGAATGAAGTACGGATTCCGCGTCGACGGCCAAGCGCGGCCCGACCTCCTCGACGGCCTCGACCTCTCGGTCTGGATGGGGCAGGTCGTGGGTGAGCCGCAGTCCGACGTGCTCCTCTCCTTCTCGAGCGCCGGGACCCGGGGGTGGATCCAGCGCGGTGACGAGCTGGTGCACCTGATGCCCCGCCCGGACGCCCGCGGCGACTGGGCCAACGGCAGCACCGTGCTGATGCGCGAGCGCGACTACGTCGAGCTCAACGGCCAGCGCCCGAGCTCCTGCGCCACCGACCGCCTCAAGCGGCCCACGGGCGAGACCACGGCCCGCACCAGCGGAAACGAGGCGCCCCTGAGTGAATACGGCACGCAGATGCTCGGCAGCTGCAACCTGCGCGAGTGCACCGTGGCGGTCGAGACCGACTTCCAGCTCTACCAGGTCTTCGGCAACGACCTCAATGCCGAGACGGCCTACTTCACGACCCTCAGCGCGGCGGCCAGCGCCCGCTACGAGCAGCAGTTCGACACGGTCCTGACCTACCCCTACGTGCAGTTCTACACGAACAGCAACGACCCCTGGACCAGCCAGGACGGCGGCGGCGGTAGCGTCGACCTCCTCTACGAATTCCAGGGCGCCTGGACCGGGAGCGTCCCCACCGGCGCGACCCTGGCGCACTTCCTCTCGGGCGCCAACCTCGGCGGCGGCGTGGCCTGGCTCGACGTCCTCTGCGACGACGAGTTCAACTTCGGCGTCAGCGGCAACATCGATGGCGACGTGAGCTTCCCCGTCTCCCAGGGACCGGACAACTGGGACTTCATGGTCTTCTGCCACGAGCTGGGGCACAACTTCTCCTCGCCCCACACGCACGACTACTGCCCGCCGATCGACTCCTGCTTCGACGGTCAATGCACGAACGGCACCTCCTGCACGAACCAGGGCACGATCATGAGCTACTGCCACCTCTGCCCGGGTGGCCTCGCCAACATCACGACCTTCTTCGCCCCGGAGGTGGTCGCCCAGGTCGCGCCGGCGGTCCAGGCCTGCCTGCCCCTCTACTCCGGCATCGCGATCACCCCACCGACGATCGTCAGCAACACCTCCACCACCGAGGTGACCGCCCAGATCGCGGGGGGCGTCAACGGCAACGTCGAGCTGAACTACCGTTACGACGGCGGCTCCTACAACACGCTGGTCATGGCCGACCAGGGCGGAGGCCTCTACAGCGCGAACCTGCCTGCCGCGGACTGCAACGACACGCCCGAGTTCTACGTGAGCTTCGACTCCCAGATCTGCGGGCTGACCACGGCCCCCTCCGGTGGCGCGGGCTCGCCCTACACGGCCGCCGTGGGCGAGGTCATGATCAGCTTCCAGGACGACTTCGAGGTCTTCCAGGGCTGGACCACGCTCAACAACGGGGCCTCCTCCGGTGACTGGCAGCGCGGCGTGCCCGTCGACGACGGCGGCTGGGACTACGATCCCTCCTCCGACGGGGACGGCAGCGGGTCCTGCTACCTGACCCAGAACGAGAACGGCAACACCGACGTCGACGACGGCTCCGTCACGCTCTTCTCGCCCTCGATCGACATGACGGGCGGCGGCGTCTCCATCGAGTACGACTACTTCCTGCGGCTGACCGACGAGGACGGCACCGACCGACTGCTGGTCGAGGCCAACAACAACGCCGGCGCCGGCTCCTGGACGACGATCGCCACCCACGACACCAACGGCGGCCTCGCCTGGCGCCACCACGTGATCGACATGGAGTCCGCGGGGATCACCCTCACGACCGACATGGTGATCCGCTTCACCGCCAACGACGGCGACGCCCAGAGCATTGTCGAGGCCGGCGTGGACGGATTCGAGGTCTTCAGCGTCAGCTGCGACGGCGGGAACCAGCCCGGTCCCTACTGCGATCCGGCGAACCCGAACTCCTTCTCGGCCTTCGGTGGCGTCCTCACGCACGTGAGCGGGAGCCCCGGCGGCACGATGACCTTCGACGTGACGCAGGTCCCGAACACGCCCGGGATCTTCTACTACGGTCCCAACCAGGGTGACCTGCCCTTCGGCTGCGGCCGCCGCTGCGTCGTCGGCGGGATCACCCGCACGGGCGTCTTCTTCGCGACGGGCCACTCGGTCAACGCCGTGCTGGACACGACCGGGGCCTCGACGCCCTTCAACATCCAGTACTGGTTCCGCGACCCCTCGAACGAGGCCTTCTGCGGAGACGAGTTCAACACCACCAACGCGGTCGGCTTCTAGCCCGATCCCACCCCTGCACACGGGCCCGCCACCGACCTCTCGCGGTCGGCCGGCGGGGAAGCGAGCCGGCGGTGAGCTCCTCGGAGTTCGCCGCCGGCTTTTTCGTCGTCGAGGGGGGTCGTCCGCCCCGCGTTGGCTTCAGATCATCTTCGTGACGCCCGGCACGGCGATCTCGGCGCAGGCGTGCTCGCCCCACGCGTAAGCCGGCGGAGAGAGGTCGAGCTCCGAGTCCAGGACCGCCTGGCGCGTGACCGTCTGGCCCGTGTAGGCCGCGAGCCGCCCCAGGATGGCCATCAGGGTCGACTCGATCATGTGCTCGCTGTCGTCGATCGGCTCGGCGGCGCGGATCGAGGCGAAGAGAGCGTCGTGCTCGTTCTGGTACATGTCGTCCGGCCCTTCGCCCTCGTGGCGCCACTTCCAGGCCCCGGTCTCGATGCGATGGCGTTGCAGATCGGCGCGTCCGCGGCTGCCGAAGACGTGGTCCGAGACGTCCATCGAGGCGCCGTTCCACTGACGGCAAGAGGAGAAGCCGCGCACGCCGTCCTCCCACTCGTAGACCGTGTTGAAGTGGTCGTAGATGTTCCCCCACTTCTCGTCCGTGCGCTGCACGCGGCCCCCGCTCGAGGTGGCCTTGACCGGGTAGCCGCCCATGACCCAGGCGAGCTTGTCCAGGGAGTGGATGTGCTGTTCGCAGATGTGGTCGCCGGAGAGCCAGGTGAAGTAGAGCCAGTTGCGCATCTGGTACTCCATCTCGCTCCACTCCGGCTTGCGACCCCGGTGCCAGAGCCCGCCGGTGTTGTAGGTCGTCTGCAGCGCGAGGATGTCGCCCACGGCGCCGTCCTGGATGCGCTTGACCGTCTCCTGTTTGGCGAACTGGTAGCGGTAGCAGAGGCCCGAGACGACGCTCAGGCCCTTCTCGCGCGCCAGCTCGCAGGCGGCGCGGATGCGCCGCAGCCCGGCGGGGTCGGTGGCGACGGGCTTCTCGACGAAGAGGTGCTTGCCCGCCTCCACGGCCGCCTCCACGTGCAGGGGGCGGAAGTGCGGGCTCGTCGCGAGCAGCACCACGTCGCAGTGCTCGATCACCCCCCGAAAGCCCTCGAAGCCGACGAAGCGACGGTCCTCGGGCACGTCCACGCGCTCGGCGATGCCGGGGCTGGCCTTCCAGGAGGCCAGGGCGTCGGCGATCGGCTCGGGGAAGGCGTCCGCGACCGCCACCAGGCGCGTGTTCGGATCGGCCATCAAGGCGTTGTAGGCCGCACCGCGGCCGCGACCGCCGCAGCCGACGAGGCCCACGCGCAAGACGTCGTCGCCTCCGGGACGCAAGAGGCCCCGGGCCGAGGCGAGCGGGGCGCCCAGGGCCGCCAGGCCTCCTGCTTGAACGAAGTGGCGTCGGGTCGGCTCGGGGCGCGGGGCGGAGGGGGTCATGGCGCTGGGGCTCCTCAGGGTTCGAGGCTCGCGGGCGGAAGGGAGGTCATTCTCCTGGCGAAGCCGGAGGTCTCGCAAGGCGAGGCCGCGGCCTTTTCGGGAGACCACAGGCGACCCTCGACTCCCGGGAGGGACTCGAGCCAGGCGCGCCCGGCCTCCGGGCCGAGCACGCAGGCCGCGGAGGCGCAGGCATCGGCGGTCGTCGCGTCCGGGGCGAAGACGCTCGCGGCGGGAGCGGCCACGAGGGGCTCGCCGCTGCGCGGGTCCAGGATGTGCGAGTAGCGCCGCCCTTCGAGCTCGAAGCCGCGGCCCGCGTGACCCGAGGTGGCGATCCCCGCCCGGGCGAGCTCCAGGTGCGTCGGCGTGGCTCCCGGCGTGCCCGGCTCGAGGCGCACGATCCAGCCCGCCCGCCCCGGCGGCGCCTCCCCGAGGGCCAGGTCACCACCCCCGTCGACCAGGGCACGCTCGATGCCCGCGTCGCGCAGGGTGGCCAGGGCCTCGTCGAGGGCGAAGCCCTTGCCGATGCCGCCGAGATCGAGGCGCATGCTCCGGCGCAGGAGGCGCACGCGGTGCAGGCCCCCGTCGAGCTCCAAGAGCTCCACGCCCACGCGCTCGCGGGCGGCCGTGAGCTCCTCCGGGTCGGGCAAGCGATCTTGACGACGGGCCCGGCGCCAGAGCCGGACCAGGGGGCCGACCGTCACGTCGAAGGCGCCGCCGCTCGACCGGCCGAGCTGCTGCGCCCGCGCGAGGACGCGCCACAGGTCCTCCGAGACGGGCGCTCCCTCCACCAGGGGTCCCCCGTCGCTGCTCCGCCCGAGGCGGGAGAGCTCGCTCTCGGGGCGGTAGTCGCTCAGGCGCGCGTCGATCTCGTCCAGCCGCGCGAAGGCGGCCTCGAAGCCGCGGGCGGCGGCGCCCTCGTCGGGCGCGTAGAGCACGATCCTGAACTCCGTCCCCATCGCCGGACGCCGCTCCTCGAATCGACGCAGGCCGGGAGGAGCGGCACAGCCCACCGCGAGCAGGGCCAGAAGGGCGAGGGAACGCAGCATGGCGCCGCGCAATCTACGCTAGAGTTCCTCGCTGCGCCCGTCGCCGATCGTGACCTCCCCCGCTCCGACTCTCTGCCTGCTCGCCTGCGCCCTCGCGCCCGCCCTCCAGGAGGACGCCGGTGGCACACGGGCCTATCCCGATCCGCCGGAGGGAGAGCCGCCGCTCCTCGCCGTCGAGGGGGCCGAGGCCACGGGCACGGAGGAGATGGCCGCTTACGACGAGCTCCTCAGCGAGACCGAGGTGCGCTTCCGCATGCTCCCGATCCCGGGGGGGAGCTCCTGGATGGGGAGCCCGGACGGCGAGGACGGCCGGGGTCGGGACGAGGGGCCCCGCCACGAGGTGCGCGTCGACCCCTTCTGGATGGGCCAGCACGAGGTCACCTGGGAGGAGTACCACGTCTTCGCCCAGCGCCTCGACGTCCAGCGCCGCGCCGCCGAGCGCCCCGCCGCGCCCCAGGCTCCCTGGGCCGACGCCGTCAGCCGGCCGACGCCGCCCTACGTTCCGATGGACTTCTCGATGGGCGTCGAGGGTCGGCCGGCGATCTGCATGACCCAGTTCGCGGCCAAGCAGTACACGAAGTGGCTTTCGATGAAGACCGGCCGCTTCTACCGCCTGCCGACCGAGGCGGAGTGGGAGCACGCCTGCCGCGCCGGCACGACCACGGCCTTCTCCTGGGGCGACGATCCGTCCCGAGCGCCGGAGCATGGCTGGTTCTACGAGAACTCCGACGACGCCTACCACCCCGTCGGGGAGAAGCTCCCCAACCCCTGGGGGCTCCACGACATGCACGGCAACGTGGCCGAGTGGGTGCTCGACGGGCACGCCAAGAGCTATTCCGTTCCCACGGAAGGCCCGGCCGAGAACCCCCTCGTGTGGCCACGGGCGCTCTACCCCCGCGTCGTGCGGGGCGGCTCCTGGGACGACGACGTGGAGGAGCTGCGCAGCGCCGCCCGCCGCAAGTCCCTCGAGGGCTGGAAGGTCCAGGACCCCCAGCTCCCCAAGAGCATCTGGTACCACACCGACGCTCGCTTCGTCGGCTTCCGCGTCGTACGGCCCTTGAACCCGCCTCCCCCCGAGGAGCGCGGAAAGTACTGGGAGGCCGACTTGCCCGAGATCCGCGCCATCCAGGAGAAGCAGCGCCAGGGAGAGCGCTGACGCCACGATTCCCGACCGACTCCGCCATCCCGAGCCCGAGTGACATGATGCGACGCACGATCCTCTCCGCCCTCCTGGTCCCGCTCCTGGGCGTCCTCGCCCTCCTCGCCCTGTCCCTGCGCTCGCCGGAGGCCGGCTCCGCCGCCACGGTCGACGAGGGGCCCCTGGCCGAGGCGATGGAAGCGATCGAGGACGAGCTGCGCGCCCTGCGCGAGGGCATGAAGAAGGGCGCGGAGGGCACGCCCGACTGCCTGCGGGCGGTCGCCGCCCTGCAGGTCGCCGCCGGCGAAGCCAAGGTCGCCGTGCCCCCCATGGCCGAGGAGAAGGAGGGCGCCGAGCGCGCAGACTTCCTGCGCGAGTTCCGGCGCAGCCTGATCGGGATGCAGCGCAAGCTCCTCGACCTCGAGGAGCGGCTGCTCGACGGGAAGCTCGAAGAGGCCCAGGCCCTCTACAAGGAGGTCCGGCGCATGGAGGACAGCGGTCACGAACGCTTCGCCGGCGACCACTGAGCCCGGAGTGCAGACGGAGCCCGCGGCCCGGGCCTGGCTCGTCGACCTCGACGGCACGCTCTACGCCCCGCGCCCGCTGAAGCTGCGCATGGCGGCGGAGCTCTTCCTGCGCGCCCCCTGGCACGTCCCGGCCCTGCGGGCCTTCCGCGCGGAGCACGAGCGGTTGCGGGAGGAGGGCGCCGAGGCCTCCGATCCCTTCCGCCTGCAGGTCGAGCGCACGGCCCGACGTCTCGGTCGCGAGCCGGCGGCCCTCGAGGCCCTGGTACGCGAGTGGATGGTGCGCCGCCCCTGCCGCTTCCTCGCGCGCCACGCGAACCGCCCATTGCTGGAGGAGGTCGCCGCCCACCGCGCCGGGGGTGGTCGCACGGCGCTGGTGAGCGACTACCCGGCCCGCGACAAGCTGCGCGCCCTCGGAGTCGAAGAGCTCTTCGAGGTCGTCGTCGCCAGCGGCGAGGCCGGGGGACCCACCGCTCTCAAGCCCGATCCCGCCGGTTACCTCGCGGCGGCGCGCGCCCTGGGTGTCCCTCCGGAGGCCTGCCTGGTGATCGGCGACCGCCCCGACGCGGACGGGGAGGCGGCTCGCCGGGGAGGGATGGCCTTTCGGCGGATCTGAGCGCCCTCACGCACCCGCGGGCGTCGGCTCGCCGCTTCGACTGCCTGTCGAGGGCGGGGCGCAGCCCTTAGAATCCCCCCCATGCTCTCGCCCCTCGCCGCCGGCGTCGCGCTGCTCGCCCTCTGCCCTTCCCCACCGCCCGTCGAGGGTCCGACCGACGAGGAGGTGCTCGCGGCCTGGAGCGAGCTCGAGCCGGACGTGCAACGCGAGCTCGTCGAGTGGTTCCGCGCCGAGGTCGTCTGGATCGACACCTTCCAGAACTCGCTGCTGCGCTTCGTGCGCGAGAACCAGCCGCGCGACCCGGGGCTCTGGCCCGTGCTCGAGGACCCGGGCTGGTTCGACCCGAAGGTCCACGCCCCCGCCCAGCCGATCGCGCGCCGGCCGCTCTCCCCGACCAGCTCGACGCTCGAGCGCAAGCGCGAGGAGTTCTTCTTCCGCGTCCCCGAGCGCAAGCTCGACGTCGCCTACGTCTACGACTACGCGAGCCGCGAGCTGCGCCGCACGCAGCGCGTCGACGACCCCGACCGCATCTTCCGCAACGCCCTGGCGGGCTACGGCCCCGACCACGACCTCTGCGAGGCCCTGGTCGAGATGTGGCTCGACGACGGCGCCAAGCAAGAGGCGGCGCGAGCCTTCGCCCACACCTACACCGACCGCCTCGGGCGCGCCTACACCGGCCTCTCGCTCTACGACGCCTGGGCCTCCGGCGCCAACATGGAGATGCCGGACGTGGACACCCTCGGGATCCTGCACGAGCTCGAGGACGACTGGAAGAGCTTCACCGCCCCCGTCCCCGCCAGCCGGCAGGACGACCTCTACGAGAAGGTCGGCGCCCTCTTCCAGGAGGTGCACCGCCACCGCGGGCTGCGTCACGCCTTGGCCATGACCTTCCTGGCCGGCTATCCGGCCCTGCGCGACGGCTACGGCTCGAACCTCGAGCGCTTCCACGCCCTGTGGGACGACGAGGACTCGACCCCGGAGAAGATGCTCGAGCGCCTGCCGGAGGTGGACGGCTGGGAGAAGTTCCTCGAGTCCTGGGTGCGCAAGCACGACCGCTCGAAGACGCTGAAGAAGGCTGGCGAGCTGCGTCGCGACACCCTGCACAACGACGGCCTCTGGGTGCGCCACACGATGATCTCGATCATGCAGCGGGCCGAGGTGCTCGAGGTCGACGAGGGCGGCTGAGTTCCACTCCTAGGCCTCGCCGCCCCCGCTCCAGCGGCTCCAGAGCCAGGCGCCCCAGGCGCAGGCGTGCAGGGCGACGATGAGCCAGAAGACCCCCTGGTAGGAGAGCTTGCGGTTCTTGTGCCGGAGGAGGCGCTGGGCCGCGAAGGCGCCGGGCCAGCCCCCGAGGAGCTCGAGCAGGTGCAGCACGCGCTCGGGCACGCGCCGTCCGTCGCGGCGCGCCCGACCCTTGTCGAAGGCGTAGACGGCGAAGGCCACGAGGCTGGCCACGGCGTAGATGATCGCGATCCACTTCATCTCGTGCTCTTCAGGTCGGGAGGGCCGCGACCCGACGCGCCGCCTGCTCGGCGCCAGCGAAGGCCGCTTGGAAGTTCAGGCCGCCGATCGGGCCGTCGAGGTCGAGGAGCTCGCCGAAGACGAAGAGCCCCGGATACCGCCCGACCTCCATCGAGCGCGGGTCGAGCTCGCGCAGGTCGAGGCCGCCGCGCGTGACCTCGGCCTTGTCGAAGCCCAGCGTCCCGTCGACGGGCACGCGCAAGCCCTTGAAGCTCTCGACCAGGTCGTGACGCCCCGACTTGCGCAGCTCGCTCATCGAGGGGTTGGGGGCGACTCCCGCCTGGGCGCAGACCACATCCACCAGGCGCCGGGGGAAGCGTCCGTCGAGGGCCCGGGCGAGGCGCGGGGAGCCGGGGGCGCGCGCCGCGTCGACGAGCAACGCTCGCAGCTCCTCCCGTGGGAGGTCGGCGCAGAGGTCGACGACCACCTCGAAGCCCTCTGGGCTCGGCGCGGCGGCCACCTCGCCGCTGACGTCCATCGCGCCGGGGCCGGAGAGCCCGCGGTGGGTGAAGAGCACCGGCCGCTCTCGCCGCAACCGCTCGCGCCCCGCTTCGTCGAACAGCCGCACCTCCGCCTCCTGGACGGCGATGCCGGTCAGCTCCCCCACCCAGGCCGCGGGGCTCGAGAGGGGGACGAGGGCCGGGACCGGGGAGACGAGCGCGAGACCGAGCTCCTGCAGCCAGGCGTAGCCGTCACCCGTCGTGCCCGTCGCGGGATAGCTCTGCCCGCCGGGGCAGAGCAGGAGCCGCGCGGCCTCCAAGGCTCCTTCGCCCTCGACGGCGACGCGGAAGCCGCCTATCTCCAGCGGCTGCACTCCCTGCACCGCCTGCCCGTAGCGGATCTCGACCCCGGCTTCGAGGGCATCCTTCAGCAAGGCGTCGCGCACGTCCCGCGCGCGTTGGCTCGCGGGGAAGACCTTGTCGAGCGGCGCTTCGACGCAGGGGACGCCGAGGGCCTCGAAGTGCGCCACCACGGCTGCCGGTGGCAGGGCGCGCAGGGCGGGCCGCAGGAAGCGCTCGCCTCGCGACCCGAAGAGGCGCGCCGCCTCGTCGGCCTCGAGGGTCGTCGTGAGGTTGCAGCGCGTCCCGCCGCTGGCGAGGATCTTCGTGCCGCTGCGGCGGGTCTTCTCGAGCAGGAGCACCCGCGCCCCCGCGCGCGCGCAGGCCGCGGCGGCCCACAGGCCCGCGGCCCCGGCGCCGACGACCACGACCTCCCGCGCGGGCGCCGCGCGGCTCCCCGGGTCCGGGCTCATCCCCCCGAAAGGGCCCGCTCCCAGGCCTCGAGCTCTTCGGCGCTGTGCGGGCTCTTGGGCGGGCTGTCGTCGTCGCGATCGTCGAGGTAGCCCTCCGGCAGACGCACGCGCTGGGTTCCGCCGCGCTTGGCGCGGTTGACCCGCAGGACGTGCAGCGGGAAGGGGGTCTCGGGGTCGACCTCGGCCAGCACGGCGCGCATCTGCTCGAGGCTCTCCAGACGCGCCAGGCGCCCGCGAATGGAGGCCGAGCCCTGGAAGCCCTTCGTGTACCAGGAGCACCACTTGCGCATCTGCCACACGCCGCGCTCGGGACCGAAGAGCTCGACCAGGGCGCGGGCGTGGCGCTCCATGACCTCGACGATCTCGCCGAAGAGCGGCGGCGCCTCGGGCTCGCGGCCATCGAAGACCGCCGCCAGCTCGCCGAAGAGCCAGGGCCGGCCCAGGCAGCCGCGGCCGATGACGACGCCGGCGCAGCCGGTCTCGCGCATCAGGCGCAGGGCGTCCCAGCACTCCCAGACGTCCCCGTTGCCGAGGACGGGGATCGCGACGCGCTGCACGAGATCGGCGATGGCGTCCCAGTCGGCCTGGCCGCTGTAGAGCTCCGCGGCCGTGCGACCGTGCAAGGAGATCGCCGCGGCCCCCTCCTCCTCCGCCACGCGCCCTGCGTCGGGGTAGGTGAGCAGCTCCTCGTCGATCCCCTTGCGCACCTTGATCGTCACGGGGACCTCCCCCGCCGAGCGCACCGCGGCCCGCACGAGGCGTGCGAGCAGCCGCGGCTTGACCGGGATCGCGCTGCCGCCGCCCTGACGCGTGACCTTGGGCACGGGGCAGCCGAAGTTCATGTCGACGTGGTCGACCCCGTCGGCCACCAGCGCCTGGACCATCTCCCCCACGTCCAGGGGGTCCGAGCCGTAGACCTGCACCGAGCGCGGGAACTCCCCATCGCCGCCGGCGGCGAGCAGGTGCGTCATCGCGTTGCCGAGGCGGTAGCCGCGGGCCGTGATCATCTCCGAGGTGCAGATCCCCGCGCCGTACTCCTTGCACATCGAGCGGAAGGCGAGGTTGGTCACCCCGGCCATCGGCGCCAGGACGACCGGCGGCCAGACGGCGAGGGGGCCGAGCCGCAAGGGCTCGAACTCCCCGGGGGCGGCCGGGGGCACCTCGCGGTTGCAGGCGGCGCCGACCAGGCGCTCGCCCGCGGCGGGGGCGGGCTCACTCACCTCGCTCATCGTTCCCCGCTCCGAGCTTTGTGCCGGGCTTCGCCCCCGCTCTCCCCGGCGGCGGCATGCCCGGGCCGCCGAAGGTCGTGTGGCGCACGGACTCGTAGCGCACGCTGGCCTTGCCCTCCGCGCGCCCGAGCTTGGCGAGAGCGCCATCCGCCTCGAAGGTCGCCACCATCGGGCCGCGGCCCGTGCGCACCGAGAGCACGCCGTTCTCCCCGCGCTGGAAGTTCCACTCGACGGCCACCGGGTCCACGCCCTCGAAGTAGAGCGCCTGGCACTTGCCGGCCTCGGTCCCCACGACGCGGTAGTGGTTCAGGATCATGGCCGGGGTCGCCATGCCCACGTCCACGAGCGCCGGGCGGCGGGGCGTGGAGTTGGTGTCCACGTACTGCTCGTTCAGCCAGCGCTTGAGCCGAAACTGCCCGCCGCGCGTCAGCCCCTCGACCCGGTAGCTGATCCCCCCGCCCTCGATCTCGAGGTCGAAGCCCACCAGGGCGCCTTCCTGGAAGCGCTGGTGGATCGTGTGGCGCGCGGGGGCCTGGCCGATGCCGCCGGCGAGCACCATGCGCCCGATCCAGGAGGTGCTGCCGTCGTAGCCGCGCACGACCCAGTACTCCTCGGCCGCGACCACCCGCTCGAAGGCCAGGCCCTCGACCCGACCCTGGAGCACGACGCGGCCCTCGGGTAGCTCGGGGGCCTCGATCTCCAGGGGCGCCTCGGCCCGGGCCGTGGCCTGGAGCTGGGCCTCGAGCAGGGCGCCGCGCAGCTCGCGCAGGTAGCCGGGGGTGAGGTAGCGTCCGCGCAGGAGGACCGCGTCGGGCTCGCGCAGCGCGTCGAGGGAGTCGCGCGGGTCCGCGCCCAGGACGAGCGCGCTGGCGACCTTGCCGACCTCCAAGCTGCCGTAGTCCTCCTCCACACCGAGGGCGCGGGCGGCGCCCGCGGTCGCGAGCCGCAGGACATCCGCGCGCGGCAAGCCGGCTGCCTCCCAGGTCGCGAGCTCGTCGTGCAGGCCCGCGCCGGGGGCCATCCAGGGATTGGGCGCAGCCGAGCCGGGGACGAGGGGAACGCCCGCCGCGTGGAGCTCGCGCAGCAGGCGCTCGAGTCGTTCGTAGAGCTGCGCGCCCCGCGCGAGGTAGTCCTCGTCGAAGAGCGCCCGCCGCTGCTCGAGGTCGGCTCTCCACCAGTCGGCGTAGGAGGGCGCGAGGTAGTTGAGGATTGGCGGGTCGTCCCCTTGGTCGACCGTGCGGTAGGCGTAGACGTCGAGCAGAGGCATGACCGCCACGCCGCTCGCGGCGCACTCGGCGATCTGGGCGCGGGTCCGCTCCGCATCCCCCTCCTCACCGGGCTGCTGGAAGGCCTCGAGGTAGCACAGGCCGTCCTGCTCCGCGGCCAAGGCCTCGGCCAGACTGCAGCCGGCGGGGACGGGGCCCCAGGCCTGCATCCCGGCGCCGTGGGCGGCCTCGATCAGCGCCAGCCAGGCCTCGCGCGGGATGCCCGCGTGGAAGGAGGCGAGCTGGATGCCGCGCTCCACCAGCCGCGGGAACTTGTCCTCGACCTCCTCCGCCGTGCGCACGATGACCGCCTCGGTGGTCGCGGGGGGCACGCCGTCGAAGATCGCTCCCGCGACCTGGAGGCTGGGGCCGGGCAGGCGCTCTCGCACGCTCGGCATGGCGGCGATCAGGACCCGGCCCAGCTCGTTCCCCATGTCCCGGCAGAGCACGACGCCGCTCAGGACGTAGAGACCGTCGTGCTCCATGTCGTGGTGCACCATGCCGTCGATCAGACCGGGGAAGAGGTGCTTGCCCTCGAGCTGGACGCGCTCGAGCTCCGCGGGGAGCTCCAGCTCCGCCGGGAGCTCGGGGCCGTCGCTGAGGTGCACGATGCGGCCCTCCTGCACCAGGAGGTTGCGCACGCGGGGCTCGTCCCCGGGGAGCATCGTGTGCACCGTGGCCCCCTCGAGGAGGGTGGCCCCTTGGAGGAGCGCGGCGGGAGCGAGGAAGGACAGGAGCATGAGGAGAAGGTCGCGGTGGAGCCGATGCGGGCGGGCGCGCTCTGCGTAGACTGCGCCGCCGGAGCGGGGTCGCCTGGACGGCGCCGCTTAGACTACCGCAAGCTCCTTGCCGGGAGCCGGCCCAGCGATGCCCAGTCCCATCCCCACCGTCGAGCTCGAGTCGGACGACCTCACCCGCGGCCCCTGGATCTACGCCCGCCAGGTGCTGGAGCCGCGCTCCGAGGTGTTGCCCGGCTCCCTGGTCGAGATCCTCGACCGCTCGGGTCGCTTCGTCGGCCACGGCCTCTACAACCCCCTCTCCGACATCCGCCTGCGAGTGATCTCGCGCGGGCGCAAGAGCGACCTCGATCAGCCGCGCCAATTCCTGCTGCGCCGGCTGGCCGCGGCCGACCGCCTGCGCAAGAAGCTCCTGCGGCTCCCCGACCGGACGGACGCCTACCGGGTCGTCCACGCCGAGGGGGACGACCTGCCCGGCCTCGTCGTCGACCGCTTGGGAGACGTGCTCGTCTGCGAGTACCACTCCCTCGGCTTCTACGAGCTCCAGGACGAGATCGCCTGGGCTTTGGGCCAGCTCTATCCGGAGGCGCGCCTCGTGCACCGGGTCCCGCAGAGCGTTCGACGCCAGGAGGGCTTCGACCCCGCCGAGGAGGCCCAGGACGTCGGGGAGGTGGAGGTCAGCGAAGACGGCGTGCGCTACCGCTTGCTGCCAGGCCAGGGCCACAAGACCGGCTTCTTCTGCGACCAGCGCGACAACCGCGCGCGGGTCGCGGACTTCGCGCGGGACGCGACCGTGCTCGACCTCTGCTGCAACGTCGGAGGTTTCGCCCTGCACGCTGCCCGGGCTGGCGCGCGGCGCGTGCGCGCCGTGGACCTGGACGAGGTCGTCCTCGAGCGCGCCGCGGCCTCCGCCGCCGCCAACGGCCTCGAGGTCGAGCTCCGCCACGCCGATGCCTTCCACGTCATGCGCGAGGAGCAGGGCGCCGGTCGCCAGACCCAGGTGGTGGTCCTCGACCCGCACAAGATCGTGCGCGGCAAGCGCCAGCTCGAGGAGGGCCTCACGAAGTACCTCGATCTCAACGCCCTGGCCCTCGGCTGCGTGCGTCCAGGGGGGGTCCTGGCGACCTTCTCCTGCTCGGGGGCGGTGGAGATGGCGGACTTCGCCGGGGTGGTCTTCCGCGCCGCCCGCCGCGCTGGGCGGGAGCTGCGGGTGCTCGAGGTGCTCGGGGCGGCGCCCGATCACCCCCAGCGCCCGGACTTCCCCCGCTCGCGCTATCTCAAGGGCCTGCTGCTCGCCGTGGACTGAGGGCCTCCGACGGCTAAAAAGCCGCCCCTGCCGTCTGGAATCGGGGCCGGGGATGGAGCAAACTGACCGGTCGTCGCCCTCGCGCGGAGGTCTCCTCCGACGGGGGCGCTTCCGTGACCCGAAAAAGTCCGGCGCTTGGGCCTCCGCGGCCCTGGCCGGCGCCGTCCTCTCTCGACCCCGACGCCCCATGAGCCTTCCGATCTACGTCACCCAGGACAAGTGGCAGGACTTCGACGACGCCTGGACGGAGCTGATGGCCACCGAGGATCCCCTCGACGAACTCTTCGTCGCCCTGCGCCGCGCGGGCGACAAGAACCGGATCGCTCGTTGCGTGCCGCTGGTCAAGCAGCACGTCGAGCTGCTCGAGGTCGCGGAACGCAGCGCCGACGCCGCCAACCTCCTGGGGACCGCGATCCAGGCCGGGGCGCCGACCGCGGAGCTCTACGAGCCGCTGATGAAGTTCGCCACGGCGGCCTGGGGCGAGGAGCCGTGGTGGGAGCGCGCCGTCGAGCTGACGGGCCTCAACGACCCGAGCCGCCTGCGCAAGGCGTGGAGCGCCTTCGTCAAGCTGCAGCGCTTCGCGAAGGGCGTGCTGCTCTTCCACCCCGCCGGCTGGGGCACGGGCGAGATCACCGAGATGACCGACGACGGCGGGACCGTGAACGTCCGCTTCCAGAGCGGGAAGCAGGACCACTTCCCGATCAACGCCGCCCTGGACATCTTCGACATTCTCGAGGAGACCGACCTGAGGGCGCGCTCCTTCCGGGACCCCGACGGCCTCAAGAAGGAGGTCAAGAAGGACCCCCTGGACGCACTGCGCGCGATCCTCACGCGCTACCACGGTCGCGCCTCCTCGATCGCGATCAAGAACGCCTTGGCGCAGATCGGGATCGAGGGCAGCGCTTACAGTGCCTGGTGGCGCAAGGCCCGCCCCCTGGCGGAGAACAGCGAGTGGTTCCGCATCACCGGCAGCGGCAAGAAGGTGGAGGTGCACCTGCTCTTGACCGCGGCCGACCCGATCGAGCAGCTCAAGCGTCAGCTCCTGCACGCCGCCAGCCTGGAGGACGTCATCACCCGGGCCCGCGCCCTCCTCAGCGACGAGAAGCTCGTCCCCGAGGTCGCCGACCTGATCTTCGAGACCCTCGAGCAGGAGGCCGAGCGGGAGGAGAACCCCTACGGACAACGCCTCGGCGCGTGGATCCTCCTGCGGGAGAAGCGCGGCGAGACGCCCACGCCCCTGCGACTGCGGCTGGAGGCGGCCCTCGCGTCCCAGGCCTCGCCCCAGGCGGAGGAGGGCCAGGAGGAGATCCCGGCGCTTTGGAGCCTGCTCCAGGCGCTGCCCACGCCCCACGACCAGGAGCAGGCACTGGGACTCCTGGTCGAGCTGCTCGACGAAGGATGGGTGGAGGAGGCCCTGACGCACCTGGACCACGCGCCCCCCGGGATGGTGCGCGGTCTCGTCGAACGGCTGGTCACTGCCAAGCAGGGTCGCCGCCTGGGCGACGTCTACCGTCACCTCTTGACTCGCACGAACCGGGCACCGCACCTCTTGCTGGCGCTCGCCAAGCTTGCGGAGCAGGGCAAGCTCGAGGGCGAGCTCCCGCCGACCTTCGCCCGCGCCCAGGCCTACGCCAACCTCGCCGCGCACCTCTTTCAGCATCGCCGCAGCACGGCGGTATACGGGCGCACCCATACGCGCCTGGTCGAGTTCCTGGCGGGCGGCGCCGAGCCCGTGCTCGGGAAGCTGCTGGGGGAGTCCAAGCTCTCGGAGGTGCGCAGCATCCAGCGTCTGACCCAGCGCGGCGTCGAGGAGTCGATCGACAACCTGTTGATCAACCTCGCCACCCACGCCGAGGACGACTCGGCCGAGGCTCGCCCCGTCTTCTTCTGGGAGGACGACTCGATCTGGACGACGCGCAGCGGCAAGGACCGCATCTCCCGCGAGCTCAAGGAGCTCAAGGACGTCAAGATGCCCGCCAACGAGGAGGCGATCGGGCGCGCCGCCGCGATGGGTGACCTCTCGGAGAACTCCGAGTGGGAGGCCGCCCTCGAGGAGAAGCGCAATCTCTCCGCCCGGGCTTCCACCATGGAGGAGGAGCTCTCCAAGGCGCGCCTGCTCGAGAACGCGATCCTGCCCGAGAACGTGGTCTCCCCCGGGACGCGGGTGAGCTACCGCGAGATCGCCAACGGCACCGAGAACCGGGTGACCCTGCTCGGTCCCTGGGACGGCGACCGGGGCGAGGACGTCGTCTCCTACCGCGCTCCCCTGGCCCAGGGTCTGCTCGGCCTGACGCCGGGGGCGACCCAGCGGATCGAGCTGCCGGGTGGAGAGATCGAGGTCGAGATCCTGACGATCGAGCCGGTCGCGGTCGACTGAAGGCGCCCCGGGCGGGGCTCCCAGCCGCCGCGAGAGACACAAAACCCACACTTCAGGGTTGTGAGGCGGCCTTGATCAGCCGATCATGATGTGGTGTTGAACGCGCCGCCCACCGCCCTGCCCCCCGCCGGCCTGCTCAAGGTCCTGGGGGACCCCACCCGCCTGCGCATCCTCGGCCTGCTCGCCCGCCACGAGCTCTCGGTCGGGGAGCTCGGCCGGGCCCTGGGCCTCTCGCAGAGCCGCGTCAGCAACCACCTGCGGGTGCTGCGCGAGCCCGGGCTCCTGCGCGAGCGCCACGTCGGGCCGAGCACCTTCCTGCGCTTCGACCCGGCAGGCGGGGACGGCCTCGCTCGCGACCTGTGGGCGGCTCTCGAGCCGGAGCTGGGGCGCCAGCCCGAGCACGCCGACGACCTGGCGCGCCTGCGCGGCGTGCTCGAGGAGCGGCGTCGCGACTCGCGCGACTTCTTCGACGCCGTGGCCGGCGAGTGGAACGCCATCGGCGTCGACTTCGCCACGGGCCAGGCCCGTCAGCGCGTGGCGGCGAGCTTCCTCGACCGCGAGCTCGTCCTGGCCGACCTCGGCTGCGGCACGGGCTACGTGGCCCAGGCCCTCCAGGGGCTCTGCGCGCGGATCCTCTGCGTCGACTCCTCCGCGGGGATGCTCGCGGAAGCGGAGAAGCGCCTGGGCGAGACGCCCCAGCGCGCGCGCGTCGAGTACCGCCAGGGAGAGCTCGACGCCCTTCCCATCGAGGACGACGAAGTCGACGGCGCCGCCTGTGCCCTGGTCCTGCACCACCTGCCCGGCCCCGGGCCCTGCCTGGCGGAGATGTTCCGCGTCGTGCGTCCCGGCGGCACGGCGGTCGTGCTCGAGCTCGGCCCCCACCGCCAGGAGTGGATGCACGAGGCCCTCGGTGACCGCCACCTGGGCCTCGACTCGCGCGCCGTGGCCGAGGCCATGGAGGCCGCCGGCTTCGATCAGGTCGAGCTCGAGATCGTCGCCGACCGCTACCAACCCAAGCGCGGCCCGGAGGGCGAGGCGAGCGAGGGAGTCCCCCTCTACCTCGTCCGCGGCCGCGTCCCCTTCACCACCCTTTCGACTCCACCCAAGCAAGAATCGAAGCGATGACCACCGCCACCGAGAACGACTTCAAGGTCAAGGACCTGGCCCTGGCCGACTTCGGCCGCAAGGAGATCCTCCTGGCCGAGCATGAGATGCCGGGGCTGATGGCCCTGCGTGAGGAGTACCGCGGGAAGGCGCCGCTCAAGGGCGCGCGCATCACCGGCTCCCTGCACATGACGATCCAGACCGCGGTCCTGATCGAGACCCTGGTCGAGCTCGGCGCGCAGGTGCGCTGGGCCTCCTGCAACATCTTCTCGACCCAGGACCATGCGGCCGCCGCCGTGGCCGTGGGGCCGAACGGCACCCCCGAGAAGCCCCAGGGCATCCCGGTCTTCGCCTGGAAGGGCGAGACCCTCGAGGAGTACTGGTGGTGCACCGAGCAGGCCCTCCTCTGGCCGGGCGGCGAGGCCCCGAACATGATCCTCGACGACGGGGGCGACGCGACCATGATGGTCCTCAAGGGCGCGGAGTTCGAGGCGGCCGGGGCCGTGCCCAAGCCGAGCGCCGACGCCGGCGAGGACTGGGTGGAGCTCCTGAAGCGCCTCGAGGCCAGCTTGAAGACCGACGCCAAGCGCTGGACGCAGGTCTCGAGCGAGATCCGCGGCGTCTCCGAGGAGACCACGACCGGAGTGCACCGCCTCTACCAGATGGTCGAGCGCGGCGAGCTGCCCTTCCCGGCGATGAACGTCAACGACTCGGTCACCAAGAGCAAGTTCGACAACCTCTACGGCTGCCGCCACTCCCTCGTGGACGGCATCTGCCGCGCGACCGACCTGATGCTCTCCGGCAAGGTCGCCGTGGTCTGCGGCTACGGCGACGTCGGCAAGGGCTGCGCCCAGTCCCTGAAGGGCCAGGGCGCGCGCGTGATCATCACCGAGATCGACCCGATCTGCGCCCTGCAGGCCGCCATGGAGGGCTACGAGGTCAAGACCGTCGAGGACGTCGTCTCCTACGCCGACCTCTTCATCACCACCACGGGCAACTTCAACATCATCACCGCCGACCACATGGCGCAGATGAAGCACAACGCCGTGGTGGGCAACATCGGCCACTTCGACAACGAGATCGACATGGCCGGCCTCGCCAAGGTGTCGGGCATCCAGAAGGAGAACATCAAGAACCCCGTCGAGCACGACAACCAGCTCGATCGCTGGGTGTTCCCCGACGGCCACGCCATCTTGATCCTGGCGGAGGGCCGCCTGCTCAACCTCGGCTGCGCCACGGGCCACCCGAGCTTCGTGATGTCGAACTCCTTCACCAACCAGGTGATGGCGCAGATCGAGCTCTTCAACAACGCCTCGCTCTACGAGAACAAGGTCTACACCCTGCCCAAGCATCTCGACGAGCGCGTCGCGCGCCTGCACCTCGACAAGCTGGGTGTGAAGCTCACGACCCTGTCCCAGGAGCAGTCCGACTACCTCGGCGTCCCGGTCGAGGGGCCGTACAAGCCGGACCACTACCGCTACTAGGCGTGCTGCCAGGCGATACGGAGTCAGGACAAGAACCAACGCCTATCGGAAGGGGGGGGAGGAGAGGCTTCGCCGCTCCTCCCCCCCCTTCCGATAGGCGTTGGTTCTTGTCCTGACTCCGTATCGCTAGATCGCCAGCCGCAAGCCGGCCGTCATGTACTGCTGCGACTCGAACCAGGTGTAGGTCCCCTGGAGCCCGAAGTTCGGCGTGAACATCAGGATCAGCCGCCCGCGGCCCCCGATCTCGGAGGTGAAGTAGTCGCGATACTCGGCCGAAATCCCGAGCTCCAACCAGTCGGTCAGGAGATTGCGGGCCCCGAATTCGATGCCGTAACCGTTCTGGGTGCGGTTGCGGCTGACGGCCGGGTCGTCCACGGGGCGCCGCCACTCGCCGCGCAGGTACTTGATGTCGAGCACCAGGTCCGTCGTCTCGGTCGGTGAGGTGATGAAGCCCACGCCGGCCTCGAAGTCCTGACGCAGGAGGCTGCGGTCGTTCACCGCGGCGTCGGTGTCCCCCTCCGTCTCGTGGTAGGCGAGGAGGATCCGCACCCCCTCGGGGGAGTCGAAGGAGAGGCGTCCGCCGTAGCCCGAGAGCGTCTCGAAGTCGTAGTGGTCGTCGTCGAGCTCGCTCTGGGCCCAGTCGAGGTCGAGGTAGTTGTAGCTGAAGGGGCTGTCGCGGTATTGGGCGCTGGCCGCCGGGGCGGCGAGGAGGAGCGCCGAAGCGAGCAGCGAGGGACGGAGGAGGGTCAACGTCTTCGGGGGCACGGGGAGGCCGGAGGGCGGGACGGGAAGGGCCTCAGGGTCGAGCGCGCTCCGGCGCAAGTCAAGACCGGACGCCCCGCCGGGGCGTGGGCGCCGTGTAAGCTGCGCCCCCCCACCGCGCCCCCTGCCATGCCCCGACCCGTCCGCATCGCCCTCCTGGGCAACTCCTTCGCCGAAAAGGTCCTGCTCCCGTCCCTGAAGCACGTCGCCTCGAAGCCAGATGTGGAGCTGGAGATCTCCGGCGTCGCCGGCCGCGACGAGGCCAAGGCCGCCGCCACGGCGGAGCGCTGGGGGTTGCCCTACGCCACGGGAGACTGGCGCCGGCTGCTGGAGCGCGGCTGCGACCTCGCGATCCTCGCCACGCCGGTCGACCTGCACTTCGAGATGGCCATCGCGGCAATCGAGGCCGGCTCGGCGGTCCTTTGCGAGAAGCCCTTCACCCTCGACGTCGCCCAGGCGGAGGAGCTCTGCGCCGCCGCCCGCGGCCGCCTAGCCCTCGTGGACCACCAGCTGCGCTTCAACCCCCTCCGCCGCAAGCTCCGCGAGCTCCTCGAGCAGGGCTTCGTCGGCGAGGTGCTCCACGCGCGTTGCGACCTCGTGCTCGCCAGCGCCGCCTACATGCAGCGCGGCCATGGCTGGTGGTTCGAGGCGGAGCGGGGCGGCGGGACCCTGGGCGCTCTCTCCTCTCATCTCGTGGACGGGCTCAGCTGGTTGCTCGGACCCGTGGAGGCGGTCAGCGCGCGCCTCGGGACCTTCGTGCGCGAGCGCCCGGGGGGCGACGGCGAGCCCCGCCCCGTCACCTCCGACGACTTCGCCGAGCTCTGGCTGCGCTTCGAGTCCGGCGCCCTGGCGAGCTCGACGACGAGCGTCTCGATGCCGGGCGCCTCGCGTTGGCTGCTCGAGATCGCCGGTTCGCAGGGGACGCTGCGCCTGGACCAGGAAGACGACCTCGTCGGCGGCCCCCACGGAGAGGATATGCGCACCATCGAACCCGACGCGCCCCTGCCGGACCCGCGCGAGCTCGGGATGCAGGCGAGCGGCGCCTTCGCGGCCTGCGCGCCACTCTTGCTCGAGGCCGTCGTGCGCGCAGTGGCCGCCGGCGAGAGCGAGGTGCCCGGGGCGGCGACTTTCGAGGACGGCCTGGCTTGCATGCGCGTGCTGGAGGCGGCCCGCGCTTCAGCCCGCGCCGGGGGCGCCGAGGTGCCTTGCCGCTGAAGGAGCCCATCGGGCGCCTCGCGCCGAGCCCCACGGGCCTCCTGCACGTCGGGCACGCGCGCTCCTTCTTGCTCGCCTGGTGGTCGATCCGTTCGCGAGGCGGGACGCTTCGCCTGCGGCTCGAGGACCTCGACACTTCCCGCGTGAAGCCGGGCATGGAGGAGGCCTGCCTGCGCGACCTCGAGTGGCTGGGCCTCGACTGGGACGGCCCGCTCCTGCGCCAGAGCGAGCGCCGCGACGAGCTGCTCGGGGTCGCGCACCAGCTCCTGCGGGACGGTCGCGCCTACCCCTGCGTCTGCACGCGACGGGAGATCGCGGAAGCCCTCTCCGCTCCCCACGGCCCGCTGGCGGGCGGCGTCTACCCGGGGACCTGTCGGGGGCAGTATGCCGACCTCGAGTCGGCGCGGCGCGCGAGCGGCCGGGAGCCCGCCTTGCGCCTACAGGTCGAGCCCGGCGTGGTTCGGGTGCGGGACCTCCTGGCCGGCGAGCTCGCCCAGGACGTCGCGCGCGAGGTGGGCGACTTCCCGATCACGAGCCGGGACGGACAGCCCGCCTACCAGCTGGCGGTGGTCGTCGACGACGCCCACCAGGGAGTGACCGAGGTCCTGCGCGGGGACGACCTCCTCGAGAGCACGCCGCGCCAGCGCTACCTGCAGGAGCTCCTGGGCCTCGAGGTCCCCACCTGGGTGCACGTGCCTCTGGTCCTGGACGTGGACGGTCAGCGCCTCGCCAAGCGTCACGATGCCCTCTCCCTCGAGGCCTTGCGCGGGGCGGGCATCGACCCGCGGTGCCTGGTCTGCTGGTTGGCCCGCTCGGCCGGCCTCCCGGCCCCGGAGCGCGCCACGGCGGCGGAGCTGGTCGCCCTCTACGATCCGGCTTCCATCCCGCGCGAAGCGGTGATCTTCGATCCCGAGGCCCTGTCGCCGGGAACTTGAGGCCCTGCTGCCGCGGGGCCGTTAGAGTCTCCGGCCGAAGCGGCGGAGTGTCTCGCCGCGATCGATCGAACGCATTCCCTAGCACTTCCCATGTCCATCATCGCCACCGGTGCGGACGCGCCCGCCTTCGAGCTCGAGAGTCATCTCGATTCCAAGGTCAGCCTGTCCGACTTCGCGGGTCAGAAGAACGTGATGCTCGTCTTCTACCCCCTCGACTTCACGCCCACCTGAAGCATGGAGATCCCGGGCCTCAACGCGCTGCGCGAGCAGTTCGAGGCCTGCGATACCCAGGTCCTGGGTATCTCCGTCGACTCCAAGTTCTCTCACAAGGCGTGGGCCTCCGGCTTCGCCGGCATCGACTACCCGCTGCTCGCGGACTTCCACCCCAAGGGGGAGGTCTGCAAGGCCTACGGCCTCTGGCTCGACGGGCCGGGCATCGGCGACCGCGCCACGGTCATGATCGGGAAGGACGGCAAGGTGCTCTGGGCCGAATCGGTCGGTCCCGGCGGCGCCCGCAACCCGATGGACCTCCTGAACAAGGCCAGGGATCTGGCTCAGTAGGTCCGCGAGCCGGGCCGGGGCCCCGCTCTCCGGCCCGCGCTCTCCCCCAGCAGGATTTCGGAAATCCCCTCAGGATCCCCCCGGGGCCATTCCGAATTCTCACCCGGCTCCCTTGACGACCGCCCCCTCCGGGCTAGTCTTTCGAGCCCCCTGTTCCCCGATAGCTCAGTTGGTAGAGCAACCGGCTGTTAACCGGTTTGTCGCAAGTTCGAGTCTTGCTCGGGGAGCCATCCATCCTTCGGGGATGGAATCGAAGAGCGCTGCGGTAGACGCGGCGCTTTTTTTGTGGGTGGAGCGCGCCCCTGTAACTCAGGGTGCTTTGAAGGCTTGGGACGGTGCTGGTCTCGTCCGGAGGTCTCCGGCGCGCCTTGCGAGAGCGTGAGCTCCCGTGCTGTCCGGAATCGCGGCCGTCGCAGAATGCGGGCTCGTGCATCGACTTGCAGCATTCCGTCATGGGGAGTCTCGGCCGTGGATCCAAGTGGCCCCTGGAGCATGGTCTCGCCCGTGCGCACCTCCCCCACTCTTCTGCGAGGCCCCAGCCATCTAACTTTGCTCACCCCGCTCGCGAGTTGTGTTCGAGGATCCCTCCCAACCGCTCTGTGCACCGGACTTCGCCCGACCCCAGTCGCTCGCCTCGATCGGCTCGTTGCCCAGACCCTGAGGCGAACGCTCCGCGTGGAAATGCTCAACGAACGCGGAGCAGGCCCTGCGAAGCGACGCCTCCCCGAAGAAGATCATCCGGCCGAGGCACTCGGACTTGATCGAGAGCACGAACCTCTCCGCGAAGGCGTTGCAGTTCGGCGCTTGATAGCACGTCGGGATAGGCTCCACGCCTGCACTCCTCAGGGTGCCCTTGAACAACTCGGTGAACTTGGAGTCACGGTCGAGGATGAGGAACCGATGATCCCGCAGGAAGCCGTCGAAGCAGTCGGTCAGATCGCTCGCCACGTGCGCCATGAAGGACTCGTTCGGGTTCCTTGTGATCCTTGCCAGGTGGACACGGCGGCTCTTGAGGTCGATGACGAAGAGCACGTACAGCTCGCCCTGGATGCGGCAGTAGCCCCACGACGAGTTCTCGAGGGCCATACGAACGATCACCTCCTTGATCTTCTTCATCAGGCCAGGGCGACCCACGCGGCTGGTCTTGTACGTCCACTTGGCCGCAATGAGCTGCCTGTGCCACCGCAGGATCGTGTCTGGCGTCACGATGGTGGCCACCTGCATGAGCAGTCGCCTGCCGATCTTCTTGCTCTTCGCCGCAAGACGACGCCGCTGATCGTCAGTGAGTCGGAGCGCCCTCCCTTTGAGCTGCTCCTTCAAGACGCAGTTCTCTTCGACCAGGTACTCGAGGACCTCGGCCTGCTGCTGGTTCATCAAGCCAGCAACCGAGGCGATCAGGATGTGCAGCGGGTAGATGTGTCTCTTCGCTCCGGAGACTTCCTCAGTCCTCGCGCTCGTCGACCCAGGCCATTTGAATCGCCTCGAGGATCCCTTCGTTCGAGTCCTTCGGATCCGAAATGAAGCCCTCCAGCGAGATTATCTTCTGGTGCAGATCCGTGAAGCGCAGGGTCAGCGGATCGAGATCCGGCTCAGCCTCGAAGAGTCGGAAGGCGATTTCGTGGACGTCGGACCAGGTGAATTCGTCGGCGGACATGGCGGATCGGAGGAGCAGATCAGGTGCTCACGTCATCTGTTGATACTGCCCGGCACATCCGAGTCCGGACCGCATCCTGATACACCCCTCGCTTTGATCGGGCAACCACAAACCGGAGCGGGGCTACACGCGAGATGTTGGTGCCCGTGGTGTCCACAATTCGCGCCGACGGTCAAGTCGTTACGGCAGCCCCAAGATCCTGATCCACGCGAAGTGGGACTCTTCGTGCTAGAACAGCCCAGGAGGGCGAGATGCGCAAGAGTCGATTCAGCGAGGAGCAGATCATTGGCGTCCTGAAGGAGGCCGAGGCTGGCGCGAAGGTCGTGGAGCTGTGCCGAACGCACGGGATCTGCACGAACACTTTCTACCGCTGGCGGGCGAAGTACGGCGGGCTGGAGGTCAGCGAAGCGAGGCGCCTTAGGCAGCTCGAGGAAGAGAACCGCCGGCTCAAACAGATGGTGGCCGAACAGGCTCTCGACAACCGGGCGTTGCGCTCTGCACTGGGAAAAAAGTGGTGACCCCCGTGAGTCGCCGACAGGCGGTGCAGCACTTCCGAAGGGACTTCGGGATGAGCGAGCGGCGCGCCTGCAGGCTTGTGGGGCAGCCTCGATCGACGAATCGCTACGTTGGGCTTCGAACGGAGGATGCGGAGCTGCGAGCTCGACTGCGTACGCTCGCCTCGGAGCGGCCTCGCTTCGGCTATAGGCGCCTGGGTGTCCTGCTGCGTCGCGAGGGCCGCCTCGTGAACCACAAGCGGGTGTACCGGATCTATCGCTCAGAGGGCCTGATCGTGCGCAGGAAGCGCCGTAGGCGAGTCTCGCAGGCGAATCGCATGGCGGAGCCGTCGGCCCTGAAGCCGAACGACTGCTGGTCGATGGACTTCCTGTCGGACCGACTCGACGACGGTCGCGGGCTCCGGGTCTTCGCGGTGGTGGACGACCACTCCAAGCTCTCGCCCGCCATAGAGGCAGACCTGTCGCTGCCTGCCGAGCGCATCCTGCGCGTCCTCGATCAGGCGATCGAGCTCTACGGGAAGCCGACCGCGGTGCGGACGGACAACGGCCCCGAGTTTGCCTCGCGGGCTTTCGATGCGTGGGCCTACCGACACGGCATCGAGCATCGCTTCATCCGTCCGGGGAAGCCGGTCGAGAATGCTTATGCGGAGAGCTTCAACAGCCGCGTGCGAGACGAGTGCCTGAACCTGCACTGCTTCGAGAGCCCGAGCCATGCGCGCAGGCTCCTCGTGGACTGGCGAGAGGACTACAACTCGCTGCGGCCCCACACGGCGCTCGATGGTCGAACGCCGAACGAGTACCTGCAGTCCCTGCCGGGGGGCAGCCCCCCGGCAGGGACTGCAGGCGTCCTGTCACACCAACCCCAACCCACTCAGGCAGGTGCCTGAGGCCCGGAGTGTCCCCTCATGCGTGGCACAGGATTGGGGGCTGCCGCATCGTTACCGTGCATGGACCTGCAGCACTTTGCGCTGCCCCATTCCGGCCCCGACGTTCGTGGATCCTAGCAGTCCGTGGTAGAAGTGCTTTCGATGCAGATCGTCGGCATCCGCTTCGGGTCGGCAGCTGAGAACGCAGGCGAATCGGTGGATTCGTCGAGGATCGAAGATGTCGACCCGGAGTGGAGGACGGTGATCTGCATCGGAATGACTTCTGCCACGGGCTGCTAGCCCTCGACGGGTCTTCCCATCCGGTTCGGCATCGCGGTCGTACCTCGCCAACTGTCTGTGATGTCTCCGCCGCTGCCAATCTGCGTCACGCCTCCCGCGCGTAGTGCTTCAGGATCCCCCCCGAAGCGCTCGTTGCACTGGACTTCGGCCATGTCCCTTGAGTCGGAGCGCTCGATCCGATCGTTGCCAGGCCATTGGTATGCGCGCTCCTCGTGGTAGTGCTCGAGCCTGCTCGTGATCATTGCGGACTCTTGAATCGACAGAAGCGCGGGGCGATCCTTCAGCAGTAGTCCCTTGCAGCTCCGACTTCGACACACGCCTTCGGAGGCCGCAACCGAGGAGACGACAACGCATGCATTGTCTCGCGAGCACCTTTCAGGCCACGGCCGTACCGATCACCACGATTCCGGGTTTCACCGATCCGGTCAGCAGCATCTCGCACTTGATCGCGACCGTCGGCTTCGCGTTCGCGACGCCCAGGCTCTTGCGATCCGCTCGCGGTCGTCCAGGTTTGAAGATCACGCTCGCGATCTACGCCGGCTCGGTCACCTTCTTGCTTGCCATGAGCGGCGTGTTCCACTTGTTGCCCCAGGATACGACCGGGCGCGCAGTGCTCCAGCGATTGGATCACGCGGGCATCTTCGTCTTGATTGCTGGGACCTTCACTGCGGTGCATGGAATGCTATTCCGTGGTTGGCTGCGCTTCGGGGTGATCGCGTTCGCGTGGGCCGTAACGGCGACCGCAGTCCCGCTGAAGACCGTCTACTTTGCCGAGATGCCTGAATGGCTCGGCCTGACGCTTTACCTCGCATTTCCCTGGCTCGGATTGGGCACCGGGGTCCTGCTCTGGCAGCGCCATGGGCTGCGCTACATCGCTCCTTTCTGCTGGGGTGGCATCGCCTACACCACCGGTGCCGTGTTCGACTTCCTGCGCTGGCCGCGGCTCTGGTCCGGTGTCCTTCACGCCCACGAGTTGTTCCACATCTTCGTGATCGTCGGTGTGTGGTTCCATTGGCGCTTCTGTTCGGCGGTTGCGCTGGACCTGGCCGCCCATGGCCGTTCAGTGGGGAAAGACACTCACACTCACAGCGCGGATCCGGGGTACTCCAGCGCTCCCCCTCCGAGGCGGTAGACCTCGATCAGACAGCCGCTCCCGGTTTGGCTTGGCATGGGCAGCTCGAGCGAGGCCAGTCCGCCAAGGAAGAGGTGGACACTCTGTTCTTCTGCCCAAGCAGGAGCGCTGGGTAGACAGGTTGGCCCCGATGCATCCTTGACCGCTTCGACCTCCCCATTTCACTCCTCCTTGTGTTCCAGGGCTTCCCCGAGGCCCAGGGCGTTAGACTCCCTGGCCTGTTCACTTGACCGAGCGCTCTACTCCCTCCACGAGTGTCGGGGCAGGCGGCCTCAGGTATCTCCATCCGCAACTCCAGGTGACATGAAGATCATTGCCATCGGCGGAGGAAGGATTGGACGCTTCTCTTCGACCGTTCGAACCACGCCCCTCGACCGAGAGATCGTGCGTATCAGCGGCAAGAACTCGCCTCGCCTGCTGTTCCTCCCCACCGCCAGCGCCGGATGCGATGAGTACTGCGCAGCGATCTACAAGCAGTTCAGCAAGCGCCTGGGTTGCAGGGTCGACATCATGCTCCTGGTCAATACTGACCCCGAGCGCGCGCGCATCCGGGATCGGATCGCCTGGGCGGACATCGTTTACGTCGGAGAGGGGAATACTCTGCGGATGATGAAGACCTGGCGTCGCCACGGCGTGGATCACGCACTCCGCTCCGCCATGAAGCGCGACGCCGTCCTCTGCGGGTCGAGCGCTGGTTCGATCGCGTGGTTCTCCTGGGGCAACAGCGATTCGTACAAGACCGAGCAGGACCCCACGAGGCTGGCCCGCGTCAGGGGATTGGGCTTCGTCGATGCGTTGATCTGTCCTCACTACGACGTCGAAAAGCACCGCAGGCCGTCGCTCAAGGCCATGATGAAGAAGCACGCGGGCGTCGCCATCGCTCTCGACGAGCACTGCGCGTTGGTCGTGCATGACGACAACTATCGAGTCCTCGCCTCCGTCAAGGGCCGCAAGGCTTATCGGGTGTACTGGCAGGACGGGGAATTCGTGGAAGAGCCGCTCGCTCCGTCGATGCAATTCAGGCCGCTCGGCCCGCTCTTGGCCATGTAGGCGGGAATCGCTCGTAGGGAAGCGTGGCGTCGGCGTCGTACCCCCCAGCGTGGGTGCTCCGTTCGACCCGTGCAGTCCGCAGCGAATGTCACTCTGCCCCAGAGCATGGGCTGACGGACCTGCAGTCTCACGCCCGGCGTTCGAAAGGGGAGACGTTTCCGCCTGTGGCTGGAGTGCCGCTGCGTTGTCTCTTCATGAACTTGGTCACAAGGGGTGAGGTCATGGCTCGCACCAGCGCGCTGTAGTTGGGCCGCAGCCTGATCTCGGCGCCGACACGCAAGCTATCCTGACTGGAGTACACGACGAGATGGTCGCTGCTGGCCCCTAGGATCTCGATGCCGGCAGGCGCCTGGAGGCCATGAGGGTCCGTGTCCTGATGTCCGAGGGCGAGGATCACCTGCGAGATGTCACCCCGATCGGTCGTCGTTGGCTGCTCGCCGAACGCGGTCTGCGCTATCTCGCCCCAAGGCCGCGAGGGCTTGAGCTTCGACTCGATTACCTCGGCGATCAAGGTAAAGGCATCGGTGTGCAGTCCATCGATTGGCAAGCGATGCAAAGGCTCGCGACCAAGTAGAAGCGATTCACCCAGGCGCAGATGGTTGATCCGCCCGGTGGACGCGCCGCTGAGCGCCCACGCCAGGCTGCCGGAATTCCCTCCCGAGACAATCTTGAGCTCTTGGCCAAAGGTCACGTCGATGGAATCGGCAAGCGCGGACAGCTCGCCCATGTTCTTGGCGTCCGGCACCACTCCGCAGCGGCAGGCGAGGTTAGTACCGATGCCCTCTAGCGTGAGGCTCGGGTAACGAAGTGTCTCACGCACGGCTTGTTCCAGATCGCCTGGCATGATGCCTTCACGAAGGTCTCCGAGCTCGATCATGAGTACGACCCCGTGCGTCCACCCAGCCTCTTCTGCAGCGGCCGCGAGCTTGCTGATGACTTCGAGCTCGGTATTGAAGCTCACGTCGGCATGCGCCACGACGCGCTCCGCCTGACTTACCATCGGGGAGCGGAGAAGAACCATCCTCGCTGGGACAGCCGCACCACGCATCGCTTCGATGTTCTCGATGCGCGACTCGCCCAGCGAGCTCAGTCCGCCCCGGAGAAACGCCCCGGCGATCTCGGGTGAGCCCAGAGTGGCCTTCGTGACGCCCGTGATCGAGATACCTCGATTGCCGAGCCGCTCGCCCAGAGTTCGGGCATTCTGCTCGATCTTGTCGAGGTCGATCTCCAGCCGTGGCGCCGTCATCGCGCACTGGCGGACAGTCTCTCCTCGAGCTCCGGGAACCCCGCCAGGACCATCTCTACCAGGCGTGCGGGTGGCCGGGTGAGCGCGTCGGTGGCCGGGATGCCGAGTTCGAGTTCGTACAGCGTGATGGCCGCGCTTACCTCCGTGTCGGTCATGTTCTCGTGATTGATCGTGAGACCGATGACCTTGGTGTCGGCAAAGGTCTGAACGAGGTTGATCTCAGAAGCGGGCGTCGGCATGAGCACCTGCGGGAAGTCGCCAAGATGGCTTCGGCCAGGCGCGTGCTGCAGAACGACGCCATCGGGGCGGCTCCCGCGAAGGATGAAGGATGAACTCAGGTAGGCGGGGTGGCTGAGCGCGCCCTGCCCTTCGACGATGATCACGTCGGGGTCCTCGCCCTTGAACGCTTCGACGACGACCGCTTCCATCTCACCCGAGCAGTACTGGCAGGGAATGGCGTCCAGCGCGACTCCGTATCGGGCACCCTGGATCAAGCCGGTCTGGCCAGTGCCGACCATCACGGCCTTCAGGCCGTGATCGTTCAGAGCGCGGGTAAGAATCGTGGCGGTTGTACGCTTCCCGATGGCGCCATCCGTGCCGAGCACGGCGATACGCGGACAGGTGACCTCGCTGATTCGACCGCTGAACATCCGCAGGTCCTTCTTCGGGCGGGGCTTCCGAACGTCGAGGATCTCCACGCCCCTGGCCGCGCACGCTGCAGCGAATTCGGCATCCTCGTTCAAGAACTCATGCAAGCCGTTGACGACGTTCATGCCGAGACGGATGGCCTCGAGCACGATGCCGCGCTCGTTCGGCGACAACATCCCGCTCGAGGGCGCCATCCCGAGGATGAACCAGTCCGGCACGCGCCCCATGTACGCGAGTGCATCAGCGAGGTCGCGGCAAATGGGGACTCCGTTCTGCTCCCCGTCGAGCACGCTACCGGCATCGAGACCGGTCTTCTCGCTGTCGATGACAGTGAGGATCTCGTACCTCTCCGAGTGCCGCACGAGACCGTTCGCGGTCTTGCCGTCGATGGCGCCAAAGTTCGCCTCGCAGTAGACGAGTGCGGTGGGAATACGTCCGTGCTTCCCGTTGCTAGCGTGTAGCGCCGATGGCGCGGATGTGTCTCGCTTAGCTGACCTGTCCGGGTCAACGTCGCTTGCATGCGACGAGAGTCCTGCTGACATAATCACTCCTCATGTTGGCTCAGAGGAGGCGACGGGATCGTGCCGACCGGAATTGGCCGAATGTCAACGAGTGGTCCCCGCTAAGTTGGTCGTATGGCCCTCACGTTAGCATGGGGAGAGCGGCTACCCCCGAGGAATCGAGACATTGGCCCGGCGCAGCTCACGTTCCGTGTCCATGCCGTTCGACACCAGAGTTCGAGACTGGATCGGAGCCGTAATCCACACCTCTTGCGAACCGAGACACTGCTCCTTGACCCCGGGAAGCACGATTCTCCCCAAGAGCGAGAGTTCGCAGAGTCGTACAGACCGGGGAGCCATCCATCGCCCAGGGATGGAGTGAGAGGCGCCGCTGATTGACGCGGCGCTTTTTTCGTGGGCGGAGGGAGGTGGCGGAAGGCTGGGACGGAGCGGAGGTCGTGGCACTCTGACGACGGCCGTCGCGCCCTCGATGCGCCACCGAGCCCATCAACGGTGGTCGGGGATCCACGCTCCGCCCCAGTCCTTCGACTTCCCCAGGTCCGCGATCTCGACCGTAATCTCGATGCGCCCGCCGGCTCGATCGACCAGGAAGCTCAACTCCGCGTCCTCGGCCCCCCGCGCCGCGCGCTCCAGGGCGCTCTCGATGTCTTCACCGAACTCCTCGCCGTTCACGCCGACGACCAGGTCGCCGTTCCTGAAGCCGTCCTGCGAGAGGATCCCACCCGCGTCCTGGACCACGACGCGCAGGGCGTCCACACGCTTGGGCGCGTACTCGATCTCGCCGCAGGGCAGGGTCACGCGCATCTGCCGGAGCACAGGCCCCTTGTCGAAGAGCAGGTATTCGCCGGCGACCAGACGCTCGAAGTGGGCGTGACTCGTCGCGTCGAGCTCCACACGCGCCGTGCGGGAGTCGAAGCGCTCGAGGGCGTCGCTGCGATTCAGACAGAGCTCCTCTCCCTCCTGGCCCCCTGCCCAATGCACGCGCAGGCTGTGCAGCTGTGGGAGGCGCAGACGGAGGTGGTTGCGTCCGGTGCGGATGATCACGTCGGCCTGGTCCAGCTCGGTGATCCAAGGCGTGAGTCGAGGCCACTGGACGGCCTCCAGGGTCACGTGGTAGGGACCGGGTTGTAGGCCCTCGAAGCTCTCCGTAGCCCCGCGCACCTCTCTCTTGGCGCGCTCGCCCCCCGCGGCGGGCTCCTTCGGCGTGGCCCAGAGATTCAGCGTCCAGTCCAGTTCCCCATCCACTTCCCCGTCGACTCGGACGGTCAGGGTCCCGGGGCCGAGGGCTTCTTGACCGTCGCCCTCCGAGGGGGCGACGAGCTCGTGCACCGCGATCCCGGCGAAGGCGCAGGCCAGGATTCCGAGCAGGACTCCGCGGGCGAAGCGGTCGTTCGGTGAGTCCATGGTCAGGCCAAAATCATAGGATTCCGAGGGCTTCCGCGAGCTCGGCTTGTCCTGCACCGGGCCCAACCCCGGGCCGTGGACGCCTCACTCCGCCCTGTCCCATGCTGTCCAAGTACTCGACCTTCGTCGCTCGACACCAGAATTCGAGCCTAGATCGGACCCCCAGTCCAATGCTCCTGCGAATCGAGACATGGCTTCCCGACCTCACCAAGCCCGCTGCTTCCCGAGAGAGAGTTCGCATGACCGAAGAGACCGGCGAGCCATCCACGGGAGTGCGGCGAGGTCGCGCGCTTCACGTTTGCTCCAGAAGTGATTGGAAGAGCCGCAGCCTCCGGCCTGCCGGTTCACCGGACGACCTCTCAGACCTCGAAGTGCTCTCGAGCCCTATCCTTCCTCTGGAGAGACGTCGGGGCTCGGTCGACAGCTCGGGTGCTCGTGCTCATCATCTCGGGTTTCGCTCACACGAGTCGGGCACTCCCGACGCTAGAGTCGCGGTCTCGCGACCTGTGTAGATGGCAGTCAATCACTCCAAAGAGGATGGCCGGTACGAGATCGTCGAACCCGCCTTCGATCGCCAGCTCGCGATGGACGTGTTCGACGCGCTCCCTCCCTCGCATCCGATGTTCGCCCTCGCGGAGCTCGACGTGAGCGTGCCCTTGGCGCGGATCGAGGCCCTTCGCGCCGCAGGGACGAGAGTATCCCTCTTCGCCTTCCTGGTCCGCTGCGTCGCGGTCGCGATCAGCGAACACCCCGACATGAACACGATGCGCCACGGCCGGCGCCTGATTCGCTTCGAGGACGTCGATGTCAACGTCCCCGTCGAGGTCCAGACACCCGAAGGGAAGTTTCCGCGGCAGGTCGTGCTTCGCCGCGCGCAGACCCGATCCGCGGAGGAGCTGTACGCGGAGATCGACGCGGCGCGCCGCCATCACGATCGCACCGGAGACGTCAAGGACGAGGACGGCTGGCCGCGTCCCTTGCTCCGGGTCCTCAAGTACACGCCCAGGCCGCTTCGCCTCGCCATCATGCGGCGCTTCATGCGCAGCGCATTCCTGGTCAAGCGCCGCACCGGGACCACGTCGCTCACATCGGTGGGCAAGTTCGCGTCGGTCTCGGGCTTCGTGTTCACGTTCAGCACGGGACCGCGCGCGACGCTGTTCGCAATCGGTGGCGTTGTCGAGAAGCCGTGGCTGTACGAGGGACGCGTTGAGCCGCGTTTCGTGCTCCCCATCTCGATCGCGATCAACCATGACCTGGTCGACGGCGCTCCGGCGGCGCGCTTTGCGATCCGCCTCAAATCGATGATCGAGGGAGGCGAAGGGTTGTAGCTCGCCTCAACAGAGTTGTGTCCGGCACGAGACCGCTTCGGGGGAACGCTCCGCTAGCTCCGCGGAAAGACCTGACTCGAACGGCGCTCGGCGGCCACACCCTACGAGCATCCGGGCCTCGATACCCGGAGGCCCTGCAGAGCCTCGGCGGCTTGTGGGAGCATTCTCCGAGTTCCGGCTGATTGGAGTCCGACTCGCAGCCCACTCCCGACGGCCTCCGGACCTAGAGCGAGTTCGCAACTCCGATGGGTTCGCTCCGCGTCCAACTGGACCCATGTTGCTCTCGAACTCTCTTGCGTCTCTGCGAGAGTTGGGGCGTCCGGTGGGCTCGTCCCCCACCTGGATGAGCCAACTGACCATGAGAAAGCCGCTCGAGGGGAGCGAACTGGCAGACGAACACTCTGACGAGTGTGTCAGGCCGTGCTGTTCCATCCTACCGGCCTCGAAACACGCGCAGTCCTGGGCGAATGCGCCCGGCCGAGAACTTGGATGGAACGGGCGCGCTATTCGACTCGCTTCGCCGTGTACTCCGCGCCCTGAACGAAGAGGAGCCGGTCGACCACGCCCTCCTCGTTGTGCAGGAAACGGAGGTCGGCGTCCGCGGAAGTGAGGAAGAATTCGGTCGGCGAGGCGGCGGGGAGCTCGCGGCGCTGCCCGCCCGTCGCCTGGAGGAATAGCCGCGCCTCCTCGCGCGTGATCGTGAAGACGAGCTCGGGCCGGAGCTCGTAGCGCCCGACGTAGGCCTCGAGGATCTCCGCCTCGACGGAGACGGCGACTCGCTTCGGAGGCACCCAGACGTCCTCGCCCCGCAGCAGCGCGACCGCGACGCGCGCGAGGTCGTCAACCTCGCCGGAGTTCGACATCACGTAGGCCCCGACCTTCGCCTCCAGGTCGCCCAGCATGTGCGCACGGAAGCCGTTCACGCCTCCGCCGTGGGAGATCAAGTGTCGCGCGTCCGGGTCCGTTCCCCAGCCGAGGGCGTAGTCGAAGAACTGCGGTCGGTGCGCCTCGGCCGTGCTCTCCGCGCTGAGGATCCGCCTGCCCTGGAACGCGCCGCCGCTCAGGTGCGCGCCGAGGAAGCGGGCCATGTCCTCGGCGGTCAAGTAGATGTCGCCAGCGGGGTAGACGTCGAAGAAGGTCTGCGCGACGGGTCGCGGGCCCTCGGGGGAGGGCACGTAGGGCAGAGCCAGGCGCTCCACCATCTCGGGCGTGGGCCGGACGGGGCCCGGTGTCTCGATCCCGAGCGGCGCGAGCACATGCTTGACGACGTAGTCCTCGAAGTCCTGGCCGCTGACTCGCTCGACCAGGTATCCCGCGATCCCGTAGCCGTAGTTGTTGTACTCGTAGCTCTCCCCGGGCGCTCGGACCGCGCGCACGACACGGGGCAGCTCGGCGAGGCTCATCGGCAGCCTCCGGCTCCAGACCTCCTCCGTGTTCGCTCCAGTGCTCAGCCCTGAGGTGTGGCTCAAGAGGTGGCGCAGGGTGACCGGCTTCCCCTCGAGATCCTCGACCGAGTGCTCACCGAGGTGATCATTGATGGGGTCATCGAGATCGACTCGCCCGCGTTCGGCGAGCTGCAGGAGGGCCGTCGCGGTGACAGCCTTGAAGGTCGAGCCCGTCACGTAGAGCGTCTCGGGCGTTGCCGCAACCTGCATGCGGACGTTGGCGTGGCCGAGAGCGGCTGTCCAGACGATCTCTTCTCCCCGCACCAAGGCGATCGAGATCGAGGCGACACCTCGGTCGAGCTTGCGATGGATCAACTCCGTGAGAACGCGCTGGGTGTGTTCGAGGTCATGGTCCGCGGCGTCCTGCGAGAGCGCAACGGCGTGAAGGCCGAGGACGAGGGGGACGACGAGGAGGGTCCGGGGGAGGAGGGGGTGCATCGCGGCGAGGATACCGGAGCTAGTGATTCCGCGGTAGCAATCGGCGCACCCACACGGGAGGGCGTGCGCCTGTCGAGGTGATGTCGTTGCCGTCGTCTCACACGGACCTTCGCCTCGGCTAGTAATCAGAATCGTGGCACGCCTCGCAAGAGCGATCGAGCTTCTTGAACAAGGTCTCGAGCGCAGCCTCATCGGGCGTCGCAGCACGGGCTGCACCTGCCAGCTCCAGCGCGATGGTGCGAGTCGCGGCAGCCATCTCGAGGTAGGCCCGCTCTCGGTCGTATCGTGTGTGAACGTTGGACAGCTCGGCGACGACGTCGGACCACTTGCCAATCTCCTTCAGCCGGTGCTCGGCTTCTTTGTTGGACAGGGCATCGCCCACCTTTCCGAACGCCAGACCGTGGCCTGCCATGAGACTGGACACTTCGACGACAGGTTGGAATGGCTTGCGCTCAGGATGCTCATTGGCCTTGTCGCCCTCTTGCCGTGCTGTGGGTTCGGTGATGCCAGAGGAGGGCGTCGAGGTCATCGAGGGTCCACGCGCGACCCGCTGCGTATTCGGGATGCAGAGGGCGCTGAGGATCGTGATCGAGGCGAAGACTGCGCGAGACGGACGAGTAATGATCACTTGAAGTTGCTCCAGGTAGGTGAGATGTGCACGGCCATCATTCCGAATCCGGAGCTCGCGGGGTGTAACCGGTTGGTCACCACGGGGCTTCACAAGGTGGGCGGCGACGAGCCCGGGGCGTGACGTTCCGTTCTCGCGCTGAGGTACCGACATCACCTTGGATACCTTGCGTCGCGGACGGGGTACTCGAGAGGCTTGCACGAGGAGGCGACCGACTCTTCGCCGCTGCACGTCGCGGGCCATGGCCTCGGGCGGCTACATGCGGCGCAGCTCGACGATCACCTCCTTCGTCTCGCCCGCGCGCACTTCGACGAGCCGGGGCGGGATCGGGTGGAAGTGGCCTTGGGTGAGGTCCTCGAAGCTGATCTCGTAGATCCCGGGCGCGGTCACCTCGGTGAGTTGCTTTCCCACTCGGCCTTTCGAGCGCCCCTCGTGCTCGACCGCGCGGACGCACTCGAGCGTTCCATAATGCACCCAGTCCCAGATCCCGTCCGAGAGTCGCGGGGCGCCCCCATCGACGCGGATGTCGAAGTGGATGCGGCAGGGAGGCACGAGCTCCAAGCGCACCGACTGGAGCCCGGGGACCAGCTCGAGGTCCTTGTGGTTGGATGCGTAGCCGAGCTCGCTCGGGATCTCCCAGGTCGTGACGACCGCCGCGCCGGGCGCCGTCCAGAAACGGAAGAGGCCCGGCTCGCGATCGAAGCCGGTCCAAACCTGGTCGTTCCATATGTTGTGCACCCGACCGGGGAGGTCCTCCAGGTAGATGTAGCGGAGCTTTTCGAGAGGGATCCGCTCGCCGATCCGTTTGTCGACAGTCTCGACGATCACCTCGGCCAGCTCCGGGATCACGAGCGCCACGTCCTCCCGACCTCCGGCCGGGACGTCGATCATCCAGCTCTTCAGGAACGGCAAGAGACGGAGCTGGCAAGTGCCGACCGGGATGTCCTTCAGCTGGAACGACCAGGTCGGAAGCGCGCCGCCGACGCGCTCCATCTCGGCCAGCGAGAGCTCGACATGGCCCACTCCGTATCCCCAGTTGGCTTGGTAGAGCTGCAGCCGCACGTCCTCCACGCCACCGAAGGCGGGAAAGGACACCACCCCGCCGAGGGTCACGCGCTCCGGCGGTGCGGGTGGGTCGGCCAGCGCCAGAATCACGTCGCGTGTCTCGCCGGCGACCAGCCCGAGGTCGCCGGCGAGCTCCTCGCGCGCAAGCACGGGGCGCTTCGCCCACGCCCCCCCGTCCAGCTCGACCGTGACGCGGTACTCGCCCGCTTTCAGGCCATCGAGGCGCAGTCCTTCGGTCTCGAGTGTCTCGTCGAGCGGCGCGAAATGGACCCACTGATTGCCCCCGTCCTTCCGGATCCAGTGGACGCAGAGCATGGGCCTCGTCTCGAGTGCTCGGTAGCGCTCGAGCTGTACGTTTGTCAGCCGCACGTCGATCGAGGAGCCCGGCCTCAACAAGAGCTCGCGCTGCTCGCTCTTCGAGAGATCGAGCACGATCGAGCCCCAGGCGTAACCGGGTGCACGCGCGTAGAGGACGACTCCGTGCCCGGGCGACATGTAGTGCCCGATCTTGACGAGCCGAGGCGACTCGCCCGCTCCGGATCGCAACCCCAGGTAGGGGACCGCGACCTGCGGCGCGTCCGCGTCGCGCCCGCCCATCAGCGCAACGGGCGAGCTCAGGCCGTCGGAGAGGGAGGATCTGATCGGGTTCCGCCCCCACATGGCCGTGCTCATGCCCGGCCCGGAGAGGAGTTCGATGTCGTCGAGGTGCGCTCTTGAATGCGCGTCGCGGACGGCGAGCGTGAACTCCGGCCAAAACTCTGGCCGTACCAATCGCACTTGAACATCGTAGACGGTCGTGCCGCTCGTCAGTTCCACCCCATCAGCCAGCGGGACCCGGATCTTCTCACTCAGGTGATCGGGATGGTCGACCTCGACCTCGAGCGCGTCGACGTTCAGATCTTGGTGTTGCTCGGCTACCGCAGCCAAGTACGGGTCCAGGTCGAACGCGCTCGTCAATCCCTGGCAATGCCACGACTCTCGGTTCTCCGCGGTCGAACTACCGTGCACGTCCACAGCAGTCAACGTGACCGTCGTCTTCGTCGCGCTCTCTTCGGTGACCCCCACCAGGACCACGCGCAGCACGCTTGTTCCCGCGGCCGTAGCCACGCCGACGGGAGGCAACTCCGCGACCTGGCTCCGCCCTCCGGCCGACCAAGCCGGGTCTGCGACAGCGGCACTCTCGAGCTCCACCTCGGCGGCGAGCGGAACGACCGCCGGCGGCCGCGCCAACTCAGTCTGCGGTGCTCGTTGGACGAAGTGCAGACAGGTCGCCGCGACGAGAACCGAGGCGGACACCTTGATCATCGATCTCATGGTCCTCCCCTCTTCGTCCATGGTCGGACTCTATCCAGGCTCGACTGGGCCGAGGTAACTACACCGTAACTACCGGATCCGAAAGAGGGGCTGTCCGGAGTGATCGCCTCTGACCGCGTGGTCTTCGAGAGTCCGAACGACCTCGCGCGGCCCTCGGGTTCGCGCCTGGATCGAACCCGAGCCAAGCCCGTCTTGCGAACCTAGACCGCGCCGACTCGACCGTAAGAGCCACGAGACTTCCCGAGAGCGAGAATTCGCCAAACTGCAGGTACCGGGAACCGCCCATTCTCCAGGGATGGAGCGCGAAGCGCCGCGAAGGAAGGCGGCCTCGATTCGTGAAGATGGCGGTCGGCTCCGCCCTGGATCAGGGAACGAACTCGACCTCGACGCCGCTGGAGACGTTGAAGCCGCCGCCGCAGGGGCTGCCCATCGCGTCTCGATACCAGATCTGCAGCCAGCGCGTGTCGCCGCTGGTCCAGCCGCCCTGGGCGGAGAGGCTCGGCGGCCAGGCCGCGAAGCCGCTGCCGTCGGAGGACACGACGTAGAGGCGCTGGATGGGCCCGCCGACGCAGCGGATGCCGTCGCCGAAGCTGAGGCTCACCATCGTCTCGCCGGAGAAGGCGAGGCTCGGCTTGTTCGGCGGGAGCTGGACGCACTCGAGGCCGAAGTCGTCGAGGCTCACGCTTCCCGTGCCGGTCGTGTAAAGGAAGGCACCCACGCCCGCGGAGTTCGCGCAGCCTTCTATCGCCCCTGCGCCGTTCCCGCAGGGGCAGGTCCCGAGGCTGCCGAAGCAGAAAGGGGTGCCGGCGCTGCACTCGTCCGGGAGGCCATCGCCATTGGAGTCCAGCGAACTGCCCGTGAAGATGTCGCAGGCGTCCGCGACGCCATTGGAATTGCAGTCCTGGAAGCGCGCGCCCGTGAAGACGTAGGCCGAACCGGTGTCCGAACCCGCGTCTTCGTCGCTCCAGGCTCCGCAGACGATCCGGTCGCCCTGCGCCCCGAGGGCGTAGGCGAAGGAGTCCCCGCTGGCGGTGTCGCTCCCGACGAACTTGCCCTCCTGCCCCCACGTGGAGGTCGACGAGTCGTAGCGGTAGACGTAGGCCGCGCCCGAGTCGCTCCCGCCCTCGTCCTCGAGGCGCGCGCCGACGACGGCCACGTCGCCGTCGAGGCAGACGGCCCAGCCGAAGAAGTCCGCGAAGGAAGCGTCGGAGGCGACGAGCTGCTGCTCGAGGGACCAGGTCCCGTCGTACCGGTAGACGAATGCGGACCCCGAGCTGGAGGCCGGCGCGTCGTCGTTCATCGACCCCACCAGGAGCGTGTCGACACCGATGCTGACGGCGTAGCCGAAGCGGTCGTTGGCCCCCGGCGAGGGGGGCATGAGCTTGATCTCCTGGGTCCAAGCGCCTCCCGAGTGCCGGAACACGTATGCGGCACCCGCCGAAGAGCCTGCGGCGCTCTCGAGATCGGCGCCGACCGCGACGAGGTCACCACGAACGTCGACGTTGAGGCCGAAGCCGTCCCCCGCCGCCGCATCGAGGGCCGTCAGCTTGGCTTCCTGACTCCAGCTCGACCCGGATCGCCGAAAGACGTAGGCGGCTCCCGCCTCGGAGCCACCGGAGTCCTCCCCGCTCGCCCCGACCACGGCGACGTCGCCGTCGATGGCCACCCAGAAGCCGAACTCGTCATCGGCCTGGGCATCCGACGCGGTGAGCTTCGCTTCCTCGCTCCAAGCGACGCCATCGAAGTGGAAGACGTAGGCCGAGCCGGAGTTCGAGCCCCCATCGTCGTCCTCCCGGGCCCCCACGATCAGCCGGTCGCCCGAGACGTCCACGGACCACCCGAAGCGGTCCCCGCCCGCTCCATCGGAAGCGTGGAGCTCCACCTCCTCGACCCACGACGCTCCATCGAAGCGATAGACGTAGGTGGATCCGGAGCTGAGTCCGAGATCGTCGGCGCGAAACGCACCGCTCACGACGACGTCTCCGTCGATCGCAACTGCCTGGCCGAAGCGGTCCCCGTTGTCGGCGTCCGAGGCGACCAGCTTCTCCATCTCGCAAGGTGCCTGTGCGTGGAGAGTCTGGCCGAGGCCGAGGAGCCAGGGCGCGATGATGAGACCCCGGTGAATCGAGCTGGACTTCATGTCCCTAGGTTGCCAGGGCACCGAATCCCGCAGGGATCGGCGGCGGCACGACCGGGATCAAGGCGCCCATTCCACCGTCCAGCCGTTGCTGAAGTTGAAGCCACTCCCCGTGCAGGGATTCATCGCGTCGCGGTACCACCACTGGTAGTAGGTGGGCATGCCGGCATTGGCTGCGTTCGGGAAGGTCCCGAAGGGCTGACCTCTCCAGTTGTCCATGATCAGGCTTCCGCTCGAGTCCGAGACGATCACCTGGGAGCGGAGCTGGGGAGCCGTGCACAAGAGACCATCGCCCACCGGGTTGCCGTTGCCCCCGCCCAGCTGGACAGTGCCCTTCACGGCCAGCCCGGGCTTCCCACCGGGCATTCCGCTGACCACCAGCTCGAAGGAGTCCATCGAGAAGGACGCGCTCCCCTGCGCCGAGAGCCTCGCTCCTCCCAAGCCAGTCGTGTTTGCGCAGCCTTCCCCGATGTTCCCGTGGAGCAAGCAGGGGCAGAGGGCTCCCGTGCCGTCGCCGAAGCAGTATCCATCGCCGCTGTTGGTCTTGATCGCGAGCGAGTGGCGCCCGATTCCCAGCGCGAGCTGCGTGAAGCCCGTCCCGGCCGGTGTGTTCGTGACCTGGCCGTCGACGTCGTAGCCCCACGACTCGATCGAGCCGTCGGTCCGCAACGCCAGGGAATGGAATTGCGCCGCGGAGACCCGTTCGAATTGGGTCCCCGCCGGCGCGTTCGAGACCTGGCCGTCGCTGTCGAATCCCCAGGCCGCGATCGATCCATCCGCGGCCACGGCCAGGGAGTGGTCGGATCCCCCCGCCACGTGCTGGAAGCCCGTTCCAGCGGGCACGTTCGACAAGCCGAGGGAACCGTTGCCCCAGGTCTCGATCGACCCGTCGGCGCGCAGGGCCAGGGAGTGATCCCTGCCCGCCGCCACGTAGGTGTAGCCCGTTCCGGCGGGCGTGGTGGAGACCTGCCCGAAGGTGTCCTCGCCCCAGGAGACGATCGAGCCGTCGACGCGCAGAGCCAGGGAGTGTGCCCCGCCACCCGCGACCTGGGTGAAGCCCGTCCCGACCGGGGTGTCCGAGACCTGGCCGCCGCCGATGCCGCCATCGGAGCCCCACGACACGATCGAGCCGTCGGCACGCAGCGCCAAGGAGTGCAGCCCGCCCCCGGCGATCTGCACGAAATCCGTTCCGCCCGGGGTGTTCGAGACCTGGCCGAAATTGTCCAGGCCCCAGGACACGATCGATCCGTTTGTGCGCAGGGCGAGCGAGTGACCATGACCCCTGGCCACTTGGGTGTAGTCCGCTCCCGCCGGGGTGGTCGAGACCTGAGCGAAGAGGTCCCAGCCCCACGCCTCGATCGTCCCCTGAGCGTGCGACGTCGCCGGAAGCGTCACGACGAGAAGGAGACCGAGTGGGAGGATCCGCCTGGAGCGAGGGTGAGCAGAAGGAACGTGTCTCACTCGGGCTGACGTGATCGCGTCGAACATGTGGATGACTCCTTGATGGGTCCTCGGGGCCTGACGGCCCCCCTCCGTGTATTCATCTCCGTAGCGCCCGATCCTACGGCCGGAGCTCGACCAGCGTCCAGACCAGGCATTGCACTCCGGTAGGACGGCCCGATGCCGGCCGATGCACAGCTCGCAACCGGTCCGGGGCGCGCGATGATCGAAGCCGTTCATTTGCGTGACTTTCCCTACCATTGGAGCTCAGCGCGCAGCATGACCTCACGGAGGTCAATCCTCCGCTACCCACCTCATGACTCCATGAAGCCCATCGCCCCGCTGCTTCTGCTCTCCTGCCTCTTCTCTTGCAGGGAAGGGCAGGATCCCCCGCAATCCACGACGCAGGAGGCCGAAGAGCACCTCGAGTACCCCACCTTCGAGCCCTTCGTCGCATCGCGCATGTACGAGGTGCTGTTCGCCCAACCTGAAAAGGTGGACCTGGCGGAGCTCGCCGAAGCCGTCGAGACCTTCGACGAGGTCAACGAGGCCGGCAAGGCGGCTGGAGAACGCGCTGGCGGTATCGAACGCTCCCGGGGTCCTTCGGCCTTACTCCGTCCAAGCGTCCCGGCTTCCGAGGAGCCCTTGTTGTCACTGCTGCCCGTGGTGATGATCAGGATGGCGCCACTGTGGGAATCCGAGTCGTGGAGCGAGGATCAGGTCCTCTTGGCACAGCAATCCGCCACCTTCCTCAGTCGTTTCGCCGGTGCCCCAGCGCTCGTGTTCGAGGAGGACGCGGACAAGAGCAACCGCGCCGCCATCGAGGACCTCGTGCGGTGGTTCCACGCGACCGTCGGACGCCCGGAGGTCATGGCCGCCATGATCTTCACAATGGATGACGGCCCCTATGCCGGGCTTCCCTACGAAACGAGTCGCGTCTTCCCTTCGACGGACACCAAGGCCCTGGACGAACACATCGAGCTGCGGCTCGCCGAGATCGAGCGTGACGGCGAGCCTTGGCTGCTGCAGTGCGTCCGTGACGGAGAGCTGCTGTGGAGCCGTGTGGTGTCGGGCAAGCCCGATGGCGGGGTGAGGAGCGCTCGCTTCTCGCAATCGGAGGCCCAGCCGTTGGGGACTTATGGCTGGAAGGTGTTCATGCGCGTCGAGTGGACCTATGGCGCCGAGGGTGCCCACATCTACGTCGACACCGAGGGCAACCTCCTCTTCTACTTCTTGAGCTGGTGACTGGGGCGCATGGCGCCGCCAGGGTTCCGCACCCCGACTCTCACGGTTGATCGATGAAGACCCTGATCGGCTACTCCGCATCTGCCCTCTTGGCCTTGGTCGCGCTCCCCCAGGGGAAGAGTGACCCGAAGCCCCTGTCGAAGAAGCAGCGCGCCGCCCTCATCGAGGAGTGCATGGAGCTGGGCTCGCGCGCGAAGGGCGAAGCGCGGGATCGGCAAATGGAGATCTTCACGCGCCTGGCCGCGGAGCCCGACCTCAGCGCCAAGCAGGAGGAGGCCCTGCGCGAGGACCTGATCGAGGCCTGGGAAGACCTGCCCGGCCTGCCCGAGACGAAGGGCGACAACTTCTACTGGGAGGAAGAGCGTCGCGGCCGCTACATCGTCGGCGGCAAGACGCGGAAGGCCAAGGGCCTCGTGATCGGGATGCACGGCGGAGGCCTGGGTTCGGGGGACGCGGGGTCGAGCGCCTCCGCCTACGGCGCGGCGGCCTCTGGCCTGAAGTGGGCCGCGATCTTCCCCCAGGTCCTGCAGAAGACCGAGCACGGCTGGACCGATTCGGGCACGGAGGAGTGGGTCTGGGACCTGGTCGAGCAGGCGCGCCGCAGCTTCGACGTCGACGCGGACCACGTCTACCTGGTCGGTCACTCCATGGGTGGCTACGGGAGCTGGACGCTGGGCGCGCACCACGCGGATCGCGTCGCAGCCCTGGCGCCCTCGGCGGGCGCGCCCACCCCGCTCCTCGACCGCAACACGCATGGGATCACCGGCATCGACTGGGGAGTGGTCCCGAACCTGCGCAACGTCCCCATGGTGGTCTATCAGAGCATCGACGACCCACGCGTGCCGCCCGACGTGAATCAGTTCGCGGTCCGCGAGGTCGAGTCCGCCAAGGGGCGCTACGGCGGATATGCCGACTTCACCTACTGGGAAGTCGACGGCCGCGGGCACGGCGCACCGCCCGGCGGCTACGAGGCGCACCTCGAGAAGATCGCGACCTTCGCGCGCGATCCGCTCCAGGAGGTCGTCGTCTGGCAGCCGACCCTCGACTGGAAGCGACAATTCTACTGGCTCTTCTGGGAGGAGCCCCGGGCCGGGGTCGTCGTCGTCGGCCGCATCGACCGCGAGGCGAATGCAGTCGCCGTCGAGACCGAGGGAGAGCAGCCCTGCCCGGGCCTCGCCGTCCTGCTGGACGAGCGCCTCGTCGACTGGGAGCGGGAGGTCGTCGTCACCCTGAACGGCACCGAGGCCTTTCGCGGCACGCCGGTGCGCCGACCCGAGGTCTTGCTCGACACCTCGACGAGTGGAGACCCCGGGCGCCAGTTCTCGGCCCGGATCGAGCTGCCGTAGCTGCCCGGCTGCGCGGACGCGGTCCCCCCCATGGAGGTCTGCCGCGTCCTCAGAGCGCCACGCCTGGCGTCTCGAGGCTGCCGACTCCCTGGATTCCCCGCGGGGCGCCAGGCGGACGGATCCGCCCCCCCATGGACCCGCAAGAACCGGGGTTGCACGCATAAATCTAGTGTTATATAACACCGATCATCTTCATGAGCTCCTCGATCGATCCCTCCAGCCCCGTCCCCCTGTATCACCAGATCGCGCAGGCCATCCGCGATCGGATCCTGTCGGGGGAGCTCGCTCCTGGCCAGGAGCTCGAACCGATCCGGCGGGCTTCGGAGACCTGGGGCGTCAACCTCCACACCGTTCGCCACGCCTACACGGCCTTGGCCCGCGAAGGCCTGGTCGAGACTCAGCGCTCCCGTCGTACCCGGGTGCGGGCTATCCCGGAGCCGATGGAGCCCGGGGCCAAGGAGAGCTTCGAGGTCTTCCTGCGGCGCACCGTGGAGACGGCGCGGAATGCGCACGGAGTCGGTCCTCTCGAGATGGCCCAGGCCCTCGAGGCTTACGGACACGACGGAAGCGAGCCCTCCCCCATCGTCTACGTGGTCGAGTGCAGCGCCTGGCAGTGCGCCACGCATTGCGACCAGCTGCGAGCGCTCTACGACGTCGACGCGAGGCCTTGGCCCCTCGACTCGAAGGGCCCTCCGGCGCCGGAAGCCACGACCCTCTCGACCTTCTTCCACTACTCCGACGTCCGCAGGCTCTGGCCGCGGCACCTGAAGCAGACTCGCTTCCTCGAGATCCGGATCGATCCCGAGCTCGAGATGAGCATCCGAGCCAGGCGAAGGGAGGGAGCCCGCGCCCGAGTCGTCGTGGTGGAGACCGATCCCGTCACGGCGGAGAGCATCGCGGCCGACGTGTCGAGCGTGCTGCCGGAGAACCGCTTCCAGGTCGAAGCCCAGACATTCGACGACGCTGGAGCGGCCCTGGACGGCGTCGGTGATCAGGACGCGGTCCTCTTCGCCCCCAGCATGTGGGGCGCGATGAGTGAAGAGCAGCGCGCCAATCCGCGCGCTTCCGAGGCCCGCTACGACTTCGAACCCGAGGGCTTGAGTCGCCTGGCGCAGGAGCTGGGCTGGCGGCGGACCGGCGCGGCCCTGGCCGCCACGAGAGGGACTCGGTGACGTGAAGATCCCCTGGCTCGCCGCGCTCCTATCGCTCTCCCCGATCACCCACCTGTACGCGGAGCCGCCCGCTCCGCAGGCTCGGCAGGACGGTTCCGGGTGGACGATGGTCGAGTTGGATCTCGACGTCTGGGTCCTGCCCGGCGAGCAGCGCATGGAGATGGACGGTCGGTTGCGGCTCCGCCTCGACGCGCACGAATCGTCGACGGGGCCCAACCTGCTCTTGAGCATCGGGCTCACGAAGTCGGGTGAGATCCCGCTGGCCTTCCAGGAAGTGCTCTGCGAGGGCGCGGAGATCGGTCCCTTCACCAGGGTCCGCAGCGAGTCCATCCGGGAGGCGGAGATCCGCTTCCCCACCCCCAAGCGCCGGGGCGAGGAGATCCGCGTGAGCTTCTTCGCGAGCTCCTCCGCGACCGCCTCCCAGTTGATCGTCGAGGAGCGCTTCGCACTGGCTTCCTGGACCCGGGGCTGGCATCCATACACCAACTCCACGCCCAACGCCCGCTTCACCTTCCATGCCGGCCTGCTCGCCGTCCCGGGCCGGACCACGCTCCACCTCCCCGCTGATTGGAGCGGCCTCGTGGACGGATCCCTCGTCGAACGGGAGCGCAGAATCGACGAGACGGTCGAAGTCTGGAGTACGCCGCCGGGCATCGCGCGGGGCTTCGCCGCCGGTCCCTACGCAGTGGCGACGGAGCGCGTCGACGGGCGCGACATCCACGTCTACATGTCCTCGACCGACAAGCCGATCGGACCGAAGCGCCTCTCCAGGTTGATCGCAGACTCGGTGGTGGCCCAGAGCGCGCGCTTCGGGGAGTTCCCCTTCGAGTCCTACGCCGTCGTCGAGACCCCGGACGACGTGCGGGACCAGAGCTGGTCGGCGGCCAGTCAACAGAGCTTCATCGTCGCGCGGTCGCACAACTTCGATCACGAAGACGGCAATCTGCCCCTCTGGGGGCACGAAATGGCCCACGCCTGGTGGGGCAACACCGTCGCCACCCGCGGACCGGGCAGCCTGTGGTGCGACGAGTCCCTGGCCCAGCTGGGCGCCCTGGTCACGATCGAGGCGGCCGCGGGGCCCGAGTCGATGCGGGAGTTCCTCGAGTTCTCCCAAGGGAGCTTTGGACCCCTGCCCTGCGCTGCGGGCTACTTCGCGCGGCTCCGCGGGGGTCTGGACTCTCCCATCTCCACCGCCACCGGCGGCGGCCGGGACGCCGACATCATCGCGGACTCCAAGGGCATGTGGGTCTATCACATGCTTCGTCACCGGCTCGGCGACGAGCGCTTCTTCCAGGTGCTCCGGAGCGCGGTCGTCGACCTGGGCCGGGGATTCCTCTCGACGAAGGAGATGCGGCGTCGATTCCTCGAGGCCGCCCCGGAGCAAGACTTGGGGACCTTCTTCTCCCAGTGGCTCGACCGGACGGGCGCTCCAGTCCTCGACGTGGACTGGTATGCCACCTCCAGGGGCGACGGAATCGTGCTCGAGATCGAGCAGCTCCAGGCCGGCGCACCCTTCGTCTTCGAGCTCGAGGTGGAGATCCTCCTGGATGATGGCAGGCGACTCCTCGAGGTGCTCTCCATCCTCGAGGCCCAGCACGCCTTCGTCCTCGACACCCGCTCCCGCCCCGTGGACCTGGAGCTCGACCCTCAGCGCAAGGTCTTGCTTTGGCGACCCGAGTACGGGCCGCGTCCAGGGAGCCGGCTTCCCGTTGCCGGAGAGATCATCGCGGCCGTCGTGGGGCGATACGGCGAGCGAGGCTCCGGCCAGGAGGTCGAGATCCTCGAGCGCGAGGGAGCGCTCTTTCTGCGGACGGAGGGAAGCCCGGAGCTTCGCCTCCTGCACCGGGATGGCGGAGTCTTCGATGTGGACTGTCCCGGCGACCCCATCGTCGTCACTTTCGACCTCTCGGAGTCGCGGGCGCCCTCCCTCGAGGTCGTCGACTCGACCGGAGTGTCCGTCGCGATACGAATCGATGACCCGGTCGGAGACCCTGGCGATTCCTGAGTCCTCCTGCGCCACGACGACGACTTCAGAGTGAGGTCCCCAGGGGGGACCGACGCTCCTCGAACTCCAGGGAGCAAATATCGATCGAGCCCGAACCCGTCACGAGGTCCCCGCATGAGTCCGCGACAACTCCTCGCCCTGTTCATTTGCCTTCCCCCGGGGATCGCCAGGGGGCAGCAGAACGTGCCCCTGAGCCGCTTGCAGCGCGCGAGCGTGGAAACCGTGCAGACCGATGTCCCGATCATCGCGGGGCGGGCGATCGGCGGCGTGTCCGTGGACGACGCCGGCCGGATCTACGCCTCGAACTTCCGCAAGAAGGTCTTCCGGATCGAGCTCGACGGCAGCGTGACCACCCTGACGACCGACTTCGAGCGAGCCTCCGGCAACACGATCGACAGCAACGACGATCTGCTGCAGTCGGAGTACGACCTCAACGCGCTCTACCGGATCCACGAAGACGGCTCCCGTACCTTGGTCACCGACACCGGGCTCGACGGGCCCGTGGGAGTGACCCAGCACGAGAACGACATCTACGTGGTCAACTACCTGGGCAACACCATCTCGCGAGTCAGCCCCGAGGGGGTCACCTCGCTCTTCTCCGCAGACCCCTTGCTCAATGGTCCCAACGGGATCGTGTTCAACGCCTTCGGGGAGATGTACGTCGTCAACCTCAAGGACAACCTCCTGCTCCACGTGGACGAGCAGGGTCGGGCGAGCATCCTCGCCGCGATCGGCCAGAGCCTCTCGTTCAACAACGCTCACTTGGTCGCGATCGGTAAGTCGCTCTACGTCTCGAAGATCTTCGAGCACAGGATCTACCGGGTCACGCTCGCCGGGGAGATCGACTTCGTGATCGGGACGGGGGCGCCTGGGGTGCAGGACGGGATCGCGCCGGGCAGCGCGAGGCTCTACCACCCGAACGGAATGGCCGTGGGCCCGGACGGAAGGACCATCTACACGAACAACTACATCGGGGCGATGGGGACTCCCGGGTCGCCGATGCGGATCAGGACGATCGAGCTCTGGTGAGCACCGACACCCGAGTGGCGCGATGGGGCGCGTCTGTCAGCCTTGCGTGAATCCGCGCAGGACTCCGGTGGTCTCGATCACCATGACTCCATGATCCTCCCCAGCCTCATCGCTCTCCTCGCCCCGCTCCAGGTCGACTCCTCCGCCCCCTCCCCCCACCATCAGTTCGACTTCTGGATCGGCGAGTGGTCCGTCCAGAACCGACACTTCCAGGAGGACGGCAGCTGGAAGGACGGAGACGTGACCCGGGCCCGCATCACGCCGGTCTGCGGCCACCGCGCTGTGCTCGAGGAGTGGGCCGGCCCCTTCCGCGGCAGCTTCATGAACGGCTTCAGCCTGCGGGCCTACGACCCGGCCCGGGAGGACTGGGACCTGCTGCTGTTCTGGACCACCGACGGCAACGGAGGCTTCGGGCGCTTGCGGGGCGGATTCCGACACGGCCGCGGCGAGTTCTTCAGCGGCGCCGGCGACGACCTCCAGCGCTACACCTTCTCCGACGCCCTCCCCGACAGCGTGCGCTGGGACAGCGCGCTCACGAGCGACGGGGGCCGGAGCTGGCGGACGGACTGGATCATGGAGTTCTCGCGCACCGCGCCCGCGTCGAGCACGACCCAAGAACACCTCTTCGAGATCCCCTGGTCCGAGGGCGAGCTCAGCCCTCACGCCGAGGCCCGAGCCATGGACTGGGCCCTGGGGAGCTGGACAGGGACCTACAGCGACCTGGCCGGGGAGCGCGAGCTCGAGGCGCGCCTGCGCTGCAAGCTGCTCGACAAGGACTGCCTGTTGCTCGACCTGCTCGAGACGCGGGCGCCCGGCGAGGAGGACTGGCACGAGCGCTTGGCGGTGCGGGGGTACGTGGCGCAGCGCGGTGCCTGGGAGAGCCACCGCCTGAGCGAAGACGATCCGGTCTTGCGCGGGGCCGTGGGCCGGCCGACTGCCGAAGTCGCGGTCTTCGAGGAGGCCCGTCCCGGCGGTGGTCTTTGGCGGGAGGCCTGGCGGCCCCTCGAGGACGACGGCCTGGCGATCGAGCTCGAGGAGCGCGAGGGGGCCGCTGGAGCGCTCGAGCTGCGCGCCGTGGTCGAGCTCCGGCGGATCCCGGACCGACCCCGCTGATCCGGGCGGCCTCGCGGGGCCACCGCCCGGGGCCGTTACGAGGTCGTGACCCGCCGACCTCGGACAGCGTCGTCGGGGTCTCTCGGGCTCGCCAGATCACCCGTCCCGCCCAGATCGATTACACGGCGTTGATGCGGGCGACCCCCGAGATGAAGACCCTGCGCCGGGAGGGAGTCGACAAGAGCTCGGCCCGGGGACACACTCTCGTCGCGGCGGCTCGGAACCGGATTCGACGCGTTGCGCGGTCCGTGATGACCGATTTGCGGCACTGCAGCGTCTGGAAGAGGATCACCCAAAGCGCGGGCTCGCCGCGACGGACATCACCTCGACCGTCCAGAAGAGGCTCGCGGAGTCGGCGCCGATTTGGGATTCCCGAATCCCCTCGGCCGCAGGTGGTGTTCTCCTCTTCGGAACTTGACCGATGCCGAACCTCGATCCCTCGATCGCGCAAGAGCTGCTCGCGCACCAGGCCTTCCTGAGGCGGCTCGCGAGCGACCTGGTCGGGGAAGATGCGGACGACCTGGTCCAGGACGTCTGGCGGCGGGCCCTGGAGCGACCGCCCCACCACGCCCGACAGCTGCGCGGATGGCTCGCCCGGGTCGCCCGGAACCTCGCGGCCAATCGCTGGCGCGGGGAAGCGCGGCGCACGGAGCGTGAGACGCGCCGTGCACTCGAGGAGCCCGCGTCGATGGAGCTGGAGGAGCGCCTGGAGATGCGCAAGGAGCTGGTCGCGGCCCTCGACGCTCTCAGCCCCTCGAGTCGAGAGACGCTCCTGCTGCGCTACTTCGAGGGCCTCGCTCCCCTCGACATCGCCCGGCGCCAAGGGACTCCCGTGGCGACGGTGAAGACGCGCTTGCGGCGTGGGCTGGGGCAGCTGCGAGAGGCGCTCGACGTGCGGCACGGGGGCGATCGAAGGACCTGGATGTCGGCCGTCACGGCGCTCGGTGCGCCCGTCGGCAGCGGAGCTGGAGCCACGAAGCTGGTGGTCGGAGGAGTGATCGTGGGAACGACGACGAAGGTGGCGGCCGCGATCCTCGTGGTGGCGGGTTGCTTGTACTTCTCGACTCGAGCGCTGGAGGAAGACTCCCCGCAGCCCTCGCCGACGCGCGTGACGGCGGTCGAATCGCCTGCGTCCGGCGTCGACACAAAGCTGGCCTCGGAGAAGGAGCCGGTCGCGGAGGCTGTACGACGAGTCCCCGTCCCGCAGCAGCCACTCGACGCTGGGACAGCGGGGGCAGTCAGGAGAGTGTTGCGCGTGGTCCTCGAGGGGCTCGCCGCCGAGGACGCGCGCTTGGCGACGGTCACGTTGGCGACAGTGGATGGGCAAGGGGATCGGCCCGCGGAGATCGACGGCCCGTGGCCCTGCCAGGGTCGGACGAGCGAGTTCGAGCTGGAGCCGTTCCTGGTAGGTGCGGCGCAGCAGGAAGGCTCGCGCCTCGACGCGATCCAGGTCGAGGTGGACCACCCCCATCGCCTTCGTGCGAGCGCACGCATCGATCTCTCCCGCGGCCTGAAGCGTGAGAGTGGCAGGGTCGTCCACGAGCTCCGACTGCGCTTGCCCAGGCCCGAGTACTGGCCCGAGTTCCGGCTTACGGTGCGCGACGCGGAGACCCGCGTACACCTCCAGGACGTCGAGCTGCGCTCCCAGCCTGGCGCGGGAATGGCCATGTGGGGGCGGAACCCGAAGACCGCTCGGCTCGGCGACGGCCTGTCGTCCCCCGTCGCGCTGCTGGGCGCGCGCGACCCGGACGATCCGGCCGTCCGCGTTGCCGGCCTGGCCCTCTTACCCGAGACGGACGAGGCGCCCAGGCCCGTCGAGCTCGCGAGCGGCATGGGGGTCATCCTGTCCGCGCGCGCGCCCGGTTACGCCTGGGGCTCGATCGCCATCGACGTCTCGAGGAAAGCCGAGCACGAGCTCCTGCTGCATCGGGGCTCCGCGCTCGACCTGCAGGTGACGAACGTGCAGCTCGAACGCTACGCCGCCCTCGAGACAGAGCCGACGCTCTGCGTCTACTGGATCCGGGCGGACGGGGGCAACCAGTACGTCCGCTTCGCGCCCCTGGACGAGGCGCTCGTGAAGGAAGGGTTGCGGGTCGAGAGCCTGTCGCCGGGCGGCTACCGCGTCACCGTCGAGCTGGGTGGCGGATCCTGGACGAAGCAGCCCGTCCTCGCGCTCGAGGAAGTCGCCCTGGCCGCCGGTGAGTCGCGCGAGCTGGTGCTCGCCCTCACGGACCCGCCCGCGGCGCCGGAGCGTGCGACCCTCGCTGGCGTGCTCTCCCTCCCCACCTTCGGGGGTGAGGAGAGCGTCCGACTCCAGCTCTACTTCCAGCCCACCCAGCGCTGGCGCTCCCCGGACGTCGAGTTCTCGCTGGCCGAGCTGCAGCGCGTCCCCGGCGCCCTTCCGAGCTGGTCCTTCCGCGCCGAAGACCTCCCGGTCGGGCGCTATCGCGTGCAGCTCCTGCCGTTCCTGAAGGTCTGGATGATCGACCTCCCCGCCGCTGGGCTCGAGGACCTGGAGCTCGTGCTCCCGGAGCTCGCGGAGGTGAACGTCGAGACGGTGGACGGCCGGAGCGGCGAGCGGGTCCTCCTCGACGAGTTCCACTACCGCAAGGAGGCCGTGCCGGGCCAAGTGTCGATCGACCGGGCCCAGGCGGAGACCGTCGAGCCGGGGCGATTCCGCTTCTGGACGGCCCCCGGCGCCGTCACGGCCTGGCCTCGGGGGCAAGGGAGGCTGGGCTACGGAAGCGCCGGGAAGGAGCTCGAATTGGCCCCGGGGGCCCAGAGCCTGCGCTTCGAGCTCGAGCCCGCCTGCCTCCTGCGCTTCGAGTTCCGCATCGACGGCGCGGCCCCGCGGCTCTCGGACGGGGTCGATGACTGGGTCCGCTATGCGACCTACGAGGCCATCCGGCCCGTCGACCACGAGGGCCGTTCGATGGGCCGGGTGACCACGGGGATCGCGGAGGTGAGCGCTCCCGGGCTCTACGAGGTCGACTTCGAGGGCTTCACCGCCGACCGCCTCCACCCGATCCCGCCCAGGCGAGTCGACGTGCGGGCGGGCGAGTTGACGGAGGTGCTCGTCGAGCTGCGACGGAAGTAGCGGTCGTCGACCTCCTTGGGCCCCTGATCGTTCAGCAGTGCCTGCGTCGCTTCCCGGCGCTCCCGTCCGTCGGCAACTTGCCTTTGGCGGCGTAGTGGTCGAGGGTCTTCCGGATCTTGTCGTAGGCGACGTCGGTCTTGCAGCTGGTCTGCCCCTGATCCACCTCGACCGGCCCCACGCGCTTGGCGACGGCGAGCGCGCGCTTGGAGGTCGACGCCCGGCAGCCGATGGAGATCAGCGCCTGGTTCATCATTTGCTTCGTCCGGTTCGGGGCCTCGTGGATCTTCGCCTCGATCTCCTCCAGGGCCTCGAGCAGCTCCTCATCCGTGACCCCGCCATCGCTCGGGGGCCGATCGGGCTGCATCGCGAGGGAGCCCAGGATCTGCCAGCCCATCGAGGCGCGCATCGGGTCCTTCATGGCGCGCCACTTCCGGGACCGCGCGGCGCCGAGGTTGGTGTAGGCGGCGAGGGCCGCGAGCTCCGTCCCCAGCGGCGCGTCGACGAGGTCCCGCGCCCAGGCGTCGAGGAGCTGGTGGGTCACAGCTGCTTCCTTCGCGATCCAGCAGGCCAGGATGCGCGCGTCGACGACCCCCGAGGCCCACAGCTCCTCCGCCAGCGCCTGGTCGTTTGGATCCTAGGCGGGCTTCGGTAGGAGCGCCACTCCCCCCACTCGACCCCGAGGCCGCGCGCGTGTCACTCGGGGACGACGATCACGGACTGCCCGGGCACGCTGAAGCGAGCACCCGCCTCGCGCGTCCCCACCCAGTAGCGCCCCGCCAGGATCCGCAGCTCCAGGCTCTCGCGGCTTTCCAGTTTCATCCACCGTTGCCAGAAAGGGCCGAGGTCGGCGGACAGCAGGATCTCACCAGGAGTCCGGCGATCGAAGCGCACCGGCTGCCCCTCCGGGGCACGCCTCGTCCCCAGCTCGAAGGTCTCGCCCGGGAGCAGGGTGCAGCGGCCCAGGTCCAGGGTCCCGGCGCACTCCGGCAGCCGCGAGAGGGCCATCAGGCGGTGCTCGCCGGGGCTCAGGCCGTCGACCACGAAGCGACCGTCCGCCTTGACCTTGCCCTTGCCGATGCCCGCGTCGTCGAGCAGCAGGTCGCCGTCCGGGGACAGCACGGGACTCGCCGCGGTCTCGCTAGGAACCGCGTGAACGACCGCGCCCGTCAGCGGCACCCCATCGGACTGGAGCAGGATCCCGCGCACTCGAGCCTCTCCCGCCTCGACCTGGCCCACGAGGTCGCCCATCCGCAGATCGAGCTCCGCTTCCCCCGAGCGCACTCCGCTCCTGAAGGCCGCCCCGTCCCCGCCCCCGCGGAGCTCGGTCGGGTACACACGCACGTCGAGCGGAACGTCCGGGACGTGCAGGAGCTGCGCGCGGCCGGAGGCGTCGGTGGAGGCCAGGGCGCTCCATGTGGAGCGGGGATCCGTCGGGGTCACGACGACGCCGGCATCGGCGAAGGGAGCTCCCGCTCGATCGAGGACTCGCACGCGCACGCCGGTCGTGGGGCGCAACACGCCCTCGAAGGGGGCCTCCTCGCCGTCCCGGGCCTCCACGCGCGTCCACGCGAAGAGTCGCGGGTCGCGCGGGTCGCAGGCGAAGACCTCCCACTCCCCATCCCCCAGACCGCTCATCAGGAAGAAGCCGTCCTCGTCGGCTCGGGCCTCGGGGAGGATCCGCTGCCGGGCCGACGGGGTCCCCACCCAGACGCGCGCTCCGCTGGCGGGGCGGCCGTCCTCGTGGGTCAGGAAGCCCGCCACGATCCCGCCGCGACCGAGCGCGAAGTCCGCGCGCGTGCTCTCTCCTCGGGGCGTCACCTCGGTCGCGAGCAGGACGAAGCCGGGCTTGGACACGACGACCTGGTGCCGCTCGGGGACGACCCCCTGCAGTGAGTACTCGCCCTCCTCGTCCGTGGTCGCCCAGAGCAGCAAGGGCGCGAGACCGACCCCGGGCTCGAGCTCGCGCCGTTCGATGGCGACGACCTGGGTCTCGACGATCGCGCCGGCGATCGCTCGGCCCTCGTCGTCGGTCACTCTGCCGTGCAAGCTGACGCTCGGGCGGTCCAGCGGGAGCCGGAGACGGCGCTCCCGACCCTCTTCCATGTCGACGACCACCATCTCGCAGCGTGTGAGCGCTTCCGTCGAGGCCGCCAGGGTGATCGAGCCGACCAGGGGAAATTCGTCGAAGAGATCGTCGACGCCGATGTCGAGCACCAGCCGGCCGTCCTTCCCGACGGGCCCGTCGTGCAGGCTCCGGATTCCGGCGCCGTAGACCTCGGCGCGGGCATCGGGGAGTGCTCGACCTGCGGCGTCCTCCACGATCAGCACGAGCCGCGTCCGGTCCGCGGGGAGATCGGGTGCCTTCGCCGGTGGCGGCGCTGGAGCCGGAGAGATGCCGGGCTCGGCGTCGGCCCCGGCCACGACGCGCCCGGCCTCTCGGGGTGCCGCCGAGACGATCCCGCGCCCGCCCTCCGCGGAGGACAGGACGACGCCCGGGCTGAGGCCGGAGCTCCGCGAGCCCACCGGCCAGAGCCAGAAGGCGAGGCCCGAGAGCAGGAGTGCGGCGCCGACCAGCCCGACGCTCCCCGTCGCGACGCCCAGCCAGCTCCGCGGCTCGGCCGGAGCGAGGGGGCGCGGCGTCGAGGCGTGAGCGGCCTCTCTCGCCAAGGCGGCCTCCGGCTCGAAACGCCACTGGCTCGCGAGCAGCCCGGCCCAAAGCTCGCGCGAGCCCATGCGTCGATCGAGTCGCTCGCGGAGCTGCGCGAGGCCGCGGTGGACCTGGCTCCGCACCGTTTCGGAGGATCGGCCGCAACGCTCGGCGATCTCGCGGTACGAACACTCCTCGAGGAAGCGCATCCGCAGCGCCTCCCGATAGGTCGAGTCGAGCTGCTCCAGCTCCGTGAGAACCAGCGCCGTGGCCGAAGCGCGCTCGACCTCCCCTTCGTCCAGGGCCTCGCCCCGTGCCGCGAGCTCCTCGCAGTCCCGTCGTCGCTGCGTTGCCAGTCGCAGCTTCGTGGACCGGCGTCTCATGATCACCCGCATCCAGCCCAGCGGATGCCGCACGACCGACGGTTTGGACTGCAAGACCTCGAGCCAGGTGTCCTGCACCAGGTCGTCCTCCGAGCCGGGGACGAACGCCAGCTCCCGCGCGATGCCTTCGAGCTTCGGCATCCAGAGCGCGACGTCCTCGTGCGTGAAGGAAGGCTTCATCTCCCGCCATCGTGCCACACACACGGCCGGGTCAGCGGGACCCGGAGAGAAAAGCGGAATGACTGCCGCGCTCCGTGGTGTCCGATGCACTAGCGGGTCAAACCCGTTCTGGCGCCCCGGAGGCCCATCGTCTCCCGGTCGGCATGGCGGCCCGCGCCTCCATGTCGAGGACTTCGTGTATCCTCGCCTCCGCGGCTCACGCGAGCAGCGGATGGCAAGCATGCGGGCGCCGAGTCATCGGCGCAGAAGCCCAAGGAGAAAGCGAAATGAGAGCAATGCTCTGCAGTCTTGTGGGAGTCGTTCTTTCGGGGAGCGTTTCGGCGCAGCTCATCGTCCCGGTCGCGCAACAGCGCTCGGTCAGCGGCACCGTGAACATCCTGGGCCCCGAGCCGGGGTCGGACTCGGTCGAGGATCAGGCCCCCGACTTCACCCCCTATGCCGGCGCCGAGTCGGTCACCCTCGACAACGGCTTTGCGCTCTCCAGTGGCGGCGGGATCCAGGACTCCCAGATCACCGCGACCTCCATCCTGGCCTCGGGCAGCGCCTACACGAACTCGGAGTCCTACGAGTCCGGTTGGAGCGCGAGCGCCCACTCCCTCTCCTTCCTCAGCTTCGACTTCACGCTGACGGAGAAGGCGAGCTACACCTTGACGGGCGAGTACTCGGCCTTCGACCACGCCGACATCGTGATCTGGCTGCACAGCGACAGCGGAACCGTGCTGAGCGCGCACACGATCAACGGGCCCGGGAAGTTCACGCTGGACTTCTCGGGGGTGCTGGAGCCGGGGGACTACACCTTCGGCGCAAGCGCCGAGGGCAGCACCTTCGGCAGCCCCTTCGAGTTCGACTACGGCTTCGCCGAGTACGACGTGGACTTCCAGCTGACGCCGCTCGTCAGCAGCTACTGCCTCGCCGCCCCCAACTCGGCGGGCCCGGGCGCCCTGCTCTCCGCCGCCGGCTCCCTGGACATCGGTGACGACGACTTCCGGGTCGAGGCGACGGGCGCCGTGCCGGGCGGAATCGGGCTCGTCTTCTACGGTCCGAACCAGGTCCAGCTCCCCTTTGGGGACGGCTTTCGCTGCGTGGGCGGCCACGTGTACCGCGTGCCGCCGACGGTCCAGGCCGACCCGAGCGGCTTCGTCTCGAAGCCGATCTCCTTCAGCAGCGGCCCCGCGGCCTCGGGCCCGGGCCGGATCGACCCCGACAGCACCTGGAACTTCCAGCTCTGGTACCGCGACACCATGGCGCCCGGCGGGAGCGGCTTCAACGTGAGCGACGGTCTGTCGGTGACCTTCTGCCCCTAGCAGCCCGTGGCAGAAGTCATTCCGACGCAGAACATCGTCCTCCGCTTCGGATCGACATCTTCGATCCTCGACGAATCCACCGATTCGACTGCGTCCTCAGCTGCCGATCCGAAGCGGATGCCGATGTTCTGCATCGAAAGCACTCCTACCACGGACTGCTAGCAGCCAGGCGCCCGGCTCCGAGCCCCCGCCATCACGGGAGTTCGGAGCGAGGGCGCCGGACTTCGATCCTCGCCAGGGAGCTCAGAGCCCGCAATCCACAGGCTCGTTGACCACGAAGCCGGGAGGGACGTCCGCCGCGTCGAAGATCCCAGCATGCAGGGTCCCGTGCAAGCCGTTCGGGCCGTGGTCGAGCACCTGGGGCGGCCCGTTGTCCTCGAAGCGGTAGTAGTAGACGAGTTCCGGGTACGAGGGGATGGAGTGGTGCATGTTGTCCACGATCTCGGCCTGGGTTCTTGCCGTCCGCCACAGGCGAAGCTCGTCGATCGACCCATCGAACACCCTGCCCACGTGGGAGGGGCTGCCCAGCCGGCCGATGGCGAGCTCACCGTCGAATTGCGTCTGCGCGGGGTCGAAGGGCCCGGAGCCGATGGAGACCCCGTCGATGAAGAGCTCGATCTCCCCGGTGGTGCCGTTGCTGGTGTAGACGTAGGCCAGGTGGCTCCACGACCCGAGGATGACCTCGCCCTCATGGGGCTGGAAGAAGCGATTCGATTCCGGCCCCTCGTGACCGAAGGTCCAATGCGCGGGAAAGGCACCGGCCGGGATGATCCCCAAACCGAAGGTGGTCAAGCCGACTCCCCAGCCCTTGGTCACGACGTGGTACTTGCCTGGTGTAGTACCGCCCAGGGCGAGATCCGACATGGGCTTGACCCAGAGCTCGAAGGTGAAGTCCCCGGTGACGATCATCGAGTCGTCGTGGGGCACGGTGATTCCGCCGATCGGCGAGCCGTTCCCCGAGTAGGCCAGGTTCGGGCACTCCTGGGCACCGTTCCCCGCGCAGACCTGCACGGAGAGCGCGTCGCTCAGGTTGAAGCCGGAGCCGCCGGCGGCCGTGTCGCGGAACCACGCCTGGCAGTTCCAGGTCGTCCCGGGGACCCAGGCCCCCGCACCCTCGCCCGCCGGCCAGGTGGAGTAGTCGACCTTGTAGTTGGCCATGCCGTTCGCGTCCGTCTTCGTGCTCCGCAGGCGATAGACTCCTCCGCCGACGCAGCGCAGGCCATTGCCGAAGGGCGCCGAGATCTGCGTCCCTCCATAGAAGAAGAGCAGCGTCCGATTCGCCGGGCAATCGGTCGCGACCAGGTGGAAGTTGTCGGCCTCCGGCGCCGGCGCCCCGGTCCAGGAGATGCGCGCCCCCGCCCCGGCCGAGTTTGGGGAGGTGCTGCAGTAGGGAACGGGCTCGGGGCAGGTCTGGGCGACCGCCGGGCTAGAGACGGCCACGAGGCAGGCGACGATCGTGAGGGCGCCAGCGAGATTGGGATGGGACATGCTGTATATGGGGCAGGGAGCCGGTGGAGAGAGGACCGGTCGGGCGACCGCACCTCCATTCACCAGCCCCACGTGAGCCAGAGTTCGGATCGCTAGAGAATGTCCGACTTCCACCAGGCCCCGGTCGTAAGCCCTGCTCTGTCACCCGCCTGCGATGACGCCTTCGTCTTGGGGCGGCCCGGCCCTGCTCGAGGCCTCCCGCCATACGAGAGCGGCGGGGCTTCGCGCTCGGCGAGGCCCCGCCGCCCCGAGAGAAGGCCGCTGGTCGGCTTCAGTCGTTCGGCTGCGCCCGGAAGGTGAAGACGGTGAGGCCTTCCGCAGCGGGGCGCGCGCGCCACGGGCCCCAGGGGGTCGCAAACGGGATTCTCTCCTGAGGCTCGCTGCAGAAGCGGAGGTCGTTCCCGTCGAGGCACCGCTCCCAGACCTTGCCGTGCACGGTGTTCAGGCCGAAGGGCTTGGGGGCGTCGTGGTCGACCGGGGCGTGGCCCCCGAATCCGTCGTCGAGCTCCGGCCAGTCGTCGATCCGCGGCAGGGAGCTCAGAGCCCGCAATCCACCGGCTCGTTGACGACGAAGCCGGGAGGGACGTTCACCGCGTCGAAGATCCCTCCGTGCAGGGTGCCGTGCAGGCCGTTCGGGCCGTGGTCGAGCACCTGGGGCGGGCCGTTGTCCTCGAAGCGGTAGTAGTAGACGAGGTCCGGGCTCGAGGGGACGGAGTGGTGCATGTTGTCCACGATCTCGGCCTGGGTTCTTGCCGTCCGCCACATGCGCACCTCGTCGATCGATCCGTCGAACACGGCGTTCACGTTGACGTCGCTGCCCAGGCGTCCGATGGAGAGGAAACCGTCGAAGAGCAACTGCGCGGGGTCGAAGGGGCCTGTGCCGATCGAGACTCCGTTGAGGAAGAGCTCCATTTGCCCGGTGGTGCCTTCGCTGGTGTAGACGTAGGCCACGTGGGTTCAGACTCCGTAGGTGACCTCCGCGGCCTCGGGACGGAAGATGCGATGGTTCTCCCCTCCTTCGTGGCCGATGATCCAGCGATCGGGCAAGCCCTCGATAATCGAGATCCCGATACCGAGGGTGGTTACGCCGGCTCCAAACCCCTTGCTCAGGATGGTGAATGGGTGACCGTGAGGCGACAGGGGCTTGACCCAGAGCTCGAAGGTGAAGTCCCCGGTGACGATCATCGAGTCGTCGTGGGGCACGGTGACCCCGCCGATCGGCGATCCATTCCGCGAGTAGGCGAGATTCGGGCACTCCTGGGCGCCGTTCCCCGCGCAGACCTGCACGGAGAGCGCGTCGCTCAGGTTGAAGCCGGAGCCGCCGGCGGCCGTGTCGCGGAACCACGCCTGGCAGTTCCAGGTCGTGCCGGGGACCCAAGCCCCCGCGCCTTCGCCCGCCGGCCAGGTGGAGTAGTCGACCTTGTAGTTGGCCATGCCGTTCGCGTCCGTCTTCGTGCTCCGCAAGCGATAGACCCCTCCGCCGACGCAGCGCAGGCCATTGCCGAAGGGCGCCGAGATCTGCGTCCCGCCATAGAAGAAGAGCAGCGTCCGATTCGCCGGGCAATCGGTCGCGACCAGGTGAAAGTTGTCGGCCTCCGGCGCCGGCGCCCCGGTCCAGGAGATGCGGGCTCCCGCCCCGGCCGAGTTCGGGGAGGTGCTGCAGTAGGGAACGGGCTCGGGGCAGGTCTGGGCGACCGCCGGGCTAGAGACGGACACGAGACAAGCGACAGTCGTGAGGGCGCCAGCGAGGGAGGGCACGAGCCCGGCCTGCGCCTGGGCGCTCGGGAGCCTGGAGGCCGAGTGACTCGAGTGGGCAGCCCCATCGGGAGCCGCGAGATCGGGATAGGACATGCTGAACAGGGGGCAGGGAGCCGGTGGAGAGATGGGGTCGGTCCGCTGACCGACCCTCCGTTCACCGGTCCCACGTGAGCCCTGGCCCGGATCGCTAGGAAATCTCGGACATCCGCGGGCTGCACGCCGTAAGCCTGGCCCTGTTCATAGCTTGCGACGCGGCGATCGCGTCGACGCTTCCCCCATCAGGGCTCGATCTTCCGCGCCGGCCGCACGCCGACGGTCCCCGTCTTGTAGTCGGGGGAGCTGAAGCCGCGATTCGCCGATCGCGAATGGATCGAGGCGTCCGCGAAGCCCCCGCCACGACGAGCGCGTGCCACAGGCCCCAGGGGGTCGCAGACGGGGTCCTTCACGGGAGGATCGCTATAGAAGCGGAAGTCGTTCCCGTCGAGACACCACTCCCAGACGTTGCCGTGCACGGCGTGCAGGCCGAAGGGGTTGGGGGCGAAGTGGTCCACCGGGCCGTGACCCCCGAAGCCGTCGTCGAGCTCCGGCCAATCGTCGACCTGCTCCCAGTTGGCGCCCGCGCGTCGGGCGCCCTGGTCCGCGAGGTTGGCGACCCGCAGGGATCGCAGGGTCTCGCGGTCCGCGCCCGACCACCAGGGCGTCTGGGTCCCTCCCCGGGCGCCGTACTCCCACTGCGCTTCGCTGGGCAGGCTCAGTCCGGCGTCGGACAGCACGGCCACGCACTCCTCCCAGCTCACCTGCTCGACGGGGTGGGTCAGGTCGAAGTGGTATTCCCCCTCAATGGTCGAAGCTCCGTAGAAGCTCGGGTTCCTCCGCCTCAGCCGGATCCACTGGGCCTGGGACATCTCGTACTTCGAGATGAAGAAGGGAGAGAGCTCGACCTCGTGCACGGGGCCCTCGCTCTTCTCGGCTTGTCGGTCGTAGTTCGGCGAGCCAGGATCCGTCGATTGCGCGCCCATCCAATAGGTTCCGCCACGTAGCAGGACGAAGACGAGGCCCGTCTCCTCTTCGAACCGAATCCGACCTGAATCGTCTCGGGTTGGCTCGGCCCCGGTCTGGATGTCCCAGAACTCCCAGAGCCCCGAGTCGGGATCGGGTCCCAGGGAAAGGAGACCGACCTGGATCGGCAGCTCGAGTTCCGGGTAGGCCGTGCGGATGGCCGGGAGCTCCTCCTGCCAGCGCTGCTCGAACTCGCCCCCCGGAGCGAAGCCGTCGCGCAGGGTCTCCGCGAAACGGAGCCGCCGGGGCACGCTCCAGCCGTGCTCCTCGCTGACTCCACTCTCGGACAACAGGCCGACCTCCTCGTCCGTGAGCGCTTCGAGCCCCTCGATCAACGCCGTCAACTGCTCGAGCCACCAGCTCGCTCGCGTCTCCCGCTCCACCCCCGGCGGGAAGCGCCACGTGCGACGCTCGTTGACGACCTCCTCCAGCTCGGCCAGCTCCCCCGCCAGCTCCTCGACCTCCTTCGCGGCCCTCGTCAGGGCTTCCGGAGCCCTGGCCACGCGGACGAACTTCTCCAGGCGCTCGAAACGAACGGCGGCCTCCTCGGAGCGCGTCTCCGCTGCGCCCTCGAGCAGCTCGTAGCCCAGGTCGAGGGCCGCCTCGTCCTCGCCGAGCGCGTGGTGCGCGTAGGCCAGGCACCACAGGATCTCGAACCGCTGCTCATCGGGAGCCAGCTCGGCGGCCCGAACCGCCAGGGCGTAGCCCTCGGCCTCCCTGCCGAATTCCTTGCGCCCCGGACGGACGCGCCGCCATGCCAGGTCGGAGAGCTCCGTGGGCTCCGAGGGGTAGGCACTCCAGTCGAGCTCTGGAAGGACGACTGTGGCCGCGTCCCGACGAACGGCCAGAGCCGACCGCTTCGCGTCGAGCTCGGCGCGCAGGGTCACCGACCTCGCGTAGTCGGGATGGGACTCTCTCTCCTCCACCAGCAGCTCATGCGAGGGCTCGACGGCGAGCCCGCGGAGCTCGTCGCGCTTCTGGATCAAGGCCGGCAGCTCGGCCGCGAGCGCACGAGCGTCACCCACCCATCTTCGAAGCTCGGTGACCCGATCCGGCCCCGCCGGCCAGAGTTGACGTTGGGCCACGACCAGGTCCGAGAGATCCTGGGCGACGGAGAGGCGAAGCAGCTCCCCAGTTCTGCGCTCGGCCTCGAGCTGACTCCTCCGAGCTTGCTGAGCACTCTGCTCGGCGGAGGCCGCGAGCCCCTGAGCCTCCACGGTCTTGATCTCGAGCGCACGATTCGTGTCGGCGAGGTGCACGACGAGGCCGGTGATCACGACGAACGCGACCGAAGTGATCGAGCCCGCCACGGCCTTCACGGGGTTCCGGCGCGCCCACTTCAAAACCCGCGCGCCCGGTCCCGGGGGCCGGGCCGAGATGGGCCGGTCCGCCAGGAATCGGCGCAGGTCCGCCGCCAGCTCTCTCATCGTCGGGTAGCGATCGACGCTGCGCTTCTCGAGCGCCTTCCCGCAGATCACCGAGAGGTCGCGCGGGCATCGGGAGCGCAGGCGCCCGGGCTCGACCGGCTCCGCGTGCAGGATCTTCGACGCGATCTGCTGGGCCGTGTCCCCCTCGAAGGGGCGCCGCAAGGTCAACAGCTCGTAGAGCACGACCCCCAGGCTGAAGACGTCCGAGCGGTGATCGACCCGACTCCGGCTCGCGGCGACCTGCTCCGGGCTCATGTAGGACCAGGTCCCCATGATCTCCCCGCTGTGCGAAGTGAAGGAGTCGCCCACCACCCGCGCCAGCCCGAAGTCGGCGACACGTGGTGTGCCGTCCGGAGCGAGCAAGACGTTCTGCGGCTTGACGTCCCGGTGGACGACGCCCGCGTCGTGCGCGGCCTGGAGGCCCTCGGCGATGCCCGCCACGAGCTCCGCGACCCGGGAGTAGTATCCCCTCGGGAGGTCGTCCGCGGCGCGGGCCTCGTCGAGCTCGTCTTTCAACGTCCGGGAGCCCTCGATCAGCTCCTGGGCAATCCACGCCAGGCCCGCGTCCTCACCGTGGTCGTAGGTCGTGACGAGGTTGGGGTGCGCCGCGCGGCCACCTGCCCGCGCCTCGCGCGAGAAGCGGTCGAGGACCCGGGCGTCGACGCGCCCCGGGAGGACGAGCTTGAGCGCGACGCGCCGCCCCAGGTCCGTGTCCCGCGCCTCCCAGACCTGCCCCATGCCGCCGCGGGCGATGAAGCGCGTCAGCTGGAATCGACCGACCTCCTGGCCCACTCGATGGTCGCGGAGGGGCGGCTCCCCCGGAGCTCCCGCGGGGAGCTGCGCGCCGCCCCCGACGAGGTCTTCGCTGAAGCCCAGGTCGAGTGGGCCGGTAGGTTCCGGGCGCTCCTCGCTCATCTTCCTCCGCGGCCGCGAGCCATGCTCGGGGCCATCTTAGCCAAAAGCGGCGAGGCCTCGCGCGCGGCGAGGACCCGCCGCCCTCGCGAGGGGCGTCTCCGCCGCCTCAGAAGTTCAGCTGCGCCCGGAAGGTGAAGACGTTTAGGCCCTCGGCTTCCGCGGTCACCGTGCTGCCGCCGCTGGTTTCCATGATGTGCGACCAGTTGAGCAAAAAGCGGAGGTTGTCGCTGTAGTAGCAATTCAGGGTCAAGCTCGCGACGTCTTCCTCTCCACCGGAGATCCCGCCGCTGTTGAGGTCGAGGTTCGCGAGCCGGGCGCCGACTTCCCAGGCCATGCCCTCCTCACCCTCTAGGCGCTTGAACTCCCCCGCACTCATGCGGTAGGCGTCGGCCATCGACTCCCCGGTCAGGCTGTAGGTGGCCTGGGCGTGCCAGCCCTTGAACTCGTAGTCCTGGCCGTCCCGGAACACCTGGGCGGCGTTGAACTCGCCCCCGACGGACCAGGGCCCGTTGACGTACATGGCCTCGGGCCCGTAGAGGAGAACCGAGTCCACGCCCATGATGAAGCCCGTGTCGACGACCCGCAGGTTCGACATGTTCGTGGTCTCGTCCCGGATCCGGAGCCCCAGGGAGTTCTGCGGCTCGCGGTAGGAGCCCCGGACTCCCAAGTGCAGGACTTCCTCTTCCTCCTGCACCGGAGCCACGATGAAGCGCCCCGTGGCGCCCCAGCCCTCGTCCTCCAGGGTGACGTCGGTGGGGACCGGAGAGACCGACTCCCCGTAGACGCCCAAGGCGTAGAAGGTCGAGTCCGTGTGATCCTGGACCCGCAAGCCGACGGCACGATCGACGAAGGGCAGCAGGAGAAAGAGGTCCACCCCCCGCTCGACGAAGGGGATGTCGTTGGAGCTCATCTCCACCTCGAGGCTGAAGGGCTGCTTCTGGTGGCCGAAGGTGACCTCGGGCCCCTCGCCCTTCTTTCGCCCCACCCAGAAGTCCTTGATGCGGGCGACGTTGTTCGCGAAGTCCACCTCCGCCGCCCACTTCAGGTGGTTCGGCAGGCTGCCCTTCATCTCGATACGAGCACGGCGCAGCTCGGTGCCGTCAGTGATGCCAGCGCCCCCGACCGCGTTCCTGCTGTGCACATTGGCGTCCGTCTGGACCCGGCCGCCGACCTTGATGCTGCTCTCCCCGTCCGCGGACTTCACCCAGAAGCCCTTGGAGCCGACGCTCACTTTGGGGGCCTCGTCCGCGGAAGGCGGGGTCGCCGCCGTGGAGGGTTCCGCGCGCTCGAGGCGCTCGACCTGCGCCTCGGTCAAGGCCCCGTTGGCCAGGAGCGTGTCGAGAAGGCCCGCGGGGGGCTCGTCGTGCCCCGCAGCGCTGGCGGAGGTCGGCTGCACGGCCTCGACCGCGGTGCCGTCTCGGGCCGGGGTCTCCTTCGTGCTTCCAGGGCTCGCGGGCGCCTCGACGCCCTCGATCGCCTGATGGGTCACGGCAGGCGTCGACGAGCAGGCGGCCAGGGCGAGGGAGGCGAGGGCCGCCGTGCAAGAAGTGTGGAGGGTGACTGCGTTCAAGATTCGTGCTCGGGATTCAGGTTTCAGACTGCTCTCGAAGCGAGAACGCCGGCAGCCTAGCCCGCATCCCTCAGCAGAAGCACGGATTTCGGTCGGGTCGCGACTCGAGGGCTGGAAGGTAGCGACATGGTCCCGGAGGGTGACATTCGGTGCTCGGCGGCATCGCCGTAACCGCCACGCTCTTCAAGGCTTATGCCGTCGAGCTGCCGGCTCACCCGGGGAGGACTTCCAGCTTGGGAGGCTGACGGTGGTGAAGGGGCATGGCGGGCATCGACGGAGCAGGCCACGCCCGGGTTCCTGGACACGACGCGGGCGCGGCCGCGGCGCAAGTCCAGCGACGGAAGAGCGAGCGGCGCGCGCTCCGGACAGCGGATGGAGCGAGGAAGTCACGGCCGCCTAACGCTTCGGTGGTCCGCCTTCGCCCACCAGTCACGGCGTCTTCATCAAACCTACACCTTCGACCTCTACATAGCCGCCATACGGAATGTCCACCCCGTGAAATCCCTACACAAAGTCGATGAAGAGCATGAGAGCGTTGATCCTAGTCGCCGCCACGGTATGTGGCGTCACCCAAGCCCAAGAGCAGGGCACGCCAACGGACGAGCAGATCGCCGAGGCGGTCGAGCGATACTTCGACGAGAATGGCCTGGTCCGGACGAGCTACGGCCCGAAGGGCTTCCGGCTGGAGAGCCGCGACGGCAACTTTCAGACGAATCTGCAGTGGCGTGCCCAGCTGCGCCTGACGAGCCCGTACCGCACCGACCCGCGTCAGATCGACGACCTCGACACGGACGAGCTCACGCTCGAAGCTCGACGCTTGCGGATGAAGATCGGCGGTCACGGCTACCAGCCCTGGCTCAAGTACTACTTCGAAGTCGACCTCCAGCCGACCCGCTCGCTGGATGACGACAGCGTGACCGCGAGCGCGCGCGTCATCGACTGGCGCATCGACGTCGCCAAGAACAAGGCGTTCAGCCTCCGAGCCGGTCAGTGGAAGATCGACTACAACCGTGAGCGGGTCGACTCGTCGGGGCGCCAGCAGTTCGTCGAACGCTCGATCGTGAACCGCATCTTCACCATCGACCGACAGGTGGGTCTCGGCTTCCGGGGTCGCCTCTTCGAAGGGACCGGCGGGGACTTCCGCTACTACGCGGGCGCCTTCACGGGCGAGGGCCGCGGCGCCTCCAACGACGACAGCAACCTGATGTACGTCGGTCGCCTGCAGTGGAACTTCCTGGGTCGTGACCTGGCGCTTCGTCAGACCGACGTCGAGCGCACCGAGAAGCCGACCGGCAGCCTCGCCCTGGGTGGCGCCACCCACACCGGTAAGGCCACCCGCTGGTCCTCGGGCGGCGGCGGCCGCCTGGACGGTTTCCAGAGCGTCCTCACCGCCGAGGAAGGTCAATACCGAGTCCAACAAGCGGTCGCGGAGTTCGCGTTCAAGTACCAGGGCTTCTCGACGCAGAATGAGTACCACTGGAAGAACATCCAGGACACGACGCTCAGCGCTGGTCAGGCCGGCAACGACAGCGACTTGCGCGGCCTCTACAGTCAGGTCGGCTACTTCTTCAACGAGGTCTGGAGCTCGTTCCCCGAAGAGCTGGAGCTCGCCGCCCGATATGCCTGGCTCAAGGAACCGAACGAGACCAACCTCGAGCTGGACAACGAGCGTCAGGAATACACGATCGGCGCCAACTGGTTCTTCAACGGCCACAACAACAAGCTGACGCTCGACTGCTCGCTCCTGACGATCGACGACGCAGCGTTGGGCCAAGACGACAGCGGCACCCGCGTCCGGCTGCAGTGGGACATCTCTTTCTGAGGGAGTTGGCTAGCTCCATCCGGCCGCGGCGTCGTCACCTGGCGACGTCATGGCCGGTTGTCCCGCGGAGGCTCAACCGGTCGTGAGCGCGCCTGAGTGACTTCCGTCGACATCAGCGTCACGAGCTCCCACAAGTGCAGTCGTCCCATTGATCGCGACGCGGCGCTACTGGCGAGACCGGAGGGCCTCGAGCCGTTGCCGGGCCTGAGCGTTCCCAGGCTCGATCGCCAGCAGGCCCTGCAGCTCGAGCTTCGCCTCATCGAAGCGGCTCGCGCGCTGCAGGACGTCGACCAGCATCAGGCGGTACTTGGCGACTCGTGGCTCGATCGAGACCGCGCGCCGCAGGGCCGCGAGGGAGTCCTCCAGGCGCCCTTCGAAGAACAGGGCCCGGCCATGGGTCAGGTGCGCCTCGGCGCTCTCCGGAGCCAGGCGGACGATGGCCTCGGCGGCGCGCGTGCCCACCTCGAACTCCCCGGCGCTGCTCGCGATGTCCGCCAGGCTGCGCAGGGCCTTGAGGTTGTCCGGCTCGAGGTCGACGGCGCGTCGGGCGAGCTCCAGGGCCCGGGGCAGCTGGCCCGCGTTCGCCAGGACTCCGGAGAGCACCGACAACAGCTGCGGGCTCCGGGGCAGACGCTCCAGAAGGGCCTCCCCCGCCACGGCCGCCGCCTGAAAGTCCCCGCGCGCGATCGCGGCGTTCAGGGCGAGCTCGAGGGAGTGCTGGGTGCCCGCCCCCTCGTGCGCCTCGGCGAGCCGCGGATCGAAGCTCAGCCAGCCCCGATAGGGCGGGAGCTGGTTGCTGATTCGCGCGGCCAGCGCCGCCTCCTCCGCACGTCCGAGACCGGCCAGGGCCTGGGAGCGCAGGCGGTGGGCGATGAAGTCCCTCGGCGACGTCCGCAAGGCGGTGTCCAGGTAGCCGAGCGCCGCGTCGAAGCTCCGCTCGGCGAGCGCGACCCGACCCCGCCCGACGACGCCCGCGCTTGGCGCGGGCGGACGCTCCGCTGCGCGAGCGAAGGCCTCGTCGGCGCGCTCGAGCTCAGCGAGCTCCAGGTAGAGGGTGCCGAGCCGCAGGTGGGTCGTTCCATAGGCGGGGTCGGCCTCCCGGGCCTCCTCGAGCTCATGCAAGGCCGCGTCGGTCGCGCCGATCTTCTGGTACTCCGCGCCGAGGAAATAGGTCCAGCGCGCGCGCCGCGTGCCGAGCTCCTTGGCGGCAGCGAAGTAGTCGATGGCGAGCTCGTGCAGCTCGAGGGCCATCGCCACCTCGCCCATCCGACCCAGCTCGTCTCCGTCACCGCTCTCCGCCCAGCGCCGACTGGCCTCCACGAGCCTGCGCAGGGGCTCGAGCTCGAGGCCGTTCGGGTCGGGGAGGATGGGGAGCCCGGCTTCCTCGCAGGCGTCGACCCAGGCCGCCGCGTCGACCCGCGCGCTGACCGCGCCCTGGTCGTTGATCTGCTGCTCGGGCATCGGCAAGCCGATCCCCGCGGGCCGCGGGAGGAGCCCGCGCGGACCGATGGCGACGTAGCCCCAGAGCGCGGCCGAACAAAGGGCTCCGAGCAACGCGAGCTTGCTCATGGGACGACCATGTGCACCTGGTTCACGGGCACGGCGGTCAGCCGCCGCTCCGTGCCGTCCGGCCAGCGGACGAGGAGCTCGTCGACCTGCGTCGCCACACCCAGGCCAAAGTGGGCGCGCGGGTCCGAGCTCGACATGTAACTCGCCTGGGCGCGAATCGTGCGCTGTTGCCAGCGGTCGCCGGTCCGGACCGAGACTCGGGAGCCGAGCGCGGGTCCGCCACCCACCGTTCGCACGTCGACCATCAGCCAGCCCTCGTCGCCAGCGCGCTCGTTCCGCAGCACCTGGAGTCCCCCGCCGTTGTTGGTCAGCACGAGGTCCAGGTCTCCGTCTCCGTCCAGGTCCCCGGTCGCGAGGCCACGCCCGGCCCCGAGCCGCGCCGCGCCGACGGCGCCCGGGACCTCGACGAAACGCTCGCCGTCCCAACGCGCGAACTGATCCGGCTCGGCGTAGGGCTCGGGATCGTGGATCCGCTCCGGGGTGAGATTGACGCCGCCGTTGGTCACGAAAAGATCGAGGTCTCCGTCGTGGTCCTGGTCGAAGAGCGCGGTCCCGAATCCCGTCCAGGGCGTGGACCAGCTCGCGACTCCGCTGCGCATCGTGACGTCGACGAAGTGCGTACCGAGGTTGCGCAGCACGAGGTGGCTCTGCCCGTGGATGTTGGTCACGACGAGGTCCGACTTCCCGTCGCCGTCGAAGTCGTCGCAGGCGATCCCCATCCCCGAGATAGCCACTCCCAGGGCGTTGTAGGCACAGCCCGTGTCGAGCGCTGCGTCCTCGAAGCGTCCGTTCCCCAGGTTGCGCCACAGCATGGCCGGGGTCGCGTCGTTGGCGACGTAGAGGTCCTCCCGGCCGTCCCCGTCGAAGTCCGCGGCGCAGACCCCCAGCCCGTTGCCCCGGTTGCCCTCGATCCCCGCAGACCCGGTGACGTCCTCGAAGCGCCGCCCGTCCACGTTGCGGTAGAGCCGGTCCTGGGCCGCCGCGTCGTAGCTCGTCGGGTCGCAGTAGTCGGGCACCCCGGACATGAAGCAGTCGTGGTCGCTCTCCGGCGTCCAGTCGAGGTAGTTGGCAACGTACAGGTCCAGCAGACCGTCGCCGTCGTAGTCGAAGAAGGCTGCGCTCGTGGCGAAGCCCTCCTGGCCAAGACCGGCCTCCCCGGTCGCGTCCACGAAGCGTCCGCCCTCGTTGCGCAGGTAGACGTCCGGGCCGAGCCGGCAGAGATAGACGTCGAGGTCCCCGTCCGCGTCCACGTCCCCGCAGGCGACGCCGTAGGCGTGGCCGGGCACCGCCGCGCCCACCTCGGCGGCAACCTCGGAGAAGTGGCTGCCGTCGTTTCGCCACAGCTCCGCCGAGTGGATCGGGCCGTCCCCGAGGAGCGGACCGCCTCCGGCAACGAAGATGTCGAGGTCTCCGTCCGCGTCGAAGTCGAGGAGGCCGACGCCCGGCCCCATCTCCTCGGGGATGAAGAACTCTCCGCGCGCGTCGTTGTCGTGGGTCGAGAGGATCCCGAGGTCCACGGTCACGTCGCGGAAGGCGGCACCCCCGGTCGTCCGGGAACCCTCACGCTCGGAACGATGACGGGACGCGATCTCCGCTGGACTCGGGTGTTCGACGGCGCGCTGATAGGCCAGCCAGCCCCCCGGGAGGACGGAGGCCCACAGGAGCGCGGTCAGGATGCGTCGGGTCAAGGGCGTCTTCCGGGAGTGCGCTCGATGGGACGTGCGCCGATCCGGGCACGGCACTGCCCGAGCGGGCCGGACGACCTCGAGGGTTCGCCCGTGGCGCCAGAGCCTAGAGCAAGGCTGGTGGGGCAGCAACCAGACTCGGACCTCTCGACATCGCGATCCCGAACCCGATCGGGGGCCACGGGGCCATGCCCCGACGGATGAGCACCCTGTCGCGAGGCGCCTCCTTGGTGCCGTAGCAGGGCACTCCGTCCCGAGGCGCTTGCGGTCTGCGGGAGGTAGGTTTCAATGGGCGAGACCCTGGACTCGGCGCGGGAGGACTGCCCGCTGCCAGCTCGGCCGGCCTTCGAGGGCCGCTTCAGGACGCGACTCCCGAGGTCACCCGACGAGTTCCAGATCACTCCCGCTGGCGCACCGAGAGAATCAACAGCAATGAACCGACACCTCGCTCCGCTCCACGTCGTCGCGGCCCTCGCGCTCTGTTGGGGGAGCCTCCACGCGGACACCTTCACCACCACCGCCGCCGGCAATTGGACCAGTGGCTCGACCTGGGTCGGCGGCGTCGCTCCTGCGACGGACGTGGACGGGGACGACATCGTCATCCTGCACGACGTCACGGTCGTGAACAGCGACATCAAGCTGCTCGACCGGGCGTCCTTCTCGGCCAACGGCGTCACCTTCACGATGGCGAACGGCAACTTCACGGTGGAGGACGGGGACGCCGTCTTCAAGGACTGCACCGTGGACGTCGCCCACGGCTTCAACATCCAGATCACGACCTCCCGCGGGACGCTCGAGATGTACGACTGCGAGGTCGAGGTCGGGCAGAACTTCCAGCTCTCGGGGGGGCTCCGCCACCTCGAGAACATCTGCTTGATCGTCCACGAGAACTTCCAGAACGCCAAGGGCGCGGACACCCTGATCAACGTGTGCGCCCTGATCGGGTCGATGACCAGCGGCAACTTCCAGAACAGCTCCGGCTCGGCGATGCACATCGAGGACTCGGAGTTCCACCTGCCGAACGGGGACTTCCAGAACGCGAGCAATGCCATCCTCACCGGCAAGATCACCGCGGTCTGGCTCGAGAACGGGAACTTCCAAAATGACGGCAACTGGCAGGCCGACGTCGACCACTACTGCGTCTCGGGCCAGGTGACGGTCCCCGCCGCCCACCTCCCCGCCGCCCAGGACTGCGCCGGGATCGAGGCCTTCTTCGACGACTGCGATTGCACCGGGGGCCCCCCCGACTGTGACGGAGACGGGATCCCCGACGACCAAGAAGTGGACTGCGACATGAACGGCGTGCCGGACGACTGCGAGAACCACCGCGACTGCGACGGCAACGGCGTCCCGGACGTCTGTGACATCCTCGGCGGCGCGGTGGACCTCGACGGCAACGGCGTCCCGGATCGCTGCGAGCCCGGAGTCCGCATCTACTGCCCGGGCGTGGACAACAGCGGCGGCGGGGGCTTCCCCTGCCCCTGCGGCAACGAGGTGGTGCCGGGCGCCAATGAAGGCTGCGCGAACGCCACCGGCGTCGGCGCCTCCCTCACGGCCAGCGGCTCGACCAGCATCGCGGCCGGCGACCTCGAGCTGAACGTGATCCAGGTCCCGAATGCCGTGCCCGGCTACTTCTTCGCGGGCAACGCCCCGGTGAACGGCGGCAACGGCATCGACTTCGAGAACGGCCTGCGCTGCATCGGCGGCGGCGTCATCCGCCTGGGCAAGATCCCGGCGGCGATCGGAGGCACCGCCTCCTTCCCGCCCATGGGCAGCCCCTCGATCGCCACGATCGTCGGGGCGAGCCCCGGGGACGTCACCTACATGCAGTTCTGGTACCGCGACGGCATGGGCCTCTGCGGCGGCAGCGCGAACATGTCCAACGCGCTGTCGGTGACCTGGGAGCCCTAGGCCGCCCCTGACCTCCTAGAGGATCCTCACGCGCCGCCGGTCCCGCCCTCCCGGGTGAGACCGGCGGCGCCCATTTGGGCCCTCGCCCCCGGCGACGCGGCCGGGTACAACGAGAGCATGAAAGCCCTCAAGATCATCGGCGGCCTGGTCGCGCTCTTCGTCGTCCTCGGCGGAGCCGGCTTCTACTGGATGAGCTCCAAGCTCCAGCCGGGCGTCGAGGTCGGCAGCCCCGCGCCCGAGGTGACGCTGACCACCCTCGAGGGAACGCCCCTGGCCCTCGCGGACCTGCGCGGTCAGGTCGTCCTGCTCGACTTCTGGGGCTCGACCTGAAGCGGCTGCAAGGAGCTCTTGCGTGACATGAGCCCCCGCGAAGCCGAGTACGAGGAGAAGGGAGCGGTGATCCTGGCCGTCAACGCCCTCGAGGACCCCGCCGCCGGCAAGGCCTGGATCGAGGAGTGCGGCCTCGACATGCAGTGGGTCTTCGCGGACGCCGCGGTGACCGAAGCCTTCGGCGTCTCCGCCGTCCCCTCCCAGGTCCTCGTCGGCAAGGACGGCACGGTCGTCTGGACCTCGAGCTTCTCCAGCCTGATGGGCGGCGCCGAGGCGATCCTGGCGCAGGTGGACGCGGCGCTCTGAGCGTCAGGCGCCCGGCAGGGCGAGCTGTCAGAAACCGGTCGTCGCCGTCACCGCCATCTGCACGCCTTGGAAGTCCAGGTCGCCCAGGGCGCCGCCCAGGCTGACGCTCGAGTCGAGCCAGCGCACGCCGAAGCCGATCAGGTTGCGGCCGCCGATGTCGAACTCGATGCCGGTGCGGGCATAGACGCCGCCGCCGAAGCCGGTCTCGCTGTGGTTGACGTACTCCCCGGTGTCAATGTAGTCCATCTCGACCCGGCCGTATTGCAGGAGCGGGCCGGCGGAGGCATAGACGCGCGCCTTCTGGCCCAGGGGTAGCTCGAGGAAGGGACCGACGAAGAGGTCCAGCAGGAAGATGTCGTTGTCGCTCACGACGAGCACGGTGCCGTTGTTGATCGCGACGATCCCCGTGTCTCCTTCCCAGCCGACGGTGAAGCCGCCCTCGAGGCCGAAGCGCAGACGCTCGCCACGCAACGGGTGCATGAAGACGCCCCCGATGAGCGGGAAGCTCGAGGTTCCCTCGTCCTGGATCTCACCGTAGGAGGGGTCGAGCCCGACCTGGATGTCGGTGACTTCCGTCAGGCCGATCAAGCCCTGGATGCGGGTCCCGTCCGAAGGGCCGTAGTCGCTCCGGTACTGCGGCGCGGGCTCGGTGGAGCGCGCCGGGCGCGCGAAGTCCGTCTGGGCGCAGGAGCCCAGAACGAGCAACAAGGGCCAGCACGCATCGAATCCTGACTTCCTCGCCCCGAACATCGTCTGCAGCTTGCTGATCATGCGGCAGAGGCTACGCCCTGCCGCCTCGCGGGGCAATCGAAGGGCTCGAGCTCAGCGCCGGCCCTGCGAAGCTCGACGCCTCCGTCGGCGCCGCGGCCCCCGGCCCTTTCGCGTTCCACGGCGCCCGCGACGACGCGAGCCGCTTTGCCCGAGTGGCTCGATCCGGCAGCGGTCGCAGCGTCCGCAGTCCGGTGGCTCCGGCTCCCCGAAGTACCGCCGCAGGAAGGCGCTGCGGCAGCCGGTCGTCCGAGCGTAGGCCTCGACCGCCGCGAGGCGCTCCACGTCCTCCCGCTCGCGCACGCGCAAGCGCTGCACGAGGTCGCGAGTGAGGCGCGCAAGCTCGCGCTTCGACGCCGTCACGCGCAAGCGCTTGCGCGCGTCCCGTTCCAGGGCACCGAGGCCCTCGAGCTGGGCGCAGAATGCGCGCGTCGTGGTCTGCGGCGCTCCAGCCGACAGGGCGAGCTCGGCCGCAGGAACCGGCCGTCCCTCCCCGGCCCAAGCTTCGAGGGCCTTGGCGATCCGCCGCAGCTGCACGGGGTTGCCCCGCCCCCCCCGCTGCAAGTGCCGCTGGATGTCGAGGTCGGCCGGGTCGAAGAGCAGCAGGCAACGCGCGGGCTTCCCGTCCCGACCGGCGCGGCCGGCCTCCTGCACGTACTGCTCGAGCGAGCCCGGGACCTGGTAGTGCAGGATCGTCCGGATGTCGGGCTTGTCGATCCCCATCCCGAAGGCCGAGGTGGCGCACATGACGAGGCGGCTGCGCGCGCGCATGAAGCGACCCTGGGCCGCGTCGCGCTCAGCCTTCGACATCTTGCCGTGATAACGCGCGCTCGGGATGCGCACCTTCTCGAAGGCGAGTCCGAGGCCCTCTGCCGCGCGGGTCGTCGAGCAGTAGACGATCGCCGGTCGGGGCACGCGCCGGATCAGTCGCCCCAGCCGCTCGTCCTTCGTCGCGGCCGAGAGCTCCTCGACCTCGAGGCGCAAATTGGGGCGCGCGGGCGGCGCCTGGACGAGGGTGGGACGACGGAGCTCGAGACGCTCGACGATGTCTTCTCGCACGCGGACGGTCGCGGTGGCCGTCAACGCCAGGGCCTGGGGGTTCCCCAGGGCCTCGCGCTCCCGCGCCATTCGCAGGTAGGCGGGGCGGAAGTCGTGCCCCCACTCCGAGATGCAGTGGGCCTCGTCCACGCAGAAGAGGCCCGGTGGGCTCGCGCGCAGCACCCCCCGTAGCTCCTCGCTCCCCAGCGTCTCGGGCGTCGTCAGGACGATCAAGGCCCCGCCCACCCGCACGCGTTCGAGGGCCGCCCTCCGCTCGGCAACGCGCAGGCTGCTGTCCACCCGCACCACGGGAGCCCGTCGCCGACGCAGGGAAGCCTCCTGGTCCGCCATGAGGGCGATCAGGGGAGAGACGACGACCGTCGGCCGTTCGGACAGGAGGGCCGGCAGCTGGTAGAGCAGCGACTTGCCGAAGCCCGTGGGCAACACGGCGAGCAGGTCTCGGCCGGCGAGGATCGCCTCGAGGGCCTCGACCTGCTCCGGGTGCAGGCGCTCGATGCCGAAGCGCTCGCGGGCGAGGGCGCGCGCGGCGCGCAGGGAGGCCCGCGACACGTGCTCTTCGCTACTCCGGCGCCCACGGCGGCCCGAGCGGGAGCGCGACGGCTTGCGGCGGCGGCGCGGCATCGCGGCCGAGCCTAGGCCCTGGGCCGCGGCGGCTCCAGGGCGCCTTCGTGGACCTCGACGCTCAGGGCAGGAAGTCCACCTGCAGCCCGCTGCTGGTGTTGAAGCCGGCGCCACCATTCGCGACGTCGCGGTACCAGAGCTGGACGTGCCAGCTCTCGCCGCCGTCGACCCGGCCCGGCCCGCTCGCGGCCGGTTGCCGCGTGAGGTCGAAGTGCCGAGTCAGGAGCCCGCTGCCGCCGCTCGTCCAGACGGGCGCGTAACGGTACTGGGGGGCACCGACGCAGAGGGTGCCGTCCCCGAAAGGCGCGGCGATCTCCTGCGGCCCGTAGAAGGCGAGCACGGTCACCGACGGGGGCAGCCCCGTGGCGTGCAACATGAGGTCGTTGACGAAGACGCTGGCCGAGCCCTGGGCGGAGAGGTTCGCTCCACCCCCGGCGGAATTCGGCAGCGGGGCGCAGGTGCTCGACCAGCTTCCACGCAGCTGCGGGCTGAGGACGTGCGCGGCGCCCGGCGCCTCCCCGCCGACGATCGTGGTCGGCGCCCCGGCGACCAGGTCCTCGAAGCCGTCACCGTCCACGTCCCCCGCCGCCGCCACGCTGGCGCCGAAGGTGGCCGCGGCCTCCCGGCCCTCGAAGACGAAGGCCTCGTCGCCGGTGGTGCCGTGCAGGAGGCGCACGCGTCCCGCGTTCTGGGTCAGGATCCCATGGTCGTCGCGGTCCGCCGTCTCGGCACCGACCAGCACGTAGGTCTGGTCGTCACCGACGAAGACGCGCATCAGACCGACCGAGGAGCCGTTCGAGGAGGAGGGCTCGCCGTAGTTCGTGAAGATCTCGGCGCCGGTCAGGCCCGAATAGGCCCGGGCGTATCCCGCCCAGGCATCGTGCCCCGGCGCTCCGGCCACGAGGTCCGGCAAGGTGTCCCAGTCGAGGTCCATCCCGCCAGCCAGGGAGTAGCCGAGCATGTCGCCGGGCTCGTCCCCCTGCAGCTCGTACATCAGCGAGAAGTCGATCCCGGAGAAGACCTGCACCAACCCGCCGTCCAGGCCGATCGCGCCCACCGCGAAGTCGTCGTGGAGATCGCCGTCCACGTCACCGAGCCCCGTCATGCTTGTCCCGAGCCGTTGCCATGGATTCCCGAAGACCTCGATCATGAGGCTCCAGTCGAGCCCCGAGTAGATCCGGAAGACTCCGTTGTTCGTGCCGACCGAGCTGTCGTCCCAGGTACCGACCCCGATGTCGTCGCGGCCGTCGGCGTTCACGTCGCCCACGTCGCTGACGCAATAGCTCGAGTTGAAGGCACCGGCGATGGTGGTCAGCTCGCTCCCGTCCGCGCCGGAGAAGACCCGCGCGTAGCCTCCGTGGGGCGCGCCGACGACGAAGTCGCGGCGGTTGTCGAAGTCGACGAAGCCCAGGCAACTGACGGAGTAGCCGAACCAGTCCCCCGCCGCGTCGCCGCCGAGGGTGTAGAGGGTGGAGCCGTCGGCGCCGGAGATCACGCGCACCTCGCCGCTCTCCGCACCGACTCCGTCGGCGAGGTAGGCGCCCACCAGGACGTCGGCGTGACCGTCTCCGTCGACGTCGTCGAGGCCGTCGACGCTCGTGCCCAGCCGCGCCCCGTCCTGGGGGCCGAAGGTCTCGTGGAGCAGGGACTGGGCGAGGGCGGGAGAAGCGACGAGCAGGATCGCGAGGCCTCCGAGGGCCACTCGCAGGGGCATGGGGAAGCGCATGGGTCTCTCCTGGCCGTGAACGGCCGCGGCTGTTCAGCCTACGGACTCCGGCGGCGGCCGAAGTAGCGGGCCGTGCGAGCGCTGTACGCCCGGTAGGCTTCCCCGTGGTGGGAAAGGAGGAAGCGCTCCTCCTCGCGCATACGGAGGTCGACTCCGATCCAGATGCAGGCCGACGTCACGGCGAAGAAGGGCGCGGGGTCGACCAGCAAGGCCCCCAGGGCGAAGAGGTCCATGGCGACGTAGATCGGGTGCCTGGACCAGGCGTAGAGGCCGTCGGTCACGAGCTCGTCCCCGCCGCGATCCTCGATTCCGATGTGCCAGCTCGAGCCCATCCCTCGCAGCGCGAGCCCGAAGAGCAGCAGGGCAGCCGCTTGGCAGCCGAGGCCCAATCCGTCGAGCCATGGGCCGTCGAGCCAAGCGCCCTCCGCGAGGAGCGGGCGACCCAGGGCGGGCCAGGCCCCCAGGGCATGGATGAGGACCACGCCGAACCAACCGAAGAAGGCCCCCACCGCCAGGACCTCCCTCCAGTCCCGCAGGATCAGCGGTCGCCTCCCCCGGCGCAGCTGAGCGCGGGCCTTGAGCAGGACGAAGGCCAGGAAGAGGCCGACGAAGCAGGCCTCGAGGACGCGGACGGGACTCATGGAGGGCCGCGCCCTCTCCGGGCTTGGGCGGCGGCCTCCTCTTCCTACACTGGCGCCGCCCGCTGCGCCAGCGCGGGACCCCGACATGTCGCGCGCGGCCGAATTCAACCCCGAGCTCTTCGAGTACGACCCGGGGACGAGCTACCCCTGGCTCGTCCATCCGAGCGTGACCATCGCGGTGGTCACCTGGAATCGGATCGAGCACACGCGCGCCCTGCTCGCGAGCCTCGACCGCTGCGTGCACCTGCCCTACCGCCTGCTCGTCGTCGACAACGCGAGCGAGGACGGGACGCGCGAGCTCCTGCGGGCCGTGCGGGACGAGCGACCGGACACCGAGCTCGTGCTGAACTCCGCCAACCTCGGCCTGCCCCGCGCCCACGTCCAGATCCAGGAGCGCGTGGAGGGCGACCTCGTCGTCGTCTGCGACAACGACGTCGAGCTCCTCTCGAGCTACTGGCTCGTGCACCTCCAGAAGGCCTTCCACGCCCTGCGCCTCGCCGGCCTCGGGGACGACGTCGCCCTCGGGCCGCGCCTGCTCAACTGCGAGGAGTACGGCCTGCTCTTCGGCGGGCGCCACGAGACCTTCCCCGTAGCGAGCGAGCAGAACGCGCCCCCGCGCAGCTCCTACGCCGCGGTCGGCAAGGACGACCCCGACGCCGCGCGCCACCTCGACGAGCAGGTGCACGTCGCCTGGACCGAGCACCTCGTCGGGCCGATCCAGGCCATCCCCGTGGCCCTCCTGAAGCGTCTCGAGTTGCGGGAGCAGTACCCCACCTTGATCGGCGGCACGGACTCCTTCCAGTCGGCCGAGATCCTGCGCTGCGGGGGGCGCCTGGGTTACGTCAAGAACGGCCCCGTGGCGCGCCACAACGACTGGCCCTACAGCGAGGACAAGCTGCGCCACTACGAGGGGCTCGTCGGCCGCCGCGCGCCCCTCGATCTGCACTACCTGCGCTGGAGGTGGCGTCACTTCTGGCGGGGAGGCCGGTCGCGCGACTCCAGCGAGTAGGGCATCCCCTTCGGGGCGCGGATCCGGGCCGCCCCCGAGGCGAGATGCTACAGTGCCCAGCACGCCGCAGGAGGTTCATCCATGGCTCTCGCCCTCGCCTTCGTCTTCGTCGCACTGCACGCTCCCGCCCTCCCTGCTCCGTCGATCGATCGAGCTCCCCCGCAGGAGGAAGAGCCGGCGCCGTCGGCGGTCCACGACGAGATCGAGCTTCCGACCCGCGCCGAGCCCGCCGCGGTCACCCGCATGATGGTGGCCTACGAGGGCGCGAAGAAGGGCGAGTCGGCCGAGCAGCTGGCGACGGTGCTGCGGGACATGGGCCCCCATGACAACCCGGAGTTCCTCTCCCTGGCTCTGGACGAGCTCGACTACCGCGAATCCAAGCGGGACGTGCGCGACGTCCAGCGGCAAGCCGACGAGCTCGGCCTGACGCGCAAGAAGGATCTCGACAATCTCCTCCTCGAGCGAGTGGACGCCGTGCAGGCCGCCGCGGCTCGCATCCTCGGCAACCACCCCGACGACCGCCGCGTGCCCCGCGCCCTGTCCGCCGCCCTGGCCGACCGCAGGCGTCGCAAGGAGCGGCCGGCCTCCACGGCCGCCGTCATCCTCTCCCTCGGGCGGCTGGAGCACGGCCGGGTCGAGCTCGACGTCTACCGCCTCTACAAGAGCCTTCCGGCTCCCGAGCTCGCCAGCGCCTGCGTGCGCTACTTCGGCCTCGTGCGCACGAAGAACGAGTCGATCGTGCGGACCCTCTGCGAGGAGCTCTCCGCTCCCGCGCCCGCCAACGTCAACAGCCCGACCAACCCGCCCGCGGCCTTCTGGGAGAAGCGCTGGAAGATCTGGAACGCGACCCGCCGCGACGTCTCCTGGGCCTTGCTGCGGATCACGGGACAGGTGTTCCAGCCCACCGAGGGCGAGCACCCGGGCGACACGCAGAAGGCGCTGGACTACGTGAAGGAGCACGCCAAGGAGCTCGGCCTCCGGTGAACCCCTGCGCCGCCCTCCTCGTCGGCGCGCTCTGCTGGATCCCGGCGCCGGTCGCCGACCATGCCCCACGCGCCGCCGACGAGCTCGGGGAGCTGGCGCGGAACCTCGCTCGCAAGCGCGACCGAGTCGACCCGGAGGTCTACGAGCGACTCGCCGAACTCGGCGGATCCCGCGCCCTCGCGGCCCTGACCGACGTCCTCCCGAAGCTGAAGAAGACGCCGAGCCTCGAGCGCGCCTACGGCGCGATCGCTTCCTTCGCGAGCGCTCCGAAGGAGCTGCGGGACGAGGCGCGCCGCTCCCTGACCCGCGAAGTCTTCCACGCGGACGAGCGCGATGCCCGGCCCATCGCCTTGCGGGCCGTGCTCGTCTTCGGGGACGAGGCCCTGCCCGGCGTGGACCGCGCCCTCCGCGAGCACGCCGACACGCGCTGCCGGCGCCTCGCCTGCGACGCCCTCGTGCCGCGCCTCGCCGCCGATGCCGACGCCGCGGCCCTGACGCTCCTGCTCGACTTCGCCACGGTCTCCTCCGAGGCCGCTGAGCCGTTGATGGCCGTGCCAGCGCCCGGGGCGGCCAGCTGGACGGGCCTCGACCGGCGCGCGGCGGTGCGGCGCGCCCTCGACGCCTTCAGTGGCCCCGAGTCCCAGGAGCTCATCGTGGCGAAGCTCCGGGCCCCGACCAGCACGCGCGCCTGGAAGCTGCTACTCGTCGACCTCCTCGCGGACCGCGGCGGCCCCGTGGAGCTCGACGCCCTCGGTCTGGCCCTGGCCGACCCCGATCCCGCCGTCGTGCTCGAGGTCCTCGAGCGCCTCGAGGCCATCGGCGCCGCGGAGGGCTACTTCGACGCCCTGCACGCTCTCCTGGACGCGGAGACGGCCGCCGTCCGCCGAGCCGCCGTGGTCGCCCTGGGGCGCCTCGAGCTGCGCGAACCGCGCGCGCGGGCGGAGATCCTGACCCTCGCGACGCACTCCGATTCGGCCCTGCGCATGGGCTCGGCGGTCGCCCTCGTCGAGCTGCGCACCCCCGAGGCCATCGACGCCCTGCACGGGCTGCTCGAGGACGCCGATTGGGCCGTGCGCGCGGAGGCCCTGGCCCAGGTTGCGCGCCTGCGCGACCGCGGCAGCCTCCCGCTCCTCGTCGAGCGCATCGAGCAGGAAGGCGGCCGCATGCGCGCCGACGTGCTCGGCGCCCTGCACGCCCTCAGCGGCCTCGACCTCGGCCGCTCTCCCGCCCGCTGGCGGCGCTGGTGGGAGGTGGAGGGCGCGAACTTCGAATTCCCCAGCGCCGCGGAGGTCGAGCGGCGAGAAGAGGAGCGCCGAGCCCGCGCCGCTCAGGGAGCGGGCGGCACCCAGGGCCCGACCTTCTACGGCGTCGAGGTGCGCAGCGAGCGCGTCTGTTTCGTGCTCGACGTCTCCGGGTCGATGCGCCTCAACGCCGGCCCGGGCGTCGACCCGAGCCAGCCCGCCGACCCCGACAAGCCGAGCCGCCTCGACGTCGCCAAGGAGCAGCTCTCCGACATCGTTCGCGGCTACCCCGACGGCCAGCTCTTCAACCTGATCTTCTTCGAGAGCGAGGTGCGCGCCCTCGAGGAGGGCCTGGCCAAGATGAAGAAGAGCGTGCGCCAGAAGGCCCTGCGCTTCGTCCGCGAGCAGAGCGCCCTGGGGGGCACGGCCCTTTATCCCGCCCTCGAGCTGGCCTTCAGCGATCCGCTGGTCGACACGATCTACCTCATCAGCGACGGCGCCCCCACCGAGGGCGAAGTGACCGACATCGAGGAGGTCCGGCGCGAGGTCCGTCGCTGGAACGCCGCCCGTCACGTGCGAATCCACGGCATCACGATCGGCCAGGACTCCGATCTCCTGCGCTGGCTGACGGCCGACACCGGCGGCACGTACACGCGGCGGGACTAGTGGCCTGGCTCGCTCAGCGATTCCGCAGGTCGTAGGCGAAGAGCCCCGCGTTCGTCGCGACGACCAGCCGAACACCGTCGGCGCCATCGATCCAGGCGGAGTCGTGGACCGTCGCGACCTTCGAGGGCTCACGGAACCACGCCAGCGCCAAGCGTTGCCCGTCTTGGGCTCGGAGGAGATGGAGTTCGTCGTGACCTGTCACCGCCACCAGCCCCTGCGGCCCGCACTCGATGTCCTTGGCGAACTTGAAGTCTCCGACCTCCAGCGTCCAGCGCGTCTCACCGTCGAGGGACAGGCCCGCGAGAACACCTCCCAGGTCCTCTGTGTATCCGGCCAGCAGTAGATCATCGGCTGCGGCGGCCATCTCGCAGGGGTAGAACGGAAGCCGGCACAGTTCGCTCCACTCTCCGCCTTCCGCGAGCATGTCCAGGATGTACTCGCCCTGTCCGAGCGGGCGGATGGAGAACGCCCTGTCCTGATCCCGATCGGAGCTTCGCTGGGTGCAGATGAACTTGCCCGACTGCGACGGGTAGTTCCCCAACCAGGTCCCCGAGGAGCTCAGGACGTCCGTCCCAGAAGATCCGTTGTAGTTGACGAGTACTTCCCAGGCCCCGTCCCCGTCCACGTCTCCGATCGCCGAATCGTCCACGGCGGCTGGGAGCTCGAATCTGCGATACCAGTACGGACGCCAGTCACCGGTCTCGTCTCGCCTCCAGGCTTGCAGGGCTCTGGCCCAGGTCGAGTGCCCCACAAGGACGTCCTGGTCATCCCCAAGGCCCAGGCTGAGCTCGAACCTCTCGGCATCCTTGCTCGCCAGGAAGTACCCCAGCTCCTCCCCCTCGGGATCGAGGACGGACACGAGCCCCCCGAATTCCGAGACGATCAGCTCTCGCCGATGCGGATTGAAGGTGACTCCGCGGTAGCTGCCCTCTCGCATCCAACGCGGCTTCAGCCACACCTCCTCCTGCGTGATCTCCTGATGCTCCGCGAAGCTGCCCGGGTACTCCGCCTCGCGCAAGACGTCCCTGTCGATCACCAGGAGCCGATTCCGCCCCGCGCGCCTCGCATGCAACTTCTCGCGCCGCAGGAGCGCCTCCTCCCCGAACACATCCGCCCAGGGCGTGCCCAGGACGACTGCGAACTCCGGATCACGGGCGAGCTCGAGCATCGCCGTGTCCGACAGATTCGTCCGCCGCAGGCAGTCCGCCGCCTCGTCGATGCGGGCAGCCCTCAAGTTGGCGCGCGCCAGCTTCGTCCACTCCCGATCGTAGAACTCCACGCGGCCCAGCGCGGTCTGTTCACAGGACGCCAGCAGGGCCTTCTGCGCGTCCAAGTGCTCCGAGATCGTGATCATCGGCTCCGAGTCCTGGAGTGGCCCCAGGGCTGCGCAGAGCACCACAGTGGTCAGCAGGAACATGCTTTCACCTCCGGCCCCCCTCTACGAGGGCCTCCCCAGAGAGTTGGTTCCGCGTGAGAAGGCGGCTCAGCGCCCGACCGTCTCCGTGATCCGCACCTCGCTCATCGCGATCTGCCCGTAGTGGTTCGTCTCCGCGTCGACGAGGTAGAGGCGCAGGCTCTTGCCCTCGAACTTCGAGAGGTCCCAGACGACGGCGGCGGGGTGCTCGGCCCAGCGCTTGCCGACGACGCGCTCGACCACGAGGCCGTAGTCCCCCGCCAGGAGGTCCTCGGAGAACTCCTGGATCGACTGGATCTTGCGCGGCGGGGCGCGGCGCTCCTCGACCACGGCGACGTAGCCGTGGCCGCCGAGGAGGGAGAAGCTCAGGCGGCAGTCAGGGCCCGCCTCGAAGGGCAGGTGGGCGACGGTCAGGCCCCCGTCGCCGGCCGCGGCGTAGGTCGAGGCGAAGGGCACGGTCTGCTCGTGCAGGAAGCTGCGCAGGGCCACGCCGGAGACGTGCCAGCCCGTGGAGCCGGGCAGGCTGCGCAGCTCGAGGACGTCGGCGCCGCGCGTGTCGCGGGGGTCCCGCGCCACGCGGCGCAGGCGCCGGGCGTCGACCTCCCGCTGCAGGGAGTCGAGGTCGACCCGCAGGTTCGCGAGCCGCGCCGCGAGCTCGTCGACCGAGTCCTGGCGCACCCACTCCAGCTCGCGCACGAGCGGCTCCTTGCCCGGCGGGGTCACCGTCCAGGCGATGCGCAGGCGGTCCGTGCCGAGGGGCACGACCTCGACCCCGTCGATGCCTCCCGGGGGCACGCCGGTCTCGCCGGCGCCGAAGCGCAGCTCCTCGTCCTCCCGCGAGGCCTTCGACACCAGGCGCACCGGGGCGCTGCGGGCGCTGACCTGGGTCAATGAGAGGTCGCGGCCCTCCAGGTGGTAGAGGGTGACCGTCTCCTCCGCCGAGCCGGCGAAGAGGGTCTCGATCACCGCCCGGTCACCGGCGGCGCGGGTGTAGCGCGCGCGCAGGTCCGTGGCCACGCCGTCCGGCCCGAGCAGGGCCCACTCGCCCTCGAGGGACGCCAGGCGGGCGAGCTTGGCCTTCGTGGCGGGCTCGGGCCCCGCGGTGAACATGAAGGTGAGGCAGATCAGCGAGAGGGCGGGCGACATGGCGAGGGTGAGGGGTCGAAGGGATTCGGTCAGCTCGAGGGCGTCTCGACGATCAGACTGCAGCAGGTCACGGCCCCCTCCGCCTTGGCGAGCTCCGAAGTGTCGAGGAGGTGCAGTCGCAGCCCGAAGGCGGCCAGGCGCTCGGCGGTGCGAGGGAAGACCAAGGGGTAGAGGGCGTCCCCACCGAGGCAGAGGACGTTGGCGGCGCCGGGCTCCTCGGGGTCGCTGAGGACGACTTCGACCTCGCCGAAGGCTCGCGGGTCGACCCAGGACTCCTGCACCAGCACCGCCTCGGGGCCGAGGGCGCAGGCCGCCGATTTGAGGTGCAGGCAGTCCGTGACAGGGACTCCCTCGACGGAGTAGCCGCGGGGCTCGACGATGCGGCGCAGGGCCTCGACGCCCGCGGCGTCGCTGCGCGTCGAGAGGCCGACGAAGAGTCGCCGGCCCAGACGAATCACGTCGCCGCCGTCGAGGGTGGCCGGGGCCTCGACCCGCGCGAGCTCCCTCCAGGGCGCGAGGGCCCGGGCGACGCTCTCGACCTCGCCGCGTCGACTCGCGGCGCCGGGGCGGCAGAGGACGGCCAGCTCGTCGAGCACGATCGCCGTGTCCTCGACGAAGACCGCGTCGGGGTGCTCCGGGAGGGCCGGCAGCTCCTCGAGCTCGCAGCCCAGCTCGCGCAGGTACGCGTGATATCGGCCGTGCTCCTCCCGGGCCCGCTCCAAGTCGATCGGGTCCCGCTCGAGGTGGGTCAGCTCGCAGTCCGCGATCGAGGGCGTCGGCTCGCGGGTGAAGGCGCGCAGGGGGCTCATGGCGGCAGCTCGCAGTCTACCCCCGTGACCCCCTCCGCGCAGGAGGGGCGAAGCCGGGTCCGTCCGCCCTCGCCCCGCGCTCGACCGGGAGCGGCCTCAGAGGATGTCGAGCAAGCCCTTGCCCTGCCCGGTCAGGGTCACCGTGTTCGCCCGGTAGTTGATGTCCTTGGCGAACTTGGCGGTGAAGGGCAGGGGCTCGCGGTCCGCGACGACCCCCAGGGCCACGGCGGCGAAGCCCCGCGCGGCGTCGGTCAGCTCCGTGTCCTCGAGCAGCGCGACGAGGGGCTCGACCGAGCTCTGATCGCCGATGAAGCCCAGGGCCGAGGCGATCGCCGCCTGGGTCGTCAGGGTCTTGGCCCCGTTCAACATGTCGATCAGGTCGCCGACCGTCGTCTTGTCCCCGAGGAGTCCCAGGGCAATGGCCGCCTGCTTGAGGAGCTCGCCGCGGTACTCGGAGTCGGCGACGACGCGCTGGATCGGCTCCCGCGCCTCCTGCGCTCCGATCAGACCCAGCCCGATAGCGATGTGCCCGCGCGCTTCGTCGTCGCTCATCGAGTCGAGCTTCTCGAGCAGCTCGGGCACGGCCTCGCGGTCCTGGGCGATGCCCAGGGCGATGGCGTAGGCCCCCACCGGGATCCTCGAGCGGCTCTCGCGCAATGCGGTGCGCAGGGCCTCCATGGTGCCCGGCGACTGGAGCTGACCTGCGTCGAGCTGCCCGCGCTCCATCACGCCGATCGCGAGCCCTGCCCAGGGCTTGACCGGCGTCTTGCCGCGCGTGATCTGTCGCTGCAGGTGAGCCCGCACGTCCTCGATCCCGATCATGGACTCCGCGCCGCTCCCGGGGCGCCCCCCGACCTGGCCGAGGGCGATCAGGCTGAAGCGCTTGACCTGCGGTTCGGTGTCGGCGCTGGCGTCGATCAGCCGCTCGCGGATCAGGGCGTCGGCCTCGTCCCCGTCGAGGTCCCCCAGCATCCCGTAGGCGAGGGAAGCGCTCATGCGCAGCTCGCGGACCCCCTTGCCGAACTTCTTGACGTAGGGCGCGAGGGCCTTGACGACGCGCAGCTTGAGCGCCGGGTCGTCGAGCTGCTCCATCAGGAGCACGATCGAGCGCGGCGCGTGGGCGCGCACCAGGTCCTTGCGGTCCGGGTCGCGCTCGTCGAGGAAGAAGTCGATCAGGTAGTCGACCTGTGCCTGGCGCGTCGTCGGCGGGCCCGCGGGAGGCTCCTCCTCCAGCGGCCAGGTGTCGGCCGGATCGAGGGGCACGAGCCCCAGGGAGAGGATCGCCGCGACCTTGACGTCGCGGGTGTTGCCCTTCGGAGACTCACAGACGTCCCAGAGGACGTCCACGATGCGCTGCCGGGTCTCCGCCTCGCTCATGTGGTGGCCGATCTGCCCGAGGCCGAAGGCGGCGAAGGCCCGCGTACGCGTGGCGACGCCCGCCTCGCTGCCGACGAGCGCTCTCCCCCGCGGCGTGTCTCGCAAGAGGTCCTCCAGGGTCGCGATCGAGCGCTCGTCCCCGAGGACGCCCAGGGCCACCGCCGCGGTCTCGGCGATCTCCTGGATGGGGTCGCCCAGGAAGCGCTCGAACTCCTTGACGAAGAGCGACTCGCCGCTCTCGGTGTCCACGTCCCCGATCTTCGCGAGGGCCAGCATGGCCCCGGTCACGATGTCGTTGTGTCGCTCCGTGCGCAGGGCCTTCAGGAGAGCCGGCACGATCGTGCCGCGGATCGTCGTCTCATCCGGCGCCAGGTTGACCGGGCCCTGGTCCTGCTGACCGTGACCGAGGAAGAAGTCGTCCGAGCCCGTCGTCACGCCCCCGCCGTGCACGTGGGCCTTGAGGTTCAGGTAGGCGTCCTGGTTGAAGCCCCACCAGAACTGCCAGAGGGTCAGGTCCTCCCCCGCGCTCAGGCCCCCGGTCGTGGGGCCGCTCCGGCCGGGTCCGCCAGGGGCTCCCGGGCCGGTGGGTCCGGGCGTCGTCCCCCCGGGTCCGCCCGGCTGGCTCGGTCCCGAGGGACTGGGGGTCCCGGGCCCGCCGCCGGTTCCGCCACCCCCGCCGCCGGGGGGCACCGTGTCGCCAGGGCCGCGGTAGGTGCCGCCGTGCCCGTGGCCGACGGTCTGCAATGCGAAGGCGCCCGCTGCGAGCAAGGCGCCGATCGTGAGCCAGTTCCTCATCACATACCTCGTGAGTCGCTCCTCGGAGCGTGATTCCCACGGGCAAGTGCGTTGAGCAGTCCCCTTCGCAAGGGCCGTGCCCGCAGTGCCTCCGCGCCTCACGGGGTCGAACAGCCGTGACCGAGCCCCGGCGGTGTTCCCCCGTCGAAACGTCACCTTCCCCCCGAGGCGGAGAGGCGGCGCCGCCGCGCGTCGACTTCAGCCCGAGAAGTGCGCGCTCAACCCGTGGGTCGAGTTCGAGCTGGAGGCGCAGGGGCTGGCGGCGAAGTCCCGATACCAGATCTGGAAGTGCCGCCGCTCGCCGGCGCTCCAGCCCCCGAGGGCGCCGAGGCCCGGACCGAAGGTCGCGACCCCCGCTCCGTCGGGGACCGCCGTCCCCAGGCGCACGACCGGGCCGCCGACGCAACGCAGGCCGTCCCCCAGAGGCGAGCCGCTGCCGTCGAGGGCGCTCGCGCCGACGAACAGCAGCGCCGGCTTGCCCGCGACGAGGGACGCGCCGCGCAACACGAGGTCGTCCAGGGCGACGCTGGTGCTGCCCTGGGCCGTCAACCGTCCACCCACGCCGTTCGCGTTGCGGCAGCCCGCCCGGGGTCCGGCCCCGTTGCCGCAGGGGCAGGGCTCGCTCGGGTCGTTGCCGAAGCAGAAAGGCGCAAAGGGACCCGGATCCCCGAGGCGCACGTCCAGCATGTAGTTCCCGCAGGCGACCCCCGGCACCCCGGCCACGCGCAGGACGACCTCCACGTCGGAGCCCGTGCCGTTCGTCCAGCGCAGGAGCTCGTGGTCGCTCGAGCTCGTGGCCTGCTGCAGGGTCGTCGAACAGTCCGCGCTCAAGAGCCAAGCGTCGAGGTCGGCGAGCGACTGGTAGAAGATCACGTCGACCTCGAGCGGCTCGCCCGCGGGGACCAGGATGCGCCAACGGTCCTCGCGACTCTCGGGGACGAGGTAGCGCCAGCTGTAGAAGCCCGGCTCGAGCGCCAAGGCCTCACCGCAACGGTCGTTGGGCTCGAAGGGGTCGTCCTCGTGGCACTTCTGCCCCAGGGCCGGGGCGGCGAGAGCCAGGAGAGCCGTGCACCAGAGGAAGAGCTTCACGATCGAGTCCAGGGTGGGAGTCTTCCCAGGCTAGGCGAGCTTCCCCCAGTCGGCAATCCACCCCGGCTCAGGAACCCGCCAGGGCCGCCAGGTCGAGCACCTCGGTCGCCACGGCCTCGACGAAGGCCCGGTCGTGCTCGACGAAGACCATCGTCGGCTCCTCGCGCAGCAGCACTTCCTCGATGTCCTCGCGGGAGGCGAGGTCGATGTCGTTCATCGGCTCGTCCCAGAGGAAGAGGTGCTGCGGCTCGAGGAAGGAGCGGCAAAGGTCGACCTTCTTGCGCTCCCCGAGGCTGAAGGTCTCGAGCGGCCGGTCGAAGACCGCGCCGCGGATCCCGAGCTGGCCCATCGTGGCCCGGAAGATCCCCTCGTCGATCGAGGCCGCGTGCAGGTGGTCGGCGAGGCGCCCCTCGGCCCAGAGGGGCAGCTGGTAGGCCCGGGCGACCCGCAGCCGCGGCGGCAGGTGGCGCCGCCCGGCGAGCAGCTCCCGCTCCCCCGCCAGGGCGGCGAGCAGGCTCGACTTGCCCGAGCCGTTCGGCCCCACGACGGCCAGGCGGTCGCCGCGCTCCACCCGCAGGCAGACGTCCCGCAGGAGCGGCGGGCCGCCCGCGGGGCGCCCGGGGTGGGCGACGTCGGCGTGGTCGAGCTCGACCACGAGCTCGGGACCGCCCCCCTCCTTGCGAAGCCGCAGCTCGCGCTCCTTCTCGACGTTGCGCAGGAGGGACCTTTTCTCTTCGACGCTCTGGTCGCGGCGTCGCTCGGCGCTCATCGCGCGCTTCATCGTGCGCGCGGCGAGCTTGCCGACTCGCCCCTTGTCGAAGGCGCCGCGCTTCTCCTTCTCCTTGCGCCCCGACCACACGCGCCGTCGGCGGGCGTCGGCCTCGAGGGAGGCCACCTCCCGCGCCAGCTCCTCGTTGCGGCGACGCTCCGCCTCCTCGCGCTGATCGCGCCGCTCGAGCCAGCTCGAGAAGCTCCCCCGCTCCAGCCGCACCTCGGCGCGTTCGAGGGCCAGCACGTGGTCGCAGCAGAGGTCGAGGAAGTGGCGGTCGTGGGAGGCGAGCAGGAAGCCGGGCTTCCCGCGCAGGTACTCCCCCAGGAGCTCGCGCCCCGCCATGTCGAGGTGGTTCGTCGGCTCGTCGATCAGGGGGAAGTGGCCGGGGCGCAGGAAGAGCACGGCGACGAGAGCGCGCGTGCGCTCGCCGGCGGAGAGGCTCGCGAGGGGCCGCGACGTCTGCTCGGGGTCGAAGCCCAGGCCCGCCAGCTCGCGCTCGACGCGCGCCTCGATCTCGTAGCCGCCAGCGGCCTCGTAGCGCTCCAGCAGCTCGGCGTACTCCGTCAGGCTCGCCTCGTCCCCGGCCTCGAGCAGGGTCTCCATGCGCGCCTCCCAGGCGCCGAAGGGCGCCACCCCCTCGCGCACCGCCTCCCTCAGCGGGCGCTCCGTGTCGCCCAAGTCGAAGGGGAAGCGCGTCGTCGGGCCCGGCCGCTGTAGCGACCCGCGCGTCGGCTCGAGCTCCCCGTGCAAGAGCCGCAACAGGGTCGTCTTGCCGCGCCCATTGCGCCCGACGAGGGCCGTGCGCCAGCCCGTCTCCAGGACGAGCTCCAGCTCCTCGAAGACGGCGCGCGGGGCGCCCTCCCCGTCCGGCGCGTCGTACTGGAAGTGCAGCTGCTCGAGGCGGAAGGCGCCCATGGAGGAAGGGTAGCAGCCCATGACCAAAAGCCACCGCGATGCCGCCGTCGCCCTGCGCTACAGTGCCTGCATGACCGACACCAGCCTGACGACCTCCGCCGACTGGCACCCCGCCCCCCCCGCCGACGAGCTCGAGCCGGGCTCGATGACCGTCTGGAAGCACGCGGGGCAACCCCTGGTGCTCGTCCGCACCGAGGACGGCGAAGTCCACGCCCTCGACAACCGCTGCCCCCACGAGGGCTACCCCCTCTCCTCGGGGGACCTCAAGGGCTGCGCCCTGACCTGCTGCTGGCACAACTGGAAGTTCGACGTGCGCGACGGGAGTTGCACCCTCGGAGAGGAGGGCGTGCGCTCCTTCCCGACGCGCGTGCGCGACGGACGAGTCGAGGTGGACCTGGCGGAGCCGGATCCGCGCGAGAGCTGGCCCGGCCTCCTCGAGAGCTTCGACGAGGGGATGCGCGAGCACCAGGTCGCCCGCTGCGCGCGCGACGGCGTTCGTCTCTTGCAGGCGGGCTACGACGCCCACGCGCTGCTCCTGCGGGTCGCCCTCTACGACGCGCGGCACGCGGAGTACGGCAGCACCCACGCCCTGGCCGCGGCGGCGGACTGCGGGCGCTTGCTCGAGCGCTACACGGGCATGGAGGCGATGTTCGCCATCGCCCCGGCTCTCGACATGTGCGGACGCGCCAACCACCGCCTGCCCGCGCGTCCTCGACCGGCCGCGATGCCCGGCGCCGACTCGGACGCGCTGCGCGCGGCGGTGGTGGCGGAGGAGCTCGAGCGCGCCGGCGGCCTCCTGCGGGGAGCCTTCGAGACGGGTACGCCCCGCGCGGAGATCGAGGGCTGGCTCTACGCGGCCCTCTCGGACCACTTCCTCGACTTCGGGCACGAGCTGATCTACCTCGTCAAGGCCCAGGAGCTCTTCGAGCGCGCCGGCGACGAGCACGCCGACGAGATCCTGGGGGGCCTGCTGCACGCGATCGTGCTCGGGACGCGCGAGGACACCCTGCCTTACATGCGCGGCTACGCGCGCCGCTTCGAGGAGCACCTCGCCGCCCGCGCCGGCGGCCTGGCGGAGCTCTGGGAGCGCTCCGGGAGCCTCGCCACTGCTCTCGACCCGGCCCCTCTTCGCGACGCGGTCCTCGACGGCAGCCTCGACGAGGCCTTCGACGCCCTGGTCGCCGCCCTCGAGGCGGGGGCCGCCGCCGTCGACGTGGCCCGCGCCCTCGTGGGCGCCGCCGCCCAGCGCCTCTACCGCTTCGACGTCGCCATCGACGCCGACCCCGCGGTGGCCGAGACCTGGCTCTGGGCCACGCACCGCCTGACCTTCGCCAGCGCCGTTCGCAACGCGGTCGAGCGCTTCGACTCCCCCGATGCCCTGCGCTTCCTGCTCCAGGCGGTGGCCTTCGTGCACTCCGGCGCCCCGATGGACGCGCCGCCCGAGCGGCGCCACCAGCCCGCGGCGCGCTCCATCGGCGTGGCCGAGGTCGTCGGCGCCATCGCCGGTCGCGACCTCGCCACGGCGGTCGACGGCACCCTCGGCCTGCTCGACGACGTCGAGGGCCTCGCCCTCCTGCGGCGCACCCTGGAGGACCTGGCCCTGAGCGACCCCCTCGTGCGCCCGATCGCCGTCGTGCACGTGATCAAGACCCTGCTCGCCGCCTTCGAGGAGTTCGACGGCATGGCGGAGCACCCCGACCGAGCCTGGCCCCTGCTCGCCGTCGTGCGCTTCCTCGCCTCGCCGGTCGTCGAGCGCCGGGTGAACGAGGCGGTCGCGCGCTCGATTCGCTGGGTGGCCGAGGGCGAGATGCCGCGCAAGCTCACCCAGTAAGTGCTCGCGATGGATCCTGCTCCCTCGCGGGGAGCTCACCCTCATCCGGGACAATGCTCGGGCGAGCGCGCCTTTCCCCATCTTGGGCATCATCGAGGGAGCCCGAATTGACGAGTCCAGGGCCTGGGCCTGTCCGATCCTCTCCCTCTCCCCGGCACCGCGCCGCCCTCGGCACCATGTCCAACGCCTTCCTCGGCCGCCAAGCGATCTACGACTACTCCCTCTCGGTCTACGGCTACGAGCTGATCCACCACTGCGTGTCGTCGGACGAGGCCGGCGACCCCCGGGAGGAGGACGCCGCGCTCAGCGCGCTGATCCGCCTCAGCGCCGAAGGTCTCTCCGGGGGCTCTCCCTGCTTCATCGACCTGAACGAGCGCTTCCTAGGCGGGGAGAGCGAGCTGCCCATGGTGCCCGAGCGCGTCATCCTCCAAGCAGGTGAGGGCGTGCGGCCGACGAAGGAAGTCCTCGACGGGATCCGGGAGCTGAAGGAGAAGGGCGCCGAGCTCGCGCTGGCCGGCGACCCGGGGCGCGCGGGGATCGAGCCCTTCCTGGAGCTGGCGGACTATCTGAAGATCGACACGGGCGGCATGGAGCCGACGGAGCTGGAGGCCGCGGCCGACGGGCTACGCTCCCACGGTGTGCCGCTCCTCGCCGAGAAGGTCGAGACGAAGGAAGAGCTCCGGGCCTGCCAATCCGCCGGCTTCGAGCTCTTCCAGGGTCAGTTCCTGACGCGGCCGGAGATCGCGCCGGGCTTCAAGGTCCCCGGCAACAAGGTCAGCCAGCTGAAGCTGATGAACAGCCTCCTGGACCCTGAGGTCGAGATGGACGAGCTCTCGGAGCTGATCAGCCACGACGCCAGCCTGACCTACAAGCTCCTGCGTTGCGCCAATTCGGCGACCTACGCTCCCGGCCAGCCGATCAGTTCGATCTCGCAGATGATCATGATGATCGGACTCCGCACGGTGCGGAAGATCGTCAGCGCGATCGTTCTCATGGAGCTGAACGACCAACCGGGCGACCTCCTGGCCCAGTCCCTCGTGCGCGCGAAGATGTGCGAGCAGCTCGCGGCGGCGACGGGCGAGGACGACCCCGCCTCCTTCTACACCGTCGGCTTGCTCTCGACCCTCGACGCGCTCACGGGCGCCTCGATGGAGGACGTGCTCGAGCACCTGCCCCTCTCGCCGGAGATCCGCTCGGCCCTGCTCGAGGGAGAGGGTGACCGAGGCTTCGCGCTGACCTGCGTCCGCGGCTTCGAGTCCGGCGACTGGGGCGGCGTGTGCTACGGGGAGCTCGGGGCGAGCGAGCTCTCGATGGCCTACATCGACGGCGTCCACTACAGCCGGGAGATCTGGGGCTCCGTGCCGACGGACGAGCGACCGGCGGCTTGAAGCTGGACCCTTAGTCGACCTCGAGCCAGTCGCAGGCGTCGCGGGTGATCTCCGCCCGCACCGCACCGGTGTGGGCGATGCCCGCGGGCTCGAACAGCAGGAGGCGCACCTTCCCGCGCGGCACGATGCGGTGCTCGCGTCCGCGCTCGACGATGCAGAACTCGCCGGGGCCGAGGACGACCTCCTGGCCCTCGTCGATCACCACGAGCTCGCCGGCCAGGACGAGGAAGAGCTCGTCCTCCTGCTCGTGCACGTGCAGGGGCACCTTGTCGCCCTCGAGGTGGACGAGCTTGACGTGCTGGCCGTTCAGCTCGCCGACGATCTTGGGGGTGAAAGTCTCCTGGAAGGCCTCGAAGCAGCGCTCGAGGTTGACGACGCGGGTCATGGGTTCCTCCTCCTTCGGGCGGGCCTCATCGGAAGCGCGTGCACCACTCGCAGTCGCAGTCGGAGTCGAGGCCGAGCTCCCCGGTGGCGGGCCCGTCCCCAGCGTAGCCGAGCTCGGCCAGCATGCCGACGCGCTCCGCGGAGCCCGTGACCTCCTCCCCCGCCGACGCCCAGCCCGTCGGCCGGGCGCGCGCGAGCCAGGCGAGGAGGGCGGCGCGCAGCTCCCGCGCCCGCTCCAGGTCGTCGAAGACGCGGTCCACGAGACAGTCGGGGTCCTCGGCGAGGTCGTAGAGCTCCACCTGCCCGTGGGCGCGCACGTCCTCCCCGCGGCCGTCGCCCTGGTCGACGAGGTGCAGGATGAGGTGGTCCGCGCCCTTCGTGATCGATGCGCAGGCTCCGTCGGCGCCGACCGCGAAGAGCGCCTCCCCGCTCCAGGCGGGCCCCGTCGCCTCCGGGGGCAGGTCGAGCAAGAGGTTCTCCCCGGGGAAGTCCACCGCCGCGAGCCCGGCCAGGTCGAGCAGGGTTCGTCCGATCCCCAGGTGCTGGGTGTTGCGCCCCACGCGCCGGCCGCGCAGCTCCTGCGGCAGTGCTGGGCCCGCGAGGACGAGCGGCACGTGCACGACGGGCTGGTAGAGGAGCCGGTGGTCGAACTCGCGCGTCGCCTCCCCGAGGTTCTCGCCGTGGTCCGCCGTGAAGGCGAGCTGCGCGCTACCCATGCGCGGAAGCTCCAGGAGCTGCGCGAGGAGTCGGTCCACGTGGCTGATCTCCCCGCGGTACTCGGCCCGCTTGTGCTCGTCCTCGAGTGCGTCTCCAGACAATGCCTCCCCGGACAGGGCGTCGAGGTAGGGCTGCGCCACGCCGCGCGGCGCCTCGTAGGGACCGTGGGGGTCGTAGAGGTGCAGCCAGACGAAGAGCGGTTGGTCCTCGAAGTCCGCCAGGTCCCGCAGGAGGGCGGCCAGAGTGCGCTGGCCGGGTCGCTGGGTCTGGAGCGGGGTGTCGAAGCGCTCGAAGCCCTGGGCCACGCCGCCCCAGTCGTAGAGGTGACGCGCGCTGACCGCCGCGACCGTGCTCCAGCCCTCCGCAGCGAAGGCCTCCGCCAGGGTCGGGGCGGCCTCGCTCAACCCCTGGGTGTTCGACACCACGCCCGTGTCCCGCGGGTGGTGACCCGTCAGCAAGGCGGCGTGGGAGGGCAGGGTGATGTTGCTCGTCGAGAATGCGCGCGTGAACGAGAGTCCCTCAGCGCGCAGGCCGTCGAGGGCCGGCGTGCGCAGGTCCCCGGCGCCCGGCTCCCCCGCCAGGTGATCGCCGCGGTGAGTGTCGGAGGTGAAGAGGACCACGGTCGGGGGGTCGTCGTGAGAGCGCAGGAGGCGCGGGACCTCCACCAGGGCGAGGGCCGGCGCGCCCCCACCCTCGTCGAGCTGCACGAGGAGCTCGCACTCGACATCGGCGTAGAGGCCGAGGTCGATCTCGACGGAGCTCCAACTCTCGCCCAGGGGCGTGACCTTCAAGATCCGGCCGCGGAAGTCCGCGTCGGCGGAGGCGCCGCTCAGGACGACCTGGAGCTGGGGCGCGGTCTCCCCGCCGCTCTCGCGGGCGAGGGGATCGACGCAGGCCGCCAGCCGCAGGCGCAGGCCTGGCTCGGGGACGAAGCGCGCCCGCAAGGCCATCCCCTCCGAGAGGCCCCACGCCCGACGGCTCGCCTCCCCGTTGCGCACGCGCGCCAGGCTCCCCGCCGGGAGGCTCGTCTCGACGGGAGGCGGGCGCGAAGGGTCGAAGTCGAGCAGCTCCAGCCGCCGGATCCCGATCGGTCCGATGCGCCCCTCGAACTCGAAGCGCAGGAGATCGAGACGCCCCGCCTCGCGCCAGGCGGCCGGCAGGTCGAAGACGAGCTCCTGCGCGTCGATCGAGGGGCCGAGCTCGAGCGCGAGCGGCTCCCCGACCCGCGCGTCGCCCTGGAGCGCCTCCAGGGTCAGTCGCCCCTCACCGCGGATCAACGCCAGGAGCACGCAGCGGTTGAAGACCGCGCCCTCGAAGGGGCCGCGCAGGTCGACGCGCTTGTCCAGACGATTGACGACGGCCAGGGTGCGCTCCGAAGACGAGATCTCCTCGCCGGGGAAGGCGCCGATCAACTGGCTCTCCCCCGCGACCTCCCAGGGCCCGCGGTCGGGGGGGACGGGGATGCGGCGATGGAGTCCCTTCGGGGGCGGCTGGTAGGGCTGTCCAGTAACCTCGAGGACGAGCGAAGCGGGCCCCACCGCCGTCCCCGCCGGCTCCTTCTCCTCACTGGCGGAGCCGCAGGCGACCGCCAGGAGGAGCGCCGGGAGCCACCCGGAGGACGCGGCGATCGAGGAACGCATCGCGGGAGAGGGTAGCCCGCCCCAGATGGGCCCACAACCAGCGTGGAGGGCCCCGGCTTGGGAATGGGGGCGCCGTGCCGTCAAGGCGCGGCGGGGGCCGGACGAAGCAGGAGGCGGAGCCGTCCGTCGACTCCCGCCCCCTCTCTCCAAGACGCAGGTCCCATGACCCAGCCCGCCACGCTTCCCGTCGCCGACCCCGTCACCGCGGAGGTGAGCCGCCTCTACGAGGCCTTTCCCTATCCGGCCCAGGGAGTCCCGACGTTGCGAACCGGCTTCGACGCCCGCGAGCTGCTCTCGCGCGGCGCCCTGCCCCGCCCCGAGGGAGCCCCGCTCGAGATCCTCGACGCGGGCTGCGGCCGCGGCGTCGGCCTCGTCGCGCAAGCGCTGACCCACCCCGAGGCGCGGGTCCTCGGCATCGACCTCTCCCAGGCGGCCCTCGGCGACGCGCGCGCCTCCATCGAGGCCCGCGGGCTCACCAACGCGCGCCTGCAGCGCGTGGACCTGATGACCCTCGAGGGCCTCGAGGTCCCCGGGAGCGGCTTCGACGTCGTTCACAGTTCGGGCGTCGTCCATCACCTGAGCGACCCCGTCACGGGGCTGCGCAAGCTGGGCGAGGCCCTCGCTCCCCACGGCGTCCTCTCCCTGATGGTCTACGGGGCGCTCGGGCGCACCGGCATCGCCTGCGTGGCCCGCACCCTCGCGCTCTGGCTCGACCCGGAGGAGCCCCTCGACGCGCGCCTCGCGGCTTCGCGGATGCTGGTCGACTCCCTCGCTCGACCCGAGGCGCCGGGCTGTCCCTTCGACGAGGCGAAGCGCGTTCCCGACGTCGAATTCGTCGATCGCTACCTGCACCCCCATGCCCTCGAGTACGACGTGCCCCGGCTCTTCGACCTGATCGAGGACGCCGGGCTGCGCTTCCTCTCCTGGTCGGAACCCGAGCGCTGGAGCGTGGAACGCTGGATCCCCGCCGGCCCCCTGCGGGAGTCCGTCGCCGCCCTCCCCGACCGCGAGCGCTTCGCCCTGATCGAGCAGCTCGCGCGACCCGCGGCCCTCGAGTGTTGCCTCGGCCGACCGGAGAACGACCCGCGCCGTCACCTGGCCGACGACGCCTGGGTGGGCGAGACCTTCGCGACCCACCCCGAGACTCGCTTCCTGGTCGAGACGCGCAACCTCTGGGGCGCGAGCCGCATCGAGTCGGTGGCCTACGCCCGCGGGCGCAACGAGCTCGTCGAGGTGGACGACCCCCGGCTAGGGAAGGCGGTCTGGATCCTCTCGACGCAGAACCGACCCTTCCGCGGCGTCGACTTGATCGAGGCCCTGGTGGCCGAAGGTCTGACTCCTCCCGAGTCCTTGGCCGTCCTGCAGGAGTGCTTGCGTCGCGGGCTCGTCTATCGCCCGCACGGGGCCGAGGTCGATTGAGTCGCCGCTGCGAGCTCGAGCAGCGAGTCCGCGAGGCGCTCGACCTCCGCCTCGCTGAGCTGGGCGTAGGCCGGCACGAAGAGCAGGCCTTCGAGCAAGGATTGCGCGCCGGCGTTCTCGCCACGCCCTTCCGCGATCGACACGACCGACAGGCTGTGTCCCGCGGAGCTGTCGAAGCCCTCCTCCCGTAAGCGGGCCCGCCAACTCTCCGGGTCGTCCACCCGCAACGGGAAGAGCCAGAAGACGTGCCGCTCGAGGTCGCTCGGGAGGACGGCCACACCCCCATCGACTCTCACGCCGAGCCGCTCGGCGAGCCGCAGACCGTGACGCCGTCGGCCGCGGATCGCGCGTGGCGGGTCCTCCGCCAAACGCCGCGCCAGGAGACGGAGGAGGGGCGCGCTCGGTCGCCGCCGCAGGCTCGCGAGCAGCTCCGGCCCGGCGAAGCCCCGAGCCGTCCGCAAGAGCAAGGCGTCCAGGTCCTGGCCCGCGGCGCGCGCCAGGGCCCCGACGACCGTGTAGCCGAGGCGTCGGGTCGCAAGCGCGAGGACGGCGTGGGAAGCGAGGCGCTTGGCGAAGCTCGCTCGGGACTGGAGGGGCCAGACGGCCTGGCGCGCGCGCATGGCGGTGAGGAGCTCCGGGTCGCGCGCGCACAACAGCGCGCCGCCGAGGGCGGTGGCGGTCTTGATCGCGCCAAAGCTGAAGAGCACGACGTCGGCCCGCGGGTCCCCGCTGTAGCCCCCCGGCCCGCCGTAGGCCTGGGCGCAGTCCTCCACCAGCAACACCTCATCCGGCAAGGCGGCGACGAGCTCGTCGAGGGGCATCACGTCGCCGAAGAGATGCGCCACGAGCAGCAGCCGCGTGCGCGGGCCGAGGCAGCGCGCCAGCGAGACGGGGTCCACGCGGCCGTCGCGCGGGTCGAGATCCACCGGCACCGGCACGAGGCCGTGGGCGCGCACGACCCGCGCGACGTCCGGGATGGTCAAGGCGCTCATCAGCACCTCGCTCCCCTCCGGCAGGGCGAGGACGCCGAGCAAGAGGTCGAGGCCCGATCGCACCGAGAGGCAGGCCAGGGCTCCGTGCGGTCCCGACCAGCGGGCCTCGCAGCGCGCGGCCGCGGCCTCCGCGTCCCGCGCGAAGGCGCAGGCCGCCGCCCCCGCCGCGACCTCCCGCGCCCCGAGGTCCAGCCGGATCCGAAACCACACGCTCGGCCCTCCGTGGCGCGAGGGTCAGCGGCGCGGCACGCAGGCCTCGCGGACGCCGCGGTTCAGGCGCGCGAGGGCCGCGAGGGAGCTGCCAGCCGGCACCTCCACGGGTTCGTGCATCTCCACCCGCAGCGCGCCGCGCCGCGGCAACGGCCGCCCCGGCGGCCAGACCTCGTAGGCGCCCTCGATCCGCAGCGGCACCACGGGCACCCCCGCGTCGCGGGCGAGCTTCAGGTAACCGATGTGGAAAGGACCCGGCTCGCCGCTGCGAGTCCGGGTGCCCTCGGGGAAGACGCAGATGTTCTCGCCGCCCTCGTGCAGAGCCTCCAGCGAGGCGCGCCACAGGTCGCGGTGCGCAGCGCCCTCGGCGACCTCGAGGCAACCCGCGGCCCGGCAATAGGCGCCGAGGATGCGGTGCTGGAACATGCGTGACTTGGCCCAGTAGCGCAGCTTGTGGTCGAGGCGGACGTAGAAGACCGCGCCGACCACGAAGAGGTCCATATAGCTCGCGTGGGGCGCTGCCACGATGTAGGGGCGGTCGGTCGGGGCGTTCTCGAGGCCCACGGCCTCCTTCAACCAGAAGCGGTTCACGAACTGCGCCGTGCGGTCGCGCAGGAACTGGCGTCGCGGATAAGGAGGACAGAGGCTCGCGCCGGCTCCGAACTCCCGAGATCCGCCCGGCGCTCGCGCGCCTTGGACCTGCGCGCTGCCGCGGGTCGCCGTCTGCGTGCTCATGGGTCCCAGGCTAGGAGGCGGGCACCGGCGGCGCCAGCTCCGGCTCGGGCTGCTGGGCGACCCGCGCGAGCGCCGCCTCCTCCGATCCTTCCCCCAGGAAGCTCCGCACCTCCTCGACCAGGCCCGTGGAGTGGGTCTCGCGGTTGTCCGCCAGCTCGATCAAGCGAGCGTCGGGCAAGAGGCGCACGCAGCGCCGCGCGTCCTCGGCGGCGTGCATGCCGTCGTCCTCGGCCCCGACGACGAGGCAGGGCGTCGCGACCCGCGGCAGCCGCTCCCAGCCCGCCTGGCGGGTCATCTCCCAGAGGAGGCGGCGGATCTTGGGGAGTGAAGCCTCCTGGGCCGCGCGGAAGTACTTCGCGAACTGCTCGGGGTGCCGCTCGCGGTCCACGCCGACGCTTCGCAGGTACAGGCGGTAGAGCGGCAGGGCCAGGGGCCGCAGGACCGTCGGCAGAAGGGAGGTCCCGAGGGCGGCCCAGGGAGTCAGGCGGTGCTCGATCGCGGGGCCGACGAGGACCGCCACGCGGGGCGCGAGCCAGCCCGCCTCGAGGGCCTCGACGAGGATCGTGCAGCCGGTGGAGGAGCCGAGGACGGCGTAGCCGCCGGGGACGAGCTCGAGCCCCGATTCGACGGCCGCGAGGTCGCGCGCCATGCGGGACAGGCTGACGGCGCGCTCGGTGGCTCGGTCGGGCATGCGGCTCGAGCCCTTCTCGCGCGACTCGAAGTAGAGCACGCGCCGCCCGGCCGCGAAGTCGCGCACGACCTCCTCCCAGCCCTGGAAGACGCTCGCGAAGCCGGGGACGACGACCAGGGGCTCGGCCTCGCGGCCGGCGCCGTCGAAGTCGAGCACGCGCAGGCGCGTGCCGTCGTCCGTCTCCAGCCACCGCTCCCGCGCCTCGCGCTCGAAGGCGCTGCGCAGCTCGTCGCGAGGTCCTCCCATGGGGTCAGTGTACGCATGGAAGCCATCGGCTCCAGCGCCGGAGGAAGCGCCGGACACCCGCGCAGTTCGCCTGTTAGTCCCCCGCGCCCGGCCGGGCCCGCAGGGGTTCGAGCTTGCCGTCCAGGACGAGGATCCAGGCGTCGTAGTCCGAGTCCGGGGCGCAACCCGGGGGCGTCGTCCCGCTTCCGGCGCTCGGGAGGAGCCACAGCTCGCGGAGCCCCCTTCTCCGGGCCCCGCGAATCCCGAAGGCCTCGCAGGGGTCCAGGGGCGTGTTGCGGAGGACGTAGCGCTCGTCCGGCTCGACGCGGCCCTCCCCCAGGTCCGCCTGGTAACCCCGCACGAACTCCCGGTACTTCGTCGCGCCCCCCACGCGGTTCGAGAGGTCCAGCTGGGCCACGCTGCTGAAGTCGTAGCCCAGCCCGCGCAGGAAGAGGGTGCGGACCCGGTCGCGGGTGGGCTCGTGGTCCCGCTGCAAGTAACCCGCTTCCGTCTCGTAGCCGGCGTCCTCCGGCGTCGAGCGCAGGCCGTGGAAGCTCCCCCCCTTGAAGACCACGAGCCCTTCCGCCAGCAGCTCGCCGTGGTGCTCGACCAGGTGCTGGATCAGGTAGTGCTGGCGCTGGCGGGTACGGTCCGTGAGGGTGACGGTCTCGCGCAGGTTCTCGAAGACCCGCTCGACGTAGTCGGGGGTGAGGAAGGGATGGGGCCCGACGTGCCCGCGCTCGCGGGCCTCGTCCAGGGCCTCCGCCAGCTCCACGTTGAGGCGTTCCCGGCCCCGGGCACTTCGCAGCCGCGCGGCCGACAGCCGCACGCGGGTCTCGAGGCCGTCGAAGAAGGGCACGAGCAGCCGCTCGATGACCGCCCCCTCGTACCACTCCATGTCGTGACAGGCGAGGGAGACCTGTCGCTCGGGATGCGCGAGGTTGTGCCGGCGCACGAGCTCGAGCAGGTCGAGCTCGGACTCCAGCGGAACCAGGTGCTCGAGGATCTCGGCCCTGAAGCGTAGAGCCTCCTCCGCGTCCTCGAGGTGCACGAAGTGGTCCAGCGGTTCGCTGAAGGAGTCGTTGTACTCGAGGAAGACGGCCCGAACTCCCCGCGGACTCTCCATGAGCTCGGTGAGGAGTGCCGCGAACACTCGATTGACCCCCTCGTTCCAGTGGTTCTCGCCGACGAAGAGCACGCGAGCGTCGGCGCAAAGCTCGGCGAGGCGGCGGCGCGTCCCCTCGGTCAGCGTCGCCCCGTCTTCGCGATAGACGGGCTCCAGCTTCCAGGGTGGAGGATCCGGTGAAGGCGGGGCCTCCCGTAGGGCGTCGGTGAGTCGGCGAGCGAAGCCGGCGCTGGCCAGGTTCAGCTGCCCGTCGGCCCACGACCCGTGCCAGCGCACCCGCCCGCCCACGAGCACCGTGCAGTCCTCGTGTCCCGTGCGCACGGTGAATACCGATCGGTAGCCCGCGTCGTCGAGCCCGGTGTAGGCCATCACGTCCCCCACGGCGTTGCGCAGGTAGATCCCCGTCCCCGGATCGGACAGGGCCGCCCCTCCGACCCGGACCTCGCCTCCCCCGCCCGTGGCCAGCTGGGGGAGCCATACCTCCAGCTCCTCGAAGGCCTCGAGGGGCCCGAGGAAGACGACCTTCCTCGCGGCCTGGCGCGCGAGCTCCGGTTCGTTCACCAGGAGTCCCTCCATGATCCCGTGACCCTGGTAGTACTCGAAGATGCCCCGCGCGTGCTCCTCGTAGGCGGACTGGCGCTCGGGGTCGTCGAGCTCCCCCAGCACCCAGCGCCAGTCCGAGACCTGCCCGCCGGCTCCCGATGGAAGCGCCACCGTCGCCAGGAGGACGAAGGCGAGGCGAGTCACTCTTCCGACTCCTCGCTCGAGGCGTCGATCCCTTTCAACGGGAAGTCCGCCGAAGGGACGTGCTCGCGCTCGAGCAGCTCAGCCAGACGCGCGACGACCTCGGGCTGCTCCGCCGCGACATCGGTCGCCTCCGCCGGGTCGTCCTCCAGCCGGTAGAGCTCGAGTGCACGGCTCCCCTGCCGCAGCCCCGAGCGCACCCCCTTCCAGCCCTCCCAGAGGATCGCCTGGCGACCCGCGTACTCCCAGTAGAGCAGCTCGTGCTGCCTCTGTTCCGCGCGCCCTAGTAGCGTCGGCACCAGGCTGATCCCGTCCAACCCCTCCGGCACATCGCCCCCCGCCAGCTCCAGCAGCGTCGGCAGGACGTCCTGGAAGCCGCTCACCAGGTCCGTGTTGCTCCCCGCCTCGACGCGCCCCGGCCAGCGCACGAGGAAGGGCACGCGCAGCCCGCCCTCGTAGACGCTGCACTTGAGGCCGCGCAGGCCCGCCGTGCTCTCGAAGAAGCTCGAGTCCGTTCCTCCGTTGAAGGTCGGGCCGTTGTCGCTCGAGAACATCACGACCGTGTCCTCGGCGACTCCGCGGGCCTCGAGGCGCTCGAGCAGGCGGCCGACGTTGCGGTCGAGGCGCGTCACCATCGCCGCGTAGGCCGCCCGCGGCGTCGGATGCGGCAGGTAGCCCTTGTGGCCGAGGTAGGCCGTCTCCTCGAAGGCGCCGTCGTAGTCCGCGAGGGAGTCGGCCGGCACCTGCAAGGCCGCGTGGGGCACGGGGCTCGCGTAGTAGAGGAAGAAGGGTTCTTTCGCGTGCTCGTCGATGAACGCCAGCGCCCCCTCGATCATCGGATCGGTGGCGTAGGTCTCCCCCGCGAAGCGCTCGGCGTACTCACTCGCTTCCTCGAGCGGCGCATCGATGCGCTGGTGGGAGGCGAACCACTCGTTCCCCTCGAGGGGCAGCCGCTCCTCGTCCTTCCAGAGGTGCGTCGGGTAGTAGTTGTGCGCCTGGCGCTGGCAGAGGGAGCCGAGGAAGGTCTCGAAGCCTTGGCGCAGGGGATGGCCGCTGGTGCCCGGGCCGCCGTTCCCCCACTTGCCGAAGGCGCCGGTGCGGTATCCGCGTTCGCGCAGCAGCTTCGCCATGGTGACGCAGTCCTCGGGCAGGGGGAACTGGCCTTCGGGCTCGTCCTTCCCCCAGCCGCCGTTCTCCCAGTTGTCGCGCACCACCGCGTGACCCGTGTGGAGCCCCGTCAGGAGCACGCAGCGCGACGGCGCGCAGACCGGGCTCCCCGAGTAGTGGCGAGTGAAGCGCATCCCCTCCCGCGCCAGGCGGTCGAGGTGCGGCGTGCGGATCTTCGTCTGGCCGTAGCAACCGAGCTCGCCGTAGCCCAGGTCGTCCGCGAGGACGTAGACGAAGTTCGGCGGGCGCTCCACCTCCTGCCGCGCGGTGCCGGGCGCGGCGAGGAGGAGCGTGAGGGCGAGGAGTCGGAGCTGCATGGTCTCGCGGTCGAGGGCTTGCGCGTTCGGGCGGCGCTCAGGCTAGCACGGGCGAGACCGAGGACGCCGAGCCTGGTCAGGGAGCCCCCGAGGCGCCAAAGTAGGCGCGAGCCCCCTCGCCGTCTCTCCCGCCCTCAGCCCGATGAACGCCCCCGCCCCGCGCCCCAGCCGCCGTCGCTTCCTGCGCGACTCCTCCCTGGCCCTCGCCGGCGGGAGCCTCCTGACCACCGGCCTCGGCGCGAGCCCCCTCCGTCGTCGCGAGGACGAGCTGCGCGTCGGCCTCGTCGGCTGCGGCGGTCGCGGGACGGGGGCCGCCGCCCAAGCCCTCGCGACCTCGCCGGACGTGCGACTCGTCGCCCTGGCGGACGCCTTCGAGGATCGCCTGGCGAACTGCCTCGCGACCCTGGAGCAGACGGCGCCCGAGCAGGTGGAGGTCCCCGGCGAGCGCCGCTTCGTCGGCTTCGGCGCATGCCAGGCCCTCGTCGAGGAGGACCTCGACGTCGTGATCCTCGCCACGCCGCCGGGCTTCCGCCCCCAGCACTTCGAGGCCGCGGTGGACAAGGGCAAGCACGTCTTCATGGAGAAGCCCGTCGCCGTCGACGGTCCAGGCGTTCGACGCGTGCTCGCCGCGGGCGAGCGCGCCGCCGCCCAGGGCCTCAAGGTCGGCGTCGGCCTCCAGCGCCACCACGACTCCGCCTACCTGGAGACGGTCAAGCGCTTGCAGGAAGGCGCCATCGGCGACATCAACCTGCTGCGCGTCTACTGGAACAGCGCCGGCGTCTGGGTGCGTCCGCGGGAGGCGGGTCAGAGCGAGATGGAGTACCAGATGCGCAACTGGTACTACTTCAACTGGCTCTGCGGCGACCACATCGTCGAGCAGCACATCCACAACCTCGACGTGGCCAACTGGGTCAAGGGCGCCACTCCCGTCCGCGCCCAGGGCCAGGGCGGCCGCCAAGTGCGCACGGGCCCCGACCACGGCGAGATCTACGACCACCACGTGATCGAGTACACCTACGCCGACGGCACGACCCTGCTCAGCCAGTGCCGCCATCAGCCCGGGACCTGGAGCCGCGTCGGCGAGTCGGCCAGCGGCAGCGAGGGCACGGCCGACATCGGCGGCGCCCGCATCGAGGCCGCCGGTGGCTGGAGCTGGCGCCACCGGGGCGAGGTCGCGAACGCCTACCAGGTCGAGCACGACCGCCTCTTCGCCGCCATCCGCGCGGGGACCGAGCACGACGAGACGCGCACCGGCGCCGAGGCGACGCTGACCGCCGTGCTGGGTCGCATGGCGACCTACTCGGGTCAGGTCGTCAGCTGGGAGGAGGCCCTGGAGTCCGAGATGGCCCTCGAGCCCAGCGCCTACGCCTGGGACGGCACGCCGCCGAGCCTGCCGGACGCCGAGGGCCGCTACGTGATCGCGATGCCCGGCGCGACCCGGGCCTTCTGAGGGGGTCCACCGTGCGCGCGCTCCTGCTCGTCCTCCTGCCCGCCCTCGCCCTGCTCCTCGCCTGCCGCGCCGGAGGTCCCGAGTCTCCCCCCGAGGACCCCGCAGCTCCGGACACCGTGCGCATCGGCGGCATCGACTGGTACGAGGACTACGACGCCGCCCTCGTTGTCGCGAGCCGCCTGGAGAAGCCGCTCTGGGTGCACTTCGGCGAGAACCCCGGCTGACGGGGCTGCCAGGACTTCGCGAGCGGTCCGCTCAGCGACGACGACGTGATCCGCGCCAGCCGGGCCTTCGTGCCCGTCTTCATCGACACCCTCGGCCCGGCCTGGCCCTACGAGCGCTTCGGCGAGCAGTACGGCAGCTACCCCGTGCTGCGCGTGCACGACCACGAGTCGCGTGACGTCGCGGGGCGGCTCGACGGCAACAAGGTGGCGGGGCAGATCCCGAAGGCGGAGGTCCTCGCTCAGATGGAGCGGGGGCTGGCGGCCTTCGGCGGCTGAAGCTCAGGCGTCAGCTGCGAAGCGCGCGGCCGACAGGAAGTCGACCGGCAGCTCCGTCCCGCCCTCGAGCGCGAGGTCGGCCAGGGCCTCTCCAAGGACCGGCGCCAGCTTGAAGCCGTGGCCCGAGAGGCCGCAGGCGTAGGCGAGGCCGGGGTGCTCGGGGTGGCGATCGAGCACGAAGTGACCGTCGGGCGTGCGGGTGTAGAGGCAGACCTCGTGGGCCGTGCACTCGTCGCTCAGCACCGGCAGGTGCTCGCGCGCGAAGGCCTCGACGGGCGCGCGGTCCGAGTCGCGCAGCTCGCGGTCGACGCGGAAGGGATCGACGCCCGCCTCGCCGCCGCTGTGCTCGGCGATCTTGACGCCGCGCTCGTCGACCTCGGGGAAGCCGTAGAAGACCTGCCCCGAGGGCGTCTCGACCGCCCACGGCACGAAGCCGGGGGCGCCGGGCTGCGCGGGTGGGAGGAAGTCCCGCGTCGTCGGCCGGTACCAGAGCTGGACCTTGCGTACGACCTCGAGAGGCAGTCCGAGCTCCTGAACGAGGCGGCCCGACCAGGCGCCTTGCGTCAAGATCAGCCGCCGCGCGTGCCAGCGCCGGCCGACCGCGCGCACGACGAAACCACCCTCCTCCGCCATCCAGCCGTCCACCGCGGTGTCGATCTCGAGCTCCGCCCCCGCGTCCAGGGCGCGCTTGACGAAGCGCCGCACGCCGGCCTCCGGAGCGAGCCAGCCGGCGCGTGCTTCGTAGAGGGCGGCCGATTCGGGGGGGAGCCGGAAGGCGGGGAAGCGTCGCGCGAGGGCCGCGGGGTCGAGCTCCTCGACGGCCAGGTCGTGCTCCTCCGCCGCGCGCCGCACTCCCGCGACGAGCTCGCCCTGCGCGGGGCCCGCCTCGAGGATGCCGGTGGCCCGATAGAGGGGTTCGCCCCCCTCGCGGTCGAGCTCTTCCCAGCGCGCGAGGGCACGCCGCAAGAGCGGCACGTAGTCGGGGTGCTCGAAGTAGGCCAGGCGGATCGCGCGGCTCAGGCCGTGGGAGCTGCCGCGGTCGTGGCCGGGGTCGAAGCGCTCGATGCCGAGCACGCGGGCGCCGCGCCGAGCCAGGACCTCGAGGGTGGCCGCGCCGACGGCTCCGACGCCGACGACGATGGCGTCAATCTCCTTCATCGGTGCCGACGATCAGGTAGGCGAGGAGGTCGAGCAGCTCGTCGCGATCCAAGGTGTCGACGAGCCCCGCCGGCATGCGGGAGAGCGGGTGCGGGCGACGCAGGCGGACCTCGGAGGGGTGCAGCTCGAAGCGCTCCTCCTCCGGCGGCAGGCTCAGGATCACGAGCCGCTCCTCCGTCTCCTCCTCGATGCGCCCGACGAAAAGCTCGTCGTCCACGGTGATGATCTCCGTGTCCTGGTATTGGTCGGAGACCTCGAGGTTCGGGTCGAGGATCGTCTCGAGCAGGTCCCGAGCGCTGAAGCGCGAGCCGGCGGCGGTCAGGTCGGGCCCGGTGTTACCCCCCGCCCCGTCGAAGCGGTGGCAGGTCGCGCAGGTCGCGCGCTCGTAGAGGGCCTTGCCGCGGGTCAGGTCGCGAGTCTTCCAGTCGTGGTCGAGGCGGCCCTCGAAGTCGGCCAGCGACCAGGCGCGCACGAAGGCGGCGGGGACGGGCACGGCGTCGAGCGCCTGCGCCTGCTCGGTGGCCGGTGAGGGCGCGAGGCGCTCGCGCTCGGCGGGATCGAGGCGCTCGAGGAAGTCGTCCCGCGCGCGCTCGAGGTACTGCCGCAGGCTCGCGCCGCCCGCGAAGGTCTCGATGGCGTCGCCGAGCTCTCGCAGGTAGCGTTCCCGGTCTCCGTCGGTCCAACCCCGCTCCACGAGGGAGAGATAGAGCAGATAGAAGCCGCGCTCCTCCTGGGTCGCGGAGGTCTCCAGGGTGAACCACAGGTCGCGCACCAGGGTCGGGCTCTCGAGGTACACGAGGAGCCGGAAGACTTCCCGCTGGGCGGCTCGGACGTCGTCGTCGTAAGAGGCGACCCAGAGAGGCTGGACGCGCATCAAGAGGGACTGGCGCTCTTCCTCGCTCAAGGGTCCTTGTCGCATGGCGATCAGGCCAGCGACGCGCAGGGCCTCGATCTGCTCGGCCGGGGAGAGCCCCTGGAGGTCGAGCTCGAGGAAGGGCTCGAGCAGCTCTTCGCGAACCGGACCCGGCGCGCACCGCGCGAGGGCCGTGAGGGCCTGGAGCTTGCGCGGAGCGAGGGAGGCTTCCAGGGCCGCGTGGCGCCAGTGCTCGACGGGCACGTGCTCCAGGGCGACCCGCGCGGCCCGGCGCAGGACAGGGTCGGGGTGCAGAAGAACGCCCCAGATCCGATTCAGGCGCTCGAGGTAGCGAGACCTGCCGCCCGCGGGATCCTCGAGGGGAGCGTGCAGGCTCTCGAGCATCCGCCGCTGGTGACGCAGCGCGACGGCGTCGTAGTCGACGGGGCCCTGGGCCTTGGCGGGGGGACCACCGACCCACCGTAGGCGGTAGAGCGCCGACTGCGTGCGGCGTCCGCCGGTCGTGAGGTAGAGGGCGCCGTCGACGCCGGGCGCGAGGTCGGTGATCTGCAGCGGCTTGCCGCTCGCGAGCTCGTGCACCTCGCCGCGATAGCTCGATCCCGACGGCACCAGCTCGACGCCGAAGAGCCGGCCGTGGGTCCAGTCCGCCACGAGCAGCCGCCCGGCCCATTCGCCGCCGAAGCTCTCGGGCGCGAACTCGACGCCGGTCGGCGAGCCGAGGCCCAGGTCCACCACTGCGGGCCAACTGTCGGGGTAGCTCGCCGGCCACTTGCCCGAGCCGTGGCGCCAGCCGAAGTCCGCGCCGCTCACGAGGTGCAGCACGCGCGTCGGCCTGTACCACGGCAGCCCCACGTCCCACTCCATGTCGGAGTCGTAGGTGAAGCACTCGCCCTCGGCGTCGAGGGCGAAGTCGTAGGCGTTGCGCATGCCGCAGGCGAGCAGCTCCCACTCGCGCCCGTTCCGGTCGACGCGGCACAGCCAGCCGCCCGGCGCCATGACCCCCACCGCGTGGCCGCGCGGGTCGGGCCAGCGCGGCAGGAGCTGGTCCTCCTCCCAGATCTCGGGCACGCGACTACCCGCGAGCGGCGGCAGCTCGGTGTGATTCCCCGAGATGACGTAGAGCGACTCGCCGTCCGGCGCGACGCGCAGAGCGTGGGGCCCGTGCTCGCCGCCGCCCTCGAGGGGCTGAAGGAGCTCGGTCGTGTCGAGGACGCCGTCGCCGTCCGTGTCCGTCGCGCGGTAGAGGCCGCTGCCTGCGCCGCCCGTGCCGCCGACGAAGTAGAGGGCGTCGAAGGCCCACAGGAGGCCTTGGGCCTGGCCGACCTCGAGGGGCAGTTCTTCCACCCGCGTGCCGTGCTCGCCCTCGCCCGAGGCCGAGGGGTGAACGGCGTAGATGCCGCCGTACTGATCGGAGGCGAAGAGGAGTCCGTCCGGGCCGGGCGCCAGGGTGACCCAGGAGCCCTGGGCCGATCGCGGCACGGTGTAGACGAGCTCGGCCTCGAAGCCCGGGGCGAGCTCGAGCTCCTGCGCGGCGAGGGCCCGCGGAGGCAGGCCGTCGACCGTGCCCGCGGGCGCGCCCCAGGGCTCGACGCCGAGCTCGCCAAAGCTCACGGGGACCGACCAGGCGCCTGGACCGTCCTCGGGCTCGAATTCCGCCGCGCGCCAGCCCTCGGGCTCCGCGGTCGTGACGCGCCAGGAGTCGTCGCTGACGAGGCGCTGCTCGCCGCCGCCCTCGAAGGCGAGCTCGAGCTCGAACCAGAAGCCCGCGGGGCCGCCGTCATTCGTGCCCAGGGCCACGACGCGGTTCGTCTCGCCGGGACGCAGGAAGGCAGCCACGTCGCGTCGGACCGCCAAGCTCCACTCCTCGTTCTGGGCGCAGCGCTCCCCGTTGACCCAGAGCTCGAGGCGATTGTCGCAGCTCGTCCAGAGCTCGGCCGCCTCCAAGCCCGCGGGGACGTCGAAGGAGCGCTGGAACCAGCAGCGCTCGCCGGCGGCGGGCTCGCTCGTGCCCCAGATCCACTGGGGTTCGAGCTCGTGCCCGGTGAAGAAGAGGAGGACGGGCAAGAGGAGGAGCTGGTGCATGCTCCCCCCATTCTATCAGTGTCCCGAAACCTCCCCTGCGTCCGGATCCGGAGCCGCTCCGTGCTCGTGCGCCGCCTCCTCCGCGCAGCACTCCGGCAGGGCACCCGCCGCCGCCGCGCTCGCCTGGGACCCGAAGAGACTCGCCCCGCGCAGACCCGTGTAGAGCCCGAAGAGGATCAGCAGCGGGCCCGCGGCGCGGGCCGCGAGGGTCCGGAAGCGCCCGGAGATCCCGCTCCAGCCCAGACCCACGAGCACCAGCACCGGTGCCGTGCCCAGGCCGAAGAGCAGCATCCCGGCGAAGGCCTCGAGGGGCGACCGCGTCGCCGCGAAGGCCAGGGCGCCCCAGCTCAAGCCGCAGGGCAAGAGGCCGGTGGCGAGGCCGGTCGCGAGGGCTCCAGCGTCCCCGGGGAGCTGGCGCGCGGCGCCGAAGAGCTCCCGTGCCCGGGCCAGCAGCCGCGCCGCCCGACCGCTCGGCCGCCAGCCCCGCGCGCGCGGCCAGAGGCTCGCGACCCCCATGGCGATCATCGCGCCTCCGGCCACCCAGGCCAGAGCGTCGCGCCAAGAGCCCCGGGCCGTGATCGCCTCCCCCGCGCGCGCCAGGACGAGACCCAGGACCGCGTAGCTCAGGGCCTTGCCCCCGGTGTAGACGAGTTGCCGTCGCAGGGCGCGCGCGCGGCCGGGACCCGCGCTCGCGCTGACCGCCACGGCGAAGCCGCCGCACATCCCCGCGCAGTGGGCCGCGCCGACCAGGCCCAGGCTCAAGAAGGAGCCGAGCGCCCAGACCGTGGACTCGTCGGCGACGGCCACTCAGGCCACCTGCTCGCCGCCCTCGTCCTCGGCCGCCGCCGGGCCCGCGACCGCGGTCTCCTGGGAGTCGCGCGCGCCCTCCGGCAACCATCCCATGCGCAGGGGCGTCGGCTTCCCGAAGCGGTCGGTCATCCCCTCGCAGGCGTTGACGCAGTCCCCGCAGCGCAGGCAGTTCGCGAAGTTGCTCATCCCCGAGCCGTAGAAGCCGATCCCGCCGCGGTGCGCGCCCCCCGACATCTCCCGCGGGTGGAGGTCGACCGGGCAGGCCTTGTCGCAGGCGCCGCAGTCGGTGCAGTTCTCTTCGTGGACGAATTCGATGCCGTTGAGGGTGTCGGGCCCGAGGACCGCGAAGTAGACCCCCGAGGGACACCAGCCGCGGCAGAAGCCCATCCCGAGGAAACGAACCAGGCCGTGCAGCCCGCCCACCATCCCGAGCAGGAAGACGGTCGAGAGGGCCTTGGCCAGGGTGCCCCCTTCGAGGAAGACGCGCCAGTCCACCCAGAAGCTGAAGACGACCGCCGACAGGAAGAGGCTGGTGAGGAACATCAGGGCCTCGGCCAGCACGCGGCGACCGGGCTCCTTGGAGTCGAAGCGCAGCCACTCGCGCAGGCGCGTCATCGCGCCGTAGGGACAGGCGAAGCCGCAGAGGTAGCGGCCGATCGTGCGCGAGGCGAGGATGATGACGATGTTGACCGCGAGGAAGGGCCAGGCGAAGGCCTTGGCCGCCTCGGGCAGGGAGACGACCTCCCCCAGCACGACGTGGCGACCGCCCCAGAAGTCGAAGCGCAGGACGTCGAAGACGGGCAGGGCCGCGACCGCCGCGGTCGAGAGGATCGCCACGGCCCAGCGGATCTTCGTGTAGCGGTGCGTCTTGCCGCGCTTCTTCCCGATCCCGTAGAGGACCTTCTCCCTGACTCTTCCGACGGGCATGGATGGCTGGGGGGCTGACTCTCCGCGGGCCTCGGGCCGGTTGGCGGAGGCCGGGATTCTCTCACTCCTCGGCCAGACCCGGGGCCGGGTCGAGGGAAATCCGCGGGAGGTCGCGCTCCTTCGGAGGATCCTCCCTCCCGGGGGCGCCCCTCTCATGGGCCAGGCGACCGGAGTTCAAAACCACCACGACGCTGGAAGCGACCATCGCCGCGGCGGCGGCGATCGGCGGGAGGTGCCCGGAGAGGGCGAGCAAGAGGGCCACGGCGTTGTAGCCGAAGGCCCAGAAGAGGTTCCAGCGTGCGACGCGCGTCGCACGGCGGGCGAGGCGCAGGAGCTCGGGGAGGCTCCCGAGGCCCGGGCGCAGGAGGTTGACCGCGGCCGCGTCCATCGAGCGCGGCGAGCCGCCCGCCACGCTCACGCCCACCCCCGCGGCCGCCAGGGCGGCGGCGTCGTTCAGCCCGTCCCCGACGAAGATCGTGCGCTCGGGCCCCCAGCTCCGCAGGCGCTCGACCTTGTCCGCTGGCGAGAGCTCCGGGAGCACCTCGACCCCGAGGCGCTCTCCCAGGCGCTCGGCCGCGGCGCGCCCGTCACCGGTCAGCACGACGGGCTCGAGTCCCGCCTCGCGCAGGGCCGCGACCACGGCCCGGGCCTCGGGGCGCGGCTCGGAGTGCAGGCGCAGCCAGGCCACGGGTGCGCCGTCGCGCGTGAGCTCGACCTCCCCCTCCTCTTCGCCGCGCCGCAGGCTCCAGCGGGCGCCGGCCAGCTCCCCCTCGACCCCGATCCCCGGCAGGGCGCGGAAGGCGCGCACGCTCGCGAGGCCCGGCTCCTTCGCCCCGCGTCGCTCGTGCCAGGCTCGGACCAGGGCCCGACCGATGGGGTGCTCGGAGCCGGCCTCGAGGGAGGCGGCCAGGCGCAGGGCCTCCGCCTCCTCGAGCTCCCCGGCCGTCCGCAGGCCGCGCAGCTCGAAGCTGCCGTCGGTCAGGGTCCCGGTCTTGTCGAGGCCCACGCGCCGCGCGCGGGCGAGGCGCTCGAGGACGTCGCCGCCACGCACGAGCACCCCCATGCGGAAGGCTCGTCCCAGGGCGACCCAGAAGGCCAGGGGGGTGGCGATCCCGAGCGAACAGGGGCAAGCGACCAGGATCACCGAGAGGGCCGTGAGCAGGGCCCCCTCGGGCCCCATCGCCGGCCAGTGCCAGGCCGCGGCGACGGCCGCGAGGACGAGCACGACGGGGATCAACACGCGCGCCACCCGGTCCGCCAGGACGACGCCGGCCGCCGGGCGCGCGAGGGCCTCCTCCAGCAGCCGCTCGACCTCGTCGCAGAACCGGTCGCCACCCACCGCGCGGGCCTCCAGCTCCAGCGTGCCGTCCACGAGGCGCGTCCCGGCCAGCAGGCGGTCCCCGGGCACGACGCTGCGCGGCTCCTCCTCGCCGGTCATGTCGGAGGTGTCGACGAAGGAGCGGCCGGCGAGGACGACGCCGTCGGCGGGCACGACCTCCCCGGGCCGCAACCGGAGGCGTTGGCCGACCTCGAGCTCCTCCACGGGCACCTCGCGCTCTCCGTCGCCCTCGATCACCGCCGCCGGACGCTCCCGCTCGGGGATCAGGTCGACGAGGCGCGCCCGCGCACGCTCCTTGGCCGAGAGGTCGAGCCAGCGCCCGAGGCCCACCAGCACGAGCACCATGGTGGCCGTGTCGAAGTAGACCTCGCCCCCGCCCCGGAAGCTGTTCCAACCCGAGACGAGCCAGGCCGATCCCGTGCCGAGCACGATCAGCGCGTCCGCCGAGAGCCAGCGGCGCATGCGCACGACGGCCTCGAAGAGCGGCAGGCCGAGCAAGTAGAGCACCGGCGCCGACAGGAACAGGGCCGCCAGGCGCTGCAGCCCCTCGAGGGCCTGGGCGGGCTCGCTCGCGAAGTCGCCCTCTTGGCCAAGCAGGGAGCCGTAGAGGGAGAGGGAGAGCATCATCACCCCCATCGACAGCACGGCGCCGAGCAGCACGCGCGCCAGGAGGCGGTCCGCGGAGCCGGTGACGCCCTCGGGCGCCAGGTGGTGCGCGAGGCAGCAACCGCTGCAGCAGAAGGCCTCGCCCCCCGGGGCCCGGGCCTCGTCGCCGACGGGTCGGGCGGGCAGGCCGCAGTGGGTGCAGGGGATCGACGGGCCGCGGCTCATGGCGGCAGCGCCCCCCCGCCGCGCCTACTGGATGCTGCGCACGTCCGGCTCACCGCCCTGCCCCGGACCCTGTTGCAGGAAGTCGGGGAGCTGGAACTCCAGCGTGTAGAAAGTGAAGAAGACCAGGAAGCCCAGATAGAGCAGGAGCAAGTACCACGGCACCCCGCCCACGTCGTAGGCGAAGAGCTTCTGCTTGCTGTCGGTCTCTTCGGGCGAGATGCCCAGGGGATCGCGGTCCAGCTTGTCGTCGGCGGAGCTCATGTCAGTGAGGTTGGTCGATCGGGTCGGCCGCGCCGGTGCCCGGGAGCGCACGGCGCGGGGGCAGCCCGGCCTCCTGGCGCTCCTGCTCCTCGAGGCGCTCGAACATGTCGTACTTCGGGCGCTCGATGTCGCGGAACTGACCGGTGAGGTAGGCCCAGCCGAGGAGGAAGACGAAGCCCGCGGCCACGAAGGCGTAGACCAGGATCGGGTCGAAGGCGAAGCCGGCCAGCTCCTCTCGCTTGATCGTCATCATGAACGAGAAGAGCTTGAAGACGAACATGATCCCCGCCGCGACGGAAACCACGATGAAGAAGGCGTGGAAGCCCCGCGTGAAGCGCCTCGAGCCGGGGCGCGGCCCTTGGTCGGGTGCGGCGACCATCAGCGTCCCTCCTCGAAGGTCGTCCCCAACCACTGCAGGTAGGTGACCAGGGCGAAGCCCTCCTCGTGGGGCGTGCCGTCCTCGTCGAAGTAGTAGGCGTAAGCCGGCATGATCGAGTAGGGCGCGACGTTCTTCGGGTTCATGAAGTGGGCGATGTGCCAGTCGTTCGTGCGGCGGCCTCCCAGACGCGCGAGGTCGGGACCCACGCGCCGGGTCCCCCAGAGGTGGGGCTGGTTCAGCTCGTTCATGTACTCGTAGGCCTCCGAGGGGGGCCCCCAGCGCTGCTCCTCGTTGGAGACCACGCGCACGTACTGGCTGTGGCAGTGCCAGCAAGCCTGCCCGATGTAGAGGTCCCGCCCCAGGCGCAGGGCCTCGGCGTAGTTCTCGGAGGTCGCCCCGCCCGGGTAGACCTCCTCGAAACGCTCGGGGTAGCTCGTCTGCAGCTCGCGGAACTCCTTGCTGGGCTCGGCCGCGAGCTGCTCGAGGGTCTGGTACTCCATCCCGTGGTAGCTGTCGATGCTCATCCAGGGGAAGACCAACGACAGCAGGAAGGCGATGCCGAAGCAGCCGATGCCGGCGACGAAGACGAAGGTGTAGAAGCGTTCCATTCGTGGTCCTCCGCTAGTTCGCGTCCAGGGCGACGTAGTGCTCTTCCTCGACGTACTCCTTCGGGCTGCGCGCCGTCATCCACATGTTGTAGAGACCGCACATCAGGCCGATGACGAAGAGGCCGCCGGAGAAGGTCCGCACCCACCAGAAGGGCACCGAAGCGTCGATCATGTCCGACCACGGGTTCAGCCACTTCTGCATGTAGCCGACGATCAGGCCCGACATCGTCAGGCCCAGGAACATGATCGTGATGCCCAGGGTGGACAGCCAGAAGTGCCAGCCCTTGAGGCGCTGCGAGTACCACTCGCGCTTGCAGACCCGCGGCCAGAGCCAGTCGATCGAGCCGTAGAGCCAGAAGCTGAAGGTCCCGAACATGATCATGTGGGCGTGCCCCACGACCCAGTCCGTGAAGTGGATGATCTTCTGGAAGGCCCAGGTCACGTGGAAGGCGCACTGGAAGCAGGTGATGAAGTAGAAGATCGCGCCCAGGTAGAACCAGCGAATCCCCATGTCCGTGCGCAGCGCGCTCCACTTGCCCCGCAGGGTCATGAAGAAGTTCACGACCACCGTGGTGACCACGACCTCGATCGCGATCGTCGTGCTGATCGCGCCGAACTCGACGTAGTCGGGGATCGGGCTGATCAGGAAGTGGTGCACCCCGCCCAGCGGGTAGAAGAAGGCCAGGGCCCAGAAGCCAATGACCGAGAGCGAGTGGCTCCAGATCGGCTTGCGCAGGATCAGCGGCACGAAGAAGTACATCAGGCCCCAGCCCATGGGCGTCACGTAGAGCCCGACCAGGTCGTGGATGAAGAGGCCCGTGACGGCCGCGCCGGCGGCGCCCGGCAGGATCCATTCGGGGATGATGTTGCCCATCAAGTAGGTGAGGGCGAGCCACACCAGACCCGAGGTGAAGTACCACAGGGAGACGTAGAACTTCTGAGCCCGCGCTTTGTAGAGCGGGGTCATGAGCTGGAGGATCAAGAGCACCGCCCCGACGACGACCAGGGTGTCGACGGGGACCCAGTTCAGCTCGAAGGAGCCGGGCCGGAAGCCCGTCGGCGTCTCACCCCACTCGATGGCCTGGGCGCGGTTGTGGGCGAAGCCCCCCAGGATCGCGAGCAGGATGAACTGCCAGACCCAGAAGATCAGCAGGCCCAGCTTGCGCGACAGGACGCGATAGCCGGTCAGACGCGGGATGACGTAGTAGCACATCCCGGTGAAGCCGTTCACGAGCCATCCGTAGGCCGCCATGTTCGTGTGGAACAGGCGCAGGTGGCCGGGCGAGAGGGCTTCGCTGTCGGGGAAGGGGTAGTACCCCAGGAACTGCAGCGAGTACAGGAAGCCCGCCGTCATGCTGATCAGGAGGCTCACGCCGGCGGCGATCAGGTGCCACTTGATCAGCGTGTACTCGACCAGCGGCTTGTCGTCGCTGGGGAGCGGTGTCGTGCTCTGGGCCATGCTTCAGTTCCCCCCCGCCGTCTTCTCGAGGGAGCGGACGAAGTGCACCACGCACCAGATGTCTTCCGAGCTCATGCTGTCCACGAAGGAGCCCATCGGCGTCCCGTTGATTCCCTTGGCGATCGTCACCCACAGGTCCACGTTGGTGGAGCCCGCCCGGTAGACGCCGTCCGTGAAGTCCCGGGGCTTGATCGGATAACCCCATCCGTCGAGGAAGGCCTCGGCGCTGGGCCCGTCGCCCACGCCCGTCTCCCCGTGGCAGCCGACGCAGCCGGCCCCGGCGGAGTCCATGTAGAGCACCCGACCGCGCTCGATGGTCTCGGCGGTCATCTCGGGCTCCGCCGTCGTCGGGAAGACCGCGTTGAGCTCTCCCTCGTCCCAGCGGTCCCAGACGAGCTCGGCGGTGTCAGCGGGGTCCGCCAGCTCCCCGTCCTCGACCGAGAAGGTCATGAGGAGCTCCTCGAACTCCCCGCGCATCGAGATGTAGCGCACGTACTCGACCACGTCGTGCCGGCGCTCCTCGGTCAAGAGCAAGAAGTCCGGCATCGACGCCCCGGCCAGCCCGTAGCTCACGACGCGGTAGATGTCCTCCCGCAGGGGCCGCTCGCCGGTCTGGGTGCTGGCGAACTTGAACATCCCTTTGCGGAAGTTCCGCGGCCGCGGGGAGAGGAAGCGCGCCGCGGGTCCGGCCCCGTCGCCCACGGCCTGACCGGCGAAGAACTCCGCGCCGTGGCAGCCCGCGCACTCGGCGTCGTAGGTCTTCTTCCCCGCCGCCATCCGCCTCAGCTCGACCACGCCTCGCTCTTGCAAGGCCTCCGAGGAGAGGCCGAACCAAGCCTCGCTGGCCTCCTCGATGTGCGCCTGGAGAGAGCCTCCCAGGGCGTCCCCCTGCTCGGCGTCCATCCGCTCGACCTCGGCCCAGAAAGGCAGGTCCAGCTCGCTCGGCGGCTGGTCAGCGGCGGGCCAGTTCTCCCGGCGTCGCGGATCCTGGCTGCCCTCCCAGTCCGGGGCGTCCGGCGAGCGCAGGAAAGGGACGACGAAGAGCAGGATGGCCAGGATCCAGAAGAGCAGGGCCGGAGCGGCGGCGCCGCGCCGCCGGGAGCACGGCGGCCGGGAGCCCGGGACCCTGCCCGCTCGACGGGCGCCGGGGAGAGCGCCGGGGATCGATTCGCGGGGCATGGTGGCGAGGATCGTTGGTGGAGGAGAACGCGCGCCGCGAGGCCCCATGGGACCCCGCGGTCGTTGCGCGGGCATGATAGGAGGGGCACCTACCCGAACCAGCAATCATCTGCGGATTCTCCCCTCCGCTTAAGGGCGTATTGACTCCGGAGCCCGGAGGCGTCGCTCCCAGACGGAGCGCACCACGAGCTCGACGGGGGCGCCCAGCTCCTCGGCCGCCGCGCCCTCGATCGCCCGCAGCAACGGCTCATCCGGAGGAGCCTCCCCCGCCAGCTCGAGGACCAAGCGCCCCTTCCCGGCGAGCTCGAGGAGCTGCAGCCGCCGCCCGTCCCCCACCAGGGCCTCGACTCGCTCCCGCAGGCGCGGCGGGGCCGCCCGGCTCGTCCGGCGCCGCGCAGGGGAGAGGCTCAGCGCCAGGGCCAGGCCCAGGGCCGCCACCCCGATCGCGATGCCGCTCACACGGGTGACCCGCGAGCCCGTCTGCCCTTCCCGCAAGCCCACGGCCCAGAAGCCCAGGGCCGAGGCCAGGACGATGGCGACGAAGTTGGCGACGAAGAGGGCGGTCGCCCCCAGGGCCAGGCTCCAGTTCCCGATCGACGAGGCCACGCCGGCGGTCGCGATGGGCGGCACGAGAGCCGCGGCGATCGCCACCCCGGGCAGGGCCGCGGTGAGATTCGGCCGCGAGGAGGAGTAGACCCCGGCGAGACCCGCGACGAAGGCCACGAAGAGGTCCAGTCCCCCGGGCAGGTGGCGCGCCGCCATCTCGGCCGTGGCCACCTCGAGCCCCGGCTGCAGGAGCCCCAGGACGACGCTGAGCAGATAGGACGTCAAGAACCCCAGCCCCACCGAGCGGAAGGCGAGGCGCAGGAGCGGCGGGTTGCCCTGCACGAGGGCCATGCCCACGCCCATGATCGGCGTCATCAGCGGGGCGACGAGCATCGCGCCGATGATGACCGCCGCCGAGTCCACGACCAGGCCCGCGGCGGCGATCAGGGTCGAGAGGCTCATCAAGACGACGAAGTCGAAGTCCCAGTGGGAGCTCGACTGCACGCGGTCGGCGAGGGCCAGGCGGCTCTCTCGTTCGAGCTGGGGCACGCGGCGCTGGAACCAGCGGGCGAGCCAGCGCTCGGTGCGGCCGGACAAGGGCACCGCCGCGCGCACGATGGCGATGGTCGCCTCGGGCGCGGAACGCATGACCTTGCGCGCAACAGTCCCCCGCAGGCGCCGCGCCAGCTCTCCGCGCTTGCTCGCGCCGAGCAGCACGAGCTCGGCGCGCATGGCTTCGCACTCCGCCGCGATCCCGACGTGGCGGTGCTCCTCGACGCGCACGACGGGCCGCGCGCGTCCGGAGTGCTCTTCGAGGTGCTGCCTCAGACGCTCTCGCAGTCGCCGCTGCCCCACGCCCTGTGAATCGGGGCCAATGTCTTGCTGGACGTGCAGCGCGTGAAGCGGGCCGTGCTCCGCGGCCTCGAGCTCCGAGGCCCAGCGTGCCGCCGCGCGGGCGTTGGGGCCGTCGGCGGTCGTCAAGAGGATCCCGCTCCTTGCCGGGGCCGCCTCGTCTTCGTCGTCGCTCGTACCGGTGCCGGCGCGCATGACGACCAATTCGCAGTCCACGCCGTCGTAGAGCTCTCGGCGCCACGCCGCCGCCTCCTCGTCGCCCGAGTCCCCGAGCTGCACCGCGACGAGGCACTCGGTCGAGCCCTTCTCCGGCGTGAGCCAGGCCGACGGTGGTGCGCCGCGCCCGACCTCGAGCAGCTCGATGCGCGAAGGTGAGTCCTCCGCCGGATCCTCCGTCGACTCGACCTCCTCTCCCTCGGGTTCGTCCTTCGGTTGCACGAGCTCCCACGCCTCGGCCCCGAGCTGCCGGTCCAGGACTGAGCGCAGGGCGGTCCCGAGCTCTGCATCGGGGTCAATCGGCAGCAACACGGACTCACCCGGTTCGTCGCCTTCCTCCTTGGAGCCCTTGTCCTCGTCGGCTCCCGCCCGGGCCACGACCAGCCTCAGCTCTCGCCCCTTGACGAGCGCCAGCCGCAGCCCCCAGGGGAGGCTCCGCTCGAGCTCGCGGTCGCTGTCGAGGTAGAGGGTGACGACCATCGGCGGGCCGCGGCGCGGAGGCGACGCGGTCGGTCATTATGATCGGGCCATGTTCGAGATCCAGCGCGCTGCCCTGCTCCCCCTGCTCCTCCTCGCCGCGACCGCTCCGACCGCGCCCCTCGCCGCTCAGGAGCCCCTGCGGGTCCACATCCGCGCGGGCGAGAAGACCCACGGACCGGGCCAGCACGACCACCCCCGCTTCCTGGTCGAGTGGAGCGAGCTCCTGAGCCAGCGCGGCGCGCGCGTCACGGGGGGGCTCGAGTTCCCGACGGCCCCCGAGCTCGAGGACTGCGACGTGCTCGTCACCTACGCCGCCGAGGGCGCCTCGATCCACGGCGAGGAGCGCGAACGCTTCGAGGCCTTCCTGGCCCGCGGCGGCGGGCTCGTCGTCGTGCACGACGCGGTCTGTGGCGACGACCCCGCCTGGTTCACGACGCGGGCCGGCGGCGCCTGGAAGCACGGCCGCTCGAAGTGGCTGGAGGGGAAGGTCGGGCTCTACTTCGAGGGCGAGCACCCGATCACCCGCGGCATCCCCCACTTCGACCTCGAGGACGAGATCTACCACGACCTGCACCTCGACGAGGGCGCGCAGGTGCTCGCCAGCTCCTTCCACGACGTCTTCACGATTGCGCCTCAGATGTGGACCTTCGAGGCGGGCGCGGGCCGCGTCTTCGTCACCCTGCAGGGGCACGAGTTCACGAGCTTCGCCCACCCGGCCTTCCGGACGATCCTCCTGCGCGCCATCGCCTGGGCCGGCGGCCGCGAAGCGGACAGCTTCACGCGGCCCCAGGAGCTCGAGCGCCTCGCCTACCCCCCCGGCGGACCGACGGCCCCCGAGAAGGCCTTGGCCTCCTTCGAGCTGCACCCGGACTTCGAGCTCGAGCTCATCGCCGCCGAGCCCCTCGTCGTCAACCCGATCTCGATCGACTGGGACGGCGAGGGACGGCCGTGGGTCGCCCTGACGCCGGGCTATCCCGACAAGGAGGCGTCGAGCGGCGTCGCGGCCCGCGACTCGATCGTGATCCTCGAGGACGAGGACGGGGACGGGCGCCTCGACCGCGCGAAGACCTTCGCAGACGGCCTCGACCTCGTGACGAGCTTCGTCTTCCACGGGGACGGCGTGATCGCCACCCAGGCCCCGGACATCCTCTGGCTCCGCGATCGGGACGGAGACGACGTCTGCGACGAGCGCGTCGTGCTCTTCACGGGCTTCGGTTACGGCGACACCCACGCGGTGACGAGCAACCTGCGCTGGGGGCCGGACGGCTGGATCTACGGCACCCAGGGCTACAGCGGCAACGCCTCGCGCAGCATCACCTCGCCCCACCATGACTTCGAGGCGACGAACTTCGGCGCGATCCCGAACGGCGTCTTCCGCTTCCGACCCGACGGTTCCGCCATCGAGGCCTACTCGGTCTTCGGCTCGAACACCTGGGGCCTCGACTTCGGGCCCGACGGCGAGCTCTTCTTCACGATGGCCAACGGCTCGCACCTGCGCCACGTGCTGCTCTCGGAGGCCGAGCTCGGGCCCGAACGCTACGAGGGCACCCGGACCTGGCGCGACGTGGTCGACCACCGCGAGGTGGCGCGCATCTCCGTCGCCGAGCGCGCGCCCTACGTCCAGATCGACTTCGTCGGCGGCTTCACCGCGGCCTCCGGTTGTACGATCTACTCCAGCGGGCGCTGGCCCGAGGAGTTCGAGGGGAACCACTTCGTCTGCGAGCCGACGGTCAACCTCGTCCACCGCGACCTCCTGCGGCGCGAGGGCGAGAGCTTCGTCGCCTCGAGGGCCCGCCCCGAGGAGTTCCTCGCCTCCACCGACCTCTGGTTCCGGCCCGTGCAGGCGCGGGTCGCGCCCGACGGGTCGCTGTGGGTGCTCGACTTCTACAATCAGGCCGCGGTGCACAACGACACCCGCGGGCCCGAGCACGGGCCGACGAACGCCGCCCGGCGGCCGGACCGCGATCACGGGCACGGGCGCATCTGGCGCGTGCAACACCGCGAAGCCCTCGACGCTCCCCGTGCCGGCCTTCCACTGGCCCAGGGCCTGGTCGAACTGAGGCGTGAGCTGGACGGGGGCGGCTCACCCGCCGAGCTGCCTGGCTTCGACTCCCCCCACGCGGGAGAGCGCATCCTCGCGCTCTGGGCCCTCTACCACCGCGGCGAGGCGAGCGACGGCTCTTTGCGCCTCGCCCTGGGCGACCCCGACCCCGGCGTGCGCCGCAACGCGGCTCGCATCGCAGGGCTCCTCGCCGGCGCGAACGACACGCAGAACCTCTGGTTCCCGCTGACGCTTCGCCTGCACGAGAAGGACGAGCGCGTGCGGCTCGCGGCCCTCTCCGCCCTGCGGAGCTTCGAGCTCGGCCCCGACCAGGTCGCGGACCTCGTGTCCCGGCTGCACGGGCTCCGGGGCGACATGGAGCGCTCGCTCCTGATCGAGCTCGCGCGGCGCGAGCCGAGGCTCTACCTGGAGAGCGCCCTGCAGCTGCGCATGGGCGCGAGCCCGAGCGACTGCGAGCCGATCGACGACTTCGTCCTGCACCTCTTGCCGATGGTCGGTCACGGGGTCGCCGGGGATTGGGCCCAAGCGCTCCAGACCCTCGCGGCCGGCGGCGAGGACATCGAGGACGCCCTGCCCGGCTACCTCGCGGCCCTGTGCGACGCACTCCCCGCCGATGCCGAGTTCGGCTGGGCACGACCCGTCGCCGTTGAAGCGCTGGCGGTCCTCCTCGAGCTGCACGCGAGTCGACCGGCCATCGTACGCGCCCTCCTGCCCCTCGCCGCCCTCCTCGGCCCCGAGCCGGAGCTCGCCCCCGCGATCGAGACGGCCAGCAGCGACCTTCGAGCACGCGTCACCGATCCCGAGGTGACCGTCGACGAGCGCGTGGAGCTGCTCGAGACCCTCCTCGCCCTGCCCAGCGAGCGCGAAGCCGCCCTCGAGACCGCCGCGATCTTCCTGCACCCCTACTTCGACCCGGCGACCCTCGCGCGCGTGATCGACGCCGTCGCCGACACCGGCGATCCTGCGGCGGGCCCCGTCCTGGCGGCGGGCTTCGTGGAGCTCCCGCAGGACTCACGCGAGCGCCTCTTTCAGCATCTCGTCACTCGAGCCGCCTGGGCGGGAGCGCTGCTCGACCGGCTCGAGGCGGGCGAGCTCTCGCCGGCCGACCTCGGCCCCGGGCGGCGCTTCCAGCTGCGCGAGCACCCCGACGCCGCCGTGGCAGCCCGGGCTCGAACGCTCCTCGACGCCTCGAAGGAGCCGGCCCCGGAGATGGATGCCTTGCTCGCCGAGCTCCTGCCGGTGGTCGTCTCCCCGGGCGACCGCGAGAACGGCCGCGAGCTGTTCATCCAGAACTGCGCCGTCTGCCACCGCGCCGACGGCTTGCCCGAAGGGGTCGGCCAGGACGTCGGTCCCTCCCTCGTCGGCATGGGGGCCCACGGCGCCGAGCAGCTCCTGCCCTTCGTCGTCGACCCGAACCGCTCGGTGGAGGCGGCCTACCTCGAGTACGTCTGCGAGACGACGGACGGGGAGCTGGTCGCCGGCGTCCTGACTTACGACGGCCCGGCCTCGATCACGCTCGCCGGCTCGGCCGGCGCCCGCACGGTGCGCCGCGACGAGATCGAGACCCTGCGCAGCACCGGCCGCTCCCCCATGCCCACCGGCTTCGAGGAGCTCGGCGCCGAAGGGCTGCGCGACCTCCTCGCCTTCCTGTGCGAGGGCTACGAGGGCTTCCGCGTCCTCGACCTGCGCCCCGTCGTCTGCGCGAGCACGAGCGCCGGCCTCTACGACCGCCGCCACGACGCGAAGCCCATGCGCTTCCGCCGCCGCGGGCTGGTCGAGGTCGAGGGGGTGCCGCTGCAGCTCATCGACCCCGGCCCGCAGGCCGGCGGCAACGACGCCCTGGTGCTGCGCGGCGGTGCGCGCGCGGAGTGGCAGTCGAAGACGGACATGCCCCTCGCGGTCGAGCTCCCGGTCGGCTTCGCCCTCCAGCGCGTGCACGTGCTCGGCGGCATCTCGGCCTGGGGGCACCCCTACTTCGGCGAGGGCGAGGCCGTGGTGCGATGGAGCTTCCGCTACGCCGACGGCGAGGTGGAAGAGCACCTCCTGCACGACGGCGTCGAGTTCGCCGACTGGATCTCGCGCCACGACGTACCCGGCTCGCGCTTCGTCGACGGGCTTCTCGAGGACGGGAGCTGGGGGCAGCTGCGCAGCTTCGCGGTCGAGTGCGGCCGGCCCGAGGCCGTGGTCGAGGCGATCCGCCTCGAGAGCTTCGACGGGCGCACGGCGCCGACCTTCCTCGCCCTGACGGCCGAGCTCCCGGGCGGCGCTCCGGCCGCGCCTCCGCGCGCCCTGATCCTCGGCGGCGGCGCGAGCCACGACTGGGCGCGTTGCTTCGACGACAGCTTGCGGGCCACGATCGGTGGCTCGCAGGCCCTCACGCCGGCGGAGGTCGCCTACACGTCGGACCCCTCGCGCTTCGCCGCGCAGCTGCCCGAGCTCGAGCTCGCCGTCCTCTGCAACAACCAGCCGCTCGAATCCCCCGGGCTGCGCGAGGCCCTCTTCGCGCACGTCGACTCGGGGCGCGGCCTGCTCCTGATGCACGCGGCCACCTGGTACAACTGGCCCGACTGGCCCGAGTTCAACCGTGAGCTCGTCGGCGGCGGCACTCGGGGCCACGAGGCCTACGGCGACTTCGACGTCGAGCTGACGCGGCCGGATCACGCGGCCCTCGCGGACGTCCCCGCGAGCTTCGCGATCACCGACGAGCTCTACCGCTTCGAGCGCGACCCCGAGGGCGCGCCGATCGAGGTCCTGGCCACGGGCACCTCGCGCACGAGCGGGGAGACCTACCCCGTGCTGTGGAGCGTCGAGCGCGAGGGCTGCCGCATCCTCTGCACGACCCTCGGCCACGACGGCGCGGCCCACGAGAGCCCGGCCTTCCAGGCGCTCGTGCGGGGCGCGTCGAGCTGGCTCCTCGAGCGCGACTGAATCACTCGAGGCCCTCTAGCACCTCCGCCAGCGCCCCCTCGACGTTGTCCGCGAGCCCGCGATGCCCCGCGGCGTTGGGGTGGATGCCGTCGGGGAGGTTCAGCTTGCGCACGCCCCCGACGCCGTCGAGGAATTGCTCGACGAAGGGGACACCGAGCTCCTCCGCCAGCTCCCCGTAGAGGGCGCGGAAGCCCTGGGCGTAGGCGTCGCCGTAGCTCGGCGGCATCTGCATGCCGAGCAGGAGCGGCACGGCGCCCGCGGCCCGCGCCCCCTCGACGATCCCCCGCAGGTTGTCCTCGATCAGCTCGAGCTCGATCCCACGCAGCCCGTCGTTGCCGCCGAGCTCGACGACGACCACCTGCGGGTTCTGGCGCAGGATCCAGTCCAGGCGCGCGCGGCCGCCCGAGGTCGTGTCCCCGCTCACCCCCGCATTGACGAGCTCGAAGGGCAATCCACGCTCCACCATCCGGCGCTGCAGCTCCGCGGGGAAGGCGAGGTCCGCCTCGAGGTGCAGGCCCGCGCTGATCGAATCTCCCAGGAAGACCACCCGCGGCGCCCCGGCAGGGATCTCCGGCGCGTCGAAGGCGCCCGCCTCCTCCCCGGCCCAGCCGTCCCCCGGTCCGGCGGGAGCCGCGCTCTCTCGCTCCGGACTGCATCCGACGAGCGAGAAGAGGAGAAGAAGAGACGAGAGACGATTGAGCCCCCTCACGCCCGAGATCATAGTCCTCCCCCGACGCCCCGTCGCCTGCCATGCCGCCTCCCCCTTCCACCGACCCGCAGCTCGAGTGCATCGGCCTCGGCCACCGGCTCCGCTCGGGGGATCACGACCTCGAGATCCTGAAGGACGTCGACCTCGCGATCGAGGCGGGCGAGCTGGTCGCGGTCGTCGGCCCCTCCGGCAGCGGCAAGTCGACGCTGCTCGGGCTGATGGCGGGGCTCGAGCGACCGACTTCGGGCTCGGTGCGCTTCGAGGGCTGGCCGCTGGAGACGGCGGGCGAGGACGAGCTCTCCCTCTGGCGCCGCAAGCGCGTCGGCTTCGTCTTCCAGAGCTTCCAGCTGCTCGGCAACCTGACCGCCCGCGAGAACGTGCTGCTGCCCCTCGAGCTGGCCGGCGTCGCCGACCCTGGCGCGCGGGCGACGCGGCTGCTCGCCGACGTCGGCCTGGCCGAGCGCGGCCACCACTACCCGAGCCAGCTCTCCGGCGGCGAGCAGCAGCGCGTGGCGCTCGCGCGCGCCTTCGGCCACGCGCCGGCGGTGCTCTTCGCCGACGAGCCGACGGGCAACCTCGACCGCGAGACCGGCGCCCAGGCCCTCGAGCTGCTCCTGCGACTGCGCGAGCAGCACGGCACGACCCTCGTGCTCGTCACCCACGACCTCGAGCTGGCCGACCGCGCCGGTCGGCGGCTGCACCTCGTCGGGGGCAGGCTCGTTCCGCAGCCCGAGCCGGCCGGGTCGTGAGGCTGCGCCTGACCTGGACCCTCTTCCTGCGCGAGTCGCGCGGGGCCCGGGGGCGGCTGCTCTACTTCGTGCTCTGCCTGGCCCTCGGCGTCGGGGCGGTGACGGCGGTCGCCGCCCTGGTCTCCGCCGTCCGCGGGCACATGGCGGCGGAATCCCGCGACCTGCTCGCCGCGGACGTCAGGCTCTCCTCCCGCGCCCCGCTGCCCCAGCTGGCGGCAGAGCTGCTCGAGGAGGTCGAGGGGAGCTGCGAGGTGCACGAGCTGGCGACCATGCTCGCGGCGCCCGAAGCGGACGGCGCGCCCGGCCCCTCGCGCCTCGTCGAGCTCAAGGCAACGGGACCGGGCTACCCCTTCTACGGCGAGCTCCTCACCGAGCCGCCCGGCCTGACACCCGGCGACCTCGGCCAGGACGGCGTGCTGGTCGCGGCGGAGCTCGTCGACTCTTTGTCCCTCGCGATCGGGGACGCCATCGAGCTCGGCGGCGAGCGCTTCGAGCTGCGCGGCGCGATCCTGACCGAGCCCGACCGCCTGGAGTTCGGCTTCACCCTCGGGCCCCGCGCGATGGTCTCGCAAGCCGGCCTCGCGCGCACCGAGCTCGTCGCCTTCGGCAGCCGCGTGCGCTACGCGCGCCTCCTGCGCCTCGCGCCGTCGGTCGAGGGCCGCGTCCTCGACCGCCTCGAGCGGCGCATGGAGGAGGACCTCGAGTCGCAGGGCGCCGCCCGCGCCCGGGTCCAGACCCACCGCGAAGCGCAGCCCAGCGTCCAGCGCTGGTTGCGGCAGGTCGAGCGCTACCTCGGACTCGTCGCGCTCCTCTCCCTGCTCCTCGGCGGCGTCGGCGTCGCGCAGGTCGTGCGCGTCTGGATCGCCGAACGAACGCCGGCGGTGGCGATCCAGCGCAGCCTGGGTCTGCGACCGCGGGAGATCCTGCAGCTCTACCTCAGCCACGTCCTGGCCCTCGCCGCCCTGGCCAGCGCCGTCGGCTGCGCCGGCGGCCTGGCGCTGCCCTTCCTGGCGCGCTTCGCCTTCCCCGAGCTCTTCGAGGGCGGCCCGCTGCTCGCCTCGCCGGCGGTCGCCCTGCGCGGGCTCGGGCTCGGCCTGGGGGTCGCGGCCCTCTTCGCCCTGGGGCCCTTGACCGCGATCTACCGCGTCTCCCCCGCCCGCGTCCTGCGCAGCGAGGCGGCCCCCCTGCCGATCCCGCGCTGGGTGCGGCTGGGGACCCTGCTCCTGCTCCTCGCGGGGCTCTTCGGAGCGACCTGGCTGCAGGCCCGCGACCTCGCGGTCGCCGCCGCCTTCAGCGGGGGCCTCTTGGCGCTCGTCGGTCTGCTCGTGCTCGGGGCGAAGGGCGTGCTCTGGCTCGCCGCGCGCCTCCCGCGCGAGCGCCTGGGCGTCGCCCTGCGCCACGGCCTCGCCAGCCTGGCCCGACCGGGCGCGGGCATCACCGCGACCGTCGTCGCCCTCGGCCTCGGCGTGCACGTCGTCGTCTCCATGATCCTCGTCGAGGGGCGGCTCTCGCGGGAGCTGCGCCAGGGGCTCCCCGAGGACGCCCCGAGCCTCTTCCTGGTGGACGTGCAGCCCGACCAGTGGCCGGGGGTCGAGGCGCTCCTCGCCGACCACGGAGCGCTGGGCGTGGACTCGACCCCCGTCGCCATGGCGCGCCTGGCCCACGTGGACGGAACGCCGGTCCGGGAGCTGGCGCGGGAGAGCGAGCGCTCCCGAGGCCGGGCGCGCTGGGTGCTGACCCGTGAGCAGCGCCTCACCTGGCGCGAGAACCTCCCGGACTCGAACCGCCTGCTGGACGGTGCCTGGTTCCAGGACGACGAAGTGCCGGAGGTCTCCCTCGAGCAACGCTACGCCGACGACCTGGGCGCCACGGTCGGCACGCGGCTCGGATTCGACCTGCAGGGGGTGCCAATCGAGCTCGTGGTGACGAGCCTGCGGGAGGTGGACTGGTCGAGCTTCTCGATAAACTTCTTCCTCTTGGTGGAGCCCGGCGCCATCGAGGGAGCGCCTCATTGGCGCCTGGCCTCGGCGCGCGTCGAGCCCGAGGCGGAGCAACCCCTGCAGGACGAGCTCGTGGCCGACTTCCGCAACGTCACCTTGCTGCGCCTGCGCCCCGTGCTCGAGAAGGTCGCCGCCCTCCTCGAGCGCATCGCCCTCGGCGTGCGCAGCCTGGGCTGGGTCGCGGTCGCGGCGGGCCTGGCGATCCTGGCCGGGGCCGTCGCCGCCGGCGGGCTGCGGCGCAAGCGCGAGGTCGCCCTGCAGAAGACCCTCGGCATGACGCGCCGCGACGTGCTGCTCTTCCTGGGCGTGGAGTACGCCCTGGTGGGCCTCGTCGCCGGGCTCTGCGGCGCGGGGGCCTCCTACGGGCTGGCCCACGCCTTTCTGCGGGAGCTACTCGAGCTGGAACCCGAGCTGCCCTGGGGCTGGTTGCCTCTCTTCGTCCTCGCCAGCGGCATGTTGTCCGCCCTCTGCGGCTTGGCCAGCAGCGCTCGCGTCATCCAGGCTCGGCCCGCGCTGAGCCTCCGTTAGCCGCACGACCCCATGCGCCACCGGATCCCCTCCTGGCTCTCACGGCTCCTCGCCGCTCTCTTCCTCGCCTCCTGCCAGTCTGCGGAGGAGAAGGCTGCGGCCAACTCCCTCATGATCACCTCGACCGCCAATCCGAGCTTGCGTGTCCCCGCGACCGGCACCTACTCCTGGATGGACGGCTCCGTGATCGTCGCCGACCCGAGGCTCTCCGATGAGGTCTACCCGATCCTCCTGAGCGAGATCGAGCGGGGCCTGGCCCGGCGCGGCTATCGCCGGCTCATCGCCGGACGACCCGATTTGCTCGTCGGGGTGGTCGCCGCCCTCGCGGGGACGCTGGATGACGAGGAGATCAGGCTCGCCTACGGCCTGGACTCCACCTGGCTGCCCGACGCCCTCTCGAAGGAGGAGTACGAGCAGGGCACGCTCGTCCTCGACGTCGTGGACGCGCGCACGGGGCACTCGCTCTGGCGCGGGGCCGTCCACGCGGCCGCCAAGTTCGAGCGCCCCGCGGACGAGCGACGCGAGCGGATCGAGCGGGCCCTGGAGGCCCTGCTCCAGCGCTTCGACGAGGCGCGCTGAGCGCGAGGCGAGGCTCGCTCCTCCGGCGGAGTCGCTCCCGCCCGGCGGAGATTGGCGAGCAGAGCCGCGGGGGCGACGACTCCGCTCGCCCTTCGCTTCACTCGACCACCGTCTGACGAACGGCGCTCGAGAAGTTCGCTCCGGTCTGGCCGGCTGCCCCGTCGCGGTACCAGAACTGGTAGGCGTGCTGGTGCGAGGGCTCGACGCCGAGGCCGTTCCAGTTGTTGCTGTTCCACTGGTCCGGGCCGCCGGTCAGGGCGACGCCCGAGGCGTTCGCCTGCACGATGCGCAGGCGCTTGAAGGGCCCGGTCAGGCAGAGGACGCCGTCGTAGTAGGGCAGGTCGTTCAGCTGGCTGGCCGAGTCGAAGTTGGAAGCCAGCAGGACCCCCACCACGCTCCCCGGCAGGCCTTGGACCGTAAAGCTCGGGCCACCGGCGGCCACGGAGTGGCGCCCGGTGGGGATCAGCTCCGCGGGCTGTCCGCTGGAGTTCGGCGTGCCCTCGCAAATCGTCTCTCCGGCCTCGCTGTAGTTCAGGAGCACCGCGCGTCCCGCGAGCACGTCGAGGTCGCCGTCGGCGTCGTAGTCGAGGACGCCGGAGACGTGCTCCGCGCCCAGGCCGTCGAACTGCACCGAGACGTCGAAGACCCCATTGCCGTCGTTCACGCACAGCTCGAAGGTGGCGGGACCGTCATTGTGCGTGAAGGAGCCACCCCCGCCGCCGCCGCAGCAGAGGCCGTCGAGGTCGCCGTCCCCGTCGAAGTCCAGCAGGTCCGTGGCGGGGCCGCCGACGCGCGACGGCTCGAGCTGGTAGCCGGAGGCGTCGCGGCGAGCGACCTGGTAGTGGCCGCCCATGCCGAAGAGCACGAGGTCCGTGTCCCCGTCGCCGTCCACGTCGCCGTCGGCGATCTTGACGGGATCCCAAGCGCTGCCCCCGGCTCCTGGCTCGAGGACGCGGGTGTGGATCAAGCTGCACTGCATGTTCTCCACCCCGAGGACTCGCAGCCGCTGGGTCGCCTGCTCCTGGAGCACGACGACCTCCAGGTCGGAGTCCCCGACGACGTCCGCCAGGACGACCGAAAGGTGGCCCCCGGTCGTCGAGAAGGTGTCGGTGAGCACGAAGCCCCCGGGCACGAACTCGAAGAGGTACACGTCCGGGCCGGCCGCGAGCACGACGTCGTCCTGTCCGTCTCCGTTCAGGTCACCGACCGCGCAGTCCCGGTCGAGGGCCGAGATGTTCGGGGAGTAGTCCTGGTCGACGAGGCGCACCGGCTCACCGTTCGGGCCGGGCTCGAACAGCTCGATGCCCCAGTGGTGCAGCATCGCCATCTCGTCCTTCCCGTCGGCGTCGAAGTCGCCGACGGCGGTCGCGGTCTCCCAGTAGTAGGAGTAGTCGCCGGAGCTGAAGGTGTCCTCCAGCACCGTCCAGGTTCCGGTGGCCTCGTCTTGGTCCCAGAAGAAGACCTGGACGGGGTCGTAGTCGCTCCAGTAGCTCCACCAGCCGACGAGCTCCATGTCGCCGTCCCCGTCGACGTCCGCGGGGTACTCCAGCCGGCTGTGCTCGGTCAGGAAGATGTAGGCGCTCTCCTCGAAGATCGAGGCAGCCCCCTGGGCAGCGGCGCTCGAGGCCAGGGCGAAGGTGGCCAGGGTCCAGGGCAGGACTCGAAAAAGGACGCCGTGCGGGGCGGCGTCGAGCGTGGCTCTTGCGTGCTTCATCTCTGAGGGGGGGTAAGGGTGCGTTTCAGGAAGAAGACGGAGACCACCTACCGTCGCGGAGTCAAAGAGCCGGCCGCGGGGACCGACGCTCCGATCTTCCGCCGCGCCCTCGGGCACCGCAAGCGCGGGGCCCCATTCCCGCCTCAGGGGCCCCCGGGAGGCCCCGGGAGCGGGATCAGCGGGTCCAGCTCGCGCGCCACGCGACGCCACTGGGCGGCGCGCTCCGTCTCCCTCGCCGCCGCGAAGTGCTTGGCGAGGGCGACCGCCACGGTCGCGTCGGGGAGCGCGCGAAAGGCCGCCTCGAGGTCACGCACGGCCCCCGGCCCGTCCCCCATTCCGTGGCGCAGCACGGCCCGGTTGCGCAGGGCACCCCAGGCGGCGGGGTGGCGCTCGACGACCCGGTCGAGCAGCTCGACCCCCGTGCGCTCCTCGCCCAGCCGGCCGAGCAAGAGCCCCAGGTTGATCGCGCTCTCGGCGAGCTCCGGGTCCAGCTCGAGGGCGCGCTCGTAGGCGCGACGCGCCTCCGCCTCGCGCCCCAGGGACTCGAGCAGGCTCGCGCGGACGTGGTGGTACATCGCGAGGCCCGCGGCGGCGGGGCCCGGCGGACGGTCGACGAGCTCCAGCGCGCGCTCGAAGTGCTCCTGGCCGGCGTAGGCCATCATCCACAGGCCCGGGTCGTCCACGTGCGCCGGCGGCTCCTCCCCCGGCCAGGTGAAGCGTCGCCAGTCTCCGGTCGGCGACTCCGCGAAGCGCAGCTCGTCGGGACGGCGCGGCCCCAGGGCGTCCGTCCCGTCGCGCCGGATGAAGTGGTCGTGGATCTGGAGCTCGGCCACGTCGAAGACCCCTCCGAGTGGCATGTGACAGCTGACGCAGTCCTCACCGATCCTCCGCTGGAGCTGCTCGGCGTGGGTCTCCACGCCGCCCGCCGTGTCCCGGCTGCAGGGCGAGGCGCTCGGGCGCGCGGAGGTCACGCGAAGGAGGCCTCCACTCCCATCCCCGGGGTGACAGCTCGTGCAGGCCGCCCGCGTCCGATTGCGCTCCTCGGCGTCGGAGAGGCTGCGATGCGGGTCGTGGCAAGTGGTGCAGGTCATCTCGCTCTCGCGGAAGCAGGACGAGAGCACGAGGCGCTCCACCTGGCTGACGAAGCCGACCTCCTCCGTCGGCGTCGCGGCGACGAAGAGGGCGCGTTGCTCGAGCAGGTCGCCCCCGGGCGGAGGCGGCCCGAGCTCCTGCTCGTTCAGGACCAGGCGCGCGTCCCCCTGCAGGTGGCAGGCGGCGCAGACGGAGAGCTCCTCGAATCGCCCGAGCTCCCGGAAGCTCAGGACCGGGTCGTCCCCCGAGCTGGCGCCCCCCTCGAGCTCCGCCTCCTGCCAGGCGACGTGCTCCTCCACGCGCCCGTGGCAGGCGGCGCAGGAGATGCCCCGGGGCTCCCAGGACTCCGAGGCCGGCCGCAGGTTCAGCGGAAAAGCTCGCGGCGGAGGCTCGTCGGTGTGGCAGCCGAGGCACTCGGGCGTGATCGGCGTCGCGAGGCGACTGCCGGGATGCATCGAAGCGTGGGGCGCCAGCACCGCGCGCCGCCCCGCCTCGCTCGCGATCACCTCCACCGGCGAGAACCACAGGCCCGCGCCGTGAGCCACGGCGTAGGAGCGGTCGAGCTCCCCCGAGCCGATGGCCAGCGCGACCTCCACGCCGAAGGCGTGGGTCGAGTCGTCGCCGCGCGTCTCGGCCAGGACCGGTGTCTCCCCGTCGGGCGCGACCGTGTAGCGGTAGCGATAGCCGCTCGCCCCGTCGTCCACGGGCCCCAGGTCTACCAACTCCTCGGCCGTGGCGACCTGCAGACTGCGCGCCATCCCCGTACGGCTCCAGTCCTCGACGAAGTCCCGGTGGCAGTCGACGCAGGCCTCCGCGCCCGCCCGCGACGGCGGTGCTTCAAAGGGTGGAGCGTGGACGAGTCTCGGCGACGCCTCCGGCTCCTCCGCCCCTCCGCAGGCGGAGGCAACGAGCACGAGGCCAACGGATAGGAGGAACAGTCGCTGCATTTCGTTGGGAGCCGAATCGATCACCCGAGGGCGAGAGATCGCTCTCGACAGAGGCTGACAGGCTCTTGAGGCCAGTTCAACGGCCCTCGCCCGGAGTGGTGCCAGGACAGCCGCCTGGCGACATCGACGACGCGCCCCTAGACTCGCCCAGGTCTTGACCGGCGGCGTCCGGATCCCCTCTGAAGGTCGTCGCCTCGTTCCTTTCCAGGAGATCCCCATGAGATTCGTGAATGCTGCCTCCTGCCTCGTGGCGGGGGCGACTCTGTTCGTCGGCTCGATCGCAGCGGGCCAGACCATGGAGGGCGTGCAGGCCGCACGCCAGAACTCCATCGCTCTCCTCGAGCAATTCTCCACCCTCGAGTACGACCCGACCTCGATTCTCGTGCGCTTCAAGGCGCAGGACGGGGAAGCCACCAAGGAGAGCCTCCGTCGCCAGGTCGGCTTCGGATCTCGCCAGGAGTTCCGCACGGTCCCGGGCCTCGAGCTGGTCGACTTGCGCATCCCGGTCGAGGAGGCCATCGCGCGCCTCAAGCCCCACGTCGAGTACGCCGAGCCCAACTGGGTCCAGCGCAAGGCGGGGACCCCCAACGACACCTACTTCTTCCTCCAGTGGGGCTGCCACAACACGGGGCAGACCATCCAGGGCCAGGTCGGGATCGCCGACGCGGACATCGACGCGACCGAAGCCTGGGACACGATCACGGACGCGTCCAACGTCGTGGTCGCGGTGATCGACACCGGCACCGACTGGGACCACCCCGACCTCGCGGCCAACATCTGGTCGAACCCCGGCGAGGTGGTGAACGGCCAGGACGACGACGGCAACGGCTACGTCGACGACGTCCGCGGCTGGGACTTCTACTCGGGGGACAACAACCCCGACGACTCCGACGGCCACGGCTCCCACACCGCCGGCACGGTCGGCGCGATCGGCAACAACGGCACGGGCGTGGCGGGTGTCGCCTGGTCCTGCCAGATCGTCCCCCTGCGCTTCCTCGGCCCCCAGGGTGGCTTCACCTCCGACGCCATCGCCGCGGTGGAGTACTGCACCACCATGGGCATCCGCGTCTCGAACAACAGCTGGGGCGGGGGCGGCTTCTCCTCGGCCCTCAACAACGCGATCAACGCCTCCAAGTCCGTCGGGCACGTCTTCGTGGCCGCGGCGGGCAACGACGGCTTCAACACCGACAGCATCCCGCACTATCCGTCGAGCTACAACCTCGACAACATCATCTCCGTGGCGGCCACGGACAACCGGGACGCCCTGGCGAACGAGCCGACCTGGGCGTCCAACTACGGCCCGAACTCGGTGGACATCGGCGCTCCCGGCGTGGACATCGCCTCGACCTGGTCGGCTGGCGGCTACGTCTGGAGCGGCGGCACCTCCATGGCGACCCCCCACGTCGCCGGTGTGGCGGTGCTCCTCCTGGCGCAGAACCCGGGCTGGTCCTACTCCCAGGTCATCGACCGCATCTACGACACGGCACGTCCGCTCGCCTCCCTCAACGGTTTGTGCACGACGGGCGCCATGCTCAACGCCAACGACGCCGTGGCCGGCGGAACGCCGCCGGACACGACGCCCCCGGCGAACCCCACGGGCCTCTCGGCCAGCGGTGGCGACGGCAGCGTGAGCCTGGACTGGAACGACAACGGCGAAGGTGACCTCGCCGGTTACCGCGTCTACCGCTCCACCTCGAGCGGCGGCGGCTACAGCGCCGTCTCGGGCCTGATCGGCTCGAGCGCCTACACCGACAACTCGGTCTCCAACGGCACGACCTACTACTACGTGGTGACCGCCGAAGACACCTCCGGAAACGAGTCGGGGAACTCGAACGAGGACAGCGCCACGCCGATGGCGACCCCCGACACGACGCCCCCCGCCGCTCCCACGGGCCTCTCGGCCAACGGGGGTGACGGCACGGTCAGCCTGGACTGGAACGACAACGGCGAGGGTGACCTCGCCGGTTACCGCGTCTACCGCTCGACCTCGAGCGGCGGCGGCTACAGCGCCATCACGGGCCTCCTTGGCTCGAGCGCCTACACCGACAACTCGGTCTCCAACGGCACGACCTACTACTACGTGGTGACCGCCGAAGACACCTCCGGCAACGAGTCCGGGAACTCCGGCGAGGCCAGCGCCACGCCCGAGGCCTCGAGCGGCGGCCAGGTCGAGACGATCTTCTTCGGCGGCTTCGAGAGCGGCAACTTCAGCGCCGAGGGCTGGGTCACCTCCGGAAACCCCGTCGTCCACACCGGCGCCGATCGCGGCGGCACCTACGGGGCACGCATCCGCAACACCTCGTGGATCGAGAAGTCGGTCAGCACGGCCGGCTACGACACCATCGAGCTCTCTTACGCCCGTCGCACGCGGCGCATGGACAGCGGTGAGTTCCTCCACGTGGAGTACTGGAACGGCTCGAGCTGGATCCTGCTCGAGGCCACGCAGGGGACGAGCTGGGGCTACCCGACCTGGTCCCTGGGCTCCGACGCGAACGACAACGCGAGCTTCAGGATCCGCTTCCGCACCAACGCCAACCGCAACAACGAGCGCGGGGACGTGGACGACGTGGAGCTGATCGGCACGACGCTCTAGCGTCCCCGGACCTCCACCGACGAAGGTCCCGATCGACAGGGGCGGCCCGACTCCCTCGCGGAGTCGGGCCGCCCCTTCTGACTCTCGGAGCGTCTCGCGGCCCGCCCTACTCCTCCTGGAGGGGGACGACCTTGCCCGAGCCGGCCTGGTCGAGGCTCACGGCGGGTTGGCCGCGGTAGCGCACCACGCCGCTGCCCGCGATGTCGACGTCGAGACTGTCCGAGGCGGCGACGTCGATCTTCGCCGAGCCGGCGATGTCGATCACGGCCTCGCGACACTCGAGGCTCGAGAGGTCGAGGTCGGAGGAGCCGGCCACGTCGACGTCGATCCCTCCGGCGCGGCCGCTGAGGGTCCCGGAGGCCGCCCCGGCAACGTCGACCTCGAAGTGCTCGGCCTCGATGCCCGTCACGGTCATCTTGCAGCTTCCCGCCACTTCGATGCCCTTCAGCTCGGGCACCCGGATCTCGGCCCGCAGCTCGTGCTGGGTGGAGACGGACTCGGTGAAGTCGATCTCCAGCGTCCCGTCCTCGATCCGCGTGCGGATGTATTCGTGCAGGTTCTCGTCGGCGTGGATGATCACGCTCTGGGGACCGCCGACCTCGACGTCGAGGCGCATGCCGCCGCTCAGCTCGATGGTGTCGAAGTCCGCGAGCTGGCGCTGGTCCGGGACAAAGGGCCCCTCGCCCTGCACGCGCGTGCTCCAAGACGAGGAGGAGCAGGAGGTGCCGAGCAGGAGGCCGAGGGCGAGGGCGGAGAAGGTGAGGCTCGTTTGGGCTCGCATGGGGATCCCCGGGTGGGGTTGGAGGGTCGGGTCACGGGAACTCGCCCCCATGACGCACGACGGGGGCGAGCATTTCCAATCCCGTCCCGGGCTCGCCCGCTAGAGCTCCAGCAGGAGCCCCTCGGAGGCCACGCGGCAGCCCGCTGCCCGCACCTGGACGGCTTCGGGGCCCCCGGGGTCGCAGGCAGGGTTCGAGTGGTTGAGGTGGGTGAAGATCAGCTTGGCGCGTTCGCTAGCCGGCAGGGGCGCGAAGCGCTCCAGGCTCTCCACGACGAAGGGGTGCGGGATCTCCTCCATCGAGCGGCCCGGGAGCTCGCCCGCGGAGAAGAAGCTTCCGTCCACGAGGGCCAGGTCCACCTCGGCCAGGAGGGCCTCGATCGGCGGCTCCAGCTTCGCCCACTTGTCGACGTCGGGCAGGTAGAGGCAGCTCCGCCGCGGCCCATCGATCACGAAGGCCAGGGTGTCGGAGTACTCGTCGCGATGGGGCACGGCGAGGGCGCGCACCCGGAGGTCCGGGGCCAGCTCGACGACCTCCCCCGGGGCCATGGGCTCGACCCGGAGGTGCCCGGCCTCGATCAGCAGCCCCCAGGGCCCGTTCTCCGCGAGGAATGCGGTCATGCGCGGCGAAGCGTGGACGAGCTGGGCTTCGCTGCCGTAGGCCTCGCGGCCCAGCTGCAGAAGCCCCGAGTAGTGACCGACGTGGGCGTGGGTCAGGAAGACGCCGTCGAAGAGCGCGGGCCGGCCGACCGCGGGCGCCCTCGGCGCCACGGCCTCCGAGCGCTCGAGCTGCTCGGGGAGGTCCGGCGTCGCGTCGAAGAGCCAGCGCTGGCCGCTGCGGGGATCGACCAGGAGCAGCGAGGTGACGAGTCGCCGGAAGCCCGGCTCCTCCCGCGCGCGGCGGCAGTTCTCCCCTCGACAGGCGAGCTGGGGCAGGCCCCCGTCCTGGGCCGTGCCGAGGACGACGACGAAGGGCGCGGCAGGCAGCATGACCGCCTCGCGCGGACCGACGCAGGCGGAGAGCGAGAGGCCCGCCGCGAGGACCAAGGTTCGCATCAGCACGACCTCTCCGCGGGGTCCTCGGGCTCCGGCGCCTCTCTGGCCTCCGCGAAGCCCGAGCAGCCCCGCATCGGCTGCGGCGGGTACTTGCTGAAGCGCGCGTCGCGTTTCGCCATGCGGCACAGGAGGTAGCGCCCTCCGCGCGGGGAGGTCACGAGCTGCACGTGCGCGCAGGACTCGCACTGACTCCTGATGGTCACTCATCCTCTCCCGTATAGCCCAGGGCGCGAAGCTCCCTGAGGCGCGCCGGGTCGGGCGGTGGCAGGTCGTCGTCCGCGTCCGAGAGGCGCCTCGAGCGCTTTTGTACGCGGATGATCCTCGAGAGCTCCTTCTCCATGTGTGCGGTCCGCTCAGGATGGTCAGCGGCGACGTCCTGGAGCTCGAAGGGATCGCTCGCGAGGTCGAAGAGCGCCGGTGCCTGATCGGGGCGGCTGATCAGCCTCCAGTCTCCCTGCGTCAAGCTGTGGGCCCGGTCGTTCGACGCCCCCATCCCGAAGACCGGGCGCTGTTCGGCGAATCCCCCCAGGGCGTCGACACCCCGACATCGATCCAGGAAGCCCCCCCGGGGCAGCTCCGGAGCGAGCGCAAGGGCCGTCGGCAGGACGTCGATGACCGCCACCAGCAGGGGAACTCGACCGACCTCGCCACCGGGCACTCGCACGAAGAGGGGGACGTGGAGCTGCTCGAACCAGACGTCCCCGTGCCCCCCCACGCCGTGCTGGCCCAGGCCTTGACCATGATCGGCGAGGAACACGAGCAAGGACCGGTCGAGCAGGTCGCTGTCGCGCAGCGCATCGACGAGCTCGCCGACCGCGTCGTCCAGCTGGCGGATCGCCCCGTCGTAGAGGTTGATCACCTCCGCCGGCACCTCCTGCTCCGCCTGGTGGCCCGAGTAGGACTCCGGGAAGTCCCGTTCTCGAAGCCTGAGCTCGAGCTCCGCGTCGGTCCGGAAGAGCTCGTCGTAGGGTGCCGACGGGTGATCGCCGATCAGGTAAGGGCCGTGGGCGTCCATGTAGTGCACCCAGAGGAAGAACCCGTCGGGCGCCTCCTGGAGCCAGGCCAGGACCTCGCGGTTGGTCTCCGCCCCCGAGCGTCGCGGCCCCTCCGGTTCGCTCCAGGTCTCGAAGCCGCTCGCCAACCCGGTCTCTCGCTTGACGGGGGTCGCGCTCACGAAGCCCGCCGTGTGAAGCTCAGCGTTGACGGCCTCCGCGAAGGTCTGCACTCCTCCTCCCGAGCGAAAGGCCTTGTAGCGCTTGACCCAATCGGGCAAGGCGCCGAAGTTGCTCGGGACGCCGTGCTCGTATGGATGCAGGCCGGTCATCAGGGAGAGATGACTGGGCGTCGTGCGTGGCACCGAAGCGAGGCAACGCTCGAACACCAGGGACTCCCGAGCGAGCGCGTCGAGGTGGGGAGCCGTGTCGCGGTGGTAGCCATAGGTCCGCAGGTGATCCGCCCGCAGCGTGTCCGCCGTGATCACGATCAGGTTGCGAATCTCCGGAGGCGCCTCCGCCGCGCAGGACGCGAGCAAGGGGAAGAGCGCGAGAGGCAGCTCGATGCGCATCAATGGCCCTTCTGCGGCGCGGACTCCGGTTCTTCCGGCGCGGGCACGAGGCGCGTCAGGCGCCCGCTCGCGTTCCAGTCCATGACGTAGATCTCCCCCTTCGGGCCGATGCGCGCGCAGTGCGGCGCGCAGAAGGCGCCCGCGACCCAGGCCTCGCGCGGGACGTCGTAGCGCGCGCGCTGGGCGGGGTCGGGGTGGTCGCCGAGGTGGGCGACGAGCCGGAGCTCCCGGTCGAGGAGCGTCACCCGCCCGGCGAGGTCCGCGACGACGGCGAGCTCGCCAGTGAACTGCAGATGGCAGGGGCGACGCAGCAGCCCCGACTCCGGGTCGGTCCCCCCGAGGTAGCCGCCCTCCAGGTCGAAGCGCGCGATGCGGTGGTTCTCACGGTCGGCGACGAGCAGGGTCGGCCGTTCCCCCGAGGTGTCCAGCCACAGCCCGTGGGGCGTGTTCAGGTGCTCGGGCCCCTCTCCACGGCCGCCGAAGCTGTCGAGGTACTCCCCCTGCGCGTCGTAGCGGTGGACGTAGGAGCGTCCGTAGCCGTCCGCCACGAACAGCCGCCCATCCGGCGCCACCGCCACGCTCGTGGGCTTGTACTGCCCGGGCTCCTCGTAGAGGCCGGCCTCGGTCGGCGGTGGCGCGTAGCGCTGCAGCACCTCCCCGCTCAGGGTCGTCTTGAGCACCTCGCGTCGGGCCGTGTGAGCCAGGTAGAGGACCTCGCGCGCGACGGGGCGCGTCTCGCCGTCGAGCCCCTCGACCTCGTGCATCTCGGTCGCGATCGCCATGCCGTGCAAGCCCGCCCCCCAGTCCTCGCCGAAGGAGAGCAGCGGCGCGCCCTCGCGGGTGTAGACCTGAACGGCCGGCCCGCTCTCTGCGCTGAGATAGACGCGCCCGCTGTTGTCCACCACGAGGCAGCCGTGGGTCGGCCCGAGGCCCGCGCGACCTTCGGGCAGCTCGAGCCAGTCCGTCTCCCAGCGGTAGCGGTGGGCCCCCCGGCCGACGTGGACCGGGCCGGTCGGCGCCGCGGCCCGCGGGCTGACCTCCTGCCGCGTCGAGCCCGGGTGCTCAGGGTCGTGCCCGTGGTCGTGGCCGTGGGAGGGGTCATGACCCGTGGGGAGCGCGAGGAGGATCAGGAGGGCGTGCAGCATGGCGCGTGCGGGGTGGACGTCACTCGAGCTCGTCGAGGTAGCGCTCGGGCTCCTCCCAGAAGCTCTTCGGGCAGTTCGGACAGCAGAAACCGATGGCCCGGCCTTCGTGCAGGATCACGTAGCGCGGGTCCACCTCGCCGCCGCTCACCGGGCACTTGCCGTTGACCGGGGCCGGGGTGGAGCCCTGCGACACCGGCTCCTGGGGCGCACGCGTGAACTGCACCTCCGGCTCGAGCTCGAGGGGCTCGTCCGGCGCGGCGCTCGCGCCGACGACCTCCAGCTCCGCGCGGGCCGCGCGCAAGGCCGCGAGCTCGTCCTCGCCATCGAGGCCGGTCCCCCACAGGAAGACGCGCTCGAGCTCGGGGAGCTCGGCCACGACCTCGAGGGAATTCGGGGCGAGGGGCGTCCCGGCGAGGTTGAGGACGCGCAGGGCGGGCGCGTCGCGCAAGGGCTCCAGGTCCAGGAGTCCGCCCTCGAGGTGGGCGACCTCCAGCCGCCGCAGGTCGAGTCTCCGCAGGCCCGGCAAGTCGCCGAGGAAGGCGAGGTCCGCGGCGTCGAGCGCCTGGCCCGCGAGCCCGAGGTCGCGCAGGTCGTCCCGCAGGGGATCCAGCCATGCGGCGAGCTGGCCGCGCGCGCCCTCGACCTCCCCGAGCTCGACCCAGAGCTCCCGCGAGTCGCGCTCCACGGGCTGCACGTGGGCGAGGCGTTCGCGCAGCGCCGCGATCGCGTCGCGGCGACGGCCGTCTTCGACGGCTCCGGTCGAATCCTCTCCGGTCGCGGGTGGCGCGGGCTCGGTCGAGGGTGCGTCCTCTCCCTGCTCCTCGAGATCCAGGGCCGCCTGTGGCGGCGGCGCGCCCGCGATCCAGGCCTCGAGCCAGGCCAGGGCGTTGGAAGGGGGCTGGGGCTTGTTCTCGGGCGGCATGTGGTCCTCGTCCTCGAGGGGCAGCCGCATGCGCTGGATCAGGAGGCTCGCTCCAGGGTCGCCGAGGACGATCGAGGGTCCGCCGTCGCCACCGGCGAGCGCCGCCTCCAGCGTGTGCAGGGCGAGGTCGCCGCGTTGCTTCTTCTCACCGTGACAGCGGAAGCAATACTCCTCGAGCAGCGGCTGCACGTCCTCGAAGCCCACGGGAGCCGGCGGCCCGGCCTCCTCCTCCGCGGGCTCGGCGGCTTCGCTCGGCGCCGGGGGCACGAAGGCCCGCTCCTCTTCGGCCTCGAGCCAGGGCTCGAGCAGGAAGTCCTCCCCGTGGGTCAGGGCCCCGCCGAAGTGCGAGGTTGGCAGGAGCACGAGCACGCCGATCCAGAGCCAGGCGCCGTACCAGCGCGAGCGCCGCCAGTGGGCGAAGCCCAGGAGCAGCGAGAGGACGACGAGCGCGATGCCCCCCCACTCGTGCCACTCGACGATCTCCGGGTAGCTCGCCCCCTCGTGCAGGAGCCAGCCGCTCGCGCCCGCCGGCGCGCTGCTGAGCACGAGCAAGCAGACGAGGGCCGTGCGGCCTCCCGGGCGACCGCTCTCGCGCCCCTCCCGGGACCCGAAGAGCTGCAGCCAGGCGAGGGCCAGCCAGAGGCCGATCGGCAGGTGCAGGAGAACCGGGTGCAGGCGCGCGAATGCCTCGGCCCAGTCGATCGCTTCCCAGGGACGCACGGCGTCAGGCGAGGAGCTCGGGGATCACGCGGCCCGAGACGTCGGTCAGGCGGAAGTCGCGGCCCTGCAAGCGGTAGATCAGCCGCTCGTGGTCGAAGCCGAGCTGGTGCAGCATCGTCGCCTGCAGGTCGTGGACCGAGACCGGGTCGCGCACGATGTTGTAGCCGAAGTCGTCGGTCTCTCCGTAGACGCTGCCCGCGCGCAGGCCGCCGCCCGCCAGCCAGACCGAGAAGGCCCGCGGGTGGTGGTCCCGACCGTAGTTGGTCTCGGTCAGCGTCCCCTGGCTGTAGACCGTGCGCCCGAACTCGCCGGCCCAGAGCACGAGGGTGTCCTCGAGCAGGCCGCGCTGGGCGAGGTCGCGCAGGAGCGCCGCCTGGGGCCGGTCGACGGCGGCGGACTGCTTGCGGATCTCCTCCGGGAGGTTGTTGTGCGCGTCCCAGCCCCGCATGTAGAGCTGGATGAAGCGCACGCCGCGCTCGGCGAGCCGCCGCGCGAGCAGGCAGTTGGCGGCGAAAGTCCCCGGCTCCCGCACCTCCGGCCCGTACATCTCGAGGGTCGCCTCGCTCTCGTCCGAGAAGTCGACCAGCTCCGGCACCGACATCTGCATGCGGTAGGCCATCTCGTACTGGGCGATGCGGGTCGCGACCTCCGGATCGAAGCTGCGCTCGGACTCCGCCTCGTTGAGCTCGCCGACGAGGTCGAGCATGCGGCGCCGGTCGGAGCGCGAGACCCCCGGGGCGTCCTCCAGGTAGAGCACGGGGTTCGCGCCGCTGCGGATCTTGCAGCCCGCGTGGCGCCCATCGAGAAACCCCGAACCCCAGAAGCGCTCCGCCAGCGCCTGCATGTTGCCGAAGCCCTGGGTGATCAGCACGACGAAGGTCGGCAGGTTCTCGTTGGCGCTGCCCAGGCCGTAGCTGCACCAGGAGCCGAAGCTCGGGCGACCCGGCACCTGGCTCCCCGTCTGGAAGAAGGTGATCGCCGGCTCGTGGTTGATCGCGTCCGTGTGCATCGAGCGGACGAGGCACAGCTCGCGCGCCATCCCGCCGGTGTGGGGCATCAGCTCGCTGATCCAGGCCCCGTCCTCGTTGTTGGGGTAGCGGGCGAAGCGGAAGAGCGACGGCGCCACGGGGAAGCGCGCCTGGCCGCTGGTCATGCCGGTCAGGCGCTGCCCGCGCCGCACCGAGTCCGGCAGGTCCAGGTCGTAGCGCTCGCGCAGCCCCGGCTTGTAGTCCCAGAGGTCGAGGTGGCTGGGGCCGCCCTCCATGTGGAGGTAGATCACGCGCTTGGCGCGGGCGGGGAAGTGGGTCGCGAGGGCGCCCGCCCCCGGCCCCGACGTCGGCGCGCCGCGCGCCCGGCCCCCGACGAGCAGCGACCCCAGGGAGAGCTGCGCCGCCGTCGCGCCCAGGGCACTCGCGCCGAGGCCGAAGAGGCGTCGTCGGGTGAGCAGCAGATCGCGCTCGCGCAGGGGATCGGGGCGGTCGTCGTCCATGCGTTGTGCCTCAGCCCTGGGTGATCGTGGCGTGCAGGTTGAGGAGCGCGTTCGCGACGAGGGTCCAGGCGGCGAGCTCCGCAACTTGGACGCCATCCTCGGCGGCGGCCTCCGCGACGGCGCCCTCCATCGGCTCGCCGTCGCGCCCCCGCTCCCCGACCCCGACGAGGGCCGCGGCGTCCTCGGGGGCGGAGCGGTAGCGCTCGCGGTGGTCCGCCAGGGCCGCCGCCAGGAGGTCCAGCTCCTGCTCGCTCGGCCAGCGGCTCGTGCAGCGCCGGAACATCCCGGCCAACCGCTCGCGATCGCCCCGCTCCTCGCCCAGCGTGCGTTCGGCGAGCAAGCGGGCGGCCTCGACGTATTGCTCGTCGTTCCAGAGGACGAGGGCCTGCAGCGGCGTATTCGTGCGCGCCCTGCGCAGCACGCAGGCCTCGCGGGTCGGCGCGTCGAAGGTCAACAGGCTCGGTGGCGGGCAGGCGCGCTTCCAGTAAGTGTAGAGGCTCCGGCGCCAGAGCTCGTCGCCTTCACCTCGCTCGTAGGTGCGCGTGTTCGACTGGAGCATCGCCACCTCGCGCCACAGGCCCGGCGGGTGGTAGGGCTTGACCGAGGGCCCGCCGAAGCGCTCGACGAGCAGGCCCGCCACGTAGAGCGCCTGATCGCGCAGGGCCTCGGCCTCGAGCCGCCGGCGCGGGTAGCGCGCGAGCCAGCGGTTCTCCGGGTCGAGCTCCCGATGCTCGGGGCGCACGGCGGAGTCCTGGCGGTAGGTGTCGCTGGCCAAGAGGGTCGTCAGGAGCGCTTGCAGGTCCCAGCCGTTCTCCACCAGCTCCACCGCCAGCCAGTCCAGGAGCTCCGGATGGCTCGGCCAGGCTCCCTGGTAGCCGAAGTCGCCGGAGGTCGCCACGAGACCCGTCCCGAACAGGAGCTGCCACAGCCGATTCGCCGCGACGCGCGCGACGAGGGGGTTCCCAGGGTCGGTCATCCAGCGCGCGAGGTCGAGGCGCGTCGCCCGCTGCCCCTCCTCGACGTCGAGGGTGCCGAGGATGCCGGGGATGCTCGGCGCCGCCGGCCGCGACTCGTCGGGGTGGTCGTAGAGGCCGCGCTCCAGCACGTAGGTCTCCCGCGGCTCCTCGCGCTCGCGCATGACCATCGTGCGGGGGATCGCGGCCTCGAGCTCCGCGCGCTCCTCCTCCAGACCGCCGATCCGTTCCAGCCCAGCGGCGTAGTCGGGGGAGTGCTCGAGTCGCCAAGCGTGCAGGATTCGGTCGTCGAAGGCGATTCCGTGGTCCGCCCGTGCGTCGGTCTCGACCAGGGCGCAGAGGAGATCGTCGCTCAGGCGCTCGGCGCCCTCCAGGGCCTCGTAGTAGAAGCCCGCAGCCCCGCCGGTGTTCGTGACCTTGAGCACGAGGGAGTTGCGTCCGGGCTCGAGCCGCACGACGGCTCGGTCCTGGTCCGCCGCCACTCCGCGAGCGACGTCGTTGCGTGCCACCTCGCGCCCGTTGACGAAGAGCGCGAAGCCGTCGTCGGAGCCGAGCGAGAGCTCGACCGAGCGCTCCTCGGGGGCGTAGACCTCCTTGGCGAGGTAGTGCACGTTCGTGCCCCCCTCGAGGGCCGTCACAGCGCCGTCGACGAAGGCCTGCCGATAGGCCCAGCCGAGGACGCCGCCGCGGGGGTTCACGAAGGTCGCGGCGAGGTCGAGCTCGATAGCCTCCTCGGGTCCGAAGCGCCGCTCGTAGGCGTCCGTCGAGCCGTCGAGGTCGAAGGGGCCGGCCTGGTACCAGTGCCCCTGCACGAGGGGCAGGGCCGCCAGCCCCGAATCGCCGAGGGACGCGAGACCGACGCGCACGCGGCCGAAGACGTGGTCGGCGTAGATCGACTCGTACTCGAGACGCAGCACGATCTCCGTGCCGCCCTCGAAGCCGAAGGGCTCCTCGGTCAAGAGCAGGGCCACGCGCTCGGAGCCGTCCGTGTGCCCGGCGATGGCCCAGCCCGTGTTCGGGCGCTCGTCGAGGGCGCGCAGGAGGCTCCAGTCCTCGTTGTCCTGGTCCGCGTCGGCCCACAACCAGCGCAGAGCGAGCTCCTGGCGGCGCTCGGGCTCCGCCACGGAGATCGCCTCGAGCCCGATGCCGGTCAGGACGGCGTTGCCGTTCCCCGCGCGCCCCGGCGCCCCGTTGGTGAAGCCCTCGTGGCCGAGGACGTCGAGCTGGACCAGGCGCAGGTCCCGCGCCTGCGTGCGCAGCCGCAGGCTGTGCACGTCGGTGTCGGGGCTCTCCCCGCTGGCGAGCACGACTCCGGCGTCATCCACGCTCAGCGTGGCGCCGCCGCTCGAGCTGGCCTCGACCAGCTCTGACTCCGCCCATGCGAGGCCGAGGCGCCCGGGCAGCTCGTTCCGGAACTCCACGAGGGCCTCGCGTTCGGCCTCCGAGGGCTCGAGGATCGCCTCTCGCGCCTCCTCCAGCTCCGCGTCGAGCTCCTCGCGCCGCGCGACCTGCTCCCCGCTCGGCACCTCGAGGAATGGCTCGAAGGCGCGGTTGGGGTCCGGGATCTGCGAGTAGAGCCCGGGCTCGTCGTTCGAGAAGAAGAAGGCGAAGAGGCCGTAGTAGTCCTCCTGCGTCAGCGGGTCGAACTTGTGGTCGTGGCAGCGCGCGCACTGCATCGTGACCCCGAGGAAGACCGAGGCCGTGGTCTCGACGCGGTCGGCGGCGTACTCGACGAGGTACTCCGCGTCGATCGCCCCGCCTTCGTCCGTCGTGACGTGGTTGCGGTTGAATCCGCTCGCCACCTGCTGGTCGAGGGTCGCGTCCGGGAGCAGGTCCCCCGCCAGCTGCTCGGTCAGGAAGCGATCGAAGGGCATGTTGTCCCGGAAGGCCCGCAGCACCCAGTCGCGCCAGGGCCAGATCTGCCGCCCCGCGTCCATGTGGATGCCCGAGGTGTCGGCGTAGCGCGCCTGGTCGAGCCAGGGCGAGGCCATGCGTTCGGCGTAGCGCGAGCGGTAGGGCTCCTCGACGAAGAGCTTCGCGATCCAGCGGCTCCAGATCGCGTCGAAGTCTTCTCCCTCTAGCTCGGCCAGGAAGGCGTCGAGCTCCTCGGGGGTCGGCGGGAGGCCCGTCAGGTCGAGAAAGAGCCGCCTGAGGAGGAGCTCGGGCCGAGCGGGGGGCGAGGCCTCGAGGCCCTGCTCGTCGAGGCGCGCGCGCACGAAGGCGTCCACCGCGTTCCCGATCTCGGCCTCCGGCCGGCGCGGGAGCGCGGGTCGCTGCGGCGCCTGAAAGGCCCAGTGCTCCTCGTAGGGAGCGCCGGCCGCGATCCAGCGGGCGAGCAGCTCCCGCTCGGCCTCGTCGAGGGGCGGGCGATGATTCTCCGGCGGCGGCATGCGCTCGTCGGGATCCGAGCTCCCGATCCGGCGCAGGAGCTCGCTCTCCCGGGGCTCGCCCGGGACGATCGCGCCATGGGCCGCCGCCTCCTGGAGGAGGTCGAGGCGCAGCCCCGCCTGGCGGTTGCCCGGGTCCGGCCCGTGGCAGGGGAAGCAGCGGTCCGACAGCAGCGGGCGCACGTCGCGCCCGAAGGAGATCTCGTCCGCCCCTCCGCTGCCTCCCGTGCCAGTCGCGGGCCCCCCAGCCCAAAGGAGGGAGACGAGCCCCAACGCGAGCGGACGGAGCGCTCGGGTACGCCACGGACTTCGCGAGGCGGGCTTCGACATGCGCCCAGGATACGCTAGAAGGTCGCTCCCGCAGGGCGCCGCGGTCGAATTCGGGCCCCCTCCCCATGCAGCCCCGCCTGGCCCTCGACTGCCGCATCGATAGCGGCAAGCCCTCTTCCTACACGCGCGTGCTCGAGCTCCTGCGCGACGGCGCGCGGGCGGCGAAGCTCCCGTGGGTCGAGTGGTCCGGCGGTCCCTGTCCCGCGCCCGTCCTGTGGAGCCCGACGCCCGAGCTCCCACCGGCTCCGCCCGGCCCGCTGCTCGTGCCGACCCTGCACGACGTCACGCCCCTCGTCCAGCGCGAGCGCGCGGGCCTCGGCGCCTGGCGCCGGCGACGCTCCTTCCGCAAGCGGGTCGCCCTCCTCGCCGCCGGCGCCGCGCGGGTCGTCACGGTCTCCGAGACGGCGCGGGAGTCGATCGCGGTGGCCCTCCCCGAGCTCGAGGCGCGCTTGCGCGTCGTTCCGAACTTCCCCGCCCCCGCCTTCGTACCCGGGCCGCGCGACGATCCCCCGCTGGACCTCCCCGCGGGCGGCGTGCTGTTCGTCGCGGCCCTGCGCCGACACAAGAACTGGGAGACCCTGCTGCGCGCCTGGGCGGCGCTGCCCGCCGACCTGCGCCGCGCGCATCCCTTGGTCCTCGCGGGAGACGCGCGACGCGCGCGCGGTCGACCCGAGCGCCTGGCCGCGCGCCTCGGCGTCGCGGGCGAGCTGCATCTCCCCGGGCGCGTCGCGGACGCGGAGCTCCCGGCCCTCTACCGGAGCGCCGCGCTCTTCGTCTTCCCCTCCCTGGCGGAGGGCTTCGGCCTGCCCCCCCTCGAGGCCATGGCCTGCGGCACCCCAGTGCTCTCCTCGAACGCGACGAGCCTGCCGGAGGTGCTGGGCGAGGCGGCGGCCTACTTCGAGCCGCGCGACGTGGGCGCGCTGAGCGCGCTCCTGCGGACGACGCTCGAGTCCCCCTCGACGCGTGACGAGCTCGCCGCGCGCGGCCTCGCGCAGGCCGCGCGCTGGTCCGCGGGGCGCACGGGGGCGGCGATGGTCGCCGTGCTGGACGAGCTCTGCAGCGCGGACCTAGCTCCAGACGCAGGCTAGGGTGCAGTCGTCGTCCAGGGGACGACCCGCGCAGAAGCGCTCCAGCTCGGACTCGACCTCCCGCAGAAGCCGCGCCCCCCGGGCCTCCGCGCCGCCGATCAGCTCCCGCAGGCGCTCCTCGCCGAAGAGCCCTTCCGTGCCCTTGGCCTCGACCAAGCCGTCCGTGTAGGCGAAGAGCGAGTCCCCCGCCGCGAAACGGACACTCTCCTCCACGCGTTCCACGTCGACCATCACGGGGGAGAGGATGGGCCCCGTCAGGGTCAGCTCCCGGATCTGCCCGTCGGGCGCGCGCAGCAGGGGCGCGGGGTGGCCGGCGTTGACGTACTCCAGGCGCCCCTCGTCGGCCCGGGCCAGTCCGCAGAAGAGCGAGACGAACTTGTCCACGGGGAAGGGCGCCATGGCCGCCGCCGCGTGGCGCACGACGCTCGCGGGGGCGAATCCGTCGGCCTCGGCGGCGTGGAAGGCGCTCTTGACGATGCTGGTCAGCATGGCGGCCGCGGCGCCGTGACCGCTGACGTCGGCGAGCACGAAGGCGAGGCGCCCGTTCCCCAGGCCGACCCAGTCGTAGAGGTCTCCCCCGAGCTCCGCGCAGGGCCGGTAGGAGCCGGCGAAGTGCAAGGGACCGCTCGCGCCCTCGGCGGGCGGCAAGAGGCTGCGCTGGAAGTGGACGGCGGCCTCGAGCTCGGCCTCGAGCTCGGCGACGTAGCGCTTGTTCTCCTCCGCAAGCCGCCGCAGCTCGAGGCAGCGCTCGACGATGGTCAGGAGCACTTCGCGGTCGAAGGGCTTCTGGATGAAGTAGAAGGCCTTCTCCCGGATCGCCCGGATCAGCTGGCTGTCGATCTCGTGCACCGCCCCGGTCATGAAGATCACGTCGAGGTCGGGGCGCTCCAGTCGCAGCTCGCCCATCAGGCTGAATCCGTCGGCCTCGGGCATGCGGATGTCGAGGATGGCGAGCTGGGGTTCGTGCTCGCGCAGAGCGCCCAGCGCCTCGGCGCGGGTCGCGGCGATGCTGACCTCGTAGCGCGACTTCAGCACGCGCTCAACGCTGCGCAGCATGTTGACTTCGTCGTCGACGACGAGGATGCGCGGGGAGCTCACGACGCCTCCTCCGATCCGGCCTCGGCGGCGACGGGGAGGCTCAGCTCGACGACCGTGCCTTCCCCGGGCGTGCTCTCGAGGTCGATCTCGCCCCGCATGCGCCACAGGATCGCCCGACAGATCGACAGCCCGAGGCCGTTCCCCCCCGGCTTGGTGGTGAAGAAGGGCTCCTTGACCCGCGGCAGGTGCTCCGCGGGGATGCCGCAACCCGTGTCGCGCAGGCGCAGGCGCAGCTCCTCCTCCCGCGGCTCGACCTGGATCACCAGCTGGCCCCCGCCGGGCATGGCGTCGCGGGCGTTGGAGGCGAGGTTCAGCACGAGCTGGTCGAGGTCGTTCTGGCTGCAGCGCAGGTCCGGGAGGTCGGCGGGGAGCTCGACGCAGAGCTCGATGTCGCGGCGCTGGAGGCTCTCCGAGAGCACGGCCCGCATGCCCTCCACTGCGCGTCCCAGGTCCCCGACGCCATAGCGGCTCGAGGCGTTGCGCGCGTAGGAGAGCAACCCCCCGAAGATCCGCCGGCAGACCTCGATCGAGGAGCGGATGTCCGCCACGTCGGCGAGCAGCACCTCGCGCTCGACCTCTCCTTCGCGCAGGTCCTCCTCCATCTGCTGCACCCGCGGGAGGATCGCGCCGATCGCGTTGTTCACGTCGTGGGAGACACCTCGTGCCAGGGTCGCCAGCGCCCCGCGGCTCTCGGCGGCGAGCACCCCCGCCTCGAGGGTCGTCGCGCGCTCCAGGTTGCCGATCGCCACGACGGCGACGGGCAGGAAGCGCTGGACGAGCTCCGCCTCGTAGCGACCGAGGGCGCCGGGGGCGCAGCTGGCGACGACCAGGCACCCGCTGTGCTCGTGGCGCGTCGCGAAGGGCGCGACGAGCAGGCTCATGGGTCGCGCCTCCTGCTCGGGCTCGTCGACGAGGGTCGCCAGGCTCGGGGCCCCGTCGCGGTCGCCCCACTCCCGCCAGCCGCCACGGCTGCGGTCCAGGCCCAGGACCTCCGCGCGTTGCAGGAGCCGAGTGGCGGCCTCGTCGACCACGAGCCGCTCGCCAATGCGCGCGCTCGGTCCCTTGCGCCAGGAGATCTGCTCGGCCACGACCTCGAAGGTGCCGCCGTCCTCGGCCTGGATCAGCACGGCGCCGGAGTGGTCGTAGTGCGTCAGGCTGCGCAGGCCGTGGAGCACCTGGTAGAAGAGATCCAGGGGCCGCAGCTGCTCCATCATCTTGCGGTCGATGCGCGCCCGCACCTCCGCCAGCCGCGCGCGGTCGATGCGCTGCACGGCGCGCGAGATCGCGGTTCCGACCCGCGCCACGTCGCGCAGGTCGGAGCGCTCGAAGCGCCCCTCGCGCTTGCGCAGGGCGAGCACGCCCCAGGTGCGGCCGCGGCGCTCGACGGCGGCGAAGAGGCGCGTCGCCCCCAGGCGCGGCCGGCGCCCGGCGAGGAAGTCCGCGAAGGGCTCGCGGCTCCAGTCCACGCCCGTCGGTTGCGAGGCGTAGATCGGCGGCCGCCGCTCGCCGTAACGCGGCACCGCCAGGCAGACCTCGTCCGCCTCGAAGGCCTCCCGGGCGATGCGCAGGGCACCGCGCAGGGCCTTGTCCGCGTCGCGCGCTCCGTCGAGGTGCACGGAGGCCTCGAGCAGGAAGCGCAGGTAGGGGGACTCGGGGCGGTCCATGGCCCCCACCTTAGTCGATCGACCGGTCCGGATCAGCGCCCCCGCCCCTCCCGTGGGCGGGCGCGACGGCTCAGCCCTCCGCGAGCGCGCAGCGGAAGAGGGTGTGGGAGACGCCGACCTCGTCCAGCTCCTCCACCACCCGCAGCCCGGCCGCCTCCACGCAGGCCCGCATGCGGCCCGAGTGGTACATCTTGCTGTTGCCGTTGGCGACGGCGGTGAAGTAGAGGGAGGTGTTGATCACGCTGAAGCGCGCGGCCTCGTAGCGCTGCCGGTCCCAGTAGGTCTCGAGGATGTAGAGGCGCGTGTCCGGCCCCATGACGGCGGCGGCGCGGGAGAGGATGCTGACGATCTCCTCCTCGCCGAAGCAGTCGAGGAACTGGCTCATCCAGAGGACGTCGTGGCCGCCGGGAAGCGGCGCCTTGGGATCGAGGAAGTCGATCGGCCGTCCCTCGACGCGCTCCCCGAAGCCCGCCTCGCGCGCGTTGGCCAGGGCCACCTCGAGCTGGCCGGGCAGGTCGAGGATCGTGACGCGGACTTCCGGGTCGTGGCGACAGCAGGCCAGGGCGAACTTGCCGGTGTTGCCCCCCACGTCGAGCACGCGCGTCGGCGAGTCCGCGAGCACGATGGGCAAGAGGTGCTCGAAGACGCCGTCGGAGTAGTAGTGATCGAATGCGAACCAGCTGCGGCGGATCTCCTCGGGGAGCTCCGCGAGCCCCTCGTAGACCGTCGGCCAGGGCCCGAGCTCCGCCAGGCCCGCGGGGCGCCCCTCGCGCAGGGAGGCCTCGAGGTGGAAGAGGGCGCGATAGCAGACGTCGTGGACGAAGTCCATGTTGACCCGCGTCATGGGGTCGCGCAGGACGAGGTAGCCGACCTTGGTCAGGGTGAAGCGCTGCTCCTCCTCGCGCAGCATCTCGGCCGCCAGTCCCGCCTCGAGCAAGACGCGCGCCGCGTAGAGGGAGAGGGCCTCCACGCGCTCGCACAGCTCCTCCGCCGTGAGGCCCGCGCGGCCGGCACCCTTGAGGGCCTCGAGGGCCCCGCTCGTGCGCAGCACCCGCGCGGCCTGGAACATCAAGGGGCCGAAGGCCAGGCGCTGGGCGGCGTACTTGGCGTCCAGGTTCGAGAGGTCGTCCGCGTCGAAGCGGCCGGCGCGGCGCGGGGAGGTGTGGTCTGTGTCGAGGTGGGTCATGAAGTAGTCCACCAGTGTAGCCGTTCACCCCTCCCTTCCCCATCCGCCACAAACCAATCGCACACCCCCCCACGGCGAGCCTCAAGCCTCCCAGCTGCCTCGCCCCACCCAGACAGCGCACAGAACAGGCGTAAACCCCTACCTTTCTATGACTTCTGCCGGCCGCCCAGAGAAGCCTCCGCAGACACCGCTAGACTACCACGAGACTTCTTCCTTGAATCCCGTCGAGTGGGCGGCTAAACCGCAGCCTTCCGGCAAGCTCTACCCACGACCACTATGGCGATCAAAGGCAAACCGAAGACCAAAAAGGCCGCTGACAGCGCAGAGCCTCAGAATGTGCGTCGAACTCGACTCAGCCAGACTGAAGTCCCTGGCGTTTCTCTGGCTCAAGCTGTCAGAGTACCGAAGGCCATCGCGGAGCAGTACGCTTCTGAGCCTACCCCGCCCCTCCGTGTAGCCTCGGCGATGGGCATGCAACCAAACTCAGGCCCCTTCCGCACCCTTTGCGGGGCGGCAATCGCATATGGCCTGACCAGCGGTGGACCAAACGCTGACCAGATCGAAGTAACACCCCTGGGTTCCCGGGTTGTGCGCCCTCTTGAGGAAGGAGATGACGCAAACGCTCTGCGAGAGGCGCTCCTTCGCCCCCGGGTGGTTGGCGAGTTTCTTCGCAAGTACGACGGCCACCCGTTGCCAAGAACGGAAATCGCTCTGAACGTGCTCGAGGACATGGGCGTCCCTAGCAAGCGCGCGGCTGACGTCTTGACACTGATCTCGGATGGCGCCGCCTCCGTCGGCTACATTCACGAGATCAAGGGGCGGCCCTACGTGGATCTCAAAGGAAGTGACCCCGTGCCCCTCGATGCAGAGGCTGACAATTCCATCGAGAGCAGCGAGGCGAGTGAGCACACACAAACTGAGCCCGAGGAGTCTTCTGCATCACACTTGACCGCGGAAGGCCAGGATCACAAGTCAGGAGAACCAAAGGGCGATCCTGGCCAGAATCCACGTACTCGGCGAGTCTTTGTTTCCCACGGAAAGAACAAGGCACTCATTGCCCCAATCAAGAAGCTCTTAGCATTTGGCGAGTTGGAGCCAGTGATCTCCACGGAAAAGCAGTCCGTCTCACAGCCCGTTCCGGACAAGGTCATGGACGACATGCGCAGCTGCGGCGCAGCCATCATCCATGTCGATGCAGAGCAGCTCCTCTTGGACTCTGATGCTAAGGAGCACCTGGTGCTGAATCCCAACGTCTTGATCGAGATTGGGGCCGCAATGGCGCTCTATGGACGACGCGTTGTCCTTCTGGTCCGGGACAGCGCGAGACTCCCGTCAAACCTCCAAGGGCTCTTCGAGGTTCGACACAGTGGCGAAGGGCTCTCTGGCGACGCGACGATTCGACTTCTTGAGGCAATCAACGACATCAAGAATCACAAGATCCCCTCCTGAGTGGAGCTTTATTACTACCGGAAGGAACCCTACATGCGGTAGCGCCCGCCCGGCCCCTAGGGTGAGCCTCTAACCCAGGCACACACAAGAACGAAGTTCTTGAACGCTACATGCGCTCGAGGGTCCGGATTCCGAGCAGGCTCAGGGCGTGCTGGATCACGCGCCCGGTGGCGTCGATCAGCGCCAAGCGGGTGGCCCGCAGGGCGTCGCTCTCGGCGTGCAGGACGGAGCACTCCTTGTACATGCGGCTGAAGCGCTTGGCGAGGTCGTAGGCGTAGGCGCAGAGGATCTGCGGCAGGAGGCCCTCGGCGGCCCGCTCGACGTAGCGCGGGTAGTCCGCCAGGAGCCCCAGCACGTCGGTCTCGGTCTCGTGGGTGAGCAGCGACCAGTCCACGAGCGCCCCGTCCACCTCGCCCACCTCGCGCAGGATCGAGCGCGTGCGGGCGTAGGCGTAGAGCAGGTAGGGCCCCGTGTTCCCCGTGCGCGCGCTCCACTCGTCCAGGTCGAAGACGATCTTCGAGTTGTGGACCTGGTTCAGCATGCCGTAGCGCATGGTCGCCATGGCGATCCAGTGCGCCGCCTCGTCGATCTCCGACTGTTCCCACTCCCCCGCGTACTTGTCGAGGAAGTCGGCGTGGATCTTGGTGAGCAGGCGCTCCTCGAGCTGGGAGAAGAGGATCACGTTGCCCTTGCGGCTGCTCATCTTCCCGTCCGGGAGGACGACCTGGCCGTAGGGCAGGTGCTCGCAGCGCGCGGCCTGCGCGTAGCCCATGCGCTCGAGGCACTTGAAGACCTGCTGGAAGTGCAGGGACTGGGCCGAGTCCACGACGTAGAGGGAGCGGTCGATGCCGAACTCCTCGAACTTGCGCTTGGCGAGGGCCAGGTCGCGGGTCGCGTAGAGGGCCGTGCCGTCGCGCTTGATCAGGACGCAGAAGCCGAGGTCGTCGTCGGAGAGGTCGGCCCCCACCGCGCCCTCGGATTCGACGAAGACGCCCTTCGCCTGGAACTCGCGAACGATCGCCTTGGAGGGTTCGCCGAGCTCGGACTCGAAGAAGACGTGGTCGAAGCGGCAGCCGAGCCAGGCGTAGATGCGCTCGAACTCATCCATCGACCAGTCCTTGGTCGTCTGCCACAGCTCGTAGACCTCGCCCGCGCCGCTCTCGATCGCCTGCAGCACGGCGCTGACCTCGGCGCTGCGCCGCTCGAACTCCCCCAGCACGGGCGTCGACGGATCGAGGGCGCCCTCGACGCGATAGAGCTCGGCCACCTCGTCGCCGACCGCGGCCCCCTCGGGCATGACGGCGATGCGGTCGTTGCGCTCGCCGACCCCCAGCTCCTTCTCGGAGAGGAGCATCCCGGTGCTCTCCACGCCCTGGCGCTGGACGACGCCGACCTCCTTGCCGGCCACCCGCATGCCGGGGGCGGACCATGCGCAGAGGTCGCCGGCGGAGAAGCCTCCGGCGCCGACGACGACCGTGTGGGTCTCCGGGCCGACGTCCACGCTCGCGACGAGCCAGTCCTCCTTCTCGGGGTGCGGCTCGACGCCCTGGACGCGCGCGGCCCGCACACCGGGCCAGGGCGCCCGGGTGAGCGTCGAGAGGTCGAGCATCTCCGTCGCCAGGCTGTACTGCTCGCCGAGGAACTCGCCGCGGTGCGCCTCGGGGTAGGCGCCGTCGAAGTGCTCGCGCAGGTGCCAGAGGCACTTCGCCACGTGGGTGCCCTCGTCGCCGATGTAGTTGACCGGCACCACCTCGTGGCCGCGCCACTCGAGGATGCGCGCCACCGAGTCCCCCAGCGAGGCGTTGCGGATGTGCCCCACGTGGAAGGCCTTGTGGGTGTTCGGCTGGGAGTACTCGACCATGACCTTCTCGGCCCGGTCGGAGCGCCGCGCCAGGAAGTCGCCCGCAAGGATCGCCGGCACCGTCTCCGCGGCCAGCTGGCTGCGGTCGATGCGGAAGTTCAGGTAGGGCCCGGCGGCGGCCAGCTCGCCGATGCAGGGGGCCTCCGAGCGTCGCGCCAGGACGGCCTCGGCCAGCTCGGCCGCGATCGCCGGCGGCGCCTTGCGCAGCTCCTTCGCCAGGCGGAAGCAGGGGAAGGCGAAGTCCCCGAGCTTCGTGTCCTTGGGCCGCTCGAGCCAGCCCTCGACCTCCTCCGCCGAGAGCCCCAGGCCGAAGGGCTCCGCGGCCAGGACCTCCGCCAAGAGGGCGGCGATCTGTGCTTGGTACTGCATGGGCGGTATGGTTCCAGAGTCTCCCGGGGATCCCACCGAAAAGCGCGGAAAGGCTGGGCTGGGGCGGCCTCTCGCGCGACCCTCACGGGATGCTGCCGCACCCGCCCCGAGCCCTCCTCGCCTTCGTCCTGCTGCTCGCCCCCGGCCTCGGCTGCGGCGCGCTCGAGCCGGCCTCCGACAGCGAGGCGCCGGCCACGCAGGCGCCGCGGCGCCCCAACGTGGTGCTCTTCCTCGTCGACGACCTCGGCTGGCAAGACGTCTCGCTGCCCCTGCACCAGGAGCCCACGGAATTCAACCGGCGCTACCGCACGCCGAACGTCGAGCGCCTGGCGCGGGAGGGCGTCGCCTTCACGAACGCCTACGCCTCGGCACCGGTCTGCACGCCGACGCGCACGAGCATCATGACGGGCAACGACCCGGCGCGGACGCACATCACCTACTGGACGCTGCACGAGGACCGAGACACCTCGAAGGCGCGCGAGGACCTGGCGGCGCCGGCCTGGCGCATGAACGGACTGGGTCCCCGAGACGAGACCTTGCCGATGTACCTCAAGGCCGCCGGCTACCGCACCATCCACGCCGGCAAGGCTCACTTCGGCGCCCACGGGACCTTCGCCGCCGACCCCACCGACATCGGCTTCCAGGTCAACATCGCGGGCCACGCCTCGGGCGGCCCCGCGAGCTACTACGGCACCCACGACTTCAGCGTCGCCGGCCGCGAGGGCAAGCACGGCTCGAAGGCCACCGTCTGGGACATCCCCGGCCTCGAGGCCTACCACGGCCAGGACGTCTACCTGACCGAGGCCTTGACCGCCGAAGTCCTGCCCGAGCTGCGCGCGGCCCACGCGGCGCGCGAGCCCTTCTTCCTGAACTTCTGCCCCTACGCGGTGCACGCGCCGATCATGGCCAACGAGAAGCTCCTCGGGAGCTACGAGGGCCTCCACCCGCGCGAGGCGGCCTACGCCACGATGATCGAGAGCGTCGATCGGGCCCTCGGCGCGGTCCTCGACGAGCTCGACGCCCTCGGCATCGCGGAGGAAACGCTGGTCATCTTCTCCTCGGACAACGGCGGCCTCTCGGCCCACGCGCGGGGCGGGGAGCCGAACACCCACAACGCCCCGCTGCGCAGCGGCAAAGGGTCGGCCTACGAAGGCGGGACGCGGGTGCCAACGGTCATTCGTTGGCCAGGGGTTGCGCGTCCCGGGTCACGAGTGGCGACGCCGGTCGTCTCCCAGGACTTCTTCGCCACCGTGATCGAGGCGCTCTTCGACTTTCCCTACCAGTCCTGCGTCGGGACTCTCGATGGTCCCGACATGGACGGCCGTGACCTTGCGCCCCTCCTGCGGGGTGAAGTGGTCGAGTGGGAGGACCGCACCCTCGGCTGGAACCAGCCCCACCAGTGGGGCGCCGCCGGCCCGGGCATCGAGCCCTTCACCGCGATCCGCCACCGCGACTGGAAGCTGATCTACTTCCACGCCGGCCCGCGCTTCGAGCTCTTCGACCTCTCCCAGGACGTCGGCGAGGCGGACGACCTGGCACCGACCCATCCCGAGCTGGTCGCGCGCCTGGCCCAGCGAATGCAGCACTGGATCGACGACCGCGGCGCGCAGCTCTCGATCGACAAGCGCAGCGGCGAGGAGATCCCAGGCCCCGTCGCCGCCCTGGCCGCGGCCCGCTGAGTCCTCAGCCCTCGTCGCGCTGGCTGCGTTCGCGCCGGGCGACGTACTCCGCGATGACCCGCAGCTCGTCCTCGGCCCGCTCGCAGAACTCATGCGGGAAGGAGACGGCCAGCACGGCGTAACGCCCCACGCGCTCGAAGCGCTTGGCCAGACCTTCGAGGAGCACCGTCGGCAGATCGTCGGCGAGCTTGACCTCCAGCTGGAAGGAAGCGTCGAGGCCCTCGTCGAGGTGGAAGTGGCTCGCGGTTTCCTCGTCGAAGATCAGCCCCGCCCCGGAGGTCGAGATGTCGAGCAAGCAGCCCGTGCACTGCCCGTGCGGACCGCGGGTCACGACGTCGACCGTCTCGTCCGCGGCGCAGCCCGCGCGGAAGGACTCCCGTCGGTTGAAGTGCTGCCAGAGCTCGGGGTGCAGCTCGCCGAGGTCCTCCTCGATCGGGTCGAACTCGACACCCGCCTTGTAGATCTTGCCCGTCTCGTCCAGCTCCGCCCAGGCGACGGTCCCGTGCATGTGGAATCGAATGCCGTCCGCGGTGAAGCCCAGCTCCAAGCGTCCCCCCGTGCGGACGTCGAAGCCGCAATCGATGGGAACGATCAGCATCACGCCCGAGAGAGAGAGGTCCGCCCAGCAGACCGGCAAGGAGTCGCGCCCAGGTCGCAGCAGGTCGACGGTGATCGCCGACTCGGGAACCCAGTCGACGCGCTTGGCCGTGCGGCGAGTCGAGGACGAGGAAAGCGGTTGGCTCGGTGTCGGGACCATGGATACGGGGAGATTCGGAGGGCGGAGCGGTGCGGTCGCGAGGGGGTGTTTCGACTCCTGGAGGGGGTCACTTGAGGATCGACCCCATGTGGAGGGGGGAAAGCTTTTCCACCCGCGGCGCGCGGCGCGGCCCTGCGCCTGGGAAGGCCAGTGCGACGGGACGCCAGCTCCGGAGCTCCCTGGCCGACAGGAGCCGGCGAGACGCCATGCCCAGCCCCGCCCTCCGCGCCGCCCTCGGCTACCGAAAGCTCCTCCCGGAGCGCCCCCCCCGGGCTCTCGTCCTGCGCGCCGACTACTACGTCTTCGGCGACCTCATCGAGGGCGCGCGGGAGCTCGGCTGGTCCATCGACGTCCTCGAGACTCCCCGCGAGGGTCGCGGGCAGGGGAGCTTCCTGCGCGAGCTCCTCGGCCGCGCGGTGGAGGGTCGCCCCGACTTCCTGCTCTCGGTCAACCACCTCGGCTTCGACGAGGAGGGCGCGTTGGCCGGCCTGCTCGACGATCTGGGCCTGCCCCTCGCTTCCTGGTTCGTCGACCATCCCCTGCCGATCCTCGGCGGGGCCCCGGAGAGCGCGCGCGCGAACACCCAGCTCTTCTGCTTCGAACGCAGCGCGCTGCCCTGGCTGCGCGACGCCGGCTTCGAGGAGCCCGCCTACCTGCCGACCGCAGCGAGCACGCGCCGTTTCCATCCCGACGCCGTCGACGCCGAGCTCGCAAGCGAGCTCGGCGCCCCCCTCGTCTTCGTGGGCGGCTCCTGGTGGCGCCGGGCGCGGGAGGACTTCGACGCCGGTCGGCGCGCGCGCTCCATCGGTCTCGAGGAGCGCGGCCCCGTCGATCGCCAGCTCCTCCGGCGCGCCCCCTGCCCCGAGCTCGCCGGGCTCAGCCGCCGCGACCACGACGCCCTGCAGGTCGCCCTCGCCGAGCGCTCGATGCGGCGCCGCCGCGCGCTGCTGGAGACCCTCGCGCCCCTCGCCCCGCGCGTGCACGGAGACGAAGCCTGGCGCCGCCTCCTGCCGGAGCTCGACCTGCACCCCAGCCTCGATCCCGAGCGCGCGCTCCCCGCCTGCTTCGCCGGCAGCGCGGTCAATCTGAACGTCACCGCCGAGCAGATGCCCACCGCCGTCAACCAGCGTGTGTGGGAGGTCCCCGCCGCCGGCGGCTTCCTCCTCACCGACGACCAGGAGGACGTCGGGCTGCACTTCGAGCTCGGGCGCGAGGCGGTGACCTACGGCTCCCCGGAGGAAGCGCTCGAGCTCGCGCAGCACTTCCTCGAGCACCGGAGCGAGCGCGAGGCGATCGCGACCCGCGCCTTCGAGCGCGTGGAGCGCGAGCATCGCACGCGGCATCGCCTGCTCGAGGTCGAGCGGGTCATGCGGGCGCGTTTCGGGTCGAGGATGAGCTCCGTCGCCTGAAGGAGGCGCTGCGCCCTGCGGTTTCCCAGACAAGAGCAGGAAACCAGGAAGGGCAGGAAACCAGGAAGCTTGAATAGGGCCGGAGCGCAATGGCCGCCGAAGCGATTCGCTGTCCGCCCAGAGGAGACCAGAACAACCAGCCGGAGCCCCTTCGGGACTCCGGTTGGTCTTCTATCTCCTATCCCCTGGAAGAACAAGCGGATCGTCTCAGTGGCCGAGTCGTAGCGGAGCCCCGAAGGGGCTCCGTTCCGTCCTGGACGGACAGCGAAGCGTCATGGCGGCCGTTGCGCTCCGGCCCTATTCAAGCTTCCTGGTTTCCTGCCCTTCCTGGTTTCCTGCTCTTGATTGGGAACACACCGGATCCTTCAGCGCGCGACCACCGTCACCCGCAACTCCAGCTCGCGCCCGTCGCGCCGCACGACCGCCAGCACCTTTTGCCCCGGCTCCAGGATCTTGAGCACGTTGGCGAAGCCGCGGGTGTTCTCGATCGCGTGCTCGTCGATGCGGATCAGGACGTCCCCCGCCCGGAGGCCGGCGCGCTCGGCGGGTGAGCCCTCGCTCACGCCGGCGAGGAGCATGCCGCCCTGGTCGTAGCCGTACTCGGGGATGCTGCCGAAGGAGACGCCGCGGCGGGCGGAGCTCGTCGCGGCCGCGGCGGGGCGAGCGGCGCCCTCGATGGTGACCTGGAAGGGCTCCTCGCGGTCGAGCATGTAGACCACGGCTTCCTTCAGGAAGGTGGCGACTCGCACGAGGCCCGCGGCGTCGACCTGCTCGGCGGTGTCGCCGGGGCGGTGGTAGTGGTCGCCCGCGCCGCAGAAGATCTGCACGGCGGGAATGCCGGCCTCGATGAAGCTCCACTGGTCGGAGCCCTCGGCGCCGGCGCGCACGTTCTTGCTCGCGATGCCCGTGACGAAGCCGCAGCCGCGGAAGACGTGGGGCCACTCGTAGGCCGTGCCCGTGCCGAAGATCGTGATCGGGGCGTCGCCGAGCAGCCCGACGGCGTCGAGGTTGATGACGCCCAGGGTCTCCTCGAGGGGACGCACGGGGTGCTGGACGTAGTAGCGCGAGCCCGCGAGGCCGGCCTCCTCGGCGGAGAAGGCGACGACGACGAGGTCGCGCTTGCCGGTGCCCTGGGCCGCGAGGTTGCGCACGAGTTCGAGCATCACCGCCACGCCGCTCGCGTTGTCGTTCGCGCCGGGGTGGACGAGGCCCTCGTCCCCGGAGTGCACGTCGGGCCAGCCGCGGCCGAGATGGTCGAGGTGGGCCGAGAGCAAGACGCTCCCGCCGACCGCGCCGCTGCCGCGCAGGACGCCGACGACGTTGCGGGCCTCCACCGGCTCCCCGTCGGGCCCCTCCGCCACGGTGAAGGGCTGGAACCAGGAGCCCTCGGCGTCCGCGGGCTCGAGGCCCATGGCCTCGAAGGCGGCGGCGACGTAGTCGGCGCTCGCGCGCAGCCCGTCGGAGCCCAGGCCGCGCCCCTCGCGGGCGGGGTCGGCCAGCCACTCGACGTGGGCCATCAGCTCGCGCTGGGAGAAGGCGGCGGGGAGCTCGGCGAGGGCCGCGGGGGGCTCCATCGCGAAGGAGGCGGGCGGGCCGTCACCCAAGGAAGCGACGAGCGGCGAGCCCACGGCCTCCCACTGACCCTTGACGACGTTCGTCGGCTCCGTGCCCTCGAAGGCGAGGTAGGAGTACTTGCCGTAGTGCGGGAGCTTGCGCACGAGGCCGTCGCGAGCGTCGACCGGGTCGAGCAGGATCCAGCCGACGGCGAGCTCGAGGTTCGCGGGGTGCCGGTCGATCACGACGATCGAGTGGTCGGCACGGGAGACCGTCTCGCCGGCGAGCTCGATCGTCGTCGCCTCCGCCTTCACCTCCCCGCGGCGCGCGACAAGGGCGGCGGCGAAGCGGTTTTCGGCGCCCAGGATCCAGGCGCACCGGTCGGCGGGCAGGGCCTCGACCTCGCTGTCGAGAAGGACCTCGATCGCGTGCTCATCGCTGCGCCAGGCCTCGACGAGCTCGCGGTAGAGCTCGCGCGTGGCTTCATCCGCCTCCGCGGGCAGCACGGCGAGGATCTCGGGCTGGCCGAAGATCTGACCGATCGAGGGCGGGGTCTCGCGCGGGTCGAGGAGGCGGAAGGTGTCGAAGTCCGGATCGACGGCGACTCCCAAGGGGCGACTCTCCACGGAGAGCACAAACAGGGATTCCGCGTCTCCCTCGGCGATCGAGAACTCCGATCGCACCGGTCCCGACTCCGTCGAAACGACGATCGGGACCTGCATGGGAAAGGGTTCGCCCCCTTGAACTTGGGAGACCTTGCACTGGACCCAGTAGCCCCCGTCCTCGGACTCCTGGACGAGCCAACTAGTCAACCGAAGCGCCGGCGCGCCCGTCCGCTCGAGCCAGCCGGTGAAGAACTCCCCGAGCTCCTCGCGCCCCTCGGCCTCGAAGGCCGCCCGCAAATCGTCGAAGCTCGCCCGCTCCCCGCGGTGCTCCTCGTAGAAGCGCCGCAGAGAGCGCACGAAGAGCTCGTCCCCGAATCGCCGCCGCAGCATGTGGAAGCCCATCAAGGCCTTTCCGTAGCCCACCGCCTCGGTCGCCGCGCTGTGGCGCGAGCGGAACTCCCGCAAGGGGAAGTCGCGCCCCTCCTTCACGTAGTCGCGGTACTTCTGCAGGGTCGAGCGCCGGTAGAGGGCGCCCTGGCCGCGCTGCTCCTGCACGAGGTGGTCGGCGAGGTAGGCGGTCAGCCCCTCGCACCAATTGCCGCTCTCGTAGTCGACGAAGACCCCGTTCCCCCAGTAGTTGTGGAGGATCTCGTGGGGATAGGAGGAGTGCAGGATGAAGGGGAAGCGGATCACCTGCTCGCCGAGCAGGGTGAACGACGGCATCCCGTAGCCCGTCTCCCAGAAGTTCTCGACCAGGGCGAACTTGTCGTAGGGATAGGGTCCGAAGAGGCCGCGGTACATCTCGAGGTAGCGCGCCGTCGTGTCGAGGTACTTGAGGGCCAGGGCCTCGTCGGGCTCGTGGAGGTAGACGAGGGTCTCGATCGAGCCCGCGCTGTCCGCGAAGCGCAGGAGCGGTCCTCCGACGAGGTAGACCTCCTCCATCGGCTCGGGGGAGCTCCAGCGGGCGCGGCCGTCACCGTCGCCGGAGCTGCCGCTGCCCTGGCTGATGACGTGCCAACCCTCGGGGGCGCGCACCTCGAGCTCGAAACTCAGCATGCGCCCGTCGAAGGTCGGCACCCAGCGCGTGCTGCCGGCGAGGTAGACGCCCTCGGGGCCGACGCGGCCGAGGGTCTCCCGGAAGCCGCGGGTGTACTCCTCCTTCTGGTCCGACAGATCGTGGTCGAGGCGGCCGGCGTACTCCAGGCGCAGCCAGCCCGAGGGCGCCGCTCCGAGCAGCTCGTAGCTGCGCACGCCGCCATCGGCCTCGCCGACGGGCCGCACCTCCGGCTCGCTCTCGCGGAGCTCGAGGGCGTCCGCGAGCTCGAAGGTCGTCCCCGCCGCCCGCAGGTCCGAGGGAAGGCGCAAGGCAGCGCGCACCTCCAGGGCGTGCGCGGCGGGCTCGAGGCGCACCTCGAGGAGGTGCTCGACCGGTTCCTGGGCGAGGACGGCGGCCGGCGCCAGGAAGAAGGGAAGGAGGAGGCTCAGGCGGCGTGCGGGGGATTCCATGGCGCCGCCAAGGTAGCGCAGGCGCCGGGGGAGGTCTCCCCCGGCGCCTGCGCCCTCGCCCGAGAGCCCGGGATCACGGCGTCCAGACCACCTTGTAGCCGTTGGAGAGGTTGTAGCCCGAACCGCAGATGCTGCCGGGGTCCCGGTACCAGAACTGGAAACAGCTCGAGTCCCCCGCCACGGCGCCGGTCTCGAAGGCGAGGGGGTCGGTGCTACAGCCGGCGCCGGTGGCGTCCGCGATGATCAGCTCGATGCGGCGGACCTGACCGCCGCAGCAACGAATGCCGTCGCCGAAGGGAAAGGAGATGCGGTTGATGCCGACGAAGAGCAGGCCCGCGACATTCGGCGGGGCCCCGTCGAAGCACAAGGTGAGGTCGTCGATCGAGACGCTGTCCGTGTTGAAGCCGGTCAGGTTGCAGCCGCCGCTGTTGGAGCCGTTGGCGCAGCCCGCCTCGTTGCCGCGCACGCCGCTCGAGTCGTTGTCGTTGCCGCAGGGGCAGATGTTGTCGACCCCGTCGCCGAAGCACTGTTTCGTGCCCTGGGCCTGGGAGGTGGCCGCGAAGAGGAAGGAGAGGAGGAAGGCCAGGCAGAGCTTGTGCATGAGCTTGTTCATCGGATCGTATCGTCTCGTGTAGGGTTGGGGAGCCGGCCCACCGCGGAGCCGCGCGCCCCCTCAACTGACACCCACCGAGCGCCCTGGACATCTTGTCGAGTTTGATTCCGCCCCGCCGCCGATTCTCGGGCAGCCCCCGGGGACGCCCCCTCCTGCGCGCCCTCGCGGCGATCCTCGCCTGCGCCCAAGCCCTGGCGGCCCCCGCCGATGGCGTCGAGGCCGTCCTCGAGCGGGCGCGCGCCGCCCTGCGCCCCTTCGAGGCGGGGCCCCTCGTGCAGCTCTCCGGCACGACGGAGGAGCACGGCCTGCCGGCGAGCTTCCGCTGGATCTTCGACCGCCGCGGCTTCTTCCGTCGCGACCTGCGCGGCACCTTTCGCGGCTCGGTCGGCTACGGCGGGAAGGGCCTGCGCGCCGTCGAGGGCCACGGGCCGCCCTTCTCCCCGGAATTGTTCGAAGAGGAGCGATGGAAGACCGTGGCCTGGGTGCTTGCGGGAGCGTGGGCGTTGGAAGAGGGCCCCTTCGAGATCGCGCTCGACCCGCGCGAGACGGACGACGCGATCCGGCTGCACTTGCGGCTGTCGGAGGGTCTGTTGCGTGCGACGCTCAGCCTCGACCCCGAGAGCGCCTTTCCGACAGAGCTGCGCTTCGACGAGGCTTTCGGGGGTGAGTCCCTGATCCTAGAGGACTGGCGCGAGGAGAACGGAGCGTGGCTCCCTTGGGCGGTCGTGTGGCGAGACGGCCTCGGACGAGAAGTGGTCGAGGAGGCCCAGGCCGCCGGGCCTTGGACGCGGGCCGAGCCCCCCTGGGAACCGGTCGCCGACCCCCGTCGAGACTGGGCGTTCCGTCCCGACGCTTCCGCCGAGGTCGAGGCGAAGCGGACGGAGAGCGGGCACCTCTTCATTCGCCCGAAGATCGACGGCCGCGAGGTCGGCTGGTTCCTTCTCGACAGCGGACTGAGCACCTCGATCCTGCGCGCCTCGGTGGCGGACGAACTGGAGCTGGGTTCCTTTGGCGAGACGCTGCTGATGGGCTTCGGCGCCGGCGGCCCCCGGCCGACCGTTTTCCGCCAGAGCCACGCGGTAGAAGTGGGCCCGCTCTTCGTCGACGGCCTCGTCCTGACCGAAGCGGCGGACATGGGCCTTGCGGATCAGCTCCTCGGCGAACCCTGCGCCGGAGCCCTCGGTTGGGACGTCTTCCTGCGCGCGCTCGTCGAGCTCGACCCGCGCGAAGGCGGTGTACGCCTCCTCGATCCGGAGCAGAAGGCCCCGGACGGGGTCGCCTGGTCCCCCCTCGCCCTGCACTGGCGGGTGCCCTACCTCCGCGGTCGCTTCGCCGGCGAGCGCGAGGGCTGGTTCGGCCTCGACACGGGCGCCGGGGAGCTGACGGCCCTCTTCCACCATGGAGCGGCGCGAAGTCTCGGGCTCCTCGACGAGGCCGGGGGCCAAGCCAGCGAAGCCCGAGGCGCGAGCGGGAGCTTCCAGACGAAGCCGCTCGAGCTCGCGTGGTTCGAGCTCGCGGGCCAGCGCCACGCGCCGGCCTCCGTGCTGCTCAGCTCGGCCGAGGACGGCGAGGCCGACCCCTACGCCCTGGGCTTCGTCGGCGCCGGCCTCTTGCCGGAGCGCCGCTGGATCTTCGACTACTCGCGCAGCCGGGTGGGCTTCGCCAAGGGCGAGTAGCCCGCGCTCAACCCGCCTCCGACGCCCCGAAGCTGCGTCGCAGGTCGCGCGAGCGGTCCGCCGGGATGTCATAGCGCTCGAGGATGCGCGGCCCCGCGGCGCGCGCCTGGGCCGCGTCGAGCACGATCAGGGAGTCGCGCGAGCTCTTGATCTCGATCCGCTCGGGGGCCCGCTCGACGAGCTCGACGAAGTGCCGCATGTCGCGCGGCACGACGCCCCCGACGCTCTGCACCGATTCCGTGTGGAAGTCCTCGTAGCCGACGTTGATCTCGTCCGCGAGCACCTGGCTGAGGACGACGATCTCCTGGCGCTCGGCGCTGGTGTGCCCCGCGTAGTAGAGGTGCAGGAACTCCTTGGGCCCCGAGTCCCACCAGTCGTCCCAGCAGCGCAGGAAGTCCAGGGTCAGGACCTGGAAGACGAGTCCGGCGTAGACGTACCAGGTCGGCGGGCGGTCGTAGACGCTGCGCGGGACGAGGTCCCGAGCCTCACGCAGGACGACCTCCAGCTCCAGCACTGCCCCGTCGCGCCAGACCTCGAAGCGCAGGCGGTCGCCGATGGAGAGCTCGCCGAGGCGCACCCAGAAGGAGGTGCGGTAGCGCCCCTGGTAGCGGACCGTCCCGTTGTTGGCGATCGGCGTGCGATCGATCGAGAGCAACACGTCGCCGGGCTCGAGCGCGCCCCAGGCGGAGGACTGATACTCGACGGCGCGCACGAGGACACCGCCCAGCTCTCCCAGACCCAGCGAACGGCGCAGGGCCGGGTTCTCGAGGTTCTGCCACTTCACGCCGAGCCCGGGGATGCGCACCTCGCGCCCGCCGCCATCCTGGCCGAGGAAGTGACGAATGATCGGGGTCGGGACCATCTCGCCGGCGTTCTCTGCCTCCTCGTAGGACTGGAAGGCGATGCCGACGACGCGGCCGTCCTGGATCACTGGGCCGCCGCTGTTGCCCTCGTTGATGGCCGCGTCCACCGTGACCGCGAGCAGGTGCCGCTGGGAGTGGGCGTAGCGCTGGACCTCGACCCGGCTGACGACCCCCTCGGTGACCGAGATCTCCTCGCCGCCGACCGGGTAGCCGACGACCGACACCCGGTCGCGCAGGTTGGGCAGCTCCCCGAGCTCCGCCACCCGCACGTCGTTCATGAAGCCCGCGTCGTCGACCCGCAGGAGCGCCAGGTCCGCGTCATGGCAGATGCGCTCGACCCAGGCGACGTACTTGTTGGGGTCCGCGAGCTTCTGGACCTGCACGAAGGTCGCGTTGGCGACCACGTGGGCCCCGGTCAAGACCAGCCCCTCGTCGACGACGACCCCCGAGCCCGTGCCCGTCTCGGGGGTCAGGGACTGCCAGGGGGCCTCGTGGTCGGGGTCCTGCGTGGTGGTGTAGATTCGAACGACGGCGGAACGGTCCATCCGCGCAGTCTAGCCTCGACCGAGGAGCGCTCGGCAGCGCTGAGCCGCCTCCTTCAGAAAGGCCCGCACCGCTCCCCCACGATCAGCCTCCCCTAGGAGATCGCACCCGAGGAGCTGCCAGCCCCGGAAGCCCTCCGTCGTCCAAGAGCCGGCGGGGGCGTCCAGGGCAGCCGGCTCCAGCTCCTCGGGGGTCGGGTAGGCGTAGACGTAGAAGTAGGGCTGAGCATGGACCGCGTCCCCCGGCGAGAAGCCCGCGCCGATGCCGCGCTCGGCGTCGAGCTCGTGCAAGAGGCCCGTGTCGAAGTGGTGCGGCCAGGTCCGGGGCTCGGCGCCGTCTAGCTCCCCGGCGGAGAGCGCCGCGAGGGCCTGCTGGGCGACGGCGAACCAGCGCGCCAGCTCGGTGTGCTCGGCCGCCGGCGCGGAGAAGGCCGCGCCCTCGGCGATCGGCCCCCCGTCCTCGGGCAAGGCGCGCGGCGTGAAGGCCGCGCCGCGCTCCTCGACGAAGCCCGCGCCCCAGGCACGCAGCTCGTCCAGGCTGCGGCCCGCGAGGGGCCAGCGCTCGCGGGTCGCCCCTCCTTTCCGGAGGTGCAGGCTTGCCTCGGTCGCCTCGAGCTCGAGCGCGAGCCCGCTCTCGAGGTCGAGTGCGCGCGTGGCGAAGGCGCCGCTCTCGGCGCCGAAGCCGAGGTTCGCGTGGCTCCAGTCGGCCGCTGCCGGGAGCAACGATTCCGCCACCGAGCCGAGCAGCCAAGCCGCGTGGTGGAGCTCGCGCCTCACGGCGGTCAGGCTCCGCGGGTCGACGCCCCCCAGCTCGGTCCAGGGGCCCCTCATGCTGCGCGCCGCCTCGGCGACCGGACGAGCTCCGTCAAAGTGTCCTCCTCCTTCGGATGAAACGCGCGAACGATCCGGGCCAAGCGCCCCGGATGGGCACCGAGGATACGGCAAGCCGCTCCTGGCCACCCCCGGGAAGCCCGGCCTTCCCCCGTCAGTCGCAGAAGCCGACCTCGAGGCCGTCGCTGAGATTGAAGCCGCTGCCGCCCGGACCTCCCGGGTCGCGGAACCAGAACTGGAAGTTCTGCGTGACCCCCGGCGCGATCCCGGATGCCGACGCGAGGTCCAGCCCGAGGGCCGCCGCTCCCGCCACGTCGGTCTGCACGACCTGGGTGCGGACGATGGAGCCGCCGACACAGCGGAAGCCGTCGCCGAAGGGGAGCTGGATCTGGTTGGGACCGTAGAAGAACACGCCGTTCTTCTCGCCGGGGGCGCCGTCGCAGGTGAGGACGAAGTCGCCCGCCGCGATCGAGGTCGAGCCCGAGTTGCCCATGGAGGCGGCGGCGCCGCTCGAGTTGGGAGTGCTGGCGCAGAAGCTCAGCGGCTCAGCGCACCCGAGCAGGCGCTCGACCTCGGCGGCTCGCCAGGCGCCGAGCGCGTCCCAGGGGCCGTTGAGGACCATGTCGTCGAAGTCGATGCCCATCCCCTCGAAGTGCTCCCGCTCGCCGGGGTACTCGCAGCCCACCAGCCAGTCCGCGGGCTTGCGCAGGGCCGAGGGGACGCCGTCGGGATCGTCGTGGCAATACATCTCGTCGGCCATGCCCCCGGGCCGGGGCTTGTCGGGCGCGTTGACGTAGGCCGCGATGTCGAGGGCGTCCTGGTCGCCGAGGGTCTCGGGCTCGTCGAAGGGCATGTGCTTCTGGACGTAGGCCGCGAGCACCGGGGTCCTGTAGAAGGCCGCGCCCCGGGAGTAGCCGTCCACGATCCCCCACAGGGCGGGGATGCGCGGCCGCTCCTCGCCGACGCGGAACTCCCCGGCGCCCGGGGCGTCCTCGTCGTGGCAATCGGCGCAGCGGTTGGCGTAGAGCACGGCCCCTCGGGCGGGGTCCGCGCGCATGGACGCGACGCCGGCGATCGCCGGCAACCGGGGGCCGGCCTCGGGGGGCAGCAGGTTCCAGTCCTCCCGCATCGCCGGGTCGCGGACGCCGTCGGCCACCCAGTGGATGTACTCCACCAGGGCGACCATGACGGGGTCGTCCTTCGCGGGCGCCCGCTCCGCGTTCATGCAGTTGCGGAAGCAGTCGATGACCGAGTCCTCGAGGTCCCGGTGGTAGCCCAGGGGACGGAAGTAGGGGCCGAGGCCCGTCACGGGATCGGGGCGGTACTTGCTCGGGGACTGGTAGACCGGCGAGCCGAAGGGCACCTGGCCCCCGGTGAAGTGGCAGCTCGAGCAGGCCGTGTCCGTCGTCACGTAGGGCTCCCCGGTGTCGGGGTAGCGCGTGTTGCCGTTCGGCCCCAGCGTCTCGCTCGTGTGGTGCATGTAGAGGTAGCCGAGGAACACGCCGGGGGGGGCCGTGTCGATGTCGCGACACTCGAACCAGGCGCTCATGGCGTCGCAGTCGGGCTCGACGAGGTCGTGGCCCTCGAAGCCGAGGTCGTCGGCCACCGCCGCGCACACGACGGTGGCGACGCTGCCCAGGAGGGCGAGGTGCATGCGGGTCTTCATGTCTGGACTCCTTTGGAGAGGGAGGGGCGGGATGGCGCCGCCGCTCCCCAGCGGTTGCCACGGGCGCGGCGACGCGGGAGTCGATCAAGGCCCGTGCCAGCCCATCTCCCGGCCCTGGCGGGGGCTCCCCGCCCGGGCGCGGTCCAGAAATCGGAGCGAATCCAGGATCCGGACCCCCCGGCGCCAGCCCCCCCCTTGGCGCGGGCTCCCGCGGCAGCCGCTAGTGCTCCGGCTCCGGCCCGTCCGCCGTGCCGGCGGCGCGCATCGGCTTGCCCATGACCGCCTTGTCGCCGTACTTCAGGCGGTCGGCGATCTGCAGGTCGTAGCGCGGGTGGCGCGGCTCGGGGCGGAAGCCGCGGTGCTCGGTCTCGCAGAGGTAGCAGTAGACGGTCTCGGGCAGGAGGAACCACAGGCCCGCGTCGATCGCGGCAGCCACGAAGAGGGAGACGTAGTTCGTCCAGGGCGCGAGGATCGCCGCGACGACGACCAGCCCCACCCCGAGGGCGCGCGGGAAGTCCTTCGAGGTGTAGAGCTCCGGATGACCGCAGGCCTGGCAGGCCCACAGGCCGCCGGACTCGTCCAGCTTGCCGGGGTCGAGGGCGCGCTCGCGGCCGCAGTGCTTGCAGGTCGCGCTCTCGGGCGTCCCGCGGGCGGGGTCGACCTCGAGCGCGACGTAGCGGTCGCACTCGCAGGGGACGTCGATCCAGGGCAGGGCCTTCGCCATCGAGTCAGAGCGGCAGGCCGTAGTTGTCCTGCAGGTTGATCGAGAGGGCCGTGCCGATCAGGACGAGGACGGTGGAGGCGTAGAGGATGCCCGTCGCGGAGCGCGTGTTGCCGTACTTCAGGGACTCGCGCGCCATCCAGGCGAAGAGCAACGGCAGCAGCAGGCCGACGACGACCCGCGTGCCGAGGCCGAAGAGGCCGCGCGGGCCGAAGAGGGGCGTGGCGGCGAGCTCGAGCTCCTCGCGGAAGATCCAACAGGTCAGGGCCACGCTGACGAGGCTGGCGACCATCGCCCCCACCGTGACCGCGTTGAGGCGGCCGAGGTGGCTGACCTTCAACTTGGGCACGGTCAGGTACCAGTGCCCGAGCACCATGGCGAGGCCGACGCTGCCGGCCACGGCGCCGGTGGCGAGGCTCGTCGCACTCGAGAGCGCGAGGCCGAGGGCGCCCAGCTCGGTCGCGCGGGCGAGGGTCAGGACCACGGCCGCGGCACTCGCGAGGAGGCCCCAGCCGAGGGCCGCGGCCCAGGCCGCGCCGCGAGTCTTGCCGGCGTAGAAGGGCACGGCGAGGACGCCCGCCCAGGTCGCGACGAGCGCAGGCTCGCTCCACTGGAGGCCGCCGTAGGCCAAGGGCAGGATGCCGGCCACGAGGAGCGGCACGAGGGCCGCGCCCCCCATCAGGCGGTAGAAGAAGACCCCCACCGGCGCGCGCGGGACGAAGGCCAAGGCCAGCAGGGTCCCGAAGGCGAGCTGCAGGCAGAACTGGGCGCCGAGGTCGCTCCAGGCCATGGCCTCAGACGTAGACGACGCAATCGTCGCCGTCGACCTCGAGGCGGTAGACGGTCGCCTTCTTGCACACCGAGCCGATGGGCTTCCCGGTGGCCGGATCGAAGCGGTAGTTGTGGGCCGGGCACCACACGTAGCGTCCGTGGATCAGCTTGCCCTCGTTGAAATGACCGTCGGCGGCATGCGGGCAGAGGCTGTCGAGGGCGTGCAGCTGCCCGTCCACCCGCGCGATCACGATCTGCGCCCCGCCGTTGAAGGGGTCGCCCACGATCATCCCGCGCGCCTCTCCTTCCGGGAGGTCGGCGATGCCCTCGACCCGGTGGGGACGGCCGCGAAAGAGCTGGAGGAGGCGCTTGAACAAGGTCAGCGATCGAGGAGCTCCATGGCTCCCCCGGGCAGGAGGTAGACGATCAGCATCATGCCGCCGGCCACGGTCGGCACGTGGGTCGAGCCCGGCGGGAAGACGACCCAGCCCGGCGGGAGGCCGTCGAAGGTCGGCGCGCCCTCGGTGCCGATGCAGAAGTTGACCTCGCCGTTGGGGTGCCGATGGCGCGGGCCGGCGCCGTTCATCTGCACCACGTCGATCGAGAAGTCGCGGCTCTCGGGCAAGGCCTTCGAGACGCGGCCCCAACGCATGGGCAGCTCGCCGCGCTCGCAGAGACGCCCGGCTTCGAGGTGCTCGCTCAGCTCGGCGCGCAGGGCACGGGCCGCCTCGCCTTCGAAGGGGAAGCGCGCCTCGAGGGCGTCGCGGGCGGCGGCGGGGTCCGTGAGGTCGAGGCCCTCGGCCGCCTCCAGGAGGGGCGTGAAGGTGGACAGCAAGCTCTCGGTGGGGTTGGCCATGGCGCGGAGTCTACCGCCTGTCAGGCGCCGGGGCGCTCGGTGGGCCCGGCCCAGGTCCCGTAGCCCGCCTCGAGGTTGTAGACGGCGTCGAAGCCCTCGCGCCCCAGGAGCTCGCAGGCGGCGGCCGAACGCACTCCCATGGCGCAGTAGACGAGGGTCGGCACGGACTTCCGGCCGAGCTCGCCGAGGCGGCCCGGGAGCTCGTCGACCGGGATGCGCAGGGCCCCGGGGATGACCCCCGCCAGGGTCTCCTGGGGGGTGCGCACGTCGAGCACGCGGGCTCCACCCTCGACCAGCTCGGCGGCCCGGGCGGGATCCACGTCGGACCAGCAGCGGCCTTCGCGGACCTGCTCGGGGTCGAGGCGCTCGCCCGCGGCGAGACGCGCCAAGAAGCCCTGCTGGACCCGCAGGGCCTCCGCCAGCTCGGCGGGGTCGTCGCCGCCGCGGGCGTGGGCCTCCAGGCGCTCGAGCCGCTCCCGCAGGAGCGCGAGCTCGCCCCGGGAACGGAGCGCGATCAGGAAGGCCAGGACGGCGAGGACGAGGGCGGTGACGGTCATGGCGCGGAGCCTACTCCCCCATCGAGATCTTGAACAGCAGCTCGAGGGTCGCGCGCCGGCCCAGGGAGCTGGTGTCGATCGTGTGGCGGGCGCGGGAGTAGAGCGGGGTGCGCCGGTCGAGCAGGCGCTCGAGCTCCTGGCGCGCGTCCGGCCGATCGGCCATCGGGCGGTGGTCGCCCTGGGCCATGACGCGCTCCCAGTGGTCCTCCCCGTCCGCCTTGAGCCAGACGGTGCGCGCGTGGCGCTGCAGGAGCTCGAAGCTCTCGGAGTCGGTCACGACGCTGCCGGTGGTCGCGAGCACCATGGCCGAGTCCCCCTCGGCGAAGAGCCGGTCGAGGGTGCGGCGCGCGAGCTCGGCGTAGTAGGCCTCGCCGTGCACCGAGAAGATGTCGCCGCGCCCCATCCCGGCGGCCTCCTCGATCAGCTCGTCGTGCTCGACGAAGGGCACGCCCAGGCGCAGGGCGAGCTCGCGCCCGAGCGAGCTCTTGCCTGCGCCGCGCAACCCGAGCAGAGCGACGACGCCGCAGTCCGCTCCCGAGGGCGGGAGGTCGGCGACGAGGCGCTCGAGGGGCAGGTCGAGGGCGCGCGCCAGGGTCGCGAGCCGCGTCAAGGCGATGTTGCCGCGGCCGGCCTCGACCTGGGCCAGGAAGCGCATCGAGAGTCCGGTCAAGTCGGCCAGGTCGCGCTGGGTCAGGTCGCGCTCGAGGCGGCGCTGGCGCAGGCGGCTACCCACCGCTTGCAACAGGGGGTCGGGATGGGAGGCGATCATCGCGTCGGGTTCGGGCTGGGAGCCGGGTCGGCGGTTCGAGCAATATAGTGCAGAAGCCGCCCGCTGCGGCGCACTATTCTTCTTTCAACAACGCCTCAACTCGGCTAGAACTTCCCTCCATGGACCCCACAGAGAACCTCTCCCTGACGCGCTTCCAGACCCGCCCGGAGGACTACCGGCATTGGAAGCTCGCCTTCGACGGACCCGTGGCGCGCCTCTCCCTCGAGGTCCAGGACGCCGAGGAGGGCCCGGACTACCTGCTCAAGCAGAACTCCTACGACCTCTCGGTCGACGTCGAGCTGGCGGACGCCCTCGACCGGATCCGCTTCGAGCACCCCGAGGTCAAGGCGCTCGTCTTCGACAGCGCCATCGCCCGGGTGTTCTGCGCCGGTGCGAACATCTACATGCTCGGGCAGTCCACGCATCCCTTCAAAGTGAACTTCTGCAAGTTCACGAACGAGACTCGCCTCGGCATCGAGGACCTCTCCGCCACCAGCGGCGTGGGCACGGTCGCGGCCCTCAACGGCACGGCGGCCGGCGGCGGCTACGAGCTGGCGCTCGCCTGCGACGAGATCTACCTGATCGACGACGGCTCGAGCGCGGTCTCCTTCCCGGAGGTGCCGCTGCTCGCCGTGCTCCCCGGCACCGGCGGCCTGACGCGCCTCGTCGACAAGCGCAAGGTGCGCCGCGACGTGGCCGACGTCTTCTGCACGGTGGCCGAGGGCTTCAAGGGCAAGCGCGCCAAGCGCTGGGGCCTGATCGACGACTACTTCCCGCGCAGCCAGTGGGACGAGCGCGTCGACGGGGCCGTCACGGCCGTGGCCGAGCGCAGCACGCGTCGCACGGACTGGACGCCGGTCCCCCTCCCGCCCATCGAGCCGCGGATCACCGAGGCCGGACTCGAGCTCGAGCACGTGAGCCTCGACCTCGACCCCGCGGCGCGCACGGCGACCCTGACCCTACGCGGGCCGGGCGCCGACGCCCCCACGACCCCCGAGGCCATGCAAGCCGCCGGCGCGTCCTTCTGGCCCCTGCAGGCTTTCCGCGAGCTCGACCGCCTGCTCTGCCACCTGCGGCTCGACCTGCCCGGCATCAACGTCGTACGCCTCGTGACCCAGGGCGCGGTCGAGAACGTGCTGCGCCTCGACGCCGCACTCTTCGAGCACCGCGAGCACGGCTTCGTCAACGAGGTGCTGGGGCTCATGGCCCGCACCCTGCGGCGCCTCGACCTGACGGCCAAGAGCTTCTACGCCCTGATCGAGCCCGGCACCTGCTTCGCCGGCTCCCTCTTCGAGACGGCCCTCGCCGCCGACCGCAGCTACATGGAGATCCCCGAGGAGGGCGAGAACCGGATCGCCCTCTCCGCCCTCAACGGCGGGGTGTTCCCCATGTCCCACGGCAAGAGTCGCCTCGAGACGCGCTTCTTCGCCGACGAAGGGCGCGTCCCGACCCTCCTCGAGCGCGCGGGCGAGACCCTCGACGCCGAGGAGGCGGAGGAGGCCGGCCTGGTCACCATGGCCCTCGACGACCTCGACTACGAGGACGAGGTGCGCCTCGCCCTCGAGGAGCGCGCCAGCTTCTCCCCCGATGCCCTGACCGGCATGGAGGCATCGCTGCGCTTCCCCGGCGCCGAGACCTGCGACAGCAAGATCTTCGGGCGCCTCTCCGCCTGGCAGAACTGGATCTTCCAGCGCCCCAACGCCGTCGGCCCCAAGGGAGCGCTGACGAGCTACGGACAACCCACCCGCCCCGAATTCGACTTCCAGCGCACCTGAGATGAGCATCGACCTCCACGACAAGATCCCGAACAACGTCGACCTCAACCACGACCGGCGCCTCAAGAAGGCCCTCGAGAGCTGGCAGCCCAAGTTCGTCGAGTGGTGGAACGAGATGGGGCCCGCCGGCTTCCAGGAGAAGGACGTCTACCTGCGCACCGCGGTCAACGTCGGCAAGGACGGTTGGGCCGACTACGGCTACGTCAAGATGCCCGACTACCGCTGGGGCATCTTCCTCACCCCCGAGGAGGGCGGGCGCAAGGTCGGCTTCGGCGACATGATCGACGTCGACACCTTCGACGAGGTGCCCGGCGAGTTCCGCAACGCCCTGCGGCGCCTGATCGTGACCCAGGGGGACACCGAGCCCGGCTCGGTCGAGCAGCAACGCGAGCTCGGCAAGACCGCCCCCAGCCTCTACGACATGCGGAACCTCTTCCAGGTCAACGTCGAGGAGGGGCGCCACCTTTGGGCGATGGTCTACCTCCTGCACCGCTTCTTCGGGAAGGACGGGCGCGAGGAGGCCGACGACATGCTCGAGCGCCGCAGCGGCAACGCCGACAAGCCGCGCATCCTCGAGGCCTTCAACCAGCCCTGCGACGACTGGCTGTCCTTCTTCTGCTTCACGATGTTCGTGGACCGCGACGGCAAGTTCCAGCTCGCCACCCTGGCCGAGTCGGGCTTCTCCCCCCTGCGGCAGTCCACCCGCTTCATGCTGACCGAGGAGGCCCACCACCTCTTCGTCGGCGACACCGGCATCTCGCGCATCGTCAAGCGCAGCGCCGAGCTGACGCGTGAGTCGGGCGGCGACCCCTACTCCCTGGGCGGCATCCCCCTCGAGATCGTCCAGAAGTACATCAACTACTGGGTCACCTACGCCATGGACCTCTTCGGCGGGGAGATCTCCAGCAACGCGGCCGACTTCTTCGCCGCCGGCCTCAAGGGCCGCTATCAGGAGCAGCGCAAGTACGAGGACCACACGGGCAACGTCGGCGAGGTGGAGATCCCCGTCGTCCAGAACGGGCAACTCGCCCCCCGCACCGTCCCCCTGCGCAACGCGATGAACGAGGTCCTGCGCGACGAGTACATCGCCGACTCGCGCAGCGCCATCAAGCGCTGGAACAAGATCATCGCCGAGGAGGGCGTCGACTTCGAGCTGACGCTGCCCCACAAGCGCTTCCACCGCCACCAGGGTGAGTACGCCGGTCACTTCTTCGACAACGAGGGGAAGCTCGTCTCCCAGGAGGAGTACGAACGCGTCGCCGCCGCCCTCCTGCCGACGCAAGAGGACCGCGAGCTCGTCAAGAGCCTGATGGTGCAGGTCACCGAGCCGGGCAAGGTCGCCAACTGGATCGCGCCCCCCAACAAGGGCATCAACGGCCAGCCCCTCGACTTCGAGTACGTCAAGCTCTAGCCCGGACCCGCGCGACATGACCGAGCTCTCGAGCTACCTGGAAGACCAGTGGCGCCGCGGTGAAGGCCGCGGCGCCGCGCTCTACGACCCCGCCACCGGCGCGGAGCTAGCCACGGCCTCGACCGCGGGCCTCGACCTCGCGGCGGCCCTCGACCACGCGCGCCGGGTCGGGGGTCCGGCGCTGCGGGCGATGAGCTTCGCCGAGCGCGGCGCGCTGCTCACGGGCCTCTCCAAGGCCCTGCACGCGAAGCGCGACGAGCTGCTCGAGATCTCGACCCGCAACACGGGCACGACCCTCAAGGACAGCAAGTTCGACATCGACGGGGCCACCGCGACCCTCGCCGCCTACGGAGACCTCGGAGCCGAGCTCGGCGAAGGGACCTTCCTGCTCGACGGCGAGGGCCTCCAGCTCGGGCGCTCCCCGCGCTTCCACGGACAGCACGTCCAGGTGCCGCTTCGAGGCGTCGCGGTCCACATCAACGCCTTCAACTTCCCCGCCTGGGGCCTGGCCGAGAAGCTGGCCTGCGCCTTCCTCGCGGGGATGCCCGTGCTCTCCAAGCCCGCGACCGGCACGGCCCTGCCCGCCCACCGCGCGGCCGAGCTCCTGGTCGAGAGCGGGCTCCTGCCCCCGGGCAGCTTCTCGTTCCTTTGCGGGAGCGTCGGAGACCTCCTCGATCACCTCACGCCCCAGGACGTCGTCGCCTTCACCGGCAGCGCCGCCACCGCGCGCAAGATCCGCGCCCACCCGCGCGTCGTCGAGCGCTCCGTGCGCGTCAACGCCGAGGCCGACAGCCTCAATGCCATGGTTGTCGGTCCCGACGTCGAGCCGGGCTCGGACACCTGGGATCTCTTCCTGCGCGAGCTCTGCCGGGAGATCGCTCAGAAGTCCGGGCAGAAGTGCACCGCAACGCGGCGCGTCTTCCTGCCGGAGGCCCTGATCGAGCCGGCCCTCGAAGGCCTGCGCGAAGGCCTGGCGGATTACCCCGCCGGTCCGCCGACGGAAGAGGGTGTGCGCATGGGCACCCTGGCGACGCCCTCGCAGTTCCCGGACGTGCAGGCCGGCATGCAGCAGCTGGCCGGCGTCTGCGAGGTCGCGATCGGCGCCATCCCCGATGGGGACGGCTCCGGCGGCGCCCTCGTCGAGCCCGTCGTCTTCGTCTGCCGTGACCCGCGTGGCACGCCCCTCGTGCACGAGCTCGAGGTCTTCGGCCCCGCGACGACCCTGATGCCCTACTCGGGAGACGCGCTCGAGGCCGGCGAGCTCGTGGCCCTGGGCGAGGGGTGCCTTGTCGCCACCGCCTACTCCGACGACCTCGCCTTCAGTCGCGAGCTGCTCTTCGAGCTCGCCCCCTGGAACGGTCGCGTGCTGCTCGGCGGCAAGCGCATCGCCGAGCACTCCACCGGCCCGGGCGTCGTCCTGCCCCAGCTCGTCCACGGTGGCCCGGGGCGCGCCGGCGGCGGTCTCGAGCTCGGCGGCGAGCGCGGCCTCGCGCTCTACATGCAGACCTGCGCCGTGCAGGGAGCGCGGCCGGTGCTCGAGAAGCTCCTGGGCTCCTCGAAAAAGGACTAGCTCCATGAACGCCGAAGGCATCGAGCGCGCGGCCGTGATCGGCGCCGGCACCATGGGCCGCGGCATCGCCCAGGTGCTCGCCATGAGCGGGATCGAGACCGCCCTCGTCGACCTGGACGAGGGGGCGCTCGAGTCCGCCTACCAGGGGATCCTGGCCGCCCTCGACAAGGGCGTGGACAAGGGCAAGCTCGACGAGCAGCAGCGCGGGGAGGCCGTGGCGCGTCTCACGACCACGACCGACCTGCCCGCAGCGACGACCGAGGTCGACGTGGTGGTCGAGGCCGTGCCCGAGAAGCTCGAGCTCAAGCGCAAGATCTTCACCGACCTCTCCGCGCGTCTCGGGCCCGATGTCTTGCTCGCGACCAACACCTCTTCCCTGCCGATCACCGAGATCGCCGCCGCCGCGCGCCACCCCGAGCGCGTCACCGGCATGCATTTCTTCAACCCCGTCCACATCATGAAGCTGGTCGAGGTGGTGCGCGCCGAAGAGAGCTCCGAGGAGGCCGTCGCCACCTCCGTCGCCCTCGCCGAGCGAATGGGCAAGCAGCCGATCACCGTGAAGGACAGCCCCGGCTTCGCCTCCTCGCGCCTGGGCCTCGTGATCGGCCTCGAGGCCATTCGCATGCTCGAGGGCGGCGTCGCCTCGGCCTCGGACATCGACAAGGCCATGACCCTCGGCTACGGCTTCCCCATGGGGCCGCTGCGCCTGACCGACCTCGTCGGCCTCGACGTGCGCCTCGGCATCGCCGAGCACCTCGCCCGCGAGATCGGCCCCCACTTCGAGCCCCCCGCACTCCTGCGCGAGAAGGTCGAGCGCGGCGAGCTCGGCAAGAAGAGCGGGCGCGGCTTCTACGACTGGTAGAGGCCACGCCCGCCGGACTCCCGCGCCTACGGCGCGGAGGCTGGGATCAATAGAACTCGACCCGCACCGCGTTGGTCGTGTTCGCGCCGCTGCCGCAGGGCCCCTGGGGGTCGCGGTAGTAGCACTGGAAGTTCCAGGTGCTGCCGGGCTTGATCTCCGCGATCGCGACCGGGTGGTCGATGCTCGCCTGCACGACGCCCGGCCCGAAGGTGTTGACGCCGTCGCCGTTCGAGAGGCTCGGGGGAAAGCGGATGATCTTCAGCTCTCCCGGGTGCACGCAGAGCAGGCCGTCCGCCAGGGGGTAGCGATTCGTCCTGGGCGCCATGAACCAGATCACCGGCTTGTTCGGCGGCAGCTGGATCGCGGTCAGCACCAGGTCGTCGTCGGCGATGCTGCCGGTCCCGCTGCCGCTGGCGATGGCCCCCACCCCGGTGGAGTTGGGGCAGCCACCCTGCGCATAGGAACCGCCGCACGGGCAGTCGCCCTCGCCGCCGTAGCAGTAAGTGCAGATCTGGCCCTTGGGCTGCCAACTGTTGCTGAGAGGGCAACCGAGCTCGTTGGCGTCCTCGAAGATCCCGTGCACCGAGCCGACGGACTCGGGCCCCGGCACGGCGCCGACGGCGTCCTGGTAGAGGGCGATGACCTGCGCCACCTCGAAGGGGTAGAAGATCGAAGTGTCGGCGCTGGCCAGGGCCGCCGCCGTGTGGCGGTTGAGCGCGTTGATTCCGCCGCCACCGATGCCGGCCGCGTCCAGCAGCGTCACCTCGTCCCCCAGGCTCGACTGGGCCGGGGAGACGCCGAGCACGGCGTTGAAGGACAGGAAGTGCTGGAGCGTGTGCGTGAAGTCGTCTCCCCCAGCGCCGTCCCAGCGCTCGGGGTGGTTCTTCCAGTACCCCGGGGTGCAGCCTTCGGCGCACTCTCCGGGCGCGGCGGCGGAGACGAGCGGCCCGCTGACCAGCAGGCTCAATACAGCAAGAAGGGCTCTCTTCATGGCGGTGGTAAGGAAGTCTCAATCAAGAGCAAGCGGATGATCTCGAAGCCTACCCCATCACCCCGATCTGAGAAGGGGGCTTTCCTCCCCTCTCTCCCCGGGCGCCCTTCTGACCCCCCAACGGGGCCCGCCAGGTCCACGGAATCGGAAAGCGATTCCGCTACTCTCTCCCGCCATGCAACCCATCGAGACCGTCGCGGCCGACCTCGGCCTCGCCGATGAGCACTTCCATCCCTTCGGCCGCTTCGCGGGCAAGGTCGACCCCGACGTCCTCGGGGCCCCGCGCCGGGAGGGCGCGCCGCAGCGCCTGATCCTCGTCTCGGCCATCACCCCCACGCCCGCGGGCGAGGGCAAGACGACGACCACCATCGGCCTGGGCGACGCCCTGAAGGACCTGGGCCAGTCGGTCTGCCTCGCCTTGCGCGAGCCCTCCCTCGGGCCCTGCTTCGGCATGAAGGGCGGCGGGACCGGCGGCGGCCAGGCGCAGCTCACGCCCGCCGATCGCATCAACCTGCACTTCACCGGGGACTTCCACGCGATCACCTCCGCCCACAACCTGCTGGCGGCCGCGATCGACAACCACCTGCACTTCGACAACGAGTTGCGGCTCGAGGCGCGTCAGGTTCTCTGGCCGCGGGTCGTCGACATGAACGACCGCGCGCTGCGCCACGTCACGATCGGCCTGGGCGGCAAGACCCACGGCGTCCCGCGCGAGACGGGCTTCGACATCACGGCGGCCTCCGAGCTGATGGCGATCCTCTGCCTCGCGGAGGACGGGGAGGACCTGCGGCGTCGCATCGAGCGCATCGTGATCGGCTTCGACCGCGACGGCAAGCCCGTCGAGGCCGGTCGCCTGGGGGTCGTCGGCGCCATGCTGGCCCTCTTGCGCGACGCCCGCATGCCGAACCTCGTGCAGACCCTCGAGGGCACCCCGGCTTTGGTGCACGGCGGTCCCTTCGCCAACATCGCCCACGGCTGCAACAGCGTGCTGGCCACGCGCTGCGCCATGCACCTCGCCGACTGGACGATCACCGAGGCGGGCTTCGGCTTCGACCTCGGCGCCGAGAAGTTCTTCGACATCAAGTGCCGCAGCGCGAACCTCGCCACCTCCGCCGTCGTGCTCGTCGCCTCGGCACGGGCCCTCAAGATGCACGGCGGCGTGCCGAAGGACGAGCTGGAGGCCGAGGACCCCGCGGCCGTCGAGCGCGGACTCGAGAACCTCGAGAAGCACGTCGAGAGCATCGGCCACTTCGGCCAGCGGCCGATCGTCGCCCTCAACCGCTTCGAGAGCGACGGCGACGCCGAGCTGGCGGTCGTGAAGGGCTGGTGCGAGGGCCGGGACCTGCCCTGCGCCGAGGCCACCCACTTCGCCAGCGGCGGAGAGGGCGCGCGCGAGCTCGCCGAGCTCGTCGTGCAGCACGCCTCCGACGGGGAGCGCGAGGTGCGCTTCCTCTACCCCTTGACCGACAGCGTGCCGGACAAGATCGAGGCGGTCGCCCGGGAGATGTACGGCGCGCGAGACGTCGCCTACACCAAGGCCGCCGAGCGCGACCTGCGGGAGATCGAGCGCCTGGGCTTCTCCGACCTCCCGGTCTGCATCGCCAAGACCCAGAGCTCCCTCTCGGACGACCCGCGCCTGCACGGGAGGCCGCGGGACTTCGAGGTCACCGTGCGCGCCCTGCGCGTCAACGCGGGGGCGGGCTTCCTGGTCGTCCTGACCGGAGAGGTGCTGCGCATGCCCGGGCTGCCACGCAAGCCCCAGGCCCTCGCGATCGACCTCGCGGGCGACGAGATCACCGGCCTGCGCTGAGCGCCTCCGCCGCCGTGGACACCCCCGACCCGCGCCTCGTCGACCTCGAGTCCAAGCTCGCCTTCCTCGAGCGGACGCTGGAGCTGCTCGACGAGGTCGTGCGCGAGCAGGACCAGCGCCTCGAGGCCTTCGAGCGCCGACTCGCCGAGCTGGGCGAGCGCTTCTCGAAGGCGGAGGGCGAAGCGGAGGAGCGCGACCCCGCGGACGAGCGGCCTCCGCACTACTGAGGCGCTCGGCGCGCCTCGCCGCGGGGGCTCAATTCCCCCCGGCCTCGATCTCCTTCTCGAGCTCGTCGAGCACGTCGAGCACGTTGCCGTCGCCGATCGCGCGCTCGGCCTCGAGGGCGGCCTCGTCGGCTCCCATCACGTCGACCTCGTCGAGGACCGAGCCGACCACCGGCGCGGGCGCGACCGGGAGCTCCTCTCCCGCGGACGCGGGGCGCCTCGGGCGTTGGCCTTCGGCCTGCGCCGTGTCCGTCACCGCGGCGTCCGACGACTCGACCCGGGCCCCCGCGGCAGGCGCGGTGGGCGTGAGGGCCTGCTCGTCACCGGACTCGGGCTGGCTCGGACACGCGAGGAGCAACCCCGCCGCGAGGAGGCCGGCGCAGCTCGACGCGAATCGCTGGCGGTTCATCGCTGCCGCTCCCGGCTGCGCGAGGCCCCGCCTGCGGGATTGCCAGGCCCCGCCCCCGCGCCTTTCTGGCGGGCCTTGGCGGCGCGCTCGGCGGTGGACGCCCGCGGCCGGGTCCCGGCCACGCCCGCGGACTCGACGGCGGAGAGCTGGCTCGCGTTCAGCGCCTCGCGCGCCGCGGCCTTGAAGCCTTCGAAGGCCGCCTTCTCCTTCGTGCGCAGGGCGGCGACCCGAGCCAGGTTGGACTCGTCCCGACGCTCGCTCAGGAGGGCCTCGATGCGGTCCAGCTTCGCCAGGCGCAGGAGGTGCTTCTCCTGCTCGAGCATGAAGCGCTTGGCGACCTGGGCTTGGCGGGCATCGAGGTCGGCCAGGCTCTTGCGGGCGTTGGCGATGCGCTGGGCGCGCTCGGCCTCGGTCAGCGCTTTCTGGTCGCGCGCGTTCTGGGCCCGCAGGGCCGTCGCCTCCTTCTGCGCCGTGTCCTGCTGGCGGGCGGCCTCGATGCGCGCTTGGCGCTGGCGCTCCTCCCTCTCCAAGCGTTTGCCGCTGGGGGCGTCCGCCCCGCCCGGCTGGAGCGCGGGCTTGTCGCCGCGACGCTTGCGTCCCGCGTTGACCTTCGGGACTCCGCCGTCCTGCTTGCCCGAGCGCTGGCCGCGGGCCTTCTTCGAGGCCTTGCTGCCGTCCAGCGTCTTCTTGGGCTTGGTGCGCCCCCCGCCCTGCTGGCGACCGCCCTCCTGCGGAGCTCGCAGCGCGCTGGCCTCCGCCCCGGAGAGCGACGCCGCCTCGGCGGGAGTCGGCGCGACGGCCAGGGAGAGGAGGAGCAGGCCGGCGGGGGCCAGGAGAGTCGGGTGCAGCTTCATGGTCGGGGGCGGGTTGGGACGCGAGCGGAGGGCGCGGGAGCGCCGCCGGATGCAGATCTAGCACGGAGAACGGGCCAGCGCTCGCTTTGTTCCGGGAGATTCCGGCTTCCCCCAGCGGGGCCCCCATCCTTCCCTCAGGGGGCGACCGCCTCTCCCGTCTGCACGCTCCAAAGAGCCGCGTAGGGTCCGCCGGCGGCCACGAGCTCATCGTGGGTCCCTTCTTCCCGCACGCGTCCGGCCTCGAAGAGGTAGATCCGGTCGGCGTGCCGCACGGTCGACAGGCGGTGGGCGACGACGATCGTCGTGCGCCCCCGCGCCAAGAGGGCCAAGGAGCGCTGGATGGCCGCCTCGGTCTCGTTGTCGACCGAGCTCGTGGCCTCGTCCAGGATCAGCACCGGAGGATCCTTCAGCACGGCGCGCGCGATCGAGATCCGCTGGCGTTGACCTCCCGAGAGCTTCTGGCCACGTTCCCCGACGATCGTGTCCTCCCCCTCGGGCAAGGCCGCGATGAAGTCCTCCGCTTCGGCGATGCGCGCCGCCTCCCGGATCTCCTCCGAGCTCGCTCCGGGTCGGCCGTAGGCGATGTTGTCGCGAACGCTGCCATGGAAGAGGAAGACGTCCTGGCTGACGAGGCCGATCGCCCGCCGCAGGTCCGCCGCATCGAGCTCGCGCAGGTCGACGCCGTCGAAGGTGACCGCCCCCCCGTCGACGTCGTAGAAGCGCAGGAGGAGCTTCAGCAGCGTGGACTTGCCCGACCCCGTCGCCCCCACGACGGCCGTCGTGCGGCCGGCCTCGAAGCGCACGTCGAGGTCCTGGAAGAGCGCCTCGCGCCCGGCGTAGGCGAAGCCCACGCCCTCGAGGCGCAGCTCGCCGCGGACCGCCTCGAGCGGCAGGCGCCGGCTCCCGTTGCGGAGCGCGGGCTCGGTGTCCAGCAAGCCGAAGAGCCGCCGCGTCGAGGCCATCGCCCGCTGGAAGAGGTCGAAGGTGTCGCCCAGCCGCGTCAGGGGCCACAGCAGCCGCTGGGTCATGAAGATCATGATCGTGTAGGCGCCAGTCGCGAGCTGCCCCTCGAAGACGCGCAGGCCCCCCGCCACCATCATCGCCGTGAAGCCGCACACGATCACCATGCGGATCAGCGGGGAGAAGGCCGAGGAGAGCGCGATCGCGTGGCGGTTGGCCTCGCGGTAGGCGTTGCTCGAGGCGCCCAGCCGCGCGACCTCCCGCTCCTCCGCGGTGAAACTCTTGATCGTCGCGATCCCGCCGAGGTTGCCCGCGAGGTCCGCGTTCAGGTCCCCCACGGCGCCTCGGACTCCGGCGTAGCGCGGGGCGAGGCGACGCTGGAACTGCACCGAGCCCCAGAGCACGAAGGGCATGGGCAGCATCCCCATCCAGGCGATCGAGGGCTCGAGCCAGAAGAAGCCCGCACCGATGGCGACCACCGTGGTCGAGACCTGCAGCAGGTCGTTGGCCCCCACGTCGAGGAAGCGCTCGAGCTGGTTGACGTCGTCGTTCAGGACCGCCATCAGCTGCCCCGTGCTCGAGTCCTCGAAGTAGGCCAGCTCGAGCCCCTGGACGTGCGCGTAGGTCGCCATGCGCAGGTCGTGCTCGACGGTCTGCGCCAGGTTGCGCCAGTAGACCTTGTAGGCGTACTCGAAGGCCGACTCGAGCACCCAGATCGTCACGGTCAGTCCGGCCAGGACCCACAGCTGGTCCACGGGATCCGGCACCCCCCAGGAGGCGATCCAGGAGTCCTCGCGCTCGGTGACGACGTCCACCGCCATCCCGATCAGCACGGGCGGGGCGAGGTCGAAGAGCTTGTTCAGGACCGAGCAGGCCATCGCCAGCCGCACCCGGCCGCGATGCGCGTCCGCGAAGCCGGCGAGGCGCCGCAAGGGCGCGAGCAGGGACGTGGACGTCATGGCGGGAGTCTAGTTGGTCCCCCGTCGGGCCCCGCAGTAGAATCCCCCCCCGCTTTCGTCCCTCACCCCCCAGCCGGGAGCCCTACGTGGAGATCGGAGACAACAAAGTCGTCGGCATCGAATACACCCTCACGGATTCGGAGGGTCAGGTGCTCGACACCTCCGACGGCCGCGGCCCCCTGGCCTACGTACACGGCAAGGGCGGCATCATCCCCGGGCTCGAGGAGGAGCTCACGGGCAAGGCCATCGGCGACGAGCTCAAGGTCGTCGTGCCCCCGGAGAAGGCCTATGGCCCGCGCAACGACCAGCTCCTGCGCCGCGTCCCCAAGGAGGCCTTCGGGGGCCAGCTCGAGTTCGAGCTCGGCCTGCAGTTCCCGGTCCAGGACCAGGACGGCCGGCAGCGACTCGTCACGATCGTCCACATCGAGGAGGAGTCCGTGATCCTCGACGCCAACCACCCCCTCGCCGGCGAGGAGCTGACCTTCGACGTCAAGATCGTCGAGGTGCGCAACGCCACCGAGGAGGAACTCGAGCACGGCCACTCGCACGGCGCGGGCGGCCAGCAGCACTGATCCCAGCAGGACTCCCCCCCGACGACTCGCCGTGGACTTCGAGGTCGACACGCTGATCGAGAGCCCGGTCCAGGACGCCTACCGCGCCTGCGGCCTCGCGAAGTACCAGATCCGCTGGATGGCGTCCCTGGTCGAGGTCGAGCTCGACCCGGAGGTCGAGTGGGGCATCGGCTCGCGCTTCCGCCAGATCCACGAGGAGGCGGGCATCCGGCAGGTCTTCGAGGGGGTCTTGCTCGACCTCCAGGAGGACAGCCGGATCTCGATGAAGCTCGAGCACGCCGACTTCACGATCTTCACGGAGATCGACTTCGAGGACCTCGGGCAGCGCTGCCGGCTCGTTCAGCGCACGCGCCTCGAGCTCAAGAGCGCCCCCCTCAAGCTGATGGCCGACACCATCGGCGGCGTGGTCCACAAGCGCCTCGAGGAGGACTTCGCCCGCCTCAAGGCCCTCTGCGAGTCGGGCTGAGACCTCCCCGGCGCCGGGACGCCGACGAAAAAAATGTGAGCCGGCGGACTTGCGGCTCTCCCGTCGACCGATAGCTTTGAAGCCTTCGGCCCGGGTCCGTCCCGCGCAGACCGCGCCCCCGTGGGGCGTGGATCCCCAGGAGCGACCGCCAATCCTCCCGGGAGCGCGCGAGGGATCGACCCCGCCACGCCAAGACCCCGAACAGACAGCCGTCACGAAGAACACCATGCGCACGCTCGATTACCCCATGAATGCCTGGGAGGTCTTCTACCTCCCCTGAGCGGACTCGTGCGCCAGCGGCTTTGACCGCAAACGGCTAGGAATGAGAGCCCGCTCGACCCCACGAGCGGGCTTCTTTCGTTTCGTCCTCGCCGAGAAGACCCGCTCGCCCGCCCCGGGGCCCCCGCCCCACCGCGAGGACGAGCTCGAACACCCCTTCTCCGGCGTGACCACGCATCGACGACACACCCTCTGGGACCTGGGCCGCGGCCACCGGCTGCGCTACGCGAGCGCCATCGCCGTCATGGCGGTGGGGATCGCCCTGTCCTTCGGCATCCCCCTCGTCACCAAGGCCGCCATCGACGGCCCCCTGGTCGAGGTGCTGCCGGAGGCGTCGTGGACCCTCGGGCCCGAGGCCACGCCCGTCACGGAATCGGTCGCCCTCGACCTGGGGCCGCCGCGCACCTGGCTGCAGGAGCTGGGCGTCCGCTTCGCGCTCGACAGCGGGCCCCAGCTGTGGCTCGCGGGCGGCCTCGTGCTCCTGCTCGCCATGCTCTCTGGGCTCTGCCTGTACCTGCGCACGCGCTGGTCGGCCTTCGCCTCCGAGGGCATCGTGCGGACCCTGCGGGACGACCTCTACGGGCACCTCGCGAACCTCCCCTGCAGCTACTACGACCGGACCGACACCGGAGACCTCGTCCAACGCTGCACCTCGGACGTCGACACCCTGCGCATGTTCCTCTCGACCCAGGTGGTCGAGATCGCGCGGGCGACGCTGCTCGTGCTCCTGGCGGTGCCGATCCTCTTCGCCCTGAGCCCGACCCTCGCAGGCCTCTCCCTGGCCCTGATCCCGATCATCGTGCTCTTCGCCGTTGTGTTCTTCCGGCGCATTCAGGAGCTCTTCCAGCGCATGGACGCCTCCGAGGGCCGCATGACGACGGTGCTGCAGGAGAACCTGACCGCCATCCGGGTCGTGCGGGCCTTCGCCCGCCAGGACCACGAGGTGGAGAAGTTCGGTGAGCGCAACCGGGACTTCCGCGACCACCACGCGCGCTTCATCCAGCTCCTGGGCTACTACTGGTCCTCCTCCGACCTCTTGTGCCTGGCGCAGATCGGGATCGTCCTGCTCGGGGGCGCGGCCCTCGTCTCGCGGGAGGCGATCTCGGTCGGGACCCTGACCGCCTTCGTCGAGTACCAGTTCCTCATGATCTGGCCCGTGCGCCAGCTCGGGCGCGTGCTCGCGGAGTCGGGCAAGGCCGTCGTCGCCATGGGGCGCCTGCGGGAAGTGCTGGACCAGCCCGAGGAGGAGCGCCTCGTGCCCGAAGCCGCGGAAGAGCTCCCGCCCATCACGGGCCGGGTCGAGGTGAGGGATCTCTCCTTCGCCTTCGGCAGCGAGTCCGAGACCCTGCGCGGGATCTCCTTCAGCCTCGAGCCCGGTCAGACCCTGGCCTTGATCGGTCCCCCGGGGGCCGGCAAGACCACGCTGATCCAGCTCCTCCTGCGCCTCTACGACTACCGCGAGGGCTCGATCCGCCTCGACGGACGGGAGCTGCGCGACCTGCCCCGGCGGCACGTGCGCTCGGCCTTCGGCGTCGTGCTGCAGGAGCCCTTCCTGTACTCGAAGAGCGTGCGCCAGAACCTCCAGCTCGGCTCGAGCAGCGCGAGCGACGAGGAGATGTTCGAGTCCACCACCGCCGCGGCCGTGCACGACGCCATCCTCGACTTCAAGGAGGGCTACGACACGGTCGTCGGCGAGCGCGGCGTGACCCTCTCGGGGGGCCAGCGCCAGCGCATCGCCCTGGCGCGCGCGCTCCTGCGCGACCCCGCCGTGCTCGTGCTCGACGACGCGTTGTCGGCCGTCGACACGGAGACCGAGTCGCGCATCCTCGCCGCCCTGGAGGAGCGGCGCGGTCGGCGCACCAGCATCATCATCGCGCACCGGCTCTCGTCGGTGCTGCACGCGGACCTGACCCTCGTGCTCGACAAGGGGGCGATCGTCCAAGCGGGCCGCCACGCCGACCTGATCGGGGTGGACGGTCCCTACCGGCGCCTGTGGGAGATCCAAGGCGCCCTCGAGGACGAGATCCGCGCGGATCTCGAGACGGCCGACAGCCTGGAGAGCCGAGCATGAGCGAAGCGAAGACCATCCCCGGACTGGAGCACGAGAGCGCCCGCACCGGCGTCGACCTCTCCCTGTGGCGCAAGCTGGCCCGCTTCGCGCGGGCCTACCCCGCTTGCGTCGCCCTGGTCGTACTCTGCGCCCTCACGACGGCCTTCTTCGACGCGGCCCTGCCGTGGGTGACCAAGTCCGTCGTCGACATCCTGATCGACCCCGAGCGAGAGCTCGACCTGACCTACTGGGCCTGGGTCTACGGTCTCTTGAGCGCGGGCCTGGCCCTCTCGGTCCTGGGTTTCATCAGCGCCGGGGGGCGCCTGCGCACCGGCGTCGGGCACGACATCCGCCGCGCGGGCTTCGAGAACCTCCAGCGCCTGTCCTTCTCCTTCTACGACCATCGCCCCGTCGGCTGGTTGATGGCGCGCATGACGTCGGACTGCGAACGCCTGACCAACATCCTCGCCTGGGGCCTGCTCGACGTGGTCTGGGGCACCGCCACCATGACCGGGGTCGCGATCGCCATGCTCGTCGTCGACTGGCAGCTGGGCCTCGTGATCCTGACCGTCGTGCCGCTCCTCGCATGGATCTCGAACTTCTTCCAGAAGCGGATCCTCGTCAGCTCGCGGGTCGTGCGCAAGACGAACTCGCGCATCACCGCCTCCTACAACGAGGGCATCATGGGGGTGCGGACCACCAAGGCCTTCGTGCGCGAGGGCCGCAACCTCGACGAGTTCAGCGAGCTCACCGGGAGCATGAACGCGGCCTCGGTGCGCAACGCCTTGCTGTCGGCGGTCTACCTGCCGCTGGTGCTCGTGCTCTCGAGCCTGGCGCTGGCCCTGGTCCTGGGAGTCGGGGGCGCGCGGGTGATGGCGCAGGTGATCCCCCTCGGGACCCTGGTGCTCTTCATCTCCTATTCGCGGCTCTTCTTCGACCCGGTCCAGGAGCTCGCGCGCCTCTTCGCCGAGATGCAGATGGCCCAGGCCTCGGCCGAGCGCGTCCTCTCGCTGATCGAGGCCAAGCCCGAGATCGAGGACTCCGAGGCGGTGCGGGCGAGGATCCGCGACCACGCCGGTGGCGCCGGGGAGGTCGCGCGCGGGGTCGAGCTGGCCGAGGACGGGCTCCCGGCCAGCATCGGCCAGATCGAGTTCGTCGGGGTCGGCTTCGAGTACGAAGACGACCAGCCGATCCTGGAGGGCTTCGACCTGCGCGTCGAGGCCGGTCAGACCGTGGCCCTCGTGGGGCAGACCGGGGGCGGGAAGTCGACGATCCTCGGCCTCCTGTGCCGATTCTACGAGCCGACCTCGGGTGAGATCCGGATCGACGGAGTCGACTACCGCGAGCGTTCTCTGCGCTGGCTGCAGTCGAACCTCGGCATCGTGCTCCAGGAGCCGCAGCTCTTCAGCGGGACGATCGCAGACAACATCCGCTACGGAGACCTCCGCGCTAGCGCGGAGGAAGTGCGTCGCGCAGCCCAACTCGTCGGGGCGCACGAGTTCATCCTCGACCTCGAGGAGGGCTACGACTCCGAGGTCGGCGAGGGCGGCGGCCGCCTCTCCACGGGGCAGAAGCAGCTCGTCTCCTTCGCCCGGGCGGTGCTCAAGTCGCCGCAGATCCTCGTCATGGACGAGGCCACCTCCTCCATCGACACCGAGACCGAGCAGCGCATCCAGCGCGCTCTCGGCAAAGTGCTCGAGGGACGGACCAGCTTCGTGATCGCTCACCGCCTCTCGACCATCCGCAAGGCCGACCGGATCCTCGTGATCGAGCACGGCCGGATCGTCGAGAGCGGGGCCCACGCCGAGCTGCTCGCCCTCGGGGGGCGTTACAACAGCCTCTACACCCAGCAGAGCCTGCGCTCGAGCCGGGCCGGCGAGGATCCGGGTTCGGAGCCGGGAGCCTGGGGCACCGGCGACCCCGCGCCTGCCCTGTGATCGCCTACTCGACGCTCGCCTCGAACTCCAGGCGACCCTCGAAGCGCTGGACCTCCGCGATCTCGAGCTCGCGGGGGCCGGCGCTGTAGGCCGAGAAGCTCGCGGTCTCGAGGCGCAGGGGCCCGGAGAGGCGCAGAGAGCGTGCCAGCCCGCGCCCGAGGTCCCAGCGCAGCTCGCCCTCGAGCACGAAGTCGAAGTCGTGCTCGCGGCGCTCCACGCCGCTGGTCTCCTCTCCTTCGAGCTCCCCCGCCTCCTCGACGCGGGTCCGGAGCTCCACCCCGAGGGAAATCACGGCCACGTGGACGTCCCCTTCCTCGACGACCTCCACCAGGCGGGCCGAGAGCTCTCCGTCGAGGTTCTCGTCGAACTGGCGGGCGAAGTCCGTGTCGTGCTCCTCCGCGGGAACGCCCTCGGGCAGCACGCGCAAGTCTCCGGACAGGTTGGTCATGCGCACGAAGGCCCGCGGCGATGGCGCCCAGGCCTGGCCGACCTCCACCGGCTCCGCGGGCAGGAAGTCCGAGAGGTCGGCCCGCGCCTCGAGGCCCTCGAGCAGCTCGGGATCCTCCGGCGCCTCGCCCAGGAGCTCCACTGCGAAGGCCCCGCTCGCCTCCTCCCGCGTGAACAACACGGTGCGCCCCTCGAGCTCGCTCGCGCCGGCGGTCTCGTTCTCCTGCGCGTCCGCCTGCGCGGGGTCGAGGCGCGCCTCGTAGAGGTTGCCGATCTCCTCGAAGTGCCGGCGCAGGCCGACGAGGGCGCCGCCCCGCACGCGGAACTCGTCGTGGTAGCGCAGGGTCTCGGTCTCCGTCAGGACGAGCCGGGGCCGCGGCTCCTCCTCAGTGTCCACGACTTCGCCGTTCAGCGTGAAGCGACGCTCGGCGCCGACGAGCTCGAGCCGCAAGACCCGCTCGAAGTCCACCCGCGCCGCTTCCCCGTCCCGCGGCGCGAAGCGCGGCGAGACGGGATCGCCCGGGGCGCCGCCCAGGAGGACGAACAGGAGGCCGGCGGCGAGCCTGGACACGTCGCTCCTCAGGCCGGCGCCAGGGCCTTCTCCTGGGCCTGCACCGCGGTCAGGGCGCTCAGGCGGATGATGTCCTCGACCCCGGTGCTGTGGGGCTGGAGAACCGAGACCGCGCGGTCGAGGCCGAGCATCATCGGGCCCATCGTCTCGGTGTCCCCGACCAGTCGCAGCAAATTGAAGCCGATGTTCGCCGACTCGAGGTTCGGGAAGACGAGCACGTTGGCGCGGCGACCCCCGAGGCGGCAGTCGGGGTAGAGCTCCTGGACCAGTGGATCGAGGGCCGCGTCGACGCGCATCTCCCCGTCCACGACGAGGTCGGGGTCCTCGGCCCGCGCCAGCTCGACCGCGCGCCGCACCATGTCACTGCGCGGGTGCGGGCTGCCGCCGAAGCTCGAGAAGGAGACCATGGCCACGACGGGCTCGATCCCGAAGAGGCGCACGGCCTCCGCCGCGAGGAGGGCGATGTCCGAGAGGTCCTCCGCGGTCGGCTCGATGTTGACCGCTGTGTCGGCCATGAAGATCGGCCCCTTGTTGGTCGCCGCGATGCTGAGCCCCGCCGCCAAGCGGAAGCCCGGGCGCAGGGGGATGACCTTCAGGATCGGATGGATCGACTTGCGCACGTAGCGCGTGACGCCGCACACCAGACCGTCGGCTTCCCCCTCGCGCAGGAGCATCGAGGAGAACCAGGTCGCGTCCGTCAGCCGCTCGCGCGCCTCGTCGAGGGTCAGCTTCGAGCGGTGCGAGCGGATGCGACACAGCTCCTGGGCCAGGCGGTCGAGGCGCTCGTCGGCGGCGGGGTCGACGATCTCGATGCCGTCGAGGGAGACGCCGCGCTCCTCCGCGGCCGCCCGCACTTCGTCGGCCGCGCCCACGAGGACCGGCCGGGCGATCTGCTCCCGCGCCACGGCCTGGGCCGCGCGCAGGGTGCGGTCGTGGGCGGCCTCGGGGTACAGGAGCCGGACCGGCTTGCGCCGCGCCCGCGCGACCACGCGGCTCATCAGGTCCCGGCCCGGCCCCAGGCGCTCCATGACCTCGCGCTCGTAGGCGTCGAGGTCGATCTCGAGGCGCGCCACACCGGTGTCGATGGCCGCCTTCGCCACGGCACAGCAGACCCGCGCCAAGACGCGCTGGTCGAGGGGCTTGGGGATCAAGTAGTCGGGACCGAACTCGAGCTTGTCCACGCCGTAGGCCCGCAGGACGTTGCTGGGGACCGGCTCCTTGGCGAGCTCGGCCAGGGCGCGCGTGGCGGCGTGCATCATCTCGGTGTTGATGCAACGCGCGCGCACGTCGAGGGCCCCGCGGAAGAGGAAGGGGAAGCCCAGGACGTTGTTGACCTGGTTGGGGTGGTCCGAGCGCCCCGTGGCCATGATCACGTCGGAGCGCGCGGCGATCGCCGTCGCGTAGGGGATCTCCGGGTCGGGGTTGGACATCGCCAAGACGATCGGCCTCTCCGCCATCGAGCGCAGCATGTCCACGCTCACCACGTCCCCCACCGAGACGCCGATGAAGACGTCGGCGTCGACCATGGCCTCGGCCAGCGTGCGCGCTTCGGTCTCGACGGCGAAGGGCTCCTTGTAGGGGTTCATGCGCTTGCTGCGCCCGGCGTAGATCACGCCGACCGAGTCGCACATCACGATCTTCTTGCGATCGACGCCCAAGCTGATCGCGTAGTTCGCGCAGGCCACGGCCGCCGCCCCCGCGCCGTTGACGACGATCTTGACCTCAGCGGGGTCCTTGCCCGCGATCTCGAGAGCGTTCACGAGAGCGGCCCCCGTGATCAGCGCCGTGCCGTGCTGGTCGTCGTGGAAGACGGGGATGTCGAGGGCCTCCGTCAGGCGTCGCTCGATCTCGAAGCAGCGGGGGCTGGAGATGTCCTCGAGGTTGATCCCCGAGACCGTGGGCGCGATCGCGACGACCGCCGCGACGATCTCGTCCACGTCCTGCGTGCCGAGCTCGATGTCGAAGACGTCGATGTCGGCGAAGCGCTTGAAGAGCACCCCCTTGCCCTCCATCACCGGCTTGCCCGCCTCGGGGCCGATGTTGCCCAGGCCGAGCACGGCCGAGCCGTCCGTCACGACCGCCACGAGGTTGCCCTTGGCGGTGTACTCGTAGACCTTCGAGCGATCCTTGGCGATCTCCCGGCAGGGCTCGGCCACACCGGGGGTGTAGGCCAGGGAGAGGTCGATCTGCGTCAGGCAAGGCTTGGTCGCGTTGACCTCGATCTTGCCGGGCCTGCCCTCGGAGTGGTACTCGAGGGCCTCCTTCGATGTCGTCAGTGCACCCATGGGGCGGCATTGTGCACCTGATGCGCCCCCATTCCCAGGGGCCCATCCTCTTCGGCTCGGCCCCTCCTCAGGGCAGGAAGGGCGCCAGGCGTGCCGAGAGGCGTCGGGCCAACCAGGCCGGCAGCCGCGTCCAGGTGCGACGCAGGAGGGCCGTGCGCGGGTTCGAGGGGGTGAAGCTCGGCAAGCCCTTCGAGCGCACCAGCCCGTAGGCGTAGTGCAGGGGCTCCGGCGCGAAGCCCTGGTTGGTCTTGAACTTCACCGCCCCCGCGTCACGCCGCGAACGGCCCAGGTCGAAGCGCCGGAGCCCGCGCTCGATCGCCCAGCGCTGCAGCTCGGCGATCATGAAGCTGGTGGCGGCGAAGGCCCGGTTGGCCTCCGGCGTCGTCCCGATGTAGTACATGCGCAAGTCCTCGCCGTCGACGAAGCACTGGCTCGCGGCGAGCACCTGGGACCCGCGGCGCACGATGTGCACCGGCGCGGCCTCCCCCAGCTCCTCGGCCAGGGCGCGGAACCAGGCCGGCGGGAGCCCGGGCGAGCCGAGCCGCTGCTTGCTGGCCTGGAAGAGGCGGGCCAGATCCTCGAGGTACCAGCTGCCCTCGTCGAGCTCGAGGCCGTGGGTGTCCGCGGCGCGGCGCACGAGACGACGCTCGTCCTTCTTCATCCCGCGCAGCACGCCGTCGTAGTCCTCCGGCAAGTCCTTGACGAAGGTCACGTAGAGGTCGGAGGCCGTCAGCCCCGGGTGGGCCAGCGGCTCGCGGGCGCGCAACTCGAGGCGTCCCACGCCGAGGCGCCGCGCCTCCTGGAGGGCACGCTCGACGAGGGCCGACTCGATCTCGGCGCCATCCTCCGTCTCGACCACCGGTCCGCCGTAGACCCCGTAGGGCGTCGAGATGAGGTGCGAGCCGGACGTGAGTCGCCGGCAGCGCATCAACGGCAAGTAACCGACGACGGCCTCCCCCCGCGTGCAGAGGAGCTCGCGCGGCTCGTGTCCGAAGACGCGCTCCACCGCGCGCAACCACGCGGGGCGCTGGAAGACGGTGGCGCCGCGCTCGGAGAGCCAGGCCTCGAGGGGGACGACGTCCTCCGGGCGGCGCTCACGCACCTCCAGGGGCAGCGCCCCTGGCTCGCTCGGTGCGGGGCTCGCCCCGTCGACGGCGCTCGGCAGGGGATCGCTCGCGGGGATCGCGGGGGGCATGCGGGGAAGGCCGGCTCCCGCGGGCCCTCAGCAGCAGCTGCGCAAGAGGTCGGCCTGCGTGAGGATGCCCGCGAGGCGGCCACCCTTCAGGACCGGCAGGGCGCTGAAGCCGTGCTCGAGCATGCGGTCCGCTGCCGTGGTCAGGAGGTCGTCCTGGCCGATGGTGATGACCTCGACCGTCATCAGGGCGGAGACGGGGGTCTGCGAGACCTCCAGGCGTCCCTCGTCCTGCGCCACCTGGTCGGACACGATCTCCTGGCCCAGCCCGAAGCGCAGGTCGCGGTCGGAGATCATCCCGACCAGCTGTCCGTCCTCGACGACGGGCAGGTGACGCACGCCCTTCTCGTGGCAGATGTCGAGGGCGTCGAAGATCGCCGTGTCGGGAGAGACGGTGTGCACGTCCGCGGTCATCCACTTCTCCACCGGGTCCTTCGGACGGATCTTCCAGTCGAAACCGGGGTCGTCCTCGCGGCAGGCCTGCAGCAGGTCCGTGGTCGTGATCAGGCCGACGATGCGACCCTCGTCGATGACCGGCAGGGCGCCGATGCGTTCGTCGAGGAAGAGCTTGGCGGCGCTCGCCACCTCGTCCTCCTCACCGAGGCTCTTCACCTCGCGGCGCATGATCTCCGACACCGCCCTGGGGCCGGAGCCCTCCGCGTGGCTGCGGTGGCTGGCGAGCACCCAGCCGGTGGAGAGGGAGATGTCCCGATCGGAGACCATGCCCACGAGCTGACCCGAGTCGACCACCGGCAGGTGTCGGAAGGGATGGGCCTCGAACATCCGGATGGCTTCGTCCAAGGGGCAGTCCGGTGCCGCGCAAACCAGGTCGCGGCTCATGATCTCGGTGACTTTCATGTCGATCCTCTGCGGGGGATCGGGGTCGAGTGGAGGGAGGCTGGAGGCGGGACATTGTAGACCTCCGAGACCATGAATGAAGTGCGGGCCGCCCGGCTCCGGCGACCCGCCCTTCTCGTGCGACCTCTCCCGTTCGCCCAAGTGCGTAGAGCTCGCTCCTCGGAGCGCACTCACCGCGGGCGGGGCCCATGTCCACCGGGGCCCCGCGCGAGGGGACCCCGGCGAGGAAGATCAGTACTTGGTCAGGTAGCGGTCGACCTCCCAGGGATGCACGCTCGAGATGTAGTCCGACCACTCGGACTTCTTGGCCGCCACGAACTGCTCGTAGATGTGGTCGCCCAGGGAGTTCTTGACCACCTCGTCCTTCTCGAGCAAGGCGATGGCCTCGCCCAAGTTGGCGGGCAGGCTCTTGATCTTGAGCCGCGACCGCTCACGGGCGCTCATCTTGTAGACGTTTGCAGTCACGGGCTCCGGCGGCTCGATCCGGTTCTTCACGCCGTCCAGGCCCGAGGCCAGCATGGCGGCGAAGGCCAGATAGGGGTTGCAGGAAGGATCGGGCATGCGCACCTCGACCCGGGTCCCCAGGCCACGGCGGGCCGGGATGCGGATCAGCGGCGAACGGTTGCGCATCGACCAGGCGAGGTCCGTGGGTGCCTCGAAACCAGGCACGAGGCGCTTGTAGGAGTTCACCAGGGGGTTCGTGATCACGCAGAAGTTTCGCGCGTGCTTGAGCAGGCCCCCCACGTACCAGCGCATGACGTCGCTGACGCCGTCGTAGGGGCCCTTCTCGTCGTAGAAGACGTTCTCGTCCCCCGAGAAGAGCGACTGGTGCACGTGCATCCCCGAGCCGTTCAAGCCGTAGAGGGGCTTGGGCATGAAGGTCGCGTGCAGGCCCATCGTGCGCGCGATGCGCCGCACGACGAAGCGGAAGGTGGTCAGCTGGTCGGCGCAGTTCACCGCCGGGCCGTACTTGAAGTCGATCTCGTGCTGACCGGGGGCCACCTCGTGGTGGGCCGCCTCGATCTCGAAGCCCAGGGCCTCGAGGGCCATCACGATCTCGCGCCGGCAGGACTCGCCGAGGTCGGTGGGCGCCAGGTCGAAGTAGCCCGCCGCGTCGTGAGTGACCGTCGTCGCCTCGCCGTCTTCCGAGCGCGCGAAGAGGAAGAACTCCGCCTCGGGGCCGGTGTTCATCGAGTAGCCGAGCTCCGAGGCCTGGGCGCAGACGCGCTTGAGGACCTGCCGCGGGCAACCCTCGAAGGGCGTCTCGTCGGGCTTGTAGACGTCGCAGATCATGCGCGCCACGCGCCCATGGGCGCGGCCGCCCGCACCGGTCGAGACCCAGGGGTCGATGCGGTAGCTCGACAGGTCCGGCTTGAGGAGCATGTCCGACTCCTCGATGCGCGTGAAGCCCTCGATCGAGGAGCCGTCGAACATGATCTCGCCGTCGAGAGCCTTCTCGAACTGGCTCGAGGGCACCTCGACGTTCTTGTTCACGCCGGTGACGTCGGTGAACTGGAGGCGCAGGAAGCGCACGTCCTGGTCGCGCATGTGCTCCAGGATCTGCTTGCGGTCCAGGGTGCCGTCCGCGCTGCGGCAGACGTCGAGGTCCTCGTCCTCCAGGGAGGAGGTCATCAGCTCGTTCATCGGGTGGCCTCGGGCCGGGGGCCCGTACGGGGTTCGGAGGGAATCGCCTCTATAAACAGATCTGGCGCTCTGCATTCGCTTTCTCGCGGTATCCGCGAGAGCCGCCGAGCACCTTAGCCAAGAATCGGATGCCTGAGACGAATCGCAAAGCGAATTCTGCAATTCCTGCAGAATTCGCGGAGCGGCCCGGCGCCGATCAATCCGGCGGAGCGGCCAGGCCGGCGATCCCCGGCAGCACGGGCTCCAGTCGCGCCGCTCCGTCCGCGAAGGCCACGAGGGCGTCCGCGGCTTTCGCGCTCCGGAGCTCTCCGAGCCAGGCCTCGACCTCGCCCAGGACGGCCCCGGGATGGAAGAGGCGGTCGAGCTCCAGGGAGCTCCCCCCCATCGCCGCCAGGAGCGCCCGGGCCCCGGCCTCGGGCAGGTCCGAGGCGACCAGCGCGCGCGCCTCTTCCGACGCCGCCCCGACCTCCCCGCTCACCAGGGCCGCCACGGCGAGCCAGGCGCGGGCGGCTGCGCGCGAAGCGGGGGCCTCGCGCGCGCCCTGAAAGAAGCCGACGGCCGTCTCCACCTCGCCCTGGGCCCAGGCCATCTCGCCCGCCAGGAGCAGCACCTCCGGGTGACCCGGCGCCTCCCCCAGGAGCTCGTCGAGCCCGGCCCAGGCCGCCTCGCCGCGACCGGCGACCGAGTCGAGGCGCACGGCGAGGGCTCGACCCTCCAGGTGTCGCGGCGCGAGCTCGCGCCCCGTCGCCAGGCAGGAATCCGCGAGCTCCAGGTCCCCCGCCAGGGCCGCGACCTTCGCCAGGGCGAAGAGGGGGAGCTCGGCGCGGGTTCCCGGCTCGCCGTGGTAGAGGTCGGTCCAGGCCTCGCAACCGCGCGCCCGCACGAGGAGCTCGCCGGCCGCCTCGAGGTGCCCCGCGCGTCGCTGCACCTCTCCGGCCCGGAAGAGGATCTCGCTCACTGTCGGGAAGTCCTCGAGCCCCTGGAGCGCGATCGTCCAGGCCGCGCTCAGCTGACCGGAGGCCGTCTCCAGGCGCACGGCCTCCGCGCAGGCCAGGGGGAGGAACGGAAGGCGCGCGCGCTCGGCCGCGGCCAGGGCGCGGCCCCGGCTCCAGCATTGCCCGTACAGCTCCCGCGCCCGCTCCGGCTCCTCCATGGCGACGCAGGTCGCGGCCAGCTTGTAGGTGCTGAAGAGGTCGTCGGGGCGCTCCTCCAGCCGGCTCGCGAGGATCCGCCGGTTGCGCTCGTGCTTGCCGCCGGCGCGGATCGCCTCGGGCAGGTAGCCGTGGTGGACCAGGCGCAGGTGCGAGTGCTCGAGGTCGCCGCAACCCAGGGCCAGAAGGCTCCCCGTGACGGACTCGTGCACCGGCCGCTCCCAGCGAATCTCCGGCCGCCGGCGGAAGAGGCGCGGGAGGCCCACCGAGTGCAGGCTCGGGCGCCCGTCCGGTCCGGTCCCGCCGTCGAGGTTGTCGATCCAGACGAGGTAGGCCTGCCGCTCCTCGTCGCCGAGGAGCTCGCGCAGCCCCCCCGCGCTCTCGGGGTCGAGCAGCTCGTCGGCGTCCACGGACAGGATCCACTCCGCGGTGGCGAGCTCGAGGCTTGCGTTGCGCGCCGCGGCGAAGTCGTCGCACCACGCGAAGCGGCCGACGCGCGCGCCGTGGCCCTCGGCGATGGCGACGGACCCGTCGGTCGAGCCCGTGTCGAGGACGCAGATCTCGTCCACGAAGGGGCCCAGGGCCTCGAGGCAGGCGTCCAGGTGCGCCTCCTCGTCGCGCACGATCAAGCAGGCGGCGAGGCTCGTCATGGGCCCACTGTGGAGGGAGCGGGTGCCCGGAGCAAGGCGCCAGCGGCCTTCTCGGTTGCCCCCGGGGGCCATCCCCCGCAAGATCTCCGTCCCCGATCCGGGAGCCGCGCCACTCACGAACCGAGTGGGCTCGATGGCGCCGCGCCTCCCCCGACCCCGACGGAGCCCCCGCTCGATGCAAGACCCCGGCGCGCCGCACAAGACCTACCGCGAGATCACCGTGCTCGCGATCGTCGTCGGCATCCTGATCGGGGTGGTGATGAACGCGGCGATCACCTACTCGGGCCTGCGCATCGGCTTCACCCTGGGCGGCAGCGCGATCGCCGCCGTGCTCGGCTGGGGCATCCTGCGCGGGATCTTCCGCCGCGGCACGATCGTCGAGAACAACATCGCCCAGACGGTCGCCTCCTCGGTCAACACCTCGAACAGCGGGATCATCTTCACGGTTCCGGTGCTCTACCTGCTCGGGCTGCAGGCGGAGTACGACCCCTGGTGGCTGATCGCCGCCACGATGGCTGGCGCGATCATGGGCGTCGCCTTCATCATCCCGACGCGCAAGCAGATGATCGACTTCGATCGCCTGCGCTTCCCGACCGGGACGGCGGTGGCCTCGGTCCTGCGCTCCCCCGGCGAGGGCGTGCGCAAGGCGATCGTGCTGCTCGTCGGCATCGCCGTGGCGATGATCGTCACCTGGTTCACCCTCGCGCCGGACACCCTCAACGTGCCGGAGCTGGGGATGAGCGGCTACTTCGGCTGGGCCGAGATCGCCCACGCCTGGGGCGCGCCGCAGGGCATCGTGGGCGACGACGCCGTCGACGTCGGAGCGTGGATCCAGACCAAGGACGCCCTCGCGGGCCTCTGGAACCCCTCCTTCCAGTTCACCTGGGCCATCGCGCCCTTCGCCCTGGGGGCGGGCTTCATCACGGGCCGCCCGGGGCTCGTCGTCCTGGCCGGGGGCCTCTTGGCCTACTTCGTGATCACGCCCGTGGCGCTCGCCTCGGGATGGATGCCGAGCGAGGTGGACGCCGCCGGCGCCAGCGGCTGGGCCCTCGTCAACATGAACCGGCCCCTGGGCATCGGGCTCTTGATGGGCGGTGCGCTGATCGGGCTCTTCTTCGCCTTCCCCGCCATCGGCGCGGCGCTGCGCTCGATGGGCTCGGCCCGCGGCGCCGGCGGCGAGCGGGACGAGATGCCGATCTGGCTCCTGGGCGTGGCCCTCCTGCTCGCTTTCGGCCTGCTCTACTTCGCGGCGCGCTCGACCATCTCGGGCGGGGACGAGCGCCAGGCGGTGATCGTGGCCGCCGTCGGCACGGGCTGGATGTGGTTCGCGGGCATCGTCATCGCCCAGTGCACGGGGATGACCGACTGGTCCCCCATCTCCGGCATGGCGCTCCTGACCGTCATGATCTGCCTGTTCCTGACGGACAACCAGGTCATCCCCGCCGTGCTCATCGGCGCCGCCGTCTGCGTCTCGATCACCGAGTGCGCGGACATGATGCAGGACCTCAAGACCGGCTCCATGGTCGGCGGTATCCCGCGCAAGCAGCAGCTCCTCGAGCTCGGCGTGTCTTGGATCGGCCCGGCCATCTGCCTGGGCGTCGTTGCGCTGCTCGCCTCCCAGAACTACGACAAGTTCGGCGTCCACTTCGGCCCCGGCACGGACATGCCCGCGCCCCAGGCCGCGGCCCTCGAGGGCGTGATCAACACGATCCGCGGCGGCGACGCGCCGGTGGAGGCCTTCGGCATGGGCGGCGTGATCGGTGCCCTCTTGAGCCTCTCGGGCATGGCGGGCCTGGGCGTCCTGGTGGGCCTCTCGATGTACCTGCCGCTCGCCTACCTCCTGCCCTACGGGCTGGGCTGCCTGATCCAGATGTTCGTCTCCCGGGTCAAGGGAGCGAGTTGGGCCGAGAATTGGGGCGTCCCCCTCGCGGCGGGGCTGATCGTGGGCGAGGGCCTGCTCGGCGTCGTCTTCAACCTCTTCAGCGCGGTCACGCCGATGCTGATCGAAAAGCTCGGCTAGCAGCCCGAGGCAGAAGTCATTCCGATGCAGACCGCCGTCCTCCACTTCGGATCGACACCTTCCTGCCCGATTCGAATCAGACAGGTCGACGAATCCACCGATTCGCCTGCGTTCTCAGTTGCCGATCCAAAGCGGATGCCGACGGTCTGCATCGAAAGCACTTCTACCACGGACTGCTAGGGGCGCGGTATGAAGAAGAGCCTCGGCAACCTCGCCCTCCTCGCGGGGGTCATCGTCTCCTCCCTGGCCGCGGCGGAGGGCCAGCGCGTCTCGCGCACGGCTCCCGTCGATCGCGAGCTCATTGGCCAGGTCCTGCACACGACCATCGCCTCCACGAAGCCGGAGGACGAGAACTTCGTGCGCCTCGACCGGACCCTCGAGGCCGGCAGCGTCCTGGACGAGGAGATGCTGCGATGGCTCGAGAGCGAGGGCCTCGAGGAGGTGCTCGTCCTGCGCCACCCGGTCTCCACCGAGACCCTGTCGGTGGACGAGGAGCTCGTCGGCCGCGTCCTCGCCGCGCCGGTCGTGCTGGGCGCGGAGCTCGAGGAGATCCGGGCCGGGCGTCAGATCTCCCCGGCCTTCGTCGACCGCCTGGAGGCCGCCGGGCTCGAGAGCGTGCGGGTCCAGTTGAAGGAGGTCGACCCCGAGTCGGGCTCGGTCCAGCGCCGCGAGGTGGACTGGGACCTGGGCGAAGGTCGCAATGCCGAGCTCCTCGGGCAGGTGCTGCGCGAGTCGGTGGAGCTGCCGGTGCAGCTCAAGGCCTCGAGCTACGTGGACGACGCCCTCCTCGAGCGCCTGCGCGCCTCCGACCTCGAGGAGATCGAGGTCAAGATCCCCCGCTCCTGGAGCTGGCGCGGCTGGGAGTGGCGCTGGATCTTCGTGATCGGCATCGGCTTGACCCTCGGCGGCGTCTTCCTCAAGCGCACGCGCCTCGACGCCGGCGCCCTGGCCCAGGAGCAATCCGAGGTGGCCCGCCTGGCCGAGGCCCTGCAGGAGCTCGAGGCGCGCGTCGAGGAGCTCGCGACCCGCGCCGACGAACTCGACGCCGAGGCCATCCACGAGGCCGTCGACGCCCTGCTCCTCGGCCCGGTCTACACCCTGGCCGAGGGCCGCAACTCGATCCGCAACGCCCACGGCGGCCGCGTCTTTGCCACGGTGATGGACGACTTCGCGCGCGCCGAACGGCGCCTGAACCGGGCCTGGTCGGCCGCGGTCGACGGCTACGTCGACGAAGCCCGCAACTCCCTGCGGATCGCCCTGCCCTCCCTGCGCGAGGCGCGCGAGTCCCTGCCCGGCACCCGGCCGCCCCGGCCGTCGGGCTTCGCCTCCGAGACCGAGCAACCCCTCCCCCCCGACGTCCCCCTGCCGGGGGGAGGAAACCTGCCTGGGCGCGAGGACGACTGGATCGACCAGTGACCCCTCCGCCATCCCCGGACCGCGACGCGGTCCCGAACCCCACCCCCTTCCTGACCCCATGATCCGCCCCCTCATCGCGGCCGCGGCCCTCGTCACGGGCGCCGCCGCCCTGCCCGTCCTGATCGACGACTTCGAGTCGCTGCCTCCCGACGCCGCGGAGCTGCACTTCGCCCTCAACGCCAGCGGGCTCGACCTGGCCGCCGCGGTGAAGGCGGCGCAGGAGGACACCGGCGGCCTCGCCAGCGAGGCCAGCGTGGACGCCGCGAGCGGCACCGCGACCGTCGACGTCTTCTCCCCCGCGGGTCACTGGCTCGTGACCGTCGACGCGGCCGGGAAGGTGACCTCGAAGACCGAGGTCCCGCGCTTCCCCGGCGACCCCGTCAGCGGCGACTGGACCGAGACCCCCTCGGGCCTGAAGTACTACGACATCCGCGTCGGCGACGGCGCGACTCCCCCGGGCCCCACCTCGCGGGTCAAGGTGCACTACTCCGGCTGGCTCACCACGGGCAAGAAGTTCGACAGCTCCGTCGACCGCGGCACCCCCGCCGAGTTCGGCCTCAACCAGGTCATCGCCGGCTGGACCGAAGGCGTGGGCTCCATGAAGGTCGGCGGCAAGCGCAAGCTGATCATCCCCTTCGCCCAGGCCTACGGCGCGGGCGGCCGCCCGCCGACGATCCCGGCCAAGGCCACGCTGATCTTCGACGTCGAGCTGCTCGAGATCACGCGCTGAGCCGACGCTCGCGCGCTGAGTCGAGAGAGGGCCGTCCCCTGGGGGACGGCCCTCTCTTCTTCGGCGGCGACTCGCGGCGCCGGCCGCCGGCTCAGTCCGCCAGGTCGATCTGCGGCTCGGAGTCCTCGCCCATCGGCGGCGAGTAGAGGTAGGCGTCCCCCCAGGGGTCGATCAGGTGCTTCGCGTCGACGTAGGCGGCCCCGTTCGCGTCGCGCACGGCCAGCTCGTCGAGGGTGTCGGGGTAGCGGCCCCCGTTGTTGGCCGCGTAGCGCTCGAGGGCTTCGTAGAGGGCGACGAAGTCCGCCTCCACTCGCGCCTCGACGTTCGCCGCCTCTTGGGCCTCGGCCTGGGCGCGGTAGGCCTCGGCCTGCTCGATGGCGATCTCGGCCTGGTGCTGCGCCTTCATGACCTCGGGAACGACCAGGCCCGCGCCGATCCCGGCCCCGACGAGCAGGGTGAAGGGCGAGTTGCAGAGGTAGCCCACCGTCCCCGTGGCGTTGACGAGCTGGGAGCGGTCCATGCGCGTCTCCGAGCGGTAGTCGTCCCCGACCCGACGCGAGACGGTCAGCATGCCCTTGGCCCCGCGCCGCAGCTCGGCGAAGGTCGGCATCAGGCGCCCGGGCTCTCGCCCCGGGTCCGCCGGGGAGCGCACGCCGTTGGCCAGCGCGGAGCACATCAGGCTGGTGAGGCCGTAGCCGTCCTGCAGGAGGCGCGGGGTGTTGACCCAGCTCAGCGCCTGGATGCCCTCGACCTCGCCCAGCTGGGCCTGGAAGTGGGGGTTGTCGATCAGGCCGGCGCCCTCGCTCCGGATCTGCAAGACCGCGGCGCTGACGGCGCCGGGGGTCAGACCGAAGACCGCGTAGTCCTCGGTGGTCGTGAAACACAGCTCGAATGGAATCGGCAGCCCCGGGAAGCTCAGGACGCCGAAGTCGAGCCCGCGGTCCTCGAAGTGCGAGACGCGCAGGTAGCCCTCGAGCTCCTGCTGCCCGAGCTCGGCGAGGTGGCGCTCGAGGGTCCCGAAGGTGCGCGCGAAAGCCTCGCGGTCCGCCAGCTCGACGACGGTCACCGTCGAGAAGAGGCCCCCGCCCCCGGTCGAGTCCGCGGCGTAGAAGACCGCCGCTCCGCCCCAGGGGGCGACGAGGTCCGCCTCGAGGTCGAGGCCGGTGTGCTCGCGGATCAGTTCGTCGAGGTCGACCCCCGCCATGTCGCGCGCGATGCCGCGGTAGAGCTCCGCCGCACCGGCGAGGTCGAAAGTCATCGCGCTGGCCCAGGTGGCGTCGGCGGGGATCAGGGCCACGGTCTCGGGCTGAAGCTCCCCCGGCGGCACGAGGCCCGCGGCTTCGGCGGCAGCGGCCCAGCCGGGCATCTCGATCACGAAGTGCGTGCGCTCGTCGTCGGTCCCGCAGGCCCAGGCGATGGAGAAGTCGTCCATGCCGAAGCCTGCGAGCATCTCCATCATCTCGTCGAAGTCGGGGTCCCCCGCCGCCACGCTGGAGACGAGCTCCATGGCCGTGCCGTAATCGAGCATCCCGCTGAAGGCGACCTGCGCGCCCTCCGGCAGGAGGTCCCGTTGAGAGGCCGGCTCGACCCCACCCTCCGCGCCGAGGCGCAAGAAGACGTGGCGCCCCTCGTCCCCCATCCAGAGCGGCAGGGGCGCCGGCATCACCCAGGCGCCGGACTCGGGGCGCTCGCCGAGCTCCAGGCCCATGTCGCCCAGGAAGGCCACCAATTCTCCCGAGAGGTCGCGCGCGTCGGCCGCGTCCGGCCGCACGAGCCGCAGCTCGCCGACGAGCGGCAGGGGCATCCCGGCCACGGCGCGGGAGCTCTCTCCGATCGTCAGCGAGCCCGGACCGTCGAGCAGGCGCAGGACGAGGGGCAGGAGCCCCGGAGGCGCGTCGAAGTCCGGGATCTCCTCGGGCAGCTCGAGTAGCCGCGCGCCGAGGAGCCCCAGGGCTTCACGAAGGGGCTGGTCCTTGGGGTCGACGAGGAGGGCCTCGCAGCCCTGGCCCGTGAGGGAGAGCAGCGGCGTGACCCGCGCCTCCTGCTGGGGAGCGGGCTGCAGGGCGGCGGTGCTGGCGAGGAGGGAGAGGATCGGGATCGTGCAGGACATGGCTCGAGTCGAGGGACGGCCCGCGGGCGGCGGGGGCGGTGGAACGGGAAGTGGAGAGGCCCGCATACGCAGGCCCTGGCCGAGGATGCGCGAGACTCGCGCCCTACTTCACCACGAAGTTGACCAGTCGCCCGGGGACGACGATCTCCTTGACGACTTCCCGGCCTTCCAGCTGGGCCGCGACCGTGTCGCGGGCCAGGGCCAAGAGCTCGTCCTTGGAGGCGCTCTTCTGGGCCTCGACCTTGCCGCGCACCTTGCCCAGGACCTGGACGACGAGCTCGAAGGCGTCGGTCTGGAGGTAGCGCTCCTCGGCCCGGGGCCAGCCGCTCGCGGCCACACCGTCGGCGTGACCCAGGCGCTCCCAGAGCTCCTCCCCCAGGTGCGGGGCGAAGGGCGAGAGGACCTGGACGAAGCGCTCGGCCTGGGAGCGCGTCAGGCTCCCCGCGCGCTTCTGGGCCTCGTTGACGAAGCTCATCATGCCCGCGATGGCCGTGTTGAAGTTGAAGTGGCGGAAGGAGTCCTCGACGCGCTTCAGCATGCGCGCCAGCTCCCGCTCCAGCTCGAGGGCTTCGCCCTCGGGCTCGCCCGCGCCCTCCACGAGCAGGTGCGGCCGGACGCGATCCGCGCCTTCTTCGTCCACGAAGAGGCGCCAGACGCGCTCCAGGAAGCGGCGGCAGCCCGGCACGTCGCGCGGGTTCCAGGGCTTCGACTCCGCAAGGGGGCCCATGAACATCTCGTACAGCCGGAAGGTGTCACAGCCGTAGTCCGCGATCACGCTGTCGGGATTGACGACGTTCTTGAGGGACTTCGACATCTTGGCGATGACCTGCTCGAGCTCCTCGCCGGTGGCCTTCGAGACGACCGCCTCGCCCCGCTCCTCGGTCTCGTCCGCCGGCACCAGGCGCCCGGTCGAGTCCTTGTAGGCGAAGGCGGTCAGCATCCCCTGGTTGAACAGGCGCTGGAAGGGCTCGGGGTGGCTCACCAGCTCCAGGTCGTAGAGCACCTTGTGCCAGAAACGCGCGTAGAGCAGGTGCAGCACGGCGTGCTCCATGCCGCCGACGTAGAGGTCGACCTGGCCCCAGTACCTCTCGGCCTCCGGGCTGCAGGGCGCCTCGTCGTTGCTCGGGTCCATGAAGCGCAGGTAGTACCAGCAGGAGCCGGCCCAGCCGGGCATGGTGTCGGTGTCGCGCTTCCAGCTGCGTCCGTCGGGGCCCTCGCACTCGACCCAGTCCGTCGCCCGCGCCAGGGGGGCGGAGCCGTCCTCGCTGGGCGCGAAGTCGTCCATCTCGGGCAGGGTCACGGGCAGGTCGGCGTCGGCGACCCGCGCCAGCTCGCCGTCGGGGCCGTGCAGCACCGGGAAGGGCTCGCCCCAGTAGCGCTGGCGGCTGAACAGCCAGTCCCGCAAACGGTAGTTCGTGCGCGCCTCCCCCAGGCCCTCGCGCTCGAGGTGGGCGATCATCGCGGCCTTGGCCTCGGCCACGCCCATCCCGTCGAGGAAGTCGGAGTTCACCGCCGGCCCCTCGCCCAGGTAGGCCTTGCCCTCGAAGTCCGCCGGCGGATCGACCGTGCGCACGATGCGCAGGTCGTAGGTCTCGGCGAACTCCCAGTCGCGCTCGTCCTGACCGGGGACGGCCATGATCGCGCCGGTGCCGTAGCTCGCCAGCACGTAGTCGGCGATCCAGACCGGGATGAGGGCGCCGTCGGCGTCCGCTTCGAAGAGCGGGTTGCGCGCGTAGGCCCCGGTGAAGACGCCCGTCTTCTCCTTCGCCAGCTCGGTGCGCTCCAGGTCGCTCTTGGCGGCGGCCTGCTTGACGTAGGCCTCGACCGTCGCGCGCTGGTCGCCCGTCGTGATCTCGGTCACCAGCGGGTGCTCGGGCGCCAGCACCATGAAGGTCGCGCCGAAGACCGTGTCGGGACGCGTGGTGAAGACTTCGACACGCTCGTCGTGGTCCACGACGGGGAAGTGGATGGAGGCCCCCTCCGAGCGCCCGATCCACTCGCGCTGCATCGTCTTGACCGACTCGGGCCAGTCCAGGCCCTCCAGGTCGTCCAGCAGGCGGTCGGCGTAGGCCGTGATCTTCAGCATCCACTGCTTCAGGGGCCGCCGCTCGCAGGGGTGGTCGCCGCGCTCGGAGCGGCCGTTGATGACCTCCTCGTTGGCCAGCACGGTCTTGAGCTCCTCGCACCACCAAACGGGCACCTCGGCCTGATAGGCCAGGCCCAGGTCGAACAGCCGGGCGAAGATCCACTGCGTCCAGCGGTAGTAGGCCGGGTCGCAGGTCGCCAGCTCGCGGTCCCAGTCGTAGGAGAGACCCAGCGCCTGCAGCTGACGCCTGAAGGTCGCGACGTTCGCCTCGGTCGTCGCCCTTGGGTGCTGCCCGGTCTGGATGGCGTACTGCTCGGCCGGCAGCCCGAAGGCGTCGTAGCCCATCGGGTGCAGCACGTTGAAGCCCTCCATGCGCTTGCGGCGGGCGATGACGTCCGTGCCGATGTAGCCCATGGGGTGTCCCACGTGCAGCCCCGCCCCCGAGGGGTAGGGGAACATGTCGAGCACGTAGAACTTCGGCTTCGCCGGGTCGAAGCCGGGCTCCCCGGGTCCGGGGGTGTGGAAGCTGCGCTCGGCCTCCCAGCGGGCCTGCCAGCGCGTCTCGATCTCTCGGGCGTCGTAGATGTTGCTCACGGTTCCGGTCTCCGGGCCGGCGGGCGCGGGGCGGGGAGGAGCGGGGAGCCGGAGGGGGTCCGCCGGCCGAAGCCCGTTCTTGCCCCGGAAGCGGGGGATTGTAGGCGGGCCCGCGCCGCGCGCCAGACCGGGACCGGCCGCGGGAGCGCGCGGTGAAATGGATCCGGGGGGGAGTTGACTCGCGGGCGGGGCCCCGGCATCCTCCCTCGCCCGAACAGCGTGCGGGACCCCCGCCCGGGGGGGCCCAGCGAGGCCCCGTCCGCGGCAGGCCCCGCACCGCGGGGGATTAGCTCAGTTGGTAGAGCGCTTGAATGGCATTCAAGAGGTCAGGGGTTCGACTCCCCTATCCTCCACCACACGCGGAGCCCGGCCCCAGGCCGGGCTCCGGCCCTGTCCGCCCGCCCGCTGGGTGGGCCCGCCGCGCTAGCCTTCCGCGGCGCGTCCCTCCGGCCGACCCGCGACCGAGGCCCGAATGACCGATCTCGCCCACCCCGACCGCCTGGCCAAGATCGAGCGCATGCGCGCCGAGGGGGCCGACCCCTACCCCGCCCGGGGCGTCCCCGCCGCGGAGTCGATCGAGTCCGTCGGCCAGGGCGCCGGCGACGCCGAGGCCCCCGGCCCCCGCATCGGCGAGCGGGTCACGGTCGCGGGCCGCCTGCTCGGCCTGCGAGACTTCGGCAAGCTGATCTTCGCCCCCGTCCTCGACCGCACGGGCCGCATCCAGGTCGGCCTCCAGAAGGGCCGCCTGAGCGAGTGGTGGCCGCGCCGCAAGTGGCTCGACGGAGGCGACCTCGTCGCGATCTCGGGCGAGCTCGGCTTCACCCAGAAGGGCGAGCTGACCATCTGGGGTGACGAGGTCCAACTCCTCGCCAAGGCCGTCGCCCCTCCGCCGGAGAAGTGGCACGGTCTGGCCGACAAGGAGATCCGCTACCGCCGGCGCTACGCCGACCTGTGGACGACCGAGGGCGTGCGCGAGGTCTTCCAGAAGCGCAGCCGGGCCCTCTCGGTCATCCGCCAGTATCTCGAGGAGCAGGGCTACCTCGAGGTCGAGACCCCGATCCTGCACCCCATCCTCGGCGGCGCGACCGCGCGCCCCTTCACGACGCATCACAACGCGCTGGGGATGGACTTCTACCTGCGCATCGCGCCGGAGCTCTACCTCAAGCGCCTGATCGTGGGCGGCCTCGAGCGGGTCTTCGAGATCGCCCGCAACTTCCGCAACGAGGGATTGAGCGTGCGCCACAACCCCGAGTTCACGATGCTGGAACTCTACGAGGCCCAGGCGGACTACCAGCGCATGATGGAGATCTGCGAGGGGCTCTTCGAGACCCTCGCGAAGGAGCTCGGCGGGAGCACGCGCTGCAGCTTCCGCGGCGAGACCTACGACCTCTCGGCGCCCTTCCAGCGCGCGGGCTACATCGACCTCTTCCGCGAGCACGCCGGCTGCGAGTTCGACGACGAGCCCGCGGTGCGCGCCAAGGCCGTGGAGCTCGGGATCCTGAAGGAAGGCCAGGCCGTCGACGACTACTGGAAGCTGATGAACGACGTCTTCGAGGAGACCGTCGAGCCGCACCTCTCCGGACCCGTCTTCGTCTACGACTACCCCGTCCAGATCTGCCCCTTGGCCAAGCGCAAGCCCGAGGACCCGCGCCTCGCCGAGCGCTTCGAGGTCTACGTGGCCTCGATGGAGCTCGGAAACGCCTTCACCGAGCTCAACGACCCCGCCGAGCAGTACGCCCGCTTCGAGGAGCAGGTGGCCCTCAAGGACCCCGAGACGCCCGGTGAGGTCGACGTGGACTACGTCCAGGCCCTCGAGTACGGGATGCCCCCCGCGGGCGGCCTCGGCATCGGCATCGACCGCCTGGTGATGGTGCTCACCGGCCAGGACTCGATCCGCGACGTGCTGCTCTTCCCCGCCATGAAGCCCCTGCGCGAGGGCGAGGTGCCCGAAGGTGAAGGGTCCGCGGGTGAAGGTACCGAGGGCGAACCTCCCCCGGAGGCCTGAGACATGTACCGCCGCTTCCTGAGCTGGCGCTACCTCGTCCGGCGCCGCATCAACCTGATCGGCGTGATGGGCATCACCGTCGGCGTCGGCGCGCTGATCATGATCCTCTCGATCATGACCGGCTTCCTCGAGGAGTCGCGCAAGACCGTCCGCGGCAGCCTCTCGGACGTCATCGTCCAGCCCCACAACCTGCCGCGAGCCGACGGCAGCTTCGTGCCGAGGAGCGCCGAGCCCCTGCTCGCGAAGTTGCGCGAGGACCCGCGCGTCGAAGCGGCCTGCCCGCACCTCTCCTGGGCCGGGATCCTGCTCCAGACGGGCATGGACGCCACCGAGTCGGAGTACCGGCTCAAGGACCCCCAGGGCGGCGAGCTGGCCTTCGCCCACTTCGTCGGCGTGGACCTCGAAGCGGAGTTCGAGACCACCGAGCTGCGGCAGAACCTCCTGCGCGAGGGCTCGGGCGGGGAGGGCGGCTTCCGCATCCCGGTGGACGACCCCGACGACCCCTTCGCGGTCCCGCAGAGCCACGAGGAGGACGAGTTCTTCGCCTGGGTCGTCGTCGGCGAGCAGCTGGCGCGGGTGCACGACCTCTACAAGGGCGCCCTGATCAACCTCGTGACGGTGGTGCCGGACCCCTTCCGTGACGAGCTGCAGCCCTCGAGCCGCAAGTTCCGGGTGGCGGGCACCTTCCGCAGCGGGGAGAACGAGATCGACCTCTCGCGGATCTACATGGACCGCTGGGAGCTCTCCGACTTCCTCTCGGACACCCACGAGTACACCCAGGTTCTCGTCAAGCTGCACGACTACGAAGCCGAGCGCGAGACGATCGAGGCCGATCTCTCGCGCGAGCTCTCGGCGGCCGGGCTGATCCACCACGATCGCTCCCTCGAAGTGCGCACCTGGGAATCCTTCCGCGGGAGCCTGCTCGGAGCGATCGAAAACGAACGCGCCCTGATGGGCATCATGCTGGCCCTGATCGTGCTCGTGGCGGCCTTCACGGTCTTCGCCATCCTGATGATGATGGTCACCGAGAAGCGCCGCGACATCGGCATCCTGACGGCCCTGGGCGCCACGCCGCGTTCGGTGATGTCGATCTTCTTGATGATCGGCATGTGGAACGCCCTGCTGGGCTGCACCCTGGGCACGATCCTGGGCGTGGCCGGCGCCCTGCGCATCGACGCCATCGAGATGTGGCTGTCCGAGACCCTGCAGGTGCAGATCTTCGACCGCGAGGTCTACCTCTTCGACCACATCCCCGCCGTCGTGACGCCGGTGGCCGTGATCGCGATCGTGGCCGGGGCCCTGGTCGCCACGGCCCTCTTCTCCCTGATCCCGGCCTGGACCGCCTCGCGCCTGCACCCGATCGACGCCCTGCGGGCGGAGTGAGCACCATGACGACGCGCACGAGCTTCGACCCCGCCAGCGAGCCCGTCCTGCGGGCCGACGAGGTGCGCAAGTCCTTCCAGGTCGGCGACCGCGAGATCGAGGTGCTGCACGGCGCGCGCCTGGAGCTGCGGGCGCGCGAGCACCTGTGCCTGATGGGCGCCTCGGGCGCGGGCAAGTCGACCTTCCTGCACGTGCTCGGGCTGCTCGAGGCCCCCACCGAGGGCGAGGTCCACCTGCTCGGCAAGCGCGCCTGGAGCCTGCCCATGGCCGAGCGCGCGGCCCTGCGCAACCGCCACATCGGCTTCGTCTTCCAGGCCTACCACCTCTTGCCGGACCTCTCGGCCCTCGAGAACGTCACCCTTCCGGCGCGCATCGCCCACTCCTACGGCACGGTCCCCTTCGACAAGGCCGCCCACACGGCCGAGGCCGTCGACATGCTCGAGCGCTTCGGCCTCGGCGAGCGCATCCACCACCGCCCCAACCAGCTCTCCGGCGGCGAGCGCCAGCGAGTGGCCATCGCGCGCGCGCTCATCCTGCGTCCGGAGATCCTGATCGCCGACGAGCCCACCGGCAACCTCGACACCGGCACCGGCGAGCGCGTGCTCGAGATCCTCTTCGACGAGACCCAGCGCCGCGAGGCATCGCTCCTGCTGGTGACCCATGACGAGCGCCTGGCGCAGCGGTGCGACCGGGTGCTGGTGATGGTCGACGGTCAGATCGAGGCGGATTCGGAGGTGATGATTCCTCAGTGAGAGTCGGGGGTTCGGGTGGGGTTGTTGCCAGACAAGAGACAGGAAACCAGGAAGGTAGGAAACCAGGAAGCTTGAATAGGGCCGAGTCGCAACGGCCGCCATGACGCTTCGCTGTCCGTCCAGGACAGAACGGAGCCCCTTCGGGGCTCCGCTACGGTTCGGCCGCAGACACGCCTCTTCGGATTCTCCGGAGGATAAGAAGAAAAAATACAACCGGAGCCCCGAAGGGGCTCCGGTTGGTCGTTCTGGTCTCTTCTGGACTGACAGCGAACCGCAATCGCGGCCGTTGCCGAACGGCCCTATTCAAGCTTCCTGGTTTCCTACCTTCCTGGTTTCCTGTCTCTTGTCTGGCAACAACCCCACCCGCATCCAGACAGGACGCCCGTCACAAGACTTCGCCCTCTCCGACCTCCGACGCGTCCGTCTGTCCGCGGTGCAGCTCGATGCCGGTCTCGGGCTCGAAGGTGCCGCGCCAGCCGAGGCGCTCGCGGATGCGTTCGTAGGGGTCGGAGTTTGGGCGCGCCAGGAGCGGGTAGAGCTCGGGGTGCTGGCCGATCGCGAGGCGGTCGCCCGCCTGCATCGGGTAGAAGCCGTGTCCGTCGACCGCGAGGGTCACGAGGCCGTGGGACTCCTGGACGCGGATCTCGAGCTGGCTCTCGGGGTGCACCACCATGGGACGGTGCGAGAGGGACTGGGGCGAGATCGGCGTGACGACGAGGCCGCGCATCGAGGGCGCCAGGATCGGGCCGCCGGCGGCCAGGGAGTGGGCGGTCGAGCCGCTCGGGGAAGCGACGATCAGTCCGTCGGCGCGGTAGTCGCTCACCCAGCGCCCGCCGTCGTGCAGCGAGAGGGTCATCATGCCTTGCGCCGCCCCGCGTTGGACGACGAGGTCATTGAGGGCCACCGCCCGGCCCTCCTCACCGTTGTGCTTGGGCAAGGTGGCCGCCAGTCGCATGCGCGGCTCGATCACGGCCTCGCCCCCCAGGACCTCCTCGATCGCGAGCTTCCAGTCGTCGACCACGACCGACGCCAGGAAGCCCACGCGGCCGAAGTTGATGCCCAGGGTCGGAACGGGGTGCTCGGCGAAGGCCCGCACCACCGTCAGCATCGAACCGTCGCCTCCTAGAACGACAACGAGGTCGGGGTGCTCGAGCTCCGGCAGGGGCCGGGCGACCAGCCGCTTGCACTGCCGCCGCAGGTCGCGGTGCACGACGACCTCCTCGCAGCGCCGCTCGAGCAGGGGCGCGAGCTCTCCGACGAGCTCGCGCACGCCGCTCTTGGACTCGTCGGCAAAGACCGCGACGCTGCGCACCGCGACCTCGAAGCGCTCCCGCAGTCGGCGCGGCGGCGAGGGATTCCCGAGGGTCACGCGTCGCTCACCGCGCGTCAGAGGCGGGTGGAGGCCAGGAAGCCGCGCACGACGCGCAGCACGCCCTCCGCGTCGAGGCCCAGCTCGGCCAGCTGCTCCTCGCGGGTGGACTTGTGGTCGACGAAGCGGTCGGGGATCCCCACCAGGCGCAGCCGCGCGCCCGAGCCCGGCAGCCGGTTGGCGGCCTCGAGCACCGCCGAGCCGAAGCCTCCGGCCCGCTGGTGGTCCTCGAGGGTCAGGATCAGCTTGTACTCCTGGGAGTGCCGGGCGAGCAGCTCCTCGTCCACGGGCTTCGCGAAGCGCGCGTCGACGACGCCGATCTGCGCGCCTTGTTGGCGCAGGCGCTCCGCCACCTCGAGGGCCGTGGGCACCATCGCGCCGTAAGCCCAGATCACGAGGCGCTCGCCCTCGCACAGGACCTCGGCCTTGCCCGGCTCGACTGGCCGGCGCTCGTCGGGGTGGATGCACTCGGCCCCGGGGGAGGCCCCCCGCGGATAGCGCAGGCCCACCGGCCCGTCGTGGGCCAGGGCGAACTTGAGCATGCGTGCGAGGTCCGTGCCGTCGCGCGGGGCGCAGAGCACGAAGTTCGGCAGGGTCCGCAGGTAGGCGATGTCGAAGACGCCGTTGTGGGTCGGCCCGTCCTGACCGACGAGCCCCGCGCGGTCCATGCAGATCAGCACCGGCAGGTCCTGCAGAGCGATCTCCTGGAAGACCTGGTCGTAGCCCCGCTGCAGGAAGGTCGAGTAGATCGCCGCCACGGGCCGCGCCCCGGCCTTGGCGAGGCCGGCGCACATCGCCAGGGCGTGCTGCTCGGTGATGCCCGTGTCGTGGAAGCGCGCCGGGAAGCGCTCGGAGAAGGCGTCGAGCCCCGTCCCCGAGGGCATGGCGGCGGTCACGGCGTGGATGCGCAGGTCGCGCTCGGCGAGCTCGATCAGGGACTTGGAGAAGCAGGCGGTGAAGCTCGGGCCGCTCTTCACCTTCTCCTCCCGCGTCGCGGGCGGGAGCTTGCCCTCCTCGCGCCCGCTGCCCTTGGGCGCGGCCGCCGGCCGGCTGCCCTTGACCCCGTGCACCCGCTCGGGGTGCTCGAGGGCGTCGGGGTGGCCCTTGCCCTTCTGGGTGATCAGGTGCAGGAGCACGACGCCGTCGAGCTCCTTGACCCGCCGCAGGTTGTCGACGAGCTGCTTCACGTCGTGGCCGTCGATGGGGCCGACGTAGGTCACGCCGAGCTCCTCGAAGACGTGGCCCGGAACGAGGGCGTGGCGCACGACCTCTCCGATCTGGTCCAGGGTGCGGTCGACCCGCGGCCCGATGACCGGGATGGCGTTGATCAGGCTCTGGATCTCCTGCTGCGCCCGCTGCACGAGGCGCGCCGAGCGGATGCGGGAGAAGTAGCGGGCCATGGCCCCCACCGACTGGGAGATCGACCACTCGTTGTCGTTGAGCACGACGAGCAGCTTCTGCCCCAGGCCACCGGCGTGGTTGATCGCCTCGAAGGCCACCCCGGCGCCGATCGAGGCGTCGCCGATGACCGCCACCGCGTGCGGGGGGTCCGGCTCGTGGGCGGTGCCGAGGGCGAGCCCCAGGGCCAAGCTGATGCTCGTCCCCGCGTGGCCGGTGTGGAAGAGGTCGTAGGGCGACTCCTGGGGGTTCGTGAAGCCGCAGATCCCGCCGCTACGTCGCAGGTCGGCGAAGCCCGCGCGGCGGCCCGTGAGGAGCTTGTGGGTGTAGGCCTGGTGCGACACGTCCCAAACGACCCGATCGCGCCGAAAGTCGTAGACCCGGTGCAGGGCGCAGGTCAGCTCGACCGTCCCGAGATTCGAGCCGAGGTGCCCGCCGGTGCGCTGGACCGAGTCGAGCAGGAAGCGCCGGATCTCGGCGCAGAGCTGTGGCAGCTCCTCGGTCGGGAGGTCCCGCAGGTCCTCGGGGGAGTCGATGGCCTCCAGGAGGGAGGGGCGGTCCGGCGAGGCGTCGATGCCCTCGAGGGCCGCGGGCTGGGAACGGGTGGGGTCGGGGCTCACGCTCGGTGTCGTCGTTGCGGGGGCGCCCGGAGACGGCCCCGCCCTCCAGTCTGACCGGGAGGGGCGGGCCTTCCAACCCCCGGGAGCGCCGGAGTTCCACGGACCTCAACGATCCTCGATCCCCTTCCCCTGGAGCACGCGGCCGCCCATGACGCCCCGACGAATGACCCTCAGGCGCTCCTCCCGGAGGGCTGCGGGCACGATGGTCTCCAGCTCCAGGTAGCGCGCCTCGGCCTCGCGCTGGCGCCCCATGTACACGAGGCAGATCGCGCTGCGCCCCAGCCAGGGCTCTCGGCTGCTCCAGGTCCCGCCGATGTCCTTCCAGCACTGATCCGCCTCCTCGAGGAGCACGAGGGCGGTCTCGAAGTCGGCGCGCTTGAAGTGCGCGACCCCGAGCCGCCCCGTCGCGTTGCAGCGCACGTCCGGAGGGAGCATCGGACGGGCGAGGAGATCCTCGAGGAGCTCCTCCCCCCGGCCGTCCTCGCCGTGGTCCAGCAAGGCCCCGGCGTAACGGTCCTGGGTCTTCAGGGCCAGCTCGCTGTCCTCCCCGAGAATCTCCCGGCGCTTGCTCCACGTGAGCTCGTACAGGGCAACCGCCTCCTCGAGTCGCCTCTGGTTCCAGCAGAGGCTCGCGAGGTTGTTCGTCGCGTAGTAGGGGTGGTCGTGCTCGGGACCGAGGAGCTCGAGCATGCCCTCGTAGGCCTCGCGAAAGAGCGCCTCGGCGAGCCCCTGTCGATCCGACTCGACGAGGGCGCTGCCCAGGTCGTCCATGGCGTAGTACAGCTCGATGGTCGGCTCGCCCGCCCCGATCCGGCGCGCCTCCAGCACCTCCTCCGCCAGCTCGATGGCCTCCTCGGTTCGCTCCTGGAAGTCGTAGACCTCCAGGAGCTTCGCCGCCATCGAGAGGGTCGTCTCGTCTCGCGGAGGCAGGTGCTGCTTGCAAGCACGATAGGCCTCCTCGACCAGGGCGCCGCCTTCGTCGTGAAATCCCGCACTGTGGAGCTTCGCCCCGAGCTCCCCTTTCGCCCCCAGGTAGCTCGCGGTCTCGGGCCCGGGAAGCTCTTCCATGTCCTGGACCAGCGCACGCATGATCGCGATCGCCTCCTCGGTCCGTCCGGACTCCTCCAGCGCGCCAGCCAGGCTCCACTTGGCGCTGTGGACTGGTCGCGCATACCGCCCTAGCTCCCGCTCGAGTTCATGGACGGCCTGTCGGAGTTGCTCGATCGCCGGGGGCAGGATCGAGAGGCTCGTGAGAGTACTCCCGATGAAGCGCCGTACCTCGGCAACGACGTAGGGGTCGGCGTCCTCGACCCCGTCCAGCCGTTCGACCGCCTGGTCGAGCACTTCGCGCGCGGTGATGTCCCGACCTTGCGCCACCCTCGGTCGCGAAGCACTCAAGAGCTCCTCGACCAGCTTCAGGGTCGAGCTCCGGATCGCGAGCTCCCGGCGCGCCCGCTCGCCCTCCTCCTGCGCCTGGGCCAGAGCCTCGCTCTTCGCCTCCAGCGCCGTGCTCTCCGCCGCCAACGCCTGTTGCACGTTGCGCTTCTCCTCCTGCACCTGCCCCACGAGCTTCGCCTCCGCCTCGGCGCGGGCCGCTTGGACCGCGGCCACGCCGCCGGCGCCGGCGACCAGCGCCAGCAAGGCCCCCCCCAGGGCCCCCGCCGCCAGCCGGTTGCGCTGCACCCACTTCCCGAGCTCCGCCATGGCCCCCGTGCGGTGGGCGGAAACGACTCGCTGCTCGAGGTGGGCCCGGAGGTCCGCCGCCAGCGCGCTCATGTCGGCGTAGCGCTCCTCGCGCTCCCGGGCCATGGCCCGGCGGCAGATCGCCACCAGCTCCTCCGGCGCCCTCGCGTCATCGAGGGGCGCCGGCTCCTGGGTCTGCACCCGGGCCAGCACCGCGTAGGGCGCGTTGCTACCCTCGTCACGCTCGAAGGGCGGCCTGCCCGCGAGCAACTCGTAGAGCATCGCCCCCAGCGCGTACACGTCGCTGCGCTCGTCCACCGCGCTGCTCTCGCCCCGCGCCTGCTCGGGGGACATGAAGTAGGGCGTGCCGATCACCGCCCCGTCGAGGGTCCGCACGGGGGAGGCCTCGGGGGCCCCCGACGAATCCGCCTGCGGCCGCGGGTCCCGCGCGTCCCGCTGCCCGCGCACGGCCGCGATTCCCCAGTCCACCACCTGCACCTCCCCGAAGCGCCCCACCATCACGTTCGAGGGCTTGAGGTCGCGGTGCACGACCCCCGAGGCGTGGGCGTGCGCCATCGCCTCGCAGACGCGCTCGAGCACGCCGACCGCCCGCGCCAGACTCCAGCCGTCTTCGGAGGCGCGGGCCTTCGTGAAGACCTCGCGCAGCTCGCCCCCCGCCAACACCGGCATCGTGAAGAAGGGCCGGCCCTCCTCGTCCACGCCCAGCTCGTGGATCGAGACGATGCCCGGGTGGTCGAGGCGGCCGAGGACCCGGGCCTCGTTCAGGAAGCGCGCCAGGCGCACGTCGGTCGCCTCCCCCCGCAGGGTCTTCATCGCCAGCTTGCGCCGCAGGGGCCGGTCCTCGACTCGCCGCACGAGCCCCATCGCCCCGCGGCCGAGCTCCTCGCCCTGGACGTAGCGGCCGCCGCCTCCCGCCGCGATCGCCGCCAGCTCGGCGCGCAAGGCCTCGCCGTCGACCTCCGCCGAGGAGGGCGGCGGTGAGCCGAAGTCGGGGGATTCGCCGGGGTCGCTCGGCAAGTCGCCCCCCGCCTCGTCCGCGGCCAGCAGCTCGCGCAACGAGCGTCCCAGCTCGGGCTCGGAGGCCTCGAGCTCGGCGAGGCGGCGGCCGCGGACCTCCCCCGTCAGGCCGCAGACCTCGTGGAAGAGTCGGACCAGCTCGTCCTCTGCGCGGCTCTCGTCGTCCATGGCTCGTCGAGGATACGGGGCTGACCCTGGGGACGCCATTCGGGCCGTCCGCGGTGCTAGGCTGGGTCCATGCAGGCCGATCCGCACACGACCCGCTCGATCGACAGCGCCCTCTCAGGGGACTCGGGAGCGCGCCGCCAGCTCCTCGACCAGGTCTACGACGACCTGCGACGGATCGCCTCCTCGCTGATGAAGGGCGAGCGCGCCGGCCACACCCTCCAGCCCACCGCCCTCGCTCACGAGGTCTACCTGCGCATCCTCGATCCCTTCCCGGAGTCGATCGAGAGCGAGGCCGAGCTGCTCTCGACCGCGGCGCGGGTCATGCGCCACCTCTTGATCGACCACGCGCGATCGAAGGGCGCCGCCAAGCGCGGCGGCTCCTGGCACCGCGTGCCGATGGACGCCGAGATGGCGCAGGCCTGGGAGGATCCCGAGCGGGTCCTGGCCCTCGACGAGGCCCTGGAGCGCCTCGCGCGCACGCAAGCGCGTCAGGCCGAGGTCGTCGAACTCCTTTTCTTCGGCGGATTGACCCAGGAGCGCGCGGCGGAGGTCCTGAGGGTGAGCCGCGACACGGTCAAGCTCGACTGGCGCTTCGCCCGGGCTTGGCTGCACCGCGAGTTGGGCGCCGCGGGCGGCGCGTCCGACTGAGCCCCCCGCTCAGCGCTCGCGCTCGAGCAGTCGGTCGACGAAGGCGAAGGGCAGGTCGCCTTCGTCGAAGCCGAGGCGCCGCGCGGCCTCGCGGGCGTCCTGGGCGTGGCGCCGGGCCTCGCGGCGGGCCCCCTCCAGGCCGAAGGCGGCAACGCTCGTGGCGCGGTCGAGGGCCTCGTCCTTGCCCGGGGTCTTGCCCAGGGTGCCCGCGTCCCCCACGACGTCCAGCACGTCGTCGATGGCCTGGAAGCCGAGCCCGAGCCCCACGCCGAAGGCCCGCGCGCCGCCCCGGCGCGCTGCGTCTCCGCCACCGGCCAGGGCCCCCATCTCGCAGGCCGCGGCGATCAGGGCCGCGGTCTTGGCACGGTGCACGGCGCGCACCTCCTCGGCGCTGGCGCGACTTCCGGCCAGAGTCAGGTCGAGCACCTGCCCGCCCACCATGCCGCAGGCGCCCGCGGCACGGGCCAGGACCTCCACGAGCTCGGCCCCGACGCCCGGACTCTCCCCCTGGACCCGGAAGGCTCCCAGGACCCCGAAGGCCTCGGTCAGGAGGGTGTCGCCCACGAGCACCGCCATCGCCTCGCCGTAGACCTTGTGGCAGGTCGGTCGACCGCGGCGAAGGTCGTCGTCGTCCATGCACGGCAGGTCGTCGTGCACGAGGCTGTAGGTGTGGACCATCTCGATCGCGAGCGCCGGAGGCAGGGCCCGGGCGAGGTCGCCCCCTTCCGCCTCGCAGAAGAGGCGCACGAGGGCCGGGCGCAGGCGCTTGCCGCCCCCCAGGAGGGCGTAGGCGGTCGCCTCGCGCAGGGTCGCCGGCCAACCGGTGCGGCCGTCGATCCAGGCCGAGAGCTCCGCCTCGATCCAGCTCCCCGCCTCGCCGAGCCAGCGCTCGAGATGCTCCTGGCCGCTTCCCCCGCCGTCCATCGCCAGTCCCGACCGCGCTCTCAGCCGTCGTGGCCGGCGTCGGGGTCGTCGTCGTAGGGCTCGAGGGCCGCCTCGGCGCCGCGGGTGAGCTCCTCGACCTGGCGCCGGAAGCCGTCGAGGACCTCGCGGCAGCCGGCGAGCAGCCGCACGCCTTCCTCGTAGCGTCCGATCGCTTCCTCGAGGCCCAGCCCGCCGTCCTCCATCTCGCGCACGAGCTCCTCCAGGCGGGCGAGCCGGGCGTCGAAGTCGACCTGGGCCTCGGCCTTCGTCCCGGCGGCCTTGGCCTTGGCGGCCCCGGGGGTCTTCGCGGACTCGGACTTCTTCGGGACCATCGCGCCAGTCTAAGGCATGGGCGCCCGGGCGGGCGCCGCCCCCCCCGGGAGTTCGGCGGCGAATCAGGCGCCGGGCACGGTCGGGAAGCGCCCCTCGATCTCGCCGGCGCGGCGGAACTTGCGCCAGCGCTCCTCGAGCAGCTCCTCGGTCGGGACGGCCTCGAGGTCGGCCAGGCTCGCGAGGATCGTGCGCCGCACCTCCGCCATGGCCGCCTCGCGGTCGCGATGCGCCCCGCCCACCGGCTCGGGGATCACCCCGTCCACCAGGCCCAGGCGCGTGAGGTCGCCGGAGGTCAGGCGCAGGGCCTCGGCCGCGTCGGGGGTGCGCGCCCCGTCCTTCCACAGGATCGCCGCGCAGCCCTCGGGGGAGATGACCGAGTAGTAGGAGTACTCCATCATCAGCACGCGGTCGCCGACGCCGATCCCCAGGGCGCCTCCGGAGCCGCCCTCGCCGATCACGATCACGAGGATCGGGACGCGGATGCCGAACATCTCGAGGATGTTCTCGGCGATGGCCTCGGCCTGGCCGCGCTCCTCGGCGCCGATGCCCGGGTAGGCCCCTGGGGTGTTGATCATGGTCACGATCGGCAGCCGCAGCTTCTCCGCCAACCGCATCTTGCGCAGGGCCTTGCGGTAGCCCTCGGGGTGCGCGCTGCCGAAGTTGCAGGCGATGCGCTCCTTGGTCGAGCGCCCCTTGCGGTGGCCGATCAGGAGGAAGCGCGTGTCCTCGATGCGCGCGAGGCCGGCGAGGATGGCCCGGTCGTCGCCGAAGACCTTGTCGCCGTGCAGCTCGACGAACTCGTCCAGGATCCCGGTCACGTAGTCCCCGGCCACGGGGCGCTCGGGGTGGCGCGCCACCTTGACCCGGTCCCAGGCGGAGAGGTCGGCGTAGGTCGCCTCGATCGCCTCGCGCAGGCGCTGGCTGAGGGACTCGATCTCACCCGAGAGGTCGAACTGCGTGCGCTCGGAGATCTCCCGCAGGTCGGCGAGCTGCGACTCGAGCTCCTCGATCTCCGACTCGAAGCCCATGCCCGCGGCGGAGCCCTTGCCGGCGGTCTTGGCCGGGCCCTTCGACTCTCCCGCGGCGCGGGCCGCGCCCTCCTTCGGCTTCTCCTCGCTCATGGTGACCGTCGGCGCAGGTGCGCCGCCTCGGTTGGGGGGAGATGTTCGGAGAGGGGGGCGCGAGGCGCAAGGGCCCAGGGCTGATTCGGCCCGCGCCCCTCGATATGATCGGCCTTCCGCCGGCTCCTGGCCCCCTGCCGAATTGGACGACGCTCCCGTGGACACCGCACCCGTGACGACCTCTCCCACCGCGACCCACCCCCTCCCGGACGCCTGGCGCGTCGAGGTCTTCCGGCGCCGGCGCGAGGACGACCCCGACGCCGCGGGCCTGCTCCAGGCGGCCCGCGAGCTGGGCGTCGAGGGCCTCGAGGCCGCGCGCCTGGGGCGCGGCTTCCTGCTCTCCCCCGGGCTCGAGCGCGGGCGCGTGGAGGCGATCGCGCGTGAGCTGCTCGCGGATCCCGTGCTCGACGACGTGCGGATCGTCGCGCCGGGCGACGCGCCCTCCGCCGCCGCGGCCCGCACCCAGCGCGTCCTCGTCGCCCGCCGGCCCGGCGTGATGGACCCGGTCGCCCTGACCGTCGGCCGCGCCCTGGTGCGCACGGTCTTGGCGCCGGAGACGCCGCCGGTCCGCGTGCAGACCTTCCGGGCCTGGGAGCTGGAGGGAGAGCTCGCCCCCGCCGAGCTCGAGACCCTGGCCGCGCGCGTCCTCGCCAACGACACCATCGAGGAGACCGCGATCGGCGCCGAGGGCCTGGCCTTCGGGCCCCCGCCCCCGGCGCCGCGCCACGGGCGGGTGGAGGTCCCCCTCCGGGAGCTCGAGGACGAGGCCCTGCTGGCCCTCAGTCAGGAGGGCGGCCTCTCCTTGAACCTCATCGAGATGCGCGCGATCCAGGCCCACTTCCGCGCCCTGGAGCGCGAGCCGACCGCCTGCGAGCTCGAGACCCTGGCGCAGACTTGGAGCGAGCACTGCAAGCACAAGACCTTCGCCGGCGCCGTGGAGCTCGAGCCCTGCGCCGCCTGGCCCGCGGGCGGGCGCTACGAGAACCTGCTCAAGGAGACGATCAAGCACGCCACCGTGGCCCTCGACAAGCCCTGGTGCATCAGCGTCTTCCACGACAACGCGGGCATCGTCGCCTTCGACGGGGACTGGGACGTCTGCTTCAAGGTGGAGACGCACAACCACCCCAGCGCGATCGATCCCTACGGCGGCGCGGGGACCGGCATCGGCGGCGTGATCCGCGACGTGCTGGGCGTGGGGCTCGGCGCGGAGCCGATCGCGAACACCGACGCCTTCTTCGTCGGGCCGCCGGACCTCCCCGCCGAGCGGCTGCCCAAGGGCTGCCTGCACCCGCGACGCATCCTGCGCGGCGTCGTGGCCGGCGTGCGGGACTACGGCAACCGCATGGGCATCCCGACGCTCAGCGGCGGCCTGTGGTACGACGAGGGCTACACCGCCAACCCCCTCGTCTACGCCGGCACCGTCGGGCTCATCCCGCGCAGCTGCGCCCACAAGGAGGTTCAGCCCGAGGACGCCATCGTGGTCGTCGGCGGGCGCACGGGGCGCGACGGGATCCACGGCGCGACCTTCTCGAGCGTCGAGCTGCACGAGGAGTCCGAGATGGTCTCCTCCGCCGCGGTGCAGATCGGCGACCCGATCGCGGAGAAGCGCGTGCTCGACGCCTTGCTCGTCGCCCGCGACCGCGGCCTCTACCGCGCGATCACCGACTGCGGCGCCGGCGGGCTCTCCTCCGCCGTGGGCGAGATGGGCGAGGACTGCGGCGCCCTCGTGCACCTGCACACCGTGCCCCTCAAATACCCCGGCCTGACCCCCGAGGAGGTCTGGATCAGCGAGGCCCAGGAGCGCATGGTGCTCGCCGTCCCCGCCGAGCACATCGAGGAGTGCCTCGAGGTCTTCGAGGCCGAGGACGTCGAGGCGGCGGTGATCGGGAGCTTCACGGACACCGGGCGGCTCGTGCTGAAGTACCACGGCGAGTACGTCGGCGAGCTCGACATGGAGTTCTTGCACCAGGGCACGCCGCGGCCCACGCGCCGCGCGCGCTGGGAGCCGCCGACGCAGGACGACCCCGGGGTGCCGGCCGCGAGCGACCTCGCGGCCACCGTGCTGGCCCTGGTGGGCGCCCCCAACAGCGCCAGCCGCGAGTGGATCGTGCGCCAGTACGACCACGAGGTTCAGGGACGCAACGTGCTCAAGCCCCAGGTCGGCGTGCGCGCGGACGCCCCGGGGGACGGCGCGGTGCTGCGACCGCTCGAGGAGTCCCTCGCCGGCGTCGCCATCGCCTGCGGCGCGAACCCGCGCTACGGGCGCCTCGACCCGCGGCGCATGGCCCTGGCCGCGATCGACGAGGCCCTGCGCAACGTCGTGGCCGTGGGCGGGGACCCGGCCCGCACCGCGATCCTCGACAACTTCTCCTGGGGCAACTGCGACAAGCCCGATCAGCTCGGCGCCCTGGTGCTGGCCGCCGAGGGCTGCCGCGACGCGGCCATCGCCTACGGCACGCCCTTCATCTCGGGCAAGGACAGCCTCAACAACGAGTACCGGGTCGGCGAGGAGTCGATCGCGATCCCTCCCACCCTCCTGATCTCCGCCCTGGCGCGCGTGCCGGACGTGCGGCTCTGCGTCAGCTCGGACCTCAAGGCGGCCGGGAACCTGCTCTACCTCGTCGGCCTGACGCGGGCGGAGCTCGGGGGGTCGGAGTACTTCCGTCTCCGCCAGCTGGACGGCGGCCGCGTCCCCGCCCCTGACCTGCAGACGGCCCCCGCCCTGCTCGCCGCGCTGCACGCCGCCATCGCCGATGGCAGCGTGCGCGCCTGCCACGACCTCTCCGAGGGCGGCCTGGCCGTCGCGGCGGCCGAGATGGCCTTCGGCGGCGAGCTGGGCCTCGACCTCGACCTCGCGCGGGTCCCGAGCGAGGTGCTGCCCGAGGGCGCCGATCCCGACGCCACGGCGCTCTTCTCCGAGTCCTGCACGCGCTTCCTGCTCGAGGTCGAGCCCGCTCGGCAAGGCGCCCTCGAGGCGCGCCTCGACGGCCTGCCCTTCGCCTGCGTCGGCCGCGTGCGCCCCGACCCCGTGGTCGAGCTGCGCCCCGTCGCCGGGGAGCCCGTGCGCCTCGACGTCGAGGAGCTGCGTCGCGCCCACCAGAGCCACTTCCGAGGTTAAGCCACCCGCCCAGCCATCATGACCCTCCCCCAGGCCCTCGTCCTGCGCACCGCCGGCACGAACTGCGACGCCGAGACCGCCCGCGCCCTGCGCATGGCCGGCGCCGAGGCCGAAGTGCTCCACCTCGCCCGCCTGCTCGAAGCGCCCGCGCGCCTCGACGAGCTCGAGATCGTCGTCCTGGCCGGCGGCTTCAGCTACGGCGACGACGTGGCGGCCGGTCGCGTCTGGGGTCTGGAGCTGCGCCATGGACTGCAGCAGGCCCTGCGCGCCTTCGTGGACCGCGGCGGCCTCCTGCTCGGCGTCTGCAACGGCTTCCAGGTCCTCGTCGAGTCGGGCTTCTTCGACCCCGAGCGGTCGGCCGGCGAGCGCGACTTCGCCCTGACCCACAACGAGTCGAACCACTACGAGTGCCGCTGGGTGACCCTCGAGGGCCAGGACTGCGCCTGCCCCTGGATCGTGCCCGGCGAGCGCATGCCGACGCCCGTGGCCCACGCGGAGGGCCGCTTCACCGTGCGCGACGCCGCGGTCCTCGAGCGCCTGCGCGAGCGGCGCCAGATCGCTCTGCGCTACGTCCCATCCGACGGGGAGGGGGCGGCGGACTACCCCGCGAACCCCAACGGCTCGGTGGACGGCATCGCCGGCATCTGCGACCCCACCGGCCGCGTGCTGGGGCTCATGCCCCACCCCGAGCGCAACCTCGACCCCTGGCAGCACCCGCAGTGGACGCGCCTGGCGGGCGAGCGCGAGGTGGGCGAAGGCCTGGCCTTCTACGAGCGCCTCGTGGCGCACGCCGCCGGGGCCCTGCAGCCCTAGCCGCTCCGGCTCGCCGCGCCCTCGCGCGCCGCCGGAATCGCCCGTGGCGGCGCTGAATTCGTCGGCCACGGCCCTGGAACGGCGCCCGGGATTCGCTAGCTTCGAGTCCGAGGGCGCCAGCACGCGCCCTCCCCCTTCCACGGCCCCACCCGCGACCCGCCATGCGCCGACTCCCGCTCCCCCTGCTGCTCCTCCTGCCCCTGGTCGGCACTGGCTGCGCCGCCGTGCTCGGCGTGGGCGCCGGCGTGGTGATCAGCCAGGACATGCTCGACAGCAACACCTTCGTCGCCCAGCTCGACGAGGACGTCGACGTCGCCTGGGCCATGGCCAAGGCCTCCCTCGGCAAGCAGTCCGAGATCCCGATCCGGGTCGACGACGACGTGCGCGGCGCGATCGCCACCATCGACGGCGCGGAGGTCACGGTCTCCGTCGAGGCCTACGACCTGAACCGCTGCCGGCTGATCGTCTCCGCGCGCAAGTACGGCATCTCCAACGGGGAGATCGCCGACCTGGTCTTCAAGCGGATCCTGGCGAACTTCGAGGAGTAGGCGCGCCGAGCTCTCCTGAGGGTGCCGGCCTGCGGCGCGTCAGGCCCGCCCCTCGGCTCCTTCCTCGACCTTCTCCCGCGCCGCCTTCTTGGCGCAGGCCTTGCACAGGCCCTCGAGCCGCAGGGTGTGGTCGGTCAGGGTGAAGCCGTGCCCGGCGGCGACCTCCTCCTGCAGGCGCTCGATCTCCTCGTTGCGAAACTCCACGATCTTGCGGCAGCCGGTGCAGATCAGGTGGTCGTGGTGCTCGTGCCCGAGGACGTGCTCGTACATGAGCTCTCCGCGGCCGCTGTCCAGCGTCCCGATGAAGCCGCCCTCCTCGAGCAGGCTGAGGGTGCGATAGACGGTCGCCCGCGAGACCCGCTTCGCGGCGTCGGGGTCCTCGTCCAGCATCCAGCGGTGGAGCATCTCCGCCGTGAAGTGCTCGTGGGTCGCGAAGGCCTGCTCGAAGATGCGCTCCCGCTGCTGGGTGAGCTTGAGGTTGCGCGAGCGCAGGAACTCGTCGAAGCGCTTGCGGATCGCGGCGTGCTTCAACCGACCCCGCCGGCTAGAGCCGGCCCTCCCGGCTCCACTGGTTCGCCCCGCTCATCATCTTGCGGATGCGCTCCTTGCGGCCCTCGACGCGGGTCCCGATGTCCCGGCGGCAGAACTTCCCGGCCCACTCGATGGCGTCGTAGCCCGCGTAGGCGCCCTGGCGGGCGTCGTCGATGGTCTCGCCCATCCCGGTCACGCACAGGACGCGCCCGCCGGCGGTGACGAGCTTGTCGTCGCTCGTGGCCGTGCCGGCCTGGAAAACGACCACCTCCTCCAGGGCTTCGGCCTCCTCGATGCCGCGGATGCGGTCGCCCTTGCGGTAGCTCGCGGGGTAGCCCTCGCTGGCGCCCACGACGCCCACGCAGAAGCGCGGATCCCAGTCGGGCGCCTCGATCGAGGCGAGCTCCCCCCGCGCCGTCGCGGCGAGGATCGGGAGCAAGTCGCTCTTCATGCGCCGCGCCACCGCCTGCATCTCGGGGTCGCCGAAGCGCACGTTGTACTCGAGCACCCGCGGCCCCTGGTCGGTGACCATCAGGCCGATGAAGAGCACGCCGCGAAAGTCGATGCCCTCCCTCCGCAGGCCGTGGATCGAGGGGATGACGATGCGCTGCTCGATCTGGCGCAGGAGGCGCTTGCTCATGCTCGGGGCCGGGGAGTAGATCCCCATGCCGCCGGTATTCGGGCCGCTGTCCCCCTCGCCGACCTGCTTGTGGTCCACGATCGGCTCGAGGATCAGGATCGCCTCGCCGTCGGTGACGGCCAGGACGCTCGCCTCCTCGCCCTCGAGGAACTCCTCGACCAGGATGCGCTCCCCGGCCGCGCCGAGGCTGCGCTCCTCCATCAGGCTGTCGACCGCGCGGCAGGCCGCGGCCGCGTCCTCGCAGATCACGACGCCCTTGCCGGCGGCCAGGCCATCGGCCTTGATCACCTGGGGCCAGACGTTGCAGCCCTCGAGGTAGGCCTTGGCGGGACCCGAGCGGTCGAAGCGCCGGGAGGTCGCGGTGGGGATGCGGTGGCGCTCGAGGAGGTCCTTGGCGGCCCCCTTCGAGCCCTCGAGCTCCGCGCCTCGCCGGCCCGGGCCGAAGACCGCGATGCCGGCTTCCCGCAGCTCGTCGGCCAGGCCCGCGACGAGGGGCGCCTCGGGCCCGACGACGACGAGGTCCACGGCCTCGGCCTTGGCCAGGCGCAGGAGGCCCGCCACGTCGTCCGCCGAGACGTCCACGTTGCGCGCCACGGCGGAGGTGCCGCCGTTGCCGGGCGCGCACAGGAGCTCCGTGAGCTCCGGCGACTGGGCGATCTTCCAGCACAGGGCGTGCTCGCGCCCTCCGCTACCGACGACGAGAACCTTCATGGGCGGGGGACGGCGTACGGTCGCGGGCGAAGCGAGGGCCGCATGGGCTGATCGAGAACGACACGGAGGGAGACTGCACGCGCGAGCCGGGCCCGTGCGCGTGTTTCGCAAGGTAGCCCCGGCGGGCCTCGAGCACCACCCAAAACCCCGTTCCGGGCCCTCGCGGCGGCATCGGCCCTCCGCTACGCTGCCCGACTGCCGACGTCCGGGCGCCGTCGTCCGGCCGCGCGGCCGGCGGGGAGTACCTCAGTTGGTAGAGGCGCAGCTTTGGGTGCTGCGAGTCGTGGGTTCGAGTCCCATCTCCCCGACCATCGGCGGCCCTCCGAACAGGGCCCGGCGTCGCGCGGAAGGTCCACGGCGGGGGCTCCGCCCTGGAGCACCACCTGCGCTCGAGCTCCCCGACGCGAAGGCGCGCATCCGATCGCTCGCGTGTGCACGATCGCGATCGACGCGCACTCTTTTCGCGAGAAGTTTCTTCGTCGCGCGACGCTTGAACCGGGCCCTTCGATTTAGGTGAATACCCTATCGGTGCGCCCGGATCGTCCCAACAAGATCGAGCCTCATGAAGAACGCGACACGAATCCACGAACCGGAGATCGTCGACTTCCTGCTGAATGAGGGCTGCAGCTCGATCCGGTTCGAGAAGGGGAGCTTGGTGGCGCTTCGACCCGCGCGGGACGGCCGGCTGCGCCCCTTGAGCATCGACGTCTACGAGGACGACGACCCCGCCACGCCGCCCGGCCTGCGCTTCCGCGCGCGCGTCGCCCGGCGCTACGGCCTGCCGGTCAGCTCGCACCACGGAGACTCGGTGTGCGGCGCCCTGGCCGCCGTCCAGTGGGAGACCCTCGCGCGCCCGAGCGTCGCCTCCCAGCCGCCGCCGCTGGCGGGCGTGCTCTAAGCGCTCCCGCGGCCCATCGGGCCTTCCCCGGGACGGCCTTCGGACCCGGCTCCGCTGCCGGTTCGCCTCCGGGGCGGTTAGGCTCTGGGACCGTTCCCCGCCACGCGGGGGACCCGACGCGCCCGTAGCTCAGCTGGATAGAGCATCAGATTTCTAATCTGAGGGTCACAGGTTCGAGTCCTGTCGGGCGTGCCAGCCCGGCTGATGGTCACTCGGGCAGCGGATCGGGAGGCGACGAGCCTCCAGCTGGCGGGGAGCCGGTCTCGACCATCGAGACAAGCTCCCTCCCGCCAGGCTCCGCCCTCCTCGTCACCCCGGCGCTGCTCGGCCCGCACCTCTCGGAGGTGCTCGCTGAGCTAGGCCGCGGGCGAAGCGTCCTGCTCGTCGGCAGTTCCCTCGACTCGCGCACCACGCGCGAAGGAACTAGCCATGACGAAAGCGACCGAGAGAGCCAGCGGTAGCTCGCTCTCGACCGAGGGACTCATCCACGCCCTCACGCCCATCTGTGCCCCGAGGGACACAGGGGAGGCGCGACCGATCCTCATCGCGTTCACCGCCCAGGAGTTCAACCTCCTGAACGAGCTGTGGGGCGAGTTGCACAACGCGCTCGTGGACGAGGCCATCCGTTTCGAGAAGCGCGACCCCGCGCCCTTCTAGGAGGTCGAAGCGATGGATGCAAAGACACTCGAAGCTCTGGGGCTCTCTTCCGCCGACCTGGAGCAGAAGCTGTTGGACCGACTCGTCGAGGCCGCCATGAACGGCGCGATCTTCGACGAAGAGGGCGAGCCGATCGGGCGCTTGGGGCGCCGGCTCGACGAGGAGATCAAGAAGCGACTCGACGAAGGTATCCAGGCCATCGGCGAGAAGCACGTTCTCCCCAAGGTGGCCGAGATCCTCGAAGGCGTCTGCCTTCAGGCCACGAACGAGTGGGGTGAGGCGAAGGGCAAGCCCATGACCTTCATCCAGTACCTCGTGCAGCGTGCCGAGCGCTACATGCACGAGAAGGTCAACTTCAGTGGCGAGTCCAAAGCTGAGTGCCGCGACTCCTACTCCTGGAGGGGGGAGCAGACCCGAGTTACCCACCTGATCCACGCGCACCTCAAGTACTCGATCGAGACCGCGCTCAAGACCGCCCTCAAGGACTTCGACAAGCACGTCGCCGCGGGCCTCGCCGAGACCGTCAAGGCCAAGCTCGAAGAGACGCTCTCGACGCTGAAGAAGCTGGGGGTGAAGGCATGAAGCTCACCTGCAACGGCCACTCCCCCGAGGAGCTGGCGAAGCGCCTCGCCGCCTTCTTCCCCGACGGCGATATCGAGTGGAAGCCCGACCGCTTCATCCCGCTCCAGGAGAACCGGGGTCGGCACCCAAAGCAGGACGACCCCTGCCGTGCGGTCATGCTGGCCTACGTCACCAACCGCGCCATCCAGGAGCGCCTCGACCAGGTCGCCGGCCCCGGCAACTGGCAGATTCGATATCGCCGCTGGGGCGACAAGGGCGTCATGGCGCGCCTCGGCCTGCGCTTCGAGCGCGAGGACGGGAGCGACTACTGGGCCTGGCGCGAGGACGGGGCCGACGAGACGGCCATCGAGTCCACCAAGGGCGGGATCAGCTCCGCCTCGAAGCGCGTCGGCTCCGCCTGGGGCATCGGGCGCTACCTCTACCGGATGCCCGACGCCTTCTGTGAGGCAGTCGCCACCAAGGTCGAGAACTGGCGGATCAAGAGCGGGAGGCTCAAGCGCTGGGGCGACAAGCCCGCCGTGCCCGTCGCCTTCCTCCCCGAGTTCCAAGGGAAGGACCCCCAGCCCGAGCGACGGCCCGAGCCTCGACGGCAAGAGCCGCAGTCGCAGCAGACCCAAGCTCCGCAGCAGGCGCAGACCCAGGCGCAGCACGCCGCACCGAACAACGTCGATGACGTCCTGCCGTGGCCGCTGGGCGAAGAGCCCAAGTGGCTCGACTGGCGCCTGAAGTTCGGCAAGTACGAAGGCGCGACCCATCGCTGGCTCGCGTCCGGGTCCGTCGGCGGCGCGCGGCAGAGCTACATGGAGTACCTGACCAAGGACGGCCCGCGCCCTCACGAGAACCCCAAGTACGCCGAGAACAACCGGCTCCAGCACGAGCGCTTCCTGACCTGCATCAAGGCCATCGAAGCGCGCGGCGCCGAGGCCGCGAACGACCAGCGCGACGAGCAGGTCGAGATGTACGGCACGCCAGCCGACGAGCCCGACTACGACCCCATCGACTCTACGCCCTTCTGAGGAGGACCCCATGCAAGAGCAAGCCACCACGCAAGAGGTCTCCCCCGAAGGCGAGGCCCGCGAAATCGACGCCGAGATCATCCGCGCCGTCCAGTCCTACAGCGTCCAGGACGCCGCGATCGCTGAGCTGCGAGCCGAGTACTCCCTGCTCAAAATCGCCGGACCCGACGACCGCAAGGGATACCTGGCCGTCTCGGAGGCCCGCAAGCACATGAAGCGCCTGCGCGTCTCCGTGGACAAGACCCGCAAGGCCCTCAACGCCGACGCCCTCAAGTGCCAACGCGCGGTCAACGACGAGGCGAAGCGCATCGCATCCCTGATCGAGCCCGTGGAATCCGACCTCCAGGCCAAGGAGGACGAATACCAGGCGGCGAAGATGCGCCAGCGCGAGGAGGAGGAGCGGGCCAAGGCCGCTCGCCTCAAGAAGCGCATGGACCAGCTCGACGCCGTCCGTGCCCACGTCCCCAGCTTCGAGGTCGAGAAGCTCGACGACGACGCCTTCGCGGCGCTCCTCGACGAGAAGACTGCCATCTTCGAGGCGGAGCGCGCGCAGGAGGAAGAAGAGCGACGGGCCGCCCTCGCCGAGGAGAAGCGCCGCGAGGCTGAGCGCCAGGAGCGTGAGGCCCAGGAGGCTGCCGAGCGTGCCCGGGTCGCGGAGGAGCAGCGCCAGGAGCGCGAGCGCCTCGCGGCCGAGCGGGCTGAGCTGGAGCGCCGGTTCGCCGAGATCGAGGCCGAGCGCGAGAGGCGCGCCACGGCGGAGCGCGAGAAGGCCGAGGCCGAGCGCCAAGAGCGGGAGGTCGAGGAGGCGAAGCGCCGCAAGGAAGCGGAGGAGCGCCGGCTCGCTGAGCTGGCCCCCCAGCGCGAGAAGGTCGCCGCCTACCTGGAGGCCGTCCTGCGCGTCGAGGTGCCCGTCTGCGACTACCGCCCCGACGTGATCCTCGCCCGCGCCCGCTTCGTGGAAGAGGTCGAGCGGCTCGCCGAGGCCGACCCCGAAGCGCAGGAGGTGGGCCGTGGATGACCTCGACCTAACACGCCTTGAGCAGACGATCGGCTGCGCGATCCGCGACGCGCTGCCCAGCCTCACCAAGCGCGAGCTGTTCGCTGCGATGGCGATGCAGGGGATGCTGGCGAACTCCTCGCTGAAGCCCAGCCTCCCCTACGCCCGCACGGCACTGACCGCTGCCGACTGCCTGCTCGCCGCCCTGGCGGAGGAGGGCTCCGATGCCGAAGCCTGACCCCCGCGCCATCGAGCGCGCTGCCGTCTCCGCAGACGCCGCCCAGCTCGAGGCCCTCGCCGACATCCTCCGCAGCGTCGGCAAGGGCAACTCCGCCGAGCTGCTGGAGCGCATCACCCGCCGGATCCGCAAGCGCGCCGGGCTCCCCGTGCGGGAGGAGGTGCGTCATGCGGGCTGAGGACAGGGAGAAGGTGCGGGAGGCGCTGGAGTGGTGCCTGCACGTCATGGCGGGCGTCGGAAAGTCCGGTGAAGCGCCGTCCATCGAGGAGGGGCTCGCCGCGCAGAGGGCGGGCCGCGCCGCGCTCGCGCTACTTGGGCCCGGATACGCTGCATTGGCCGGACACAGCGCCACGGGCTCGGGACCGACTGGCTCCATGGCCTTGCTCTCCGAGGAGGGGGGCGGGCCCGAGCTGCTCGACTTCGAGACCGCCCTTCGTGAGTGGGCTCGCTCTGCTGGCGACAGGGAAGAAGGGGCGCGCCGCTGGGCCATCCTCGGAGAGGCCCGCCATGTCGCGCAGAAGCACGCGGGCTTCTCTCCCGCCCCGGAGGGCCCCGAGCCCGAGGGGGACGAAGACGGTCCGATCTGCAAGAAGCACGGCGAACGACTGGGCTGTGCTCGGTGCTCCGAGGAGCGGTTGCGGGATGCCCTGCGCGCCTCCCCAAGTCTCATGCGAACGAGGATCGGTCCCGGCGAGCCGCCCCCTTCCCCTGAGGGGTGCCCGACGTGCGGGGGGAGCGGGAAGCGCCGGTTCATGGCGGAGTCCTGCGACACCAACATCACCAAGGCATACGAGGTGCCCTGCCCCGACTGCTCTGCCCCCGCCGTGGGCGATGACCCCGAGTGCGAGGCGGAGGATGGCGGCTTCTTCTGCACGCTCAAGGCCGGCCATGCAGGGGAGCACAAAGCGCACGGCACCGGACCGGGTGTGTACCACCGCTGGACCGACGCCCCCGCCCCCAAGGAAAGCGCGCGTGAATGGGCAGAGCGCCACGGCCACAGGCTCCCGTCCAAGGAGGAGCAACGCATCGCCCTCGATTCGGAGATCGGTCAAGGTGCCGGCCTCCCCGCCCCCCAGGACCCGTGGGATCTGAAACCGTGCCCGCTCTGCGGAGGCAAGGCCGTCGTCATGGGCGACGACCCCGGCGAACGGCAAACGGTCGTGTGCCTCGGATGCGGGATCGGCTTCGACCGCCTCGGAGCGGCGTGCCCTATCGAGAAGCAGGTCGAGCATTGGAACCGCCCCCGCCCCGTGGAGGGGCCCGACTACGCGCAGCCCGAAGCGGTCCAGGACGCGCTGGAGTGGATCGACGCCCTGAACACGGTCAAGGCGGAACGCGACGCCGCCCGGTGCGGAGAGAGATCCGCAGACGCCGAAGTCGAGCGGCTCCGCGACAAGCTCCAGCAAGCCGAGGCCGAGCGAGACGCGGCCCGCGCCGAACTCAAAGCCCTCAAGGCCCGCGAGCGGGAGTGCATCGAAGCCTTCGAGCCGTGGGTCCAGGGCCCCGGCGTCGTCGGCGGGATTCTCCACCTCCAGGAGCAACTCGCCGCCCTGCGCTCCGCTCCTCCCTCTGAGGAGCAAGAGGCGCTGGCCCGGGAGATCGAGGAAGACTGGGACGGTACGCGCATCGGTGAATGGTCGAACGCCTTTCACCGACGCCAACCGGTCACGAATCAGATGTCCGAGCTTGCCGCCCGTGTCCGCGCCCTCCGCCTTGGGGTGACGGAGGAGGAACGGCTCGCGCAGGCGGCAGACCGGAAGCAACTGCGCGCTATCGCTGGCTCCTGTTCAGCGATGGGTCTTCAGGCTTCGGCTGACTGGCTCCGCTCCCTGGCCCAGCGCCTCAGCGGAGAGGAGGCCCCCCGTGGCTAGCCTCGACTGGGCAGCCATCCAGGACCCGGCGAAGGCTGGGCCGCCCGACCGGCCGGAGGCCACGCACTTCTGCCGCGTCTGCGTCCAGGAGGTCCGCCAGGACCAGGACGACGACGAGTGCGGGAGCTGCGGGCACCGGCTCACGGAAGGGGGCTACGAGCCCGGCGCGTGCCACATGTGCGGGGCGCTGCGGCTGACCGCGGACCCCGAATGGTGCGTCGAGCACGGCCCCGACGACATGGCCTGCCCGAGCTGCGTGCGGGAGAACCTCTGATGGCCGTCCTCACCTGGAGCGAGTGGCTCTTGCTCATGGTCGCCTGCTGGCTCCTCTCCGGGCCCGTGCAGGTGATCGTCCTGGAGCCGATCATGGAGTGGCTGGGGAGGCACAAGCGATGAGCACCAAGCCCCCGCCGGCCTTCCAGTTCTACCCCGCCGACTGGCTCTCCGACGCCAGGGTGCGCGAGATGACCTTCGAGGAGAAGGGCGTCTACATCGACCTGCTCTCCCACGCCTGGAAGGAGCGCGGGATCCCCGCCGACCAGAAGCGCCTGGCGAAGCTCCTCGGCCTCTCCCCGGCCAAGCTCGCGCGCCTGTGGGCGACCGTCGGGCGCTGCTGGGAGGAGCGCGGCGACGTGCTCGTGCAGCCCCGCATGGAGCGCCAGCGCGACGAGCTCGAGCGCCACCGCGAGCAGGCCCGCGAGGCCGGCAAGCGGTCAGCGGAGAAGCGACGGAGCGGCAACGGAGGGGCAACGGCCCTCGCCCTCCTCGTTGCCCTGTCCGTTGGGGGGTCCGTTGACCTCCCGTTGGAACGGAACGGCAACTCTTCTTCTTCGTCTTCATCTTCTTCTTTAACCCCCCCAGCCAGACCAACCAGCAGTCGTAACGCAACAGTGGCCCCCCCGCTGCGGGCGGCTGAGCTGGCCTGGTCTGGGGGGAGCGTGGGAGGAGGGATCGGATGAGCGGTCTCTCGAAGCAGGGGGCCTACGACTGGCTCCGGGCCCGCATCCGTCCGCTTGGCCTCGACCACACGGGGCGAGAGTCCGCGTGCCAGGCCGCCCTGAAGCGCTGGAGCCCGGAGGTCTCGCCGGACGGCTGGCGCCGCTGGGTTGACTCGTGTCTCCAGCGAGCGAAGCACGAGAGCGCCGAGAAGCCGTCGAGCGTGCTCATCGCGGCGCTGCGCGAGGACCCCGGCGATGCGCTGGAGCCTCCCCCGCCGCCCGCCCATCGCCCAGGGCAACCGCGGGCCGAGGACGACGCACGGCGCGCGCAGGAGCGCGAAGCCGAGCGCGACCTCCAGCGCCAGCCCAAGCCCCCGCTCTCGCTCGTGCTCCCGCTCTGCCGGGAACGCGGGATCTCGGGGCGGGAAGCCTGGGACCTGATCGACGCCGAGTGGAGGCGCCAGGGCTGCCCCTGGTCCGAGGACTTCGACCCCCAGCCCCTCGAGGTGAGCGCATGAGCGGCCCCAGCCTCTTCACCCCGCCCACCTGCTCGACCTGCGGCTCCCCCTCCGCGCTCCAGGCCGCGGAGTACGTCCAGGGCCAGCGCAATGGGTTCCTCTGGGTCTGCACCCGCTGGCCGAGCTGCTGCTCCTGGGTCGGCTGCCACCCCGGATCCATGCGGCCCCTCGGCACGCCGGCGGACACCGAGACCCGGCGCCTGCGCTACCGCGTGCACCGCGCCATCGACCCGCTCTGGCGAGGGGGTCGGCGGCTCAAGAATCTCCGCAAGGCGAGGGACTCGCGACACCGGATCTACCGGCAGCTCGCGCAGCACCTGGGCGTCGAGGATTTCCATGTCGGCCAGGCCGACGCCGACACCTGCAAGCGGGCGATCGAGTGGGCACGGGAGAGGAGAGCGTGAGCCGGGCCAAGCGACCGGCCTGCGCGCTCTGCGAGCTGTGCGGCGTGCTCTTCGAGGAGCCCCTCGTCCAGACCGTGCGGCTCAGCCTCGGCCCCGTCGGTGAGTTCCAGCGCCGCGCCTGCGCCGAGTGCACCCGCGAGCTGTTGGGGGCCATCCGTCCCGTGTTCTCGCTGCCCGCCATTCGGAAGGCGGAGGACGTATCCGAGTGAAGCGCGGTTCCCGTCTCAAGCGCACCTCCGGCCCCAAGCGCTCCGCCCCCCTCAAGGCCCTGGGCAAGCGCAAGCGCGAAGAGCTGCCCGAGCTGGAAGCCTTCCGCTCCGCAGTCCTCAAGGCGCACCCGCTCTGCGAGCGCCACCGCAGGCGGGGAGAGCTGCGTCCTTCGACCGACGCCCACCACCTCGTCAACCGCAACGAAGGCGCCGGCCACCCGGACCTCCACAACCCGGAGAAGAACGGAGCCGGCCTCTGCCGTCGCTGCCACATCGAGGAGCTGCACGGCGGGGCGCCACGCGACCGCGACTTCTGGATCAAGCGCCGCGCCTGGCTGGACGCCGGCGGGCGCACCACTGACCCTGATTTCACTGACCCCGAACCCAAGCCATGATCGAGAAGTTCTCTCTCAAGTCCCTAGCGGACATCGACGCCGGAAGAGTGCGCGAAGCCTTCGAGCAGGCCATCGCACGCTGCGAAGCCGACTGCAAGGACCGGCCGGCCGTCGAGGCGGCGCGCAAGGTCACGCTCACCGTCTCCATGTCGCCGGTCATCGAGGCCGACGGCGAGATGGGCAGCTGCAACCTCCAGTTCCAGATCACCGACTCTGTCCCGATGCGGAAGTCCAAGGTCTACAACATGAAGTCGGCTCGCGGCGGACTGCTCTGGAACGAGCTATCCCCCGACGAGATCAACCAGACGACCATCGACGAGCCGAAGCCCCGGGAGGTGAGCCATGCTGGCTGAGCTGCTCACCAAGCTGCAGGAGATGGCGCGCGGAGAGGCCGCGGTCTCTTTCCACGAGCACCCGCTCATCCCGGGCAAGGGTTGGCTCTCGAAGGGGCAGGACCTGCGCGAGATCGAGATCCCGCCTCAGGAGCGGCTCCACGGGATCTACACCCTGTCGTCGCTCGTCGAGCTCGTCGCCAGCTCGGAGATCGCGGAGGCCCCGGAGGTCTTCTGCAGCGAGCACGGCGCCCACGCGATCCTCGGGAGGTCCAGGCGCGAGGGCGCACTCCTGCCCTTCACGCCGAGCGAGCGCTGGCAGGCCCTCGAGGGGCTGGCCCGCGATGGTGGAGCGATGTCGGTGCCGTCCGCGGTCAAGCTCCTACGCTTCGGCCTGCACGGCACTGGAACCGAGGCCGTCGTCCAGGCCCTGCGCCGCGTGGACTTCAAGCGGTCCAGCGACGGGGCATCCGTCACGGAGCACGGCCGGGAGAGCCTCGGCCGCTCCGTCGAGGCCGCGGTCCAACAGGCGGACTCGATCCCCGAGGAGTTCTCCGTCGAGGTCCCGGTCTTCTCGACGCCCGGGACCCTGGCGGCCTCGACCCTCGCGGTTCGCTGCGGGATCTACCTCGACGTCCTGAACGAGACGGTCCAGATCCGGCCGCTGGCCGACGAGCTCGCGCGCGCCAAGCACGCCGCCGTCCAGCAGATCGCGGACACGCTGGAAACGCAACTCGGGGACCGTGGCCGCTCTCAGGTCCCCGTCTTCATCGGCACCGCTCGGCTTCGCCCCGGCGACGACCACTGATTCGAACGCCCGCCGGCCCAGCGTCGGCGGGCGCCTAGCTGAAACCGAGGAGGACTGAACCGATGGGAACGTTACAGGAGAACTCTGGGCAGTTGGTTGTCATGCGTTGCTGGTGCGGCATCCAGCACGCTGTCCCCGCCTCTCTGAGGACGGAACAACTTCGGCAACACAACGACGGCAAGAACGTCATGGGTGTCTATTGCCCACTCGGGCATACGCACGTCCCGGCCGGCGAGCGGGAGGTGGATCGTTTGCAGCAACGCCTCCAGGCCGAGAAGCGAATCTTGGAAGCGGAGCGGGAGGAGCACGCTCAGACGCGCGCCGAGCTGGATCACACCGAGCACCGCCGGCGTGCCGAGAAGGCCGCGAAGACCCGGCTCAAGAAGCGCGCCGCCGCTGGCGTCTGCCCCTGCTGCAACCGGACCTTCGAAAACCTGGCGCGGCACATGCAATCCAAGCACCCCGACTTTGCGGAGGCCAAGCGTGCCTGACTCCCCCCAGACACCGGAGCAGGGGCGCGAGGACGTGCTGGAGCGCATCGCCGTCGAACTGGACGGGATCAAGGCGCTGCGGGCCGGGCACCGGAAGGAGTGGCCGCCCGGCTGCGAGGTCCACGACTCCGACCTGCACAAGTGGGCTGTCGGCATCCGGGCCGAGCGCGACCGCCCCGCCGTGGAGCTGGCCGAGGCCCGCGCTGAGCTGGGCGTTGCTACCGACCTGTTGAAGCGCGTCGTAATCCAGGGCGTGGGACAGCCGTGGACCGGGCGCGAGATGCACGATTGGGCGTGCGACTACAAGGACTTCAGCAACGGGCATGGTCGGGCGTTCTACGCAAAGCCGCACGACAACTGCGGCCATCGCAGCCGCGAGACAAGCAACGACGAGCCTGTCCCGTGCTACGACCCGCGCTGCATCGCCCTCCGCTCCCAGATGGCCGCCCTCCAGGAGGAGAACGCGCGGCTGCGTGGCCTGCTGGCCGAGATGCTCGCCCTGAACCCTTCGGTCACCGGAGACATGGAGAAGGTGGGCGTCTGGGCGGCGACACTTGCTGCGGCGCGCGCCGCCCTCTCCCCCTCCGGGGAGGAGGAAGGCTGATGGACTGGACCCACTTCGCCTGGGCCTGCGGGCTCACCTTCGGGGGCCTAGGGACTGGCTTCCTGCTCGGATCGCTTGGGCGGCGGCCGCGCATCGAAGCGAGCAAGGTGACGAGTGCCCAGGAGTGCCTGCGCTGGTTCCTGGTTCACAGGTTTCAGATCGGGGTCTATGCCGGCCGCTACTCGACGGCTGAGTGCCTCGCAGCGATGCAACTCCTTGCTCACGCCGACCTCGCGGCCCCCGCCTCCAGCGGGGAGGAGGAAGCCGGTGGGTAGGACGCACATCTGGAGACGCTACAACGGCGACCGCACGGCCCAATCGTGGTGCCCGGCCAGGATCCAAGAGACGGCGGGCGCCGACACCCCCACGGTCTTCGACCGCCCCGAGAGATCCGATTGCCTCTTCTGCCTCGTCGCGCTCCGCGACGAATCGCTGCGAGTGGCTGCCTGCGCCGCCCGCAACGCCGAGGCGCTGACGGAGCGGATCGAGTCCCTGCGGCGAAAGAGGCGCCGCGCCGCGCCCCCCCAGGGGGAGGAGCGGGGAGAATGAAACTCTGCTACATCGAGGGCCCTTGGGCCTACTTCACGACGGCAAAGCGCCAGTGGGGCGACGACTGGAACGACGCCCCCTACGAGCACAACGCGGGGAGACCCTACGACTGGCGAGAGTCGAGCACGGAGGAGCCCTACACGATCCGCAGCGTGGCCTTTGACGGGCCCTTCCAGACACCAGCCGCTCTCGGCCTCTCCGTCTCAGTCCAGGACATCAACGAAGGGCGCTTCGCCTGGCTGACGCTCGACCGGTTCGAGCGAGTGCCCGAAGGCTACTCGGGAGCGACCGCGCTCATGGGTGGGGCGTCCCTAGAGGAGTTCTGCCGCTTTGTCGAGGCCCTCGGCGGGACGGTGTACGAGCCGCGCGCTGCGGCCTCTACCGAGGAGGGGCGCGAGTGACGCTGCGGTTCTTCCTCCCCCTCAAGCCTCCGGGCCTCAACGGCCCCAAGGGGCTCATGCGGATGCACTACCGCGAGCGCGTGCGGCTGACCGAGGTCTTCGACCTGGCCGTGCTCGCCGCGCTCCCATCGCGCAACCTCATCCCGGGCCCCGTGCGCGTCACCTACACCGTCCACTACGCGAGGCAGCCCCGCGACCCGGACAACCTCGCCGCCTCGCTCAAGTTCCCGCTGGACGCCGTCGTGAAGGCAGGCGTCCTAGAGGACGACGGGCCGCATGTCGTGGCCGAGCTCGTCACCCGCCAGATCAAGGTCCCCCGCGTCAAGGACGAGGGGTGTACCTTGGAGATCGAACAACTCTCACCCGAGGAAACCTCATGAACACCCTGATCCTGGCGCTCGCCCCCTTCGTGGGCAGCGATCTCTGCCCCACCACCCCGAGCTCCGCCGGCACCGGCGCGCGGCTCTTCGAGAACCCACCGGAAGGCCAAGGGGTCACCACGCTCGTCGTCAACGACGGCGTGCCCGGTCGCTGGGGCATTCGCATCAGCTCCTCTCGCCCGCTCGCGCCGAGCCCTTGGCCCGGTGCAGTCGGCACTCTCTGCATCGACCCGAGGGACTCCTTCTTCGAGCGCGACATCCCGCGCAAGCCCAACACCTCGGGGATCGTCGTCATGCCGCGCCCCTGGCGCCCCTGGCCGCAATACGTCCAGTGGTGGTACCGGGATCGCGACGAGCAGGGGAAGCCGATCAGCAACTTCTCCAACTCCATACGACTCGAAGTCTCAACATGAACCCAACCCGCGCACGGAACAAGCTCGACAACGCACTCGGCCTGCTCGCCCAAGCTCGCGAAGCCCTCGAGGAGACCAAGACACCGGGCCGCCGGCGGCCAGCCCCCGAGCCGCAACCGAAGCCCGAACCCGATCCCCCGCCGCGCCGCAGGCCCAAGCCGAGCTCGGGCTACCCGGACGTCACGGTCGAATGGGACGACGGGCAGCGCTGGCAGCTTTCTCGCGACCACGACGCAGTCGAGGCGCTTCCTGGCATCTGGATCCTCCCCGCACACTCGAAGTGCCTCGCCCCGGTGATCGTGGCCGAGTCGCACGGGGTCAGCTGCGCGCTAATCGGCAATCTCTTCTCGGGCGGACCGGGGGTCAAAGTCGGCGGCTTCGAAGTCCAGTGGCCCGACGACGCACGCGACCGGAACCCCAAGGTCTTTGGTCTCTGGCCGGGTCACTCCAGGGCCATCGTCCACTTCTCCCCGGGTTGGGGAGACGGCATGACCTTCGATCCTCCGGCGCGGAAGGAGGCTCTGCCGAACATCACCGACTGGATGAGCCGGCGGCATGGCTTCAGCGGCCGCGAGGGTTGGCAGCAGTACGGGGGCGCGAACCCCAACATCGGCGGCGGGCAGCACGTTTACCCGAACAACGAGTGGTGGATGAATTCCAAGGAGGGGATCGGCATGGCCTGCGGCGTCATGCTGGGCTATCTCCACCGCGCCGGCTGGATGCGATTCGACCGCAGCGCATGGGCCGATGGCAGGCTGGAGCCCGCGACGGTGCCCGCCGGCTTCTCGGGTCTCTCGCACACCCGCGGCGGCGACGAGGCGCAGCTCCCCGGCTACACGGGCGGCGGCAATCCGCCCTACGGCTCGCTTGACTGGCAGCACATGAGCCGGATCCTGCACATCACGCGCGCGCTCGCGGAGCAGGGCTTCTCGATCGCTAAGCTGATCCTCCGCATGATCGCGGAGGACGCGCGCCTGTGCTTCGTGGAGCCCTCGGGGCGCACCGGCGGGAACTACGTCCTGTGGTCCTGCGAGGAGATCCTCGCCCACTACCCGGGCGGGCGTGGCTCAGCCTGGGCGGGGCGCGAGTTCGCGTGGGCAATGCACGCCCTCGCCGACGCCGAGATCATCCTCGGTGGCTTCCGCGAGCCGCTCGAGAAGATGGTCGAGGCCGCCTTGCACCTCTTCGACCATGACCGGAGCTGCCTGCACCTGATCCCTCGCTGGGACCCGATCCACAAGCACAACGGGAAGCCCGTCGAGATCGCTGCCTGGGGCAACAAGTTCGACAGGAAGACCCACGCGAATGGCGACCAGCTCCAGCGCCCGCACGGCGACGAGTCGGTCCAGGTCACCTTCGAGGAGTACTTCAACATCCTGGCCATCGGTCGTGCCGCTGACGCTCTCCGGCACGGCGGAGGCCCCACCGACCTGGACGGCATGCTCGGGAAGATGATCCGCGAGCTGGGCGCCTTCCCCCCCGAGATCAAGGTGCCCGACGCGCCGGAATACAACTCGACGCGCACGGCCATCTGGCAGCACCAGGGCTGGCCGTTCCTCAAGCCCGGCTTCATCGACCTCGTCAAGGAGGCAGGGAAGGCCGGCCCCTGGGATTCCTCGAACCCCTGCTCCGCCGCCCACCCCGACCTCTGGCCCTCCTCCTGACGCCATGACCCCGCGACCCAACATGAAGACCCCGGCCGAGCACCTCCTGGTCGAAGCCGGCATCGACGAGCAAGGCATCACCGACATCCGCAAGGGGATCTCTGCCTCCGAGCGGCTCTACCGCGCCCTCGCCCGCGCCAAGCTGACGAAGCTCGCCGACCGCGCGCGCCTCGGAAAGCTCACCGAGAAGCAGCTCATCGCCGCGCTCGAGAAGAAGGGCGGGCACGAGTCGCTCATCAAGCGCGCTCAGGCCGGGGAGTGGCGGTAGGTGGAGGAGCGCATTCCGCTCTCGATCACCGCTGACCAGCTGGGGCTCGAGCGCGAGATGGCGACCCGCGGGGTCGAGCGCTATCACTCCACCGTCTCGAAGGCGATGGAGAAGGGGCGGCTCTCACTCACCGCCCCCGGACGTCAGCTCGTCTCCGAAGCGAACGCCGACCTCGCCCAGGCGATCGAAGCCTGGCGCGAGGATGCGGAGGGCAAGAGCGGCGCGCGCGTCGGGGCGCTCGCCAACATGGAGGGGATGGCGGGGCACGACCTCGCGGCGATCACCCTCCAAGCGATGCTCGACGCCTCGACCATCGGGGAGAAGCGGAACACCTGCATCTGCCGCATCGCGGGACTCGTGCGCGACGAGCGTCTCCTGCAGGCACTCCGCCGCGAGCACGGCCCGCTCTTCGAGCGCCTTCACTCCGCCCAGGTCCCGCGCCACATGCGGACCACGGCGGCGCACCGCTGGCTCGAGCAAGGCATCTGGTCCTACGAGGAGCCTCTACGGACGCACCAGATTCAGGTCGGCCTCGTGCTCTTCGAGCTCGCCCTCGACGCGGCCCCGCTCTTCCTCGTCGACGGCTACAAGCGCGACGGGAAGGACGTCGTCCTCGTCAAGCTCCGGGGCGGAGTGCAGGACTGGATCGAGCGCTCCCACGAGGCGCACGAAGCCCTGCGGCCCGTCTACCTGCCCATGGTGCAGGAGCCGGGGAAGTGGGGGCCCGACAGCCTCGGGGGCTACCGCTCCCACATGGCGCGCCGCAAGCCGCTCTGCCGCGTACAGCGCCGGCGCCACCTCGAGGAGGTCCGGCAGGCCGAGATGCCCCAGGTCTACCGCGCGGTCAACCTCGCCCAGGAGACCCAATGGCGAGTGAACGCGACGGTCTACGAGGTGGCGCGCGAGCTCTGGAATTCGAATGCGAAGGTCGCGGGTCTCCCCGACCGCGAGGAGCCCGAGCTCCCCGAGCGCCCCGACTCCGAGGACGAGGAGGAGCTGAAGGCGTGGAAGAGCCTGAAGTGCGACCTGCTCGAGCGCTTCCGCCTCGAGGGGTCATCGCGCCTCCGCCACCTCCGCACCCTCGAGCTCGCCCGCAAGTTCGCCGGCAAGACCATCTGGCTCCCCCACTTCCTCGACTTCCGGGGGCGCATGTACCCCGTCCCCCCCTGGCTCAACCACCAGGGCCCGGACTTCGCCCGCGGGCTCCTCGAGTTCTCGCGCTCCTCGAGGGTCGAGCACGGCTCGCCGGAGGCGGAGCTCTTCGAGGAGCACGGGCGCGAGCTCTGGAAGGGGGACATCCCCGAGGGGCTCGTCGAGGCCGTGCACCAGGACCCGCTGGACTGCCTGGCCTGGACCGGCGCCAAGAAGCCCTGGCAGTTCCTGGCCTGGGCGCTCGACGCCGCGGAGTGGCGCGCCGACGAGGGACACCCGATCCGGGTCCCGGTCTCCGCCGACGGCTCGAACAACGGGCTCCAGATCTACTCCCTGCTCATGCGGGACCCCGAGCTCGCCCGCGCGACGAACGTCTCCCCGGGCCCCAAAGCCGACCTCTACCAGGCCGTAGCGGACCGCGTCTGGGAGCGAGTGCAGCGGGACCCGGGGGACCTCGCCCGCCAGTGGCGCGCCTTCCTGCCCGATGGCCTCCCACGGGACGCCACCAAGCGCCCGGTCATGACGGCGCCGTACGGGATCCGCAAGCACTCGCTCGTCGGCTACCTGCGCCAGTGGCTCCTCGAGCTGCAGCGCGAGCGGGGGGAGCGGCCCTGGGGGCACTCGACCTTCAAGCCCTGCTACTGGCTCGGGGGGATCATCTGGGCGGAGATGTGGAGCCTGATCGAGCCGGCGGAGCGCTGCATGAAGTGGCTCCGGTCGGTCGCCAACGCCTGCGACAGCGTCCGCTGGACGAACCCCGTGGGCTTCCCCACCCGCCAGGACTACCCCAAGCGCCCCAAGGTCACGATCAAGGTCGTGATCTCCGATGTCCCGCGCCGCGTCGGCGCGCGCCGCACCCTCGAGGCCACCGACCCCGCCAAGCAGCGCGACGGGCTGCCGCCGAACTACGTGCACAGCCTGGACTCCGCGGCGCTCGTCGCCACCATGAACCGCGCGGCTGACGCAGGAATCCAGGACTTCGCCATGGTGCACGACTCCTACGGCTGCCCCGCGGGGGACGCCGTCCGCATGGGCGAGCTCCTGCGGGAGTCCTTCGCCGAGATCTTCGCCGAGCCGCTCCTCGAGCAGTTCGCCGCCGAGGTGGCGCACTACGCCCCCGAGGCCACCATCCCCTCTCCCCCCGAGCTGGGCGACCTCGACCCCGCGGTCGTCCTCGACTCTCGGCACTTCTTCGCATGACCGTCTACGGGATCCAGGTAACCCAGCTCCCGCGCGTGCCCACGAGCACCCCGCGCCGGCTCTACCCCACGCTCAGGGGCATGAGAATCGCCCTCTCGCGCCTCCAGGGGCAGGACGGGGTCGGCAAGCCCTACCGAGTCCGCATGGTCGACCCCGAGGAGGCCGAGGTGGGGATGATGCTCGTCGACGACGAGGGCGCCCCGGTCCGGCGGAGCGGGGACCATGTCACGATCTACCAGGACCTGCACCGCGCACGGCACGCGGCGAGCCGACTCGGCGGCTCGATCCGCGGGATCCGGCGCGACCCCCTCACGAAGGCCGAGCTCGAGGGCTGTCCCGGATTCGGGACATAAGCAAGATAGCTCCCATCTGAACCCCAGTTGACAGGAAGTATACTGCTGACGATGACGTCCCCCAACGACCAGGCCCCGGAGCGGAGCCCCTTCGACGACCTGCCCCTCGGGCTGCGGAACCGGATCGAGGCGGAGGGCGGGGGCCGGTCGGCGGAGGAGCAGGAGCTCCCCCCGGTCCACCGCCAGCTCTGCGACTGGCTCGAGCGGCTCTGGCCGCCGTCCCTGCCCGGGGTCGACGTCAGCCTCGCCGCGATCCAGCGGGAGGCCGGGCGGCAGGAGGTGATCCACATGCTGCGCTCGATCAGCAACGCCCAGGAGTGACCAGGAGGGGCCAGGAGCCCCCAGGAGGAGACGATGTGCCAGAGCGGCCCCACGATCCCCGTCACCCCTCCGCCGCCGGCCGCTCCCTCCCGTCGCGAGGAGACCGCCCTCGAGCTCCGGCGCCCCGCCCAGCAGCGTGAGCGCCAGACCCTCGCCGCCCGCCTGGGCGTCCAGCAGCTTCGCGCCGGGCTCCTGAACACGCCTCGATGACCGACGTCGAACTGCCCCTCGACCCGGGGCAGCCCGTCACCGACGACAAGCGGCCCGCCGCCTCCGCCTGGGCCGAGCTCGAGGGGGACCGGTCCGACTTCCTCGAGCGCGCGCGGGAGGTCTCCAGTCTCACGATCCCCTCGCTCATCCCCCCCTCCGGGGCGACCGGCTCGACGCGGCTCCCCACCCCCTATCAGAGCACGGGGGCCGAGGGCGTGAACAACCTCGCGTCGAAGCTCGTCCTCACCCTCTTCCCGCCGGCGGCCCCCTTCTTCCGCCTGGCCGTCGATCCCGCGGCCCTGCGCGAGATGGTCGATGACGAGGGCAGCGACGAGGAGCTCCACGCCAAGGCCGCGGCCAAGATCTCGGCCATCGAGCAGGAGATCGCCCGCGAGATCGAGGTGCGCGCGATCCGCCCCGCGATGTTCACGACCTTCCGGCACCTGGAGGTCGCCGGGAACTACCTCTTGCGCTGGAAGGACTCGAAGCTGCGAGGCTTCTCGCTGCCCGAGTACGTCATCAAGCGCGATGGCGAGGGGGTGATCCTCTGGATCATCACCTGCGAGCGGCTCTCGCGCACGAACCTCCCCAAGGGCGTCACGGCCCCGCCGGACGCGAAGGAGGTGAAGCTCTACACCGCCGCGCATCGCCAGGCCGACGGGAAGTACCGGGTCTGGCAGGAGATCGAGGACAGGCTCTTCGGCGTCGACACGGTCGAGGAGGAAGACCTCCCCTACATCGCTCCGACGATGTTCGACCTCGACGGGGAGAGCTACGGGCGCGGGCTCGGGGAGCACTACCTGGGGGACCTCGTCTCCCTCGAGGCCTTGGCCCGCTCGATCGTGCTCGCCTCGGCCGCCGCCGCGCACCTCGTCTGGATGGTGAACCCCAACGGCTTCACCAAGATCGCGGACCTCCAGAAGGCGCGCACGGGCGACTACATCGTGGGGCTCCCCAGCGACGTTCAGGCGCTGAAGCTCGACAAGAACGCCGACCTCACCATCGCCGCGAGCACGGCGGAGCAGATCGAGCGCCGGCTCTCGCGCGCCTTCCTCCTGAACTCCTCGATCCAGCGAGACGCCGAGCGCGTCACCGCCGAGGAGGTCCGCTTCCTCGCCCAGCAGATCGAGGCGGCGCACGGCGGGACGTACTCGCTGATGAACGATCAGCTCCAGCTCCCCATCGCGCGGCGCGTGAAGAAGGATATGGAGCGGCAGGGGAAGCTCCCGAAGCTCCCCGAGGAGCTGGCCGAGCTCAAGGTCATCACCGGCCTCGAGGGGCTGGGTCGCTCCGCCGAGCTCGACCGACTGCGCGCCCTCCTCGGGATCGCCGCCGACCACCTAGGCGTCGAGGAGATCGCGCGCCGCACGAACGGCTCGAACCTCCTGAACCGCATCGCCGCCGCCACCGGCGTCGATGACACGGGCCTCTGGAAGAGCGAGGAGACGCTCGCCGCCGAGGCCCAGGCCGCCCAGCAACAGGCGCTCGCCCAGGCCGCGATCGGTCCGGGAGTCGGCGCCGCCGCCGGGCCCTTGGCCGAAGCACTCGTCCAGCAAGCCCAGAACGGGCAGGAAGCCTAGATGACCTCCAACACCGAGACGGTCGCCGCCATCCCCGGCGAGATCGTCGACACCCCCTCGGACAACCCGAACACCTCCACCGAACACGCGGACTCCCTGGCCGCCACCGCCGCCGAGGGCGAAGCCGCGCTCCAGCCCGAAGGCGGCGAAGCCCAGCTCGAGATCCCGGACAAGTTCCGCAAGGAGGACGGCTCGCTCGACGAGGCCGCGCTCCTCAAGAGTTACCAGGAGCTCGAGCGCAGCCGCCAGGAGCCCGAGCCGAAGCCGGAGGAGACCGAGCCCGAAAGCGGGGACAAGACGCCCGGCGCGGACCTCGAGGCCGACCTCGCTGGCCTGGCCGAGGAGATCGGCAAGGACGGCAAGCTCTCCGACGCGAGCCGCCAGCGCATCGCCGACAAGTACAACGTCACCCCCGAGTACGTCGACCGGATCGTCGCGGGGGAGCGCGCGATCGCGCAGCTCAACGCGATGGAGCTCTATGAGCTCGCGGGCGGCCGGGACGACTTCAACAAGATGGTGGCCTGGGCCGCCAAGCACCTCGGCAACGACGCGGCTGAGACCTTCGTCTCCGAGGTGTCGGAGGCGCAGCAGGCCGGGAACAAGGCGAAGCTCACCGTCGCCATGAACGGGATGCTCGCGCAGTACAAGACCGCCATCGGCAAGGCGTGGGCGCCGGAGCTGACCGGCACCGACCCCGCCGGCGAGACGATCAAGCCCTTCGCCAACGAAGCAGAGTTCCAGAAGGCCATCGCCTCCGAGGAGTACCAGCAGGGCGACGAGGCGTACCACCGCACCGTGAACCTGCGCCTCAAGAAGTCGATGGCGATGGGGATCTTCTGATGGGAAAGCACAGCCAGAAGAAGCCCCGCGAACGCAAGTTCAAGAAGAAGAAGAAGCCCAAGAAGAGCAAGTAGCGCGAGCGCTGCTCTCCGCCTGGAGGCGCCCGAGATCAATTCGATCCGGGCGCCTCCTTTCATTCACCCGCGCTTGAGCCACCCAAGTAGCCCGCGGCCCTCTACGGAGGAGAACCGGTCGGTCGGCACAGGGCATCGGCAGCGACGGGATGACCGTCACTGAATGCAAAGGGAGGTGGCCAATTGGCCTCCATCACCGACATCACCTCACCGGGTCTAAACACCGACTCGGGTTCAGACGAACGCGAGCTCTTCCTCAAGAAGTACGGGGGAGAGGTCGCGGAGTCCTACAAGGAATCGCTCGTGGTCATGCCGCGAGTTCGGAACCGCGTCCTTCGCGGCGGCAAGTCCGCCACCTTCGGCGCTGTCGGCAACGCGACCGCGGGGTACCACCTGCGCGGCACGCGCTTCGACGAAGACGCCCAGCTCCAGACGATCGAGTTCGGCGAGCGGGTCATCTCGCTCGACCGGCCGATGTTCCACTCGACCTTCATCGACGAGTGGGAGGAGCTGGTCAACCACTTCGACGTTCGGGGACCGATCACCCGCTCCCAGGGCCACGCGCTCGGCAAGCTCACCGAGGGGAACCTCATGCGCTTGCTCGCCAAGGGCGGCGACGCGACCTCCGGGGCCGTCGCCGACCAGCCCGGCGGGAACGACATGGTCTACCTGAACGCCGACACCAACGGCGCGGACTACGTCCAGGCCCTCGAGGACCAGGTCCAGTACTGGGACGAGAACGACGTCCCGCAGGAGGGCCGCTTCTGCTGCGTCCCGCCCGCTCAGTACCGCCTGCTCGTCGACCAGACGGACTTCCACTCCATCGACCTCGGCAACAGCGGCAACGGCTCGCTGAAGCAGGGCTCGATCGGGATGATCCGCGGCGTGACGATCCTGAAGTCGAACCTCGTCCCGCAGGACGACACCTCGGGCGACGCGGCCCCCGACTACGCCACGAACGGCAAGGTCAACGACTACCGCGTCGACTGCGCCGACTGCATCGGCGTCTTCGGGACCCCGCGGGCCCTCGGCGTCGTGTCGCTGATGGGCGTCAAGATCGAGACCCAGAAGGACATCCTCCTGGGCGGCACGATCTTCAAGGCGTCCAAGGCCATCGGCGCGGGGATCCTCCGCGAGTCCGACTGCGGCGTGCTCCGCACGGTCGCCATCTGATCTCACGGGCCTCCTGTCCTTCGCGGGCAGGGGGCCCCTCCCCTCTCCCTCCGATCACGCCATGGCCGCCGACGCTACCAAGCTCGAGTCCGTCAATCAGATGCTGACGACGGCCGGCAGCGTGCGGACCAGCTCGCTCAGCTCGGCGCGCGTGGACGTCATCACCGCCGAGCAGATCCTCGACGAGGTCGACCGCTCGGTGCAGCTCGAGGGCTGGCACTTCAATCGCCAGCACAATCAGACCTTCTCGCCCAACGCCTCGAACGAGATCGAGCTGACCGACGACATCTTCGAGGTGCATCAGTCCTCCGGCGAGGACTCGCCCACGCGGCGTATCCCGACGCACCCCACCGACTACGCCAAGCGCGGGGGGAAGCTCTACAACGCCGAGACCGACAGCTTCACCTTCGAGGCGGACGTCAAGCTCAACGTGATCCGCCGGGTCGCCTTCGAGGATCTCCCCCAGTACGCCCGCGACTTCATCACCGCGCGCGCCGCCTCGCGCTTCTACAAGGTGCAGCGGGGCAAGCGCTCGGACGACGCCCGCGAGGAAGAGCTGCGCGCACGCGCCACACTCATGCAGGCCGAGGCGCGCAGCGCCCAGCACAACATGTTCCAGGGACCGAGCACCTCCTGGCCGCACTACTACCGGCGATGACCGAGGTCCCCAAGATCGTCCCGACGCTCACCGGGGGGGTCTCCCAGCAGCCGCCGGCGCTGCGCTTCCCGGGCCAGGTCGAGGACGCCGAGAACACGCTCCTCTCGCTCGTCGACGGCGCGGCCAAGCGCCCGCCCACGAACCACGTTGCAGAGCTCGTCGCGGACCTCGAGGACAACAGCGCCTATCACCTGATCGAGCGCGACGGGACAGACTACGTCCTGGTCCTCTCGGACCTCGGTCCCTCGATCACCAAGCCCGGGATCCGGGTCTTCGATCTCCTGGGCGCCGAGCAGACGGTCCTCCGCCAGGACCTCTCCCCCGCCTACGAGATCCCGACCCACTACACCGGGAGCTCGCCGGGGAACTACCTGGGCGACTGGCAGCAGCCCGGGATCGCCTCCGGCTGGACGACTTCGGTCGGGGCCGACGAGGCAGGCGCCGCAGTCACGGCCGAGGCAGCACCCCTCGCCGGATACCTGCCCGCAGTCGAGCTCTGGGACATCAACGATGGCGGGGTGGGCCTCTGGGCGCATGAAGTCGACACGGCCTTCGGAGCGCGGTCAACGGTCGTCTCCATCTACGCGAAGAAGAACGAGGGGGCGGCGCAGTTCGCCCTCGAGATCCGCAACGGGACAACCCAGACGACGTACAGCGCCGTCTTCGCCTGGTCGGGCTCTGCCCTCGTCACCAGCGGCACCCCGAACACCGGCACGGCCTACGTCGAGTCGATCGGATCGGGGTGGTATCGCGCGATCTACGTCGTCGACGCCTCGATCGACGTGCCGGACGTGGGCGACCGGGTCTTCTTCGTGCAGCTCGCCATCGACGACGGGTCGAGCGAGAACCGCGACTACTACTGGGGCATGGCCCTGAACCACGTCGACGACGCGACGGCGACGGTCGCCCCGCCCATCGTGGACGGCTTCGGACCCTTCCGGTTCCTGACGATCGCGGACGCGACCTTCGTCCTCAACACCAGCTGGCAGACGCGCCTCGCGGCCCCGGCGAATCAGACGCGGCAGGAGTGGCTCGACGGGCTGTTGGACGTGGCAGACGAGGTGCTGAAGGTCGGCGTGGTCTGGCGGACGAGCTCGACCTACGCCTGGTCGATCACGAACTCCGCGGGGACGCACTCGGGCACCACGGCCTCAGGCTACCCCCCCTCCCTCGGGGTCCCCGGCAGCGACCCGCAGAACATCGTCGCGCTACTCGAGCAGCTCGTCGACGACATCATTGCCGAAAGCGGCACGCTGGCCGGCACGACCTACTCCGTCGCGGGCAAGCGCCTCGAGATCCGGTCGACCACGCCGATCACGGCCTTCTCGTTCACGCCGGTCCTCATGAACCCGGACCTCGAGACCATCGAGGACACCCTGCTCCTGTCGGTGCAGGACGCGCTCGGGTCGACGGACTACGACTGGGAGGTGGTGAACCAGGCCGGGACCTTCTCCGGCACGGTCAACATCGGCGGGAGCCCCACGGCGACGGCCATCGCGACGGCCATCGCCGCGGACATCGCCGGCGCCGACGCGAGCCTCGTGAACACGACCTCGGACGGCTCGCTCGTCGAGATCAAGAGCTCCACGGAGATCACCTCCTCGACCTTCACGGCGGACATCCTGCTCTCCTACGAGCCGATCCTGGCCGATGTCTGCTACCTCTTCGTGCAGCAGGGGTCGGAGACGAAGACCTACTCCTGGGAGATCACGAACGGCTCGGGGACCTTCTCCGACGACTTCCTGGCGACGGACTCGGACACCACCTCGATCGCCGGCTCGATCGCGACCCAGATCGCCCAGGCTGACCTCTCGCTCCGCGACACGATCGCGGTGGGCTCGATCATCGAGGTCCGGTCGATCAGCGAGATCACCGACTTCGAGACCACCGACGACGGGGCCGACACACTGCTCGTCGCGTGGAAGGACGAGGTCGACACGCTCGCGGACCTCCCGGTGAACTTCCGGGACGGCTACCGGATCCGGGTCTCGGTGGATCCGACGACCGAGCTCGAGGACTACTTCGCGGTCTTCCGCCGCACGAGCGACGACGGGCTCGGCTTCGGGCCGGGGGTCTGGGCGGAGTCCTCGGACTGGGGCTCGGTGACGGGCTTCGACCAGGGCTCCATGCCCCACCAGCTCCAGCTGCACACCGACGACGAGAGCGGCACGGCGACGGGCACGGCCTTCGCCACCTACTTCACTTGGGGCCCCGTGGACTGGGTCGACCGGGAGGTCGGCGACGACACGCTCAACCGCGCTCCCAGCTTCGTCGGGGAGACGATCGGGGAGATCTTCTTCCACGCGAACCGCCTGGGCTTCCTCTCCGGCCAGAACGCGATCCTCAGCGAGGCGGGGATCTACTTCAACTTCTGGCGGACCACGGTCATCTCCCTCCCCGAGTCCGACCGGATCGACGTGGCGGCGAACGAGCCGAAGCTCGCGGTCTTCAAGGCCGCCGGCGCGCTCGCCGAGCAGCTCATCATCTCCTCGTCGCAGGCGCAGTTCGTCCTCGAGGGGCAGCCGCTCACGCCGCAGACGGCGATCATCAACAAGATCAGCTCGTTCCGCGTCTCGAACCTGCGGCCCCCGCTGCTCGGGCGCTCGCTGCTCTTCCCCACCCCCGGGGCCGAGTACGCCGGCGCGCAGGAGTTCTACCGCTCCGACGAGGGCGCCTTCAAGGCGGACGAGGTCACCCAGCCCGTGCCCAAGTACATCGAAGGCAACGTCGTCCTGGCGGAGTCCCACCCGCTCGAGACGATCGTCTTCCTGAAGGCCGGGAGCGCGCGGACGCTCTACGTCTACAAGCACGCGCGGGACGGGGACCGGCGAGTGCAAGCGGCGTGGAGCCGGTGGACCTTCGGGCCGAGCTCGGAGGTCGCGCATCTCGACTTCCTCGAGGGCCAGGGCGTGCTCCTGATCAAGCGCGGGGACGCGCTGAACCTCGAGACGATCGAGGTGGGCGACGGGCTCGTGGACGAGGGGCAGGCGCTGCGCGTCATGCTCGACCGCCGAGTGCGGGACACGGACTGCACGCTCGTCTACTCGGCCCTCAACGACAAGACCACGATCACCCTCCCCTACGACCTCGACCCGCTCATCGTGGCGGCGGGAGTGGGCGTTGCGACGCTGGCGGGGGTGGAGCTGATCGTGGACTCGATCGGCACGGACTCGATCGTTGTCGTGGGCGACCACACGGCGACCGAGTTCTGGGCCGGGGAGCGCTACACCCAGACGCTGACGCTCACCGAGCCCGTGCCCCAGCGGCAGGGCCCCGACGGGCCGATCCCGCGCTCTGGCCACTACCAGGTGCAGAACGTCGAGATCCAGGTCGCGGGGACGGGTGCCTTCGAAGCGCGCGTCACGCCGAAGGACTACGACGAGACCTTCGTGCACGAGTTCACGCCGCAGATTGTGGGCGCCGCGGACTCCGACGCCGGCGAGCTCGCCCTCTTCACCGGCATCCGCCAGGTGGCGATCATGGCGCCCGCGCCGGGGCTGCGGGTGCAGCTGACGAACAGCTCCGCCTCCCCCTCGCGCTTCACGGGGCTCGTCTGGAACGGGGACCTCTCCGCCTTCCGGCCGGGGGCATGATCGAGGTCCGGCCGTCGACGCCGGACGACCCCCCGCTCCTGGCCCCCCTCCTGCGCGCCGCGGACGTGGCCGAGATCGAGGCCACCGGCAGGACGCCGCTCTCGGCTCTCGAGGAGGGGGTCGATCACTCGCGGCCCTGCCTGACGGCCTGGATCGGTGAGGAGCCGGTCGGGATGTTCGGGGTGCGGCCCTGCCCGGACATCGAGGCGGTCTGCGGGACGCGCTACGGGCTCATCTGGTACCTCGGCAGCGACGCGGCGACGCGGGACGCGCGGGGCTTCATGCGGGCCTCGCGGGCCTGGCTGGCGCGGCTCTGGGAGGGCTACGACGTGCTCGGGAACGCCGTCGATGAGCGGAACCAGGTGCACGTCCGCTGGATCGGCGCGATGGGGTTCCACTTCATCAAGCGCCACGACGCCGTCGGGCCCGATCGCCGCCCCTTCCTCGAGTTCTACCAGCCCCGTCCTGGAGGTGCCTGATGTGCAACCCTGCCGCCGCCATCCAGGGCGCCGTCGCGGTGATCAGCATCATCCAGCAGGACGAGGCCGCCGACCGGACGAACGCCTGGAACGACTGGCAGGCCGGGCAGGCTCGGGAGGCCGCGAACCGCGCCGCCCAGGCCCGCTACCGGGCGCTCGCCGCGCGCCGCAAGGAGCAGCGCGAGAACGCCGTGCGCGAGGTCGAGGCCATCTCCCGGGACGCCCTGCGGGCCGGTGGGATCACGCGCCTGGCAGGCGCTGGGGAGTCCGTGGGCGCCGTCCTCACGAACATCGCCGCGCAGGCGGTCTCGGGAGGCGGGACTCTGCGGCGCCGCGAGGAGTTCCGGGACATCGGGGAGGCGATCGAGACCGAGGCGACCTTCGAGCAGAACCGCGGGCGGATCCTGGCCTCCCAGCGCGCCCCGGCCTACTCCCCCGGCCTCTTCTCCCTCAACTCGCTCCTGCGGGTGGGGGTCGCGAGCTACACCGGCTACCTCCAGGGTGAGACCCTGAGCCGGCCGAGCGACGTGGTCTCCGGCCAGGGCGCGACGACCCCGCGGGTCCAAGGCGTCCAGCCGACGCGGGGCGGGCTCGCGGTCCAGCCGGGCTACGGCTCGGGCCCCTTCCTCTCCGACGGCTCCTTCTACAGCTCTAGCGTCTGATGGGCCTCTCTCCCCGCCGGTTCCGGCTCCAGGACCTCGACATCCCCCGCTCGACGGGGAGCCAGGTGCGCGCCGTCGACGGCTTCGTGGGCTTCACCCAGCCGCCGCCGAACTACCGGGCCGACTTCATCGACTTCCAGCCGCTGGCGAACGCGGCGATCCAGAAGCTGACGCTCGACCAGCGCCGTGAGGAGGCCGACGCCGCCCTCGAGGGGGAGCGCCTGGCTGAGGACAACGCCGAGGTGCTCGAGGCGATCTCGCGCGCCGTCGACGGAGCGACCCAGGGGCTGACCGACCCCGGGGAGATCGCGGACGCCCAGCGCGGGGCGCTGCGGAAGCTGGCTGAGGAGGGGGTCGTCCCGCCCCAGGCCAACCCCGCCTTCCTGGTCGGGGTGGCGCGCGCGGAGGCGCAGCGAGCCCTCCGGAACCTCGGACAGACCCTCCAGGCCAACGCGGAGCGCTTCACGGTGCTCGCGGACGAGAACGGCGACCTGGCCGAACCCTCGACGCCCGACGCAGAGGAGTTCGTGGCGGGCGAATTCGCTCGGGTCTTCGACTCCCCCCTGATCCGGCACTCGCGGCTGGCCCGGGAGATGGTGACTCAGGCCCGGGACCAGATGACCGACGCCTTCCTGGGCGACGTGGCGAACCGGCGCCTGCGGGAGCAGGAGACGCGCGCGAGCGCCCTCCGGGTCGAGCAGCTCACCGAGGGCTGGACCTCCGCCGGCGGCACGGACTTCATGGGGATCCGGGCCCTCGAGGACCCCGAGGTCGACGTCGAGCTCGTGCTGCAGTCCATCGCCGCGGGCAAGGACTTCATGCGCGACCAGGAGGGGGTCCCGGCGGTCCACCGCGAGGTGATGACGGCCATCGCCTCCTACGTGGACCAGAACGTGGACGAGAGCCCTGCGCGCGTGCGGCGCGTGCTGTCGCGCCTGGGCGACCTCGAGCTGATCCCGGGGCTCGCGATCGACCGGGACACGCGCCCCGAGGTGGCCGTGATCCACCGGCTCCGGGCGCAGGCCGAGGAGACCGAGGACCGCGACCTCGAGCGCGCGAGCCGCCGCCGGCGCAGCCTCGACGGCGACCTCGAGCGGTCCTACACGGGCCAGTTCGTGTTCCACATGAAACAGGCCCCCCACGCCCCGCCTAACCAGCTGCACGAGATGGCGATGGCGAGCCTCGAGGGGTCGCAGGAGTTCCAGGAGCTCCTCGTCCAGGCCGAGGTCGACGAGCTCTCTCAGGCGCAGCAGGGCAACCTCCGCGCCGCCGGCGACCTCGCCTTCGCCCGCGCACAGGAGCGCTCCGGGGCCCAGGACGGCTTCGTGCGCGCGCAGCTGAAGCGCATGAGCCGGGAGGAGGAGGACGCGGCCCTCGTCGACGCCTACGCGCTCGAGCACTTGTCGCCGCAGGGCTACGACGAGTGGCAGGAGTCCGGCGAGGGCGGGGTCTGGAACCGGATCCAGCAGCTCCCGGGCTTCGACTCGCGCGTGGGCTCCCTGGTCGACCGCTCCGCCTTGCCCCAAGGGCTCGCCACGGCGACCACCCGCCGGCTGCGGGAGGCCCAGGCGGACTTCGAGGACGGGGTCGCGGCGCTGGCGGTGCGAGCGGACCGCGCCGGCGAGCTCGACGAGCTCCTCGCGAGCCCCGAGGTCGCGCGCCTGCGCCAGACCTACCTCGAGCAGCTCGACGGCGCCGTGCAGCCCGCGGAGGCGGCGCGCACCGAGCTCCAGTCCGCCGTCGGCCGCCGGGACCTGGCCGCCGCGGACGCCGCGCTAGAGAAGCTCCAGGGACTCGTGGCCCCGGAGGAGCTGCGGGAGTCCATCAGGGCCCGCGATGAGGTCGCGGACCTCAACGACCGGATCCTGGTGAACGACCCCATCTTCCAGCTCCACTTCAGGGAGATCAGCGAGCAGATGGCGGGGCTGCTCGAGCAAGAGGGCGTGGACGCGGAAGAAGCGAAGGTCCTCGGAGGCGAGATCCAGCGCGAGCTCTTCTTCCGAATGCGAGAGGAGCAGGCCCGCATCTCACCCCTCTCCAGGCGAGAGCAGATTGGCGCAAGGGCTGAAGCCACGGCCCGGGTCCGCGAGGAGATCGAGAACCAGCGGCTACCTGAAGCCATGCGCGAGGGGCTCGCTGTCGCACGCCGTGAGCCGGACGACTTCAAGCGGCTGAAGGATGGCCTCACCGAGTTCGAGTACTTCACCACGCCGGTCTCCCAAGGCGGGCTGACGCTTCGGGCAACTCTGGCCGCAGGGGAGCGCTTCGGCGGCCCCGTCAACGTGCCGGCGGTGCTCGACCGGCCACGATCCGTGGAGGGCCCCTTCGAGCGCCTGAACACGGACAAGCTCTTCGATCGCACCCTGGGCACGGCAGGCCGCACCAAGGCTCGCGAGCTCGCGGACGCGCTCCCTGGCGATCGAAAGGCGCGGTACGACGAGTGGGCCTACGTCCAATCTCTCGGCGGCGCGTTCTCCCCCGAGGACGTGCTAGCGGGCAAGGGCACGATCCTCGTCACGGGCAAGCCGGGCGACCTCTCCGGCGTCCGTGAGACGTTGGAGGCCGAGGGCTTCTCCTTCGAGCGCGGGCCCGCCGCGCCCCGACTGGGAGGTCTCACGACGAGCCCTGCGCCGATCCTGCGCTACAGCAAAGAGGTCGAGCTCCCCGAGCTGCACCCGACCCTCTCGCTCTTCTTCAAGACGGGCCAGGGGCTCAAGGATTGGCTCGACTCGACGCCGGAAGAGCAGCGCAGGGCCTTCTATGAAGAGCTGGGCCTGGACACCACCGACCTCCCGGTGGCCGACCAGCGCTTCAAGAACCGCCAGGAACGGCTGCTCCTGCGCTACCTGCCGCGGTAGGTCAGTCGATCCGGGACTGAATCAGGGCCTCGATCGCGGCGACCGCCTCTGGGTCGGCGGGTCGATGCCCGCTGCGGGAGGTCCAGACTCCCTCCCTCTTCAACCAGCCGTGGTCTCCGACCCGAACCGAGACGGTCACGCCGTCCTTGTCCTTGACGTTGATGTGCTCGCCGGCGGGGTCGCTGCAAGAGGCCGCGAGCGCGAGCAGCGCGGCGAGTGCGAGGGTGCGCTTCATGATCTCTCCTTCGTCTCGTTCTCGTCCATGATCCGCATCAGGTGATTCGCCCCGAATGCCAGCGCCTCTCCAAGCGCCGTCAGTGAGTTGAAGTCGAGGCCGGCCCTTCTCATCAGGCCGCGGCAGTAGTCGCTCTCGTAGATCTCCTCGACCGCGCGGAGGTGGGCCTGGGCAGGGGCCAGGCCCTGACTTCGGAGGTGCTCCTCGCCGGACATGTAGAGCATGACCATGAGGTCCATCGGCCTGGGCGTGCTGTAACTCCCCATTCTACCCCTCCCCCGGGATTCGGGGGCGGCGACCCCCATCTCCGGGACGCCCGGGCCCTCCGGGGCAGGATTCTCCGCTCTCTCAGACCCCCTCTCTGCCCATGGCCGACTTCTCCGTCGAGAGCTTCTTCGACGACCGGGAACGCCAGCGAGAGGCCGAGCGGGACGCCTTGGGGCGCCAGGAGCCGCAGGGGCGGGTCTTCGACTTCGACGTCACCGAGGACTCGGACATCTTCAGCGGCGAGGACCTCTTGCTCGCGATCCCCCGGGGTGTCGAGGGTTTCGGGCGCTCGGTCGCGTCGCTGATCCCTGGCGTCGACCTGGACGACGAGCGGCTGTTCGGACGCTCCGACACCCTGGTCGGCGCCGCTCTCGAGTCGATCGTGCAGTTCGGCCTCGGCTTCATCCCGGGGCTGGGCGTCGCGGGGCTCGCCGGGAAGACCGCGGTCGCCGCGCGCGCCACCGCCGCGCTGTCGGCCTCGCGCGCCGGGCGCTTCACGCTGGGCGCGCTCCAGGGCTCGGTCGCCGGCGGCGTGGCGGACTTCCTCGCCTTCGACGGGCACGAGCGCAACTTCAGCTCGCTCGTCGAGACCATCCCCGCGCTCCGCAACCCCCTCACCGAGTTCCTCGCGACGGACGAGGAGGACCCGGAGGTCGTCGGGCGGATCAAGAACGTGCTCGAGGGCTTCGGGCTGGGCGCGACGGTGGGCCTCGTCGTGGAGTCGGTACGGGGCCTGAAGGCGGTGCGCCGGGCTCGGACCCTCGAGTCCTCCCCCAAGGCGCTGCGCGACGCCCAGGTCGGCGCCGTGGACCCGGGGCGGGCGATGGAGGGCGCGCGGGAGGCGCTGTCGCTGAAGGGCCGCCGGAGCCCGGAGACGCGACCGGAGCGCCTGCTGGGCGAGGGGGAGCCGCCGGCGGAGAGCCCCTTCACCTCCTCCCTGGACGACCCCGCGGCGCGCGCGGAGACGCTGAAGCGCATCGCGCCGGAGGGCGAGGAGATCCCGCTCGAGGCCCTGGCCTTCCGCCGCTCCCAGCAGGACCGGCCGAACCCCGGCGCGCACCCCCGCCCGAAGACCGAGGAGGGGCGCGCGGAGCAGCTCACCAACGGGCTCGACGAGAACAACGAGAACCTCGCCAGCTTCGCCGTCACCGAGGGGGGCGCCCACGCCCTGCGCGCGGTCGAGGACCTCAACCACTTCGGGCTGAAGAACAAGCCGCTGCCGAACGAGGCCAGCATCCAGCAGGCCCACGCCCAGGCCGCGGCCGTGCTCGGAGTCTCCGACGAGGAGTACATGCTGGCCCTGACCAGCCGCGTGCGCGACGCCGCCGACCAGACGCGCGCCTCGATCTCGACCTCCGTCGCGGCCCGCCAGATCCTCTCCAGCCTGGCCGACAACGAGGTGCCGCTCCTGGAGCTCGCCATGCGCGGGGACGAGGAGGCCACGGCGCGCCTGCTGCGGCTCATGCCCCTGCAGGGCGAGCTCCAGGAGGAGATCCTGAACCTCGGCACGGCGCGCGGCCAGGCCCTCCAGGCCCAGCAGATCAAGCGCCAGGAGGAGGGGCCGCTGGCCCAGCTCGCCGACGAGCTCGCCGCGTCCTTCCTGCAGGGCGGGGAGACGGGCTTCCAGGAGACCCTCGGGATGCTCCGGGCCATGATCGAGCGCGGGGCGACCAAGGAGCAGGCGGCCCGTTTCTTCGACCTGCAGAGCCTCACCCTGGGCCGCCAGGTCTACCGCGCGACCCACGAGGCGTTCATCAACTCGTGGCTCTCCTCCCCCCGCACGGTCACGGTCCAGCCGCTCTCCGCCGGGCTCGCGAGCATCTACAAGCCCTTCGAGAACATGGTCGGGGGCGCCCTCTCGGGGAACACCCGGGTCATCCGGCGCTCGATGCACGAGCTCGTGTCGCTGGCCGGCTCGGTCCAGGACGCAGCGAAGGCCGCCTGGTACACCTTCAAGACCAACCGCTCCCGCATCGACCCCGGCCGCGGGCTGCGAGACGACAACCTGGCCGAGCAGACCGTGATCCGCGCCGGGCTCTTCGGGACCCAGCCCGGGACCTGGGCGGGGGCGGCGATGGACTTCGCCGGGAAGGTCGTGGGCCTCCCCTCGCGGGCAATCCGCTCCGCCGACGAGTTCTCCAAGCACCTGGAGGCGCGCGCTGTGGTGCACGCCGACGCGACCCTCCGGGCCCTGGACGAGGGGCTCGACCACGCGGGGGCGCGCCGGGCCGCGGACGAGAAGGTGAAGGAGCTCATCGTCGACGGGCAGCTCCAGACCGAGGCGATCGCGCGGGAGAAGGCGCTCGCCGAGGCCAAGGCCACCGGGATCAAGGACGAGGCCGCCGTCGAGCGCTTCGTCGAGGAGCGCTACCTCGAGCACTTCGACCCCGCCTCCGCCGGCTCGGTCGAGCGCGCGGCGAAGGCGATGCTCGAAGTGACCCAGCAGACCCCCCTCCCCGAGGGCGGGCCGGCGGCTGCGATCCAGACCGCGCGCCGCGGGGTGCCGGTGATGGACTTCGTCCTGCCCTTCTTCCGCACGCCGGTCAACATCGCGAAGTTCGTCGGCCAGCGCCTCGACATCCCCTCCGCGGCGCGCCACATCGCCGCCAAGCGCTTCGGCGCCGGCCTCCCGGGCCTCGAAGGCACGCGCTCCCGCTTCCTCCAGGAGATGATGAGCGGGGACGAGAACCTGAAGGCGGAGGCCGTGGGGCGGGTCGCGACCGGGCTCGGGCTCGTCTCCATGGCGGGGATGCTCGCGAGCTCGGGGATGATCACCGGCCGCGGGCCGAAGAACCGCGACGAGCGGGAGGCCCTCATGGACGCGGGGTGGCTCCCCTACTCGTTCCGCACGCCGAACGGCTACGTCCAGTTCCTGCGGATGGACCCCTTCGCCACCTTCTTCGGGCTGGCGGCGGACGGCTTCGACGCGATGCGAATGAACGGGGACGACGACTCGGACGTCTCCCAGCAGCTCGCCGACGCCTTCCTGATCTCGGTCGCCAACAACTTCACCTCGCGCAGCTTCCTCCAGGGCCTCGGGAACATCATCGAGGCTCTCGAGGACCCCGAGCGCAACATGGGCTGGGTCGTGGAGAGCTACGCCTCCTCGGTCGTGCCCAACGGCCTGAACCAGGCGGTCGCGCTCTTCGGGGACGACGCGCTGAAGGAGACGCACGGGATCATGGAGCGGCTCGTGTCGCGCACCCCAGGGCTCTCCGAGGACGCCGCGCCGCGCCGCAACCTCCTCGGGGAAGTCATCGACCGCTCACCGGCGGTCTTCGAGGACCAGCTCGGGGCCTTCTACGGGATGTTCGTCCCGATCGCATACCGCGAGGTCTCCTCCGATCACATCCGGCGCGAGCTCGCCGAGCTCCAGCACGGCTTCCGCCCCCCGCGGACGCAGCTGGGCGGGATCGACCTGCGGGAGATCCGGAGCGAGCGCGGACAGTCGGCGCACGACCGCTGGGCCGAGCTCCACGGGAAGGTGAAGGTGCAGGGCAAGACGCTCCGCCAGGAGCTCTCCAGCCTGATCCGCAGCGCCGCCTACCGCCGGACCTCGGGGCAGACCAGCGTCTCGGGCCCCTCGCCGCGCGTGCGCCTCGTGCAGTCGGTGATCACGCGCTTCCGGGACGCAGCCTTCGACCAGACCCTCCGGGAGTTCCCCGAGCTCGCCCGGGAGCTCTCCCTGCGAGAGCAATCCAGAGGCCAGCGCCGCCAGGGTCTGCGCGCGCTCCGACTCCGCTAGAGCCCCATGACAGGCAGCTACGAGGCCCGCGACGAGTACACGGCGACGGGCGGTCAGACCGAGTTCGCCATCACCTTCCCCTTCCTGGACTCCTCGCACGTCCAGGTGCTCCAGAACGAGGTCGAGATCAGCACCTTCACGGTGACGAGCTCGATCCTGGTCACGCTCGACTCGGGCGCGACTGCTGGCGACTCCATCGTCGTTCGCCGCCGGACTCCTCACACCTCCCTCGTGGCCTTCACGGGCGGGGTGCCGGTGACGCAGGAGAACATGGAGACCCAGCGTAAGCAGTTCACCTACATCGCCGAGGAGCAGGCCGACGACTTCGCGGTCCCCCAGGTGGCGGCGCGGGTGTCGCCGGTGATCCGGCTCCTGATGACGCAGACCGCACTGCCGCTGGACGCCTCGACGCTGCTCACGAACGGATCGAACACGGTCCAGATCGACGCGACCAAGGAGGCGCACGGGAACACCCCCTCGCAGTTCACCTTCCCCGGCTCGGGGGTCCAGCGTCCCGCCTCGGGTCTCTGGGAGGTCATCGTCGAGGGCGAGCTCGTCCGCACGGACACGACCGCGGGCGCCGTCGACGTCGAGTTCGACATGGTCAACACGACCGACGGGAACGTGCCGCTCGAGATGCAGGAGGACCCGATCGTCATGGGCGTCCCGCTCTCCACGGCGCCTGACGACGCGATCACGGTGCCCCTGCGAGGGCGCGCGTTCCTCGATCTCTCCGAAGCGAAGAGCCACCGGCTCCAGGTGGCGCGCACCGCCGGGGCCGCCGCCGTCACCCTCCAAAACTGCTTCGTCTCCTGGGTCCGCCTGGGCGACTGACCCCAACCCCACCACTCAGCGATGGTCACGACAGGCCGCACCAGCCTCCTCTTCAAGGGCGAGACCGCCGCCAGCGGCGACATCGTCAACGTCCAGCTCGCCGGCGACCGGCCGGGGACGGTCCAATGCGACTTCGACGAGTACGCCACCAAGGGCTTCAAGATGGAGATCCAGGGGCGGATCAACTCGGGCATGAACTGGACGATCCTGCTCGTGATCGACGAGACCGACATCGACGAGAACGGGTCGATGGCCGCGAGCGTCCGGCTCATGCCGCAGATGCGCGCCGAGGTGGTCTCGGTCACGAACTCCCCCTCGACCGACGGCATCGAAGCCTGGCTCGTCGAGTGACCGACCGCGTCCAGGAGCTGGAGGCCCGGGTCGAGGAGCTCGAGGCCGCCGTCGAGGAACGCGACCGGCAGCTCGCGAACTACCGCGGGCGCGGGCAGAAGATGCTTGACGGGCTGGCGACACAGCTCCTGGAGGCGATGCAGGAGAACCCGAGCGCGGCGACGCTGAACGTCGTGCGGCAGTTCCTCAAGGACCAGAACATCATCGACCTGCGCGGCGGACCGACGCCGACGGGCGACCTCGGAAAGATGTACCCCTTCCCCTCTCCCCAGAACGAATCCGACGACTTCGGAGTGAAAGACCATGGCTAACCAACCCACCACGAGCGGGCGCAAGCACACCTCCGAGCGTCATCGGCTCGACCTCCTCGAGGAGATCGTGACCGGGATCGTCTCCTACGACCTCGCCACGGGCTCGATCTCCGTGGACACCTCGGATGCCGATTGGTTCGAGGACGGCGCGCACAACAAGGAGGTCTCGAACCTCCGCAAGAACGACCCCGACATCTCCTGGGCGCGGCTCACCGACGACGGGTCGATCGACACGATCGACCTGGACGCGGGGCGCTACAAGATCACGTTCCAGCTCGTCGTCGCCAGCACGACCGGGGACACCCAGGCGATGAACCTGCGCTACGCGCTGACGAACGACGAGTCGACCCAGGAGTGGCTCGCCGGCGTGGCCGAGAACGGGCTCAGTGAGCCGGCGACGCCCGCGGGTCTCGACAACCTCCAGATGTGGGTGAACCACACCGACTTCTTCGAGGTCACCGACGCGACGAACCTGCTCTACCTCCAGCTCGCCCTCGCCGTCGCCTCGCAGACGGGCGTCGCGATCCTGAGCGGGCTGTCGAAGGTGATCATCGAGCGCCTGGGGTAGGTGTCGGCGGTTCCGCCCCTGACGCCTGCGCTCAGGGACTTCCGCAATGCGCTCTGGGAGGTCATGGGCTGCCTTGGCCTCCCAGAGCCGACCGACCTCCAGTACGACCTCGCCGACTTCCTCCAGACCCCGGCGCCTCAGAAGCTGATCGAGGGGTATCGGGGGATCGGCAAGAGCCTCCTGGCGACGGCCTACGCCGTCCACGACCACCGGCTCCAGCTGGACGACCACGGGGAGACGGACCTCCACACGCTCTTCGTCTCCGCGGGCAAGGACTACGCCGACGAGATCTCGACCTTCGCCAAGCGGCTGATCACCGAGGTCCCGTTCTACCGGTGCCTGCGGCCGGGCAGCGACGGCTTCAGCTCCAACGTGCGCTTCGACGTGGCGCACAAGAAGCTCTCGAAGGACCCCAGCTTCAAGTCGGCGGGGATCTTCGGGCAGACGACCGGCTCGCGCACCAACCGCGCCTTCCTGGACGACATCGAGATCCCGAAGACCGCCGGCACGGTGGGGATGCGGGACAAGCTCAAGAGCGAGTTCATGTCGATCTCGGACCTCCTCCCCCCGGAGGGTGGCGAGATCGTGGTGCTAGGCACCCCCCACTTCGAGGACACGATCTATCAGTGGCTCCTGACGAAAGGGGAGTGGCTCGTGCGGTTCTACCCCGCGCGCTACCCCGACCCCGAGCGCGCGGAGCAGCTGGGCGACCACCTGGCGCCGATCATCCGGGAGCGCCTGGAGGCGGACCCGGACCTCGTCGGCAAGCCCACCGACCCCCGCCGCTGGGACGAGGAGCGGCTGCAGAAGCGCGAGGCGCGCTCGACGCCGGCGCACTTCGCCCGGCAGTACCTGCTCGACACGACGATCGGGGACCGGGAGGTGCACCCGCTCAAGCTCTCGGACCTGATCGTGACGGACCTGCACCCCGAGGTGGGGCCCGAGCGGATCATCTGGGGGACCGACGAGCCGATCGAGGACATCCCCATCTGGGGGCTCACCGGCGACCGCCTGCACCGGCCCGTGCGCGTGGCGAACAAGCTCGAGGTGAAGGAGTACGGGGGCGCGGTCATGGCGATCGACCCCTCGGGGCGCGGCAAGGACGAGACGGCCTGGGCCGTGTGCAAGATCCTGAACGCCACGCTCTTCGTCCCCGACTTCGGGGGCTACCTGGCTGGCTTCGAGGACGCGACGCTGCGCGCGCTGGCTGAGAGCGCGAAGCAGTGGAAGGTCAACGCGATCCGCGTCGAGTCGAACTTCGGCGACGGGATGTTCGAGCAGCTGCTCAAGCCTCACCTGCGGAAGGTCGGGCACCCCTGCTCGATCGTCTCCGAGCGCTCGCACGGCCAGAAGGAGGCGCGCATCTGCGACGTGCTCGAGCCCCTGCTCGGCCAGCACCGCATCGCCATCGACGCGAACGCGCTGCGGCGTGACGCGGCGCCGCGGGATGGGATGGGCGAGGAGGCGGCGATGAGCTACCGGCTGGCCTACCAGCTCTCCCGCCTGACGCGCCAGCGGGGGTGCCTGCACCACGACGACCGGATCGACGTGCTCGCGCAGGCGTGCGGCTACTGGGTCGAGCAGCTCGCCCTCTCCGCCGACGAGGCGCGCGACAAGGAAGAGGACGACTACATGGACGACGTCGTTCGCAACTGGCCGGGGCAGCAGCGCACCGGTAACTGGACCTCAGGATTCATTCCCAGCTACATGCGATCATGAACAAGGACGCACGGAAGGGCCATCAGTACATGTTCGTCGACGCCAACGCGACGGACGACACCTACTTCCCGAACCCGAAAGTCGGCGCGACCACAGACCCCACCAACGCCGACGGATTCGGGTTCTCGGACGACGGGACTGAGGGGGTCTTCTTCCCGGGCACGACGGGGAAGCACGCGATCATCTACTCGATCGTCGTGACCGGCGCGGGGTCGGCGGCAACGGCCGAGCTGCGGCAATTCGGCGGCGTCGCGACCTCCATCATGAACCTCCAGGCTGGCGCCTCGGGCATCGCCAACTTCTACAACTTTGGGCCCGAGGGAATCCGTATCCCGACCGGGTTCTCGTTGCTCACGAACAACAGCACCGCGGTCCAGGTTGCGATCACCTACGACCTCGTTTGAAGCGACACCAGCTCTTCTCGATCTTCGACGCCCCTCAAGACGTCTACTATCCCAAGGTCGAGAACATCATCACGAACGTCGGGTGGGGTGCGACGACGACCGCAGGGGATTCGGAGTTCGACACAGCTGGGCGACACGCGATCTTCCGCTCGATCCTCGTCGCCCCCACCGCCGGTAGCGGTGGCTCATACCCCACGATCCTGATCCGCGACGGGAACGGGGACAAGGTCGCGCAGTACATCACGGGGGCGGACTTCGGTGAGGACCTGCTCTTCGGTCCTGACGGAGTGAAGATCCCGGAGGGCTTCTCCGTGGAGGTGCTCGACTTCGACGGGGGGTACATCTCGATCGTCTACGACGTGTCGTGACTCAGCACCGCCACCAGGCGATGAACGTGCTCGGGATCGAGTACTTCCCGCCCAACACCTTCTACTCGATTGGGGGGGCGGACAACTACTTCCCCTGGCCGGGCCGTCAAAACCAGGTGGTCTGGGGGGGAGTCACGGACGCCTGTCCGGACTGGATGTTCGCGCGCTCGATCGGGACCTGCAACATCTCCACGGGGAACCCCTCGCGCGTCGTGCACCGCAAGAAGCGCTGCATCCTGCGCGCCTTCCGTGCCTTCAACGCTGAGGCGACGTCGATCGTCTACATCCGGGAGTGGCACAACAACTCGTCGAAGCGCCACGCGCGCTTCGAGCTTCTCGTGCAGCCCGGGGTGCCCAGCAGCTTGCAGCTCGGCCTCTACGGGGTGGACATCGGGCAGATGCCCTTTGTGCAGACGACGGGGAAGGTGTCCTTCGAGATGGTCTACGACGTTGCCTGAATCATGGACGAACTGCTGCGCCAGCTGATGATCGAGATCCTGATGCGCGAGATGCAGCGCCAGGAGTTCCGTCCCCCTCCCCCCCAGTTCCTGCCGGCACCTCAGCCGATCCAGAACATGTTGGGTCCGCTGGAGAGCCACCAGGGGACGGGGGGTCTCCTGCATGGGCTTCTGCGCGAGCCGCTGGCGGAGGTGCTGTGAGCGCCCCGATTAGCGCCGCCGGGCTGTGCGGCCTGGTGGACGAGCTGGGGAGCCACTGGCCGGGCTCGGAAGTGAAGGAGGGGATCGAGGAGCTGGCGTCGGAGCGGGATGCGGGGCTGCGGGTGATCCGCGCCTTCCACCAGCTCGTGAATCCCTCCGGCTGCCCGTGCGAACACTGTGCCGCCTTCGCGGCACTGGGCCTCTCTCTCGACCCCTGACCACGCCATGAAGAGCAAGAAGACCCTCCTCGGCCTGCTGCTGACCGGATGCCTGGCCGTCCTCCCCGGCTGCCCGCTCCTGCCCATCGACTCCGGTCAGGGGGTGAGCTTCGACCCCGCGGCCGCGGCCGCGCAATTCGACATCGTCGCCGGCACGACGCTCGACGCCTCCTTCTTCGTCGAGGACGAGGAGCTCGCCGAGGACCTGGCGAAGGTCGCGGCGGCGCTGGCCGCGGTCGCGGACATGCTCGAGGGGGGGGGGATGGACGGCGGGGCCATCGCCGCGGCGCTGAGCGTTTCCGACGAGCTGCTCGCCAGTGACGACCTCGGCGACGAGGTGAAGCTGGCCGTCGTCGGGGCGCGGTTCATGCTGCGCCAGGCGGCGGCCGCCGCGAAGACCCAGGCCGGCCTGTAGATGCTCCTCGTTGACGGCATGGAGAACTGGAAGGAGCTCGGTGCACTGGGGGCCTTGATCGTCGTCGTGATCTGGGGGATCACCAAGGGGATCCCCAGCATTGTCGCGCGCTTCGACAAGCAGCTCTCGGCGCAGCTGGAGGCGTTCCGGGTGGAGCTTCGGCACGCGCGGGAGTCTTCGCGCGACGAGATCCAGCACGCCCGTCAGATCTTCCGGGAAGAGCTCCAGGAAGAGCGGGCGCAGTCACGGGCCTTGGTGGAGTCCGGGCACCAGGCGGTGAACAACTTGGCCGCGAGCTTCCGCGACCTCTCGGACGAGCTCCGCCGCGACCTCGCGCAGCGCGACCGCGAGAGCGCCTGACCCTGATCCACGGTGGCGCCGCCTGGCCCACCGGCCCCTGAATCCCCAACCCTGAACGCTCCATGCAGATTCTCACCGGCGGCGTAGCCGCTCCCCCCACGATTCCCGCGGGCAAGCTCGACACGAACCTCCCGGACGCGGTGCTGATCAAGCGCATCGCTCCGCCCGAGGGCTACCTTCACGCGGACGTCTGCAAGTTCTACGACGAGGGGGAGCGCCTCTTCGTGGTCTGGGACGACGGGGGCGTGCAGGGGAACAACCTGGCTTGCAGCTACAAGACCTCCGACGGTTCGAAGGAGTGGGAACAGCTGCTGACGGGTTCGATCTCGAACAACGACATCGCCTGGGACGCGAAGAGCTCGGACAAGCTGCTGTACCTCCGCACGCGCAACGGGGAGCCGGAGCTGTCGAAGTGGGACAAGGACGGTCGTCTGTGGGAGACGACGGACTTCGACACGACGCCGCACTTTTCCTGGTGCGGGGGGATCTCGGGTGCGGGGACGCGGTCGATGATCGCTGGCTTCTACACCCCCACGCCGGCGGGTTGGGACACGCACCTGCTCGACGCGGCGGACGAGTCGATCAGCGCGACGATCAACCCGGGGTCGAGCTTCGATGCGGTGGCGGCGCTCTCGCGTGACGGGGACGTGATCCTGACCAAGCACCACGGTCCGGGCTTCACGGTCTACCGGCACTCGACCTCGCTGACGACCCACACGAACGTCTCGGCGCTGCTCCAGAGCTTCGACATGGTCAACGACCCGACGCCTCCGGGGCCGGTGGCGCTCTCGGCGGACGGCGCGGAGGGGATCGTCTTGGACGACGTCTCGAACATCGTCTATTGCCTCACGGGCGGTCCGGCGAGCTACACGCAGACGAAGATCACGCTGCCCAACAAGCCGCGCGCGTGCGCGCTCTCCTCGGACGGGGAGACGGCCGTGGTGGTGAGCCGGTCGGCGGACATCGCGAACGGTGGGCTGCTGGTGACGATCATCGACATGACGGGGACGCCGTCGATCGCCCTCGATGGTGGTCTCCCGATCCAGTATTCGGTCCTGAACCCGAACGGGACGGCGCACGGCCTCCTGCGATTCCTGGGGATCACGGACGATGGGTCGGAGATCGGTCTCGGCACCTTCCAGAACCACGACCCGGTCACCGGACAGCAGCACTCGGTTGCGCTGCGCGCGTCGACCTCGAAGCGCAGCTACCAGCGCCTCTTCGTGCCGGAGCAGAACGCGCGCGTCTGGTGCGGTGACTACGAGACGAGCGACGGGTCGCTGATGGCGATCGCGCCGCACCAGCCCTTCACCGGCCCGCAGCCGCACAAGGGCTACGTCGAGCTCCTGTCGCTACCGGCGGCTTCCTGACCGCTGGAGCTTCCCCCTGGCCGGGGCGTGTCGTGCGGGCGCGCTCCGGCCCCTTTTTGCCCTCACCGAACCCTGAACCCGAACCTCTCATGAAGACCTACCTCCTCGCCGCGCTGGCCGCGGCGGCCTGGGCCCTCGCCTTCCTGACGACCACGAGCTCTGCTTCGATCGAGACCCCCGCCCCGCTCTCGCCGCATCCGGTGGTGAGCTACGAGGGGGAGCTGGCGGACGCGAAGCCGCGCGACCTGGCCTTCGTCGTGCCGGACTACCCGGGTGAGGGGGAGCCTGAGGCGTGGGCGGCGGTGTTCACGGTGGAGCTCGAGCGCGAGATCATCGTGGGCGGGCAGAACCGCTCGAGCGAGACGCACGCGGGGATCCCGCTGGACCGCTTCAACGGGGTCCTGGTGCACCTCTACTGGCTCGAGGCCGGGCTGCAGAGCGAGGAGCCGTGGATGGACTCGGTCCTGCCGAGCTCGTGGTACAGCGAGCGCATCCAGGCGTGGGGCCCGACCGAGCCGGCGCCGAACTGGGAGGACTGGGTCATGGCCCCGAACTGGGAGCGCGCCTTCCTGGCCGGGGACCCGTCGATCTACTGGGGCGTCGGCCTCCCCCCGACTCCGCAGGGGCCGCCGGAGCCGACGCGCACCCGCGAGCGGCATCTGCTGACGGGGACCGCGGTGGAGCCCGGGGAGACGATCTCGGGGCTCTTCCGCTGGGAGTGGGACGTCCCGGACTGGCCCCCCGGCCACCACTGGCCGCGCCGCTTCACCACCCGCGTCGACCTCGAGGTCTACTTCGAGTGGGTCCCCGCGGACGAGCTCTGACCCCAATAGAGCCGCCCCCCTCGATCCTGGGCTGAGAACCGGAGCGAGAGAGGCGGCGAAGGGGCGCAGGCGAAGAGGTGAGGCACCGCCTGTGGCCGCTCTGGAACCTACGTCCTGAGGTCCGAGGCGCCAGGTAGGCGCCAAGGGCCAGGTGAGCCCAGCCTACGACGCGCCAGGGGCGGATTCCAGGGGCTCAGCCGCGCGCACCGGCCCGGAGGGGCACGGTGGGACGCGAGGCGCGCAGCCGGCCCATCAGCGAGCGCTGAGAGGGCCACAGCAGCCCCTCCATGCCCGCGACCTGGCAGAACACCTCGACGGGCCGCTCGACAGCCTCGTCATCGACACGCGCGAAGCCACGGGCCTCCAGCGCCTCCTCCGCTACCTGGAGCTCCCCCCGGAACCCGAGCCCCCAGAACCCCAGCGCAGCCAGGGAGCCAAGAAGCGACCCCCTCGTGAGCCTCACAGCTCGGCCCTCCACTCGCAGGAAGGGCAGCGGATCTCGACGGAGTAGACGCCGGCGCTCTCGCAGCAGGCGATCACGAGCGTCTCGGGCTGCTCGGGTGGCCGCTCCCACCAAGCGAGCTTGAACGCCTCCCCGCACTTCGGGCAGGTGAGCAGCGGCACCTCGTCCTCGACCCGCTCCGCCATGCTCCCAAGCTACCCATCTGCCTGCCGACGACCAAGCCGCGACACACCTCCCCGCAAGAGCCCGCCCCAGCGCCGCGAGCCACACCTCGAGCTCGGAGCCAGCCACCCCACGGATGTTGAGTGACGTACCTCCGGGGGCTTCTCGAGGAGCGCGGGGCGCGTGTGTCCCCCGTGGGGTCTCCAGGGGGGCCGGGGGGTCAGCGAGGGGCGGAGGCGGCGCGTGCAGCGTCTCGTGAGGCTCATGCTGCCTGGTGACGCCCAGCTTTCCGGGAGGGCTGGAGCTGGCAGGCGTGGTGAGCGAGGGGAGCTGAGAGCCGTCAGCCTCTGAGGGAGAGCCTGAGAGGGGACGCCTTTTCGCGTCGTGGTGCTCGTCCTCTGCTTGCTGCACTGTCGCTGAGGAGCCCGAGGCTTGCTGCTGATGCGCTAGCGATCAACCGGCCGTGCTGCGCGAGTGCGCTTCGCTACGGGCCGCCTGAGCTGGTGAGGCTCGGAGAGTGGGGAGAGCCGGCCGCCGTCCCAACGGTGCGGAGAGTTGGCGTGATAATCAAGAGTGGACGTTGTTGGGAGTGCCGGGAATGGGAAAGGGGGGTTGACGGTTCGCGCTGTCTTGGGTTGGGGTTGGGGTGATATGGCTGAGATCCTGAGGGAATTGGCCGTGACCTGGGGTTGCTCTTCGGAGTCCGTCATCTGTAGGCCCTGCTCGCCTTGGGGCCTGAGACATCGAGAGGAGCAACATGGGGGAGCGTGAATTGGTGCGGGTGGTCCGGCCGGTGGCTGGGGACCTGCGGCTATCGAGGGTGGCGCAGCTGTACGTGGAGGAGCTGCGGGGGCGGGTGAGCGTGCGGCACGTCCAGGTGGTTCGTGGGGTGCTCGATGCTTGGATCGGTGCTGTTGGGGACCTGGCATCGAGCGAGGTGGACGAGGCGCTGGGGATCGCCTACCGGGCAGACGCGGTGCGGCGTGGGCTCGCGGTGAGGACGGCGAACAACCACGTCCAGACGCTGGAGAGGGCGCTTCGGTGGGCGAGGCGGGCGGGGCACATCGAGCGGAATGGGCTGGCGGAGGTCGAGAAGCTCCCAGAGAGGGAGAGGGACAAGAAGAAGAAGCGGCGGGCGCTGACGGACGAAGAGCTCGTTCGCTTCGTGGAGACGGCGAGGGAGGACGATCGGAAGGCGATGGAGGCCGGGCGGCGGAAGGTGCCACAGACGGCGCTGTGGCTCGTGCTGCTCGGGACAGGGGGGCGCCGGAAGGAGACGCTGGGAGTCAGGTGGCGGCACTTCAACTTCGAGCCCGATGGGCTGCCCGAGGAGCTGGAAGGGGCTGCGACCGTGCGCTTCGTCGACACCAAGAACGGCAAGGAGAGGGTCGTGCCAGTGGCTCCCGACGTGGCTGCAGAGGTGCGCGCGCTGCGCGAAGTGCACCGGGAACTCCTGGGGCGTGAGCCGCGCGCCGGAGACCACGTCTTCCTCTCCCCTCAAGGTCGCCCATTCGTGGGCGAGTCACAGGGGAACACGCTGCGGCTCTTCTACCGGGTGCTCGAGCGCGCGGGCATAGAGAGAAAGGTGGACGGGCGCTCGATCGACCTTCACGCCTGCCGGATGACCTCCAACGCGCGCTACCAAAGAGCCAACGTCGAGACCGGCACGCGACAGAAATTCCTCGGGCATTCCGACCCGAAGCTCACCGAGAATATGTACGGTGATGTTGGCGAGGCCGAGAGCTTCGCTGCTCTTCAACAACTCGTAGAACGGGAACTCCGACGACTCGGCGCGACTGACGACGAGATCGAGGAGGCTCTGAGGGCCATCAGTTCTGGCAGCGACTCCTCCGCCGTCGCTCGCTTGATGGACTGGCTGATGGTCACTGGCGGAGAGCATCCCGGTTCGAGTGACGATCAGATTTCTAATCTGAGGGTCACAGGTTCGAGTCCTGTCGGGCGTGCCAGCCCGGCTGATGGTCACTCGGGCAGCGGATCGGGAGGCGACGAGCCTCCAGCTGGCGGGGAGCCGGTCTCGACCATCGAGACAAGCTCCCTCCCGCCAGGCTCCGCCCTCCTCGTCACCCCGGCGCTGCTCGGCCCGCACCTCTCGGAGGTGCTCGCTGAGCTAGGCCGCGGGCGAAGCGTCCTGCTCGTCGGCAGTTCCCTCGACTCGCGCACCACGCGCGAAGGAACTAGCCATGACGAAAGCGACCGAGAGAGCCAGCGGTAGCTCGCTCTCGACCGAGGGACTCATCCACGCCCTCACGCCCATCTGTGCCCCGAGGGACACAGGGGAGGCGCGACCGATCCTCATCGCGTTCACCGCCCAGGAGTTCAACCTCCTGAACGAGCTGTGGGGCGAGTTGCACAACGCGCTCGTGGACGAGGCCATCCGTTTCGAGAAGCGCGACCCCGCGCCCTTCTAGGAGGTCGAAGCGATGGATGCAAAGACACTCGAAGCTCTGGGGCTCTCTTCCGCCGACCTGGAGCAGAAGCTGTTGGACCGACTCGTCGAGGCCGCCATGAACGGCGCGATCTTCGACGAAGAGGGCGAGCCGATCGGGCGCTTGGGGCGCCGGCTCGACGAGGAGATCAAGAAGCGACTCGACGAAGGTATCCAGGCCATCGGCGAGAAGCACGTTCTCCCCAAGGTGGCCGAGATCCTCGAAGGCGTCTGCCTTCAGGCCACGAACGAGTGGGGTGAGGCGAAGGGCAAGCCCATGACCTTCATCCAGTACCTCGTGCAGCGTGCCGAGCGCTACATGCACGAGAAGGTCAACTTCAGTGGCGAGTCCAAAGCTGAGTGCCGCGACTCCTACTCCTGGAGGGGGGAGCAGACCCGAGTTACCCACCTGATCCACGCGCACCTCAAGTACTCGATCGAGACCGCGCTCAAGACCGCCCTCAAGGACTTCGACAAGCACGTCGCCGCGGGCCTCGCCGAGACCGTCAAGGCCAAGCTCGAAGAGACGCTCTCGACGCTGAAGAAGCTGGGGGTGAAGGCATGAAGCTCACCTGCAACGGCCACTCCCCCGAGGAGCTGGCGAAGCGCCTCGCCGCCTTCTTCCCCGACGGCGATATCGAGTGGAAGCCCGACCGCTTCATCCCGCTCCAGGAGAACCGGGGTCGGCACCCAAAGCAGGACGACCCCTGCCGTGCGGTCATGCTGGCCTACGTCACCAACCGCGCCATCCAGGAGCGCCTCGACCAGGTCGCCGGCCCCGGCAACTGGCAGATTCGATATCGCCGCTGGGGCGACAAGGGCGTCATGGCGCGCCTCGGCCTGCGCTTCGAGCGCGAGGACGGGAGCGACTACTGGGCCTGGCGCGAGGACGGGGCCGACGAGACGGCCATCGAGTCCACCAAGGGCGGGATCAGCTCCGCCTCGAAGCGCGTCGGCTCCGCCTGGGGCATCGGGCGCTACCTCTACCGGATGCCCGACGCCTTCTGTGAGGCAGTCGCCACCAAGGTCGAGAACTGGCGGATCAAGAGCGGGAGGCTCAAGCGCTGGGGCGACAAGCCCGCCGTGCCCGTCGCCTTCCTCCCCGAGTTCCAAGGGAAGGACCCCCAGCCCGAGCGACGGCCCGAGCCTCGACGGCAAGAGCCGCAGTCGCAGCAGACCCAAGCTCCGCAGCAGGCGCAGACCCAGGCGCAGCACGCCGCACCGAACAACGTCGATGACGTCCTGCCGTGGCCGCTGGGCGAAGAGCCCAAGTGGCTCGACTGGCGCCTGAAGTTCGGCAAGTACGAAGGCGCGACCCATCGCTGGCTCGCGTCCGGGTCCGTCGGCGGCGCGCGGCAGAGCTACATGGAGTACCTGACCAAGGACGGCCCGCGCCCTCACGAGAACCCCAAGTACGCCGAGAACAACCGGCTCCAGCACGAGCGCTTCCTGACCTGCATCAAGGCCATCGAAGCGCGCGGCGCCGAGGCCGCGAACGACCAGCGCGACGAGCAGGTCGAGATGTACGGCACGCCAGCCGACGAGCCCGACTACGACCCCATCGACTCTACGCCCTTCTGAGGAGGACCCCATGCAAGAGCAAGCCACCACGCAAGAGGTCTCCCCCGAAGGCGAGGCCCGCGAAATCGACGCCGAGATCATCCGCGCCGTCCAGTCCTACAGCGTCCAGGACGCCGCGATCGCTGAGCTGCGAGCCGAGTACTCCCTGCTCAAAATCGCCGGACCCGACGACCGCAAGGGATACCTGGCCGTCTCGGAGGCCCGCAAGCACATGAAGCGCCTGCGCGTCTCCGTGGACAAGACCCGCAAGGCCCTCAACGCCGACGCCCTCAAGTGCCAACGCGCGGTCAACGACGAGGCGAAGCGCATCGCATCCCTGATCGAGCCCGTGGAATCCGACCTCCAGGCCAAGGAGGACGAATACCAGGCGGCGAAGATGCGCCAGCGCGAGGAGGAGGAGCGGGCCAAGGCCGCTCGCCTCAAGAAGCGCATGGACCAGCTCGACGCCGTCCGTGCCCACGTCCCCAGCTTCGAGGTCGAGAAGCTCGACGACGACGCCTTCGCGGCGCTCCTCGACGAGAAGACTGCCATCTTCGAGGCGGAGCGCGCGCAGGAGGAAGAAGAGCGACGGGCCGCCCTCGCCGAGGAGAAGCGCCGCGAGGCTGAGCGCCAGGAGCGTGAGGCCCAGGAGGCTGCCGAGCGTGCCCGGGTCGCGGAGGAGCAGCGCCAGGAGCGCGAGCGCCTCGCGGCCGAGCGGGCTGAGCTGGAGCGCCGGTTCGCCGAGATCGAGGCCGAGCGCGAGAGGCGCGCCACGGCGGAGCGCGAGAAGGCCGAGGCCGAGCGCCAAGAGCGGGAGGTCGAGGAGGCGAAGCGCCGCAAGGAAGCGGAGGAGCGCCGGCTCGCTGAGCTGGCCCCCCAGCGCGAGAAGGTCGCCGCCTACCTGGAGGCCGTCCTGCGCGTCGAGGTGCCCGTCTGCGACTACCGCCCCGACGTGATCCTCGCCCGCGCCCGCTTCGTGGAAGAGGTCGAGCGGCTCGCCGAGGCCGACCCCGAAGCGCAGGAGGTGGGCCGTGGATGACCTCGACCTAACACGCCTTGAGCAGACGATCGGCTGCGCGATCCGCGACGCGCTGCCCAGCCTCACCAAGCGCGAGCTGTTCGCTGCGATGGCGATGCAGGGGATGCTGGCGAACTCCTCGCTGAAGCCCAGCCTCCCCTACGCCCGCACGGCACTGACCGCTGCCGACTGCCTGCTCGCCGCCCTGGCGGAGGAGGGCTCCGATGCCGAAGCCTGACCCCCGCGCCATCGAGCGCGCTGCCGTCTCCGCAGACGCCGCCCAGCTCGAGGCCCTCGCCGACATCCTCCGCAGCGTCGGCAAGGGCAACTCCGCCGAGCTGCTGGAGCGCATCACCCGCCGGATCCGCAAGCGCGCCGGGCTCCCCGTGCGGGAGGAGGTGCGTCATGCGGGCTGAGGACAGGGAGAAGGTGCGGGAGGCGCTGGAGTGGTGCCTGCACGTCATGGCGGGCGTCGGAAAGTCCGGTGAAGCGCCGTCCATCGAGGAGGGGCTCGCCGCGCAGAGGGCGGGCCGCGCCGCGCTCGCGCTACTTGGGCCCGGATACGCTGCATTGGCCGGACACAGCGCCACGGGCTCGGGACCGACTGGCTCCATGGCCTTGCTCTCCGAGGAGGGGGGCGGGCCCGAGCTGCTCGACTTCGAGACCGCCCTTCGTGAGTGGGCTCGCTCTGCTGGCGACAGGGAAGAAGGGGCGCGCCGCTGGGCCATCCTCGGAGAGGCCCGCCATGTCGCGCAGAAGCACGCGGGCTTCTCTCCCGCCCCGGAGGGCCCCGAGCCCGAGGGGGACGAAGACGGTCCGATCTGCAAGAAGCACGGCGAACGACTGGGCTGTGCTCGGTGCTCCGAGGAGCGGTTGCGGGATGCCCTGCGCGCCTCCCCAAGTCTCATGCGAACGAGGATCGGTCCCGGCGAGCCGCCCCCTTCCCCTGAGGGGTGCCCGACGTGCGGGGGGAGCGGGAAGCGCCGGTTCATGGCGGAGTCCTGCGACACCAACATCACCAAGGCATACGAGGTGCCCTGCCCCGACTGCTCTGCCCCCGCCGTGGGCGATGACCCCGAGTGCGAGGCGGAGGATGGCGGCTTCTTCTGCACGCTCAAGGCCGGCCATGCAGGGGAGCACAAAGCGCACGGCACCGGACCGGGTGTGTACCACCGCTGGACCGACGCCCCCGCCCCCAAGGAAAGCGCGCGTGAATGGGCAGAGCGCCACGGCCACAGGCTCCCGTCCAAGGAGGAGCAACGCATCGCCCTCGATTCGGAGATCGGTCAAGGTGCCGGCCTCCCCGCCCCCCAGGACCCGTGGGATCTGAAACCGTGCCCGCTCTGCGGAGGCAAGGCCGTCGTCATGGGCGACGACCCCGGCGAACGGCAAACGGTCGTGTGCCTCGGATGCGGGATCGGCTTCGACCGCCTCGGAGCGGCGTGCCCTATCGAGAAGCAGGTCGAGCATTGGAACCGCCCCCGCCCCGTGGAGGGGCCCGACTACGCGCAGCCCGAAGCGGTCCAGGACGCGCTGGAGTGGATCGACGCCCTGAACACGGTCAAGGCGGAACGCGACGCCGCCCGGTGCGGAGAGAGATCCGCAGACGCCGAAGTCGAGCGGCTCCGCGACAAGCTCCAGCAAGCCGAGGCCGAGCGAGACGCGGCCCGCGCCGAACTCAAAGCCCTCAAGGCCCGCGAGCGGGAGTGCATCGAAGCCTTCGAGCCGTGGGTCCAGGGCCCCGGCGTCGTCGGCGGGATTCTCCACCTCCAGGAGCAACTCGCCGCCCTGCGCTCCGCTCCTCCCTCTGAGGAGCAAGAGGCGCTGGCCCGGGAGATCGAGGAAGACTGGGACGGTACGCGCATCGGTGAATGGTCGAACGCCTTTCACCGACGCCAACCGGTCACGAATCAGATGTCCGAGCTTGCCGCCCGTGTCCGCGCCCTCCGCCTTGGGGTGACGGAGGAGGAACGGCTCGCGCAGGCGGCAGACCGGAAGCAACTGCGCGCTATCGCTGGCTCCTGTTCAGCGATGGGTCTTCAGGCTTCGGCTGACTGGCTCCGCTCCCTGGCCCAGCGCCTCAGCGGAGAGGAGGCCCCCCGTGGCTAGCCTCGACTGGGCAGCCATCCAGGACCCGGCGAAGGCTGGGCCGCCCGACCGGCCGGAGGCCACGCACTTCTGCCGCGTCTGCGTCCAGGAGGTCCGCCAGGACCAGGACGACGACGAGTGCGGGAGCTGCGGGCACCGGCTCACGGAAGGGGGCTACGAGCCCGGCGCGTGCCACATGTGCGGGGCGCTGCGGCTGACCGCGGACCCCGAATGGTGCGTCGAGCACGGCCCCGACGACATGGCCTGCCCGAGCTGCGTGCGGGAGAACCTCTGATGGCCGTCCTCACCTGGAGCGAGTGGCTCTTGCTCATGGTCGCCTGCTGGCTCCTCTCCGGGCCCGTGCAGGTGATCGTCCTGGAGCCGATCATGGAGTGGCTGGGGAGGCACAAGCGATGAGCACCAAGCCCCCGCCGGCCTTCCAGTTCTACCCCGCCGACTGGCTCTCCGACGCCAGGGTGCGCGAGATGACCTTCGAGGAGAAGGGCGTCTACATCGACCTGCTCTCCCACGCCTGGAAGGAGCGCGGGATCCCCGCCGACCAGAAGCGCCTGGCGAAGCTCCTCGGCCTCTCCCCGGCCAAGCTCGCGCGCCTGTGGGCGACCGTCGGGCGCTGCTGGGAGGAGCGCGGCGACGTGCTCGTGCAGCCCCGCATGGAGCGCCAGCGCGACGAGCTCGAGCGCCACCGCGAGCAGGCCCGCGAGGCCGGCAAGCGGTCAGCGGAGAAGCGACGGAGCGGCAACGGAGGGGCAACGGCCCTCGCCCTCCTCGTTGCCCTGTCCGTTGGGGGGTCCGTTGACCTCCCGTTGGAACGGAACGGCAACTCTTCTTCTTCGTCTTCATCTTCTTCTTTAACCCCCCCAGCCAGACCAACCAGCAGTCGTAACGCAACAGTGGCCCCCCCGCTGCGGGCGGCTGAGCTGGCCTGGTCTGGGGGGAGCGTGGGAGGAGGGATCGGATGAGCGGTCTCTCGAAGCAGGGGGCCTACGACTGGCTCCGGGCCCGCATCCGTCCGCTTGGCCTCGACCACACGGGGCGAGAGTCCGCGTGCCAGGCCGCCCTGAAGCGCTGGAGCCCGGAGGTCTCGCCGGACGGCTGGCGCCGCTGGGTTGACTCGTGTCTCCAGCGAGCGAAGCACGAGAGCGCCGAGAAGCCGTCGAGCGTGCTCATCGCGGCGCTGCGCGAGGACCCCGGCGATGCGCTGGAGCCTCCCCCGCCGCCCGCCCATCGCCCAGGGCAACCGCGGGCCGAGGACGACGCACGGCGCGCGCAGGAGCGCGAAGCCGAGCGCGACCTCCAGCGCCAGCCCAAGCCCCCGCTCTCGCTCGTGCTCCCGCTCTGCCGGGAACGCGGGATCTCGGGGCGGGAAGCCTGGGACCTGATCGACGCCGAGTGGAGGCGCCAGGGCTGCCCCTGGTCCGAGGACTTCGACCCCCAGCCCCTCGAGGTGAGCGCATGAGCGGCCCCAGCCTCTTCACCCCGCCCACCTGCTCGACCTGCGGCTCCCCCTCCGCGCTCCAGGCCGCGGAGTACGTCCAGGGCCAGCGCAATGGGTTCCTCTGGGTCTGCACCCGCTGGCCGAGCTGCTGCTCCTGGGTCGGCTGCCACCCCGGATCCATGCGGCCCCTCGGCACGCCGGCGGACACCGAGACCCGGCGCCTGCGCTACCGCGTGCACCGCGCCATCGACCCGCTCTGGCGAGGGGGTCGGCGGCTCAAGAATCTCCGCAAGGCGAGGGACTCGCGACACCGGATCTACCGGCAGCTCGCGCAGCACCTGGGCGTCGAGGATTTCCATGTCGGCCAGGCCGACGCCGACACCTGCAAGCGGGCGATCGAGTGGGCACGGGAGAGGAGAGCGTGAGCCGGGCCAAGCGACCGGCCTGCGCGCTCTGCGAGCTGTGCGGCGTGCTCTTCGAGGAGCCCCTCGTCCAGACCGTGCGGCTCAGCCTCGGCCCCGTCGGTGAGTTCCAGCGCCGCGCCTGCGCCGAGTGCACCCGCGAGCTGTTGGGGGCCATCCGTCCCGTGTTCTCGCTGCCCGCCATTCGGAAGGCGGAGGACGTATCCGAGTGAAGCGCGGTTCCCGTCTCAAGCGCACCTCCGGCCCCAAGCGCTCCGCCCCCCTCAAGGCCCTGGGCAAGCGCAAGCGCGAAGAGCTGCCCGAGCTGGAAGCCTTCCGCTCCGCAGTCCTCAAGGCGCACCCGCTCTGCGAGCGCCACCGCAGGCGGGGAGAGCTGCGTCCTTCGACCGACGCCCACCACCTCGTCAACCGCAACGAAGGCGCCGGCCACCCGGACCTCCACAACCCGGAGAAGAACGGAGCCGGCCTCTGCCGTCGCTGCCACATCGAGGAGCTGCACGGCGGGGCGCCACGCGACCGCGACTTCTGGATCAAGCGCCGCGCCTGGCTGGACGCCGGCGGGCGCACCACTGACCCTGATTTCACTGACCCCGAACCCAAGCCATGATCGAGAAGTTCTCTCTCAAGTCCCTAGCGGACATCGACGCCGGAAGAGTGCGCGAAGCCTTCGAGCAGGCCATCGCACGCTGCGAAGCCGACTGCAAGGACCGGCCGGCCGTCGAGGCGGCGCGCAAGGTCACGCTCACCGTCTCCATGTCGCCGGTCATCGAGGCCGACGGCGAGATGGGCAGCTGCAACCTCCAGTTCCAGATCACCGACTCTGTCCCGATGCGGAAGTCCAAGGTCTACAACATGAAGTCGGCTCGCGGCGGACTGCTCTGGAACGAGCTATCCCCCGACGAGATCAACCAGACGACCATCGACGAGCCGAAGCCCCGGGAGGTGAGCCATGCTGGCTGAGCTGCTCACCAAGCTGCAGGAGATGGCGCGCGGAGAGGCCGCGGTCTCTTTCCACGAGCACCCGCTCATCCCGGGCAAGGGTTGGCTCTCGAAGGGGCAGGACCTGCGCGAGATCGAGATCCCGCCTCAGGAGCGGCTCCACGGGATCTACACCCTGTCGTCGCTCGTCGAGCTCGTCGCCAGCTCGGAGATCGCGGAGGCCCCGGAGGTCTTCTGCAGCGAGCACGGCGCCCACGCGATCCTCGGGAGGTCCAGGCGCGAGGGCGCACTCCTGCCCTTCACGCCGAGCGAGCGCTGGCAGGCCCTCGAGGGGCTGGCCCGCGATGGTGGAGCGATGTCGGTGCCGTCCGCGGTCAAGCTCCTACGCTTCGGCCTGCACGGCACTGGAACCGAGGCCGTCGTCCAGGCCCTGCGCCGCGTGGACTTCAAGCGGTCCAGCGACGGGGCATCCGTCACGGAGCACGGCCGGGAGAGCCTCGGCCGCTCCGTCGAGGCCGCGGTCCAACAGGCGGACTCGATCCCCGAGGAGTTCTCCGTCGAGGTCCCGGTCTTCTCGACGCCCGGGACCCTGGCGGCCTCGACCCTCGCGGTTCGCTGCGGGATCTACCTCGACGTCCTGAACGAGACGGTCCAGATCCGGCCGCTGGCCGACGAGCTCGCGCGCGCCAAGCACGCCGCCGTCCAGCAGATCGCGGACACGCTGGAAACGCAACTCGGGGACCGTGGCCGCTCTCAGGTCCCCGTCTTCATCGGCACCGCTCGGCTTCGCCCCGGCGACGACCACTGATTCGAACGCCCGCCGGCCCAGCGTCGGCGGGCGCCTAGCTGAAACCGAGGAGGACTGAACCGATGGGAACGTTACAGGAGAACTCTGGGCAGTTGGTTGTCATGCGTTGCTGGTGCGGCATCCAGCACGCTGTCCCCGCCTCTCTGAGGACGGAACAACTTCGGCAACACAACGACGGCAAGAACGTCATGGGTGTCTATTGCCCACTCGGGCATACGCACGTCCCGGCCGGCGAGCGGGAGGTGGATCGTTTGCAGCAACGCCTCCAGGCCGAGAAGCGAATCTTGGAAGCGGAGCGGGAGGAGCACGCTCAGACGCGCGCCGAGCTGGATCACACCGAGCACCGCCGGCGTGCCGAGAAGGCCGCGAAGACCCGGCTCAAGAAGCGCGCCGCCGCTGGCGTCTGCCCCTGCTGCAACCGGACCTTCGAAAACCTGGCGCGGCACATGCAATCCAAGCACCCCGACTTTGCGGAGGCCAAGCGTGCCTGACTCCCCCCAGACACCGGAGCAGGGGCGCGAGGACGTGCTGGAGCGCATCGCCGTCGAACTGGACGGGATCAAGGCGCTGCGGGCCGGGCACCGGAAGGAGTGGCCGCCCGGCTGCGAGGTCCACGACTCCGACCTGCACAAGTGGGCTGTCGGCATCCGGGCCGAGCGCGACCGCCCCGCCGTGGAGCTGGCCGAGGCCCGCGCTGAGCTGGGCGTTGCTACCGACCTGTTGAAGCGCGTCGTAATCCAGGGCGTGGGACAGCCGTGGACCGGGCGCGAGATGCACGATTGGGCGTGCGACTACAAGGACTTCAGCAACGGGCATGGTCGGGCGTTCTACGCAAAGCCGCACGACAACTGCGGCCATCGCAGCCGCGAGACAAGCAACGACGAGCCTGTCCCGTGCTACGACCCGCGCTGCATCGCCCTCCGCTCCCAGATGGCCGCCCTCCAGGAGGAGAACGCGCGGCTGCGTGGCCTGCTGGCCGAGATGCTCGCCCTGAACCCTTCGGTCACCGGAGACATGGAGAAGGTGGGCGTCTGGGCGGCGACACTTGCTGCGGCGCGCGCCGCCCTCTCCCCCTCCGGGGAGGAGGAAGGCTGATGGACTGGACCCACTTCGCCTGGGCCTGCGGGCTCACCTTCGGGGGCCTAGGGACTGGCTTCCTGCTCGGATCGCTTGGGCGGCGGCCGCGCATCGAAGCGAGCAAGGTGACGAGTGCCCAGGAGTGCCTGCGCTGGTTCCTGGTTCACAGGTTTCAGATCGGGGTCTATGCCGGCCGCTACTCGACGGCTGAGTGCCTCGCAGCGATGCAACTCCTTGCTCACGCCGACCTCGCGGCCCCCGCCTCCAGCGGGGAGGAGGAAGCCGGTGGGTAGGACGCACATCTGGAGACGCTACAACGGCGACCGCACGGCCCAATCGTGGTGCCCGGCCAGGATCCAAGAGACGGCGGGCGCCGACACCCCCACGGTCTTCGACCGCCCCGAGAGATCCGATTGCCTCTTCTGCCTCGTCGCGCTCCGCGACGAATCGCTGCGAGTGGCTGCCTGCGCCGCCCGCAACGCCGAGGCGCTGACGGAGCGGATCGAGTCCCTGCGGCGAAAGAGGCGCCGCGCCGCGCCCCCCCAGGGGGAGGAGCGGGGAGAATGAAACTCTGCTACATCGAGGGCCCTTGGGCCTACTTCACGACGGCAAAGCGCCAGTGGGGCGACGACTGGAACGACGCCCCCTACGAGCACAACGCGGGGAGACCCTACGACTGGCGAGAGTCGAGCACGGAGGAGCCCTACACGATCCGCAGCGTGGCCTTTGACGGGCCCTTCCAGACACCAGCCGCTCTCGGCCTCTCCGTCTCAGTCCAGGACATCAACGAAGGGCGCTTCGCCTGGCTGACGCTCGACCGGTTCGAGCGAGTGCCCGAAGGCTACTCGGGAGCGACCGCGCTCATGGGTGGGGCGTCCCTAGAGGAGTTCTGCCGCTTTGTCGAGGCCCTCGGCGGGACGGTGTACGAGCCGCGCGCTGCGGCCTCTACCGAGGAGGGGCGCGAGTGACGCTGCGGTTCTTCCTCCCCCTCAAGCCTCCGGGCCTCAACGGCCCCAAGGGGCTCATGCGGATGCACTACCGCGAGCGCGTGCGGCTGACCGAGGTCTTCGACCTGGCCGTGCTCGCCGCGCTCCCATCGCGCAACCTCATCCCGGGCCCCGTGCGCGTCACCTACACCGTCCACTACGCGAGGCAGCCCCGCGACCCGGACAACCTCGCCGCCTCGCTCAAGTTCCCGCTGGACGCCGTCGTGAAGGCAGGCGTCCTAGAGGACGACGGGCCGCATGTCGTGGCCGAGCTCGTCACCCGCCAGATCAAGGTCCCCCGCGTCAAGGACGAGGGGTGTACCTTGGAGATCGAACAACTCTCACCCGAGGAAACCTCATGAACACCCTGATCCTGGCGCTCGCCCCCTTCGTGGGCAGCGATCTCTGCCCCACCACCCCGAGCTCCGCCGGCACCGGCGCGCGGCTCTTCGAGAACCCACCGGAAGGCCAAGGGGTCACCACGCTCGTCGTCAACGACGGCGTGCCCGGTCGCTGGGGCATTCGCATCAGCTCCTCTCGCCCGCTCGCGCCGAGCCCTTGGCCCGGTGCAGTCGGCACTCTCTGCATCGACCCGAGGGACTCCTTCTTCGAGCGCGACATCCCGCGCAAGCCCAACACCTCGGGGATCGTCGTCATGCCGCGCCCCTGGCGCCCCTGGCCGCAATACGTCCAGTGGTGGTACCGGGATCGCGACGAGCAGGGGAAGCCGATCAGCAACTTCTCCAACTCCATACGACTCGAAGTCTCAACATGAACCCAACCCGCGCACGGAACAAGCTCGACAACGCACTCGGCCTGCTCGCCCAAGCTCGCGAAGCCCTCGAGGAGACCAAGACACCGGGCCGCCGGCGGCCAGCCCCCGAGCCGCAACCGAAGCCCGAACCCGATCCCCCGCCGCGCCGCAGGCCCAAGCCGAGCTCGGGCTACCCGGACGTCACGGTCGAATGGGACGACGGGCAGCGCTGGCAGCTTTCTCGCGACCACGACGCAGTCGAGGCGCTTCCTGGCATCTGGATCCTCCCCGCACACTCGAAGTGCCTCGCCCCGGTGATCGTGGCCGAGTCGCACGGGGTCAGCTGCGCGCTAATCGGCAATCTCTTCTCGGGCGGACCGGGGGTCAAAGTCGGCGGCTTCGAAGTCCAGTGGCCCGACGACGCACGCGACCGGAACCCCAAGGTCTTTGGTCTCTGGCCGGGTCACTCCAGGGCCATCGTCCACTTCTCCCCGGGTTGGGGAGACGGCATGACCTTCGATCCTCCGGCGCGGAAGGAGGCTCTGCCGAACATCACCGACTGGATGAGCCGGCGGCATGGCTTCAGCGGCCGCGAGGGTTGGCAGCAGTACGGGGGCGCGAACCCCAACATCGGCGGCGGGCAGCACGTTTACCCGAACAACGAGTGGTGGATGAATTCCAAGGAGGGGATCGGCATGGCCTGCGGCGTCATGCTGGGCTATCTCCACCGCGCCGGCTGGATGCGATTCGACCGCAGCGCATGGGCCGATGGCAGGCTGGAGCCCGCGACGGTGCCCGCCGGCTTCTCGGGTCTCTCGCACACCCGCGGCGGCGACGAGGCGCAGCTCCCCGGCTACACGGGCGGCGGCAATCCGCCCTACGGCTCGCTTGACTGGCAGCACATGAGCCGGATCCTGCACATCACGCGCGCGCTCGCGGAGCAGGGCTTCTCGATCGCTAAGCTGATCCTCCGCATGATCGCGGAGGACGCGCGCCTGTGCTTCGTGGAGCCCTCGGGGCGCACCGGCGGGAACTACGTCCTGTGGTCCTGCGAGGAGATCCTCGCCCACTACCCGGGCGGGCGTGGCTCAGCCTGGGCGGGGCGCGAGTTCGCGTGGGCAATGCACGCCCTCGCCGACGCCGAGATCATCCTCGGTGGCTTCCGCGAGCCGCTCGAGAAGATGGTCGAGGCCGCCTTGCACCTCTTCGACCATGACCGGAGCTGCCTGCACCTGATCCCTCGCTGGGACCCGATCCACAAGCACAACGGGAAGCCCGTCGAGATCGCTGCCTGGGGCAACAAGTTCGACAGGAAGACCCACGCGAATGGCGACCAGCTCCAGCGCCCGCACGGCGACGAGTCGGTCCAGGTCACCTTCGAGGAGTACTTCAACATCCTGGCCATCGGTCGTGCCGCTGACGCTCTCCGGCACGGCGGAGGCCCCACCGACCTGGACGGCATGCTCGGGAAGATGATCCGCGAGCTGGGCGCCTTCCCCCCCGAGATCAAGGTGCCCGACGCGCCGGAATACAACTCGACGCGCACGGCCATCTGGCAGCACCAGGGCTGGCCGTTCCTCAAGCCCGGCTTCATCGACCTCGTCAAGGAGGCAGGGAAGGCCGGCCCCTGGGATTCCTCGAACCCCTGCTCCGCCGCCCACCCCGACCTCTGGCCCTCCTCCTGACGCCATGACCCCGCGACCCAACATGAAGACCCCGGCCGAGCACCTCCTGGTCGAAGCCGGCATCGACGAGCAAGGCATCACCGACATCCGCAAGGGGATCTCTGCCTCCGAGCGGCTCTACCGCGCCCTCGCCCGCGCCAAGCTGACGAAGCTCGCCGACCGCGCGCGCCTCGGAAAGCTCACCGAGAAGCAGCTCATCGCCGCGCTCGAGAAGAAGGGCGGGCACGAGTCGCTCATCAAGCGCGCTCAGGCCGGGGAGTGGCGGTAGGTGGAGGAGCGCATTCCGCTCTCGATCACCGCTGACCAGCTGGGGCTCGAGCGCGAGATGGCGACCCGCGGGGTCGAGCGCTATCACTCCACCGTCTCGAAGGCGATGGAGAAGGGGCGGCTCTCACTCACCGCCCCCGGACGTCAGCTCGTCTCCGAAGCGAACGCCGACCTCGCCCAGGCGATCGAAGCCTGGCGCGAGGATGCGGAGGGCAAGAGCGGCGCGCGCGTCGGGGCGCTCGCCAACATGGAGGGGATGGCGGGGCACGACCTCGCGGCGATCACCCTCCAAGCGATGCTCGACGCCTCGACCATCGGGGAGAAGCGGAACACCTGCATCTGCCGCATCGCGGGACTCGTGCGCGACGAGCGTCTCCTGCAGGCACTCCGCCGCGAGCACGGCCCGCTCTTCGAGCGCCTTCACTCCGCCCAGGTCCCGCGCCACATGCGGACCACGGCGGCGCACCGCTGGCTCGAGCAAGGCATCTGGTCCTACGAGGAGCCTCTACGGACGCACCAGATTCAGGTCGGCCTCGTGCTCTTCGAGCTCGCCCTCGACGCGGCCCCGCTCTTCCTCGTCGACGGCTACAAGCGCGACGGGAAGGACGTCGTCCTCGTCAAGCTCCGGGGCGGAGTGCAGGACTGGATCGAGCGCTCCCACGAGGCGCACGAAGCCCTGCGGCCCGTCTACCTGCCCATGGTGCAGGAGCCGGGGAAGTGGGGGCCCGACAGCCTCGGGGGCTACCGCTCCCACATGGCGCGCCGCAAGCCGCTCTGCCGCGTACAGCGCCGGCGCCACCTCGAGGAGGTCCGGCAGGCCGAGATGCCCCAGGTCTACCGCGCGGTCAACCTCGCCCAGGAGACCCAATGGCGAGTGAACGCGACGGTCTACGAGGTGGCGCGCGAGCTCTGGAATTCGAATGCGAAGGTCGCGGGTCTCCCCGACCGCGAGGAGCCCGAGCTCCCCGAGCGCCCCGACTCCGAGGACGAGGAGGAGCTGAAGGCGTGGAAGAGCCTGAAGTGCGACCTGCTCGAGCGCTTCCGCCTCGAGGGGTCATCGCGCCTCCGCCACCTCCGCACCCTCGAGCTCGCCCGCAAGTTCGCCGGCAAGACCATCTGGCTCCCCCACTTCCTCGACTTCCGGGGGCGCATGTACCCCGTCCCCCCCTGGCTCAACCACCAGGGCCCGGACTTCGCCCGCGGGCTCCTCGAGTTCTCGCGCTCCTCGAGGGTCGAGCACGGCTCGCCGGAGGCGGAGCTCTTCGAGGAGCACGGGCGCGAGCTCTGGAAGGGGGACATCCCCGAGGGGCTCGTCGAGGCCGTGCACCAGGACCCGCTGGACTGCCTGGCCTGGACCGGCGCCAAGAAGCCCTGGCAGTTCCTGGCCTGGGCGCTCGACGCCGCGGAGTGGCGCGCCGACGAGGGACACCCGATCCGGGTCCCGGTCTCCGCCGACGGCTCGAACAACGGGCTCCAGATCTACTCCCTGCTCATGCGGGACCCCGAGCTCGCCCGCGCGACGAACGTCTCCCCGGGCCCCAAAGCCGACCTCTACCAGGCCGTAGCGGACCGCGTCTGGGAGCGAGTGCAGCGGGACCCGGGGGACCTCGCCCGCCAGTGGCGCGCCTTCCTGCCCGATGGCCTCCCACGGGACGCCACCAAGCGCCCGGTCATGACGGCGCCGTACGGGATCCGCAAGCACTCGCTCGTCGGCTACCTGCGCCAGTGGCTCCTCGAGCTGCAGCGCGAGCGGGGGGAGCGGCCCTGGGGGCACTCGACCTTCAAGCCCTGCTACTGGCTCGGGGGGATCATCTGGGCGGAGATGTGGAGCCTGATCGAGCCGGCGGAGCGCTGCATGAAGTGGCTCCGGTCGGTCGCCAACGCCTGCGACAGCGTCCGCTGGACGAACCCCGTGGGCTTCCCCACCCGCCAGGACTACCCCAAGCGCCCCAAGGTCACGATCAAGGTCGTGATCTCCGATGTCCCGCGCCGCGTCGGCGCGCGCCGCACCCTCGAGGCCACCGACCCCGCCAAGCAGCGCGACGGGCTGCCGCCGAACTACGTGCACAGCCTGGACTCCGCGGCGCTCGTCGCCACCATGAACCGCGCGGCTGACGCAGGAATCCAGGACTTCGCCATGGTGCACGACTCCTACGGCTGCCCCGCGGGGGACGCCGTCCGCATGGGCGAGCTCCTGCGGGAGTCCTTCGCCGAGATCTTCGCCGAGCCGCTCCTCGAGCAGTTCGCCGCCGAGGTGGCGCACTACGCCCCCGAGGCCACCATCCCCTCTCCCCCCGAGCTGGGCGACCTCGACCCCGCGGTCGTCCTCGACTCTCGGCACTTCTTCGCATGACCGTCTACGGGATCCAGGTAACCCAGCTCCCGCGCGTGCCCACGAGCACCCCGCGCCGGCTCTACCCCACGCTCAGGGGCATGAGAATCGCCCTCTCGCGCCTCCAGGGGCAGGACGGGGTCGGCAAGCCCTACCGAGTCCGCATGGTCGACCCCGAGGAGGCCGAGGTGGGGATGATGCTCGTCGACGACGAGGGCGCCCCGGTCCGGCGGAGCGGGGACCATGTCACGATCTACCAGGACCTGCACCGCGCACGGCACGCGGCGAGCCGACTCGGCGGCTCGATCCGCGGGATCCGGCGCGACCCCCTCACGAAGGCCGAGCTCGAGGGCTGTCCCGGATTCGGGACATAAGCAAGATAGCTCCCATCTGAACCCCAGTTGACAGGAAGTATACTGCTGACGATGACGTCCCCCAACGACCAGGCCCCGGAGCGGAGCCCCTTCGACGACCTGCCCCTCGGGCTGCGGAACCGGATCGAGGCGGAGGGCGGGGGCCGGTCGGCGGAGGAGCAGGAGCTCCCCCCGGTCCACCGCCAGCTCTGCGACTGGCTCGAGCGGCTCTGGCCGCCGTCCCTGCCCGGGGTCGACGTCAGCCTCGCCGCGATCCAGCGGGAGGCCGGGCGGCAGGAGGTGATCCACATGCTGCGCTCGATCAGCAACGCCCAGGAGTGACCAGGAGGGGCCAGGAGCCCCCAGGAGGAGACGATGTGCCAGAGCGGCCCCACGATCCCCGTCACCCCTCCGCCGCCGGCCGCTCCCTCCCGTCGCGAGGAGACCGCCCTCGAGCTCCGGCGCCCCGCCCAGCAGCGTGAGCGCCAGACCCTCGCCGCCCGCCTGGGCGTCCAGCAGCTTCGCGCCGGGCTCCTGAACACGCCTCGATGACCGACGTCGAACTGCCCCTCGACCCGGGGCAGCCCGTCACCGACGACAAGCGGCCCGCCGCCTCCGCCTGGGCCGAGCTCGAGGGGGACCGGTCCGACTTCCTCGAGCGCGCGCGGGAGGTCTCCAGTCTCACGATCCCCTCGCTCATCCCCCCCTCCGGGGCGACCGGCTCGACGCGGCTCCCCACCCCCTATCAGAGCACGGGGGCCGAGGGCGTGAACAACCTCGCGTCGAAGCTCGTCCTCACCCTCTTCCCGCCGGCGGCCCCCTTCTTCCGCCTGGCCGTCGATCCCGCGGCCCTGCGCGAGATGGTCGATGACGAGGGCAGCGACGAGGAGCTCCACGCCAAGGCCGCGGCCAAGATCTCGGCCATCGAGCAGGAGATCGCCCGCGAGATCGAGGTGCGCGCGATCCGCCCCGCGATGTTCACGACCTTCCGGCACCTGGAGGTCGCCGGGAACTACCTCTTGCGCTGGAAGGACTCGAAGCTGCGAGGCTTCTCGCTGCCCGAGTACGTCATCAAGCGCGATGGCGAGGGGGTGATCCTCTGGATCATCACCTGCGAGCGGCTCTCGCGCACGAACCTCCCCAAGGGCGTCACGGCCCCGCCGGACGCGAAGGAGGTGAAGCTCTACACCGCCGCGCATCGCCAGGCCGACGGGAAGTACCGGGTCTGGCAGGAGATCGAGGACAGGCTCTTCGGCGTCGACACGGTCGAGGAGGAAGACCTCCCCTACATCGCTCCGACGATGTTCGACCTCGACGGGGAGAGCTACGGGCGCGGGCTCGGGGAGCACTACCTGGGGGACCTCGTCTCCCTCGAGGCCTTGGCCCGCTCGATCGTGCTCGCCTCGGCCGCCGCCGCGCACCTCGTCTGGATGGTGAACCCCAACGGCTTCACCAAGATCGCGGACCTCCAGAAGGCGCGCACGGGCGACTACATCGTGGGGCTCCCCAGCGACGTTCAGGCGCTGAAGCTCGACAAGAACGCCGACCTCACCATCGCCGCGAGCACGGCGGAGCAGATCGAGCGCCGGCTCTCGCGCGCCTTCCTCCTGAACTCCTCGATCCAGCGAGACGCCGAGCGCGTCACCGCCGAGGAGGTCCGCTTCCTCGCCCAGCAGATCGAGGCGGCGCACGGCGGGACGTACTCGCTGATGAACGATCAGCTCCAGCTCCCCATCGCGCGGCGCGTGAAGAAGGATATGGAGCGGCAGGGGAAGCTCCCGAAGCTCCCCGAGGAGCTGGCCGAGCTCAAGGTCATCACCGGCCTCGAGGGGCTGGGTCGCTCCGCCGAGCTCGACCGACTGCGCGCCCTCCTCGGGATCGCCGCCGACCACCTAGGCGTCGAGGAGATCGCGCGCCGCACGAACGGCTCGAACCTCCTGAACCGCATCGCCGCCGCCACCGGCGTCGATGACACGGGCCTCTGGAAGAGCGAGGAGACGCTCGCCGCCGAGGCCCAGGCCGCCCAGCAACAGGCGCTCGCCCAGGCCGCGATCGGTCCGGGAGTCGGCGCCGCCGCCGGGCCCTTGGCCGAAGCACTCGTCCAGCAAGCCCAGAACGGGCAGGAAGCCTAGATGACCTCCAACACCGAGACGGTCGCCGCCATCCCCGGCGAGATCGTCGACACCCCCTCGGACAACCCGAACACCTCCACCGAACACGCGGACTCCCTGGCCGCCACCGCCGCCGAGGGCGAAGCCGCGCTCCAGCCCGAAGGCGGCGAAGCCCAGCTCGAGATCCCGGACAAGTTCCGCAAGGAGGACGGCTCGCTCGACGAGGCCGCGCTCCTCAAGAGTTACCAGGAGCTCGAGCGCAGCCGCCAGGAGCCCGAGCCGAAGCCGGAGGAGACCGAGCCCGAAAGCGGGGACAAGACGCCCGGCGCGGACCTCGAGGCCGACCTCGCTGGCCTGGCCGAGGAGATCGGCAAGGACGGCAAGCTCTCCGACGCGAGCCGCCAGCGCATCGCCGACAAGTACAACGTCACCCCCGAGTACGTCGACCGGATCGTCGCGGGGGAGCGCGCGATCGCGCAGCTCAACGCGATGGAGCTCTATGAGCTCGCGGGCGGCCGGGACGACTTCAACAAGATGGTGGCCTGGGCCGCCAAGCACCTCGGCAACGACGCGGCTGAGACCTTCGTCTCCGAGGTGTCGGAGGCGCAGCAGGCCGGGAACAAGGCGAAGCTCACCGTCGCCATGAACGGGATGCTCGCGCAGTACAAGACCGCCATCGGCAAGGCGTGGGCGCCGGAGCTGACCGGCACCGACCCCGCCGGCGAGACGATCAAGCCCTTCGCCAACGAAGCAGAGTTCCAGAAGGCCATCGCCTCCGAGGAGTACCAGCAGGGCGACGAGGCGTACCACCGCACCGTGAACCTGCGCCTCAAGAAGTCGATGGCGATGGGGATCTTCTGATGGGAAAGCACAGCCAGAAGAAGCCCCGCGAACGCAAGTTCAAGAAGAAGAAGAAGCCCAAGAAGAGCAAGTAGCGCGAGCGCTGCTCTCCGCCTGGAGGCGCCCGAGATCAATTCGATCCGGGCGCCTCCTTTCATTCACCCGCGCTTGAGCCACCCAAGTAGCCCGCGGCCCTCTACGGAGGAGAACCGGTCGGTCGGCACAGGGCATCGGCAGCGACGGGATGACCGTCACTGAATGCAAAGGGAGGTGGCCAATTGGCCTCCATCACCGACATCACCTCACCGGGTCTAAACACCGACTCGGGTTCAGACGAACGCGAGCTCTTCCTCAAGAAGTACGGGGGAGAGGTCGCGGAGTCCTACAAGGAATCGCTCGTGGTCATGCCGCGAGTTCGGAACCGCGTCCTTCGCGGCGGCAAGTCCGCCACCTTCGGCGCTGTCGGCAACGCGACCGCGGGGTACCACCTGCGCGGCACGCGCTTCGACGAAGACGCCCAGCTCCAGACGATCGAGTTCGGCGAGCGGGTCATCTCGCTCGACCGGCCGATGTTCCACTCGACCTTCATCGACGAGTGGGAGGAGCTGGTCAACCACTTCGACGTTCGGGGACCGATCACCCGCTCCCAGGGCCACGCGCTCGGCAAGCTCACCGAGGGGAACCTCATGCGCTTGCTCGCCAAGGGCGGCGACGCGACCTCCGGGGCCGTCGCCGACCAGCCCGGCGGGAACGACATGGTCTACCTGAACGCCGACACCAACGGCGCGGACTACGTCCAGGCCCTCGAGGACCAGGTCCAGTACTGGGACGAGAACGACGTCCCGCAGGAGGGCCGCTTCTGCTGCGTCCCGCCCGCTCAGTACCGCCTGCTCGTCGACCAGACGGACTTCCACTCCATCGACCTCGGCAACAGCGGCAACGGCTCGCTGAAGCAGGGCTCGATCGGGATGATCCGCGGCGTGACGATCCTGAAGTCGAACCTCGTCCCGCAGGACGACACCTCGGGCGACGCGGCCCCCGACTACGCCACGAACGGCAAGGTCAACGACTACCGCGTCGACTGCGCCGACTGCATCGGCGTCTTCGGGACCCCGCGGGCCCTCGGCGTCGTGTCGCTGATGGGCGTCAAGATCGAGACCCAGAAGGACATCCTCCTGGGCGGCACGATCTTCAAGGCGTCCAAGGCCATCGGCGCGGGGATCCTCCGCGAGTCCGACTGCGGCGTGCTCCGCACGGTCGCCATCTGATCTCACGGGCCTCCTGTCCTTCGCGGGCAGGGGGCCCCTCCCCTCTCCCTCCGATCACGCCATGGCCGCCGACGCTACCAAGCTCGAGTCCGTCAATCAGATGCTGACGACGGCCGGCAGCGTGCGGACCAGCTCGCTCAGCTCGGCGCGCGTGGACGTCATCACCGCCGAGCAGATCCTCGACGAGGTCGACCGCTCGGTGCAGCTCGAGGGCTGGCACTTCAATCGCCAGCACAATCAGACCTTCTCGCCCAACGCCTCGAACGAGATCGAGCTGACCGACGACATCTTCGAGGTGCATCAGTCCTCCGGCGAGGACTCGCCCACGCGGCGTATCCCGACGCACCCCACCGACTACGCCAAGCGCGGGGGGAAGCTCTACAACGCCGAGACCGACAGCTTCACCTTCGAGGCGGACGTCAAGCTCAACGTGATCCGCCGGGTCGCCTTCGAGGATCTCCCCCAGTACGCCCGCGACTTCATCACCGCGCGCGCCGCCTCGCGCTTCTACAAGGTGCAGCGGGGCAAGCGCTCGGACGACGCCCGCGAGGAAGAGCTGCGCGCACGCGCCACACTCATGCAGGCCGAGGCGCGCAGCGCCCAGCACAACATGTTCCAGGGACCGAGCACCTCCTGGCCGCACTACTACCGGCGATGACCGAGGTCCCCAAGATCGTCCCGACGCTCACCGGGGGGGTCTCCCAGCAGCCGCCGGCGCTGCGCTTCCCGGGCCAGGTCGAGGACGCCGAGAACACGCTCCTCTCGCTCGTCGACGGCGCGGCCAAGCGCCCGCCCACGAACCACGTTGCAGAGCTCGTCGCGGACCTCGAGGACAACAGCGCCTATCACCTGATCGAGCGCGACGGGACAGACTACGTCCTGGTCCTCTCGGACCTCGGTCCCTCGATCACCAAGCCCGGGATCCGGGTCTTCGATCTCCTGGGCGCCGAGCAGACGGTCCTCCGCCAGGACCTCTCCCCCGCCTACGAGATCCCGACCCACTACACCGGGAGCTCGCCGGGGAACTACCTGGGCGACTGGCAGCAGCCCGGGATCGCCTCCGGCTGGACGACTTCGGTCGGGGCCGACGAGGCAGGCGCCGCAGTCACGGCCGAGGCAGCACCCCTCGCCGGATACCTGCCCGCAGTCGAGCTCTGGGACATCAACGATGGCGGGGTGGGCCTCTGGGCGCATGAAGTCGACACGGCCTTCGGAGCGCGGTCAACGGTCGTCTCCATCTACGCGAAGAAGAACGAGGGGGCGGCGCAGTTCGCCCTCGAGATCCGCAACGGGACAACCCAGACGACGTACAGCGCCGTCTTCGCCTGGTCGGGCTCTGCCCTCGTCACCAGCGGCACCCCGAACACCGGCACGGCCTACGTCGAGTCGATCGGATCGGGGTGGTATCGCGCGATCTACGTCGTCGACGCCTCGATCGACGTGCCGGACGTGGGCGACCGGGTCTTCTTCGTGCAGCTCGCCATCGACGACGGGTCGAGCGAGAACCGCGACTACTACTGGGGCATGGCCCTGAACCACGTCGACGACGCGACGGCGACGGTCGCCCCGCCCATCGTGGACGGCTTCGGACCCTTCCGGTTCCTGACGATCGCGGACGCGACCTTCGTCCTCAACACCAGCTGGCAGACGCGCCTCGCGGCCCCGGCGAATCAGACGCGGCAGGAGTGGCTCGACGGGCTGTTGGACGTGGCAGACGAGGTGCTGAAGGTCGGCGTGGTCTGGCGGACGAGCTCGACCTACGCCTGGTCGATCACGAACTCCGCGGGGACGCACTCGGGCACCACGGCCTCAGGCTACCCCCCCTCCCTCGGGGTCCCCGGCAGCGACCCGCAGAACATCGTCGCGCTACTCGAGCAGCTCGTCGACGACATCATTGCCGAAAGCGGCACGCTGGCCGGCACGACCTACTCCGTCGCGGGCAAGCGCCTCGAGATCCGGTCGACCACGCCGATCACGGCCTTCTCGTTCACGCCGGTCCTCATGAACCCGGACCTCGAGACCATCGAGGACACCCTGCTCCTGTCGGTGCAGGACGCGCTCGGGTCGACGGACTACGACTGGGAGGTGGTGAACCAGGCCGGGACCTTCTCCGGCACGGTCAACATCGGCGGGAGCCCCACGGCGACGGCCATCGCGACGGCCATCGCCGCGGACATCGCCGGCGCCGACGCGAGCCTCGTGAACACGACCTCGGACGGCTCGCTCGTCGAGATCAAGAGCTCCACGGAGATCACCTCCTCGACCTTCACGGCGGACATCCTGCTCTCCTACGAGCCGATCCTGGCCGATGTCTGCTACCTCTTCGTGCAGCAGGGGTCGGAGACGAAGACCTACTCCTGGGAGATCACGAACGGCTCGGGGACCTTCTCCGACGACTTCCTGGCGACGGACTCGGACACCACCTCGATCGCCGGCTCGATCGCGACCCAGATCGCCCAGGCTGACCTCTCGCTCCGCGACACGATCGCGGTGGGCTCGATCATCGAGGTCCGGTCGATCAGCGAGATCACCGACTTCGAGACCACCGACGACGGGGCCGACACACTGCTCGTCGCGTGGAAGGACGAGGTCGACACGCTCGCGGACCTCCCGGTGAACTTCCGGGACGGCTACCGGATCCGGGTCTCGGTGGATCCGACGACCGAGCTCGAGGACTACTTCGCGGTCTTCCGCCGCACGAGCGACGACGGGCTCGGCTTCGGGCCGGGGGTCTGGGCGGAGTCCTCGGACTGGGGCTCGGTGACGGGCTTCGACCAGGGCTCCATGCCCCACCAGCTCCAGCTGCACACCGACGACGAGAGCGGCACGGCGACGGGCACGGCCTTCGCCACCTACTTCACTTGGGGCCCCGTGGACTGGGTCGACCGGGAGGTCGGCGACGACACGCTCAACCGCGCTCCCAGCTTCGTCGGGGAGACGATCGGGGAGATCTTCTTCCACGCGAACCGCCTGGGCTTCCTCTCCGGCCAGAACGCGATCCTCAGCGAGGCGGGGATCTACTTCAACTTCTGGCGGACCACGGTCATCTCCCTCCCCGAGTCCGACCGGATCGACGTGGCGGCGAACGAGCCGAAGCTCGCGGTCTTCAAGGCCGCCGGCGCGCTCGCCGAGCAGCTCATCATCTCCTCGTCGCAGGCGCAGTTCGTCCTCGAGGGGCAGCCGCTCACGCCGCAGACGGCGATCATCAACAAGATCAGCTCGTTCCGCGTCTCGAACCTGCGGCCCCCGCTGCTCGGGCGCTCGCTGCTCTTCCCCACCCCCGGGGCCGAGTACGCCGGCGCGCAGGAGTTCTACCGCTCCGACGAGGGCGCCTTCAAGGCGGACGAGGTCACCCAGCCCGTGCCCAAGTACATCGAAGGCAACGTCGTCCTGGCGGAGTCCCACCCGCTCGAGACGATCGTCTTCCTGAAGGCCGGGAGCGCGCGGACGCTCTACGTCTACAAGCACGCGCGGGACGGGGACCGGCGAGTGCAAGCGGCGTGGAGCCGGTGGACCTTCGGGCCGAGCTCGGAGGTCGCGCATCTCGACTTCCTCGAGGGCCAGGGCGTGCTCCTGATCAAGCGCGGGGACGCGCTGAACCTCGAGACGATCGAGGTGGGCGACGGGCTCGTGGACGAGGGGCAGGCGCTGCGCGTCATGCTCGACCGCCGAGTGCGGGACACGGACTGCACGCTCGTCTACTCGGCCCTCAACGACAAGACCACGATCACCCTCCCCTACGACCTCGACCCGCTCATCGTGGCGGCGGGAGTGGGCGTTGCGACGCTGGCGGGGGTGGAGCTGATCGTGGACTCGATCGGCACGGACTCGATCGTTGTCGTGGGCGACCACACGGCGACCGAGTTCTGGGCCGGGGAGCGCTACACCCAGACGCTGACGCTCACCGAGCCCGTGCCCCAGCGGCAGGGCCCCGACGGGCCGATCCCGCGCTCTGGCCACTACCAGGTGCAGAACGTCGAGATCCAGGTCGCGGGGACGGGTGCCTTCGAAGCGCGCGTCACGCCGAAGGACTACGACGAGACCTTCGTGCACGAGTTCACGCCGCAGATTGTGGGCGCCGCGGACTCCGACGCCGGCGAGCTCGCCCTCTTCACCGGCATCCGCCAGGTGGCGATCATGGCGCCCGCGCCGGGGCTGCGGGTGCAGCTGACGAACAGCTCCGCCTCCCCCTCGCGCTTCACGGGGCTCGTCTGGAACGGGGACCTCTCCGCCTTCCGGCCGGGGGCATGATCGAGGTCCGGCCGTCGACGCCGGACGACCCCCCGCTCCTGGCCCCCCTCCTGCGCGCCGCGGACGTGGCCGAGATCGAGGCCACCGGCAGGACGCCGCTCTCGGCTCTCGAGGAGGGGGTCGATCACTCGCGGCCCTGCCTGACGGCCTGGATCGGTGAGGAGCCGGTCGGGATGTTCGGGGTGCGGCCCTGCCCGGACATCGAGGCGGTCTGCGGGACGCGCTACGGGCTCATCTGGTACCTCGGCAGCGACGCGGCGACGCGGGACGCGCGGGGCTTCATGCGGGCCTCGCGGGCCTGGCTGGCGCGGCTCTGGGAGGGCTACGACGTGCTCGGGAACGCCGTCGATGAGCGGAACCAGGTGCACGTCCGCTGGATCGGCGCGATGGGGTTCCACTTCATCAAGCGCCACGACGCCGTCGGGCCCGATCGCCGCCCCTTCCTCGAGTTCTACCAGCCCCGTCCTGGAGGTGCCTGATGTGCAACCCTGCCGCCGCCATCCAGGGCGCCGTCGCGGTGATCAGCATCATCCAGCAGGACGAGGCCGCCGACCGGACGAACGCCTGGAACGACTGGCAGGCCGGGCAGGCTCGGGAGGCCGCGAACCGCGCCGCCCAGGCCCGCTACCGGGCGCTCGCCGCGCGCCGCAAGGAGCAGCGCGAGAACGCCGTGCGCGAGGTCGAGGCCATCTCCCGGGACGCCCTGCGGGCCGGTGGGATCACGCGCCTGGCAGGCGCTGGGGAGTCCGTGGGCGCCGTCCTCACGAACATCGCCGCGCAGGCGGTCTCGGGAGGCGGGACTCTGCGGCGCCGCGAGGAGTTCCGGGACATCGGGGAGGCGATCGAGACCGAGGCGACCTTCGAGCAGAACCGCGGGCGGATCCTGGCCTCCCAGCGCGCCCCGGCCTACTCCCCCGGCCTCTTCTCCCTCAACTCGCTCCTGCGGGTGGGGGTCGCGAGCTACACCGGCTACCTCCAGGGTGAGACCCTGAGCCGGCCGAGCGACGTGGTCTCCGGCCAGGGCGCGACGACCCCGCGGGTCCAAGGCGTCCAGCCGACGCGGGGCGGGCTCGCGGTCCAGCCGGGCTACGGCTCGGGCCCCTTCCTCTCCGACGGCTCCTTCTACAGCTCTAGCGTCTGATGGGCCTCTCTCCCCGCCGGTTCCGGCTCCAGGACCTCGACATCCCCCGCTCGACGGGGAGCCAGGTGCGCGCCGTCGACGGCTTCGTGGGCTTCACCCAGCCGCCGCCGAACTACCGGGCCGACTTCATCGACTTCCAGCCGCTGGCGAACGCGGCGATCCAGAAGCTGACGCTCGACCAGCGCCGTGAGGAGGCCGACGCCGCCCTCGAGGGGGAGCGCCTGGCTGAGGACAACGCCGAGGTGCTCGAGGCGATCTCGCGCGCCGTCGACGGAGCGACCCAGGGGCTGACCGACCCCGGGGAGATCGCGGACGCCCAGCGCGGGGCGCTGCGGAAGCTGGCTGAGGAGGGGGTCGTCCCGCCCCAGGCCAACCCCGCCTTCCTGGTCGGGGTGGCGCGCGCGGAGGCGCAGCGAGCCCTCCGGAACCTCGGACAGACCCTCCAGGCCAACGCGGAGCGCTTCACGGTGCTCGCGGACGAGAACGGCGACCTGGCCGAACCCTCGACGCCCGACGCAGAGGAGTTCGTGGCGGGCGAATTCGCTCGGGTCTTCGACTCCCCCCTGATCCGGCACTCGCGGCTGGCCCGGGAGATGGTGACTCAGGCCCGGGACCAGATGACCGACGCCTTCCTGGGCGACGTGGCGAACCGGCGCCTGCGGGAGCAGGAGACGCGCGCGAGCGCCCTCCGGGTCGAGCAGCTCACCGAGGGCTGGACCTCCGCCGGCGGCACGGACTTCATGGGGATCCGGGCCCTCGAGGACCCCGAGGTCGACGTCGAGCTCGTGCTGCAGTCCATCGCCGCGGGCAAGGACTTCATGCGCGACCAGGAGGGGGTCCCGGCGGTCCACCGCGAGGTGATGACGGCCATCGCCTCCTACGTGGACCAGAACGTGGACGAGAGCCCTGCGCGCGTGCGGCGCGTGCTGTCGCGCCTGGGCGACCTCGAGCTGATCCCGGGGCTCGCGATCGACCGGGACACGCGCCCCGAGGTGGCCGTGATCCACCGGCTCCGGGCGCAGGCCGAGGAGACCGAGGACCGCGACCTCGAGCGCGCGAGCCGCCGCCGGCGCAGCCTCGACGGCGACCTCGAGCGGTCCTACACGGGCCAGTTCGTGTTCCACATGAAACAGGCCCCCCACGCCCCGCCTAACCAGCTGCACGAGATGGCGATGGCGAGCCTCGAGGGGTCGCAGGAGTTCCAGGAGCTCCTCGTCCAGGCCGAGGTCGACGAGCTCTCTCAGGCGCAGCAGGGCAACCTCCGCGCCGCCGGCGACCTCGCCTTCGCCCGCGCACAGGAGCGCTCCGGGGCCCAGGACGGCTTCGTGCGCGCGCAGCTGAAGCGCATGAGCCGGGAGGAGGAGGACGCGGCCCTCGTCGACGCCTACGCGCTCGAGCACTTGTCGCCGCAGGGCTACGACGAGTGGCAGGAGTCCGGCGAGGGCGGGGTCTGGAACCGGATCCAGCAGCTCCCGGGCTTCGACTCGCGCGTGGGCTCCCTGGTCGACCGCTCCGCCTTGCCCCAAGGGCTCGCCACGGCGACCACCCGCCGGCTGCGGGAGGCCCAGGCGGACTTCGAGGACGGGGTCGCGGCGCTGGCGGTGCGAGCGGACCGCGCCGGCGAGCTCGACGAGCTCCTCGCGAGCCCCGAGGTCGCGCGCCTGCGCCAGACCTACCTCGAGCAGCTCGACGGCGCCGTGCAGCCCGCGGAGGCGGCGCGCACCGAGCTCCAGTCCGCCGTCGGCCGCCGGGACCTGGCCGCCGCGGACGCCGCGCTAGAGAAGCTCCAGGGACTCGTGGCCCCGGAGGAGCTGCGGGAGTCCATCAGGGCCCGCGATGAGGTCGCGGACCTCAACGACCGGATCCTGGTGAACGACCCCATCTTCCAGCTCCACTTCAGGGAGATCAGCGAGCAGATGGCGGGGCTGCTCGAGCAAGAGGGCGTGGACGCGGAAGAAGCGAAGGTCCTCGGAGGCGAGATCCAGCGCGAGCTCTTCTTCCGAATGCGAGAGGAGCAGGCCCGCATCTCACCCCTCTCCAGGCGAGAGCAGATTGGCGCAAGGGCTGAAGCCACGGCCCGGGTCCGCGAGGAGATCGAGAACCAGCGGCTACCTGAAGCCATGCGCGAGGGGCTCGCTGTCGCACGCCGTGAGCCGGACGACTTCAAGCGGCTGAAGGATGGCCTCACCGAGTTCGAGTACTTCACCACGCCGGTCTCCCAAGGCGGGCTGACGCTTCGGGCAACTCTGGCCGCAGGGGAGCGCTTCGGCGGCCCCGTCAACGTGCCGGCGGTGCTCGACCGGCCACGATCCGTGGAGGGCCCCTTCGAGCGCCTGAACACGGACAAGCTCTTCGATCGCACCCTGGGCACGGCAGGCCGCACCAAGGCTCGCGAGCTCGCGGACGCGCTCCCTGGCGATCGAAAGGCGCGGTACGACGAGTGGGCCTACGTCCAATCTCTCGGCGGCGCGTTCTCCCCCGAGGACGTGCTAGCGGGCAAGGGCACGATCCTCGTCACGGGCAAGCCGGGCGACCTCTCCGGCGTCCGTGAGACGTTGGAGGCCGAGGGCTTCTCCTTCGAGCGCGGGCCCGCCGCGCCCCGACTGGGAGGTCTCACGACGAGCCCTGCGCCGATCCTGCGCTACAGCAAAGAGGTCGAGCTCCCCGAGCTGCACCCGACCCTCTCGCTCTTCTTCAAGACGGGCCAGGGGCTCAAGGATTGGCTCGACTCGACGCCGGAAGAGCAGCGCAGGGCCTTCTATGAAGAGCTGGGCCTGGACACCACCGACCTCCCGGTGGCCGACCAGCGCTTCAAGAACCGCCAGGAACGGCTGCTCCTGCGCTACCTGCCGCGGTAGGTCAGTCGATCCGGGACTGAATCAGGGCCTCGATCGCGGCGACCGCCTCTGGGTCGGCGGGTCGATGCCCGCTGCGGGAGGTCCAGACTCCCTCCCTCTTCAACCAGCCGTGGTCTCCGACCCGAACCGAGACGGTCACGCCGTCCTTGTCCTTGACGTTGATGTGCTCGCCGGCGGGGTCGCTGCAAGAGGCCGCGAGCGCGAGCAGCGCGGCGAGTGCGAGGGTGCGCTTCATGATCTCTCCTTCGTCTCGTTCTCGTCCATGATCCGCATCAGGTGATTCGCCCCGAATGCCAGCGCCTCTCCAAGCGCCGTCAGTGAGTTGAAGTCGAGGCCGGCCCTTCTCATCAGGCCGCGGCAGTAGTCGCTCTCGTAGATCTCCTCGACCGCGCGGAGGTGGGCCTGGGCAGGGGCCAGGCCCTGACTTCGGAGGTGCTCCTCGCCGGACATGTAGAGCATGACCATGAGGTCCATCGGCCTGGGCGTGCTGTAACTCCCCATTCTACCCCTCCCCCGGGATTCGGGGGCGGCGACCCCCATCTCCGGGACGCCCGGGCCCTCCGGGGCAGGATTCTCCGCTCTCTCAGACCCCCTCTCTGCCCATGGCCGACTTCTCCGTCGAGAGCTTCTTCGACGACCGGGAACGCCAGCGAGAGGCCGAGCGGGACGCCTTGGGGCGCCAGGAGCCGCAGGGGCGGGTCTTCGACTTCGACGTCACCGAGGACTCGGACATCTTCAGCGGCGAGGACCTCTTGCTCGCGATCCCCCGGGGTGTCGAGGGTTTCGGGCGCTCGGTCGCGTCGCTGATCCCTGGCGTCGACCTGGACGACGAGCGGCTGTTCGGACGCTCCGACACCCTGGTCGGCGCCGCTCTCGAGTCGATCGTGCAGTTCGGCCTCGGCTTCATCCCGGGGCTGGGCGTCGCGGGGCTCGCCGGGAAGACCGCGGTCGCCGCGCGCGCCACCGCCGCGCTGTCGGCCTCGCGCGCCGGGCGCTTCACGCTGGGCGCGCTCCAGGGCTCGGTCGCCGGCGGCGTGGCGGACTTCCTCGCCTTCGACGGGCACGAGCGCAACTTCAGCTCGCTCGTCGAGACCATCCCCGCGCTCCGCAACCCCCTCACCGAGTTCCTCGCGACGGACGAGGAGGACCCGGAGGTCGTCGGGCGGATCAAGAACGTGCTCGAGGGCTTCGGGCTGGGCGCGACGGTGGGCCTCGTCGTGGAGTCGGTACGGGGCCTGAAGGCGGTGCGCCGGGCTCGGACCCTCGAGTCCTCCCCCAAGGCGCTGCGCGACGCCCAGGTCGGCGCCGTGGACCCGGGGCGGGCGATGGAGGGCGCGCGGGAGGCGCTGTCGCTGAAGGGCCGCCGGAGCCCGGAGACGCGACCGGAGCGCCTGCTGGGCGAGGGGGAGCCGCCGGCGGAGAGCCCCTTCACCTCCTCCCTGGACGACCCCGCGGCGCGCGCGGAGACGCTGAAGCGCATCGCGCCGGAGGGCGAGGAGATCCCGCTCGAGGCCCTGGCCTTCCGCCGCTCCCAGCAGGACCGGCCGAACCCCGGCGCGCACCCCCGCCCGAAGACCGAGGAGGGGCGCGCGGAGCAGCTCACCAACGGGCTCGACGAGAACAACGAGAACCTCGCCAGCTTCGCCGTCACCGAGGGGGGCGCCCACGCCCTGCGCGCGGTCGAGGACCTCAACCACTTCGGGCTGAAGAACAAGCCGCTGCCGAACGAGGCCAGCATCCAGCAGGCCCACGCCCAGGCCGCGGCCGTGCTCGGAGTCTCCGACGAGGAGTACATGCTGGCCCTGACCAGCCGCGTGCGCGACGCCGCCGACCAGACGCGCGCCTCGATCTCGACCTCCGTCGCGGCCCGCCAGATCCTCTCCAGCCTGGCCGACAACGAGGTGCCGCTCCTGGAGCTCGCCATGCGCGGGGACGAGGAGGCCACGGCGCGCCTGCTGCGGCTCATGCCCCTGCAGGGCGAGCTCCAGGAGGAGATCCTGAACCTCGGCACGGCGCGCGGCCAGGCCCTCCAGGCCCAGCAGATCAAGCGCCAGGAGGAGGGGCCGCTGGCCCAGCTCGCCGACGAGCTCGCCGCGTCCTTCCTGCAGGGCGGGGAGACGGGCTTCCAGGAGACCCTCGGGATGCTCCGGGCCATGATCGAGCGCGGGGCGACCAAGGAGCAGGCGGCCCGTTTCTTCGACCTGCAGAGCCTCACCCTGGGCCGCCAGGTCTACCGCGCGACCCACGAGGCGTTCATCAACTCGTGGCTCTCCTCCCCCCGCACGGTCACGGTCCAGCCGCTCTCCGCCGGGCTCGCGAGCATCTACAAGCCCTTCGAGAACATGGTCGGGGGCGCCCTCTCGGGGAACACCCGGGTCATCCGGCGCTCGATGCACGAGCTCGTGTCGCTGGCCGGCTCGGTCCAGGACGCAGCGAAGGCCGCCTGGTACACCTTCAAGACCAACCGCTCCCGCATCGACCCCGGCCGCGGGCTGCGAGACGACAACCTGGCCGAGCAGACCGTGATCCGCGCCGGGCTCTTCGGGACCCAGCCCGGGACCTGGGCGGGGGCGGCGATGGACTTCGCCGGGAAGGTCGTGGGCCTCCCCTCGCGGGCAATCCGCTCCGCCGACGAGTTCTCCAAGCACCTGGAGGCGCGCGCTGTGGTGCACGCCGACGCGACCCTCCGGGCCCTGGACGAGGGGCTCGACCACGCGGGGGCGCGCCGGGCCGCGGACGAGAAGGTGAAGGAGCTCATCGTCGACGGGCAGCTCCAGACCGAGGCGATCGCGCGGGAGAAGGCGCTCGCCGAGGCCAAGGCCACCGGGATCAAGGACGAGGCCGCCGTCGAGCGCTTCGTCGAGGAGCGCTACCTCGAGCACTTCGACCCCGCCTCCGCCGGCTCGGTCGAGCGCGCGGCGAAGGCGATGCTCGAAGTGACCCAGCAGACCCCCCTCCCCGAGGGCGGGCCGGCGGCTGCGATCCAGACCGCGCGCCGCGGGGTGCCGGTGATGGACTTCGTCCTGCCCTTCTTCCGCACGCCGGTCAACATCGCGAAGTTCGTCGGCCAGCGCCTCGACATCCCCTCCGCGGCGCGCCACATCGCCGCCAAGCGCTTCGGCGCCGGCCTCCCGGGCCTCGAAGGCACGCGCTCCCGCTTCCTCCAGGAGATGATGAGCGGGGACGAGAACCTGAAGGCGGAGGCCGTGGGGCGGGTCGCGACCGGGCTCGGGCTCGTCTCCATGGCGGGGATGCTCGCGAGCTCGGGGATGATCACCGGCCGCGGGCCGAAGAACCGCGACGAGCGGGAGGCCCTCATGGACGCGGGGTGGCTCCCCTACTCGTTCCGCACGCCGAACGGCTACGTCCAGTTCCTGCGGATGGACCCCTTCGCCACCTTCTTCGGGCTGGCGGCGGACGGCTTCGACGCGATGCGAATGAACGGGGACGACGACTCGGACGTCTCCCAGCAGCTCGCCGACGCCTTCCTGATCTCGGTCGCCAACAACTTCACCTCGCGCAGCTTCCTCCAGGGCCTCGGGAACATCATCGAGGCTCTCGAGGACCCCGAGCGCAACATGGGCTGGGTCGTGGAGAGCTACGCCTCCTCGGTCGTGCCCAACGGCCTGAACCAGGCGGTCGCGCTCTTCGGGGACGACGCGCTGAAGGAGACGCACGGGATCATGGAGCGGCTCGTGTCGCGCACCCCAGGGCTCTCCGAGGACGCCGCGCCGCGCCGCAACCTCCTCGGGGAAGTCATCGACCGCTCACCGGCGGTCTTCGAGGACCAGCTCGGGGCCTTCTACGGGATGTTCGTCCCGATCGCATACCGCGAGGTCTCCTCCGATCACATCCGGCGCGAGCTCGCCGAGCTCCAGCACGGCTTCCGCCCCCCGCGGACGCAGCTGGGCGGGATCGACCTGCGGGAGATCCGGAGCGAGCGCGGACAGTCGGCGCACGACCGCTGGGCCGAGCTCCACGGGAAGGTGAAGGTGCAGGGCAAGACGCTCCGCCAGGAGCTCTCCAGCCTGATCCGCAGCGCCGCCTACCGCCGGACCTCGGGGCAGACCAGCGTCTCGGGCCCCTCGCCGCGCGTGCGCCTCGTGCAGTCGGTGATCACGCGCTTCCGGGACGCAGCCTTCGACCAGACCCTCCGGGAGTTCCCCGAGCTCGCCCGGGAGCTCTCCCTGCGAGAGCAATCCAGAGGCCAGCGCCGCCAGGGTCTGCGCGCGCTCCGACTCCGCTAGAGCCCCATGACAGGCAGCTACGAGGCCCGCGACGAGTACACGGCGACGGGCGGTCAGACCGAGTTCGCCATCACCTTCCCCTTCCTGGACTCCTCGCACGTCCAGGTGCTCCAGAACGAGGTCGAGATCAGCACCTTCACGGTGACGAGCTCGATCCTGGTCACGCTCGACTCGGGCGCGACTGCTGGCGACTCCATCGTCGTTCGCCGCCGGACTCCTCACACCTCCCTCGTGGCCTTCACGGGCGGGGTGCCGGTGACGCAGGAGAACATGGAGACCCAGCGTAAGCAGTTCACCTACATCGCCGAGGAGCAGGCCGACGACTTCGCGGTCCCCCAGGTGGCGGCGCGGGTGTCGCCGGTGATCCGGCTCCTGATGACGCAGACCGCACTGCCGCTGGACGCCTCGACGCTGCTCACGAACGGATCGAACACGGTCCAGATCGACGCGACCAAGGAGGCGCACGGGAACACCCCCTCGCAGTTCACCTTCCCCGGCTCGGGGGTCCAGCGTCCCGCCTCGGGTCTCTGGGAGGTCATCGTCGAGGGCGAGCTCGTCCGCACGGACACGACCGCGGGCGCCGTCGACGTCGAGTTCGACATGGTCAACACGACCGACGGGAACGTGCCGCTCGAGATGCAGGAGGACCCGATCGTCATGGGCGTCCCGCTCTCCACGGCGCCTGACGACGCGATCACGGTGCCCCTGCGAGGGCGCGCGTTCCTCGATCTCTCCGAAGCGAAGAGCCACCGGCTCCAGGTGGCGCGCACCGCCGGGGCCGCCGCCGTCACCCTCCAAAACTGCTTCGTCTCCTGGGTCCGCCTGGGCGACTGACCCCAACCCCACCACTCAGCGATGGTCACGACAGGCCGCACCAGCCTCCTCTTCAAGGGCGAGACCGCCGCCAGCGGCGACATCGTCAACGTCCAGCTCGCCGGCGACCGGCCGGGGACGGTCCAATGCGACTTCGACGAGTACGCCACCAAGGGCTTCAAGATGGAGATCCAGGGGCGGATCAACTCGGGCATGAACTGGACGATCCTGCTCGTGATCGACGAGACCGACATCGACGAGAACGGGTCGATGGCCGCGAGCGTCCGGCTCATGCCGCAGATGCGCGCCGAGGTGGTCTCGGTCACGAACTCCCCCTCGACCGACGGCATCGAAGCCTGGCTCGTCGAGTGACCGACCGCGTCCAGGAGCTGGAGGCCCGGGTCGAGGAGCTCGAGGCCGCCGTCGAGGAACGCGACCGGCAGCTCGCGAACTACCGCGGGCGCGGGCAGAAGATGCTTGACGGGCTGGCGACACAGCTCCTGGAGGCGATGCAGGAGAACCCGAGCGCGGCGACGCTGAACGTCGTGCGGCAGTTCCTCAAGGACCAGAACATCATCGACCTGCGCGGCGGACCGACGCCGACGGGCGACCTCGGAAAGATGTACCCCTTCCCCTCTCCCCAGAACGAATCCGACGACTTCGGAGTGAAAGACCATGGCTAACCAACCCACCACGAGCGGGCGCAAGCACACCTCCGAGCGTCATCGGCTCGACCTCCTCGAGGAGATCGTGACCGGGATCGTCTCCTACGACCTCGCCACGGGCTCGATCTCCGTGGACACCTCGGATGCCGATTGGTTCGAGGACGGCGCGCACAACAAGGAGGTCTCGAACCTCCGCAAGAACGACCCCGACATCTCCTGGGCGCGGCTCACCGACGACGGGTCGATCGACACGATCGACCTGGACGCGGGGCGCTACAAGATCACGTTCCAGCTCGTCGTCGCCAGCACGACCGGGGACACCCAGGCGATGAACCTGCGCTACGCGCTGACGAACGACGAGTCGACCCAGGAGTGGCTCGCCGGCGTGGCCGAGAACGGGCTCAGTGAGCCGGCGACGCCCGCGGGTCTCGACAACCTCCAGATGTGGGTGAACCACACCGACTTCTTCGAGGTCACCGACGCGACGAACCTGCTCTACCTCCAGCTCGCCCTCGCCGTCGCCTCGCAGACGGGCGTCGCGATCCTGAGCGGGCTGTCGAAGGTGATCATCGAGCGCCTGGGGTAGGTGTCGGCGGTTCCGCCCCTGACGCCTGCGCTCAGGGACTTCCGCAATGCGCTCTGGGAGGTCATGGGCTGCCTTGGCCTCCCAGAGCCGACCGACCTCCAGTACGACCTCGCCGACTTCCTCCAGACCCCGGCGCCTCAGAAGCTGATCGAGGGGTATCGGGGGATCGGCAAGAGCCTCCTGGCGACGGCCTACGCCGTCCACGACCACCGGCTCCAGCTGGACGACCACGGGGAGACGGACCTCCACACGCTCTTCGTCTCCGCGGGCAAGGACTACGCCGACGAGATCTCGACCTTCGCCAAGCGGCTGATCACCGAGGTCCCGTTCTACCGGTGCCTGCGGCCGGGCAGCGACGGCTTCAGCTCCAACGTGCGCTTCGACGTGGCGCACAAGAAGCTCTCGAAGGACCCCAGCTTCAAGTCGGCGGGGATCTTCGGGCAGACGACCGGCTCGCGCACCAACCGCGCCTTCCTGGACGACATCGAGATCCCGAAGACCGCCGGCACGGTGGGGATGCGGGACAAGCTCAAGAGCGAGTTCATGTCGATCTCGGACCTCCTCCCCCCGGAGGGTGGCGAGATCGTGGTGCTAGGCACCCCCCACTTCGAGGACACGATCTATCAGTGGCTCCTGACGAAAGGGGAGTGGCTCGTGCGGTTCTACCCCGCGCGCTACCCCGACCCCGAGCGCGCGGAGCAGCTGGGCGACCACCTGGCGCCGATCATCCGGGAGCGCCTGGAGGCGGACCCGGACCTCGTCGGCAAGCCCACCGACCCCCGCCGCTGGGACGAGGAGCGGCTGCAGAAGCGCGAGGCGCGCTCGACGCCGGCGCACTTCGCCCGGCAGTACCTGCTCGACACGACGATCGGGGACCGGGAGGTGCACCCGCTCAAGCTCTCGGACCTGATCGTGACGGACCTGCACCCCGAGGTGGGGCCCGAGCGGATCATCTGGGGGACCGACGAGCCGATCGAGGACATCCCCATCTGGGGGCTCACCGGCGACCGCCTGCACCGGCCCGTGCGCGTGGCGAACAAGCTCGAGGTGAAGGAGTACGGGGGCGCGGTCATGGCGATCGACCCCTCGGGGCGCGGCAAGGACGAGACGGCCTGGGCCGTGTGCAAGATCCTGAACGCCACGCTCTTCGTCCCCGACTTCGGGGGCTACCTGGCTGGCTTCGAGGACGCGACGCTGCGCGCGCTGGCTGAGAGCGCGAAGCAGTGGAAGGTCAACGCGATCCGCGTCGAGTCGAACTTCGGCGACGGGATGTTCGAGCAGCTGCTCAAGCCTCACCTGCGGAAGGTCGGGCACCCCTGCTCGATCGTCTCCGAGCGCTCGCACGGCCAGAAGGAGGCGCGCATCTGCGACGTGCTCGAGCCCCTGCTCGGCCAGCACCGCATCGCCATCGACGCGAACGCGCTGCGGCGTGACGCGGCGCCGCGGGATGGGATGGGCGAGGAGGCGGCGATGAGCTACCGGCTGGCCTACCAGCTCTCCCGCCTGACGCGCCAGCGGGGGTGCCTGCACCACGACGACCGGATCGACGTGCTCGCGCAGGCGTGCGGCTACTGGGTCGAGCAGCTCGCCCTCTCCGCCGACGAGGCGCGCGACAAGGAAGAGGACGACTACATGGACGACGTCGTTCGCAACTGGCCGGGGCAGCAGCGCACCGGTAACTGGACCTCAGGATTCATTCCCAGCTACATGCGATCATGAACAAGGACGCACGGAAGGGCCATCAGTACATGTTCGTCGACGCCAACGCGACGGACGACACCTACTTCCCGAACCCGAAAGTCGGCGCGACCACAGACCCCACCAACGCCGACGGATTCGGGTTCTCGGACGACGGGACTGAGGGGGTCTTCTTCCCGGGCACGACGGGGAAGCACGCGATCATCTACTCGATCGTCGTGACCGGCGCGGGGTCGGCGGCAACGGCCGAGCTGCGGCAATTCGGCGGCGTCGCGACCTCCATCATGAACCTCCAGGCTGGCGCCTCGGGCATCGCCAACTTCTACAACTTTGGGCCCGAGGGAATCCGTATCCCGACCGGGTTCTCGTTGCTCACGAACAACAGCACCGCGGTCCAGGTTGCGATCACCTACGACCTCGTTTGAAGCGACACCAGCTCTTCTCGATCTTCGACGCCCCTCAAGACGTCTACTATCCCAAGGTCGAGAACATCATCACGAACGTCGGGTGGGGTGCGACGACGACCGCAGGGGATTCGGAGTTCGACACAGCTGGGCGACACGCGATCTTCCGCTCGATCCTCGTCGCCCCCACCGCCGGTAGCGGTGGCTCATACCCCACGATCCTGATCCGCGACGGGAACGGGGACAAGGTCGCGCAGTACATCACGGGGGCGGACTTCGGTGAGGACCTGCTCTTCGGTCCTGACGGAGTGAAGATCCCGGAGGGCTTCTCCGTGGAGGTGCTCGACTTCGACGGGGGGTACATCTCGATCGTCTACGACGTGTCGTGACTCAGCACCGCCACCAGGCGATGAACGTGCTCGGGATCGAGTACTTCCCGCCCAACACCTTCTACTCGATTGGGGGGGCGGACAACTACTTCCCCTGGCCGGGCCGTCAAAACCAGGTGGTCTGGGGGGGAGTCACGGACGCCTGTCCGGACTGGATGTTCGCGCGCTCGATCGGGACCTGCAACATCTCCACGGGGAACCCCTCGCGCGTCGTGCACCGCAAGAAGCGCTGCATCCTGCGCGCCTTCCGTGCCTTCAACGCTGAGGCGACGTCGATCGTCTACATCCGGGAGTGGCACAACAACTCGTCGAAGCGCCACGCGCGCTTCGAGCTTCTCGTGCAGCCCGGGGTGCCCAGCAGCTTGCAGCTCGGCCTCTACGGGGTGGACATCGGGCAGATGCCCTTTGTGCAGACGACGGGGAAGGTGTCCTTCGAGATGGTCTACGACGTTGCCTGAATCATGGACGAACTGCTGCGCCAGCTGATGATCGAGATCCTGATGCGCGAGATGCAGCGCCAGGAGTTCCGTCCCCCTCCCCCCCAGTTCCTGCCGGCACCTCAGCCGATCCAGAACATGTTGGGTCCGCTGGAGAGCCACCAGGGGACGGGGGGTCTCCTGCATGGGCTTCTGCGCGAGCCGCTGGCGGAGGTGCTGTGAGCGCCCCGATTAGCGCCGCCGGGCTGTGCGGCCTGGTGGACGAGCTGGGGAGCCACTGGCCGGGCTCGGAAGTGAAGGAGGGGATCGAGGAGCTGGCGTCGGAGCGGGATGCGGGGCTGCGGGTGATCCGCGCCTTCCACCAGCTCGTGAATCCCTCCGGCTGCCCGTGCGAACACTGTGCCGCCTTCGCGGCACTGGGCCTCTCTCTCGACCCCTGACCACGCCATGAAGAGCAAGAAGACCCTCCTCGGCCTGCTGCTGACCGGATGCCTGGCCGTCCTCCCCGGCTGCCCGCTCCTGCCCATCGACTCCGGTCAGGGGGTGAGCTTCGACCCCGCGGCCGCGGCCGCGCAATTCGACATCGTCGCCGGCACGACGCTCGACGCCTCCTTCTTCGTCGAGGACGAGGAGCTCGCCGAGGACCTGGCGAAGGTCGCGGCGGCGCTGGCCGCGGTCGCGGACATGCTCGAGGGGGGGGGGATGGACGGCGGGGCCATCGCCGCGGCGCTGAGCGTTTCCGACGAGCTGCTCGCCAGTGACGACCTCGGCGACGAGGTGAAGCTGGCCGTCGTCGGGGCGCGGTTCATGCTGCGCCAGGCGGCGGCCGCCGCGAAGACCCAGGCCGGCCTGTAGATGCTCCTCGTTGACGGCATGGAGAACTGGAAGGAGCTCGGTGCACTGGGGGCCTTGATCGTCGTCGTGATCTGGGGGATCACCAAGGGGATCCCCAGCATTGTCGCGCGCTTCGACAAGCAGCTCTCGGCGCAGCTGGAGGCGTTCCGGGTGGAGCTTCGGCACGCGCGGGAGTCTTCGCGCGACGAGATCCAGCACGCCCGTCAGATCTTCCGGGAAGAGCTCCAGGAAGAGCGGGCGCAGTCACGGGCCTTGGTGGAGTCCGGGCACCAGGCGGTGAACAACTTGGCCGCGAGCTTCCGCGACCTCTCGGACGAGCTCCGCCGCGACCTCGCGCAGCGCGACCGCGAGAGCGCCTGACCCTGATCCACGGTGGCGCCGCCTGGCCCACCGGCCCCTGAATCCCCAACCCTGAACGCTCCATGCAGATTCTCACCGGCGGCGTAGCCGCTCCCCCCACGATTCCCGCGGGCAAGCTCGACACGAACCTCCCGGACGCGGTGCTGATCAAGCGCATCGCTCCGCCCGAGGGCTACCTTCACGCGGACGTCTGCAAGTTCTACGACGAGGGGGAGCGCCTCTTCGTGGTCTGGGACGACGGGGGCGTGCAGGGGAACAACCTGGCTTGCAGCTACAAGACCTCCGACGGTTCGAAGGAGTGGGAACAGCTGCTGACGGGTTCGATCTCGAACAACGACATCGCCTGGGACGCGAAGAGCTCGGACAAGCTGCTGTACCTCCGCACGCGCAACGGGGAGCCGGAGCTGTCGAAGTGGGACAAGGACGGTCGTCTGTGGGAGACGACGGACTTCGACACGACGCCGCACTTTTCCTGGTGCGGGGGGATCTCGGGTGCGGGGACGCGGTCGATGATCGCTGGCTTCTACACCCCCACGCCGGCGGGTTGGGACACGCACCTGCTCGACGCGGCGGACGAGTCGATCAGCGCGACGATCAACCCGGGGTCGAGCTTCGATGCGGTGGCGGCGCTCTCGCGTGACGGGGACGTGATCCTGACCAAGCACCACGGTCCGGGCTTCACGGTCTACCGGCACTCGACCTCGCTGACGACCCACACGAACGTCTCGGCGCTGCTCCAGAGCTTCGACATGGTCAACGACCCGACGCCTCCGGGGCCGGTGGCGCTCTCGGCGGACGGCGCGGAGGGGATCGTCTTGGACGACGTCTCGAACATCGTCTATTGCCTCACGGGCGGTCCGGCGAGCTACACGCAGACGAAGATCACGCTGCCCAACAAGCCGCGCGCGTGCGCGCTCTCCTCGGACGGGGAGACGGCCGTGGTGGTGAGCCGGTCGGCGGACATCGCGAACGGTGGGCTGCTGGTGACGATCATCGACATGACGGGGACGCCGTCGATCGCCCTCGATGGTGGTCTCCCGATCCAGTATTCGGTCCTGAACCCGAACGGGACGGCGCACGGCCTCCTGCGATTCCTGGGGATCACGGACGATGGGTCGGAGATCGGTCTCGGCACCTTCCAGAACCACGACCCGGTCACCGGACAGCAGCACTCGGTTGCGCTGCGCGCGTCGACCTCGAAGCGCAGCTACCAGCGCCTCTTCGTGCCGGAGCAGAACGCGCGCGTCTGGTGCGGTGACTACGAGACGAGCGACGGGTCGCTGATGGCGATCGCGCCGCACCAGCCCTTCACCGGCCCGCAGCCGCACAAGGGCTACGTCGAGCTCCTGTCGCTACCGGCGGCTTCCTGACCGCTGGAGCTTCCCCCTGGCCGGGGCGTGTCGTGCGGGCGCGCTCCGGCCCCTTTTTGCCCTCACCGAACCCTGAACCCGAACCTCTCATGAAGACCTACCTCCTCGCCGCGCTGGCCGCGGCGGCCTGGGCCCTCGCCTTCCTGACGACCACGAGCTCTGCTTCGATCGAGACCCCCGCCCCGCTCTCGCCGCATCCGGTGGTGAGCTACGAGGGGGAGCTGGCGGACGCGAAGCCGCGCGACCTGGCCTTCGTCGTGCCGGACTACCCGGGTGAGGGGGAGCCTGAGGCGTGGGCGGCGGTGTTCACGGTGGAGCTCGAGCGCGAGATCATCGTGGGCGGGCAGAACCGCTCGAGCGAGACGCACGCGGGGATCCCGCTGGACCGCTTCAACGGGGTCCTGGTGCACCTCTACTGGCTCGAGGCCGGGCTGCAGAGCGAGGAGCCGTGGATGGACTCGGTCCTGCCGAGCTCGTGGTACAGCGAGCGCATCCAGGCGTGGGGCCCGACCGAGCCGGCGCCGAACTGGGAGGACTGGGTCATGGCCCCGAACTGGGAGCGCGCCTTCCTGGCCGGGGACCCGTCGATCTACTGGGGCGTCGGCCTCCCCCCGACTCCGCAGGGGCCGCCGGAGCCGACGCGCACCCGCGAGCGGCATCTGCTGACGGGGACCGCGGTGGAGCCCGGGGAGACGATCTCGGGGCTCTTCCGCTGGGAGTGGGACGTCCCGGACTGGCCCCCCGGCCACCACTGGCCGCGCCGCTTCACCACCCGCGTCGACCTCGAGGTCTACTTCGAGTGGGTCCCCGCGGACGAGCTCTGACCCCAATAGAGCCGCCCCCCTCGATCCTGGGCTGAGAACCGGAGCGAGAGAGGCGGCGAAGGGGCGCAGGCGAAGAGGTGAGGCACCGCCTGTGGCCGCTCTGGAACCTACGTCCTGAGGTCCGAGGCGCCAGGTAGGCGCCAAGGGCCAGGTGAGCCCAGCCTACGACGCGCCAGGGGCGGATTCCAGGGGCTCAGCCGCGCGCACCGGCCCGGAGGGGCACGGTGGGACGCGAGGCGCGCAGCCGGCCCATCAGCGAGCGCTGAGAGGGCCACAGCAGCCCCTCCATGCCCGCGACCTGGCAGAACACCTCGACGGGCCGCTCGACAGCCTCGTCATCGACACGCGCGAAGCCACGGGCCTCCAGCGCCTCCTCCGCTACCTGGAGCTCCCCCCGGAACCCGAGCCCCCAGAACCCCAGCGCAGCCAGGGAGCCAAGAAGCGACCCCCTCGTGAGCCTCACAGCTCGGCCCTCCACTCGCAGGAAGGGCAGCGGATCTCGACGGAGTAGACGCCGGCGCTCTCGCAGCAGGCGATCACGAGCGTCTCGGGCTGCTCGGGTGGCCGCTCCCACCAAGCGAGCTTGAACGCCTCCCCGCACTTCGGGCAGGTGAGCAGCGGCACCTCGTCCTCGACCCGCTCCGCCATGCTCCCAAGCTACCCATCTGCCTGCCGACGACCAAGCCGCGACACACCTCCCCGCAAGAGCCCGCCCCAGCGCCGCGAGCCACACCTCGAGCTCGGAGCCAGCCACCCCACGGATGTTGAGTGACGTACCTCCGGGGGCTTCTCGAGGAGCGCGGGGCGCGTGTGTCCCCCGTGGGGTCTCCAGGGGGGCCGGGGGGTCAGCGAGGGGCGGAGGCGGCGCGTGCAGCGTCTCGTGAGGCTCATGCTGCCTGGTGACGCCCAGCTTTCCGGGAGGGCTGGAGCTGGCAGGCGTGGTGAGCGAGGGGAGCTGAGAGCCGTCAGCCTCTGAGGGAGAGCCTGAGAGGGGACGCCTTTTCGCGTCGTGGTGCTCGTCCTCTGCTTGCTGCACTGTCGCTGAGGAGCCCGAGGCTTGCTGCTGATGCGCTAGCGATCAACCGGCCGTGCTGCGCGAGTGCGCTTCGCTACGGGCCGCCTGAGCTGGTGAGGCTCGGAGAGTGGGGAGAGCCGGCCGCCGTCCCAACGGTGCGGAGAGTTGGCGTGATAATCAAGAGTGGACGTTGTTGGGAGTGCCGGGAATGGGAAAGGGGGGTTGACGGTTCGCGCTGTCTTGGGTTGGGGTTGGGGTGATATGGCTGAGATCCTGAGGGAATTGGCCGTGACCTGGGGTTGCTCTTCGGAGTCCGTCATCTGTAGGCCCTGCTCGCCTTGGGGCCTGAGACATCGAGAGGAGCAACATGGGGGAGCGTGAATTGGTGCGGGTGGTCCGGCCGGTGGCTGGGGACCTGCGGCTATCGAGGGTGGCGCAGCTGTACGTGGAGGAGCTGCGGGGGCGGGTGAGCGTGCGGCACGTCCAGGTGGTTCGTGGGGTGCTCGATGCTTGGATCGGTGCTGTTGGGGACCTGGCATCGAGCGAGGTGGACGAGGCGCTGGGGATCGCCTACCGGGCAGACGCGGTGCGGCGTGGGCTCGCGGTGAGGACGGCGAACAACCACGTCCAGACGCTGGAGAGGGCGCTTCGGTGGGCGAGGCGGGCGGGGCACATCGAGCGGAATGGGCTGGCGGAGGTCGAGAAGCTCCCAGAGAGGGAGAGGGACAAGAAGAAGAAGCGGCGGGCGCTGACGGACGAAGAGCTCGTTCGCTTCGTGGAGACGGCGAGGGAGGACGATCGGAAGGCGATGGAGGCCGGGCGGCGGAAGGTGCCACAGACGGCGCTGTGGCTCGTGCTGCTCGGGACAGGGGGGCGCCGGAAGGAGACGCTGGGAGTCAGGTGGCGGCACTTCAACTTCGAGCCCGATGGGCTGCCCGAGGAGCTGGAAGGGGCTGCGACCGTGCGCTTCGTCGACACCAAGAACGGCAAGGAGAGGGTCGTGCCAGTGGCTCCCGACGTGGCTGCAGAGGTGCGCGCGCTGCGCGAAGTGCACCGGGAACTCCTGGGGCGTGAGCCGCGCGCCGGAGACCACGTCTTCCTCTCCCCTCAAGGTCGCCCATTCGTGGGCGAGTCACAGGGGAACACGCTGCGGCTCTTCTACCGGGTGCTCGAGCGCGCGGGCATAGAGAGAAAGGTGGACGGGCGCTCGATCGACCTTCACGCCTGCCGGATGACCTCCAACGCGCGCTACCAAAGAGCCAACGTCGAGACCGGCACGCGACAGAAATTCCTCGGGCATTCCGACCCGAAGCTCACCGAGAATATGTACGGTGATGTTGGCGAGGCCGAGAGCTTCGCTGCTCTTCAACAACTCGTAGAACGGGAACTCCGACGACTCGGCGCGACTGACGACGAGATCGAGGAGGCTCTGAGGGCCATCAGTTCTGGCAGCGACTCCTCCGCCGTCGCTCGCTTGATGGACTGGCTGATGGTCACTGGCGGAGAGCATCCCGGTTCGAGTGACGATCAGATTTCTAATCTGAGGGTCACAGGTTCGAGTCCTGTCGGGCGTGCCACGCTCGCGCCCCGCCGCACGGCGAAGCGACGCCCCCGGCCGACGTCACGAAGAAGTTCTTCAGGAAAGGACTTGCGCCTCCGATAGTAAGTATCTATTTACTTACTAACGATGCCGGCCACCCAGCGCAAACCCCGCGACGAACGTCGCACGGAGATCGCCGCCGCCGCCCTTCGACTGATCGGCGAGCGGGGCGCGACCTCCCTGACCGCGGCCAGCCTGGCCGAGGCGGTCGGGGTCACGCCCGGCGCCCTCTTCCGACACTTCGCCACCGTCGACGAGATCCTCGCGGCGGCGGTCGACCTCGGCGTGCAGCGCGTCGAGGCGACATTCCCGGACGAGGAGCTCGAGCCCCTCGAGCGCCTGAGCGAGCTCGTGCTGTCGCGCATCGAAGCGATCCGCGACACGCCCGGGCTAGCGTGGCTGCTGCTCTCGGACCAGGCGCCCTTGACGGTGCCCGAGGCGGCGGTGCGCCGCCTGCGCAGGCTCGTCAAGCGCACGCGCAGCTTCCTGCTCGAGGCCCTCGAGGAGGGCGTCGAGTGCGGCGAGCTGCGGGACGACATCGCCCCCGAGCTGATGCTCGTGCTCGTCACCGGCTGCGTGCACTCCCTGGCCGCGGCGCGCGGCGTCCACGCCCGCGCCTCCCTCCCCTCCCCCGACGAGGTGCTCGAGACCCTGCTCGAGCTCCTCGCCCCCTGAACCCCAAGGCTCACCAAGCATGAACCTCACCGCCGAAACGACCGTCGGCTCCGTCGCCACGGAGCACCCCCTCGCCACCCGCGTCTTCGCCCGCCACGGGATCGACTTCTGCTGCGGCGGTGGACTGCCCCTCGCCGAGGCCTGCGCCACCAAGGGCGCCGACATCGACGCGGTCCTGGCCGAGCTCTCGGCCGAGATCGATGCCGCCCCGGAGGAGGAGGTGCGCTGGGATCAGGCCCCCCTCCAGGAGCTCATCGAGCACATCCTGCGCCGCCACCACGACAAGCTGAAGGAGGAGCTCCCGCGCCTGGAGGCCATGTGCCGCAAGGTCCACGAGGTGCACGGCGCAAAGGACCCCGAGCGCTTCGACGCCCTCTGGAAGACCTTCTCGGCCGTCAAGACGGACATCGACCAGCACCTCCCGAAGGAGGAGCAGGTGCTCTTCCCCGCCATCCTCGCCGGGCACAAGCACATGCTGGGCGGCCCCATCAGCGTGATGGAGATGGAGCACGACCAGCTCGGCGGCATGCTGCGCGAGCTGCGGAGGCTGACGGACGGCTACCGGGTCCCCGAGGGCGCCTGCAACACCTGGCGCGCTCTGTGGGCCGGACTCGAGGAGCTCGAGGCGGACCTGCACGAGCACATCCACCTCGAGAACAACATCCTCCACAAGCGCGCCTTCAGCGGCTGAAAGGCTCCCGCCCTCTGGCGGATTCCCGTCAACGGCCGGCTCCGCGCCGCGTCCAAGAGGCGTAGCCTGGATCGCAGCGCCGTGTCCCCCGCCAAGACAAGCCTGCTGGTGGTCCTGACCGCCCTCGCAACGGCCCTCGCCCTGCGCCTGACCGCCCCGACCCAGGGCGGGCGCGGGGCATGGGCTGGAACACTCGAGCCCGCGGGCGGGACGCCGTTGCCCGCCGAGGCCCTCGAAGGACTCCGGGCCCAGCTCGATCGCATCGAGTCGAGGCTGAAGGAGCTCGAGCTCGAACCTCCGGTCGCGGGGCCGGCACGCGCGGAAGGCACGCTCCCCGACTCCACGCGTGACGAGCCCTCCGCTCGCCTCCCCGCCGGCGGCGATCAGGTCACGCTCGCGAGCCTGTCGCTCCAGCTCGCCGAGCTACGCGGCCTCCTCGACGAGCACGTGCAGGAGGGGCGCGCGGAGCGCGAGGCCAACCTCGGCCTGGCCCGCGCCAAGGAGCTGCGCCCGGAGCCGGACTGGGAGCGGCTCCAGGCCCTGATCGACCTCCAACGCGTCGACGAAGCCCGAGCCCTGCGAGAGGTGCGCCTCCTCACGCCAGCGGACGTCGTGCGCCGCTTCGGCTCCCCCACCGAGGTCTGGCACGACCAGAACGGCAGCAACTGGCTCTTCGGCGCGGACCGGGACGGGAGCGGTCGCTACCACACGGAGGTCTGGATGTGCTTCCAGGACGGCTACGTGACCATGCTCGGCGTGCGCTGACCCGAGCGCGATCCGGCGCCGGGGACGCGACTACTTGCGATCGTCCTCCAGGGCGCCGCAGCCGGCCAGGGCCTCGATCACCCGCTCGGCGACCGCGGGGCGGCAGACGACCAGCTCGTGGTTGACCGGGTCCGCCTGGTTGTAGCGGTGCTCCTCGCCGCGCAGCTTGCAGACGTGCCAGCCCAGGGCCCGCGCGACGGTCTCGGGGGCGCAGGTGTCCCACTCCTTGAGGCCGACCTTGTGCACGTAGAGGTCGGCCTGGCCGAGGAGCAGCAGGCAGACCTTGTTGCCGACGGAGCCGGCGCGCACGAGCTCGCCCCCCATCTCGGCCTGGAAGTTCTCCATCCAGGGCGGGGTGTGGCTGCGCGAGCAGGCGATGCGCGGGGTCTCGGGCATCGGACTGTCGCCGCGCGCGAGCTCGCCGCCGCCGACCAGGCCGGCGCGCTCCTGGCCCTCGAGGGCCACGGCCCAAAGGGTGCGCCCCTGGGCCGGCAGATCGACGGCCGCCAGGCCGCAGCTCCCGCCGAAGGTCAGGGCCACGTGCACGGCCCAATCCTCGCGGAGCTGGCTGTACTCCTTCGTGCCGTCGAGGGGGTCGATGATCCAGGCGCGCTCCTTCTCGAGGCGCTCGGCGGAGTCGCGCGTCTCCTCGCTCAGCACCCCGTCCTCGGGGTAGCGGCCGAAGAGGGCGCCCTGCAGGTAGCCGTCGCAGGCCTGGTCGCCGACGTCGGCCAGCATGCGGCCTTCCCAACGCTCTTCCTCGCGCAGCCCGAGGGCGCGCTGGCCCGCCTGGCGGGCGATGGCGATGGCGAACTGGAGGTCGGTATCGAGGGTCTCGGGGGAGATCGTGGGCGGAGTCATGGGCGCAGAGGATAGCGGCCCGCTGCCCGCCGCGGAGGCCCTATCCGCGCCTTCCCCCCGAGCAGCCGAGGCTCACCAGAGCCGACCCTCGCGGGCGTCGTAGACGAGCTCCCCGTCGCACCACACGCGCTCGACGGATGTGCGCGGGTCGGCCACGTCGCCGCCGAGCAGGAGCACGTCGGCGTCCTTGCCCGGCTCGAGGCTGCCGATCCGATCGCCGAGGCCCATGGTCTCGGCGGGGATGATCGTCAGCCCCCGCAGGCCCTCGAGGTTCGCGCCGTCGAGGCCGTAGCGCAGCCCCATGGCCGCCTGGAGCGAGAGCTCCTCCTGGGTCGGGGTCCCGAAGCCTCCGGTGCCGTCGACGCAGTCGGTATTGAAGCCGATCGAGCGGTGGCCGCGGGCCTGGTACTCGGCGGCGCAGCCGAGGATGCGGCCGTCGGTGTCGAGGCGATCCCAGGAGAAGACGATGCGGCTGCGCGCGATCATGCGCGGGCCGAGGATCGCCGCCACGCCGTACTCTTCGGCGAGGCCCCCGTAGAGGTAGCCGCCGAAGCTGCCGTGGTCGATGAAGACGGGCAGGCCCAGCTCCTTGGCGACCATGATGATCGTCATCATGACCACCTGGCCGAACTGGGTGTGGGTCGAGACCTGCGCGTCCCCCTTGCGCAGCGAGCGGAAGATCTCGAGCCGGATGTCCTTCTCCGGCCGCGGGCCGTCGCCCGCCTCGAAGGCCTCCCAGCGCTTGGCGTAGGCGATCCCGCGCCGGAAGGTGTTGCGCGTGTTCCAGTTCATGAAGCTGCGCGAGACGCCCACGGTCCAGCCCTCGGGGTTGCCCGCCTGGGCGAGCTTGAGGGAGCCGGGATTGCGCACCTCCGCTCGCTCGTACTCCTCGTGGGCCGTCTTGAAGAGCAATCCGTGCCCGCCCATGTTCGAACCCGAGCCGGGGATGTGCAGCACGGTCGTCACACCCCCGGCGAGGCCCTTGCGCAGCCGGATGTTGCCGGGGATGACCCCCGCGCTGACGCGCAGGCCGGGGTTCGTCAGGTAGACCGTGTCGTTGATGTCGTTCGGGAAGAAGGGCACCGGCGAGCCGACGTGGCTGTGCAGCTCGACGAGTCCCGGCATCAGCCAGCCCTCGCCGCAGTCGACGAGCTCGAAGCCCGCGGGGATCTCGAGCTCGTCCGCGCGCCCCACGGCGAGGATCTTGCCGTCCTCCACCAGCAGGAGACCCCCGTCGACGACCGGCGCGCCCTCCCGGGCGAGGGTCAGGATCTTGGCGGCCTTGAGGGCCAGCCCGCCCGCGGTGGCGGGCGGCGGCGCGACGGCCAGGGCGAGGGCGATGGCGACCGGGGCGAGGAGCGGGCTGCGCATGGTGGACCTCCGTGCGGGGTGACGCACTCGATCCTAGGGACGCTCCCCGCGATGGCGAGGGCTTCCACGCAGCACTTACCCCGGCCCGACGCGGGCCTTACGACCCGCGTCGGGCGCGGGACTCAGCCCCAGGAGAGGTCCTGGTCGGCGATCGGCAAGCGCCGCACCCGCTTGCCGCAGGCCGCTGCGATCGCGTTGCAGAGGGCCGGAGCGAAGGGCGGCACGCCGACCTCCCCCACGCCCCCCGGGGGCGCGTCGCTCTCGACGACCTCGACCTCGATCTCCTGCGGCGACTCCTGCAGGCGCGCGATGCGGTAGCTGTCGAAGTTCGACTGCTCGACGGCGCCGCCCTTGGCGCTGATCTCGCTGAAGCGCGCGAGGGAGGTGCCGAAGACGGCGGCGCCCTCCATCTGCGCCTTCACGCGATCGGGGTGGATCACCGTGCCCGCGTCGATCACGACCCAGGCGGCGGGGATCGAGAGCTTCCCGTCCTTCGTGACCTCGACCTCGACGACGTTCGCGCAGTAGCTCAGGAAGCTGCGGTGGCAGGCGATGCCGAGGGCGCGCCCCGCGGGGAGCTCGCGCCCCCAGCCGGCCATCTTCGCGGCGCGCTCGGTGACGTGGCGCAGGCGGGCGGTGTCGACCGGATACTCCTCCTGGGAGGCCCCGTGGTTGCCGTAGCGCACGCCCGCGAGGTCGACGTGGCGATCCGGGCCGAGGAGCTCGAGCAGGAACTCGAGCGGGTCGCGGCCCGCCTTGCGCGCGAGCTCGTCGGCGAAGGAGCAGACCCCGAAGGCGTGGTAGATGTTCGCCACCGAACGCAGCCAGCCGATGCGCACGTGGGCGTCCGCCGGGCCGTTCTCGACGCGCAGGTTCGGGATGGCGTAGGGCAGGTTCGTGAAGCCGAGCCCCATCTCCCCCGCGCCGCCCTCGCGGGCACCCGGAGCGAAGGTCGAGGAGATGGGCGGGAAGGCCGAGCGCTGCAGCCAGGCCGTCGGGAGGCCCTTCTCGCCCTGGACCGCGGAGAGGTGCAGGCCCGCCACGGCGTGGTAGTAGTCGTGGCGAATGTCGTCCTCGCGCGTCCAGAGGACGTGCACCGGCTGGCCCAGCTCGCGCGCGAGCAGGGCCGCCTCGACGACGTAGTCCGGCTTCGACTTGCGGCCGAAGCCGCCGCCGAGGAGCGTCACGTTGACGCGCACGGCGTCGCGCTCCAGCTCGAGGGCTCCGGCCACCGTGTCCTGGGCCGCCTGGGGGTTCTGCGTCGGGCACCAGACCTCGCAGCCGGTCACGTTGCCGTCCGAGTCGAAGGCGACCTCCGCCACGGCGCAGGGGGGCTCCATCGGCGCGTGGGCCAGCAGCGGCACGTAGTAGTCCGCCTCGTGGACGTCGGCCTCTCCGGCATCCGCGAAGGCCGCGTCCACGTCTCCCGCCTCGCGCCAGACCTTGCCCGGGGCGCGGGCCGTCTCGGCCAGCTCCTCCTCGTAGGCGACCGAGTCGTAGTCCGCGTGCTCGCTCTCGCCCCACTCGACCGCCAGGGCCTCACGGCCCTTCATCGCTGCCCAGGTCGAGGTCGCGAGCACCGCGACGCCCCCCAGGGGCTGGAAGAGGGGCGCGCCCTGGAAGGTCGGCAACTCGACGACCCCCACGACGCCCGGCACGGCCTCCGCCGCCTCGGCGTCGTAGCCGACCGGCGCCGCGCCGAGCACGGGCGAACGAGCGACCACCGCGTAGAGCTGGTCGTCGCGCCTCGCGTCCAGACCGAAGGTCGCCGTGCCACGCACGAGGCCCTCGAGGTCTGCCAAGGGCACGTTCGTGCCGACGATGCCTCCCTCGCCGGGGGCGAGGAAGACGAGCTCCTCGCGCTCGGGGACCTCCAGCTCCGCGGCCGCCTCGACCAGCTCGCCGTAGTCGAGGGAGTCCCCGGTGGCCTCGTTCGTCACGCGGTGCTTGCGCCCGCGGCACTCGGCGGCGTCCACGCCCCAGCGATCGGCGGCGGCACGCTCGAGCATCGTGCGCGCCGTCGCGCCGGCCACGCGCATGCGCTGGTAGAACTGGCGCACGCTGCGGGAGCCGTCGGTGTTCTGGTCACCCAGGCGCCGGTCTCCCGGGGCTTGTTCGATGCGGCAACGGTCCCAGTCCGCCCCCAGCTCGTCCGCGACGACCATGGGCAGCGACGTGCGGATGCCCGTGCCCATCTCCGAGCGGTGGGCGATGATCGTCACCGTGCCGTCGCTCGCGAGAGCGAGGTAGAGGTCGGGCTCGAAGTCGGGCGCCGCGCTGCCCCGCAGCACCGCAAGGGCCGGCGAGGCGCCGGCGCGCACCGCGAGCACGAAGGAGGCGCCGCCCAGGGCGGCGAGGAGCGCGCGCCGCGAGGGACGCGGGCCCGAGCTCGTGATCGGCGTGCTCATCGCTCACCTCCCGCCGCCGTGTGGATGGCGGCCCGGATGCGCGTGTAGGTCCCGCAGCGGCAGAGGTTGCCGCCCATGGCCTCGTCGATCTCGGCGTCCGAGGGCTCGGGGTGCTTCGCGAGCAACGCCGACGCGCTCATGATCTGTCCCACCTGGCAGTAGCCGCACTGGGGCACGCCGTGCTCCATCCAGGCCCGCTGCACCGGGTGCAGCTCGCCTTCGGGGGCGAGGCCCTCGATGGTGGTCACCTCCAGGTCGCCGAGGCCGCCCACCGCGAGGCTGCAACTGCGCGTCGCCTGGCCGCCCACGTGGACCGTGCAGGATCCGCAGAGGGCCTTGCCGCAGCCGAACTTCGTTCCGCGCAAGCCGAGCAGGTCGCGCAGCACCCACAGGAGGGGCATCTCCGGGTCGGCATCGACCTCGTGTCGCTGCCCGTTCACTCGCAATTCGATCATGGGGTTCCTCTGGCGGTTTCGTCTGCCTCGGGGGGTCCTCGAGCGGCCACAAGGTAGCGCAAGCGCGGCCCGGGTGCCCGACGGCAGTCAAGACCTCATGGAGAATCGACGAGCCGACCCGACTCAGCGTGAGCCGCCGCCGGCCCCGATCCCGTGCAGCGCCTCGTGATGCGCCGCCGGCAGCAGGACGAGATCCACCGTGACGGCTTCGACCCCTGAGCGCACGTCGAAGGGCTGGCCTCGCGCTGGAGCCCAGCGCTCCCCGGCCACCGTGCCCCCGTCGCACAGCACCCTGTATTGCCCCTCCGGCACGTGCTCGAAGTGAAAGCGACCCTGCTCATCGCTCGTGACACCGTGGACGAAGGTGCGTCCTCGTGGCTCGTGCGAACCGAGCTGAACGATTCGCACGCGCAATCCCTCGATGACTCCCCCGCCCGCGCTCAAGAGGGTCCCGATCACGGGGGCGCCCCCGAGCTCGAAGGTGTGCGCATAGGACTCCCCGCGCGGAACGCCAATGCGTGTCCTCAACCTCCGGTTCGAGCCCTCGATCGTGAAGCGGTAGTTCCCCGACCGGGGCAGCTCGAGCTCGAAGCGCCCGTGGATGTCGGACGTCGTTCGAAAGCTCGTCGTTCCCCGCATGCAGCTGACGCGCAATGGGCCGATCCCGACGCCGGAGTCGACGGCCGTCCCGACGAATCGGATCGGCTTGCGCTCCTGCCGCCAGGAGCCCGGGCTGCCGCCGGTCAGCGGTCCGAGGCTCATCCGGCCGATAGGCTCGTCGGATCGAATCGCCATTCGCGCGGCCCCCGACTCAGCGCCGGTCGCGCCGGTGCCCGGAACCAGCGCTGTCCCATGGACACCCGCGGCTCCCGGCTCCACCAGGGCTGCCCCCGGAGTCACCGCGGCCGCCGAGGAAGGCGGCCCTCCTCCTAGACTCCGCAGCCCGACCACGAAGGCCGCGGTGACGAGCAAGCAGGCGCCCGACCACCGCGCCCCGCGCATCACCACTCCCGACGGCGGCAGAGGTCCGCGGCGAGCTCGCGCACCCGCGGGTCGCCGTCGGCGCGCCGTGCGCGCACGCCCGCGGCGATCTCCGGCGCGTCGAGCTCGAAGTTGCGCACCATCTCGAGGGCCTCGCGGCGCTGGACGGCCGTGCCGTGCTCGAGTTGGTCGAGCAGGTAGCGCCGATCGAGAGCGGAGGGCTTCGTGACGCGCAGCAGCGCCTGCAGGGCGCGCGGTCTCCCCGCGTAGAGGTCGCGGCGCAGGTCGACGGCGCGCTCGACGCTGGCCCGGCCCTGGGAGGCGAGCAGCTCCTGCCAACCGTCCACCGGCAAGGGGCCGGTGCGCATCCGACAGAGCAGGCCCTGCTGCCTGCGGTCGAGGTCCATCCCGGCCAGGAGCCGCACCGCGGTCGTCCTCGGGTAGGAGAGGTAGGACTCACTCTCGCTCATCAACAGCCCCAGGGCGTAGTCCGTGAAGCGCTCCGGATCGAGGTCGAGCTCGCACACGAGCCGCATGGCCCGCATGTGGAAGTCGTTGGGCGAGCCGCCCGTCTTGGGGTTGCCCCGCTCGAGGATCGTCCACAGCTCGGCCGCCTCCGCGCGGGCATCCCGCCCTCGGCGCAGCTCGCCCCGGGCGCGGATCCCGAGGGTGGCGACGCGCGTCCAGGCGGAGTCCGTCACCAGGAGCTCGCAGGGACCCGCGTAGCCCCGGAAGTCCAGGGCCCCCCAGAGGGCCTCGGGGTCGGTGACGGCCGCCTGCGCGACGAAGAACTCGAAGGCGAGCGGTGGCGCGGGATCGGTGATCCAGCCGGCGGCCTCCATCGCCGGCAAGAGCTCCATGGGCGACTCGCAGCGGCGCACGAGGGCCGCCAGGGCCTCGGCGGTCCGATCGTCGTGCTGACGGAGGCAGGGGACTCGCTCGCGCAGCTTGCGCGGTGGATCGACCTCGTCCCGATCGGGCTGCAGGAACTCGACGTGGGCGACGTAGGCGGCGCGGACGCGCGACCCGCTCTCCCCGGCGTGGCAGAGGGCGCGCAGGGCCTCCTCGCCCACCCGTCCGGGTCGCTCGAGGCGCGCCTCGAGCCAGGGACGCGCGACCTCCAGGGTCTGCGGAGCCCCGAGCACGGAGAAGGTGAGGCGGCCGAGCAGCTCGAGCTCCGAGTCGATCGATGGCGCCGGCCCTTCAGCCTCGATCCACTCCGCGACGAGCCGTGCCCGCAGCTCGTCGTCCTCCGGAGCGACGAGGCCCAGACTGCGCCGGTGCAGGTGGGCTTCGTCGAAGGGCCGCACGCGCCCCGCGGGAGCGGCCCCGACGAGGGTCGCGAGCTCCGCGCGCGCTCCATCGGCCAGGGGTCCACCGGCGGTGAGGTCGAGCAGGGCCGCGCGGAGGCGCGGCTCCCGCGCGGGACGGCGGTCGTAGGTCGAGCGCGGCACGAGGCGCTCGAGGACGAAGCGCCGGAGCTCGAGGTCCACGCTCGCGTCGAGGAGGAGCTCCGCCAGGACGCGCTCCGCCTCCTCGCCGGCGAAGCGCCAGGCCCAGGCGAAGCCGAGGATGCCGAGCGCGTCCTCGCCGTCCAGCTCGGTTTCTCCTTCGCGCGCCCAGAGCGAGGTTCTCCAAGTCACCCGCGACTCGCCGAGCCATTCGACCAACGCGCGCAAGGCGCGCTCCACCTCTCGGTGGCGCGCGACGAGGCTCAGCGCCGCACGCGCGCGTCTGGGGCGAGCCCCCGAGTCGAGGGCCGCGAGCAGCTCCTCCTCGGGCAGGTCCAGCAGCCAGGGACGGACGTCGAAGGAGGCCGAGCTCATGCCCAGTCGAGCCTCGAAGGACTCGCCGCCGGAGACGCCAAAGTGGGCTGGGCTGAGGGGATCGTGGGGAATCTCCCAGTCGGTGAGCACCGCATCGACGTCGCAGCGCAGGTCTCCCCCCAAGCCGTCGCGCAAGGCGTCGATCACACGCGGAAAGCGTTCGTCCGCATAGTAGAGGCACCACAGGGCTTCGCGTGCTTCGGGGCCGCCGGCGCGGAAGCGCGCGAGCCACTCGTCGACGGAGCGCGTGCCGTGGTCGACCGCCGGGACCACGAGCTGGTCGAGCCGCTGCGCGCTCCAGGGCACGCGCCCGATGCGCAGGGCTGAGGCGGTGAGCGTCAGCGCCATGAGCCCCGCGAAGGCCACGAAGCCCCTCGACGCCTGACGCCAGCGGGAAGACGCCCTCACCGGGACCATCTCCGCTCGGGTGCCCGGAGGAAGCCCGCGCCATCGACCCGCTCGTCGTTCGCGGCGAGGGGCAGGCGCAGGACGTGCTCCTCGGGAAGGGAGAAGCCGTCCACGACGAAGGCCTCGCCCGTGACGGCCTCGTAGCTCAACTCGCCTTGCTGGTGCGGACGGGCAACGAGCCGAAAGCGCCCCTCGGGCACGTACTCGAAGACGAAGCGCCCCAAATCGTCCGTGCGGGCCTGGGTCGGGAAGTGCGTGGTCGAGGCCTCGTCGTCGTCCGGCCTCCACTCGAGCCGCACGTCGACGTCCTCCAGAGGCGCGCCCTGCGGGTCGACCACGCGCCCGACGACGTGGCTGCCCTCGAACTCGAGACGCAGGAAGTCCCCCGCCGCGCGCACGGAGCGGTGCGTCACGAGCCGTCGCCCCGGCGCCTCGACCGTGAACCAGTAGTCGCCCGCGCCGGGGAGCCAGAGTTGGAAGCCGCCCAGCTCGTCGCTCGTGGTCTCCGCATGAAAGCCCCCACCACGGCAGGTGATCGCGTAAGCGGGCTTCATCCCCGCCCGGTCGACGACGACGCCGTTCAGCGACCACTCCATTCCTTCCGGAGCCGGACTCGGTCCGGGGAGCGCCGCCGACCAGGAGCCCACGCGCGCGGTCGGCGCTTCTCTCGCCGGCGGCGCGCCGCGCTCCCCGGGCGCGCGGTGCCGCGGGAGGTCGGTCGCCCGCTCCTCCACGACGGTTTCCTCGGCCGATGCCCCCACCGCCAACGTCGGCGCGGAGCCGTCGTCGGGGGCCCCGAGAGCCAGGACCAGGGCCCCGGCCGCGAGGGCCGCGGCGCCGAGGGCGAGCAGGCTTCCCGTTCCCATGGATCCAGGGTACGGCGCATCTCGCTTGCCGCGAGCCTCGAGCAGGCGACCGCTCGCTCAGCTCCCCGCCGAGGGCTCCGGCGCGGGCTCCAGGCCCAGCCGCCGGGCCTCGACCCGCATGACCTGCTTGGCGACCTCGGTCTCGGTCGCCGCGGGGCTGGCCTCCTTGACCAGGCTCTTGCGGGCGTAGGCGTCGAAGAGCTCGGCCTTCTCCGCGAGCAGCTCGACCAAGGCCTCGTCGCAGGTGCCGCGCGCGAGCAAGCGGTGCACGAGCACACGCTGGGTCTGCCCCATGCGGTGCGCGCGGGCGACGGCCTGGGCCTCGGTCGAGGGCTTGGTCTGGGGCTCGAGCAGCACCACCGCCGAGGCGGCCTGGAGGTTCAGGCCCTGGCCGCCGGCGTCGATCTGCAGGAGGAGCAGCGCGTGCCCCTCGCGGGCACCGAAGTCGTCGCAGAGGGCCTGGCGGTCGCGTGGCTGGACAGCGCCGGAGATCGTGCCGACCGACTCGAAGCGCTCGGCCACCGCCGCCAGCACGTCGAGGAAGTAGGAGAACACGAGCACCTTGCGCCCCGACTCGCGGTGGTCGACGAGCAGCTCCTCGAGGCGCTCGAGCTTGGCGGAGGGTGTGCCGACCGAGCCGAGGGTCGCTGCGCGGCGCATGCCCATGAAGTTGCGCGCCGCCACCTCGGCGCGGTAGGCCGCGTGGTCCTCGGGGCCGTTCTCCACCCACTCCTCGACCTCGAGGCGCTCGGGGAGCTCGGTCAGGACGTCCTCCTGGTTGCGGCGCAGGTAGACCTTCGACACGGCGCGGTGGAATGCGCGCACCGAGCCGAGGGCCGCGTCGAGGGCGAGCTCCTGGCCCCGCAGCTCGGCGGCGTCCGCCGGGCGGATGGCCTCGATCAGATCGAGGAACTCCCGCGGGTGGTTCTCCATCGGCGTGCCGGACATGAGCACGGCGTGGTCGCTGCGCGCGAGCAGCCGCCGCACGGCCTGCGTGCGCCCGGCCTCGGGGTTCTTGACGTAGTGGGCCTCGTCGACGGCGCAGAGCGCGAGCCCCTCCTGCCTCGACTCGAGCACCGCGCCGAGGTCCGCGCCGCGCAAGGTCGCGTAGGATGTGATCGCGACGCCGCCCACGCGCAGCCAGCTCGCCAGGCGCTCCTCGAGCTCGTCGCCGTAGACGAGGAAGGGCTCCAGCCCCGTGAAGCGCCGCACCTCGCGCTCCCAGTTCACCAGCAGGCCCGCGGGGGCCACGACGAAGAAGCGCGCGCGCTCCTCGTCCTCCGCCAGGTGCACCATCGCCGCCAGGGCCTGCATCGTCTTGCCCAGGCCCATCTCGTCGCCGAGGATCGTGCGCTGCTGGACGAGCAGGTACTTGGCGCCGAAGGCCTGGTAGGGTCGCAGAGTCGCACGCAGGGCGCCGTCCCGCAGCTCGAAGGCCTCGACCCGCGCCGCGACCTCGCTCGAGAGGCCGCCGCGGCCCGCGCGCTCGCCGCGCGGCGGGCGCAGGCCGAGCTGGGCCAGGACCTCCTCGAGGGCGGCGCAGCAGGCCGCGTAGCGCGCGCCGAATTCGCGGCGCGTCGCGTTCCCGTCGCGCCGCTCCGGGCGGAAGGCGCGCAGGGCCTCGCGGCCGCGGCGCGCCTCCTCCAAGCTGCCGTCCGCCGCCAGCGCCTCCGCGCGCTCGGCCAGGCGCTCGCTCGCCTCGCGCGCCGCCGTGGCCCGCGCGCGCCGCAAGGGCGAGAGGATCCAGCTCCCGAGGTCGGTCCCGCGCTCGACCTCGCGCCGCTCGCGGGCGAGCTCCGCGCCCTGCCTCCGCAGGCGTTGCGCGTCGGGCCCCGCCGCCTCGCGGGCGTCCAGGAAGTCGAGCAGGCGGCGGGCGAGGGGCTCCGCGCCGGGCGTGTCGAGCTCCCCGCGCGGCGGCGGCGGGCCCTCGCGACTCCGGCGCTCGAGAGCCACGCGTGCCGCCTTCGCCACCCGCCGGGCGCCCTCGGGGCCGACCCCGTGCACACGCGCCAGGCGCCGCGGCGAGACCCCGGCCACGTCGGCCAGGCTGCGGTAGCCCGCCTCGCGCAGGGCGCCCCAGCGCACGCGGCTCGCGCCGGCCTCGCGCAGGGTCTCGACGTCCGTGCGCTCGAGCTCGTCGCGGGCGCTGGCCGCGGCCCAGTCCTTGGCCGCGCGCTCGAGGGGCCGCCGCCAGGGCTCGAGGGCGCGGTCGAAGCGCTCCGCCTCGCGCACCACCGGGCGCACGGCCCGCCGCGCCCGCCGGCGCGCGCGGCCCAGGCCGCTGCGCTGGAAGGCGATCCCGAGCCCCGTCCCGAGGGCGGCGAGGCCCCCGACCACGACGCTGGCGAAGCCGCCGATCAGGGGCGTGAGGAAGAGCAGGACTCCCACGACGCGCGCAGGCTACGGCCTCCGGCGCGTGACCGCTACGCCGGCTCCTCTCGGGACGCCCGGCCGAGGACCTGGGCGATGCCCGCCACGACGAAGAGGGCGGCCAAGTAACCCAGCCAGCTCACCGCGTCCGCCGGCACCCAGGCCATCTCCAGCGCCAACAGGAGCTCCATGACACCGAGGGTGATCAAGGGGTTGCAGGTGATGATGAGCGAGACCTGGTAGGCCGGCAGGCGCTTGAGGGCCTCCCCCAGGGCGCCGTAAGCGAGCAGGGTGTTGAGGCCGAGGAAGACGAGCAGCGCCCAGGTCAAGAGGTCCAGCTCGGCGAGCAGGCCGAAGTCGGCCCAGGCGCCGAGCAAGAGGATCGGCAGGCTGTAGAGCACGAGGTTCAGGTCCTGGGGCGCGTGGCCACGCTGCACGAGCAGCTTCTGCAGGGCCGCGTAGCCGGCCCAGGTCACCGAAGCCCCGACGAGCAGGCCGAGTCCGAGCTGCAGGGCGCCCGCTTCGACGACGCCGCTGTCGAACTTGTCCCAGTAGAAGAGGACGAAGCCGACGACGGTCAGGAGCACGCCGGCGACCTGGGCGCGATTCAGGCGCTCCTTGAAGAAGGCCACGCCCGCGACCGCGAGCAAGAGAGGCGCGAGCTGGATCAGGATCTGCGCGAAGCTCGGCGTCGTCAGGGCGAGTCCCTGCATGTAGCCGACGTAGTTGGCGCAGAGGCAGAGGGCCGCCAGCACGGCGAGGACGGGCGGGCGTCGCAGGACGACGAGCCGGCGTCGGTCGCGCCAGCCGATCGCCGCCGCCAGGACGCCGAAGGCGAAGGTGAAGCGGAACCAGACGATCGTGACCGAGTCCACCTCCTCGGAGACGACCTTCATCACGATCGCCAGGAAGCCCCAAAGGAAGGCGGTGGCCGAGGCCATCAGGAGACCCAGGCGGCGTTCGCTGCGCATGCCTCCTCCCTGGCGTGCCGACTCGCTCGGCGGCCTACTCGTAGGTCCCGTGGTGGCAGTAGAAGAACTTGTCCACCACGTCCCCCTTGCGCCGCCACTCGCCCTCCATGAAGTAGGTGGGCTTGCGCGGGTCCACGCCGGTCGGGTCCTTGCGGGCCTTGAAGTGCAGGCTGAAGACGTCCCCCGCGTCCACCTCGCGCTCCCGGATCGGGAACCAGGACTGGCGCCAGTGGGTCATGGGCGAGTCGTGGGCGGTCGAGAGCACGACGCCGGGGGCGAGCACCGCTTCGAAGTGCCCGAGGAAGCCGTGCAGGCGGCCGGGCCGCGTAATCTCGAAGTCGACGCTCGCTTCGAACCAGTAGTCCTCCATCGGGTCGCGCAGGCAGTCGATGTCGGCCACGATCGCGGCCGGCGCCAGGGCTTGGGCCTTGTCCCCCTCGACCGAGTTCGTGTCGAGGTCCGCGATCTCGGCGTTGACCATCGGCGTGTAGTCGAAGCCGTAGAGGTCGTCCTTCCAGAAGCCCAGGCCGTGCTCGTCGTAGAGCTTCGGCTCCTCGATCGGCGTCAGGCACATGCGGATCGCGCCGGGGATCATGCGGCCGCCGGGAGCGAGGTGCTTGTCGCGGGCGCGGCAGACGCTCTCGAACATGGCCTCGGTCAGGGCGAACATGCCCATCCACTCGGAGACGATCAGGTCGACCTTGCCGGGGAGCTCGATCTCCTCGGCGACCCCGTCGACGCACTCGATCACGCCGCCGAATCCGTTGACCTCGACCAGCTCCTCGGTGACCGAGAGGATGTCGGACTGGTCGACGGCGTAGACCCTGTCCGCCCCCGCGCGAGCCGCGAAGAAGCTCAGGATGCCGGTGCCCGCCCCGACGTCGAGCACGGTCATGCCGGGCTCGACCAGGGCCTCGATGGCACGGCCGTAGGCCTCGGTGCGCACCTTGTCCGCGAGCATCATGCGGTGGACCTCGGCCCCCGCGTAGCTCTCGAAGTACTGCTGGTCGCCCTCGGGCTCGACCTGCTGCAGGGGGCGCTCGGCCCGCCCGCCGGACTCAGCGCTCACCGATCGGCACGTAGTCGGCGCCGTGCCCGCCCGTGTAGATCTGACCGGGGCGGAAGATGCGGTTGTCCTGCATCTGCTCGTCCCAGTGGGCGAGCCAGCCCGCGACGCGGGCGATGGCGAAGATGGGCGTGAAGACGTCCGTCGGGATGCCCATTTTCTGGTAGACGATGCCGCTGAAGAAGTCGACGTTGGGGTAGATGCCCTTCTGGCCGAGGCGCGCCACGACCTGCTTCTCGAGCTCGAGCGCGATGTCGTAGATCGGCGTGCGGCCGTGGGTCTCGAACATCTCGCGCGCGAGGAGCTGCAGGTTCGTCGAGCGCGGATCCTTCGTCTTGTAGACCCGGTGGCCGAAGCCCATGATCTTCGCCTTCGCGGCGACGCGCTCCTCGACCCAGGCCTCGACCGCCTCGACCGAGCCGATCTTCTCGAGCATCAGGAGCACGCGCTCGTTCGCGCCGCCGTGGAGCGGCCCCTTGAGGGAGCCAATGGCCGAGGCGCAGACGCTGTAGGGGTCGGCCTCGGTCGACGCCACGACGCGCGCCGTGAAGGTCGAGGCGTTCATCGTGTGGTCGGCGTGCAGCACGAGGGCCACGTCGAGCACGCGCGCGACGAGCTCCTGGGGCTTCTCGCCGTTCAGCATCCACAGGAAGTTCGCGGCGTTCGAGAGGCTCGGGTCGGGCTCGACGATGTCCTGGCCCGCGCGCACGCGAGCGAAGGCGGCGACCAGGGTCGGCGTCGCGGCGACCAGGCGCGCGTAGGCCTCGCGGCGCTCCGCGGCGTTCTTGACGTTGCAGCTCGGGCTGTTCATGCCCAGGGCCGCGTAGCCGACCTGCAGGGCCGCCATCGGGTGGCCGTCCTTCGGCAGGCTCGCGATGGTCTCGAGCACGGGGCGCGGCAAGCTGCGGCGCTCGGCGAGCTCGGCGCGGAAGGCTTCGAGCTCGGCTTGCCGCGGCAGGCGGCCGTGCAGGAGCAGCCAGGAGACTTCCTCGAAGCTGCTGTGCTCGGCGAGGGCCTCGATCGGGAAGCCCCGGTACTCGAGCACTCCCGCCTGGCCGTCGATGTAGCTGATCGCGCTCTCGGAGGCGGGGATGCCGGCGAGGCCGGGGACGAGGGTGGGGTCCTTGACGGTCACGGTGGGATCGCGGAGTCGCGGCGGGGTGGACCGCGCTCGGGGAGGGCAGGGAGAAGCGGGCGCCCGGCCGTTGCGTGAGCCGCGGCCGGGCTCGGTGCTCAGGACTTCGACAGGCCGGGTCTAGACCTAGCGCGAAAGATACTCGATCAGCAGCCGAGTTCCAACTCCGGTACCCCCGGAGCCCCCCGTGTAGTCCCTGGAACCCTGGTTCCAGGCCGTCCCGGCGATGTCCAGGTGGCTCCACTCGGTCTTGCCCACGAAGTTCCGCAGGAAGTGAGCCCCCACGATCGAGCCGCCCCCCATGTTCGGGGTGCAGATGTTGCGCAGGTCCGCGGGGCCGGCGGCCAGGTTCTCGTCGAAGGCGGGGTGCAGCGGCATGGGCCAAACGGTCTCGCCGGTGGCCTGGCCGGCCTCGACCAGGGCGTCCCGCAGGCGGTCCGTGGTCGAGTAGCAGCCGCTCATCTCGTGGCCCAGGGCCACGATCACCGCGCCCGTCAGGGTCGCGAGGTCGATGATCGTATCGGGGGCGACTTTCTCGACCGTGTAGCAGAGGGCGTCCGCCAGGATCAGGCGGCCCTCCGCGTCGGTGTTGATGACCTCGACCGTCTTGCCGTTCATCGCGACGTGGACGTCGCCGGGCTTGGTCGCCTTGCCGTCGCAGAGGTTCTCCGAAGTGGGCACGATGCCGTGCACTTCGTAAGGCACGTCGAGATCCCGCAGCGCATGGAAGGCGCCCAGCACCGCCGCGCTGCCGGACATGTCGTAGCGCATCTCCTCCATGCCGCGGCTCGGCTTGATGCTCGTGCCGCCGGCGTCGAAGGTCAGGCCCTTGCCGACGAGCGCGACCTTGCCCCTGGCCTCGCCCTTGGGCTTGTAGACGAGGTGGATCAGTTTGGCCGGCTCCTCCGAGCCCTGGGAGACTCCCAGCAGGAGCCCCATGCCGAGGCGCTTCATGGCGGCCTCGTCCAGCACCTTGCAGCTGATGCTGCGGCGGTCGCGGGCCAGCCCGCGGGCCCGCTCGGCGAGCAGCGTCGGGGTGAGCTGGTTGCCCGCCAGATTCTGCAGGTCGCGCGTGAAGAGGTTCGCCTCGGCCAGCACGGTCCCGCGCTGGACGCCCGTCTTGAAGTCCGCGCCGTCGCCGTGCACCGAGATGCGCTTGAGGGGGCGAGCCTCGGGCTTGCTCTTGCCGAGGTCGTAGCGATAGCTCGCCATCAGCGCGCCCTCCGCCACCGCCTGGCCCACCGCCCCGGAACCGCCGGCGAGCTTGGCGAGCTTCGGTCCGACGTGGAAGGCCGCTCCCTTCGCGCGCTCGGCGTCCGCCGCCTTGAGCCCCACGGCCGCCGCTCGGCGCAGGCCCTCCGCGTCGAGCTCCTTGCCCTTCCCCAGCCCCACCAGGATCACCCGCGCGGGGTTGCCGCGGGTCGGATCGCAGGCGCGCGTCTTGCGGGCCTTGCCGTCGAATTCGTCGAGGGCCTTGGCCGGGAGGCCGACGCCCTTGGGGAGCTCGGGCTTCTGACCCTCGACGCCGAAGGCGATCAGGCAGTCGGTCTTGGACAAGGCGGCGCTGGTGGTCTTGGGGCTGAGCTTCATGCTGGCTTGAGGATGCGGGGGGGAGTCGTGGGCCCGCGGGGCTCACATGTCGACGTACTTGGGCCCGCCCCCGCCTTCGGGGACGACCCACTGGATGATCTCGTAGGGGTCGGCGATGTCGCAGGTCTTGCAGTGCACGCAGTTGCTGGCGTTGATCACGACGCCGCCGCCGGGCTGCGCGGAGAGTCCGCCCTCGGGGACCTCGTAGACGGCCGCCGGGCAGAAGTGCTGGCAGGGGTTGCCGTACTCGCTCACGCAACGCTCGACGCAGATGTCGGGATTCGTGATGAGCAGGTGACTCGGTTGATCCTCCTCGTGCACCGCTCCGGAGTGGTAGACGTCCGTGAGCTTGTCGAGGCAGGTGCTGTCGTTGAAGGTCGGCGCCTCGAAGCGCGACTCGGAGAGGTGACGCGTGGTCGTGTGGTCGGCGTGTCCGTCGCGACGCGCCTTGAGGCCACGACCGCCGGTGACCATCTGGACGCCCGCGTCGATGATGCCCGCGACCATCCCGCCGTCGAAGACCTGGCGCCAGTTGCGCACGCCCCAGAGCTCCTCCTTCGCCCAGGAGGCCTCGAAGAGCTCGGTGTAGCGCGCGAGCTTGGCCCCGGAGGTGTCGCCGGCCACGAGCGCCTCGCAGATCGCCTCGGCGGCCAGCATCCCGGACTTGATCGCGAGGTGCACGCCCTTGAAGGTCGCCGCGTTCAGGAAGCCAGCGCTGTCTCCCACCAGGCAGAAGCCGTCGCCGTGCAGCTTGGGCATGGCGAAGTAGCCGCCCTCGGGCACCGTCTTGGCCCCGTAGCGGACGATCTCGCCGCCGGCGATCAGCTCCGCCACGAAGGGGTGCTGCTTCCACTGCACGAACAGCGCGTGGGGGTCGAGGCGCGCGTCGTGGTGGTCCAGGCCCACGACGAAGCCCAGGCTGATGCGCGTGGGCGAGATGCCGTAGATCCAGCCTCCGCCGTAGCCGTCGTTGCCGAGGGGGTAGCCGCCGGTGTGGAAGACCGAGCCGAAGAGCTCCTTGGCGCGCTCGCCGATCTCCCAGATCTCCTTGACCCCCGTCCCGTAGGTCTGGGGGTTCTTCCCCGCGTCGAGCTCGAGGTCGCGCACGAGCCCCTTCGCGAGGTTGCCGCGCGGCCCCTCGCCGAGCACGGTGACCTGGGCGCGGACGTCCATCCCCGGCTCGAAGGTCGGCTTCTGCGTACCGTCCTTGGCGATGCCGCTGTCGCGCGTCTGCACGCCGAGCACGCGGCGCTCCTCCATCAGGAGCTTGGCGGCGGGGAAGCCGGCGTAGATCTCGACCCCCGCCTCCTCCGCGCGCTCCGCCAGCCAGCGCACGGCGTGGTTCAGCGAGATGATGAAGTTCCCGTGGTTCTTCATCTGCGGCGGGGTCAGCATCCCGTCGAAGCGCAGGTGCTTGCCCGCCTTGCGCAGGAAGGTGAAGGCGTCGTAGGTGACCTCCTTCTCGACCGGGAAGCCCCGCTCCTTCCAGTCGGGGTAGAGCTCCGCGATCCCGCGCGGGTCCATGACGGCCCCCGAGAGGGTGTGGTGGCCGAGCTCCTCGGCCTTGTCGATCACGAGGATCGTGCGCTCGCTCTCGCCGCGCTCGGCCAGGAGGCGCTGGAGGTGGATGGCGCAGGCGAGGTTGGCGGGCCCGGCGCCGACGAGCAGGACGTCGACCTCGAGCTCCTCGCGCTCGAGGTCCTGCAGGTTGAGGCTGTAGTCGCTTCGGTCGCTCATGGAGCGCGGAAGGCTAGCATGCGCGACCCCTCCGGCGGGCGAGCGGCGGGGGATTCGAGGGCCGCTCGGGGCGGCCGCGCCGAGAGGCGGCCCGATCCGCGCTCCGCGGCTTCTCAGAGCAACGGCCGAAAGCGCTCGGGGTCGAGCAGGAAGGGGTTCGTGCGGCGCTCGTGCCCGATCGTCGAGGACGGGCCGTGCCCGCAGTGGAAGGTCACGTCGTCCCCCAGGGGCACGATCTTCTCCACGAGCGAACGGATCAAGGTGTCGTAGTCCCCGCGCGGGAAGTCGCTGCGCCCGATCGAGCCCTGGAAGAGCAGGTCGCCGACGAGCGCCGTGCTCGAGGCGCGGTCGAAGAAGGCCACGTGGCCCGGCGTGTGGCCGGGGCAGTGCAGGACCTCGAGCTCGACCTCCCCGAAGCGAACGCGCTCGCCCTCCGACAGGTATCGATCGGGGCGAAAGGCCACGGCGCTGCCGGCGCCGAACATCTGCGCCTGCTGGGGCAGGGAGTCGAGCCAGAACTGGTCGTCCTCGTGGGGGCCGACGAGCTCGACGCCCAGGCGGTCGGCGAGCTCACGGGCTGCCGCCGCGTGGTCGAGGTGGCCGTGGGTCAGCAGCACGCGCTCGATCTCGGTCCCCTCGGCCGCCTCGAGCACGCGCTCCAGCTCGCCGCCGGGGTCGACGACCACGCCCTTGCCCGTCGCCTCGCAACGCAGCACCGCGCAGTTCTGCTGGAAGGGCGTGACCGGGACCGTGCGCACCTCCATCACGAGCGGTCTCCGATCCAGTGGTGGCCGGCGGCGTAGACTTCCTTCTTCCACACCGGCAGGCTCTGCTTGAGCTCGTCGATCAGGAAGCGCGCCGCCTCGAAGGCCGCCGCGCGGTGCGGGCTCGCGACGGCGATCAGGACCGAGCTCTCACCGACCGCGACCGTGCCGACGCGGTGCACGCAGAGCATGCGCAGCCGGCGCTCGGGGTCCGCGCCGCTCGGGTCCCCGCAGGTCGCGAGGCAGCGCTCGAAGATGCGCGCCATCTCCGGGTGGGCCATGCGCTCGAAGGCCTCGTAGTCGATGCGCCGCACCTCTTCGCCCCGGTTCGTCTCGCGCACGTTCCCGCTGAAGAGCACGACCGCCCCGCAGCTCGGGTCCTCGACGCGCCGGCGGCAGGCCTCCGGATCGATCGCCTCCCGGGCCAGCTCGAAGCAACCCCCCTCGAGGGGGTCGGGACCCCGGCCGCCCGAGACCGGGGGCAGCAGGGCGACCTCCTGACCGGGACGCAGGGGCGTCTCGTCGGGGACGTAGCGCTCCTCGATGACGCCCGAGACGTGGGAGAGGTCGCCGAGCCGGGGGTGGCGCTCGGCGAGCAGGCGCTTGAGGCCGCCGAGGTCGAGCTCGTCGGGCAGATCGGGGCAGACGAGCTCGCCGCGGCCCGCCCGCTCGCGCAAGCCGGCGAAGAACAGCACACGGATCTCCATGGGCGGGGCGCCCCGCGGGGCGCCGGGCGGCTAGAAGGGCGTGTCGTCGACCTCGAGGTAGTCGGGCGCGGGGCCGCCGTAGTCGCCCTCGCCGCGGCCGGAGGGCGCCGCTTGCGGCTGCGCCGGACGGCTCTCGTAGCCGCCGCCCCCGCCGCCCCCGCCGCCGCCGGCGCCGCCGCCCCCGACGAACTCCCAGGAGTCCGCGACGACGTAGAGCTTCGAGCGCTTGTTGCCCTGGGGATCGTCCCAGGTGTCGAAGCGCAGGGTGCCCTCGATGAAGGCCGGCTTGCCCTTCTGGTGGTACTTCGCGAAGGCCTCGCCGCGCTTGCCGAAGATCGTGATGTCGACGAAGGTCGGCTCCTCGCGCCACTCGCCGCTCTGGTCCTTGAAGCGCCGGTTGACCGCCAGCCCGAACTTGCAGATCGCGACGTTGTTCTGCGTGTAGCGCAGCTCGGGGTCCCGGGTCAGGTTCCCCATCAGGATGACCTTGTTGTAGCTCGACATGCTCGTGGCTCCGGCGTTGGCGTCTGCGGTGCGGTGCTTCGGGGAGGAGGGTCGGAGCGCGTCGGCGCGGGCCCTCGAAGGGACCAGTCTAGCCCAGCCTCGCTCGCATTTCACGACGACCCGCTCGTGGACGGCGCCTGTTCGTGGACAGGGCCCCCGGCCAGGGCTAGAGTCGGCGCGAGCACGCCCGAGCACCCACCCCTGGACCCCATGACGGCCGACTCCGCCCCTCCCGCCCCCTCGCCCTCCAGTGGACGCGAGCGACGCCGCTGGCCCCGCCGCCGGGCCGACTGGCCGATCGCCCTCGACCTGCCCGAAGGGCGCTACGAGGCGCGCGTGCGCGACATCAGCCAGGCCGGGGTGTGCTTCTACCTCGATCGGCCGCTCGACCTGATGACGACCCTGGCGATCGACCTCGACCTACCTCTCGAGCTGCGGCAGGCCGGCTCGGCCCGGGTGCGCGTGCAGGGCACCGGGATCGTCGTGCGCTGCGAGGGCATCTCCGACCGCCTCGACCACTACGAGATCGCGGTCTTCATGCCCGAGCTCGACGAGACCCAGAAGGAGGTCCTGGCCGAGTTCGTGCGGATACACCCGGAGTTCGAGCCGGAGGCCTGAGGCTCCGCGCCCGCTCGGGTGCCCTCCCTCAGGGGGCCCGCCGCGCCTCGAGCACCCGCGGCACGCGCGCCAGGTCTTCGAGCAACCGGGCCTCGAGCCCCGCACCCCTGGCCAGGGCCAGGGCACGCTGCCCCTGCTCGTGCCCCAGTTCCACCAGCAGCGCGCCTCCGGGAACGAGCAGCTCCGCCGCCCCCTCGCAAAGGCGCCGCACCCAGTGATCGGGGTCCCCCGCGGGGGCGAAGAGCGCCAGCTCCGGCTCGTAGTCCCGGACCTCCGGCGCGAGGCCCTCGCGCTCCTCGGGGGTGACGTAGGGCGGGTTCGAGACGACCAGGTCGAAGGGGCCGCGGGCGAGGAGCGGCTCGAGGCCGTCGCCCTCCACGAGCTCGAGCGATGCCCCGAGGGCTTCCGCGTTGCGCCGCGCGAAGGCGAGGGCCGCGCCGGAGACGTCGGAGGCCACGACTGCGCTGCCCTCGATCTCGAGGGCCAGCGTGACCGCGAGGCAACCGGAGCCGCAGCCGAGGTCCGCCACCCGCGACAAGCCCTCGCCCTCGCCGGCGAGCTCGCGCGCCCGGTCGACGAGCAGCTCGGTCTCGGGCCTGGGGATCAGGACCCCCGGCCCGACCGCGAAATCGCGCCCGTAGAACTCGCGCCGGCCGACGACGTAGCCGACCGGCTCGCGCCGCCCGCGGCGCACGAGCAGGTCCCGCGCGCGGTCGACCTCCGTGTCCGTCAGCGGCCGCTCGAGGTCGAGGAAGAGCCCCAGCCGGTCGACGCCCAGGGCGTGGGCGACGACGAGCTCGGCTTCGAGCCGGGCCTCCTCGAGTCCCTTTCGCTCGAGGAAGGCGCGCGCCATGGCGAGCATCTCTCCCGAGGTGCGCGGCCGGGGCGGCGGCGAAGCTCCGGTGCGCCCCGCCGCCGAAGGCGGGGCCGGAGCATTCGCGGGCTCGCGCGGCTCCACCGCCTGCCTCAGGCCTTGCGCGCGGCCCGCGCGGCCTTGCGGGCCTCGGCCTGGGCGGCGCGCTTGGCCTCGCCGTGGGCCTTGGCTTCCTTCATCGCCACGTACATCGTGTAGGCGCTCATCCAGCCCGCGCCGCCGACGCTGATCGCGCCGAGGCCCCCGAGGATCTGGCCGATCCCGATCGGGTCCGCGCTGAAGACCTTGAGCAGGGCCATGATCCCGGCGATGCCCGGCGCCAGGAACATGATCGGGAACATCGGATTGAACTTCCCGCCGTGCTGGTAGTCGTAGATGTGCGTCACTGTGAGTCCCGCGAGGATCATGAAGCCCTTCTCCGCGAAGGGCCCGAAGTTCCCCGAGGCGCCTTCGCCCGTCAGGCTGGCGAAGGAGAAGATCGGCAGGAAGCCCGCCAGGGCCAGCAGGCCGGCCAGGACGAAGAGCGGCAGGAAGCTCTTGGCCCCGAGCTTGCCGATGAAGCCGGAGACCTTCGCGTTGTCGCGCAGGAGGTGGCTCTGGTGCCAAACCCAGAGGCCGACGAAGACGAGCAGCTTCTCGCCCAGGTTGCCGAGCCAGTCGGGGGTCACGCCGCCCCAGGGGAAGAAGGAGCCGACCAGGAGGACCAGGGCTGCCTTGCGCAGGATCGTCGGCGCGCGCTCCATCTCGCGGCTGGGCTTCTCCCCGGGACCGGGCCAGCGCTCCCAGCTGGCGCCCTTCTTCTTCTTGGTCTTGCGCTCCTCCTTGTCGCGCTCCATGCGCTCGCGCCGGGAGCCGCCACCCTTGGCGACGACGGCGGGTTTGGGAGAAGCGGCGGGTTCGGCGGCGGACTCAGCGCTCGCGTCGGAGGCGGGGGCCGCCTCGGGCTTCGCGACAGGCGCGGGTGCCGGCTTGGCGACCGGCTTCGGTGCGGGCTTCGCGACCGGCTTCGGTGCGGGCTTCGCAACCGGCTTCGGTGCGGGCTTCGCCGCCGGCACCGGGGCCGGCTTGGTCTGCACGGGCCGCGGGGCGGGCTTCGTCGCGGGGACGGCCTTCGGAACCTCGACCGCGTCTCCGGGGAGCTCGGGCAGCTCCACCGTGTCCTCGGGCAGCTCCGCGAGCTCCACCTCGACGTCGTCGGGGAGCTCGGGCAGCTCCTTGGGCTTCTCGGGCTGGACGTCGTCGGGCAGCTCGGGGAGGTCTTGGTCGCGGTCGGTCATCGGGGCTGGGGATGGGGAGTCGGGGCGGGGGGGAACGCAGGGCTCCGCACCGAGTTCAGCGAGAGGTGGATCAGCGAGCCTAGCGGCCCGCACTCGATGCGACTACCGACGGAGGAGCGCCAGATGTCGCGGGGCGCGCGAGGGACGCCGGAGGCGCTTCAGAGGTTTTGGATGCGCGCCTCGCGGTCGAGGCGCTCGAGCTCCTCGACGACGTCGTCGAGCTTGCCGGAGATGAACTGCTCCAGGGAGGCATTCGCGCTCAGGCGGTGGTCGGTCACGCGGTTCTGGGGCCAGTTGTAGGTCCGCACGCGGGCGCTGCGGTCGCCGGTGCCGACCTGGTCCTTGCGCGCCGCGGCACGCTCGGCGTGCAGGCGGTCCTGCTCCGCTATGAGCAGGCGCGACTTCAGGATGCGCAGGGCCTTGGCCTTGTTCTTGTGCTGGGACTTCTCGTCCTGGCACTGAACGACGGTGCCCGTCGGGAGGTGCGTGATGCGCACGGCGGAGCTCGTCTTGTTGACCGACTGGCCGCCTGGGCCGCCGGCGCGCATGGTGTCGATGCGCAGGTCCTCGTCCCGCACCTCGATCTCCGCCTCCTCCGCCTCGGGCAAGACCGCGACGGTGGCGGCCGAGGTGTGGATGCGCCCCTGGGATTCGGTGCTCGGCACGCGCTGCACGCGGTGCCCGCCGGACTCGTAGCGCAGCTTGCGCCAGACGCCCTCGCCCTCGACGCCCATCGTGATCTCCTTGAAGCCGCCGACCTCCGACGGCGTCGCGTCCATCTCCTCGATCTTCCAGCGCTGCTGCTCGAAGTAGCGCCGGTACATGCGGTTCAAGTCCGCGACGAAGAGGGTCGCCTCGTCTCCGCCGGTGCCGGCGCGGATCTCGACGATGACCTTGGAGCGGAAGTCGTCCTTGTCCGTGACGAGCTCGGCCTTGATCTCCTCGTAGAGGGCCTCGCCCTCTACCTCGACGGCCGCGAGGTCGGCGCGTGCCAGCTCGAGGAACTCCTCGTCCTCCCCGCCCTCCTCGAGGATGGCGCCGGCCTCCTCCTGGCGCTCGAGCAGCGCCTCCATGCGCTCGCAGAGCTCGCGGCTCTTCTCGAGCTGCCCCCGCTCCCGGAAGAGCTCCGCCGAGCGCTTCCCGTCGGCGGCGATCTCCGGGTCCATGACCTGCTCGGTCAGCTCCCGGTAGCGCGCGTCGCGCTCGCGCAGCTTGGCGACGATGGCCGGGGCGAACTCCATCACGGGCGGGGCGCGTCGGCGCGCGCCCCCACCGGCGTCACTTCTTGTCCACGCCGGTGCCGGTGCGACCGAACTTCTTCATGAAGCGGTCCACGCGCCCGGCGGCGTCCACGAACTTCTGCTTGCCCGAATAGAAGGGATGGCAGACGCCGCAGATCTCGACGCGCATCTCCGGCACCGTGGCGCGGGTCACGAACTCGTTGCCGCAGCCGCAGTGGACCTTGCATTCGACGTATTTGGGGTGCACGTCCGCTTTCATCGCATCGACTCGTCGCCAGGAAGGGCGTCCAGGAACCCGGCCGGGGGCCCCGTGGGGTTTCGTACTCGGGAAGGGAGCCGCGTACGGTAGCGCCCCCCCTGGTCGGAGACAAGAGCCCGGGCCGGGGACGAGGGTCTATCCCAGGGCCCCCGCCTCGACCAGGAGGGCCAGGGTCCGCTCCACGGGCAGGCCCACGACGTTGTCGAATCCCCCCTCCTCCAAGCGGGTCACGAAGGCGTCGGCGTTCTCCTGGATGGCGTAGCCCCCCGCCTTGTCCCGCCACTCCCCGGAGGCGACGTAGGCCTCGACCTCCCGCTCCTCGATCGGGCGCATGCCGACCCAGGTGCGCTCGAAGGCCTCGCGGCGGCCCTCGGTCCGGCAGTCCACGACGACCACGCCGGTCACCACCCGGTGCCGAGAGCCGGAGAGGGCCTCCAGCATGCGTCGCGCCTCGACGGGGTCCTGGGGCTTGCCGAGGAGCTCGAGGTCGGCGCCTTCCCCCAGGGCCACGACGGTGTCCGCGCCGATCACCCAGGCCGCCTCCCCCCCGTGGCGCGCGGCGACGACCGCGGCCTTGCGCCGGGCGAGCACGACCGCCGCCACCTCGGGCTCGAGGAGCTCCGTCAGGGTCTCGTCCACGTCCGCGGGCTCCACCTCGAACTCGAGGCCGGCCGCGTCGAGGAGGCTGCGGCGGCGGGGGGAGGCCGAGGCCAGGATCAGGCGGCCGTGGCGGGTCGGCGTGGTCCTCGCTTGCCCCATGGGTCGCGGAGGGCGCCCGTGCCGTCAGCGCCGGCGCGGGGCCTTCTTCTTGGTGGACTTCTGGGCCGCCTTCTTCTTCGCGGCGGGCTTCTTGGCGGCCTTCTTCTTGGTCGCCTTCTTGGCCGTCTTCTTCTTGGTCGCCTTCTTGGCGGCCTTCTTCTTGGTCGCCTTCTTCGCGGGCTTCTTCTTGGCCGGTTTCTTCTTGGCCGGCTTCTTCTTGGCGGCGGTCTTCTTCTTCGCCGCGGCCTTCTTCTTGGCGGCCTCCTTCTTCTTGGCCTCGGCGGCCTTCTTCTTGGCGGCGGCCTCGCGCTTCTTCTCGGCCGCCTGCCTGCGCTTGCGCCCCTCCTCCTCGCGGGCCTTGGCCTTCTTCAGGCGCTCGCGCTCCCGCTCTCGCTTGCGGTCCGCGGCGGCTTGGGCCTTGGCCTCGCGCTCCTCCTCCCGCTTCCGGCGGGCCTCTTCCTTCTTGGCCTGGGCCGCGGCCCGCGCCTCTTCCTTCTGGCGCTGCTTCTCGAGGCGCTCCTGCTGGACCTTCCACTCCTTGAAGACTTTCTTGCCGTTCGGGCACTCGTCGAGCAAGGGGCACTCCCAACAGAGCGGCTTGCGCGCGTCGCACCAGCGGTCGGCCACGAGACCCAAGGCGATGGCGGTCCGCAGGCGTTCCTTCTCCGGGATCTGCGGGTCGAGCACCTCCCTCGCCTTGCGCACCGAGGTCGTGCGCGCCATCAGCCCCATGCGGTCCAGGACCCGGACGTTGCCCGCCAGCACGGGCAGCTCCCCGCCCTCGGCGAGATAGAGCAGGTAGCTGGTCAGCGTCGAGCCGAGGACCTCGATGCTCGCCAGCTGGCGCCCGAGGCCGACGGGGTCGCTGGCCAGCTCCTCGAGGTCGAGACCGTGGATCTCCTGGAAGATCGCCTGCAGGTACTCCTTGATCCGCCGCGCCGCCGGCATGTACTTCGAGAGGCGCGCGAGGCCCTTGCCCTTCGGGGCGATGATCCGGGCGAGCTCCTGTGCCTGGGAGACGCGCGCTTCGTTGTAGTCCTCGAACTCCGCGCGCAAGGCGAGCACACCGCCCTTGGCGCGAGCCTCGGGGAGCTCGCGCAGCAGGAGGGCGTAGAGGCCGCGTTCGAGGAGGCTGCCCTCGAGGTCCGCCGAGGGGACGGGGCCGGGGAGCTCGACCTTCCCGACCAGCTGCTGGATCCGATCCGACTTCTTGCTCAAGGGGGGCTCCCCGGGAAAGGGGCGTTGCCTGGAGTGGCGCTGCCTGGAAAGGCGCTACCGGGCGAGGCGACTCCGGGAGACAAGGGGCGATGCCCGCGGCGGCTCGCGCCGGCGGACGGGAAGGGGGTGCGGTCAGAGGGGCGGGCGCGCCGCCGGGGCGAAGTCGACTAGGCCTCGCCGCCCTCTTCGGATCCCTCGGCCTCGGCGGCGGCCGCCGCGGCTTTCGCGGCGCGCTGGGCCGCGACGCGCGTGGTGCGGCGCTCGTCCTTGCGCTTGGCCCGCTCGGCCTTCGCCGCGATGCGCGCCTCGCGCGTCTTCGTGGCCTTGCCGCGCCCCGTGCGCTTGCGCGGCTTCTTGGGCGCCACTCCCTCGTAGACGCCCTGGGCGCGGAAGATCGAGGCCACGGTGTCCGACGGTTGCGCGCCGACCGAGAGCCAGTGCTTGGCTCGCTCGACGTCCAACTTCACCTGCTGCTCGCTGTCCGGCGAGATCGGGTCGTAGAGGCCCAGGGTCTCGAGGAAGCGACCGTCACGCGGGCAGCGCCCGTCGGCGACGTTGATGCGGTAGCAGGGTCGGTTGCGGCGCCCGGTGCGCCTCATGCGGATCACGACAGCCATTGGGGTCTCGTGGAGGGGTCTCGTGGGTGGGGTGGGGCGGCCCTCCCCGGGGCCCTGGCGGGGGCCGGAGAGCCGCATAGGAAAGCGGATGCCTCGGCCCAGGGCAAGGGTTCTCCCCCGGAAAGGCCCCTGGAATGGCAGGGACGGGGGGGCCCGCCGGGCTACTTGCGCCGCTTCTGGCGCTTCTGCTGCTTGCGCTTGTCCTTGCGCTTGCGCTTGTCCTTGGCGCCGCTCTTGCGGGTCGCGGAGGAGCCCATGGGGCGCGCCCCCCCCATCATCGAGCCGAGGTCGGCCCCCGCGGCGTCGAGGCCGGCCCCGCCGCCCCCCATCAGGCGGCTGCCGAGGCCCTTGACCCCCGCGCCCAGGCCGGCACCGAGGTTCCCGAGGCCCTCGAGCATTCCCCCGCCGCCGGAGGCCAGCTCCCCGTCCTCGCTCATACCGCGCAGGGTCTCCTTCTTCGCCCCCGCGCCGAACATCCCCCCCATGCCCATCTTGCCGAGCTGCTTCATGGCCTTCTTCATGTCCTTGAAGCGCTTGAGCAGCTCGTTGACCGCGCCGACCTCCTGGCCGGCCCCGCGGGCGATGCGCCGCCGGCGGCTCATGTCGAGGAGGTCGGGCTTGATGCGTTCGAGGGGCGTCATCGAGGTGAAGAGGGCCTCGAGGCGGTTCATCTGCCGGTCGTCCACGTCCATGTCGCGGACTTCCTTGGGCATGCCGGGCATCATCCCCAGGACCTTCTTCATCGGCCCCAGCTTCCGGATCATGCGGATCTGGGCGAACATGTCCTCGAGGGTGAAAGTGCCGAGCAGCATCTTCTCCATCTGGGCCTGCGCCTCGTGGTCCTCGATCGACTCCTGGGCCTTGTCCACGAGGCCCACGACGTCACCCATGCCGAGGATGCGCCCGGCCATGCGGTCGGGGTGGAAGCGATCGAGGTCCTCGATCTTCTCCCCGGTGCCGGTGTAGAGGATCGGGACCCCGGTGACCGCCTTGAAGCTGACCGCCGCCCCGCCCCGGGCGTCGCCGTCGAGCTTGGTCAGGATGCCGCCGGTCAGCGCGAGCCGCTCGTGGAAGGCCTTGGCGGAGTTGACCGCGTCCTGGCCGGTCATCGCGTCGACCACGAGCACCTGGTCGTGGGGCTGGGTGACGCGAGCGATCTCCGCCACCTCGTCCATCAGCTCGTCGTCGACGTGCAGGCGGCCGGCGGTGTCGAGCAGGACGACGTCGTAGCCCTCGCGGCGCGCGTGCTCCACGCCCTGGGCGCAGACCTCGGGGGGCGTCTTGCCCTCGGCGTGGTAGACCGGGATGTCGAGCTGGCGGCCGAGGACACGCAGCTGCTCGACCGCGGCGGGGCGCTTGATGTCGGCCGCGACGAGCAGCGGCCGGCGGCTGCGCTTGTCGCGCAGGTGGCGCGCGAGCTTGGCGCAGGTCGTGGTCTTGCCGGCCCCCTGCAGGCCGGCCATCAGGATCACCGTCGGCCCGCTCTTGGCGAAGCGCAGCTCGGCGTCCTCGGGGCCCATCAGCTCGACCAGCTCCTCGTGGAAGGCGTGCACGAACTGCTGGGAGGGGTCCACGCCCTGCAGGCGATCGCCCCCCACCAGGCGCGCGCGCACGCGCTCGGTGAAGTCGCGCGCCACGGCGAAGTGGACGTCGGCCTCGAGCAAGGCCTGGCGCACCTGGCGCAGGCCCTCCTCCAGGTTCTCCTCGGTCAGCTCCTTGCGTCCCCGCAGGAAGGAGAAGGTGCTGCTCAGGCGGTCGGTGAGGGTCTCGAACATGGTCGCTGGCGAAACGCGGAGGGCGAGTCCGGAACCGCCGAGTCTAACGCCTCCCGCGGCCGCGCGCTCAGTCGCGTTCGCGGCGGATGACTGCGCCGAGCGGCCCCAGGCGCTCCTCGATCCGCTCGTAGCCGCGGTCGATGTGGTAGACGCGGTGGATCTCCGTCTCGCCCTCGGCCACGAGGCCCGCCAGGACGAGGGCCGCCGAGGCCCGCAGGTCCGAGGCGGTCACCGGAGCGCCGGACAGGCGGCTCGTGCCGCGTACCACCGCCGCCGAGCCTTCGCGGCGCACCTGGGCGCCCAGGCGCGCGAGCTCCGGCAGGTGCATGTAGCGGTCGGGGTAGATTCGCTCGGTGATGATCGAGATGCCGTCGGCCAGCACCATCAGGGTCATCCACTGCGCTTGGAGGTCGGTCGGGAAACCCGGGAAGGGCAGGGTCGTCACGTCGGTGGAGCGCGGCTGCTCGCGGCGCGGATCGTAGGGCTGGGTCTCGATCCAGTCCTCCCCGACCTCGACCGGCACCTGGGCGTCCCGCAGGCGCTCGAGCAGGACCGAGAGGTGCCCGGGCCGGCAACCCGTTACGCGCACGCGGCCGCCGGTCAGGGCGCCCGCGATGACGTAGGTCCCGGCCTCGATGCGGTCGGGGATGACGCGCCAGGTGGCCCCCCCGAGCGCTTTGCGACCGTGGATGCGCAGGCGCGGGGAGCCGAGGCCTTCGATCTCCGCTCCCATCGCGCCGAGGCAGCGGCCGAGGTCCACGACCTCGGGCTCGCAGGCCGCGCCGTGGACCGTCGTCGTCCCGTGCGCCAGGCAAGCGGCCATCATCACGTTGGCGGTGCCCAGCACGGAGGAGCCGAAGGCCGTGCCCAGGTAGAGCTCGCTGCCCACGAGGCCGCCCTTGGGCGCCTCGGCGATCACGAAGCCGTGCTCGATCCGCACTCGGGCCCCCAGGGCCTCGAGGCCCCGCAGGTGGGCGTCGATCGGCCGCACCCCGAAGACGCAGCCCCCCGGGAGGCTCACCTCGGCCCGGCCGAGGCGCGCGAGGAGCGGCCCCAGGACGCAGACCGAGCCGCGCATCTTGCGCACGTGCTCCCAGCCGGTCTTGCCGGTCTGGAGCCGGGCCGCCTGCAGCTCCACGGTCCCGTCCTCCCGCCGGGCGCCCTCGCAGCCCAGGTCGTTCAGGACCCGCAGCATGGTCTCCACGTCGGAGAGGCGCGGGGCGTTCTCCACCCGCATGGGCTCCTCCGTCAGGAGGGCCGAGGCCAGGATCGGCAGCACCGCGTTCTTCGAGCCGGCGCTCGGCACGGAGCCCTCCAGGGCGTGCCCCCCCTCCACGATCAGTCTGTCCAAGCGCTCACCTCCGACTCGAGCCCCTCGTCGACGGCGCCACGGTACGCTTCGATCCGGGCCGAGTCCCGGCCCGGGAGGCAGTTTCCGGCCGCCTTCCCGGCTTCTCGGCACGCCCCGCCTCGGTTGACGGTGCCCACCGGGAGTCCTATTCTCCTTCCCCGCTTTCCCGGGAGCCCGCCTCCAGGTGGCCTTTCATGAAGCTTCAAGAAGACGGTCCACGGGGACCGTCCTCGAGGCCCAGGGCCGCCTGCCGCGAGCTCCCCGCGGACATCGCCGCACCGCACGCGACCGCCGCGAACGGCGGCGACCGGGAGGGACGCCTCCCCTACCATCACCCTCGCGCGAGAACGACCCGTGAGCGACATCGACACCCCGGCCGCCGAGACCGGCGTCCAGCCCGAGCCCGTAGAGACGGTCCAGCTCGACTTCGACATCGAGAAGACCGAGATCCCCAGCTTCAAGTTCCTCCAGGACGCGCGCCGGGAGGTCTTCGCCTCGCGCAAGACCCTCGACTCCTTCGCGCGCCAGGTCGAGCGCCTGGGGACCAGCGGCGAGGCCGGCCGCCGGCGCGGCCTCGGAAAGTGGTTGGTCGCCGACTACGACGCCGCCTGCGAGCTCCTGCAGGGCCACGGCGACGACGACGTCGCCTCCTTCACCCACGCCAACGCCCTGATGAGCCTGCGTCGCCCGGGCGAGGCCGAGCCGATCTTCAAGCGCCTGGCCGACAAGTACCCCGGGGAGCACAAGCCCCTGAGCGGCTACATCGGCGCGCGCCTCGAGGCCGCCCTGCAGAAGAACGGTGAGGATGCGCCCGAGGCCGCCCTCGAGCAGCTCGACGCGGACCTGGCCGCGGCCGGCGACGAGTTCGGCGCCAGCGGCGAGGGCCGCCACCTGCGCGGACGCGCCGCGGAGCTGCGCCGGGACTTGCAGGAGGCCGTCGACCACTACAGCGCGGCGCGCGAGCTCGTGCCGGACATGCGGGGCAACCTCTTCCGCCTGGCCTACGTCGCCGAGCGCAGCGGACTGGACGAGCTGGCGCTGGAGGCCTACGAGGCGCTGGCCGCGATGCGCCCCATCGACCGCACGGTGCTGATGAACCTCGGGCTGCTCTACGAGGACCTCGGCCAGGACCAGGACGCGGCCACTTGCTACGACACGGTCAGCCGCCACGACCCCACCGACCCCCGCGCGCGCCTCTACCTCGGCCACGCCCTGGCGGGCATGTCGATGTACTACGACGAGGACCTGGAGCGCAAGGAGGACCGCCTCAACCAGATCCTGCGTATTCCCATCACCGACTTCGAGCTCTCCGTGCGGGCGCGCAACTGCCTGAACAAGATGAACATCATGTCGCTGGGCGACCTGGTGCGGAAGACGGAGCAGGAGCTGCTCTCCTACAAGAACTTCGGCGAGACCTCGCTCAACGAGATCAAGGAGATCCTGGCCTCGAAGGGGCTGCGCCTGGGGATGGCCCGTGAGGAGGCCGTGCTCTCCATCGAGCAGTCCCAGCGCCGCTACACCACCGGCCAGAACGTGGAGGCCATGAACCGCCCGATCTCCGACCTCGAGCTGTCGATCCGCGCCCGGCGCACGGTCGAGGCCCTGGGTTGCCTGACGGTCGGCGACGTGGTCCAGCACTCCGAGGACGAGCTGCTCGGGATGCCGAACTTCGGCGTGACCTCGCTGGTCGAGCTGCGCGACAAGCTGGCCGAGTACAGCCTCTCCCTCAAGTCCAACAAGTAGCGCGGCCCCATTCGGCGCGAACCGGCGGGCCCGCCGGCGGAGGTCCGACGGTGTACGAGTACCTCGAAGGCGAGCTGGTGAGGCAGACGGCGACGACCCTCGTGCTCGACGTGGGGGGCGTCGGCTACAGCTTGATGGTGCCGGTGGGCTCGCGCTTCGAAGGCGCGCCCCGCTCGCGGGCCTGGACGCACCTCGTCGTGCGCGAGGACGCCCACAGCCTCTACGGCTTCCCCAGCGCGCGCCAGCGGGACCTCTTCCGGCTCCTGCTCTGCGTGCGCGGCGTCGGGCCCTCGGCGGCTCTCTCCCTGCTCTCCGGCCTCTCGGCCGAGGTCCTGGTCGAGGCCATCCTGACCGAGCAGGCGGGGACGCTCTGCCGCATCAAGGGCGTCGGCAAGAAGACCGCCGAGCAGATCCTGCTCGACCTGCGGGACCGCGTCACGCGCCTCGTCGGCGAGCCCGCCTTCAGCGACCTCAGCCCCAGCGCCGGCCCCGCCGAGGACGAGCGCCTGGCCGACGCCGTCTCCGCTCTCCTCTCGATCGGCTACAAGGAGAAGGAAGCCCAGAAGCTCGTCGAGCGCGCCGCCAAGGACGGCGCCGACCTCGACGTGGAAGGGCTGGTGCGCCAGGCCCTGCGGAGCTGACGACGCCCCGACTCCGCCAGCTGCCGATCCCTCAGCCCCATGACTCCCTCGACCCACCGCCTGGCCCCCGCCGAGGCCCGCGTCCTGATCTGCGACGACCTGGACCCCGCCGCCCTGACCGCCTTCCGCGAGCGGGGCTTGGAGCCCGAGGTGGCGACGGGCCTCTCCGAGGCCGAGCTCGTCGAGCGCGTGGCGGGCGTGCACGCCCTGATCGTGCGCTCCGCCACCAAGGTCACGCGCCCCGTGATCGAGGCCGCGGACGAGCTGCGCGTCGTCGGGCGCGCCGGGGTCGGGGTCGACAACGTCGACTGCGAGGCCGCGACCGAGCGCGGCGTGGTGGTCATGAACACCCCCACGGGCAACACGACCACGACGGGCGAGCTGGCGGTGGCCCTGATCCTGGCCCTCGCCCGCCACATCGGCCCGGCCGACCGCCGCGTGCGCGGGGGCACCTGGGGCAAGCAGGGCCTGGTCGGCACCGAGCTGACCGGCAAGCGCCTCGGGGTCGTCGGCCTGGGCCGCATCGGCCGCGTCGTGGCCGAGCGCTGCCGCGGGCTGCGCATGGAGGTCGTGGCCCACGACCCCTACCTCCAGACCAGCGGCGCCGCCTCCCCGGTCGAGGGCGTCGAGCTGGTCGAGCTCGACGAGCTCGTCGCCACCAGCGACTTCATCAGCCTGCACGTGCCCCTGACGGACGCGACACGGAACCTGCTCTCCCGCGAGCGCCTGCTGGCCACCAAGCCCGGCGTGCGCATCATCAACGCCGCCCGCGGGGGCCTGGTCGACGAGGCCGCCCTGGCCGAGCTCCTCGACGCCGGGCACGTCGCCGGCGCCGCCCTCGACGTCCTGGCCGAGGAGCCGCCCTCGGCCGAGCACCCCCTCGTGGGCCGCGACGACGTCCTCCTGACCCCGCACCTCGGCGCCTCGAGCCGCGAGGCCCAGCTGAACGTCGCCGTCGACATCGCCCGCCAGGTGGCCGACTTCCTGCTCGAAGGCGTGGCGCACAACGCGGTCAACGCTCCGGCGGTCTCCGCCGACGTGCTGCAGCGCATCGCCCCCTACGTCGTCCTGGGCGAGAAGCTGGGCTCCTTCCTCGCGCAGTGCATGGACGAGCCCGTGCGCAAGCTCGAGGTGACCTTGGCCGGCCGCGCCGTCGGCGAGGGCAAGAGCTACCTGCCCCTCGCGATCCTCGTCGGCACGTTGCGGCCCACCGTCGGCGGCGTCAACTACGTCAACGCGCCGCTGCTCGCCAAGGAGCACGGCCTGCGCCTGCTCGAGGGCAGCGAGGACGAGAGCTACGCCTACCAGGACCTGATCAAGGTGCGCGCCTCCTCGAAGGGCGGCGGTGAAAGCCACGTGGTCTGCGGGACGGTCTTCGGGCGGCGCCCGCGGATCGTGCGCGTGGACGACCTGCACCTCGACCTCGACCCCAGCGGGACGATCCTGATCACCCACCACAACGACCAGCCGGGCGTGATCGGGGCCATCGGCACGATCTTGGGACAAGCCGACATCAACGTCGAGCGCATGGAGCTCGGGACCGGCGAGGAGGGCGAGCCGTCGACGGCGCAGGCTTTCCTCTCCCTCGACCGCGCCCCCGAGCCGGCCACCCTCGACGCCATCGGCGCGATCGACGCGATCGAGCGCACGCGGCTCGTTGAGCTCTAAGAGCCCCCTGCCCGACGCCCCGCCGCCCTACGGCACGGTCGTCTTCGACTGCGACTCGACGCTCTCGCGCATCGAGGGCATCGAGGAGCTGGCGCGGGACTGCCGCGCGGAGGTCGCCGAGCTCACGCGCCTGGCGATGGACGGCGCCCTGCCCCTGGAGGAAGTCTACGGCGCGCGCCTCGAGCGGATCCGCCCCAACGCCGCGGCCGTCGCCGAGGTCGCCGAGCTCTACGCCCGCGAGGCCCTGCCCCACGCGGCGCAGCTGGTCGCGGCCCTGCAGGCCCTCGGCAAGGCCGTGCACGTGGTCTCCGGGGGTCTCCTGCAGGCAGTCGCGCCCTTCGCCGCCCGCCTCGGCATCGAGGCGGGCCGGGTGCAGGCGGTCGCCGCGCGCTTCGACGCGGCTGGCGCCTACGCCGGCTTCGACGAGGCCTCGCCCCTCGCCCGGGCGGGGGGCAAGCGACCGGTCCTGCGCGCGATCGGCGCGGCCGCGGGCGCCGGACGGGTGGCCTTCGTCGGCGACGGCGCCACCGACCTCGAGGCGGCCGGCGAGGTCGCCCGCTTCGTCGCCTTCGGGGGCGTCGTGAACCGCCCCCAGGTCGTCGAGGCCGCGCGCCACGCCTGCCTCGCCGCCGACCTCGCCGCCCTCCTGCCCTTGCTCACCTCCGAGGCCGAGCGCGCGCGCCTGCGCGAGCTCGAAGGCCACGAGACGCTCCTCGCCGCCGCCGGCACGACGACCTGAACCCCGCCATGCTCTGGATCCCCGGCCCCACCGAAGTCCGCCCCGAGATCCTGGCCGAGTGCGCGCGCCCCGCGATCGGCCACCGCTCCGCCGCCATGCAGGAGCTGATCGAGCGCCTCGATCCGCACCTCCGGCTCGCCTTCGGCCTCGAGGCCGGCTCGCGAGCCCAGGTCGGCGTCCACTCGGTCAGCGCCTCGGGGATGATGGAGGCCTCCCTGCGCGGCGCGGGTCCGCGGATCCTCTGCGTCGAGAACGGCGCCTTCAGCAAGCGGTATCGCCAGATGGCGGAGCTGCTCGGGAAGCAGGTCACGGTCCTCGAGGTCGCCTGGGGCCGCGGCGTCGAGCCCGCGGAGCTGCGACGCGTCCTCGAGAGCTCGGGCCCCTTCGACGCGGTGACGCTCGTCGCCAACGAGACCTCGACCGGCGTGCGCACGCCCTTGGACGGCATCGGCCAGGTGCTGCGCGACTTCGAGGACACCTTGCTGCTGGTCGACCTCGTCAGCTACCTCGCCGGAGCCCCGGTCGACTTCGACGCCCACGGCATCGACTTCGGCCTGGCCGGCGTGCAGAAGGCCCTGGCCCTGCCGCCCGGCGTGACGGTCTGCTGCGCCTCCGGACGATACCTCGAGAGCGCGCGGCGCCAGCCGAACCGCGGCTGGGCCCTCGACCCGGTGCGCGTCCTGGAGGGACACGCGGCGCGCAAGACGCCCGCGACGCCCTCGACTCCACTCTACTACGCCCTCGCGAAGCAGCTCGAGGACATCAGCGCGGGGGTCACCCTGCCCGAGGCCGAGCGCGACAAGACGGGCGCCGAGGCCTGGCGCGCGCGCTTCGACAAGCACGAACGCCTGCGGTCGCGCACCGAGGCCTGGGCCGCCACCCACGGCCTCGAACCCTTCCCCGCCCCCGAGTTCCGCTCCCCCACCGTCGCCTGCATCGCGGCGGGGAGCCTCGACGTCGCCGCCTTCACGAAGGGCCTCGCGGCGCGCGGCTATCAGATCTCGAACGGCTACGGCGACCTGAAGGGCAAGACCTTCCGCATCGGCCACATGGGCGACCACACGGAGGCCGGGCTGGAGGAGCTGCTGGCGGCGGCGGACGAGGTGATCGTGGAGCTCTGAGCCCCCGTCAGTCCGCCAGCTCGTCCTCGATCCTGGCGAGCTCGAGGCCGACCCCCGACCAGAGCTCGCGCCAGGCGGCGCGCTCGCCGGCGGGGAGACGGCCCAGGGCCTCGCCGCCGCGCAGCGTGGCGAAGGCCCAGTCCCGCTGCCAGGACTTGAGCTCCCCGCGGACGCCTTCGGACTCGAGCTCCGGACGCTCGGGCAGGTGCTCCAGCTCCCGGCGGAGCCACTCGAGGGCCTGGGCGCGCCAGGCCCTTCGCTCCGCCTCGTCCAGGGCCGAGGCGTCCGCGCCCACGCCGGCGCCGCACAGCGCGGCGGCCCGGGCCGCCGCGCCGCGGCCGCCCTCGTCCGCCCGGGTCCCGGGATGGGCGGCGAGCAGCTCCCGCCAGGTGCGCGCCGCGAGCCCGTACGCGCGCCGATCGAAGGCCAGGCTCGCGGCCCGCGCCCACTCCTCGGGCGAGGACGCGGCCCGCGTGCCCTCGAGGACGGCGTTCAGAGCCGGCTCCTCGGCGAGCAGTCCCTCGAGCTCCTGGACCCGCGCCGCGAGCGTGTCCCGCTTCGAGCGGATCCACTCGCCGGGATCCTCCTCGGCGTCAAGGATCCAGTCCTCCGCGACCCGCAGGCCCCGGCGGGCCTCCAGGAGGGCCTCCTCGTGCCGCCCCAGGGCCCGCAGCGCGACCGCGCGGTGGTCCGCCGCGTCGCTGATCTTCGGCCCGCTCGAGAGGCCGCCGGATGCAAACGCCTCCTCCAGGACCGAGGCGACGCCCAGCGTCGACTCGAAGTCACCCTGGCTCTTCACGGCCCACATCAAGTGCCCGATCCAGTCGCGCTCCTCGGGTTCGCGCCGGCGACCGTCTTCGCACAGGAGTCGCACCTCCTCGTAGCGTCCCAGCTGCTCCAGCGAAACCGCCTGCAGGTGGCGGGCCTCCCACAGGTGCGGCCGCAGGGCGCAGGCGATGCGGAAGACCTCCACCAGCTCCTCGTGGGGCTGGGGCTCCTGCTGGCGCAGGAGCAGGCCCAGGCGCAGGCAGATGCCGAAGTCCTGGGGGTAGACGACCCGCCCGCGACGGTAGACCTCGGTCGCGCGCTGCGAGGAGCCGGCCAGCCACAGGGCCTCGCCGAGCAGGACGACGCTGACCTCGGGCAGCTCCGCCAGCTCGACCTCCTCCGCCAGCTCCTCGAGCGCCGCGCGGTTGTCGACGACCCCGGGCAGGAGCGCCCGCAGGCGGCTGCGCCAGCGATCCGGGGGGTCGACGCGCGAGGCGACGAGGCGCAGGAAGTCCGTCTCGTCCTCCGATCGATCGACACCCTGTCGCTGGAGGGAGTCACGCAAGAGACCCCAGTGGTCGAGCGCGGCCGCCAGCTCCACGGCGTTGGCGCCGGCGCCGAGGCGAGAGGAGGCTTCGCTCCAGTCCAACGCGAAGAGCTCGACGCCGCCGAGGAAGGCGCGGAAGGCCGCGGCGTACTCCGTGTCCATTCGCTCCTCCTCCTCGCGCTGCCACTCCCCCCACCGCAGGCCCTGTTCATTCGGGGGAATGCGCAGGGTGATCAGCCGCTCGTGCATGAGCTCGTCCCGCTCGCGCCGCCGGATCCGCTCCCGCGCGACCGCGGCGTCCTCGACGACCTGGGCCAGGAGCAGCCGAGCCTCTTCGTGGAGCTCCGGATCCACGTCCCCCTGCTCGGCGCGGCGGAGGGCTCGCTCGCCGGCATCCACCGCACGGTCCCAGAGATCGAGGTCGCCCTCGACGGCCGAGCGTGCCTCCCCGGCGGCCCCCGACGCCTCCTTGAGGAGGCCCGCGACCGCCCGGGCGGCGCGCACGCGCCGCTCTTGGGCCGTCCGCTCGATGCCCCACAAGCCGCCGCCGACCGCGACGAGGAGCGCCATTCCCAGGACGGCCAGGGCGATCGTCAGCCGCTGAGTGCGGCGCGCTTCGCGGGTGCGCACGCGCTCCTCCGCCGCCTCGATCTGAGCCCCCCGCGCGCGCTCCTCGCTCCCGGCGAGGTAGGCCTGGATCCGGTCCGCGACGACCCCGGCGTGGCGGGGCCGCGCAGCCGGCGCGGTCTTCAGGCAATCGAGGCACAGGGCGCGCAGCTCCCGGTCCGCGTCGCTGAGCTCGACGCGCCGGCGACAGGGACCGAGCTCGGCGCTCGCGGCGAGCTGAATGCGCTCGGCGGCGTCCCCGACGTAGGGCGGCTCGCCCGTCAACACCTCGCACAGGATCGCCCCGAGCGCGAAGACGTCCGAGCGCTCGTCCATGTGCTCGACGTCGCCGTTGGCCTGCTCCGGCGGCATGTAGGCCGGTGTCCCCATGACCGAGCCGACGACCGAGTGGCTCGACCCCGAGCCCGGATGACTGCGCACGGTCTCGATCACGCTCGGAGCGCGCTCCGGCGAGCGAGAGTCGTCGGCGCTCCCTCCCGCCGCGAGCACCTTCCCCATCCCCCAGTCGACCACCTGCACCTCCCCGAAGGCGCCGACCATGACGTTGGCCGGCTTCAGATCCCGGTGGATGACCCCGCGGGCGTGGGCGTAGGCCATCGTCTGGCAGACGCTGGCGAAGATCGCGAGCTGCGCGTGACGACCGGTCGGCGAGCCGTCCTCACCGTCGAAGATCGAGGCGAGGGTCCGCCCCTTGATCAGCTTCATCGTGAAGTAGGGCCGCCCGTCGCGGATGCCGAGGTCGTAGACCGGCACGACTCCGGGGTGCTGGAGCTGCCCGCCGATCTGCGCCTCCTCGACGAAGCGCTCGACGAGCTCGGGCCGCGCCACGTACTTCTCGTGCAGCACCTTCACGGCCACGTCCCGCCCCAGGTCCGTGTCGTGGCCCTTGAGGACCACGCCGACGCCCCCCCGCGCCAGCTCGCCCTGGATCTGATACTTGCCGCCGATGTCGTGCGATCCCTCGCCGCTCAGGCCACCGGGCCGCAAGGCCCTCGGGGGGCGCTCGACGGGCTCGTCGCGCAGCCGCACGCGCGGGCGGACCCCGGAGCGGCTCGCCAGCTCCTGGAGCACGCTGGGCATCGAGTCGGGGGGCACCGCCTCGCATCGGCCGAAGCCCGCCGCCAGGGCCGCCTCGAGCTCTCGGGGGAGCCCGCTCTCTTCGGGAGTCGGGTCGCGAGAATCGTCCATGTCTAACCTCCAGGTGCACCCTTGCCCGGGCGCCCGTTCTCCGCACGGGAGTCCAGATTTTTCTTCTTCCTCAGTCCAGCAGGCCGAGCAGTCGCTCGCACTCCCGGTCGAGGTGCTCGGGGGCGGAACGCTCGGAGAGGCCCACCACCTCGCGCAGGGACGCCCGGAATCGGCGCCCCGCCCGGGCGTACTCGTGGTGCAGGGCGTGCAGGTCCTCGCCCCAGAGCCGGGCGATGTCGCGGATCGGCAGGCCGCGCTCGAAGCGCAGCTCGAGCAACGTCACCAGCCGCTCCTCCTCGGGCCCCGCCGCTCGGGCCCGGGCCGCCATGCGCTCGGCGGCCTCGCGCATCAGAGCGCGAGCGTAGGCTCGATCCCAGACCCGCGTGATGCGCTCGTCGGCGGCAGGGAGCTGGGAGTCGAGCCCGCCCTCGCATCGGGCAGCGTCCCGCCCCCGTCGGCGCTCGATGTTGAGCGCGACCTTGCGGACGACACCGAAGAGGAACGCGCGGAAGCCGGCCCCCGGCGAGGCCTCGACCCGTTCGAGGGCACCGCCGTCCTTGAAGCAGGCGAGGAAGACCTCCTGGACGGCGTCGTCGACCTCCGAGCTCGCGGGCCTTCGCGCCCAACGCGCCGCCAGGTAGGCCCGCACCGCAGGCAAGTAGCGCCGGGTGAACTCCTCGCGCTCGGCCCGTCCGCCGCGGCCGGCCGCGCGAATCAGTGTCCAGCAGGTCTCGTCGGAGTGGGCGGGCATCCATCGCGCTGGGGGGTCCCTGCGCCCCTCCAGACTAATGCACGGGCCCGGCCGCTGGGCGGCCCCGGCCCACGCCCGGCCCCGCCTACGGCTTTCGAGCTCCCTTTCGGAACATCCGCTCGAGGCGCGCCGCGATCGCGTCGGCGAGGACGCGATTGCCGAGCTCGCCGGGGTGGTTGTCCGGCAGGAAGTACTCCCCGGGCGGCCGTCCGCTGTCTCGCATGTCGGCCCGCAAGGCCTGGCGGCCGTTGACCCAGGGCACCTCGAGCTCCTCGAAGGGGCGCGCGAGGAAGTCCTCCCGCCAGCCGCCGTCCCTCAGCTGTCGGCTGGGCGGAAAGGTGACGAAGAGCAACGTCAGGCCCTGCTCGCGGGCCTCGCGCGTGAAGGCCTCGAGCAGGGCGCGGTTCAGCTCGCGCTTCTCCTCCGCGCGGTACAGCCCGTCGTCGCCGCGCTCCTTCTCCCGCGCGCGCCGCGCCCGCCGGACGAGCAGGGCGACGAGGTAGCTGCGAAGCTCCGGCGGGTGCTCCCCGTCCCAGGTCGCCTCGCTCTCGCTCGGCGCGGGCGCGTCGACGACCAGCTCGCCCGCGCGCAAGCGGAAGCGCGGCTTGGGCGAGCCGCGGCAGGAGAGGATCGAGCGGTCGAGGTCGCGCGTCATGACTCCGACCACGACGACCGGCTCCACGAAGTCCGGCGCCGCCCGGCGGAAGCGCAGGAGCATCTGCCCCACGCCGTAGCCCCCGACGCCGTAGTTGTAGGCGGTCCACCCATCGAGCCGCTCCTCGAGCAGGTCGGGGATCTTGTGCGGGTGGGGCGTGGCCCCGGCCATGAAGGAGTCGCCGAAGCACAGCAGCACGCGCTCCCGCCGGGGCTCGTATCCCCGCGGCCGGATGATCCCCAGGGGGTTGCGCGGCAGCACCGGCGTCGACCAGCCCAGCTCGGGGTCGGGCTGGGTGCGCACGACCGACGCCCAGCCTCGCTTGAGCCTCCAGTAGTCGTCGTCCGCGTAGGGATCGGCGTAGCGCTTGGGGTCGCGCAGCTCGCCGAGGTCGAGGCCCAGGCCGAGGCGCAGGACGCCCTCCCCCGCGAGCGGACCGAGCAGGACGAGGGAGAGCCCCGCTGCGTGGACGCGCGCCATGCCGCGCCCCCTCGGCCCCACCAGGACCAGCGCCGCCCCGCCGACCAGGATCGCGGCCAGCCCGATGGACACGGCCCGCAGCCGCGGCGCCTCGAGCTCGCCCGATCCCAGGAGCCAGTCCACGCCCCACGGACTCCAGAGCGCGGCGGCGAGGAACCACGCAGCGGCGAGCGGGGTGCGCGGCCAGGGCTCCGGCCCGACCGGGGACGGGCCCTCGGTCTTCAGGAGCTCCCCCGGGACGCCTCGACGAGCCCGGCTCGCCGCGCCACGGCGAGACCCAGCTCGCGCAGCTCTTCGCCGCCCAGGTGGTGGAGCTGGTGCACGAGGGTGCGCTCGAGGGTGAGGCGCGGGTAACGCGCGGAATCCTCCGCGAGCCGCCGGTCGAGCTCGGCGACGAGGTCGACCAGGAGGCGCCGGTAGGCCGGGGCGTGGCCGAGACCCGCGTCCGCGCCCCCCTCCGCGGCGCCGAGCAGCGGAACCAGGGCGAGCCGCGGCTCGTCCACGACGCACAAGGAGACCAGCTGCGCCCGGTACTCGAGGGTCTCGCGCACACGAGTCGGAGAGAAGCCGTTGTCGAGCAGGAGCTCGAGCCAGGCCCCGACATTCTTCGAGAGGGGCAGGAAGCGCGTTCGGTCGCAGAGGTGTCCCTCCTCGTGCTTCGCGGTCAGGTCGACGTACTCTCCGAACTCGACCTCGCCGAAGAGCTCCCCGGGGGCGGCCCGTTCGCGCAGGATCGCGAGCCGCAGGCGATCGACCTCCCCCAGGGGGAAGCGGATCGAGCGCCGCTCCCGGGCGCGCCCGCGGGGCTGGCTCGGCGGCGTGCGCAGGGCGAGCCCGCGGGTCGCGAGGATCGCTTCGACACGCCGCAGCGCGCCGGGCTCCGCCGGCGCGCCGCGACCCTGACCCTCGCCGCCGAAGCGCCGCGCGAGGGAGGTCCAGCGACGGTAGGGCCCGCGCAGCTGCTCGAGGTCGATCCAGTAGCCCTCGTGCACCGCGGCGCCGCCGACCTCGGCCCCGTTGCGCTGGACCGCGGAGAGGACGTCCGCGCCCTCGCACCAGGCGATCGTGCCGTGCCAGGGAACTCCGAGGTGCTCGCCCGAGCGCTCCTCGACGAGCAGGCGCCGCAGCACCGTGGCGTCGGGCCCCTGGCCCAGGGCGCTGCCGACGATGCCGAAGCGGTGGTGGGCGTCGAGCTCTCGCGCGAGCCCGGGGACCGGCTCTCCCTCGCGACCGAGGCCGGCGCGCTCGTCCGCCGCCGAGTAACGCGGTCCGGGGTGCACGAGCTCGGCGAAGGGGCCGTAGCTCAGGCGCGGGGAGGCCGCGAGCCGCTCGGCCGAGTCGAGGCCGACCGGCGCCACGCCCTGGGCCCGGGCGCAGTCTTCGAAGGCCCTACCCCAACGACGCAAGAGGTCGTCCAAGGAGCCCGTGTCCCCCTCGCGCTCGCCCGCCAGGGCGACCTCGAGGGACGGCTCGCCGCGTTGCAGGTCTCCGAGGCCGCGCTGGAGGTCGAAGGCCAGCACCCGACCCGCCAGGGCCCGGCGGCGCAGGTCGCGGGCGGCGAAGGGATCGAGAGGCCGCAGGGCCCCGGCCACCGCCTGGGCCTCCTCGTACCAGCCCACCGCGAGCAGGGCCTCACCGAGCTCGGCGAAGAGCGACGGGTCGAAGGCCCCCCGCATGCGCCGCGCCACCGCCACGAGCTCGCGCAGGCCCGGCTCGCGCGGCAGGCCGTCCTCCGCCAGGACCTGGGGCGGCAGTTCGATCCGCCAGCGCTCGACGGCCTCGGCGAAGCGCTGCTGGGCGAAGAGGCGCAGGGGCGTCTCGAGCGGCTCGCCGGCGACCGCCTCGGCCCCCTCCCCGCCTTCGGACCAGGGCGCGAGCAGCGCCCGGGCGTAGTCGAGGCGCCCGCTGTCCAGCCAGCGTCGCGCCTCGAGGCGCGCGCGCACGGCTGCCTCACGGGCGCCGAGGGCGAGCTCGAGGCGCGAGCCCGCCGGGTCGTCGCGGCAAGCGCTGACCTCGAGCTGCGCGACCAGGGTCGCGAGCTCCGCGGCCTCCAGGGGCGCGTCCCGCAGGAGCTCGAGCCCGCGCGCGTAGCCCCGGCGTCGCACGCCCTCGTCGCGCGCCTCCAGCTCGGTGCGCGCCATCTCCGCCCGCAGGGCCGCCGCGTCCCGCGAGGACAGCGGCAGTCGATCGAGCAAGCGGGCGAGGAGCGCGACCGCCTCCTCGGTCTCGCCGCCGAGGGCCAGCTGGCGCGCCAGGCTGCGCCCGAAGTGCGCCGACTCCCAGGGGACGCGGCCCAGCTCGATCGCGCGCCGCCAGGCTCCGCCGACGTCGCCCTCCCCCGCTCGCGCGCGCGTCACCGCCAGGGCGTGCCAGCCCCAGGCGAAGGCCGGGTCGTCGCCCAGGAGCTCGCGGTAGACCTCCGGGTCGTCCGCGCCCTCGAGGCGCGCCACGAGGTAGAGTGCGCGCGGATCGCCGGGGTCGAGGGCGAGCTCCTGCCGCCGGCGCTCGAGGGCCTCCACGCCGCGCAGGGCCGAGCGCAAGAGGTCGTCCGCGAGGCGCCGCGGGGCGACCCAGTCGGGGTCCTCGAGCTCGGCCACCCGCAGCTCGCGCCAGACGCGCGGGTCCTCGGGCTCGACGCCCTCCTCGGCGAGCAGGTGCCGGGCGCGCGTGAAGGCCGCCGCGGCGGCGGGCGCGGGGGGCTCGTTCCGTGCCGGAGGTCCCGCGGCGCAGGCCGCCAAGCCCCACCAGGCCGTGAGGAGCGCCAGGGCGACCGGAGTGGGCGACCGCCGGCCCCCGGGGCGGACGCGAGGGCGGGGGTGAACGGCCGGCATGGGGCTCGTTCTACCGGCTGCGCCTCGCCCGGGCCAGGGGCGACGTCCCGCCCTCCGCTTGCCAGGGCGGCCGCCCGGGACCAAGATCGGGGCCCGGCCATGGCCCCGCTCCGTCCCGTCGCCCTGCTCTGCGCCCTGGCGTTCTCGACCGCCGGTGTGGAGGCCGCCGCTGCCCAGCGCGGCAAGACGACCCTCGAGCCCTTCCTGGGCGGCTTCGCCGCCGCCAAGCAGGAGGCCCTGGAGCGTAACGTGCCCTTGGTGATGCACATCATTCTGGAGGGCGAGCCGGAGAACGACACGCACCGCGACACCGTCCTGCACCACGCGGGGCTGAACGCGTCCTGCGCGCGGGCCGTGGTGCTCGTCGCCAACAATGGCGAACACGCCCTGAAGACCGTCACCGAGGTGATCGAGGGCGAGCGCGTCGAGTCGCAGGTCTGCTCCTCCTACCCCTGGTTCCGGAACTGCGGCCAGCACCGCGCTCCCTGGGACGACCTCTACATCGCCTACCACGACGAGGCCGGCGACCTGAGCTGCCCGCAGACGATCCTGCTCGCGCCCGACGGCAGCAAGTCCTGGCGCAAGAACGACGCCAACCCGGCGGACCCCGGGGTGGTGCTGAAGATGCTCCAACGCGCCCAGAAGGCGGCGGGCCCGGGCCTGCTCGCCGAGGAGCTCATCGCCATCCGCCGCCTGAAGCGCGATGCGCTGCAGACGACCACGGGCAGGCTCTGGGGCGACGCCTGGCGCAGCTGGGCCGGCGTGCTCGAGATCACCGAGGCGGGGCACTTCGCCGAGCTCGCGCGCAGCGGCCAGACGGAGCTCGAGGAGTCCATGCGGGCGCGCGTCGCGGAGATCGAGCCCGAGCTCGTGCCTGGGAGCGCCGCCGCGGCCTACGGCAAGCTCCACGAGCTGCGCGCGGAGTGGCTCGAGACCCCCGGGGAGAAGCTCGCCTCCCAGCGCATGCGCAGCGCCGAGCGCGACCCGGAGCTGCGCGACGAGATCCGCGCCTGGCAACGCGAGCGCGAGGCCCGCGAGCTCCTGGACCTGGCCGTGGAGCGCGCCACCGCGAAGGACGAGAAGGGCCTGAAGCGCGCCCTGCGGAAGCTCTTCGCCAGGAAGTTCGACGGCACCGAGGCGCAGGGGCTGGCGCGCGAGCAATTCCCCGAGCACGCGCCGGCTTCCGGCGGCTCGGACTGAGCCGCGGCCCTCAGCTCCCCTTCAGGAAGCTCTCGAGCACCGCGTCCTCTCCGACCTCGCGATCCAGGCGCTCCTCGAGGGGCGCAGCGGCCAGCCAGCTGCCCATGGAGACGCCCCGGCCGCCGTTGACGTCGCCGGTGTAGACGCGCAGCTGGTCCACTTCCCCGCGCTCCAGGAAGGCGTTGAGCAGGGTGGGTCCCGCCTCGAGCAGGACTCGGCGCAGGCCCTGCTCCCACATCCAGGTCTGCGCCTCGCGCAGGGAGAGGTGGTCGCCGTCCTCGGTGTGCAAGCCGTGGACCTCGGCCCCGGCCGCCTCGAGGGCCCGCCAGCGCGCGGCGTCCGCTCCGGCGACGGTCAGGATCACGACCGGTCCGGCCTGCTCTCCCTCCGCCGGCGCGGCGAAGAGGCGCGCGCCGGGCGAGGTGCGCAGGAAGCTGTCGAGCACGATGCGACGCGGCGGCGTCGCTCCTTCCGGCGGGGGACTGGCCGGCGGTCGCACCGTGAGCCGCGGGTCGTCGGCGAGCACGGTGCCGACGCCGGTCAGGATCGCATCGACGCGACTGCGCAGCTCGAGCACCTCGCCGCGCGAGGCCTCGCAGGAGATCCAGCGTCCCTCGCCGACGTCCTCGGGGGGCTGGAGCTGTCCGGTGCGCGTCTGGGCCCACTTCGCCACGAGCCATGGCCGCGGACGGCGCAGGCGGTCCGGGTCGGTCCAGCGTAGGAAGTGCGGCGCGACCCGGGCGAGGTCGGCGTGCCCCTCCATCAGGTAGACCTGGACGCCGGCTTCCCGCAGCCGCTCGAGGCCCACGCCCTGGTGGCGGAGATCCGGGTCGAGGGCGCCGACGACCACACGCGTGATGCCCCAGCTCAGGATCTCCTCCACGCAGGGGCCGGTCTTGCCGCTGGAGCTGCAAGGCTCGAGGGTCACGACCAGGAGATCCCAGGCGTCCCGGGGGACGTCGCTCGCGGCGGCGGCCCGCAGGGCCTCGACCTCGGCGTGGGGACCGCCGTAGGCGCGGTGGAAGCCCCGGGCCACGATCCGCCCCTCCGACAGCACGGCGGCCCCGACGCAGGGGTTGGGGGCCACCTCGAAGCGCCAGCGACGGGCCTGGTCGCCGAGGTCCGCGAGCAGGCGGACCAGCCGGGCTTCGTCGAGGCTGTCGGCTGTGCGCTGGGTCATCTTGCCATCCTGAGCCGCGCGCTGGCCGCCGGAGGGCGCCGACGCGGGCAGGTCGGGGGAAGCGAGGCCCGTGTTCGGGGAACGATCCATGAAGAGTATACGCCCGATTACGAGCGAGGACGGAGGAGGAGGCGCGCGCCCGCCCGCGGCTGCAAAAAGCGGAGCCGCCAGGGCTGGAATTCGGGGCGATCCCGGAGAACATAGCTCCCCGATCCGGGCGGGCCAGGGCCTCGCCGCAGCCGGCAGCGCAAAACTTACCGCTCGCCCGCCGCCCTCCCGCCTACGGCACTTCGCCGCTCACGACCCTCAGCCGTTCCACCGGGGCGGCACCCACCGCAGCTTCGAGCCCTCCCCCCTGCCATGAGCCAGGCCCCCTTGCGCGTCGCCGTCACCGGCGCCGCTGGACAGATCGGCTACGCCCTCCTGCCGCGCATCGCCAGCGGTCAGATGTTCGGTCCCGACCAGCCGGTCATCCTGCAACTCATCGAGATCCCCGCCGACAAGGCCATGGCCGCGCTGAAGGGCGTCGCGATGGAGCTCGAGGACTGCGCCTTCCCGCTCCTGCAGGACATGGTCCTCACCAGCGACCCGAAGGAGGGCTTCAAGGACGTGGACTGGGCCCTGCTCGTCGGCTCGAAGCCCCGCGGGCCGGGGATGGAGCGCGGCGACCTGATCCGCGAGAACGGACCGATCTTCACGGGCCAGGGACGCGCGATCAACGAGGGGGCCGCGCCGGGCGTGCGCGTGGCGGTCGTCGGCAACCCCTGCAACACGAATGCGCTGATCTGCATGCACTCGGCGCCCGACGTGCCCGACGAGCGCTTCAGCGCCATGACGCGCCTCGACCAAAACCGCGCGCAGGCCCAGCTGGCCGCCAAGGCCGGCGTCCCGACGACCTCGGTGCGCAACACCCTGATCTGGGGCAACCACTCGGCGACCCAGGTGCCGGACTTCTACCACACGACGATCGACGGGAAGCCGGCCGACCAGGTGATCGGCGACCTGGACTGGCTGCGGGGCGAGTTCTTCACGCGCGTCCAGAAGCGCGGCGCGGAGATCATCCAGGCCCGCGGCCTCTCCTCCGCGGCGTCGGCCGCCAACGGCCTGATCGACCACGTGCGCGACCTCGACCGGGCGACCCCCGAGGGCGAGTGGCGCTCGGTCTGCGTCAAGTCCGACGGCAGCTACGGCGTGCCCGAGGGCCTGATCTCCTCCTTCCCCGTGCGCGCCAGCGCCGACGGCGGCTGGGAGATCGTGCAGGGCCTCGAGCTGAACGACTTCCTGACCGAGAAGATCGCCGCCAGCGCCGCCGAGCTCGCCAACGAGCGCGAGCTGGTGGCGGACCTCCTGAGCTGACGCGCCGCGCCAGCGGCGGCTTCCGTGGAGAGCGCCGGATTCCGGCGTACGGAGCCCGGCGCTCCGGCGCTGAGGGTCGTAGGGAGGTGATCCGAATCCAGCCATCCATGCGAGCACCCCAAGACCCCTCCGCCGACGAATCCTCCCCGCCCCCGACGCCTTCCGACAGCGGGAAGGGGGGCGAGGGCCACGACACCGAGGGCCTCGTCCGCCGCGCCCAGGCCGGCGACGAGGCGGCCCTCAACGACCTCTTCGCGGCCCACTACGAGGAACTGCGGCGCTTCGTGCGCAAGCGCCTCGGCCCCTCCTTGCGGCGCGAGGTCGACGACAGCGAGGACATCCTGCACTCCGCCATGCGCGGCGCGCTGCAGTCCCTGCCCGAGTTCCGGCCCGAGGGCGAGGAGGCCTGGGTGCGCTGGATGGGGACGATCATCGCCAACAAGATCGCCAGCAAGGTCCGCCACCACCGGGCCCAGAAGCGCGGCGGCGGCCGGGCCAACGTGGGCGGTACGGAAGGTCTCGGCTGGCTCGGCGGCGCGGAGGGGCGCGAGCGCTCTCCGGGAGAGTCGGCCGAGGTCCGCGAGGACACCGATCGCCTCTACGACGCCCTCGAGTCCCTGCCGCCGGAGCGGCGCGACCTCCTGGTCAAGTCCCACATCCGCAAGCTCCCCCTCTCCGAGATGGCCGAGGAGCTCGGCATCAGCGAGGAGGCGGTGCGCCAGCGGGTGCTGCGCGCCGAGCAGGCGCTCAAGGTGGCGATCGGCAAGCTCAAGCAACGGCGCGGCTGAGCCTTGCGCCCCGGCCCAGAGCGAGGTGCCATGGCGGAGGGGATGGACAGGCCCAGGCCCAGCGAGCAGGACGACGACCGGGGCGAGGCGCCCGACGGCCTCGCGAGACCGGAGGAGGCGCTCTCGGACGAGCTCGCCGAGAGGATCCTGCGCGAGGAGCTCGACCAGGACGAGGCAGCGTCCCCGGGCGACGAAGGGGACGAGGCCGAAGCGGGGGGCCTGACCTGGATCCGCTCCACCCTGCGCAGCGGCGGCGACCAAGAGGACGAGCGCGTCGGGAGCCTCTTCCACGGCAAGTACCGCATCCTGCGGCAGATCGGCACGGGGGGCTTCGGCGTGGTCTACGACGCCCTCGACGAACGCGGCGCGCAGAACCGGGTCGCGCTCAAGGTCATGCGCGACGGGCTGACGGGCGAGCGCTCCCCCCTCGAGATGTTCCGCGGCGAGGCGGTGCGGGTGACGCGCCTGCACCACCCGAACATCGTCGACTGGAAGAGCTTCGACCGCACGCCCGACGGCACCTACTACTTCGTCATGGAGCTGCTCGACGGCGAGCAGCTCAGCAACCTCCTCGCCCGCGAGGGGAGCCTGGAGTGGCGCCGCGCGGGGCGCCTCCTGCTCCAGATTCTCGACGCCCTGCGGGCCGCCCACTTCGTCGGCGAGGGGGAGTCGATCCTGCACCTCGACCTGACTCCCAAGAACATCCTGTTGCTGCCGGCCCGCCGCGGGCGGACCGAGACGGTCAAGGTGATCGACTTCGGCATCGGCCAGTATCTGGGCGGTGAGGAGCTCGAGCCCCTGGAGCCCCAGGCTCCGCCCGGCGCCCCACCCCCCGTGCCGGCCCAGCACCCCGGAGGCCTGACGACCATCACTTCGGGCACGAAGGACGAGGAGCGCTTCCGCCAGCGCGCGGCGCGCTTCCCCTTCAAGATCTCCCAGGCCTGCACGCCCGAGTACGCCTCGCCCGAGCAGTGCGCCCACATCGAGTTCGCCGACGGAGCCGAGCGCGAGCCGCGCCAGCTCGACGGGCGCGCCGACCTCTACTCCGTCGGCGTGATCGCCTACCGCATGCTGACCGGGCGGCTGCCCTTCCGCGAACCGGCCACGCGCTCGCTCTACCTGCGGCTGCACCAGGAGAAGGCGATCGAGCCCTGGGGCGAGGCCGAGGCGCGGGTCCCCGCCTTCCTGCGGCGCTTCGTCGAGCGCTGCCTCGAGAAGGACCCGGACGCGCGCTTCCGCGACACCCAGGAAGCCCACGAGGAGCTCGAGCTGTTGCTGCGGCCGTCGCGGCGCTGGCGCTTCTTCGGCGCGGCGGTGGGTCTGGTGCTGCTCGGGGCCGTTCTCGCCCGCTTCCTGGTCGAAGAGCCGCGGGGGGCCTTCGACCTGCTGGCCGAGCCGGGGGGGAGCGCGGTCGAGGCCGTGGTGCTGGGGAGCTCGCGCCGCTCGGCGGAGCTCTTCCTGGGCGACGCCCGCGGCGAGCCCCTCGACCATCCCGACGCCTGGCAGCTCGTCGGGAGCGACGGCGGGGCGATCGCGGGCTTCGAGGCTCGAGCAGCGCAGCGGGCGGGCTGGGTCGAGATCGTGTCTCTCCCCGAGCAGGCCCGCGAGCACCCCGGCCGACGTGCCGAGGAGCGAGTGCGCCTCCAGGCCGTCGGCGACCCCGAGTCGAGCTCTCGGGCGAGCTTCCGGCTGGTCTGGCTGGGCCGCGAGAGCTGGGAGCACGAGCTCACGCGCGACGACGGTCTCGCGCTCGAGCTCCCGTGCGAGGATGGAGATTCCCCGACCGCCCTGGTCCTGGATCCGCGCGGCCTGGAGCTCGCTCTCGAGTTCCAGCACCTGCAGCGCGAGGACCTGGTCCTGTCGGCCTGCCGGCTCCTGGACGGCGAGGACGAGCTCCCCTTCGAGCTCGACGGGAACAGCAGGCTGGCCCGCGTGGAGCTCGGGCTCGAAGAGCTCCCCGAGGGGAGCCACGAGCTGCGCGTCGAGCTCACGGATCGCGCAGGGAGTCGCCTCCTTCGACCGCTGAGCATCGAAGTCCGCAAGGCGCGGCCGAGATTCGAACTCGTGCTCAGGGAGGCGAAGGGCGATGGCCGCCCGTGGAAGGAGGGCGAGACGCCCAAAGTGCTCCAGGAGGCCGAGCCCGAGCTCTTGATCACCTGCGATCGTGAGCTGCGGTACTCCGCGGTCCTTCCCGACGGCCCCCTGGAGGGCGCGCTGAAGGATGGAACAACAGTCATCCCCCTCGACCCCCTCGTTCCGGCGAAGGACTTCGAGGGAGTGTGCCGGCTCGTGCTCCAGCTCTCGGATCCCGTCGTTCACGCGGTGGAGAGACGGGACGACCACGAGTGGCGCTTCCAACTGGAGTTCGAAGTCGTTGCCCCGCGCAAAGTGAGGCTCGCCTTAGGGACGGGAGACGTTGAGCCCGACCCCGACGAGGAGACGATCTTCGGGCCGGAGGCCGAGATCCTCTTCGTGGTCTCGGCTTCGCCAGAGGACGATCTCGAGACCGAGCTCAAGCTCATGGACGAGGCGGGCGAGCCGCTCCTCGAGGAGTCGACCCGCGAGCGTCGCGTGGACCTACGCCAGCTCGCGCAGGCAATGCGCGCGCCCCTCCCGGACGGGCGCTACACGCTGGAGGCCGAGGTCTACCTCCTCGACGCGGACGGCGCGCGGCAGACCGAGAGCCCCAACACCCGCAGCGGCCCGCGCCCTCTGCTGCTCGATCGCACGGCCCCGGAGATCGCGCTCGCCCGAGGAGGCTCCGAGGAGTCCCGGATCGCCTCCGGCGCCGACTTCGAGCTCCAGCTCGTCTCCGAGGGCACCGACGGCGCCGACGTCGAGCTGCGCTGGGAGCTCTTCACGAAGGGCGCGGTCGTCGTGCCGCTCCGGCGCACGGCGTCGAAGCGCAGCGACGGACAACGCGAGTTCCGCCTCCGGCCCTTCGCCGAACTCGGGGCCGGCGCCCCCGACGGGGACTACCAGCTCCACCTGAGCGCCGTCGACCTCGCGGGCAACTCCACCGATCACGACCCGGTGGACCTCGAGCTCGCCCGTGATGGACCGCACGTGGAGTTGGAGACGCCCCGGCCCTTCTCCGGCAAGCCGACGACGCTCTGGAATCGAGTCGGAACCGAGCGCGCCTTGCAGGCGATCGAGGTGGATGTCTTCGATCCCAACGGCGTGGACCGTGTCTCCTGCGCCGTCCTCCAGAGCTGGCAGCCCTTGGGAAAGGACGCCCCACCGCCAGCCGACCTCGAGCGCCTACGGCTCGAACGGGGCACTGCCAGCTCCTCCGGGGTGGAGCAACGTCACGAATGGGAGCTGAAGCCGGCGCCGCGCTGGAGCGGGCAGGAGCACATCTGGATCTCGATCGAGGCTCGCGACCTGCGCGGCAACACGAGCTGGATGAACGAGGGGCCCTTCCGCCTCCCGCGCCTCTTGGCGGAGCACCCCCCGCGCGTCGGCGAGATGTGGCTGGTGCCGGGCAATGGAGACGAGGCCTACGTCTTCGGCGGCAGCGACCCCGACGCGGAGAACGACCGCCGCGCGCGACACGGTCTCGGCCGGACCTGGGTCGGTCGCGGCCAGATCCGCACGGGCACGACGCGCGAGACCTGGTCGTTGGAGCTGGCTCCCGGGGCGATCGACGACTTCTACCTCGACCCGCGCAAGGTCACGGTCGGCGACTACCTGGAGTTCTTGCAGGTCGCGGGTGGCTACGCCGATCCCCGGCACTGGCCCCTGGGCGCGGTGCCCGGCCCCGAGCGGATCGAGGTCCTCCTGCGGGAGTACGGAGAGCGTGAAGCCGGCGAACCGGCGATCGGCTTGCGCTTCGACGAGGCGGCGGCCTACGCGGCCTGGACGGACCGGCGCCTGCCGACCCTGCTCGAGCTCGAGTACGCCACCCGGGGCGAGTCGGGGCGGCGCGTCTTCTCCTGGGACGGAGGTCCACCTCCTGGGGACGCGCTCGACGAGGACGACCCCTTCGGCCGCGTGCGCGGGCTCTCGCGGGGCGCCGAGTGGACCTGCACTCCCGAATGGGCGCCGGAGCACGCGGACGCGCGTCACCTGCCGGTCGACCCGGCCGCCCTCGCCCTCCCTTCCCGCGAGCGGCTGCGCAACGCGCGCTCCTTCTGGATCCACGGGAGGCCGACTCACGCCGACTACGAGGCCAGCTCGTGGCAGCACTACGATTTCCGCGCCGCCAGCGAGCGTCAGCGCGGGCGGCCGGCGCCGCGACTGGGCTTCCGCTGCGCCCTGTCCGCCGCCGAGGCCGGCGCGTGGCGCGACCCGCGGCCCTCGCGCGCCGGGGCGGCGAAGGAGCCGACGCCGCGATGAAGGCCCGCAGCCTGCTCCTCCTGGCCGCCCTCGGTTGCCGCTCCGCCTCTCCCCCGCCGGAGCCCCCCATGCCCTTCCGCGTCAGGCTGGCGCCCCTCCAGCGGGCGGAGCGCCTCGAGGACGGGCGCGACGAGGGCCTGCGCCTCGAGATCGGTGAGCAGGAGCTCGAGGTGCTCAACGCCCGGCTGGAGGAGGAGCTCGACGGGAGCTGCTTCGCCTTCGCCGAGCTGCTCGACCCTGGCGGCTTCGTCGGCGTCCTGGACGACGAGGACTGGCTCGCCCGGGCCACGCTGGAAGGAGAGGCGGACCTCTTGCTGACCTTCCGCCTGCGGTACGGCACGACGATCTACGAGGGCGTCAACCCGGTCGTGCACGCCGCGGCCCCCTTCTCCTGGCTCCCCGGTCCGCAGATGTGGCCGGTCCCGGACCGCCGCTACGGCGCAGACTGCTTCCTGACGGTGCACGCCTACGACCTGAGCCGCCACGCCCAGGCGGGGGGCGTCGCCCAGCCCGGGAACCGGAGCTGGTACTTCACCCACACGATCCCCCTCGGGAACCTCTACTCGACCTTCCTGCAGCGCGCGGGAAGCGAGCTCCACTACTACCTGGCGGGCATCGTCGTCCCGGTGCTCCTGCTCGATCTCGAGCAGGAGAGCTTCGAGGAGGAGCTCCGCCAACGGGCGGTCGAGGTCCTCGCCCAGCGCATGGCCGAGGATCTGCGCAGCCTGAGCCTGGACCTCGTGCGCAACGAGCACGAGTACAGCTTCTTCCTCGTGGACCGCTTTACGGAGATCGTGGCCACGGACGAGGACTGGGTCGACGTGCGCATCGTCCTCGCCCACGAGCCGGGCTCCGGCTCGAACGAGCCCCGCGCCCTGCGCCTGGTCGCCGATTGCGGGGACCGCGCCCCTTCCGAGCTCCAGCTCGACTGGCAGGACGTCGAGCGGGCTCACCTCGGCCAGGGCGGAAGCGAGTCCCTCCTGTTCTACGGTTTCGATCTGCGCGTCCAGGTCTCCCCACGGACCCGGAGCCTCCGGCTGCGGGTGACGGTCGGGAGCTCCCCCCGCGTCTGGCGCGAGTTCAGCCTGCCCCTCGAGCGGGGCTACTGAGCCGAGCTGCCGAGCCGAGCTACCGGGCGGGAACGCCCGCCGCGAGCCGGCCGCTCAGCCCGTAGGCCGTGGCTTCGCGCACCTCGACCGGCACCAGCTTCCCGAGGAGCTCCTCGGGGGCCTGGACCCGCAGGGCGAGGCCGTGGACCGTGCGGCCGCGCAGGGTCCCGGGGTGCCGCTCGCAGGGCTCCTCGAGGAAGGTCTCGACGACGCGCCCGACGTGGGCCGAGTGGCGCCTCAGGGCGACGCGGCTCGAGACCTCGAGCAGGCGCGCGTTGCGCTCCTTCTTGGTCGCCTCGGAGACGTCGTCGGGGAGCGCCTCGGCGGACTTCGTGGTCGGCCGCGGGTCGTACTTGAAGACGTAGCTCGCGGCGAAGCCGACCTCCTCGAGGAAGGCCTCGCTGCCGGCGAAGTCCTCCTCGCTCTCGCCGGGGAAGCCGACGATCCAGTCGCTGCCCAGCTCGACGTCCGGCACGATCGAGCGCAGGAGCTCGATGCGCTTGCGGTACAGATCGAGGGTGTAGCCGCGCTTCATCGCCTTGAGCACCGGGTCCGAGCCGGACTGCGCCGGCAGGGGCAGGAAGCGATCGACCTTGTCGCAGTCTCGCAGGGCCTCCGCCAGGGCGCGCGTCAGGTAGGCGGGGTGCAGGGTGATGAGGCGGATGCGCTCGAGGCCGTCGAGCTCCTGCAGCGCGCGCAATAGGTCGGCGAGGGAAGGTCGACCCTGGCGCCCGCGAAAGCGCTCCGCGTCCCCCACCGCGGCGGGGAAGTCCTCGCCGTAGCTGTTCACGGTCTGCCCGAGCAGGGTGATCACCTGCACGCCCTGGTCCACGAGCCAGCGGGCCTCCGCGACCAGGTCGTCGATCGGACGGCTCCGGACGCGGCCGCGGGTGGCGGGCACGATGCAGTAGGTGCAGTTGAGGTCGCAGCCGCGCATCACGGCCAGGTAGGCCTGGCGCCCTCCGGTCCAGACCTCGCCCGAGCGGTCGACCTCGACCTCCACGCCTTCGTCCGTGGCCAGGATTCGCCGGCCGGCAGGCTCGAGGCCAGGCTGCGCGCGGCGCTCGCGCAGCTCGTCGACGAGCTCCGGCAGGCGCTGGAATTCGCGCGTGCCGACGACGAGGTCGACGTGGCCCGCGCGGCGGAAGACCTCCTCCTCGACGCGCTGGGCCATGCAGCCCATCACGCCGATCACGAGCTCGGGCCGGCGCTCCTTCTCGCGTCGGATCTCCCCCAGCCAGGAGTAGGTGCGCTCCTCGGCGTGCTCGCGCACGGAGCAGGTGTTGAAGAGCACGACGTCCGCCTCCTCCATGCTCCCGGTGGTGGCGTAGCCCCGCGACCGGAAGCGCCCCTCGGCGAGCAGGGAGTCGTACTTGTTCATCTGGCAGCCGAAGGTCACCACGTGCACCTTGGGCGCCCCCGCGGTCGGGGTCGCCTGGTCCTGGGACTGGAAGCGGGTGGTGGTCATGGCCGGCGCGGGCGACCCCGCGAGCCGCGCATTCTGCCAGAAGCCCCCAGGGGCCGGAAGCGCGGCGGGCGGCCCGAGCCTACACTCGGCCCCGTGAGTGCCCCCGCGCGCGTCTGCCTCGTCAAGCTCGGCGCCATCGGCGACGTGGTCAACAGCCTGCCGCTCCTGCACCGGCTGCGGGCCGCCTGGCCCGAGGCTCACCTGGCCTGGGTGATCGCGCCCCTGGCCCACGGCCTCGTGGAGGGCCTGGAGGCCGTCGACCGCTTCCACCTCCTCGACCTCACCCGCCCGCGCAGCGTGCCCGCCGTCCTGCGCGAGCTGCGGGCCCAGCGCTTCGAGCTCGTGATCGACCTGCAGCGCATCCTGAAGAGCGGGCTCGTCACCCGCGCCAGCGGCGCTCCCCGGCGCCTGGGCTTCGACCGCGCCCGCTGCAAGGAGGCCAGCTGGCTCTTCACGAACGAGCGCATCCCGCCCAACCCCGCTCCGGGGGTCACGGTGGCGCAGTACCTGGAGTTCGCCGATCACCTCGGGCTTCCGCCGAGCCCCTTGCGATGGGAGCTGCCGCTCGTTCCCTGGCGCGGCGCGGCGCCGGCGGTCTGTCTCAACCTCGGCGCGAGCAAGCCCGCCAACCTCTGGCCGACCGAGCGCTGGGCCGAGCTGGCCGCGCGCCTCGCCGAGCGACTCGGGCCCGAGCGCGTCGCCCTCAGCGGCGGGCCCTCCGACCGCGCGGCCGCGGAGGCGGTCCTGGCCCGGGTGCCCCCGGGCATCGTCGACGCGGTCGGGAAGCTCTCGTTGAAGGAGAGCGCCGGCTTGATCGCGGCCAGCGGCGTCTTCGTCTCCGGGGACACCGGCCCGCTGCACATGGCGGTGGCGACCGCTACGCCGGTCGTCGCGCTCTACGGCGCGGCGGACCCCGGTCGCACGGGGCCCTTCGGTCAGGCCGAGGCCGTCCTGCGTCACCCCGTGCCCTGCGCCCCCTGCCGCAAGCGCGAGTGCTTCGTCGCCGGCCATCCCTGCATGACGGGCCTCGAGGTGGAGTCGGTGCTCGAACGCGTCCTGCGCCGAGCGACGCCGCAGGACGCCCCCGAGCGCACGGCCGCGCCGGGGCAGTGACCCCTCCAGGGGACAGCCGTCTGGTCGGCGACCTCCCGAATCTCCCGCGGGGCCTGGGAGAGCCCCTGGGGGCCGCCCTGGAGCTGGCACGGAGCTTGCGCATCCCCGCCGAGCTCCTTTCCGCGCTTTCCGGTGACCCCCCGCCGGGAAAGCCGCGCTGGTCCCGGAGCCCCGTCCCCCGCGGAGAAGCCCCATGAAGATCCTCCCCCTCTCGGCCGCCGTCCTGCTCGCGCTCGCCGGCTGCCACTCGAACGACGACGACGACCACCACGTCCACCACGGCGGGCAGGACCCGCTGGTCGAGATCGAGCCCAACGACTGGGTCGAGGACGCCGACTACCTCGGCTCGATCCGTGCGGGCGACCTGATCCGCGTCCAGGGACACATCCAGGACTGCTGCGGCGGCTCGCCCCCCTGCTGCAGCGACGAGTTCGACGGCTTCGCGCTCTACGCCCTCGAACCGGTCACCTTGCGCATCACGCTCCACGAGGACGCCCCCGGCGCCGACCTCGACTTCGCGATCTACATCCCGGCCATCGACGCCGTGGTGGAGGCCTTCGAGACCGACGCGCACCCCGAGGTCGGCGTCTTCCACCAGGACGGCCTCGGCGAGCTGCACGTCGTGATCAACTCCTGGTTCGGCAACTCCTCCTACCTGCTCGAGATCGAGGTCCTGCCCCTGGCGGTGCCCTTCGCGACGGGACCGGAGGAGGACGCCGGAGCGGTCTCGTCCCGCACCCTGGAGCGCTTCGACGGCTACGTCCGCGCCCGGGAGCGTGAGGCACCGGCGACCGTCGAGCTGCAAGCGCTGGAAGCGACGGGGCAGGACGAGTAGACCGCGACTCCGCGCAGGAGGCCGTGAGCGGGCGCCCGAGGCGCCCGCTCGCCGTTTCCAGGGCTTTTGCCCTCGTAGCCGGGCCACTCCGACCCCACCTCCTAACCCGGGGTAGGGTTGATTGGAGTGCTCCCAACTTGACTCGACCCCTCTCCCCCCCTGCCCTGCGGTCGCTGGCGACCGGCGCCCTGCTGGCGATCCTGGTCGGATGTCAGGCCGCTGCCCCCCGGGCCAGCGTGGAGAGCCCGAGCGGCCGAGTGCGCGCGGAGCGGGAAGAGCGGGCCCGCGAGGTCGCGGCCCTGCTCGAGGACCTCAAGCCGCGCATCGGCCAGCACCTGCCCGACGCCCACAGCCGGGCGCGCGAGGTCTGGATCCAGGAGCGTCCCCAGCTCTACCTCTTCTCGGGCACGGCCTACGAGGAGGCCGACGGCTTCTGGTCCGAGACCCACGGCCGCATCCACCTGCGCGAGGACGCCCAGAGCCTCTCCCGCACCCTGGCCCACGAGCTGGTGCACTCCTCCCTCGGGGAGAGCTGGGAAGTCCTGCCGGGCACCATCGAGGAGGGGCTCTGCGACGTCGTGTCCGTGCTCCTGTGCCCGGAGGACGCCTGGAACATGCGCACGGGCCGGCTGTCGGCGGCCGCCTTCGCGACCGGGGGCCTCGAGCTCGAGGTCGAGCTCTTCCTCCCCGCCGAGGTGGTGGACGGCGAGCTCCAGATCGGCTGCCTGACCCGCATGCGCCTGCAAGGACGCGTGCGGGAGGCCTTCGACCCCGCCGACGTCTTCGAGGTCGCCGCCGGCCTCTCGACGACCCAGCTCCCCACGAACGACAAGAAGGCCCTCTACGGCCTCAGCTACCTCCTCGTCGACCGCGTCGTGGAGCGCGTCGGCTTCCGCGGGCTGCACGAGCTCTGCTTGCGGACCGAGCGGCTCGGCCTCCCGGAGGTCCCCGCGGAGTGGCTGCTCGAGGCCGCCGAGATGGAGAGCGGCGACGTCGCGAGCTGGCGACGCGCCCTCCAGGAAGCCATCGGCCGCCAGGAGCTCGAGGCCCTGGTGCAGCTCTACCCCGAGCTCATCTCGGACTCCGCCGGCCGGGTCTTCGGCCCGCGGACGGCGGTGCGGGTCGACCGCAGCGGCGTGGCGCCCGTGGCCGCCAGCGTGCGGGTCGCCGGGGGCGACGCGGCCCTCGACCTGCGGCTGCGGGTCCAGGAGGAGGTCCTGGCCCGCGCGGAGACCGGAGCTTTCCGGGAATAGGCCCGGCGCGGGCGCGTCCCTGCGCCCGCCATGTCGATCCGCCTCTTCTCCCTCCTGCTCGGGATCCTCGGCCTCGTCGCCGCCTTCGGAGCGGCCGCCGAGCGCTCCGCCCTCGCCGAGGGTTCGCGCCTCAGCCGCTACGGCAACGGCCAGCCCAAGGAGCGGACGCACTTCGTCGACGACCTGCGTCACGGCCCCACGATGCGCTGGTACCGGGACGGCAGCCTGAAGGCCGAGGGTCGCTACGAGCACGGCAAGATGGTCGGCGAGTGGAGCATCTACACCCCCGGCGGCGAACTCGACCTCGAGATCAGCGGCGTCTACGAAAACGGCGGACGGGTCGGGCCCTTGTAGGAGGGCACCCGCGGCGGGGGCCTACTCCTCGGCCGCGTATCGGTAGACCCCGCGCTGCCCCGGCGTCTCCTCCACGGCGACGCGCAACTCCTGGACGTCGAGGCCCTCGAACTCCTCGGGCAAGAGCTGGAGCAGCCGTCGCCCGATCCAGGCGGCGAGGTTCTCGGTGCTCGTGTTGTTGATCGGCAATACCCGCACGTCCGCCCGCGGAAAGCGATAGCGGCGCTCGCGGTAGGTGACCTCGAAGGCGTCCTCGCCCTCCTCGCGCACGCGCAGCTCGTGGTGTTCCCCCGGCAGGAGCAGGCGCTCGTCCAGGGTCTCCAGCAGGGCGTGCACGACCGGCTTGACGCGCTGGAAGTCGATCACGAGGCCGAAGCGCGAGAGCTCGGCCCGCACCTCGAGGTAGACGCGGTAGTTGTGCCCGTGCAGGCGCTCCGCGCTCCCGTCCGGGAAGATCAGGAAGTGCGCCGCGGAGAAGCGGAAGGACTCCTTCTCGAGCTCGATCGACCAGCGTTCCACGCGGGGACTCTAGCCTCGACGCGCGAGGGCGGGAAGCCCACCCGGCCGTTTACCGGGAGCGGCGAGGCCCGTAGGCTCTGCCCGCCATGGCCGCCGCGACCAAGACCGTGCGGGTCCCCACCCTGGGGCTCGACTTCGACGTTCTCGAGGGCGACACGATCATCGGCCCCTCCATCGAGCGCGGCTCCTGGGAGGACCACGAGACGGCCCTCTTCCGCGCGCACCTCGAGCCGGGCTGCCGGGTCGTGGACCTCGGGGCCAACGTCGGATGGTTCGCGGTGCAGGCCGTCCTGGCCGGCGCCGAGGTCCACGCTTTCGAGCCCGTGCCCGCCATCGCCGAGGTCGCGGCGCGCAACATCGAGCGCGCCAACGCCGCCTCGCAGCGCGGCGGCCGGGGCGTCCTCCACCCCTTCGCGGCCGGCGCCGAGCCCGGCACCGCGCGCATCGCCCTCGCGGCGGAGAACCGCGGCGATAACCGGGTGCTGGACGAGGGCGGCGCCCTACCCGGCGACATGACGGGCGCCGAGCCCCTCGAGATCCGGGTCGAGCGTGTCGACGATCACGTCCAGGGTCCGGCGCGCGTGCTCAAGATCGACACCCAGGGCTCGGAGTGGCTCGCTCTGCAGGGCGCCCGCGAGCTCCTGGCCGCGAGCCCGCGCCTCGCCCTCCTGATCGAGTTCTGGCCCTACGCCCTGCGCGGCTGCGAACCGCACGAGCTGCTCGAGTTCCTCCGGGGCGAGGGCTTCACCCTCGGCAAGGCGACCGCCGCCCCCTACCCCATGACGCTCGAGCGCCTCCTCGCCCAGGCCGAGGCCCGCGACCCCGTGCGCGGCGGCCTCGACCTCTACGGCACGCGCGGCGCGCCCTTCCACGTGCTGGGGCTGAAGGCGCGGCTGCGGGGGATGCTGCGGTCGTGGCGTGAGGGGTGATGGTCGAGCGGCCTTCCAAGCCAGAAACAGGAAACCAGGAAGGGCAGGAGACCAGGAAGCTTGAATAGGGCCGAAGCGCAACGGCCGACGGAGCGAATCGCTGTCAGTCCAGAACAGACCAGAAGACCAACCGGAGCCCCTTCGGGGCTCCGGTTGGTCTTCTGTCTTCTTGTCCATTGGAGAGGTCAGCGGATCGACTCAGTGGCCGAACCGTAGCGGAGCCCCGAAGGGGCTCCGTTCCGTCCCGGACGGACAGCGAAGCGTCATGGCGACCGTTGCGATTGAGCTAGAACCAGCAGGTGTGGAAACGAAGAAAGGGCGGAGTAGCCTCCGGGGAGTGCATCACCACCCCCATCAGCTACACCACCCATGAAGAAGCCTGAATCTAGCACACTGAAGTCCGAGCCCGT